>Ga0310813_10000008_pt1 | contig 177275 bp, 164 predicted proteins | sample YN3metagenome_FD_203086 | JGI IMG/M metagenome (GOLD analysis project Ga0310813, IMG submission 203086) | Soil microbial communities from experimental microcosm in Duke University, North Carolina, United States - YN3 | ecosystem: Engineered > Artificial ecosystem > Soil microcosm >... | reverse complement strand
ATTACACATTACACACATGTGGTCCCACGACTCAGAGTCGTGCCACCACTATTACCATTAACCATTTGTCGCATTTTACCCGTAGGAAAGTCGTTTTTACACCCGCAAGGGTAGTTTTTATATTTTTATGTTTGTATAAGATTAAACCGAACAAGACAATGAGAAAATTAGTAGTAAGAATGACCGTCACCGCAGACGGCTATATGTGCGGTCCGAACAAAGAAATGGACTGGCTGTTCAGAAATTTTCACCCGGATACTAAAGATTGGGTTGTAGAAACAATCTCCGGTGCGGGGCTGCACATTATGGGTAGCAAAACGTTTAACGATATGAAATCATATTGGCCAGCTGCTACAGAAGTGCTTGCAGAGCCGATGAATAAAATCCCCAAAGCTGTTTTTTCCCGCAAAGGAATTGCCAAAGGCAGCGAAGGCCTTACTACACAAGCGCGCAAGGATACACCTACCTCAAGCCTTAATCAGACCAAAGAGCAAACGGAAATTAATTTGAAAGAATGGGAAAGCAGTCCTGTACTCACAGGCCCGATCTACGACGAACTTCTCCGTTTGAAACAACAACCCGGCAATTTTATCCTGGCACACGGCGGGGTTTCATTTATACAAAGCGTAGTAGCAACCGGATTAGTGGATGAATACCGTTTGATCGTTTGTCCTGTGGTGATTGGCAAAGGGTTGTCGATGTTTTCCAGTCTTGAAAAAGCGGTGGATCTGAAACTGATCAACAGTATTGCATTTCACACGGGTATTGTAGGAAATGTATATAGACCCAAATAAAATTTACAAAGTGTTTTAATAATAAAAACATGAAAGCAGAATATAAAAACATTGACGACTATATAGCCACTTTTCCCGAGGATACACGCGCGCTGCTGGAGCGTATGCGCGTCATTATTCGCAAAGCCGCGCCCAAGGCGGAAGAGGTGATCAGCTATAATATGCCTGCGTTCAGACAATACGGAGTGTTGGTTTATTTTGCAGGGTACAAAAATCATATTGGTTTCTACCCAACCGGTTCGGGAATCATGGCCTTCAAAGAAGAAATAGCCAATTACAAAAACTCCAAAGGAGCCGTGCAATTCCCACTCGACAAGCCGCTTCCGGTAGGACTTATTACGAAGATGGTAAAATACAGAGTGCAGGAAGATAAAGAGAAGGCGAGTCTGAAAGCGAAGATGAAATAATCATCTATCAGCTGTATCTTTTTAATACCTCATACATTATGTCTGTACAGTTTAAAATAAAATCGAACCTAACCGCGTTTAAATTTTATGAAGGGTCTGTCAGTCATATGGATAGCGTTAATTTCCCTCCCTGCTTTCGGGCAGCTCAGGAAAGTGGAATCCAGTTATAAAAAGGGCAATTATGCAGATTGTATTAGCTATTGCCAGGAAGCCAAACGAGGCGCCGACAAGGAAGAATATCTTACCATAAAAATTTACCAGTGTCGCGCCAATTTGAATTTGTTTCAAAAAACAGGTTCGAAGTTCAATTACTTAGACCAGGCACTGCTTCTGCACCGCAATGAAAAATTTTCTATAACACCCGCAGCATCAGAAGTTTCGAATTCCTTATTCTCTATTTTAAAAACTAAGACGGATTCTCTTCATAAGGCAGGTAATAAAGTGCTGGCTAAAAAATATGTAAAAGTGCAAGCCACACAATTTAAAGATACAGCTGGTTTTTATGCATTCTACTACCCGCCAGTATCAAAGCCAGCAGCGGTCGGGAGAGTGGTAAAAAAAGAACCTGCCAAAAGAGTTTCCGAACCTAATAGGATTTCCAGAACCGAATTGCTGAAATATTCCGAGCAATTTTTAACCATTCCCTACAAATGGGCAGGCGAAGATTCGTCCGGCTTTGATTGCTCCGGGTTAGTGACTAAAGTATTTCGTCATTTTGGCTATACCGTTGCACACGGCGCCAAAGATCAGTCGGAACTGGGCGAAGCTGTATCCAGAAATACATTGAAGCCGGGGGACCTGGTTTTTTTCGGCAAGCGATACGACACAGGGAGATGTAAAATTGATCATGTAGCCTTTGTGTACGAAGTGACAGACACCAAACTGGTAGTGATCCACAGCAGTAGTAAAGGTGTGAACATACAAGAGCTGAAAGCGGATGATTATTGGGGCAAAAAGATCTTGTTCTATAAAAATTATATAGATCATATCACTTTACCGGAAATAAACAGGTTATGAAAAAAAACACGAAAATTGTTCTGGCTGTAGTCTCCGCTACAGTCGTGGCTGCGCTTGTCTCATTGAGAAGCTGCACTCCTCAATCTTCCGAAGCGGTGAAGGCTGAACAACCGTTGGAAGAAAAACAGCGTCCTCTGATCCTTCCTGTTTCCTCGAAATTAGAGTTGCCTTTCACCACCTACACTGTGCAGGCCGGCAGAGATACACAGCTTGTTTTTTCTTCGGGTACAAAGATCCGTATTCCTGCCTGTGCTTTTTCAAAAGATGAAACAATTCTTTCCAATACAGCAGTAACATTACGTTACCGTGAATTTCATACCAAAGCAGATCTGATCGCCGCTGGTATTCCCATGACAATGAATGGCAGTAGTGACGAATTTCTGGAAACCACCGGCATGTTTGAACTTCGCGCCTATCAAGGGGAAGAGGCACTGCGCCTCAGCGATGGCTGTGCCGTGAAGATCGAATTGGCCAACAACGAAGCTGGAGAAAAAGTGAATCTGTATCAACTCGATGAATCAAAAAGATCGTGGATTGAAAAAATGAAAGAGCTACCGGCGAAATTGTATACTTCAGCTAAAAAAGAAAAGATCAGAAAGCCGAAGATCGATGAATCGAAATATAAAAAGGAAGCGCTGAAGGCAGGCTACTTCATGCCTGTAAAGCCAAGAGTGGCAAATCCGAAACGGTATAGTTTTCATTTTAAGATCAATTTGCAGCAATTTCCTGAATTGAATGTGTACGATGGAATTCTCTGGGAATATGCAGGCAGCGGCGGCAGCGACGATCCGGAAAATAATAAATGGGTACAATCGGCTACCTGGAAAGAAATGCGTCTCTTCGATACAAATAAAGAAGGAATTTATCAGCTTACGTTATCGACCAAGGACAAAAGCTTTACAACCCTTGTAAGACCAGTGTTTGAGAAGGAGGACATGGAATACGCGCGCGATGTTTTCAAAGACCGTTATTCAAAGTACAGGCAATACATGGATAAAAAAAACGCTGCAGAAGCAGCCTGGCTGGCGAAAGAAGCGAAACGAAAAAAGACCGAAGAAAAAGTAGACCTGATCACGCGTAGTTTTGAGATCAACCAGTTTGGCATTTGGAACTGCGATCGTTATTATCATATCTCAGATCCGCTGCAGGTGACGATGAATTTTGCTTTCCCTTCTACAACCCTTGCCGTAACCAGGATCTACGTGATCGAGAAAAATATCAATTCGGTTATTCAGCTTGAAGTGGAAAAAGGCCCTACTACCTTGAAACTAAAAAAAGGAGGTGAATACGAATTACTCCTGCTCGACAACGAAGTGAAATTTCACAAGGTCTCACGAAAACAATTTGATCAGTACTTGCAACAAAGCTCACAAATGACGCTGGCGATAGAGGATCAGGGCAAGGAAGTAGCATCGTTGGAAGAGTTGAAGGAATTGATCTGAACCTATATTCCCGAAATTAATTCGGAAATTTCTACTCACAAGTTTCCTCCTCAAGGACAATCTTTTTAAATTTAATCTTGAAGATCATGATCAAGTAAATCTTCTAATCCTGAAAATCAAGGTTAAGACTATGACAAAACTAATCGCCAACGGACGCATTTGGATCGATACCGAGCAGGGAGCTTTTTTAGGCTATGGAAGAATAGAGATCCTGGAAAAAATTAAAGAACATGGTTCTATCCGCCAGGCAGCGCTCGACATGAAAATGTCCTACCGCCAGGCTTGGCAGTTGATCGACCAGATGAACCACCAGGCCAACGAACCGCTGGTTATTTCCCACCGGGGAGGAAAAGGGGGCGGCCAAGCCATAGTGACAGAGGCCGGTGAAAAGGCAATTACTCAATTTCACCACTTTAATACAGCCTTTCAGGAATTTTTAAGTTCCTACACTTATAATCTGAACCTCGGTTAAAAACAAAGCTATTTTTCAACTTTTAATTTAAAATAGTGTAATTCAAGATAAATTTTGACCCTGTTTTTATAAATAATAAAGAATAATATTCAAAATACTCATTATTTAATAGGTATAATTGCTTAATTGATTTTCTTTATTTACGTTTGTTTCGTTGTTCATATTCGGGAAGAACGAAAATATGACTTTACTCTCTATTATATCGTCCACGTACTTGCCTTTGTTTTTGGCTTTGATCTTAGTGATGGCATTCATGTATGCTTCGGTAGGACATGGAGGAGCGAGCGGGTACCTTGCTATCTTGGCATTATTCAGTGTGGAGCCTTCGCTTATGAAATCTTCGGCCCTGATTCTCAACATTTTTGTTTCACTTATTTCATTTGCTCAATATTATAGAGGAGGACATTTTAGGTGGAAACTGTTTTTGCCTTTTGCCATCGCTTCCATTCCAGCTTCCTATCTAGGGGCCAGCATTCCGCTTGGAGCCGATATTTATAAAAAGATCCTTGGTATCTGTTTGATCTTCCCGGTGCTGCGTTTGGCTGGGCTTTTTGGAAAAGAATCCAATGAAACCCGGGAATTGCCATTCATTTACGGATTACTGATCGGCGCCATCATCGGTTTTCTCTCCGGTATGATCGGCATCGGCGGCGGGATTATTCTTAGTCCTGTGATCCTGCTTTTTCATTGGGCAAATATGAAAGAGACCGCAGCCGTTTCAGCTTTATTTATACTTGTCAACTCCATTTCAGGTCTGCTGGCGCTTACAGCTAAGGGGTTTTCTCCCAGTCCGGAAATATATACCTGGCTCATCGTCGCCATTATAGGTGGGTACGCGGGTGCCTATTTGGGAAGCCGAAGGTTCAACAATACAGTACTTCGGTATATCCTTGCCAGCGTGCTGCTGGTAGCAAGTATAAAGCTTATTCTTACTTAGAAAATAATCATCATCCATAAATCACTTAACAATGCTTCACCCATCGTTATTCACAAAAAGGAATATCCAAAAAACCAAAAAGGTTGGATTCCTTATTCTTTGTTTGTCATCCTTCTTTACCAGCGCAAATGCCCAGACAGATTCTCTGCAAGCCGACACTACGCTGAAAAATTCCAAGGTATTTGAATTGGGAGAAGTAGTAGTATCAGGAGAAAAAAGCCAAGAGATCAACAACACGGTGGATGCGCAACAGTTGCAAAATTTTTATAAAACAGATGCCGCCAAAGCGCTCAACCTTCTTCCGGGCGTTACGCTTTCTAATGTTGGTCCGCGAAACGAAGCAATGGTTTATGTGCGCGGTTTCGATCTTCGCCAGGTGCCCGTACTCATCGATGGTATTCCGGTTTATGTGCCATATGATGGGTATGTTGACCTGGCTCGTTTTACTTCCTTTGATCTTTCAGAAGTAAATGTTTCCAAAGGATATACTTCTGTCATTTATGGTCCGAATGCCCTGGGTGGCGCGATCAATCTGGTGAGCCGGAAACCCACGCAAAAACTGGAGCTTCAGGGCGCCAGCGGCTGGATGACGGGCGGTTACAGGACAAACCTGAATATTGGTTCTAACCTTGGTAAGTTTTATTTCCAGGGAGGCGTTTCACAGTTTAAAAGAGATTACTATCCGCTTTCCAAAGATTTTACTCCCACTAAAATTGAAAACGGCGGAAGACGCGATAATTCTTATAGCGAGGATAAAAAGTATAGCATCAAAATTGGATTTACTCCAAAAGGAAAATCAGAATATGCGCTGAGCTATATTTATCAGGATGGTAAAAAAGGAACTCCTGTCTATACAGGTTCCGATGTGCTTAATTCACAGTACAAAAGCCCGCGCTACTGGCAGTGGCCTTATTGGGACAAACAAAGTTTGTATTTTATCTCCAACACACAGATCGATAAAACACAATATATAAAGACAAGACTCTACTACGATATTTTCCGCAATCTGCTGAACTCGTATGACGACGCCACCTACAGCACGATCACGAAACCATATGCATTTAAAAGTTATTACAACGATTACACGATCGGGGGCATTGTAGAATATGGTAAAAATTTCTTGGAAGGAAGAGATTTGTTTAAAGCTACTTTGCGGTACAAGCAAGATGTACACCGCGAGCACAACCAGGGCGAGCCGGTACGTACGATGTCGGATCAACTCTATACCGTAGGATTTGAAAACGAATTGAAGATCGGTTCCAGGCTGAGATTCCTTACCGGCTTTAGCTACAACTACCGTGAAAGTATTAAGGCTATGAATTATAACAGTACAACAAAAGAGATTTCCAACTTTCCAAAAAATCACAACGATGCTTACAACGTACAAGGCGGTTTGGTTTATCGTGTGAATGAGAAAAATACATTGAATCTTTCTGTAGCAAAGAAAACACGCTTCGCTACTGTGAAAGATCGTTATTCATATCGCCTGGGCACGGCTATTCCTAACCCGGATCTGAATGCAGAATATGCGTATAATTTTGAACTGGGCTATAAAGGAACACCTGTAGGCAAGTTGCTGGTGCAGGCTGCGTTGTTTTACAACCACATCTACAATACGATTCAAAACGTAAACAATGTGCAATACGATCCGGTGAAAAAAGTATGGCTCAGCCAACTTCAGAATGTAGGTCAGTCAGAATACATGGGCGGCGAAATAGGAGTAGAATACCCGGTGCTAAGATCCCTGAAACTGGGCGCAAACTATACCTACATCGAACGCCATAACCTAAGCAATCCTACGATCCACTTTACCGATGTACCGAATCATAAACTCTTCGGATATGTGCAATATCAATATACCGATCGCTTCTATATTCAATTAAATTCCGAATACGATTCAAAACGCTACAGCACCAGCTACGGCACAATAGCCAATGGGTTTGCGTTGTTCAACACAAAAGCATCTGTGAAAGTATGGAAATATTTCTCTGTAGAAGCAGGTGTAAATAATATTCTTGATAGAAACTATGCGCTCACAGAAGGTTATCCGGAAATGGGAAGAAATTATTTTGCGAATGTGGTGTATAAATTTTAGATGCCGGATATCAGGCAATTGAAATTATCCGTTTTTAAATCGTAGACATTTGAAAAAAGCACTGTTAATCGGCCTTTCCATCTTGTTCTTATTCCTGGCGTTCACCCGGGAGCAAGTGCCTGCGGGGCCGTATGAATTGCATTATCCCGTTTACTTTGGCAATCGCCTCAATATTTCTCCCGCCAATCCGCTTACTAAGGAAGGCGTGTATTTAGGCAGAAAATTATTTTACGAAAAAAGGCTTTCCATCAACAATGCCGTGTCCTGTGGTACTTGCCACGAACAGCAACATGCCTTCACCGATGCGAAACAATTCAGCATGGGCGTAGGCAAACAACCTACGAGCCGCAACAGCATGTCGCTCGCCAACTTGCTTTGGGTGCGTTCTTTCTTTTGGGACGGTCGTGCTACAAGCCTTGAAGAACAAGGCAAAGAGCCTATCCTGCATGCGGATGAAATGGGAGAAACCCTGGAACATGTTTCCGCCAAACTTCAGCAGACACGCGAATATCCAAAATTATTTAAACTCGTCTACGGCAACGACTCCATCACTGGCGACCGTATTGTGCAAGCCATCGCACAGTTTGAGCGCACACTGATCTCGGCCAATTCTCCTTACGACCAATACCTGCAAGGGAAATACACCCCTACAGAAAAAGAACAGCGCGGCATGACACTTTTCATGACCCATCCTGATCCGGAAAAAAATGTTCGCGGCGCCAATTGTGTGCATTGTCATGCCGCACCAAAAATGTTTGCCGATCTTTTTCATAACAATGGGTTGGACAGTCTTCCCAAAGATAAAGGCAGGGAAAAGATCACGGGCCTGCCAAACGACCGTGGGAGGTTTCGCGCAGTCTCGCTTCGCAACAGCGCGCTTACCGCGCCCTATATGCATGATGGGAGGTTCCGCACATTAGAAGAAGTGCTGGATCATTACAGCGAACATATTCAATCCAGTACTACCTTGAGTCCTTTTTTGCAGGATGCTTCCAATGAACCAGGAGCAAAAAGTATTCGTCTTTCCGCAAAGGAAAAAGAAGAATTGATCGCCTTCCTGCAAATGCTGACTGACTCTTCCTTTATTACTGACCCACGTTTTTCCGATCCATATAAAACTGAAATAAGAAAATGAAAAAACAATTGCTGGTTTTAGTACTACTGTTTTGCCTTCAAGCACCAGTCCTGCGTGCACAAACGGCTGCTTGTATAAAAGTAGAAGGCGAAGTAACCACTCCACTCACGCTCTGCGCAGAAGAGTTTGCAAAGATGAAACATACCGAAGCGATCATGAAAGACCGGGATGGGAAAGAATACCGCTACTCCGGAGTACCTGTTTCGGAGATCCTGAAACAAGCCGGTGCTACTGTAGGGAAAGACCTGCGTGGAGAAAATCTGAGCAAATATTTATTGGTAAAAGCTGCCGACGGTTATGAAGTTTTGTTCTCCTTGGCCGAACTCGATTCCACCTTCACCGACCGCGTAGTGATCCTGGCCGACCAACTAGAAGGCAAGCCACTTCCCGCAGGCAAAGGCCCTTTTCGGATCATCGTACCCGGAGAAAAAAAACCAGCTCGTTGTGCTTTTGAAGTAACGCGCCTGATCGTACGTTTTTCATCGGAGCATTGAGTATAAAATTTAAGAGATAATCCTTTCCTTTTTGCTGGCGGGGACGCCAGCAAAATATTTTTTCATACAACAGTTTTGCATAAGCGGAGCGGACTTGCTGGCGTAGACGCCAGCAAGAGGCGGTATAAATTATAAATGCCTTTGCTTTTTACTCCTAATTCATAACTCAACGTTCATAATTTCAACTATCTTTAGTTTATGGACGAAGAACAATTAAAAGAATTTGCCCGCCAGCTTCGCAAGCCTGAAGGCGTCTATGGCCGCGAGGTGGGTGAAAAAATGAATAAGGGAAACCGCTACATCAATCAGTATACGATTGAAGAGCTTTCGGTTCAAGCACATGATCGTATCCTGGAACTAGGAATGGGCAATGGATTTTTTGTGAAAGATATTCTAGCCTTTGATCCCTCGGTATTTTATACGGGTTATGATTTTTCGGAAGAAATGGTAGAAGAGTCGAGTAAGCGAAACCAGGTTTTTATAGATGAAGGCCGCGCGCGTTTTATGTTAGGAGAAGCGGAAAATATGCCTTTCCCCGATGGATCATTTAACAAAGCCTTTACGATCAACACGATTTATTTTTGGGGAAATAAAGAAAAAGTACTCTCCGAATTCCATCGCGTGCTGGAACCACGCGGCAAGCTGCTGATCGCCGTAAGGCCAAAATCTAACCTAGAAGAAATGCCTTTTACACGTTTTGGTTTCAATATGTTTACCAAAGAAGAGCTCACCACACTGCTCACCAGCAATGGTTTCAAAATAAACGAAGTGATCGAAAAGACAGAACCCGAGCATGAGGTCAACGGTAAAAAGATGATCGTGAAAACCTTGATTGTTTGTGCCGAAAAGTAAAAATGGATACAAGATACCGGATGCCGGATTCCAGATAAGAACAGCACGAACAGGTTTCTTATATAACAAGACTACCAACCTTCCATTAAATCCCCGTTGAATAATCCATTGTTTTTATCCGGTATCTGGCATCCGGTATCTTGTATCTGTTTTGCAAAGAGCAAAATAAATCTTTATTTTCGCCTCCTTGAAATCCCATCAATCAAATAAAGACCTTTAAATAAATTTATAAGCAACATGAGAAAGAAAATTGTAGCCGGTAACTGGAAAATGAACAAAACCATGGACGAAGGATTGGCTTTGGCTTCCGAAGTAGTATCTATGGTAAAAGATGAAGTAAAGAACAATGCACTGGCAGTATTATGTACCCCTTTTATCGAGCTGCAAGGCGTAGCAAAGCTGACCGAAGGATCACCAGTATCTGTAGGTGCCCAAAACTGCTACGATAAAGAATCCGGCGCTTATACCGGAGAGGTCTCTGTTCCCATGCTGAAATCTGTAGGAACTAAATATGTTATCCTTGGTCACAGCGAAAGAAGAGAATATTTTGGCGAAAGCAATGCTTTCCTGGCTTCTAAAACAAATGCCGTGCTTAAAGGCGGCCTTACGCCAATCTTCTGCTGCGGCGAAACACTCCAGCAAAGAGAAAAAGGAATCCATATCGATTTCGTAAACAACCAACTTACCGAGAGTCTTTTCCACCTTTCCGAAGAAGAATTCAAAAAAGTAGTGATCGCCTACGAGCCTATCTGGGCAATCGGTACAGGTGTAACAGCATCCAAAGAACAAGCACAGGAAATGCACGAAAAAATTCGTACACATATTGCAAGCAAATACGGCAAAGCAGTAGCAGATGAAACGTCTATCCTTTACGGCGGAAGCTGTAAACCTGACAACGCGAAAGAGCTTTTCGCCTGCAAAGACATCGACGGCGGCCTGATCGGTGGCGCTTCCCTGAAAGCCAGAGATTTTGTCGACATCATCAAGTCATTCTAAATTTCATAAATTCCAATACAGAAAAACCAAATTCCAAAAAAGCAATAGCCGATTGGGGTTTGGTTTTTGTTCTTTATTCTTGCTTGCAAACGTTGAGAAACTTTTGCACCTCTTGCGTTTAAATCAGCGCAGCAAATTTTCGTAAACAAATAACAAGAACTACCAAAAGCAGAAATGCAATTCATAGAAATTAAAATCACCACCACTCCTGAGATCGGCGAAATGCTCATTGCCGAACTGGTTGAGATCGGCTACGATTCCTTTCAGGAAACGGATACAGGACTGGATGCTTACGTGGAAGAAGAAGTTTTCTCCGAGCAAGCCTTGCAAGAGATCATCTATAAATATTCCCAAGGCACTGTGATCGGCTATTCGATCGGGATACTGGAAAATAAAAATTGGAACGAAGAGTGGGAGAAAAATTTTCAACCCGTTACCATCGGTGAAGATTGCATCGTCAGAGCTTCGTTTCACGAGCCGGGAAAAAAATACAAATACGACATCGTCATCAATCCGAAAATGTCGTTTGGCACTGGCCACCACGAAACCACTTCGATGATGATCGCTCATCAACTCGAAATTGATCACCGCGACAAAACCGTAATGGATGCAGGCAGTGGCACAGGTATCCTCGCGATCATGGCTTCTATGCTGGGCGCAAAGCTGGTAGACGCTTTCGACATAGAGGACTGGGCTTTTGAGAATATGAAAGAAAATGCTATCTTAAACGGATGTTCCAATATCCGGATCAGCCAGGGAGATATTACCAAAGCGGAGCTGAGAGAAAAAACATACGACATAATTCTTGCCAATATCAACCGCAATGTATTGCTGGAAGAAATACCGGAATATGCCAAACGACTTAAAACAGCAGGCAAACTGGTTTTGAGCGGTTTTTATAAAGAAGATGTTCCTATGCTGGAAGAACGCACTGCTGCATTCGGACTAAAAAAAACTTCCACGAAAGAAAAGAATAACTGGGCTTCGCTCGTTTTTATTAAAGCATAAAAGATTTCAGAAATGTTAAACAGGTTAGGTTTTATTATTGCGCTCCTTTGCGTTTGTCATTTATCCAATGCACAATATAAGTTTTCTTCGGACCCTGCAACGTTTGCAACGGACGTAAACACCATGATGGCCAATACTAAAAACCCTACGGCCATCCAGGTAGGTTCCAGCTTTGGAAGTACACTGAATACATTCTCTCCCGATCAGCAAAAAAAGATCATCGAGACATGCCAGAAAATGGGCAAGTCTAAGAAAGCCAAAGCGCACCCAAACTTCACTGATTTTTTCATTGCACTTTCCGCCGCCAAATCAAAGCAGATCAGCAACAGCAATTTTGACACCTTGATGTTGATCACCAACACGATCATCGATAAATACGATTCTAAAACACTTCAAACCTATCTGATCACCATTCGTGATTTCTTTGACAAGAGTATGCTCTACAACTCTTCCTACAACAGGCTGCGCATAAGCGGTGGAAGTTATACCTTCCGTTTGCTCGAGCCCAAAAAGGAAGCACCGATGGAAGATCTCGAAACTACACAAACACAGGAAGACACCGCCACCAACCAGAAAAATGTAAAAGATGCCCAGCAGGATTTCTTCAGCGACTGGGATGTACCAGCCGAAGAAGACAATGGTATCGGAACCATGGAAGATCCAGGCCAGGATGCTGCTGTGTTGGACGTCGGTTACAACTATCCCCTGCAGCCTACAGTAGACGGCCCTGTGATCGAATTTACCAATGTAGACCTTACGTTTGCTTCTCAAAGCGACTCCTCTACGCTCAAAGGCGCCAGCGGATCAATGATGCTGAAGAATGGATTGTTTGTAGGAAAAGGCGGAACGATGGATTGGTCTACTGCCGGCGTAGCGCCCGGAGAGATCAGCGCAGAAATGCGTGAATATAATTTTCCCGTAAGGTCGATGCGCTTATTATCGGAAGGAGCCAAGCTAAGTTACAAAGCCAAAGCAGATTCACTGGTAGAAGGAATTTTTGAATACAAAGAAAATAAAAACAAATCCAAAATAGAGCCAACCTTTCCAAGATTTAAATCCTTCAAAAGCAATGTAGACATTAAAGGATTGGATCAGAATATTATTTACAGAGGCGGTTTTTCCCTTTCGGGTAAAAAAATATACAGTTCTTCGATTGACGAAGGATTTTCAATGGTTGAGATCCTGCATGATGGCAAACCAAAGGTCCGTGCTTACTCCAATAGATTTGAACTTGGCGATAGTCTTATCACTGCCAACTTTGCTACACTTACCTTGTATATAGACGAAGATTCTATCACACACCCGGGTACGATTTTTAAATATAATAAATCAACCTCTACCGTAAGAGTTTCCAAACAATCAGGTTTCAACTACGCGCCTTTCCTCGATAGCTACCACCGGTTGGAAATTATTTCTGACATTGTTACCTGGGACTTAAATACCAATGAAATTCAATTCAACATCATCACCGCTAAAAACCATATTCCGGCAACATTCGAATCGGAAGAATATTTCCATGCGGACAAATTTTATAAACTGAAAGGTATTTACCGTTTCCACCCGCTGCAAGTAGTAGTGAACTACGCTGACAAAACCAAGAAAGATGAATTCTACGCTGGCGACGTAGCCACTCCGCTCAACATCGACATCACTACCTTCAAAGGAGCTATGACGCAACTGATGAAACTTGGTTATATCGACTACAACACCAAGAGCGGGTTAATTAAGATGAGACCGAAAGCAAGACACTATGCGCTTTCCAGCAGAAACAAAAAAGATTACGACAACATTACTTTCGTATCCCTCAGTCCTGGTGCAGTGAATGCCACACTCAATTTACAAAGTCACGAACTCCACGTACGGGGCGTAGACCGTGTGTATATTTCCGACTCCTTAAAAGTAAATATTGCTCCGGACAACAAAGAAATTAGGATCGAGAAAAACAGGAACTTTAAATTTGACGGATCCATCAACACCGAGAACTTCCAGTTTTCAGGAAAAAACTTTGAATTCGTATACGATACCTTCCTCGTACACATGCCGGAGATCAATGCGATCAGGCTTGCGGTGGTGAATAAGAAAAAAACAAAAACCGGTGATACCACAGTAGGAAAATCAAGAGTACTTGGAAACGAGCTTCGCTATTCTTCCGGTACCCTTTATATCAATAAGCCTGACAACAAATCGGCACGAAAAAAACTTCCTCAATATCCCATCTTCGACGCTACTTCCGGTGCGTCGGTGTACTTCAATAAAAAGAATATCAACGGCGGTGCGTACGATACTACCGTGCAATTCCAGATCCCACCTTTCCGTCTCGACAGCTTGAGCTCGGATGACCCACATTCCATTGGCTTCGACGGTACTTTCAAATCGGGAGGGATTTTCCCGGAATTCAAAGAAAAACTTATTGTAATGCCAGACTACTCTTTAGGATTTAAACACGAAGTACCGAAAGATGGTTATCAGCTTTACGGAGGAACGGGAAAATTCTATAACACCATTTCCCTCGACAACAAAGGCGTGCGTGGTGATGGAGAGATCCGTTATCTTTCTACTACGTTGTGGTCCAAAGATTTTGTGTTCTTCAAAGACTCTGTAAAAACAGAAGGAACCAAAGTACAAACCAAAGAAGGTGCACACCCGGATGCCGCCGCAGGTGTTACATTCCCAAAAATGAAAGTAACCGAATACCGCTTGCGCTGGCTGCCTAGACCAGACAGCATGTTTATCTCCAACGTAAAAGCAAGGATCAATCTTTACGATAGTTCGGCTACTATGATCGGTACAGCCAACGTGACCAAGAACGGTATGCTTGGGAAAGGCGTACTCTTCACAAGAGGATCCGTGTCTGAATCATATAAATTTCACTTCGAACAAAAACAATTCGAAGCCAGAAATGCAAAATTCAAGATCGAATCAGAAGACCCCGACAAGCCCGCCTTGCAAGGGATCGACGTGAAGCTTGCGTTTGACCTTGAAAAAGGAATTGCAAGATTCAACCCCGAAGTAGCGGGTGTGGCAAGTAACTCGTTCCCATACGTACAATACAAAAGCTCGCTGCAAGAAGGAGAATGGGATCTGCAGAAAAAGATCGTAACACTGGCCAAGCCGGATAGCGCCGATATCAGCGGTTCCTATTTCTATTCCACACGCCCAGACCAGGATTCACTTGTATACAACGCTACCAAAGGGGTGTACGATATTCAAAAACAAATTCTGAACATCAGCGGTGTGCCGCTGATCAAAGTTGCCGACTCACATATCTATTCGGACAGTGGTAAAGTAACGATCGAACAGAATGCGGTGATGCGTACGCTGGAAAAAGCGAAGATCGATATCGACAGCGTGAAAAAATACCACCATTTATACGATGGTACAATTGATATCACCTCGCGATTGAAGTTTGGCGGAGTAGCTACTTATCAATATGTCAACCTCGGAAACGATACACTGGCGATTAAGTTCCAGGACTTTCGTAGCGAGCCAGGGCGTAAGAAAAAAGAAGGGATGCACACCGTGGCAACCGGTCTTGTGAAAGAAGATGACAATCTTTTTATCGGTCCGAAAATTATATACAAAGGGAAAGTGGTAATGTATGCAGAAAGCCCTTACCTCGCCTTTGACGGATACATCAAGCTTGACCTGAAAGGAGCGCTGAACTACTCCGAATGGTTAAAGTATGCGAACGACGGAGAAGACAAAGAAGTAAAGATCGACTTGCAAAATGCAGTGTCTGACAATGGAGTACCGCTGTCTACAGGCTTACATTTGGATAAGCGGACAAACCAGCTTTACACCAGTTTCATTTCTAAAAAAGTAGCGCAAACAGATCCGGATTTCTTTGTGGCGGATAAAGCGTTTGAATTTAACCTCGACTCTAACGAATTCCGTGTAGGAAACCCGGAACGTTTTGCAGGAAGATCCTATGTAGGAAACAACATCCGTTACAACGATTCTACTTCGATGGTACACTATGCAGGTAAATTCACCCTGCTGGAACCAGAAAACGCAAACGTAAAATTGATCAGTACCGGCGAGGGATATGCGAAGCTGAAAGACAACGATTACAGTTTCAACCTGCTCTTGGCTTTCAACATTGTGCTCAACAGCAAGATCACTACGGCCATGGCTACAAATATGAAGAATGCAACCGACATTCTTTACGATTCAGTAACTACAGAACCTACACAGGCTGACAACGAGATTCTTTACGGAAAGGTAGCCGGTGTAGTAGGACAAAGCGGATTAGAAAGCTATAAAGCCAAAATGTCGATGGGCAATGCTCCTCTCAATTCGTTGAACAGCGAGTTGGCCAAATCATTTACATTCTCCAAAGTAAACCTGAAATGGTCCCAAGACTACAAAGCATTCTATAGCGTAGGAAAGTTAGAGCTTGCTGGTATTCTGAAAACAGATATTCGAAAATCGATCAACGGATATATAGAGATCCGCAAGACTAATAAAGGCGATGTGATCAACATCTATTTGGAGCCTACGCCTAATCATTGGCAGTTTATCACCTATTCCGACAACCGCCTTGCCTGTATCACTGCCAGCGATGACGTAAATACAGTAATTCGGAGCAAATCCAAAGGAGAAATGCCAGACCGTTCTAAATTCTATTTTGTAGCCGCCGAGCCGATCGAGAAGCAGAAGTTTATACATGAGTTTAAAAATCACTACCTCAACGAATCAGAAGACCAGATCGAAAAAGAAGACGTAGAACAAGAACAGGAGATTGAAAAAGAGGAGAAAAAAGAAGATACAAACGACATCGATATCAACGAGCCTGAAATTGGGAAGGAAGAAAAACCTGCTCCGCCAAAAGAGCAGACACCTCCACCTACCACCAATAAAAAGAAAAAGAAAAAAGAGGAAAACTATGATCAGTATAAATTGCCTGATCAAAACAACGAACCTGCACCAGAGCTAGAGCCTGAAAAAGAAAAGCCGACGATCGAAGATCAACAGCAGAAACAACAGGATCAGCAAAGAATGAAGGACTTGTTTAAATAAACAAAAAGAGATATATTTGAATCCTTGAGCGTTGTTTTTTTGTTTATAGAATTGAGAATCAAAAACTTTTATGTTAAAATAACGTAAAAGCAGGTTAAGAAAGTATTATGAATTCGGCTTTTTACATAACGTTATCTGCAATTGCAGCCTATTTGATCGGTTCATTCCCCACGGCCGTATGGTACGGCAAAGCATATTATGGCATTGACGTAAGAGAACACGGAAGTGGAAACGCAGGCGCTACCAATACTTTTAGAGTATTAGGCAAACAAGCTGGAATTATCGTAATGGCCGTAGACGTATTCAAAGGATGGACCGCTACTCATGCGGCAAATCTTCTAGTATACGCCGATCTTATTTACCCTGAAGATCTTATCCTTTACAAACTTATCTTCGGTATTGCTGCGGTGATCGGACATATTTTCCCTATCTATGCAGGATTTAAAGGCGGGAAAGGAATCGCTACCTTGTTAGGAATGGTTCTTTCCGTACACAGCCAGGCCGCACTTCTTTGCCTACTGGTTTTCGTAGTAGTACTTCTTCTTTCCAAATATGTTTCTCTTGGTTCTATGATTGCCGCGCTGGTATTTCCACTGCTGTTAATCTCTCCAAGATTCCGCCCGGATGAGCATGGTCCGGTAGTGATCATTTTCGGATTTGTAATTTTCTTCATGGTGGTGATCACACACCAAAAAAATATTATTCGCCTTATCAATGGAGAAGAAAATAAAGCCAAAATCAGGATCCGCAAAAGAGACTGATTAGCTTAAAAATATTGATTTCTAAAAGCCGTTTGTTGAACGGCTTTTTTTATGCTTTAAAAATCTTACTATTCCAGACACATTTCTTCCAAAAACAGATCATTCCCCGGATACAATCGTTTCATTTCCTCTTTCCTCCCCATTTCAAAATCCCTGAAATCAAAACCAGGCGCTACAGTACAACTTACCAACGCATATCCATTCCCATCTTTCACCCTTGCGCCAAACCATATACCCGCAGGAATTACCGCTTGCAGCTGTTCTCCTTCAAAAATATTTTTACCAAGTTTAATGCATTGAATTCCTTTTTCAGAAAAACAAAAAATTTCTAAAGTATCACCTTCATGAAAAAACCACAATTCATCCGATTTGATCCGGTGAAGATGCGATTTGTTTTGTCCTTCCAGTAAAAAATAAATCGCCGTACTGATAGTTCGCTTGTCTTCAAATCTGGCAAAAGAAACCAGCTCGGCACAGCGGTAAGTTTCTTTATAGTAACCGCCTTCCGGATGCGGAAGCAATTGCAGCTGTTCGATCCAATCGCGTGCTTTCATTAATATCCGACCAGGCTAATAAGATGAGGAGAAAAAGGCAGAAGTTTTTCTCTTCCCTGAAGCATTTTCAACTCTACCATAAAAGCGTAAGCGCACACGCTGGCGTTTTGTTCGGTTACCAACTGGGAAGCTGCTTCAGCCGTGCCTCCCGTGGCGAGTAGATCGTCATGGATCAAAACTTTCCAGCCAGGCTGCAGCGCATCAATATGCATTTCAACTTTCGACGAACCATACTCAAGGGCATATTCTTTGGCGATCGTTTTATAAGGAAGTTTTCCTTCTTTACGAATAGGGATCATTGGAATACCTAATTTGGTAGAAACCATCAGTCCAAACCAGAAGCCTCGACTGTCGAGCGCTACCAGTGCGTCGGGAGCAAAAGGTTTGATCTTTTCACAAAACGTATCCGTAATTTCTATGCAAAGCGCCGGATCTTTGAGGATGGGAGTAAGGTCTTTGAAAACGATCCCTGGTTTTGGAAAGTCAGGAATATCGCGAATAACGCGGCGGAGTTTGGTTTCTATGTCCATTGGTTAAAGATATAAAAAAGTGGAATACGAGATGCCGGATGTCAGATACAAAGTTATGAATGTTGAATTATGAGTTATGAATGAAAATTAGATCTTATTTTTTGTCTGGTATCTGGCATCCGGCATCTTTTATCCTTCTTGCTTATCGATGCAATTAACACGAACTTTACTATCAAAAAGAAATATGCTCACCGGAATACTTGCCCCCATGCCCGAAGAAATTGACCTGATCATTCAGGCAGTGACTGTAGAATCGGAATACGAATCGGGTGGACGGAAATTTTATAAAGGAAAATTTCAGGGCAAAGATTGTGTGGTAGCGCTTTCGCGAATAGGAAAAGTAGCGTCATCCGTGACAGCCGCTGTAATGATCGAAAAATTTGGCATCAATCAGCTCATCGTTTGCGGGGTGGCAGGAGGCATCGCACCGCATCTCAAGACGGGCGATATTGTAGTAGCCGATGAATGCGTCCAACATGATCTTGATGCCAGGCCTTTATTTCCTCAGTTTGAAGCCCCCTTGCTCGGCAAAGGTTTTTTCCCTTGTGATACTTCCTTGGTAGAAAAAGCAATGCAAAGCAGTCGCGAATTTCTTCGCACTGACTTGCACAAATTTATTTCTGCAGAAGACCGTCATGCCTTTTCACTTCATGAGCCGGTTTTGTATCAGGGACAACTATGCTGCGGAGATCAGTTCATCGGTTCGCAAGCACAACTCGATAAGATAAGGACCGATCTGCCTAAAACACTCTGTGTAGAAATGGAAGGCGGAGCGGTGGGCCAGATCTGCCACGAATATAAAATACCTTATGTGGTGGTCCGTACCATCTCAGACAGCGCCGATGATAGCGCCCATATCGATTTCGGGAAATACATTGAAAATGTAGCGAAGTATTATACGCTGGGAGTGATTAGTAAGATCGTAGAGAAACTGGATTAAGATTTAAAAGATGCTAGATACCGGATAAAAATTATCTGGCATCTAGTATCCGGCATCTATTTCGGGTTCTTAGATAATTTTTAGCGTTCCATCCACGTGATTTTTAACCGTAAAATCAATTGTCTTTTATTTGTAAACCACTCAATTTCAAAACAATCATTTTCAGGTCAAATTATTGGTTTTAATTGTTATTTAAATAATAAAAAATAGCGTTTTTATGATAGCAAAACGAGCTGCAGAGCGCTATTATTCTTTTTAATTCTTGCAAATAAAGCTTTTGATCCCTACATCTGTACTATAAGATCATCAAAATTGAACTCGTATGGAAATTATAGTAAACGCATATTATTCCAGTCACAACGCCGAGACAATGGTCGGATCGTTTTTAGGACATGGCTATATCAATAATCATAACAATAAATTTTCTTCCTCTATAGAAGAGGGTCAGCTGATCAGTCATTATATAGATGAATTTATTCAGAAGCATCCCCTTTGCCGCAAAAGCATCGACCTGATCTCTCCAAAGGCCAGGAAATACGCACATACAATTCTGCGCTTGTATTACGATCATTTGCTTGCAAGAAACTGGGACCAATACGGTACTTCTTCTTATGAAGATTTTTGCGCAGAGATCATTGGTGTGATGAAAGAACACAACAGTTTGTTTCCCTACAAGCCAAAGCGGGTAGCCAATCGTATCATCAAGAAAAAAGGAATTCTGGAGCTTAGAACAATCAATGGGCTCAATCAATATATTCAAGATATGACCCGCTACAATTCTTACAACTCCTCTATCTGCGAGTCGGTGGGAGATCTGGTTAAAAATTACGATACGTTTAACCGCGACTTTAGAGAGATCTTTCCGGAAATGGAAAAAGAGATCGCCTATAAAACAGAAAAGTTGGTGCTGAGCCAGGCAAGCTAGGTATAGAAAACAGAAAGGTCCCCGAAAGGACCTTTTTCTGCAATACAGGTTACTTAAAAGGATTTTATTTATCTGTCATTAATTTTGATAAGTAGCATCCACACGTCCGTGAGCTTTATGCATCACATGCGTTTTGTGGTGTTTGGAATGTCTTACATAAGCCTTGTGTCCACGAGGACGAGCAAACATATTATTGCTGGATACTAATAAACCCACGATCATAGCGGTAATAAAAACGATCTTTTTCATAGTTGTACAGGTTTTAATCCGTTCATTTATTTTGTTGATATAAAGATAGCATACAATTCTGTCGCCAGCTTGTAGGAAACCTGTGGAGATTCTGAAGCCTTTTATTTTGGGTCCTTACGGGAATTTTTAATGTATGACGGTTGTATAAAAACAAAACCATATTTTTAAAGCCATGATCTACCTTAAAAGAGTATACGAACCAGCCAGCCGTACAGACAGCTACCGTATTTTGATAGATCGCTTATGGCCACGAGGCATTACCAAGGAGAAAGCGGCAGTAGACCAATGGTTGAAAGAAATTGCGCCTTCTACAGAACTACGCAAATGGTTTGGTCATGACCCGGAGAAATGGAAAGAGTTTTCTTCCCGTTATAAAAAAGAGTTGAAAGGCTCAGAAGCGTTAAAGGAATTAAAACTAGAAATCAAAAAACATAAAACCGTCACGCTTGTCTATGGAGCAAAGGATGAGGAGTATAATCACGCGGTAGTGCTGAGGGGAATGTTGAAATCGTAGTTTAAGTCGGATATAGATTTGAGAAATGTTTTCTCTTAAAAATTAGTATGGAGTATGGAGCGCGAGTATGGAGGTTTTCTCTCTACTCGCGCTCCATACTCCATACTGTGGATGGGGAAGTTGTCGAACCCTTTAGAGATATCATTGAGCCAGCATGAGAACATTAACCCGTTGGCTACAAAGAATAGGTAATTAGCTCAGTCTTCTAATCATCGCAAAAAGCATCATTGACAATTCTTCTACCTTTTTGTAAAAATCGTTGTAATTATCGAGATTAATATTTTTTCTGTCTTTGAGAATATCAAAAATAGCAGCACATTCGAATGCGGAGCCGCGGGCAATGACGTAGAAATTTTTTATATCCGCTTTACTATATCTTCCTGTGCCTTCAGCAATATTTAACGGAATACTTAAAGAAGCTCTTTTAAGTTGATTAGCGATAATCTTGTCAATTACTTTGTCAGTACAAACAAGGGAAAGAACTTGACTGTCAAATTCCTTAGCTTTCTTATAAACGGTAAGCTTTTCGAAGTCGAACATAAAATAAAAATTCAAGTAAAAAATATCTATTGCTCTAATTAAAGCTAAAAATAGTGAGGAGTGTGAGTGTGAGTCTTGAGAATATCCTCAAAACTCACACTCACACTCCATACTGTCTCGTACCAGGAGCGGGGGTCGAACCCGCACGACTTTAAGGGTCACAGGATTTTAAGTCCTGCGTGTCTACCAATTCCACCATCCCGGCTTGTCAGTATAGAGTATGGAGCGCGAGTATGGAGGTTTTTCTCTCTACTCGCGCTCCATACTCTATACTGACAGAATTATTAGGTAAAAAAAAACGTAGCCAGGGCCACGTTTGCTTTTGAGCGAAAGACGGGGTTCGAACCCGCGACCTCGACCTTGGCAAGGTCGCGCTCTACCAACTGAGCTACTTTCGCGTTCCATCTAAAATGGATTGCAAAATTAATGAATGAGTTTTATAATTCAAGAAAAAACTACTTTTTTTTCACAAATTCTGCATTTCCATTTGTTACTCAGCGGCAAACTGATCTAACAAAGTTTTAGATTTAGAGCCCACCATATAATTTTGGCCTCTGTATTTATATTTTTCAGTCTTCTTTTTATCGTTCAAAACTGTCTGTTTCAGATTAGGTTTATAAAACATATTGATCTCATCTACCAGATATGCTGCTTCTTCCGAATCTGTTTTGCTGCTCAAGCCTTTTTCCTGGGCAACTAATTTTTGGTATTGTTTGGTGAGTGACTTCGCTCTTTCTACTTCTGAAAGAGCAGTGGAATAATAAGACGTGTCTTGTTTCAAGATAAACAACATCATATTATGTGTGGCGGTATCCATGGCAGCTTCAATTTGTTTGTCCAATTTGTGTGCTTCAGGATGTTGGGCGAGGGCGTTACCCATAGAGAAAAGGCCAAAGGCAAGCCCCATGGCAAAGAATACTTTTTTCATACAGTAAATTTGTTTTTTGGTAAGTGCTACAAATATAAATAAAAATCCACATTTTCCTTGGTGATCAGGTCAATAGGCATAGGCGTTTTAGGTGGTAAAGGCTGTTTTAATACCAGGGTATTGAACAAATTCATCACTCCTTTGTATCCCTGACTGGCGGGTTTTTGACTGATCAGAAAATCGATCGTGCCTTTTTTCAGGTAATGAATATTGTTTTCAAGCAAATCATAGCCGATCATACGGATATTTCCCAGTTTCTTCTCATCTACGAATTTTGCCACACGGTGTACTTCGTAGCCGGTTACAAATAACCCTCTTACAAAAGAATAATCAAGAAAAGCCTTGGTAAGGACCTCCTTCACATCCAGATCGCTGGAACCGGAAGGGATATCGATGGTCCGGACTTTTGTTTCGGTAATATTGTGGTCGTTCAGGTAAGCTTTAAATCCTTGCGCTCTGCTTGTATGATGCGGGCCATTATAGGCATCGCAGCCGATATTTACGATCAATACAGTAGTTTCTTTAGAAATTCCGTAGCTCATCAGCTTAGCAGCAATATAGCCACTTTGAAAAGAGTTTTGTCCTGAAAAGGAAAGTGCTCTTTCATCTTCAAACGGGGTATCAATAAAAGAGAAAGCGATCTTTTCCTTCGCCAGTCTATCGGTGATATATTGTCCGCGTTCCCCAAATACCGGAACGATCAAAACCGCATCAGGCTTGTTTTCCAGCAATTGTTCGTATTGAAGTCGCAGCGATTCTTCACTGGTGATCTCGAAAAAATATTTCTGTATGGAAATTTCAAAATGACTAAGTTCTTTCACTGCCGCTTCAATGCCATCCATATGGAATTTCCAGTAAGAATCCTGGTCGGATGGTAAAGGGATCAATACGCCGATACGAAACGGCTTTTTCATGGCCAGTACGCTGGCAATGATATTAGGTTTGTATTGCAGTTCGTCGATGATCTTGTTGATCAGGTCGCGGGTTTCCTGGGCTACTTCTCCCCGGTTGTGCAATACCCTGTCTACGGTGCCCACCGATACATTGGCCCGCTCGGCGATATCTTTAATTCTTATCTTTTGCTGAAACAGCTCTGTCGTTTTATCCACGGTCTCTAAATATGGCTAATTAGTTTAAAAATGAATAGCGTTTTCGTTACCGTAAAACTAATAAACAAAGTTATCAACATCAAGGAAATTTGTAAAAATATAATTATTACAGGATGGTTCGAAAAGTAAAATTCCAATTTTCAAATCCAAATGGGATACTTTTGGAATTTGAAAATTGGAATCTGAGATTTGATCAACTTCTACCAATTATTGAGGTGAAGCTTTTTAATATTTTTATGCGCCTGCTTGCAGTGTGGGTTTGCTCTCACGCAGGAGCCAAGAGTGATCACGGTGACCAGGATGATAAGAGGGAATAGGTATATTTTTTTCATAGGATTTAGATTCATGTTTTAGCAAATTATTTTTGACCAATTTCATAGCTTTTAAGTTCCAGCCCATGTTTTTTTGAAAACGCTTGCTGGGCAGCTTCAAACTTCAGATCAATTTCTGTTTCCCTTCCGATCAATTCGTCGGAGAGCTTTTGTAGCTTGGCTCTGTCATCGGCAGTACGCTTGTCTTTTGGGATGGAAGCCAACTGGATAATATGATTGTATTCGGAGTCTAAACTGTTTTTGTAAAGTTTAAACCATTCCAGGGCTGCGTCGCGAAGTTGAATATCGCCGTCAAAAGCTTTCATTCCGCTTACTTTGCTAATGGCCTTGTCAAAATCTTTGGAAAGCACATCCTTTTTAGCTTTCAGCTCGGTAAGACTTCCGCCTTCAAAAGCTTTGAAAAAATCAACTACATCGGGTACCAGTTTGTATTGGATGTCGATGATCTTGTTGTTGTAGTTGGCAGCTTTTTTATTCTGCCCCTGTGTCGTAGCGATCATAAAGATCCCGACACATAAGAGAAGTAGTTTTTTGATCATAAGGGTTTGGGTTTTATTAGAAAACAATATACGCAGGGTAGACGTAAAGGTTTGACATATAGCAATTTTAAATTTAAGAAAACAAAAAAATCTATGCGATGGATAACTTAAAATTTAAAATTCATAATTTAAAATTAATTACCCTTCACCATTTCCGTCACGCATTTCACCCATTCCGGGCTTGTGTTAAGGCTTTCTACCAATTGCCAGTGTTGGCCTCCGTGCTCTTCGAAAAGTAGTTTGTATTCTTCGCCGCCTTCCACTGTAGTTTCCAGGCAGTCGGCTACGAATGAAGGAGAAAAAAACAGGATGCTTTTTTTACCCGCTTTTGCCAGGTCTTCAATAGAGTGATCCGTGTAAGGCTTGATCCATGGCGTGCGGCCCAGCCTCGATTGGAAAGAAACAGAGTAGGAGCCTTCGGCCAATCCCAATTCTTTTACAAGCAAGCGCGTAGTTTCATAGCATTGCGCGCGGTAGCAATACTTGTTGCGTGCATGATAGCTCATACAGCAAGTACCGAGCTGGCATTGATTGCCTACTGAGCCTTTCAGGATCTGTCTTTCAGGAATACCGTGGTAAGAAAATACAATATGATCGAATGTTCTTTCGCTCATATATTTTTTCCCTAAAGCTGCGAATGCTTTGATGAACAAAGGGTCGTCGCAAAAATTGCTAATGATTTTTATTTCAGGAATGATCTGCCATTGGCCTACTACTTTCATTACTTCTTCAATGGAAGAACCTGTAGAAGCAGAAGCATATTGCGGATAGAGCGGAAGGACGATCAGCTTTTCAATCGCTTTGTCTTTGAAAATTTCTACTGCTTTTTCAATGCTTGGATTTTGATAGCGCATGCCGAAGCCTACTACGTAGTCGTTGCCGAGTGCGTCTTGTACGAGCTTTTGCAATTCTAGTCCGTGAAATAATAAAGGAGATCCTTTCTCTTGCCAGAGTTTTTTATACTCATGTGCAGATTTAGGAGCGCGGAAAGGAGCGATAATAAAGTTGATCAGCATCCATCGGTTAAGAAATGGAATATCGATCACGCGCCAGTCCATTAAAAATTCTCTTAAATATTTTCGTACATCCGATGTCTTAGTGCTGTCCGGGGTACCTAGGTTGATCAGCAATACTCCTGTTTTCATGTGTAAATTTACCTGATAATAGATATTAGTTTGCCAGAGAGAGAAGAAAATTTATTTTACACTATAAGATTTTAAAAATCTTATAAGTATAACTAACTAAGTCAGCTTCATTGGCGGCTCCATTACTGCGCCGCAGTTTTTGCAGGTGCGTAGTTCTTTGGAGGAGTAAAATTTTTCCATCACTAGAGGAAGTTGTTTTACGATATCAGTCATTTCAAAATACTCTTCGTAGAGCTTGTGATTGCATTGTTCGCAAAACCATAGGCATCCATCCTTCTCCCCGGCGCGGCGGTAGCGCTCGATCACCAGGCCTACTGTGTTGGCCTTACGTTGTGGCAAGTGTGGTGTGCGTGCGGGAAGCAGAAAAATGTCTCCTTCTTTAATAGGAATGTCTACCTGGTTGCCTTCTTCGAGTAGGCGCAAGTTGATATCGCCTTCTAATTGATAGAAGAGCTCTTCTCCTTCGTTGTAATGAAAATCTTTTCTGGAGTTGGGACCGCCTACTACCATTACGATGAAATCGTCGTTGGATTTGTACACCTGCTGATTTCCTACGGGTGGCTTTAACAAATGACGGTTTTCTTCGATCCATTTTTTAATATTGAAAGGACGCTGTACAGACATAATCAATATATTTACTAATTTTAACAAAAAAAGATGCGATACTCAGATCCTCTTCTTCTTGTTTTACATCCAAACAAATATAGCGTACAATCCGCAGATTTAGCATGATAAAAATCACAAAAAAATATTTGTCTTTTTTGACAGTTGTAATTTGCCTGTTGCTGGCGTCTACAGTGCAAGCGCAAAATGTGAAGCTCGAACCTAAAATGGCAGGTGCGGATACAGCCAATACCGATTATCTGAAAGGAGAAGCAAGGAGACTACGCGAAAATTGTCAAAGCCTGAAAACCAAAGCACAGGAACTGATCACGCTTTACGAGGGTTATGTAACTCGTACAAAAGAATGTCCGGATGCCAAACAGGAAGCAAAACTCGCCTTAGATATGGCTAAGAAAGCATATAAAACAGGAGAAGAAGGCATGAAGCTCGCCGACAAAGCAGAAAAGGCAAGCAAGATGAACGACACCAAAAAATATTTAGCAGAAATAGAAGCAAAAGTTAAAAGCGGACACGAATATCTTAAAGACTCAGAAGAGCGAAAAAAAGAGATAGAGTTTGAAATGAAAGGCTGCTAGGTAATTATGAATTTTAAATTTGAGTTTTGAATTAAAAACGTTTTTAAATAATTCATAATTATTCTGTTAATCCAAACATTCTGTAAATTCAATTCATGGAAGAAGATTTCGAAAGAAAGTGGCAAAAAGTAATATATCATTTTATTCAGCTTACAGGGAAGAAGCCGAACATGGATATAATTTTGTTCATGATTGGAATACAAGAATTGGGAAAAGGACAGAGAAAATTTACCAAAGAACAAAAACAAGATCTTATGCATATCGCCGTATGCAAGATCTTAAGCTTCTCCGGCTACTACGAGCTGGAAGGCCAGGATCAAGATGGATGGCCACACTGGAAGAATCTAAAACCCGTTCCAAAGCTTACACTGGAAGAGCAAGAAAAATTTTTGCAGATGCATGTCGTAGAATATTTTGACCGGGAAATCTTTATTTGAAAAACACCTGAACGTTGTTTTCAGGATTTTCAAATGAATGATCAATCTTGAAAATTCTTTAGTCCCATAATTCAAGGTTCAGAAAAAAATTTATGAAAATAATAACCTACAACGTAAACGGAATCCGCGCAGCAATCAAGAAAGGATTTATAGACTGGCTACGTGCTACAGAGGCGGATGTGGTTTGCTTGCAAGAAATAAAAGCAACCGAAAAAGATCTCGATTGGTCGGAGTTTAAAAAAATGGGTTATGAGATCTATCTGAATCCGGCAGAGAAAAAGGGATACAGCGGTACTGCCATCCTCACAAAAATAAAACCATTGCACGTGGAAATCGGATGTGGTATTCCTGAATACGATTTTGAAGGCCGCGTCATTCGTGCAGATTATGAAAACGTTTCGGTGATGTCGGTATACATGCCTTCGGGTACAAGCGGCGATCTGCGGCAGAATTTTAAATATCAATGGCTGGATGATTTTTTTATCTATGCGCAAGAGCTAAGCAAAAAAATTCCAAACCTTGTGATCTGTGGCGATTACAATATTTGCCATCGCCCGATTGATATTCATAATCCAAAATCCAACGCCAACTCTTCGGGCTTCCTGCCACCGGAGCGCGACTGGATGGAAAAATTTTTCGCAAACGGTTATGTAGATGCCTTCCGTCATTTCAACCAGGAGCCGCACCACTACACATGGTGGAGCCAACGCTTTCCTTCCATTCGTGATCGTAATCTTGGTTGGCGTATTGATTACCATGCAGTCACCGACAATATGAAACATCGCCTCAAGCGCTGTGTGATCCTACCAGATGCCCGTCATTCGGATCATGCGCCGGTGATGGTGGAGATAACTTCGGAATAATATCTGCAGACCTATAAGGTTTTAAAAATCTTATAGGTCTAAATAAATCATCGATAATTTTCTTATAAATTTTTTAATTCACCTTTGAACATTCCCGACCATATTCTTGTTAAATTGGTTCACTGCTCATTCTTTTTCTTTTGACAAATAACATAACTCCTTACTAATCACCAAAACGCATTACTATGTTAGGAACTCGTTTTACGCAATTTATTCCAAACAGCCAGGAAGGAAGTTCGTTCGAAAAATTGTCGAAACTGTTTTTTCAGCTGCTCAACTATACTTCCGGCGATGTGCAGGAAGCGCTGCAGTGGCTCAATGAGCTGGACCGTGAATACGCGCTTACCGATAATAACTATGGGATGGGTGATTTCATAGAAGACCTGAAAGCCAAAGGCTATATTGACGAAGGCGGACAAGAAGGACGCTTTGAGCTTACCGGAAAAGCTGAACAAACCATTCGTAAAAATGCGCTCGAAGAGATTTTTGGAAAACTCAAAAAAACAAACAACGGAAATCACAAAACTAATTTTACCGGCAACGGCGACGAGCTGAGCTCCGATATTCGTGCTTTCGAGTTCGGCGATCCACTGGACTCCATCAGCATGACCGAATCGTTGCACCATGCACAGATCAATCATGGCATTGAAGAGTTCAAGCTTACGCAGAATGATTTGCAAGTGCAGGAGAAAGAACAAAAATCACAAACCTCTACGGTGCTGATGATCGATATCTCTCACTCCATGATACTTTACGGCGAAGACCGCATTACACCTGCCAAGAAAGTAGCGATGGCGCTTGCCGAGCTGATCAAAACAAAATATCCGAAAGATACACTTGACATAATTGTCTTTGGCAACGATGCCTGGCCGGTGGAAATAAAAGATCTTCCTTATTTGCAGGTTGGTCCGTATCATACCAATACCTATGCAGGCCTGGAACTCGCCATGGATATACTGCGCAGAAGGAAGACAGCCAACAAGCAGATCTTTATGATCACGGATGGGAAACCAACATGTCTGAAAGAAGGAAATCAATATTATAAAAATAGTTTTGGTCTTGACCGTAAAGTGGTAAATAAGACACTCAACATGGCCGCTCAATGCAGAAGGTTAAAAATTCCGATTACTACTTTTATGATCGCGAAGGATCCATACCTTCAGCAGTTTGTGCGCGAGTTTACCAAAACCAATAATGGCCGGGCGTTTTATAGTTCGCTGAATGGTTTGGGAGAATATGTATTTGAAGATTTTGTAAAGAACAGAAAAAAGAATACAAAATTTTAATTAGGAATGTTGAATTATGAGTTATGAATTGAAATTGAATAATTCATAACTACAGAAAGATGATTAAAAATAAAAAATGAAACCTACCATTAAAACATTAGGAGCGCTCAAAGCCTCCGGTTATCAGTCAAGATCTGTGAAAGAAGAAATGCGTCACAATCTTGTGGAAGCTCTTCGGAATAAAAAAGATCTTTTCGATAAAATAAAAGGATACGAAGAAACAGTCATTCCGCAAATGCAGACTGCTGTGCTTTCACGTCATAATATTATTTTTCTTGGTCTGCGCGGACAAGCCAAAACCCGCATGGCCAGGCTCATGACCAATCTGCTCGATGAATACATCCCCGTAGTAGCAGGCTCCGAACTCAACGACGATCCTTTGCAGCCGCTCTCAAGATATGCGGTAGATCTTATCCAAGAAAAAGGAGATGACACTCCTATCACCTGGTTGCATCGCGACGACAGGTATACAGAAAAACTTGCTACACCGGATGTTTCCGTTTCCGACCTCATTGGGGATCTCGATCCTATCAAAGCAGCTACGATGAAACTCACTTATGCCGATGAGCGTGTGATCCATTTCGGTCTTATTCCAAGATCGCATCGCGGAATTTTTGTGATCAATGAGCTGCCCGATCTTCAACCAAGAATACAAGTAGCGTTGTTTAATATTTTGCAAGAAGGAGATATTCAGATCAGAGGATTTAAATTACGTTTGCCTTTAGACATACAATTTATCTTCACTGCCAATCCGGAAGATTATACCAATCGCGGTTCTATCATCACACCGCTCAAAGACCGAATAGATAGCCAGATCCTGACGCACTATCCGAAAGCAATTGATATTTCGCGCCAGATCACCGAGCAGGAAGCAAAGCTGAGCGCGTTTCAAAAAGAAAATATTAAAGCGCCTGAATTGATTAAGCAATTGGTAGAGCAGATTTCCTTCGAAGCAAGAAAAAGCGAATACGTAGATCAGAAAAGCGGAGTATCGGCAAGACTTACCATTTCGGCATTTGAGAACATGTACAGCACTGCCGAAAGAAGAATGCTGCTGAATGGAGATACTAAAACAGTATTGCGCGTAGCAGATGTGTTGGGAGTGATTCCCTCGGTAACCGGGAAAATAGAGCTGGTCTATGAAGGAGAATTGGAAGGTATTTCCAGCGTAGCGATCCATCTTATAGGCAAAGCCATTCGCCAGGAGTTTGAAACACTTTTCCCAAATCCTGAAAAAGGAAAAAAACTCAAGAAAGGACAGGACAAAGAAAAGAAAAACAATATTTACAAAGAAACGGTCGATTGGTTCAACAACGGAAATCATGTAGACCTGCTTCAAACCATGTCGAATGCCGAATACGAAAAAGCGTTGATATCTGTGCCTGGCCTGGAAGCAACGGTGAGCAATCTTCATCCTTCGCTGAGCAAGGAAGATAAATTGTTATATATGGAATTCTTGTTGCACGGATTAGCAGAATATTCACAGATCAGTAAACATAAATTGGATAGTGGTATTCAATTTAAAGATTTGCTTGGTAGTTTGCTTAATAATATTGGTGCAGCAGGCGAAGACGACGAAGAGCAGGATGATTTTAACTATAGAAATAACTAATAAAAGTATGCAGAAAAAATTTATCGCAGGATCCGTTCTTATGGCAATCGTATGTTTGATTGTTGCATTCTCTTATCCTTCGGAAAAACTTATTGCACCCGCCAAGCTTGCAGAAGTGATCAAAGATCCTAAAGCAACGAAGCCCGTTATTCTCAATGTTGGTCCCACGCCGTTGATCAAAGGCGCTAATTATATAGGGGCAGCCGAAGACCCAACAAATAAAGAGCGACTGAGAGCAACGGTAAAAGATCTTCCGAAAAATAAAGAGATCGTACTCTACTGTGGATGCTGCAAACTGGAAGACTGCTGGAATATTCATGAAGCAGATAAGATCATGAGTTCGATGGGTTTTACGAACTATAAAATATTAAATATGCCTGAAGACTTTACTGTAGACTGGTATAATAAAGGCTACCCGATGGAGTAAGAATTTCAGAAACATAAAAAAAGCCCCGAGCAATCGGGGCTTTTTTTATGAATGAGTTTCAATTATTATTCATGCACTCTCAGGTGATGATTGTAGTTGCCGCCAGAATTGATGTCTTGCTCGTGGAACAGTTGTTTGTATTTCTGTGGAATGAAAGTATAGGCAAGACGGATTTGTACGATGGCGTACATGTCGTGGTATTTTGGGTGGTCTTTTAAAACCACAGTATTTTTCTGATAGTGATTATATAAATCATTTTTATCGTCTTGAGGAAGATTGGTGGTATTTATACCATTTCTACTATCGCCATCCAAGCTGCCTTTCCCTATTGTATAACGGAGTGTTCCTTCAATTCCAATATCAACTTGTGCATTCAGTCTATACGTAACGCCCAGGCCTACTGGGATGAATGCCTGAGATTTGTTTTTGTATTGCCCATTTGAAAGGTCTTTTACGCTTTTCCATTCCTTATCTCCCACCAACGCTCTTGGATTACTAGTGGTGAAACCAACGCCAATAACAGTATATGGCACCATACGCAGTCCTTTTTCAACTAGATATTTATAAGGTAGAAAATTGAATTGACCTAATACCGCAAAGTCAATATTGTTTGCTTTAAATGCATAGCGTTTGCCATGTCGCTTAGCTGCCATTTCAGCAGATTCTACACCTTTTATTTTGTAATATCCTAATTCAGCCCTTAGGAAAAAATGATCATTGATTTTATAAGCAATCCCACCGGTAAATGAAAGCTTAGGTTTGGCAGTTTTTAAAATGCTGCTTGAGCCGGTGAGCTCTTTCCCTGTTATTTCACCAAGATAAGTAGCGCTTCCGAGACCTCCATAAAATTTCCAACGGATCATAGGTACTTTACTGAGATCGTGTGTATGATGATGGTGAGAAGCTCCTTCGTGTTGATGTTGTGGGTGTTGAGGATGTTGCTGTGCTATTGTGGCAAATGGCACAAGAAGACAAATAATAATATGAGTAAAAAGTTTCATAAGTCAATAAGTTTGGGTTTAACAATAGATCCTTACAAATATTGATGATCCTGACAAAATAATTTAGCTACGATGATCATAACTAAAAACTATAACAAATACATAAGTAAGGAAATACACTGGTTGTGCCAAAGGTAAGAATAATGTTGAATAGGAAAAAATACAAAAAGTTTATTTTTTATAAATCAGTGTTTATTCGCAGCAACTCTTCGGATTTCCACAATAAAGAAAATACGGATTAGTACTAAAGGAGTATTAAAAGATATTATAACCAGTTTGAAAAATAAAATGAGTTACAAGTAATTTAAATAGTAGCTATGTAAACCAATACTGACGCGGTTTTACACTAAGTCTATTTCTAAAAAAAGAAATAGATTTTCTATATAAGATGCAGAAATATTTGTCGATTCTAATTCTGCTTTGGGCAAAAATAGTTACCTTTACTGTCAAGGCCTGTATACACTCCATCTTATTGTTTAGAGCAATTTTATCTATAAGCGTTCTGGTATCACCTGACTCATGATACTGGCATAGCGAAAGAGGAAGAAAACAGGTTTGGTTTTTGTATACCAGTTAATTTGCAAATCGGGCATATGTTATTTTGAAGGACATTGCTCATTAATTCTATATTTAAAGAAAGAATGCGGACCAGCTATCTTCATTATTTAGTGCGTTTGGTGTTGTTTGTGGTGGATCTCATCATTATAAATGTCACCTTTGGAATAGTTTTCATATACGTAGATCAATCCAAACATTTGCCGGATACTGTTTATCGCCACTACCTATTGGTGTTTAATATGATCTGGATTTTCAGCGCCAACTTTTTTCGAATGTATACCGAAGAGAATAGTAAAAGCTCGGAATATATTTACCGTACTACCTGGCGAAGCGTATTGATGCAGACGGTACTGTTTGTGTTTTATTTGCTGTTTACAAAAGACACTGTTTTCTCCCGCCAATTCTTGATCCTTCTTTTTGTATCGCTTGCAGCGATGTTTTTAGTAAGCCGGTTTATCGGTACATTTTTAGAGCTCACACTGAAGCAGCGACTAAGCGTTAAAAAGCCTGTAGCGATATTGGGCAATAACAAAACAGGAAAACAACTGGCTTTTTATTTTCAAAGAAGACAGAGCGAATATGAGTTTGAAGGCTTTCTCAACGATGAGAATGATCTTTTCATGGATAATAAAGGAAATGTATTACCCAAAATTTCCAAGGCCATTGGAATTGCCGCCCAGAGCGGAGTTTCGGAAATCTACGTGCCGCTTAAAATGGAACATATCCTGGAAGCCCGTCACCTCCTTAGAGAAGCGGAAAGACAATGTGTGCGTTTGAAATTTATTCCACTCTTTGCAGATGTGGCTACACACGTGCATATGCGGGTGGATTATATGGCAGAATTTCCGGTCATCAGTATTCGCAAGGAACCGTTGGAAGATACCGGTAACCGTTTGCGTAAAAGAATTTTTGATATCGCCTTCAGTCTGTTTGTCATTATATTTATAATGAGTTGGTTCTATCCGCTGATAGCATTACTTATTAAATTGCAAGACAGAGGGCCTGTATTGTTCAAGCAGCTCCGTAGCGGAAGAGATAATATGCCTTTTGTCTGCTACAAGTTTCGCAGTATGCGGATAAATACGCAAAGCGATACCTTACAGGCTACAGAAAAAGATGAGCGCATTACCAGGCTCGGAAAATTCTTGCGCAAAAGTAGTCTTGACGAATTGCCTCAATTCTTCAATGTATTGAAAGGTGAAATGAGTGTAGTTGGGCCCAGGCCGCATATGCTGAAGCATACCAAGGAATATGGCAAAGTCATAGACAGCTTTATGATGCGGCATTTTCTAAAGCCAGGAATTACCGGTTGGGCACAGATAAATGGTTACAGAGGAAAAACAATAAATCCTATCCAAATGCGCAAGCGTGTAGCTAGTGATATTTGGTATCTTGAAAACTGGTCGATCATGCTGGATGTTAAAATTATTTTTCTGACCGTCATCAATGTATTCAAGGGTGAAGAGAATGCATATTGATGATCTATGGATAAGAATAAAGCAGTTTTACAGGCAGTCATTAAAATTCAAGATTTAATTCTGAAAAAGCTTAATTTTAGCAAATGATAAAGAGACAACCCACCGTCCATCTGAATGGTTTAATTATATTGGTTACCGTACTAGCTGCCTTGAGTTCCTGTGTGAGCAGCAGAAAAGTTCGTTATTTCAGAGACATTGCCGATACTACGCACGGATCAAGGCTTGCTTCACAACCCTTCAAGGATCCGGTGATCCAACCGGATGATATACTTTCCATTTCCATTCAAACGATCGATCCTCAAAATTCCACGATCATTAATCAAATGTCTGGTGCTATGCCATCGGTAGGCTCTAGTTCGGCAAGCCCAATTGGTCAACAGGTAGTGACAGGATTTATTGTAGATAAACAAGGAGAGGTAGAACTTGCGATGATTGGTAAAGTTAAACTGGCTGGTAAGACTACTGCGGAAGCCAGAGATACTTTGCGTACCCTTGCAGGGTTGTATTTTAAAAACTGTACTGTAAATGTACGTTTTGTAAATTATAAGATTACTGTCTTAGGAGAAGTGAACCGGCCAGCTACTTATACAGTACCTAATGAAAAGATTAGCTTGCTCGATGCATTAGGGTTGGCAGGGGATCTTACGATCTATGGCAAACGAAATAATGTATTATTAATTCGTGAAAGCGAAAAAGGCGGAAAAGAGGTTGAAAGATTTAATTTAAATTCTTCAGATATATTTAAATCGCCTTATTTTTATTTAAGACAAAACGATGTGATTTATGTAGAGCCAAACAAAGCAAAAGCAGCTTCACTGAATACGGCACGAGCACAAACCTTTGCATTAATTGGTACAATGCTGTCGGTATTGATTGTGTTGTTCTCTAGAGTAAATTTTAAATAATTCTTTCTGAACATGAATTCTATTAACAATGCTACGGAACAAGAATCAGAGCTAAACCTGAAAGCTTTAGTAAGCCGTATTATGAGTGAGTGGTGGATCTTTGTGCTAAGCCTAGTTTTCTGTGTTGGACTTGCTTATTTATTTTTGCGGTATAAAACACCTATGTATAAGATTACTGCGAAAGTGCTGGTAAAAGACGAAAAAAAAGGAGCCGGTGGAGTTAATGGAGGTGAAATTCTCGGCGATCTAAGTAGCTTACTTAACATGAAAAGTAACGTCGACAACGAAGCGGAGATTCTAAAAACGCGCAGTTTGATGGAAAAGGTAGTGCGGTTAAAAAATCTTAATATTATCTATGCCCATATTGGAAGAATCAAAAATCAGGAACTAGATGCGTCACCTTTTGTAGTAGACCTTTTGGATATTAAGGACACTATTAAAAAAAATACCTTTTATCTAACCATTCCCCGCAATAGCAATCAGTTTGAACTTTCTTACAACAATCCTGTCACCGAAGAAGACACCGTCAGAAATATGACTTTTGGTGATTCGATTACTGTGCCAGGTGTAGGGAAGATTAGAATACGCAGAGATCCGAATGTAGAACAGGAAAAAGAGAAATACATGTTTCGGATTGCTTCGGTAGACGAGCGTGTAGCGGCTTTGCAGAAAGAATTGAAAGTTTCAGTAGCCAATAAGTTAGTTACTGTGATTGACCTTGAGTTGAATTATGCATTGCCTGTTAAAGGAGAAAAGATTCTTACAGAACTAATCGAAGAATATATTCGTCGAAATATTGAAGATAAAAATATGATTGCAGACAGTACTATTGCCTTTATCGAAAATAGATTAGGACTTGTAGGTACAGAGCTCAGTGATATTGAAGGAAATATTCAAGGGTTCAAACAGGGAAATAAGCTGGCAGATCTTTCTGAGCAATCGCGGTTGCTAGTAGAAAATACCAGTAAATATATTACCAGGATAGCTGATATCGAAACACAAGTAAATATTACCAGAGCACTGGAGGAATATTTAAAAGACGAACAAAAAAACAAGAGAGTAGTTCCTGCTTCTGTATTACCACAGGATTTGGTATTCAGCAAACTTGTAGAAAATTACAACGAGCTTCTTCTCGAGCGCGATCGCCAGTTGCTCACCTCTACAGAAAGTAATCCGTATATTAAAAATCTGGACGAACGGATTTCCGCAATGCGGGTAGCAATGATTTCTAACCTGGAAGGCACAAGAAAATCATTAGAAATTACGGAAGCAGAATTGCAGAAAGAACTTAATAAGATTGAAAAAGAAATTCGCAAAGTCCCTTCGCATGAGCGCACCTATCTTGATCTGGCAAGGCAGCAACAGATTAAGCAGGAATTATATCTTTTTCTGCTGGAAAAGAGAGAAGAAACGGCTATTTCCAAAACTTCTAATATTTCCAATGCCAAGATAATAGACATGCCAAAGTCAGAATTCAAACCATACAGCCCAAATCGTATGCTGATTCTTTTGATAGGTGTAGCCGCAGGATTAGCACTGCCATTTGGAAGAATTTATTTATTAAATATTCTCAACGATAAGGTACAGTCAAAAGAAGATATTATTCATGTTACCCAGGTTCCTATTGTCGGAGAAATTAGTCACAACGACAAAGATGAAGTGTTGGTCATCGCTAATAATCCACGTGCAGTAATTGCCGAGCAATTCCGTGCTTTGCGGACTAATCTTCAGTTCATGCTTGGCTCATTGAACACAAAGGGAAATGTGATCTTACTTACATCCAGTATGTCTGGAGAGGGAAAATCTTTTACAGCAGTAAATCTGGGCTCCGTGTTAGCTATCTCAGGAAAGAAAGTTTTGATGATGGAATTGGATCTGCGGAAGCCAAATCTTTCTCCAGGCTTGAATATTAAAAATGATTTCGGATTTACAAATTATGTAATTAATACCGAAATAGAACTTTCAGACATTATACAGTCGGCGGGGGTTCATGAAAATCTGTTTATCATCCCATGCGGCCCGCTGCCTCCAAATCCAGCGGAAATGATAATGAATGCCAGAGTAGAAAAAATGATGACGGAACTAAAATCACAATATGATTACATCATTATAGATGCGCCGCCGATCGGGTTAGTGACGGATGCACAATTGCTGAATCAGTATGCAGATATGACGTTGTACTTAGTACGTCAGAAATATACTTACAAAAACCAATTAAATATTGTGGAAGATTTACGTACGCAAGGTAAAATGAAAACGATTGGTATTGTAGTAAATGATATTAAAAAGTCAAATGGCTATGGATATGGCTACGGCGGTTATGGCTATGGCTATGGAGACTATGGTTCGGTGCAATCTAAGAAAGGGAAAAGAAAGCTATTTAAGAGTAATGAGAGGAAATAGAATTATTGTCAATACTTGTATTTTGTATGGCAGAATGGTACTGACCATTGGTATTTCTCTTTATTCTACAAGATTAGTATTAAATTCACTGGGTGCTACTGATTTTGGTATTTTTAATCTTGTAGCAGGTATTATAGCCTTGCTTTCATTTTTAAATACCGCAATGACTACATCGACACAGCGGTATCTTTCATATCATCACGGCCGCAGCGACACAATATTGTTAAAAAAAATTTTTTCAAATAGTCTTTTTATCCATCTCATAATAGGGTTGTTAATAGTAATGCTTTTAGAAGTATTGGGAATCTTTTTTTTTGATCGATTTCTTAACATTCCGGCGTCTCGCATAGATAGTGCGCGTATAGCGTATCATTATATGTCATTCACAGTTTTTTTTTCCATTGCAATTGTACCTTTTATTGCACTTTCAAATGCGCATGAAAATATGCTTTGGATAGCAATAGTATCCATTATAGAATCAATTTTAAAATTAGGAGCAGCACTCCTCCTATTTATTGTTCTTAACGACAAGTTGATCGTATATGCTCAGTTGACAGGTGTCATTAGTCTGTTTGTTTTTTTGTTGCATATGTTGTATTGTGCTCATAAATATAATGAGTCCTCGATCCGTAAATTTTGGAAGATTGACAAAAAATTAATTAAAGAGCTATCTTCTTTTGCAGGCTGGAATTTATTTGGAACATTGTGTTTTTTAGGAAGAACGCAAGGGTTGGCGGTACTTTTAAATTTGTTTTTTGGGGCAATGATCAACGCAGCATATGCAATAGCTAACCAGGTTTCCGGACAATTAAACTTTTTTTCCATAGCGATGTTACAAGCGCTCAACCCTCAGATTATGAAAAGCGAAGGGGAGGGTGACAGACAAAAAATGTTAGGACTTTCTATGGCAGCAAGTAAGTTTGGTTTCTTTTTACTGGCATTTATTACTATCCCTTGCATTTTTGAAATGAAACAAATTCTAACTTTTTGGCTAAAAGAAGTACCAGTTCATACTATAATCTTCTGCCAGCTTATATTGTTGGGAGCTTTAATTAACCAGCTTACGGTTGGCCTTCAGTCAGCCTTACAGGCAGTGGGAGAGATTAAAATGTATCAGATTGTAGTAGGTTCGATTATTTTATTAAATCTTCCTGTTGCTTTCATTTTATTAAAAAATGGGTTTCCGGCGTATACAGTATTTGTCAGTTATTCAATAATAGAACTATTTGCTTCTGGCGGCAGAATTTATTTCATTAAAAAATTAACAGGGCTTTCGATCAGGGAATATTTTTTGAAGGTTATTATAAAAGAGATTATTCCGGTAGGAATTTCCTGCCTATACTGTTGGATGATCATAAAATATAGTAGTTATGTTCAATATCGTTTTGTGTATACATGTGCAATATCAGCATTGCTTTTTTGGATAAGCGTTTATGTTATTGGGTTAGAAAAAGAAGAAAGAAGCTATGTTGTAGAGATGATTTTTAAGAAAAAAACGAAATGACTTATGATTTGTTTTTTACAGCAGAAAAATAATATTCTAATTTGCTTAAAGGAGTAACTGCTTTTTCAAAAAAGCTATTCCAAAACGATTTCAGCTTTTTTTCTATAAATAAATGAATAGTGTATGCAACGGTAAGAACAATTAATATTAAAACTGGGTAAAGAATCCATTTGTTATTATCTGTAGCAAATTTTGATAAAAAGGCATATCCGAAATGTGCATGTATTAGGTATAAAGGATAAGTTAATGCGCCTAATAATTCAGATTTAAATAATTTGATGTTTCGGACAGATTCAAAATTCAGACTTGTAAAGAAAATTACAAACACGAACATACAGCCATAAAGAATATATGATTCAAAAGGAGTAGTAGCCTTAACGTTAATTTGCATAAAGCATAAGATACATGCGACAAGCAATGGTAGCAAAGAGGAGAGGCGTTTATCGTTTCTGTATATGGCGATCAGTGTGCCAAAACTGAAGAACGCAAATTGCATATGAAAAATAGACTTCTCGAAATTTAATATGTGAAAAACCAAAATGAGAACAGGCCAGCATTTGAAAAAAAGAATAAGCTTTTTTGATCCTGCAAAGAACAAAATAATGGCCACTGCAATATAAAATTTAAGTTCTAGAAACAATGTCCAGTATACACCGTCAATATTTTTGACACCAAAGAATTCTTGCAACATAGTAAGGTTCACAACAAATTGAAAAAAGGATACACTCATAGAAGTTCCTTGTGACCATAAAAATAAAAACACAGAGGAAAAAAGAATACTCATCCAATAGGCTGGGTATAATCGTAAAAATCTTGATTTTACAAACTCAGAAGCTGATTTATTTAACGAAGAATAAAAAATAACATATCCGCTAATGATGAAGAAAAAACTTACGCCTGCATATCCGAGTTTAAAAAAATTTGAAAAAAAAGGAGTATAAGTAATGGACGTGATTTTACCATTGTGAATGCCATTATAAAAGTAATGTTGGAGAAGAACAAAGAGAGCAGCGAAAAATCTCCCATAATCTAATACTTCTATTCGGCGTTTCATAAGCTGTTGAGTTTTTCAAATGTATAAAAAATTTGTAATAGAGATAGAATCAGAAAGTTTAATTTTAATTGGATAAGTTAAATAAAACAGTACATTGATTATGCAAGAATTTCAAAAGTTATATCTTTATAACGAAACATTGGTACCAATCAATTTTCTGTAACATTTATGAAATTACTATATTATAAAGACCCCAAAGGAAATTTCGGAGATGATTTAAACCCATGGCTTTGGCCGCAGTTTTTTGGGGAGTTCAAAAATACCGATCCGGATGTTTTTTTGGGTATTGGTTCGATTCTTTACAATGATTTCCCATTGTTGAAAAACACAGAATTAAATAAAAAAATTGTATTTGGCACAGGCATAAGGCCATCGTATAGACCACTTATATACGATAAATCCTGGGATATAAAATTTCTCAGAGGACCACTTTCTGCTTATGCATTTAACAATGAATTTGAGTATATCGCGGACGGAGCTTATGCCATTAATTTAATAAAGGGATTAGAAAGATTTAGAAACGCAGAAAAAAAATATGCGGTAAGTGTAATGCCTTATTTCAAATCGATGCATTATTTTAATTGGGAAAGAATATGCAATGACCTGGGATATCATTTTATTTCTCCTCATTCGGAGAAAGGAGTAGAAGATACTTTAATGGAAATAGCCTCCTCGAAGACTATTATCACAGAGGCTATGCATGGGGCTATTCTTGCAGATGCGTTGAGAGTGCCCTGGAGTCGTTTTGTATTTTCTACGCCTCATACAGAAGGGGGTATGGTCTCGGAATTCAAATGGATGGATTGGTTGTATTCTATTCAAATAAACAGGTTAAATACAACATCCGTCAATTTGTATAGGAAAAATTTTCCGCATATTCAGATTCTTAATTTATCGAACAAACTTTTAAACGTAGAATTTTTTATTAAAAGCCGTGTAAAGACAGAGTTGCTTAAAAAATTATCAACGATCAATAATTATTATTTGTCAAAAGATTCCATGATTGACACAATCTCGGATAGGATCAATAATAAAATAGAACAATTAAAGCAGAAATAGATGGGTAAAATCTACATTTTATATTATGAATTTAAAAGCACTGCCGGTAACCATGCTGGAATGGCTTATCTTGCAAGATACTTAGCCAAAAATAATTCTCAGGTATATCTCATCAGGCACATCCCACAAGAATACAAAGGAGGAAAGTATATTGGTTACATGTATTCCCTTTTGTTGGCACTCTATCTTTTGCTACGGGTAAGGAAGAATGACAAGATTTTTTTTATGGAATACATTTCGGGGCATTTTGCTTATCAGGAAAATATTGCCAAATGGTTTAAGTTTTTCAACAAAAAAAATCAGCTTTTGGGTTTAGTACACCTCTCCGGGATTCATCTGAAAGAGTATTACAAAAATGAAGAAGCTATTTTGTCTAGACTGCTCCATTTGGATAAAGTTGTAGTATTTGGTAGTAGTTTGAAATCTTTTATAATGCAACTTGGTTTTCCACGTGAAATTATCTGTACTTTTCATTACGTTGATACAATGTATTATAAACCTGCTGCTATACTTCCTGTGCAAGGGGAACTCCAGGTGGTCTTTGTAGGCAATCTAAAACGAAATTTCAAACAACTCGAAGAAATCATAAAAGGTTCGGATGGCTCTATTCGCTTCCATATATGTATGGGCAAATTTGCACAAGCGCTTACATTGGAATCTTATTCGAATGTTTCTTTATATGGATTCCTTGAAGAAGATGATTTGTTAAAATTGTTACAATCATGCCATGTGAACCTTTCCGTATTACAAGATACTGTAGGTAGTAATGCCATTACCTGTTCACTTGCCGCAGGATTAGTACAGGTGGGATCAGACGTAGGCTCCATCAGAGATTACTGTGATGGACAGGATTCGTTTTTGTGTAAAAACACTAGTGAATTTATAAAGGCATTAGAGACCTTACAAAAAGATTCTATGCAAGTGGTACAAATGCGAAATAATGCAGTAAAAAAAGCAGCAAATTTTTCAAAAGAAAATTTTTTAAACGAGTTTGAAAAATTCTGGAGATAAAAAGGATGGAATTTACCTACATCTTTTATTCGTTTTTTTTAATAGGCATGATCATAATGTCTATGCCACTTTCTCACACAGAAGTTGATGCAGATATAACATCTCAATGGCATAAGAAAAAGACGACATTTCTAATCATTGTCATTTATTCTTTATTGGTTGGATGTCGTTATGATGTTGGCGTTGATTATATGGGCTATCTTGGTTGGTACAATAAGGTAAGGCTTACCGGAAATTTTCCCGTGGAAAACAGCGAAATCGGGTATGTGTGGTTAAATGAAATTCTGGTCTCAATAGAGGCACATTATGTCTTCTTATTTATCATAATCGCATTTCTACAGATTTTCTTTTTATTGAAAGCGATGGAGCGTTATAATTTTCTGCTTCCGTGGTATTTCTTTTTCTTCTTTACATCTCTATTAATGTTCAGCAGCATGAATATTATGCGTCAGACTATTGCTTATTTTCTTTTCTTTTATACAATTACTCTGTTTCTGGATAAAAAATATTGGCAGGTTGCCCTTTTGGTGTTATTAGGAGCTAGTTTTCACAAAAGCATTTTACTGTTTGTATGGGTATATCCTTTATTAAGATATGATTGGTTTACTAATAGGTATATTCAGATAGGTGCTCTGGTAGTAGTAACATTTATCGCTTCCCAATGGATCTCAATTATTATTGAATATGCATCACCGATAATTAATTTATTGGGATATCAATATTATATAGAAAACATAGACCAAATGAATGAGATTACCAAAGACACATCGTCTGGCAGTGGCTTTGGTAAATATTTATTGTTTTTTATAGATGTATTTATTATTTTTTTTAGTACTAGAATAAAAATACAATATCATAAAGTACATATACATTCGTTTTATAATCTTTATTTCCTAGGGGCTATACTTGAGCGTGTTTTTGCAGAAAACTTTATTCTTTCCCGTACTAATGATTATCTGGTTAATTTCAGAGTTTTATTGTTAAGCTTTGTATGCTTTCATATATTTAAAAACAAGGTGCCTTTTTTTCAACGAGTGGTTGCTGGTCTAATAGTATTATCTATGCTTTCCTATTTTTACAGAGGAATAGATAACTCTGCTGCAAAATGTGCTCCTTTTTCCTTTTTCTTTGATTATTGACATGATAAAGTTTAGTATTGTAATTTGTACATATAATAGGGTTTCTTATTTGCGGGAAACAATTGATTCATTGTTGGCTGTCTTAAAGAGTCATAATAATTATGAATTGATTATTATAGACAATAATTCGACCGATGAAACTTCTACTATCATAAAGTTATATAACGGTGTGCCAGAAATACGTTATTTTTTAGAACAAAATCAGGGGCTATCCTATGCAAGGAATAGAGGTATTGTAGAAGCGAAAGGTGAATTGTTGATCTTTTTGGATGACGATATTGAGATAGAAGAAAACTATTTTACGATTATAGAGCGGCTTTTTGTCAATTCTAAAATTAATATAGTGGGAGGGAAAGTATTGCCTTACAAGATAAATGTCCCGGACTGGCTGCCTCTAAAGTATTATTATTTAGCAAGTATTTTTGATCCAGGAGACAAAGAACGCTCGGTTAAAAAAATTATGGGAGCAAATTATGCCATGCGAAAAACTATTGCACAAAAAATAGGATGGTATGATACAAACCTAGGGAGAAAGGGCTCATCATTAATGGGTGGAGAAGAAGTTGATTACTTGAACAGGGCACAAATAATGGGAATTGAAGTACTATATAGTCCACTGTTAATAGTTTTTCATAAAATCAATGATAAATTGACAAAAGGGTATATTCTTTCCTATTCCTATCAACTAGGCATATCAGAGATTTTAATCGACAGAAAAAAGTCGATCATAAAAACAATTTTGAAAATCTGTCGCTCGATTATGGATTTTACTTTCTATACAACAGTGGGGGTTTTGATTCCAAATCAGAATGTAAAAATGCTGTTTTGCATCCGCTCTTATTATGCCAAGGGATATTTGAAAGGAATGATAAATCTATTAAAATAATGAGTAGATATTTTTTGCCAAAATACTTAACAACAATTTTAATAGCTCTTGGCTTATCAATAACTATATTATCTGCGCAGAATAAGGACGTTACAATTGGAGCATATTATTTTGATGGTTGGACAGGAAGATATCCCTATCATATTACTCAGTCACTGTTAGATTCTTTTCCAGAACGAGAACCTAAATGGGGATGGTTGACCAGTACTCAGAGCATAATAGACGAACAAATTTGCACAGCTTCTGAAGCCGGATTATCTTTCTTTAGTTTTTGCTGGTACTACAATGGGAAAAATACCTTTCAAAAAGAACCACTTAACCAAGCTCTCGGATTCTATCTTCAATCAAAATACCGCACTCGTCTGAGGTACTGTTTAATGGTAGCTAATCACTATGGATTTGAAATAGGGAAAGAAGACTGGCCTTTATTAATAACAGAATGGATAAAATATTTTAAAGGAAATTCATATCTGAACGTTGAAGGAAAACCGTTGATTATTTTTTTAGGAGTCAAATCAATGATTCAAAGGTTTGGGTCAGTAGAAAATGTACGGTTAGCATTTGATAGTCTCCGAAACGCTGCCAAAGCTGACGGTTTAGCAGGTGTTACAGTGGCTGTATGTACAAACCCTTTAGAGGAAGAGATTAAACAAACAATAAATTGTGACCCAGACATATTAACTGGTTATAATTATCATACAGCAGGATTTGTAAAAGGCGAACGATTAATTCCTATAGATAGTTTGAGAACAGGAGAAATAAGAGCATGGAATAAACTCGTCCAATTAAGTCCATTAAAATATATTCCTGTCTGTACTTTAAACTGGGATCCGAGGCCTTGGGCTACTCGTTCAAATGGGTATTCTAAAGCATCATATTATATTGGATATTCGCCCGAATCAGTTTGCCGTTCCACGCAATCAGTACTCTATTGGACAAAGAACCATAGTAAAGCAATGACGAAAGAAAAAATAGTGTTATTATATGCCTGGAATGAAAATGGAGAAGGAGCATATTTGACACCTTCCAGAAATGGAACAGATATGCTGCAGGGCGTGCGAAAAGCGTTGATGGAAATTAAAAAATAATTCCTTCGCGCTTCCTGAGTAAAAATGAAAAGCGATGTCAATATTAATTTGATTGTACAATGAATATAGGAATGATTGTGAGGGCTACTTTCTATTCTTCGCCAGGAGGCGATACTACGCAAATAGAAATGACCGCCAGATACCTGAGGCGTCTGGGAATAGTTGTAGACATTAAATTAACCAATGATACACTGGATTATAAAAAATATGATCTTCTGCATTTTTTCAATATAATAAGACCTGACGATATATTACCTCATATTAACCACGATGTTCCTTTTGTAGTATCCCCTATTTTAGTAGATTATTCAGAATATGAAAAGAAAAACCGGCAGGGAATATTAGGAAAGCTTTTTAGTATTTTAAACCCAAGTCAAATCGAATATTTAAAGGCCTGGGCAAGATGGATAAAAAACGGAGATAAAATTAAATCCTATTACTATTTATCAAATGGACATCACAAATCGCTGATTCGGATTGCCCGGGAAGCCAGAATGCTCTTACCTAATTCGGACAGTGAATATTATAGGTTAAAAAAAGAAATAGGATTTGAAGTTCCCTATCTAAAAATACCGAATGCGATAGATCATGAAATTTTTCAGGAAAATGTGGCAGAAGAAATACAATTCAAAGATCATGTCTTATGTGTAGGAAGAATAGAAGGAAGAAAAAATCAATTAATGCTTATTAGGGCCTTAGCAGGTATGGAGATAAATCTTTCCATTATAGGAAAGCCCTCTCCTAATCATATTGCTTACTATGAAGAATGTAAGCGAGTAGCATCGGGATATAATAATATCCATTTTATAGAACAGATAGATCACTCCAAACTACCAGGCATTTATAAAGCTTCCAAGGTTCATGTGTTAGCCAGTTGGTTTGAAACAACAGGCTTAAGTTCGCTTGAAGCAGCTGCGATGGGTTGTAATATCGTAGTTACCAAAAAAGGCGATACAGAGGAATATTTTGGTGAAAAAGCATATTATTGCGAACCTGATGATGTAGATTCGATTCGTACAGCAATTGTACAAGCCTATACAAATACGAGAATGCCAGGATTACGTGATTTTATTTTTAATCATTACACCTGGTCGCAAGCAGCGCAACAGACACTAAAGGCATATAAAATTGTGCTGGAATAAATTTCACGAATATTCGTGATGACAAAGTATGCAGTACTTCATTACAAGGGTATCAAACGAAAAAAAGGACTGCTATTTATAAATTCTGGGTCGTAATAGCACTCTTATATTATTAATAAATAGATAAAGAATATTGGAACAAATTATATTTAAAAAATGAACATCGCCATCCTGGGTACCCGCGGCATTCCCAATCACTACGGAGGCTACGAACAATTTGCAGAATACCTTTCACTGGGCCTTGTTAAGAAAGGACATACAGTAGCAGTTTACAATTCACATACACACCCATACCAGGAAAAAAATTGGCAAGGCGTAGAGATCATACACTGCAATGACCCGGAAGACAAACTAGGAACGGCAGGCCAGTTTCTCTATGACCTCAACTGCATCAGAGATTCCCGGAAACGAAATTTTGATATCATTCTTCAACTAGGCTATACCAGCAGCTCTGTTTGGGGTTGGATGCTTCCGAAAAAATCTGTAATAACTACCAACATGGATGGGTTGGAATGGAAGCGTAGTAAGTATTCAAGGCCAGTACAAAAATTTCTATTACTGGCGGAAAGGCTCGGCATGAAATACAGCGACTATCATATCGCCGACTCGGTAGCTATTCAGGAATATCTTAAAAAGAAATTTGGAAAGGATTCTGTCTATATTCCTTATGGAGCACATGTATTCAACAATTCCGATCCGTCGATTTTAAAAGAGTACAACTTATCGCCCAATGCATACGATATGCTCATCGCACGCCTGGAGCCGGAGAATAATATTGAAATGGTTTTGGATGGAGCAGTTCTTTCCGGTCTTAACAGAACATTTATAATAGTTGGGAAGCATCAAACGAAGTATGGAGAATTTCTAAAAGAGAAATACAAACAACATTCTTTTATCAGATTTGTAGGCGGCATTTATGATATTACTAAACTCAATAACATCCGTTATTACTCTAACTTATATTTTCACGGACACTCTGTAGGAGGTACCAACCCGTCCTTATTAGAGGCAATGGCCTCCCATGCCCTGATCTGTGCGCATAACAATGATTTTAACCGATATATTATTGGCAATGAAGGCTACTATTTTGGTAATCCGCAAGAGGTAGCAGAGATACTGAAAAGTGAAAATAAAAACAGAGAGGTAAACCAACAATACCTTAATACTAATTTACAAAAGATAGCCACTATCTACGATTGGAATCGGATCATTGACCAGTATGAAGACCACTTCAATTCAATTTTAGGAAAACCTACCCGTTAGTCTTTAAAGGGACGATGCCAAATACCTTTACCGGTATCTGGCATCTATAAACCAAAACGAGATCTTAAATTATCTTACAATAATCTTCTGGCTGTAGATAGAGTTGTCAGAAGAAGCAATTACCATGTACATTCCAGGAGCCAGCGCTGGCTCTGGGTTGACAGCTACCAGTTGGTGATTTTCAGTATCCAAAATTACTTTTGAATAGTATTCTTGTCCTTGCATATCACGTACGACGATCAAAGCATTCTGTCCGTTGTCAGGAATTGAAACACGCATTACTTCTCCTGAGTTTGATGGATTTGGACATACAGTTAATCCGGTAGAAGGAGTATAGTTGAAACAGATCACTACAGAATAAGTGCTTTTGCCATCGAAATCAGTTTGTTTAATTCTGTAATAAGACATACCGTTTTTCAGTTCAGCATCCGTTACAGCGTAAGAACGTACAGTGTTGCTGTTGCCAGCGCCTTTTACTGTAGCGATTGATGAGAATGTAACCGCATCAGAGGATTTTTCTACAGTAAAGTGACTGTTGTTGATTTCAGTAGCAGTTTCCCAGGTTAGTTCAACGCCGTCTTCTTTTTTGTTGGCTTTGAATTCTACAAAAGAAATCGGTAGAGAAATATCATCTTTAATTTTTACCTGAGTAGTGTTAGAGTTTCCACTTACGCCATTTGCGAAGCTGGCTTTTACACGATAGTAGTATGTGTTGCCAGGAGTCAGATTTGATACTGTATAGCTGGTTACGTTTCCTACATTTAAGTTAGAGTAGATCGCGCCAGTGAAATTGCTATCGCTTGCCACATCAAGAGAGTAGTTGATCGGGTTAGTAGTGGCGATTGGATTCCAGTTAGCAGAGAAACTATTGGTAGTGATTTGAGAAGCAGCATAAGTAACCGGTTTGATAGGAGTTAAAGTTAAAGCTCCTTGTGAGTGTATGGCCAGATTTACCCAACGGAACTCTACTGTAGTAGAAGGATCAATGTATCCAGTCCACACATTTGTATGAGATTGGCAGCAGCCGATAAATTTGAATACCATAACACCATTTATGAACAAGTATCCGTTGTCATCCAGCAAAGGAATATCCAATTGATACATACCCGCAGCAATATTTGTTCTTTTGTAAGAAACCGTATGTACAGATCCAATTGGAGTAATTCCCGTGTAGGCTTGTCCACTTGCAGCGTTTGCATCAGAAGGTACCCCTGTGTAGGAATAAGCAAAACGACTAGTGGATTTAAAGCTTAAATTGTTTTCTGTATAATAGCCATAGTAGGTAGCAGTAGAAGGAGTAGCCATCATATTGCCATTGTAGCAGTAAGCGATCCAGTTACCGTTCCCGAATACTGAAGGATTGCCAGGAGCTGTAGTATTATAGTTACTGTTGTTGTTACCATTATTATTACCAGTATTATTATTGCTGCTGTTACCATTATTGTTAGCACTATTGGAAGTTTGTCCGAAGCTGCTTAGTGCGATAAGTGCGAATAATAAAGTGTATAGTGATTTCATGATCGTTTCAGTTTATATAGATCTAAACGCGTCTGATTGGATCAAGCTGGATATATTAGCTTAAGCCGGTGAATTACTCGATGAATGGTAAATTATATCTGATGAATGGATTTCCCCTGTTTAGCCGATGGCCGAGGGGTTGCAACTTGGTGGGAACACAGCCTGATAGCGCAGTGTAGAGTGAGAGATGGATATCAGGTTAAATTGTTTCATAGGGGTTTTTACGGATGGTAGTTAAATAATGTTTAAAAAAATATCGATTTATTTTTAAAAATCATTTTTTAATTAAAAGCACCCTTTGAAGTAGGTACGCTACAAGCCTTTACTATAAAGGATTTCAGTGCAACAGGAAAAATGAGCGAAACAACTAAGAACGCAGTTGGTGTAAAAAACCAAATAAGTATTTTCCCAGTAAAGAACAAAAAATGATTGTTGGATTTTCCATCTAGCCCTCCCTCTACAGTAAGCGTCCGGCAAAGGACAGCGAAGGTCATTACTATCTATCCGGTATTTCAACCGCGTACCACGAACTCACTGCTTGACCAGGCATGGCTGAAACGCTCGATGTATAAGGCAGGAAGAATGGATTGGCCTGGGATATTGTAGAATCTTACACCAAGCTTTAATGAACGTTTTGATTTTTCGCTTTATAAATTTTACTTATCTGAAACAAAAGCCAGCCAAAGCTTATGCCTAATGTATTGCTGGTAAGATCTAATAAAGTAAAAGTGCGGCCGGGAATCCAGAGCTGGGTGATCTCTAAAAGAAAAGCAAGCATCCAAAGCGTAAGACAAATGATCAGCGGACGGATGAACGAAGATAAAGTAAACAGCAATACCACAGAAGACACAAAAAAATAACTGCCATGAAAAAGCATATCCAACGCCCAGTGATACTCAAGTCCCATATGATCTTCGGGATGAAAGTCGGGCCAATTGCAAAACAGGCAAGTAAATAGGAAAACAATAAAAACAATTGTATAGCGAAGGGACTCTTTTTTCATGGTTCAAATATAAACACAAAACCTGTGCTTATAGCATAGAGAAAGAGCATACTGGAGAATTGAATCTTAGGCTGAAGTTACTAATAGCCCTGCACAAAGCAGGGCTACCAGCAAGGGTAAGAGGTTTCGCATTATAATCGTTGTAGCTGCTTGTAGTATGAGCCTCTTTACGGCAAAGGAATGAGAATGTTATTGAAGCAAGGAAAGCAAGTGAACAGCACTATGTAAGATTGCTTTATGAAAGAAGAAGATTTAAATGCATCAAAAGCACCTTTAACTCTTTTTACAAATAAAATATACCTCCAATGACATAGAATGGAATGTATGCTGTGGACCGTAATAACCTTAATTACAAGGTCTGCCGTAATGCCAGGGCTGGAAATCGTAGCATTACTATTACTCCTGTTAAATCCCTAAATAGATCCGAAAAACAGTACCCTGGTCGATCGTACTCTCTACTTCGATCTTTCCGGCCATTAGCTCTACTTGTGTTTTGACCAGGTGCAGTCCAAGTCCTTTTCCTTCGATTTGAGGATGAAAGCGTTTGTAAAGATGAAAAACCTTATCCCGGTTCTTCTCCAGATCGAAGCCCATTCCATTGTCGGCAAACGTGAGGCAAACATACAGATCAGTGGTAACCTCGGTATGAATAGCGATCTGCAGCGGTACGTCCTTTCGTTTATATTTAATAGAATTGGACATCAGGTTGAGCAGGATGCTTTGCAAAAAACTTTTCACTGTATACATATTTTTCACTTTCGAAAAATCGACCCGCAAAGAAAGTGCTGCTTCTTCAATCTGTCCTTTCAATAGGTCGCGTACAATGCTTAGTTCTTCTTCCAGGTCTACATCTGTCTTATGAAGATCTGTCCCCGACTGCGAAAGCACCAGGTTGAGATCCTTAATGATATTATCCAGGTGCAAAGCTGAGGTCCGGATATGCCCGATGACTTCTTCTCTGAAAAGGTCGTCCTTGTTTTGCTCAAACAACGTTACCAATCCGAGGAGCGTCACAATAGGCCCACGTAAATTGTGTGAAATAATATAGGAGTATTGGTTAAGCCGCTGATTCTGCTGCACCAGCTCGTGGTTTATTTTTTCTAATTTTTCCTCGTTGGTTTTTCTTTCGGTCGTTTCCACGCCTACCAGTGAAATGCCGGTCATCACGTTGTTTTCGTACATCGGCTGTAGCATCATCTCAAGGTAAAAACTCTGCGACTTTTCGTGGATCATATAATGACGCTCATAGATCACCACTTCTCCTTTTTTGCTTCGTTCAAAATCTTTGTTGAAACGGTCTCTGTATTCTGCACGCAGAAATTCACACATGCGAAGTCCAACTTCGATCGGTTTTGTAAATAAAAGACGGCTCGTTTCAAGTGCGCGCTGGTTAAACCATACCAACTGCTGATCAAGATCCATCAGGATGTGCAGGTGTTGTGAGCTCCCAAAAAGCGCTTTCAGTTTCCGCTCATTTTCCAGGATCCCTTTTTCAGAAAGCTTTTGCGTAGTGACATCGCGGCTGATAAAATAAGCGGATTCAATAAAACCGGTTTCATCTTTGATCGGCGCTACATAGTTGTGAAAATAACGGTAAACATTCATTACCCGGCCTTCAGATTCATAGCGTACCGTCTCGCCGGAAGAAAAAACTTTTTCCAACGCTTCCCGCATTTTTTCTCTAAGTTCTTCAGAGGTTACCGTAAAAATATCTTTCCCCTTTAGCCCGCCCAGCTTATCCAGGGGGTAGCCTGGAATATGACACACCATCATTCGATACTCCCGGTCGAGCTGCACGATCACATCGGGCGAAGCTTCGAAGAGTACCTTGTACTTGTTCTCTTTCAGTTCTTGTTTAAGGAGTAAAATCTCCTCCCGGAGTTTCCGGTTTTCTTCTTCCAGGTTGTTTGACATGTAGCCGCGTTTCCTTTATCTCTTTATTATTGGTAATGATTAGCACAGATTATCTGGAATCTGGCATCTGGAATCCGGCACCCAAATAGATTTTACTTGGAAAGCGAAATTATTTCCTGCATAAAATCGGACAACGATTTTTCGATATCAAAGCTATAGATATCGTCGCCGCCGAGGCCTCCTTTGCGGTTGGAAGAAAGATATCCTTTCTTTTTCCCGGCCGTAAAGAAGAAGTCGTCGCGGTTGGAGTTAAATGGTTTTTTGAGATGATAAACTTTGGAAAACTGATCTTCGGCCTTGGTCATAAAGATATCCAGCCCGCCATACCCGCCAAGTCCATTTGAAGCGAAGAATAGTACATTGTCGGAAGCAATGAATTTAGGACTGACATCCATATACACTGTATTGAGCCCTTGCAGGTTTTGAGCCGGCAGCCATTGGTCGTCACCATTACTGGTGCTGAGCCAGATGTCGTGCATGCCTACACCACCCGGGCGTTTAGAAACAAAGAACAACAAGCTGCCATCTGGAGACACACTAGGTTGCGCATTCCATTGACCTGGCGCGTTGATGTTGTCGTTGAGTCTTTTTGCTGCGCCCCATTTTCCGTTTTCAAGATAACTCACATAGATAGCGCAATTAAATTCGCGATGGTTATCAAGTACGATCTGCTCGTCGCATCTGGTAAAATAATATTTTCTTCCATCCGCTGTAAAAGCGCCGGAGCTTTCGCTGTAATGTGTGTTGAGCGCAGAAAACTTATCCGGATTTGCTGGCTGAACAGCTTGCCAGCTGCTATCAACTTGTTTGAAAAAACGGTGTACATCTGTATGCCCCTCAGGACCAGCATTTGCGGCATGTGCTTTAGCGGAAGTGACGATCAGGGCGCTGTCGTGCTGGCCGATCACCGGTGCAAAATCAGCTACCGGGCTATTGACCGGCGCTGCCAGATGGCGGAAGCCATAGTCTTTTGCAGCTTCTTTTCTTTCTTCTTCAGAAAGCTGTTGGCAGTCTTTTATTTCCTGTTGGGCTTTGGCTTTATACAATTCCAATTCAAAGTCAGGATTTTCTTCTGTTTCCGAGCGGAAGGTTTCAAAATTATTGATCGCAGGATCGAATTCTCCGTTGTCTTTTAAAATAGAAGCATACCAAAATCGCGCGATAGGATATCTTTCTTTATTCTTTACCGTTAATTTTTGGTAAAGAGGTTCGGCATTTTTATAATCGTAAAGGTTGCGATAGCATTCGGCTAGCTGAGCTGTGAGATAAATATTGGAAGTATCGGTCACTGCAGCTTTTTGGTATTCATGCGCGGCCATAAAGTAGTCCGCGTTTTGATAATACTTGTCGGCTTTGGCAATGAGAGCAATGTTGTTTTTAGATTGGGCAATGCTGAGTGCTGGAAATAGCAATAAGAGAAAGAAAGAAACTTTAGAGGCATTCATGACGATAGCAGATTGGCAATGGCCACACAAGATAATAAAGACCTGTGGATATGTCAAGAAAGCAGCCTTGAGTCCTCAGTTCTTAGCAATGAGTAGGCATTATACTCACTACTAAGAACATTACTACTCAGCTATTTATAGATTTTCCAGCACCAACTCTTTTTTCATTTCTATGATAGGTTCGTTGCTGTGGTGATTTATGATGGTTACATAATGAAAGCGATCTTCCAACAATACTTCGGCCAGACTAATCGCTCTTTCTTTATCGGTAGTTACTGTTCTGAAAAAGGGTAACATATGTTGACTCAATAGATATCCCCTCACTACATATTCGTTCTTCATGGCACGTTCTATTTATATACTTACTGTATTAATACGTATCACAGTAAAAAAGTTCAACATAAAAAGCTGATATACAAATAGTTGATACTTTAAAATAAAAACACATCGCTCTAAAAAAGCCTTATTTTTGAGAAAAAAACCTTGGAAATCAAGAGAAAAATCGGTCTTGGAGTCCTTATAAGCCATTTGCAGGCTTAAAATGAAGGGATTATTTTCTATTTGTGAATAAAATAATTTGGAAAAAACTATGCCAACAGGTTACCTTTGCCCGCATACCTGTATATATAGGTACATAACACAATTTTATTCATAACCTGTTTAAATTTCTTGGAAAGCCTTCTGTATAACACCGGAAGGCTTTCTTTTTTTGTCTGATTTTTAAGTCTATTTTTTAAATAAAGTTTTTTTCAAAAAAAGATAGAACAGATGTCTTTTTTTAAATCTCTTTCCGAATAGAATCAAAACAGAGTATTTTTCATAAAAACTGCCCTATTAATTTCTTCCTATCTCATTAGTTCAGGTCATTTGTCTGGATTTTATGTTTTTTTAAAGAGACATGCTTCAAAATTGATGGTATTGGGTCAAAAAAATGGTGTTTTTGATTTCAAAAAATCTATTTTACTTTCAAAACGGCAATTTATTTCTATAAGATCATTAAAAATACAACCTGTTTTTTGAATTTTTAGTAAAAATATGATCATATCGATTGAAAATGTGTGCTGCTTTTTAAAAAAATATAAAAATGTATATTTCTAACATTTAAAATTTACCCTACCTTGTCAAAAAATGCGATTTTAGCTATTTTTTCAACATTTTATAAGATAATTGATAAAAACGTTTATTTTATAAATTGTATTATTTTTATATTATAGTCGTTTACATTCGCTTTACCATATTTTCATATTTTAGTATTTTTTGGATAATATATGTAAAAAAACAATAAAAATGGCCATTTTTTTGTGTTTTTTTACACAAAACAGTTGCTTTGTATATCTTATCCCTTTATATTTACAATAAGAATTATATGAATATTTTAATTTATTGATTCTTACTAATGAATGGGAATATTAATTATTTACAACAACCAAACAATTAAAACTATGCGTAAACTAACATTACTAACGTTGATGATCATGGTGAGCCTGGTATGGAATGCCAAGGCGCAGGATTCTACTGCTGCGGCAGCGGATGATGGAAAGCTGACTTTGTCAGGTTACCTGGATACCTATTATAACCATGCCTTCAACAACCCAAAATCAGGATCTTTGTTAGGACCTGGCGGCGCAGGAAGAGCGTTCGATAGAACAGTAGACCAATTTTCTCTAGGTCTTGTTCAATTTAAAGCAACATACTCTTCCAGCAAGGTAGATATCGTAGCTGACCTGACCTTTGGTCCAAATGCTGAACTAGGAAACTTTGGTAATGTAAACAACGCTGCTTATACTTCCGGATGGGGTTCTTATCCAGGTAATTCAGGTGTCAGCCTTTACCAACACCAAATTTTTGGTAACCTTTATGGAACATCTGCTGCTATTAAGCAAGCATACGGTACCTGGAAAGCTACAAGCAAATTGTCTTTCACTGTAGGTCAGTTCGGTACACACATCGGATACGAAGTAATCGACGCTCCGGTAAACTACCACTACTCTCTGTCTAACCTCTTCAATAACGGTCCATTCTACCATGTAGGAGCAAAAGCAAACTACGCAATCAGCGATCGTTTGGCTATCATGGCTGGTGTTGTAAATAACTGGGATAACCTTTTTGACAACAACAAACCAAAATCAGTAATCGGTCAAGTATATGTGAAACCAATTGACGGATGGAATGTGTACTTGAACTTCATCGGTGGTAACGGCGATGATACTTACCTAACCACTCAAACTGCTACAGGCGGATATACTCCTGCAGGTCTTGGTACAGATGCACAACATCCAAACAGAGACAACTATAACAGATACTTATACGATCTGACCACTGGTTACCAAGTAACAGATAAATTCTACGTAGGATTGAACGCTGCTTACGGTTACTATGTAGGTACAAACCAAGCTACTGAAAATGCTATCAAAGGATATACTGCTGGTCACTCTTCTAAATTCGCTGACTCTAGCAAAACTAAACTTGATTGGGGTGGTGCTGCCCTATATGTAAACTATGCAATTACCGACTGGTTAGGCATTGGTGTACGTGGCGAGCACTTCGAAGATTTCTGGGGTGTAAGATACATCGGTTATGTAGGTGGAGCTGCTTCTTCTCCTACTGGAAGAACTGGTGCAATCAACAACTCGATCACTGTTACAGCGCCTATCACTTTAGCCAACGGCCACTTCATCCTGAAGCCTGAATTCAGATTCGACGGTGCAAACCAGAAAATCTACGAAAACAGCAAAGGCGAAGCGATCAACGAACAAAAAACAATCGGTCTTGCTACTATCTTCAAGTGGTAAGCTGACAAAACAAAAGAAAGTTTTTCATCTGGTTAGTTAAATGGCCCTGCCTGCTATACTCGTTGTAGCGGCAGGGTTTTTTCAGTCTGGAGTGTGAGTGTGAGTCTGGAGAATGTCCTCAAGACTCACACTCACACTCCAGACTATCTCACTACTCTCTTCTTTTCCTCCGTACTCGCACTCGAACTCCATACTTTTTTGTCTATCTTTGCCGAATGAAATTTTACGGTGACTTTAAACTTGGGGTATTAGGTGGCGGACAACTTGGGAGAATGCTTATCCAGGCCGCTACAGACCTTAATATTGATATTTATTGCCTCGATCCGGATGCTGCCGCTCCTTGTTCGGGACTTGCCAAAGGTTTTGAAGTAGGCTCACTTACCGATTTTGATACCGTCTACCAATGGGGCAAAGACAAGGATCTGATCACGATCGAAATAGAAAATGTGAACGTAGAAGCCTTGGAAAAACTACAGTCGGAAGGTAAGAAGGTTTTCCCTCAACCTCAGGTGATCCGCATCATCCAAGATAAGCGGGTGCAGAAACAATTCTATAAAGAAAAAAATATCCCAACCGCTGATTTCATTCTCACCGACACCAAAGAAGATATTCAAAAAAATATATCCTTTTTGCCAGCATTCCAAAAACTAGGGCGCTCCGGCTACGACGGGCGCGGCGTACAGCGCCTGGAGTCTGCGGCCGATTTGCCGAAAGCATTGGAAGGCCTGAGCTTGCTGGAAAAAAAGGTAGACTACGAAAAAGAAATTTCCGTGATTGTAGCACGCAATGAAAAAGGAGAAGTGTCGGCTTTCCCTGTAGTGGAGCTGGTTTTCCATCCGGTACACAACCTGGTGGAATATCTTTTCGCTCCTGCATCCATCATGCCTGCTCAGGCGCAGAAAGCTACGGAAATCGCGGTGAAAGTAATTAAGGAATTGAACATGACAGGACTGCTGGCCGTGGAAATGTTCCTGGAAAAAAATGGCAACGTATTGGTCAACGAAGTAGCGCCACGCCCCCACAACAGCGGCCACCAAAGCATTGAAGCCAACTACACTTCGCAATACGAACAACATTTGCGCTCTATCCTGGATCTTCCTTTGGGCAGCACTGCACAGATCTTACCTGCTGCAATGATCAACCTGCTCGGCGAAGCGGGGTTTTCGGGCCCTTCATGCTACGAAGGCCTCGACGAAGCGCTACAGATAGAAGGTGTGTACGTGCATTTGTACGGTAAAAAAACAACCAAACCTTTTCGAAAAATGGGCCACGTCACCATTGCCGATCCTAATATGGATTCACTTAAACAGAAAGTAAAAAAGGTGAAAGATCTTTTGAAAGTGAAAGCATAATTTTTTTACAGAGTAAAACAGCATTAGAAAAATGAAAAAAGTAATCACAAGCAAAAACGCTCCGGCTCCTATCGGGCCTTACAACCAGGCAATACAAGCGGGTAATACTTTGTATGTATCCGGACAAATCGCGCTGGACCCCGTTTCCGGAAATATGGTGAACGCTGACATCACCGCAGAAACACACCAGGTGATGAAAAACCTGAAAGCCATACTGGAAGAGGCCAAGACAGATTTTTCAAAAGTGGTGAAGTGCAGCATCTTTGTAAAAGATCTGAACAATTTTGCTACTATCAATAAAATTTACGGAGAATATTTCACCACAGATGCACCCGCCCGCGAAACAGTAGAAGTAGCGCGCCTGCCAAAGGATGCTAATGTTGAAATCTCTTGTATAGCAGTAGTATAAAAGATGTCAGATACCGGATTCCAGATGCCAGATAAAAAACAACTGGTTTTAATCTAATTCTCTGGCATCCGGCATCTAGCATCCGGCATCTTTTTTTTAAATCATCAAATTTTCAAATTATATTTACCGATTATGGAAAATAAAGTAGTAGCACCAGTAGACGACAGCGTATTTAAAAAAGTAATCTCGCACGCCAAAGAATATGGTTTTGTATTTCCTTCCAGCGAAATATACGATGGACTTCAGGCCGTGTACGATTATGGCCAGAATGGGGTAGAACTGAAAAACAACATCAAGCAAGCCTGGTGGAAAGCCATGGTACAGCTCAATGATAATATTGTTGGGATAGACGCTGCCATCTTTATGCATCCGACCACCTGGAAAGCCAGCGGACACGTAGACGGTTTCAGCGATCCGATGATCGACAACAAAGATTCTAAAAAAAGATACCGCGCAGATCAACTGATCGAAGGCAGAGCAGAAGAACTGGAGAAAGCGGGTAAGAAAGACGAAGCAGATGTATTGGTGAAAAAACTAGCACGCCTGCTGGAAGCCGAAGACCTCAATGGTGTACGCGAATTGATCATCGAGCAAAAAATTGTTTGCCCGATCTCCAAAACATCCAACTGGACAGAAGTAAGACAGTTCAACCTAATGTTCTCTACACAAGTAGGTTCTGTCGCCGATGATTCAAGCACTATCTACCTGAGACCTGAAACCGCACAAGGAATTTTTGTAAATTTTCTTAATGTGCAGAAAACCGGAAGAATGAAAATTCCTTTCGGAATCGCGCAGATCGGGAAAGCATTCCGAAACGAAATCGTAGCGCGCCAGTTCACTTTCCGCATGCGCGAGTTCGAACAAATGGAAATGCAATTCTTCATCCGCCCCGGTTCTGAAATGAGCTGGTATCAATCCTGGAAAGAAACGCGCCTGAAATGGCACAAAGCCATTGGGCTTCCTGCAGCAAAGCTTCGCTACCACGACCACGAAAAACTGGCGCACTACGCCAACGCCGCCGTGGATATTGAGTTTGAATTCCCATTCGGATTTAAGGAAATAGAAGGTATCCACTCGCGTACGGATTTCGATTTGGGTAACCATGAAAAATATTCAAAGAAAAAACTACAGTATTTTGACAACGATATCGACGAAGCCACCGGAAAACCAATTGGCAACTACGTTCCTTATGTAGTAGAAACTTCTGTAGGTGCCGATCGTACATTCCTTGCTATTCTTTGCAATGCTTACACGGAAGAAACGATAGGCGAAGGCGAAGATAAAAAAGAGCGCGTATACCTGAAGCTGCATCCGGCGCTGTCTCCGGTAAAGGCTGCTATTTTCCCGCTTACTAAAAAAGACGGACTTCCTGAAAAAGCGATGAAGATCGTAGACGATCTGAAATTCGACATGAATGTAGTGTACGAAGAAAAAGATGCGATCGGAAAACGTTATACCCGCCAGGACCTGATCGGTACGCCGTTCTGTATTGTGGTAGATCACCAGACGCTGGAAGACGACACTGTCACAATTCGTCACCGTGACAGTATGCAGCAGGAGAGAGTGAAGATACAGGATCTGAAAGTCAAAATAGAACCGCAAATTTCTCTCAAGACTATATTACACCAACTCTAAACCAATGGTACAAACAACTCTCTCAGCTTTATTATTTTTTAAATGGTGGATTTACAAAGGAGGCCGCGGACTGGTAAATCCGGATGGTGAGTTTTCTATGTCCGACTTCCTCATCGTTTGCCTCCTGGGTATTGCGCTCATTGCGCTTATGTATTACCGGGTAAACAAAGTAATCGAGAACCGCTCGGTCGTTAAGAAACAAATAAAACCTACCGAGCCGCTTGCCGCAGCATTTCGGGTGATCCTTTCGGAGAAATCAAATTATTACAACACACTCAGCAAGTCCGACAAAGACGCGTTTGAAAAAAGAGTGCGTTATTATATGAACCTTAAAATGTTCACCTCCGAGGATGGCTATGCAGTGACCGATGAAATGAAAACCATGATCGCTGCTACGGCTGTGCAGATCACCTTTGGTTTGCCATTGGTGGCGCATTCGCAGTTCACGCATATTCTCATCATGCCCAATGCTTCCATGACACCGCGCAAAGCTACGCGCAATACAGTTGTAGTGCCCTGGAAAGAATTTGTAGAGGGCTATGCCCAACACGACGACGGGCAAAATGAAGGGATGAAAGTATTGGCCAGCGCGCTTGTCAAAGACGATCGTCTGCAAGAGAAATCGTATAAGTTTTTCTCGGTTAAGAAATTTGAAAAATGGGAAAAGATTGCCGAGCAGGAAGTATCCAATTTTATGAATGGAATGTTTGAAGGCATCCATACCGATGAACGGATGAAAGACGAATATTTCGCCCAAGCCGTAGTCTATTTTTTCGAGCTGCCGATTGCCTTCAAAGCCAAATACCCTACGCTCTATGACGCAATGTCTGATTTGTTAAACCAAGATCCGGCAAAGAAAAAATAACTATTCGCGCACTTTGCGGGGAATGGGTACCTGGATTTTAACTGCAAAGTGCGCAAAGCCCGCAAAGAAAAAGGTTCTGCAATTTTTTTGTATCTTTAAGAAAGAAGAAACGTATTCTTACGTTATAGTTTTATGAAATCAGGCCAAAAATTTTTAACTATTCTTTCCATACTCTTGCTTCATACTCTTGCTGCTTTTGCCCAGGAGCGTGACGTGGAGATCGCTCATGAATATTTTGGAACACGCGAGTACGACAAAGCCAAAGACATGTATGAGCGGCTTTCCAAAAATCCGGAAAACCTTCCTTTTATTTACGACAACTATATGGCTACACTTCTTCATTTCAATGAAAAAGAAGAAGCCGAAAAGCTCATCCGAAAGATGATCAAAACTACGAGCGATAATCTTTTCTATAAGCTTGATCACTACACGCTGGTGACGCAGATGAATGGAGAAGAAAAATCCCAAAAAGAATTCAACGGACTCGTCAATGAAATCAAAAACAATCCGGCACAAGTAGAAAAGGCCGCCGACTATCTTCAGAAAAAAGAATTTTACAACCAGGCCAAAGACCTGCTGCTGACCTCCAGGAAAGCGATGAAGAACAGTTCGATGTATGCTATTTCCCTTGCCAACATTTATTATAAAGAAGGAAATCCGGACCTGTCCATCGAAGAGCTCTTGGAATTTCTAAAGAAAAATCCTGAGGAGCTTGACAATGTAAAAAACATATTTCAAAACAACCTCCATGATCCTGCTGATATGGACAAGCTCGAAACCAAGCTGTACGAGCGTATACAGAAAGAGCCGGAAGAAATTTCTTACAACGAGCTACTCCTTTGGATGAATCTCCAAAAGAGGAATTTCAACAAAGCCTTTCTGCAAGCCAAAGCGATCGACCGGCGCTACCGCATGCAAGGTGCCAAGCTGATGGAAGTAGGAAAGATCGCGATGGATAATAAAGATTATGAAAATGCTTCCCGCTTTTTTGAATATGTAGTAAAAGAATATCCGGATGGGGCGTACTATCCAAAAGCAAGACAAGAGCTGTTGCGTGCCAAGGAGGAAACAATCAAAAATACCTATCCCGTAGACCCTGCGAAGATCAAATCACTAATTCAGGATTACCAAAGCATGATTCGTGAGCTTGGGGGCAATGCAGCCACAGTAGAGGCAAGAAGGAGTATGGCGCAGCTCTATGCGTTCTATCTCAACAACAGAGACACTGCTGTAGTGATCCTGAACGAGGCAATTAACATTGCCCGCAACGATGTGAAAGGAAGAAGCAGAGCCAAGATCGATCTGGGTGATATTTATTTATTGAAAGGCGAACCCTGGGAAGCGACGCTGCTCTATTCGCAGGTAGAAAAAGATATGAAAGAAGACCCGCTCGGTCATGAAGCAAAACTGCGGAATGCGAAGCTCTCTTATTACAAAGGAGAATTCGAGCTCGCACAAGAACACCTTGATGTATTAAAACTCGCTACTTCACGCGAGATCGCCAACGATGCGATGGACCTGAGCATCCTAATCCAGGACAATACAGGATTGGATAGCACTACAGAAGCCATGAAGGAATACGCAGCGATCGATCTGTTGCTCTTTCAAAATAAAACCAGCGAAGCGCTGACACAGACCGAAGCAATGCTCAAAAAATTTCCTAATCATTCACTCACCGATGAGCTGCTCTGGCTGGAATCCAAGATCTACCGCAAGATGGGCGATTATCCGAACGCCATTGCCGCATTGGATAAGATCAACAGCGCTTATCCCGATGATATCCTCGGAGACAATGCCTTGTTTACACTGGGAAATATCTACGAAGAAAATTTGAAAGACTATACCAAAGCAATGGAGATCTATCAGCAATTTTTACTCAAATATCCCGGAAGTATTTTTACAGTAGAGGCGCGAAAACGCTTTCGACTATTGCGCGGGGATAAACTATAATACGTTACAATGGTTGCGGACCTTGTTAATCAGGCTGGCGCAAGCCTCCAGGCTTGTGCCCTATATCCGAGAGCCCTCCGGGCGGAATATTTTGCAGAATGTTTTTAGTGAAGATTTTAGTAATGGTTGAATTTATACTCGAAATCTTTAAAATATAATCGGCACAATCCTCGAGGCTTGCGCCAGCTAAAGAGAAGAAAGCAAAAATTCTTCAACTTTAAACTTTCAACTTTATTCTAAAAAATATCCCATTTACCCATTTCGATTCCTGTAAAAAGATTGTTTTTCATACATTCAACAATTAAATAACTGACTTTTTTTGTTGAATAGTCAGTTATTTGAATACATTTGCTCCCAGAGATTCTTTGGCGGTATAAGCAAAACGTTTAATTCACCAGAGCAAAAATCGTTGAAAGCCTTGCCAATAAAGGGATACAGGATATTCAGGTAACAAAGAAGGGTAAAACTGAAATACTATGTCACCAAAAAACACAGACCAGGAAGAAGAAAACTCCAAGATCGACGACATCATGAAAGCCGCACAGCAGCGCTTCGGCCAGTATGGATTGTGCAAAACCACCATGATGGAGATCGCCACAGACATAGGACTGTCTAAAGCGGCGCTTTACTATTACTATCCCGACAAAGAAAGTTTGTTTGAAGCAGTAGTACTCAAAGAGCAGAAGCAATTCTTAGAAGAGCTTACCAGCGCGATCAAACCTGGAACTAAGGCTAGTACATTGTTACTCACTTATGTAAAAAAGCGCCAGGATTATTTTGATCGTTTTATGAACCTTGGAAAACTTCGCTACGAATCCATGAGTACCTCCAAACCATTGTTGTGTAGACTTTCGGAAAACTTGCTTCTCAAAGAACAACAGCTTGTGCGCACAATTCTGGAGATAGGCGTGGCCAATAAGGAATTCAAGAAAATGAATACGCAGGATCAGGCCGTATTTTTGATCACGATGCTGCAAGGGTTCAGGCTATATGCTGTGAAAATGCAGAACGATTTGGTGATGAGTGAAGAAGAGCATGCCGCACTCGATGAGAATCTCAAAAAAGCAATTCAACTATTTATCAGAGATATCAGCCTCTGATACTTTACAACAATTTTAAAAAGTAAAAAAACAGAAAAGGAGTATGAATCGAATCTACAGTTTTTTAGTATTATTTCTATTAAGCTTTTCTTCTATGGCCCAGACGGGAACCGGTGAAGCACGCTTCTCGCTAAAAGAGGCGGTCGACTATGCTGTGAAGAATAACCTCGATGTCAAAAATACCGACGTCGATCGCCGGGTAGCGCTGGCGCGAAAAGGCCAGGTAAGAGCCGCAGGATTACCGCAGATCAATGGAAACGTTGATTTTACACACAACATCAATATTCAAAGAACGGTGTTGGAATATGGAGCTTCTCCGCTATTCCAGCCAGACGCCACGCACCCAAAGGGAACGCCGACCTCGATAGCGTTTGGTTTGCACAACCAGTCTACGCCCAACATCACTGCTTCACAAGTGCTGTTTGACCCGGCATTTTTCAGCAGCGTGCATGCAGCAAGGATCTACCAGGACCTCTCTTCGAAAAATGTGACCCGCTCGAAGATCGAAACAGCACACAACGTGACGAAGGCATATTACGCTGTGCTGGTAAATCAAAAGCAACTGGCCTACCTGGAAGTAAACCTTGCAAGACTTGATTCTTCTTACCTGGAAACAAGAGCGCGTTTGCAAAATGGTTTGGCAAGACAGATCGAATTGGATCGTATTGAGGTAAGCTACAACAACCTGAAAGAAGAGAAAGCCCGCGTAGAGCGTGTAGTGCAGCTAAGCAAGGCATTACTGAAGTTCCAGATGAACCTGCCAAGTGATACTACGGTAACATTGACCGATGATTTGAATTCGGATGTTTTAACTACGATCGTACAAATGCCCGGCGAAGGAAGCAAAAAGTATTATGGTGATCGTATTGAATACAGGATCAGCCAGACACAACTGGCCTTGTCGAAGATCGACACCCGTGTAGCCAGAGGAAGCCGCTATCCTAAGCTCAGCGCTTTTGCTGCTTATGGTTACACCACTGCGGCTACCGATCCTGCGCAGATCTTCAAATTCCAAAAAGACCGCTGGTTCAATTATTCCTACATAGGCGTGCGCCTGCAAGTACCGATCTTCAATGGATTTTCGGCTTACTACAGAGTGCAGGAGAAAAAACTGGAAGAAGAACGCGCACAAAACAATCTTCGTCACCTCGAACACAACATCGATATCCAGGTAGAAGAATCTATTATCAATTTCAACAACAGCATCGAATCGCTAAGAATCCAGAAACGTAACCTCGATCTGGCGGAGAAAAATCTGCAAGTGCTGAAAGCAGAATTTGAACAAGGGATCTCGATGAGCCTGGATGTGACAGTAGCAGAGGCTGCCTTGAAAGAAGCACAAACCAACTATTACAACTCAGTATACAACGCCCTATTGTCTAAGTCAGACTACGACAGGGCTACGGGAGTTCTCTTTAAAGAATAAAAACAATTGACCAACATAAACAAGAATGAAATTATTTTATACAATACAATCTAACATAACTTTTATGAGCACAAGAAGAAATATATTCTGGATAGCATTGCTAAACCTATCTTTCCTGTGGATGGTTTCTTGCAAAGGTCCGGCAGACAATAAACCAATGGGCCCCGTGCCTGTGAGCATGCAGGAAGTAAAACAAGAGGAAGCCGTATACTACGATCAGTATCCTGGCAATATCGTAGCCCTAAACGAAGTGCAACTGCGCAGCGAGGTAAACGGATTTATCACCGGAATCTTTTTCCAGGAAGGTCAGCGTGTTTCCAAGGGCCAGAAGCTTTACGTGATCGAGCAAAGTAAATTTGAAGCAGCCTCTGCACAAGCAAATGCCAACCTTCAGATCGCGAAAGCAAATTATGAAAAAGCTAAAAACGATGCAGACCGCTACAACAAGCTGGGCGAGCAAGGAATGGCTACCAAACAGCGTGTGGAATATTCTGCAACAGACCTGGAAAATGCGAAAAGCCAGGTAGCCGTGGCAGAAGCAGAAGTGCTCAAAACATCCACCGACCTCAGACACGCTACGATCATTGCACCGTTTGATGGTACCATTGGTATTTCTATGGTGAAACTCGGAGCATTTGTCACCGCAGGTCAAACACAACTGAACACTATTTCTTCCGACGACCCGGTAGCAGTGGATTTTGTGATCAGCGAAAAAGAGATTGGAAGATTCAATCAATTGAAAGAATCCAAAACAGCTAAAACTGATTCTCTTTTCACGATTGCACTTCCCGACAAAACAATTTATCCGTACCCAGGAACAATCGAATTCTTCGACCGCGCTGTAGATCCGCAAACAGGTACGTTGAAAATTCGTCTGAGATTTCCCAACGCTAAACGCCAGATCCGTACAGGGATGAGCTGCAACGTGCGCGTGCTGAACCGCAACCCTGAAAAGTTGGCGCTTATTCCATACAAAGCAGTGACCGAACAAATGGGCGAGTTCTTTGTTTACGTAGTAGAAAAAGATACTGCGAAACAACAGAAGGTAACACTGGGCGCTCCGGTGAACGACAGAGTGATCATCCTGAATGGTCTTATGCCGGGCCAGCAAATTGTAGTAGACGGTGTACAGAAAGTGAAGAATGGTTCTGCTGTAATGACTGCGCCTCCTCCGACTGCACCAGGCGCTCCTTCCGAGCCAGTAAAAAAATAATGGATTTAAACCTCCAAGGTTTTTGAAATCTTGGAGGTTTAAAAACTAAAATAATTTTAGAGAAAAAACTTTTATAAGAATCTTATGATTGCAGATGTATTTATAAAAAGACCGGTTACCGCGATCGTTACTTCGGTCGTGATTATGCTGGTGGGAATTTTAGCGATCGTCAACCTGCCGATCAGCCAATACCCTGATATTACACCGCCGGTGGTGCAGGTGACCGGTACATTCCCGGGAGCGGATGCGCTTACAGTAGAACAAACGGTGACCACGCCGATCGAGTCGCAGGTAAACGGTAGCCCGGGTATGATGTACCTGCAGAGCAACAGTACCAACGACGGTACGATGAGCATGAACGTAACCTTCGACGTAGGAACCGACATCAACATTGCTACGCTCGATGTGCAGAACCGTGTAAGCGTGGCTACGCCGCAAGTACCGGATGAAGTAAGACGTACCGGTTTGACCGTGCGTAAAAGAAACCCAAGCATCCTCATGCTGGTGGCTCTTTATTCTCCGAAAGGATCGCACGGAGTAAAATTCCTGGACAACTATGCTAACATCTACATCAAAGACGCATTGTTGCGTGTGAAAGGTGTGGGTGATATTTTCTCCAGAGCAGATAACTTCAGTATGCGTATCTGGGTCAAGCCGGATAAGCTTGCGCAGTATGGCCTGACGGCAAACCAGGTGGTTGCTGCCTTGCAAGAGCAAAACGTGCAAGTAGCTGCCGGTTCGGTCGGTGGTACTCCACAGCCTACGGCACAATCGTTTGAATATACGATCAAAGTAAACGGTCCGCTGGAAAAAGAATCAGACTTCAACAACATCATTGTATATACCAAACCGGAAGACGGTTCAATGGTTTACCTGAAAGATGTAGCGCGTGCAGAATTGGGCAAATACAACTACGCCAACAACAGTTATGTAGATGGTAAAAATGCTTCTTACCTGCTCGTTTATCAGGCGCCGGGAAGTAATGCGCTGGAGACCGCGGAAGGCGTGTATAAGGCGATGGACGAATTAAAAAAATCGTTTCCTGCCGATGTAAATTATGTAGTACCGTTTGAATCTGTTTCCGTAGTAAAAGTTTCGATCAACGAAGTATTGCACACATTGTTCGAAGCCTTATTCCTTGTAGTGATTGTAGTGTTCCTCTTCCTGCAAAGCTGGAGAGCAACATTAATTCCAATCCTTGCGATCCCGGTATCAATTGTAGGTACATTCATCTTCTTCATCCCGCTCGACTTTACGATCAATACGCTGACCATGTTCGGATTCGTACTCGCCATTGGTATTGTGGTGGATGATGCGATCGTGGTGGTGGAAGCGGCGCAGCACTACATTGACAACGAAGGATTGACTGCCAAAGAAGCAACCTCCAAAGCGATGAAAGACATCTCCGGTCCGGTAATTGCAATCGCCCTTATCCTGGCAGCGGTGTTCGTGCCGGTAGGGTTTATTCCCGGTATCGTAGGCCGCTTGTATCAACAATTTGCGATCACCATTGCGATCTCCGTATTGATCTCCGCCTTCGTGGCGCTTTCACTGACACCGGCGCTTTGCTCGATGTTGTTGAGACCAATGAAGCTGGATGAAAATTCTAAAGGATTGAATAAATTCTTTTTCAAATTCAACAACTGGTTTGCGCGTGTTACCAACTCTTATTCCAAAGGTGTACAAGCCAGTATACGCAAGGCTCCGCTGGTGCTGATCGCCTTGATCTGTATTTTCGTAGTAACCTTCGGATTGTTCAAAACAAAACCAACCGGATTTATTCCTACGGAAGATGAAGGACGTGTTTACATCACCTTCGAATTGCCGGAAGCATCTTCTACTGCAAGAACAGTTGCTACTTTGAAGAAAATGATGAAGATCATGGACAGCGTACCAGGTATAGACCACTATGCAGCGCTGGGAGGTTTGAACGCAATTACCTTTGCTTCCAAATCCAGCAGTGGTACGATCTTCTGTCAGCTCAAACCTTGGGATCAACGGAAAGATCCTTCCACACAATTGCAAGGATTGATCGCAGAATTGACCAAACGTTTGTCTACGGTGAAAGAAGCTAACATCGTGATCATTCCACCGCCGCCGATCCCAGGTCTTGGTAACTCTTCCGGATTTAGTTTTATCCTGGAGCAAAGAGAAAGTAACGATGATATCAAAGGCTTTGAAAAGGTAGTGATGAATTTCATGATGGAAGCCAACAAACGTCCGGAGATCGGTAAAGCGTTTACATTCTTCACGGCGCGCACACCAGGCTACCAGTTGACGGTAGACCGTCTGAAGTGTAAAAAAATGGGCATCGCTATTTCCGATGTATTTTCTACCATGCAAACCCTGATGGGTAGCCGTTATATAAACGACTTCACTACCTACGGCCGTAGCTTCCGTGTAGTGACGCAGGCAGATACGTCCTATCGTGGAAGAATTGAAGACCTCAACAAATACTATGTGCGTAATCAAAAAGGCGATCTTATTCCGCTGAGTACAGTAGTATCGTATAAAATAATGGAGAACGCTCCGCTGATCCAGCACTTCAATCTCTTCCGCAGCGCGGAATTCAATGGTGTGGCCAAACCAGGCTACAGTAGCGGCCAGGCGATCCAGGCGCTGAAAGAAGTGGCGGCTGAAACATTGCCTGCAGGATACGGATATGAATTCTCCGGTCTTACTCGCCAGGAAATTCAATCGGGAAACAGCGCTGTATTTATCTTCGCGCTTTCCATCTTGTTTGTGTTCCTCTTCCTGGCAGCTCTGTATGAAAGCTGGTCGGTGCCATTCTCTGTAATGCTTTCCGTACCGCTCGGCGCATTCGGCGCGATCCTTACATTGTTCTTGTTGCCTAAGCTAGACAACAATATCTACGCGCAGATTGGTTTGATCACGCTAATCGGTTTGGCGGCCAAGAACGCAATCCTGATCGTAGAGTTTGCCAAAGAGCGTGTAGACCGCGGCATGGAAGTAGTAGCAGCAACGATCGACGCAGTAAAACTTCGTCTCCGTCCGATCCTGATGACCTCGCTGGCCTTTATCCTCGGCGTGTTGCCGCTGGTAGCAGCTTCCGGAGCGGGAGCCGTAGCACGTAAGACAATTGGCTTTACAGTATTTGGCGGTATGCTTGCCGCTACCGGACTAGCGATCTTCATCGTGCCGGTGTTGTTTGTATTGATCACAAGATTAGCATACGGTAAAAAGAAACTGGCCGAACTTCAAGCGAATTACAAGCCTGAAGAACATCAAGGCCATGGGCATTAAAAGTTAGTTTAGTAGGTTTTTAGTTTTAAACATGGTCCCTGGAGAGTATCTTTCTTTCCAGGGATTTGTTGTTTCCCCTCCATACTCGCGCTCGCACTCCATACTATGTTTCCAACGGAGATGTTGTATAAATAATGATAATATATCTTAATGTGCCAACCTTGAATTAGCTGCAAAGAGTTTAAAAAATATAAAACCAGCTAGCAAAGAGTACATTTTAAAACTCTTAAGAGAATCATTTTTACAGCTTCAGTTTTCCTACAGTTTCCCTCCCTTCTATTTCAGAATTTCATCAGAATTTTTCTCTAACATTATTCCAACAAAGACAAATTCACTCTAAACTATACCCACTATGAAACAGTTACGCTTTATACTACTGCTATTTTTCAGCGTCCCTTATATCTTCTCTAACTCAGTATTGGCGCAGGCTTCAGGCAATGCTACTGGCACGCTTGTTCCCAACGATACAGTGGTACGTTTTAAAACGACACTCGATAATGTATTGCTTTGCCCGGATAAAAAAGAAGTGTATTTATATATTGATCTGAAAGGATGCTCACTCGGCACGCGCGTGCCTTTGAATATCTCAGTTGTGTTTGATCGCAGCGGATCGATGGAGGGAGAAAGAATTCACTATGGAAAATTAGCAGTCGATTATCTCATCGATCATCTCGATCCGCAAGACAATATGTCGATCGTGATCTACGACCATATTGCAGAAGTGCTGCATGGCTCCGAGCCAGTGGCCAACCGAGAGCAGCTGAAGAAAAAACTGCAACATATTCATCCGCGTGGTCATACCAATATCAGCGGAGGCTTAGACTTAGGCTATGCCGAAGTAAAATCTACCTATGATCCTAAAAAGATCAACAGAGTTTTTCTGATGTCAGATGGAATTCCAAACGAAGGAATCACCGACCCTTACCTGCTGGAGCGAATGGTGAAGAGCTGTAGCACTAAAAGTAATATTTCGCTCAGCGCGTTTGGACTTGGACACGAGTTCGACGAAGTACTGATGCACGATCTGGCAGAAGCTGGTGGCGGACATTACTACTACATCGAAAGTCCACAAGATGCTTCGCGCGAATTGGTTTCGGAAGTAAAAACACTTTTGTCGGTAGTAGCTCAAAACGCAAATCTTGCTGTAGAATTTCCTTCGGATTACCTGGAGCTCGCGCGCGTATATGGACAGCACTCGTCCGTAGTAGGCAATATGGTACTGATTGATTTGAAGGAAGTACATCCTAACGAGACAAACGGAATACTTCTCAAGTTTAAAGTAAAACAATATCCCGATCGTCCGTTGGAATTTAATAGCTCACTGGTGTATGACAATGCCATCACGAACATGCGCACGATCCAACGTTCTACCAATATATTGAAATATTCCACAAGCATGGATACCTGCAATAAATCAGCGAACGACAAAGTGGTAGAAAAGATAATTTATTTTGCCAGCAATGACCTGTTGGAAGATGCGATGAAAGATGCAGACCGTAATAATATTCAATCGGCGAAAAGCAAGTTGAATGCAGGTAAAAAAATGATCCAATCAAAAGACAAATCCGCCCAATCTACCTTGCTCAACAGCCAATACAAAGCCCTGGATGACTATGACAAACACCTGGACAACTGGAGTACAAAATCAGAAGAAGATATTAAAAGATTGCACAAGAAAACACGTCACCAGAATTATAAGCTGAGGAAGATGAAAGACAATTGAGGGAAATTATGAATGTTGAATTATGAATTATGAATTATTATAAAAACTTAACATTCATAATTCATAATTCAACATTCATAATTTTCATAACTATCAAATCAACTCGCCGTATTGATCTTAAACTTAGATTTTTTAAAGATTTCCTGTGCGTTTTTGTCTTTCATTAGTTGCTGAAGCGTTACGCCAGGATTTTCTTTCATATATTTTCTTACAATCTGCCAGCCAAGCCAGCGCCCGATGCGGCCTGGGCAGTTGTCGCCAATGGCCACTACTTTCGGGCTTTCGCCGAGATAGCGCTGTTTGGTTTTATGATTTGTGTCGAACAAAAGTTTTTTCTCAATAAAATGTCCCCAGATCACATTTGCATTCTGGTCTACTTCTATCATTTCTTGTGCAGTAAATTGAATGTTCAAACTATCCGGAAGCCCAGGTAGGACGCGCTCCAGGAAATAGTGCGCTTTTCCGTAATGAATCATTTCGGAAAGCATGGTCTCGTCTTTCGGTTCGTATTCGTTGTATTTAGAAGAGATCGCCAATCCCATCATTGGGACCATGTAAGGCTTTTCATAGCGGCTCAGCATATAGTCATAAAACTGCGGACGGTAGCTCGCTTTTTTTCCAAGAAAATAATCAATACCCACTACGATCAGGCTATCAGAGAAAGAGAAATCGCGATCGAAGCGGAAGCCTGTTACCAGTGTGTTTACTTCTGGCACATAATAATCCGGGTAATAATAGCGAACATAACTAAACAGTTCGTTCATTTCTGTTTTCAGATCAGAGAAGTCACCGTAGAATTTTTTGTTTTCCAGGTAAAAATTTTTTAGGTTAGGATTGGTATACATCGCCAGCATCTGATCGAGGAAAGGCTTTTCATTAGCGGCGTTGGGGATCTCAAGGTATTCTTTTACAAATCTTGGATGGCGTTTTAGAAAAGCAGAAACATCTTCGGTGGTTTTGAATTGAAACATTTCATCCTCCAGTCTTACGAGTTTCACCTCTACTTTTGCTTTTTCAAACTTGTCGGTGGAAATAGCTACTTCTTGTTTTTCGGGAAGGTTGGTAGCAGGTTTATTATCGCATCCGGCCAACCCGAGCGAAATAGCTGCGGCGAAGAGGAAATATTTTTTCATATAAATGGTTTAAAGTTTAAAGTTAAAGGTTTAAAGGCATAGATGCCAGACGCCGTATGCCAGATACCGGATATAAATTGTTCACACTTCGTTTTATTTGGCATTAGTATCCTGGCAATCGATATTTAAAACGCATTCCCTAAAAAATATTGCTCTACTTTTAAATTCAAATCCTATCTTTGTCCACTTAATATCCTTTTTAACCTGATAAAAATATATATAGAATGAGTTTAGTAGTAGTAGGTTCTGTAGCTTTTGATGCGATAGAAACCCCTTTCGGGAAAACCGACAAGATCATAGGCGGAGCGGCCACATACATTAGCCTTTCCTCTTCCTATTTCACCAAAAAAGTAAACCTCATTGCCGTAGTAGGCGGCGATTTTCCAAAGGCCGACATCCAACTGCTCGAATCGCACGGCGTGAATACAGAAGGGTTGCAGATCAAGGAAAATGAAAAATCTTTTTTCTGGGCCGGTAAATACCACAACGATATGAACACCCGCGATACGCTGGTGACAGAGCTCAACGTACTCGGCACCTTCGATCCGATCGTACCAGATTCTTATCAGCACTGTGATTACCTCATGCTTGGAAACCTTTCTCCAAAAGTGCAAAGCACTGTGATCAGCCGTCTGAAGAAAAGACCAAAGCTGATCGTGATGGATACCATGAACTTCTGGATGGACATCGCCATGGACGATCTTCGCGAAACGCTTCAGATGGTAGACGTGCTTTCAATCAACGATGAAGAGGCACGCCAGCTTTCTAAAGAATACTCACTGGTGAAGGCCGCTAAAAAGATCATGGAAATGGGACCAAAATACCTGATCATTAAAAAAGGCGAACACGGTGCCATGCTCTTCCACAAAAACCAAGTATTCTTCGCTCCGGCACTGCCGTTGGAAGAAGTATTCGACCCAACAGGCGCAGGTGATACCTTTGCAGGTGGCTTTATCGGATACCTGGCAAGCACCAACGATGTTTCGTTTGAGAATATGAAAAGAGCAATTATTTTTGGTTCTGCAATGGCTTCTTTCTGTGTGGAGAAGTTCGGAACGGAAAGAATTGTAAAGCTTTCGCAAAAAGAGTTGAACGAACGTGTACAGCAATTTGTGGAGCTTGTTCAGTTTGAAGTAACACTTTAGCTTAAAATTTAATATAAAGGCTGGTGTCCTAAGAAAGGATTTCAGCCTTTATGGCTTTATAAATAATTGATATATAAAAAGATACAACGAAAAAAGGCTGAGGACAGAAAAGCCTTAAGATATATCGATTTGTATTTTAGATTATTATAAAAAAAGTGTACTTTTGATGTGCTTTTGGAGAACTATTTGTAAGGATAGCATACAAATAAGAATTATTTAAACAGTGACTACACCGAATTATCTACCAAACCGAAAAGGAATGAACAAAAGGCTTTGCCTATTGATAATGGCATTGTTGTTCAGTGTTTCTTCCCATGCCGCTATTTTCGTAATATCCGGCATTTACCAGGGTAAGAACGTATTCATCCAAAACCCTTCGCTCAACGACGACGGGGTAACTTTCTGCACCAATGATGTGTACGTAAACGATGTGAAGGTAATGTCCAACATCACTACCGGAGCGTTTGAGATCGATCTTTCCTCTGTCCGCATCAGCTCACAGCTGACCATCAAGATTACCCACAAAGACGGTTGCAAGCCAAGAGTATTAAATCCACAGGTGATCCGTCCTTCCAGTATGTTTCATTTCAATTCTTTCCAGGTCGACAAAGACCATTTTATCTGGTCTACCAGAGGAGAGAAACCAAAAGGAAAATATGTGTTGGAATACTATGCAAACGACAAATGGAATCTTATCAAAGAGTTTCCAGGAAAAGGCTCTATCATTCTTAATAACTACGACACCAATGGCGTGATGCCAGGGTTGCAGAAATACCGTCTTAAGCTGATCGAAGCAGAAGGAAGGGTTCACTATTCGCAGATCGTAGAGTTCACCAAGTAGGGGTCGGGATTTGCAGGATTAAAGAATTTTCAGAATTACAATAGAATAGATAAAAAAGAGCGGTCGTTAAATTTAGCGACCGCTCTTTTTTATTTGGTATCCGGCATCTTGCATCCGGTATCCCATTCTAAACTTTGCTCAGGATAGATTCGAACAGCGCACGCCCGTCGGTATTGCCCAGCACAGTGTCTGCGGCTCTTTCCGGATGCGGCATCATGCCGAATACATTTTTGGTTTTGTTGGTAATGCCTGCAATGTTGTACAGAGACCCGTTCGGGTTAGCATCATCGACTACCTTTCCTTCTTCGTTGGCATAGCGGAAAAGGATCTGTCCATTGTCGTGCAATTCTTTTAAAGTTGTTTCATCGGCAAAATAGCGGCCTTCCCCGTGTGCGATCGGTATTTTATAACCTTTGTTGGTGTCGAGCTTGGAAGTTACCAGTGTATCGTTGTGTTCAGGTTTGATGTAAACATTTTTGCAGGAAAATTTCATCTGGTTGTTGCGAAGCAGCGCGCCTGGCAGCAGGTGAGACTCGGTGAGGATCTGGAAACCGTTGCAGATACCCATTACATAACCACCTTTTTCCGCATGTTTGATCACGCTGTCCATGATCGGGGAAAAGCGGGCGATAGCGCCGGAACGGAGGTAGTCGCCATAAGAGAAGCCTCCCGGAAGGAATACAAAATCGCATCCTTTCAAATCAGTTTCTTTATGCCAAAGTTTTTCTACTTGTTGGCCCATTACATTCTTTACCACATAAACCAGGTCTTCATCACAATTTGAACCCGGAAAAACCACTACGCCAAATTTCATTATCAAATTTTATTTATCTTTATAAAATTATTTCCTGATGGAATCAGATAATATTCTTAGAAATCATTAAAATAAAGTTGAGCATTCTGTTTATTCTAAGATTCTTAAATCCTGTTCCAAAATTACGTTTATCTTTTAAACAATACAAATATGTTAAAATCAATGACAGGCTACGGAGTAGCAACGGCTGAAAACGATCAGCTTTCCGTGACCGTAGAGATAAAGTCGCTCAACTCTAAATTCCTGGACCTCGCCCTGCGCCTGGCCAAGGAGTATGCCGACAAAGAACTCGAGATCCGGAACATGCTCAACACAACCGTAGAGAGAGGCAAAGTTTCGCTGGTCATTGATATCAAACCCAAGACCGAGGTAAAACCGAAAGTGAATATCAACAAAGAGCTGGTGAAATATTACTACGGAGAGCTTCTTGAAGCCGCCGAAAAATCGGGAGCTCCTAAGGACGATCTTTTCAAGGCAGCGCTTACCTTGCCAGGCGTGGTAGATACCGACTCTCAGCTTAATGATAACGAAGAAGAATGGAAATTTGTGATGAAAGTATTGCAGGAAGCGATCAAAAAATTTGAAAACTTCAGGCTCTCCGAAGGGAAAGTACTTTCCGACAAATTCATTGAGTACTTAGATAAAATAGAGACTCTTCTCAAAAAAGTAGAAACCTTCGATCCTCAAAGAATAGAAGGCATCCGCGAACGTATCAAAACACACGTAGCCGAATATGCGCTCACCGAAATGGATCAGGGCCGATTTGAACAAGAACTGATCTACTACATCGAAAAACTTGATATCAGCGAAGAAAAAGTAAGACTTAAAACCCACCTCGACTATTTCAAAGAAACCATGAAAGCTGCCGACAGCAATGGTAAAAAGCTCGGCTTCATCGCCCAGGAAATAGGCCGCGAGATCAATACCATCGGTTCGAAGGCCAACGATGCAAATATCCAGCGCTGCGTGGTGGAAATGAAAGACGAACTGGAAAAAATAAAAGAGCAGGGAATGAACGTGCTGTAGATAGCGGAACTAAACTGGCAAGGATTTCGTAGTCCTTGCAGGTTTAGAAAGAGAATATGAAAAAAATTATCAAGTGGATTTTTAAACTGCTCCTCGGGCTGATCGTGTTTTGCCTGGTGCTTCTTCCCTTTCTCTTTACCAAAGTAGACCGCACGCCTTACCGCGAAATGCCATACTACAAAGCCATGATGCAGCAGCTGGATACTTTTCGGCTTGATACAGCTGCACAAGGAAAAAACTTTAAAGCTGGCTGGTCCAAAAAAAATATTACTCCTTCTTATTATCCTGACCTCGCTGGTTACGGTCCGCGCGAAAAAGCGAATTGTATCCACGACTCTGTTTACGTACGTGCTTTTGTATTTGAATATGGAAAACAAAAAACTATTTTCCTCTCCGCCGACCTGCTGATCTTTCCACCTGTACTGGAAGCAAAACTGAGAGTGAAAGTGAAAGAACTAGGCTTTGACCCTCAAGGACTCTATCTCACCGCTACACATACACACAGCGCTCCCGGCGGCTGGGCCGAAGGACCGGCAGGAAGAGTACTCGCAGGCGCTTACCAGGAAAAATATGTAGATCAGCTCCTTGCCTCTATGACCACAGCGATCCGCGAGGCAGACAATACAAAAGAAGAATCAGAGATCGGCTATGGTCAATACAAAGCAGCTTCGCTCATTCGCAACCGGCTTAACGAAGCCGACAGCAAAACAGATCCATGGGTGCGTATAATGAAAGTGCGCAAGAAAAGCGGCGCCCAGGCTGCTATCATCACTTACGCAGCGCATGCGAATTGTCTCAAAATGAACTACCGCTGTGTCTCCGGCGATTATCCCGCCGAAATGATCGCGAAGCTTGAGCATGACCGTAAAATAGACTTTGCACTGTATGCAGCGGGCATGGTTGGGAGTCATACTCCTAAACCTATGTACGAGCAAAACAAAGAGCTCTTCAACGAACCGCTGATCCATGCTTACGGAGATAGCCTGGCTACCATTATTGGAAGGGGAATTGACAGCATATCATTTCAGCCTGTAGAGGAATTGTCTGTAGCGGTACTCGACCTGCCGCTGCGTGAACCACATTTAAAGCTCACAGAAGATTGGCGGATTCGGCCTTGGCTGTTCAAATGGTTTTTCGGTCCCTATGAGCCTAAGATCAAGATCATGAAGATCAACAACGTGGTATTTATGGGAATGCCTTGCGACTTTTCAGGAGAACTAATGCCTGATTTTGAGCAGATTTGCAAAGAGAAAAACATTGAATTGGTGATCACCAGCTTCAACGGCGGCTATATCGGTTATATCAATGTAGACCGGTATTATGATAAAGATAAAGCAGAAACCAGGAATATGAATTGGTTTGGTCCTTACAACCAGGCTTATTTTACCGAGATCGTTCAGAAGATCCTTAAAAAAATCTGAAGCGGCCTTTGGTACGGATCTGAAGAAAATCCGCCTCGCCCACCGGCTCCCCATCTATACTGAAAATGGCTTTGTATTCTCTGGTTTCCGAATAAGGAGTAAGATTTGGACGCTCATCGACAAAAGGACCCTGTTTAGCCTCTGCCAAAAAACTGAACTCAGTTTCGTTCTCCCGGCGACAATAGAGCAAGATCGATTCGTGAAAATCCATGTCAAAATCAAGGGTAACGCTATTTTTGGCCCGTTGGATACGCAAGTAAGGCTTTGCAGGTACATCTGTAACACCTCTTTTTAGCATGCCGCTCTCCGATAAAGATATCAACCCACTGTACATAAAATATAGTTTAAAAGTATGCTAAAACAATTAAGCAATTTTACATAAGTTTTTCCTAACAAAATAGCAGTTGTAAGAAATGGAAGTATTTAAATGAATTTGATACACAAAGAGATGTGGGTTTGTAAACAATGGAATAAAAATATGGTAGATATACTTACAAAATGTTAACAACTCCCTGAGTACCCTATCCTATATAAAGCAATTGTAAAAATCAAGGCATGTAATGTTAGATTGAGAGTGTGGTTTTATATCTTTGGAAATTGGATGCAGGATACCGGATACCAGATGCCGGATGAAAATTTCTATGCAGAACATAAAAGAATAAAATATCCGGTAGTCATTCACTACCTAATTAAAGTAAATATCTGATTTAATAATATGAACAAAAAAGTAATGCTGATGATCCTCGACGGATGGGGATTGGGCAGTAACCCGGAAGTATCTGCGATCGCGAAAGCCAAAACTGAATTCATCGATTCTTTATACAAAAAATATCCGCACAGCAAACTGGAAGCCTCCGGTCTTGCCGTAGGATTGCCGGAAGGCCAGATGGGAAACTCTGAAGTAGGCCACATGAACCTTGGTGCCGGACGTATAGTCTATCAGGATCTTGTAAAAATAAATCTAGCCGTAAAAGATAAAACGCTCGGCAAAGAAAAAGTGCTCGTTGATGCACTTAACTACGCTAAGACAAATAATAAAAAAGTACACTTCCTTGGCCTTGTATCTGACGGTGGCGTGCATGCGCACATTGAGCACCTGAAGGCGCTTTGCGATATTGCAAAAGAAAAAGGCCTTACCAATGTATTCGTACATGCCTTCATGGACGGTCGCGATACCGACCCGAAAGGCGGATTGGGCTATATCAACGACCTGGAAGCGCATCTGAAATATTCTGCCGGCAAAGTAGCTTCTGTAATCGGCCGTTATTATTCAATGGACCGCGACAATCGTTGGGAACGTGTGAAACTGGCATACGACCTGATGGTAAAAGGCGAAGGAAAAAAATTCAAGTCGGCAGCGGAGGCTATCAAAGCTTCTTATGACGCAGACCCAAGAGGAGACGAATTTATACTTCCTGCAGTGATCACTGGTGCCAACGATCAACCTTTGGCAGTGATCGAAGAAGGCGATGTAGTGATCTGCTTCAACTACCGCACCGACCGCGGTCGCGAGATCACGTTGGCACTTACGCAAAAAGATTTTCCTGAACAGGGAATGAAAAAAATGGATCTTTACTACGTAACGCTTACCAACTATGATGATAATTTCACCGGAGTAAAAGTGATTTTCGATAAAGACAATCTTAAAAATACGCTCGGTGAAGTGCTGGAGGCAGCGGGCAAAAAACAAATTCGTATTGCCGAAACAGAAAAATATCCACACGTTACTTTCTTTTTTTCCGGTGGTAGAGAAAAAGAATTTGTAGGAGAGAAAAGACTTCTTTGTCCTTCTCCAAAAGTAGCCACTTATGATCTACAGCCAGAGATGAGCGCGTTTGAAATTCGCGACAAAATAATTCCTGAATTAAAAAACCACTGGCCTGATTTTGTAGTGCTCAACTTCGCCAACCCAGATATGGTGGGCCATACAGGAGTATTTGAAGCAGCAGTAAAAGCCTGCGAAACAGTTAACGACTGTGCCGAATCGGTGATCAATGCAGGATTGGAAAATGGCTATACTTTCATCGTCATCGCCGATCACGGAAACGCCGATGTAATGATCAACGAAGACGGTACTCCAAACACCGCACACACCACCAATTTAGTGCCTTGTATCCTGATCGATAAAGAATACCAAAAACCAATCAAAGACGGAAAACTGGGCGATATCGCTCCTACTATTCTTGAGCTTATGGGAATTCCTAAGCCGGCAGAGATGACAGGTGTGTCTTTGCTGTAGAGAATTTCTTTAAGATATAATACATAAACAGGTTGTGGAAGTTTTCTCCGCAACCTGTTTTTGTAATCTTAACTTCTTTGCGTGAAACTCTTTTGCAAATGCTAAGCATAATGAAACTATTAAATCGCCCGTTCCTTCAGACATACAGCCAGCTTTCAGGTCAATTTTTCTTAAGCAATTTCTTTTTTATGGTGGCTATTCCGTTGGTATGTTTTTTATTTCACATACCCATTGCTTCCTGGCAGTATATCTTGTCGCTGGTGTTAAGCGCTGGTTTTATTTTTCTTTTAAATTCAACTACTAAAAATCCGCTTTCGCTTAATGGTTTGTTGACCTGCCTAGGCAGCTGTTTGCTATTGACAATTCTCTTCATGGCCATCGCTTCGATCTTCTATGATATTTCCTGGGATGGTCCGGAATATCATCAGGGAGCTATTATTGAATTAAAAAATGGATGGAACCCGATTTACCAACCCTTTTCGGGAATAAGGAAAAGCATATACGATCTGTTCATTTTTAACTATGCGAAATCTTCCTGGATCGCGCAGGCAGTCATGTATGCTTGTGTGGGCAATATTCAATTTGCAAAATCATTACACCTGATGATGATGTTCAGTGTGGCTGCGCTTGCTGTATCGTTCATGCTTTCATTTGAAAAGATCAGGATCCGCTTTATACTGTTGATCGCTTTTGTATTAGCCTTCAATCCTATCACAATCACTCAGTTTTTTACTTTCTACCTCGATGCATTGTTGAGTTCCTGTCTGATTTGTATGTTTATTTTATTAATAAATTATTATCGGGAAGAACGTAAGCTACTTTATCTACCGGGTATTTTTTTTGCAGTTCACCTGGCCAGTACACTTAAGTTTACAGGCATTGTATATGCGATAATGTTCTCCTTCTTTTTTATCCTGGCTTATGTGATCGCAGGCAAGATCCGGAAGGCAGTTCAGCTTGGCGTTGTTTTTGGACTCATGCATTTATCGATACTTTGCTCAACAGGATATAACCCTTATGTAACTAATTTGATTGAATTTCATCACCCGTTTTATCCGCTCAACAAAATTAAATTTCCGACCAATGCGCAATTGCCCGTAGGTTTTGTGGAACAAAACAGAGTGACAAATTTTTTTGTCTCATTGTTTTCAAGAACACAAAATGCACAAGCACCTCAGAAAGCTACATTGAAAATTCCGTTCACCTATTCGGTAAGCGAAATAAGTCTTCATCCCGTTGCCGATGCACGGCTGGGAGGATTTGGCGTGTGGTTTAGTGGCGTGTTCCTGCTCTCGCTCTATCTTCTTTACGACATCATAAGGCATGAAAAACTATCTTATCAGTCGCCCTATTTCTGGTTTCTTTATCTTCATATTTCAATACTGATGACTGTGTTTATCGCTCCGCATCCTTGGTGGGCGCGATATGTTCCGCAATTTTATCTTTTTCCATTTATTATTCTTATATACAGTTTTCTATACAGAGACGCGAAACCCGCGCGCATCGTGCGTTATATGCTGCTGGCTGCGATGGTGGTAAATAGTTACCTCACCTTTGAGGGAACACTCAGAAAAAACATTCCAATCAACCGCATGATCCGTGCACAATTGAAAGAACTCAAAGCGGAAAATAAAAAAGTATATCTTTCTACGAACGAACTTTCAAACGTAACAAGGCTTACAGACCAAGGAATCGAAACAAAAATTGTAAAAGATGAGGAGCTTACGTGTAAAGAGATTCTTTATCTGAAAGTTTTGGAGAAACACCAAGCAGGGAGGTACTGCTTGCAAGAAAAATAAATTAATCTTAAAAAATTCGCTCTATGCTCGCGCTCAAACTCCATACGGTCGTGCCAATATAGAGTGTAAGCACGAGTATAAAGAAAAAAGAAAGCCACGATTTTCGTGGCTTTCGTGTTTTACAAAAAAGAAACAATGAAAATTCAACTCAGTTCATTCTTCCCAATTCTGTGTTATTAATCAATCTAATCTAATCTTCTTCACAACAGAACTTCTCTTCAGTGTTTCAATCTCGAAATCAAAAATTATTTTTTAGCTACCAGGTCTACAGTAAGCGTAAACTCGTTGTCGATCGCTTTGTCGCCAAGGTTGTCGAAGAAGCTGCCGGAGCCGTATTTAATGCCGTATTTAGTTCTGTCTACTTTGATGGTAGCGTTTGCTTTTACATCGGTAGCAGTAGTTTTAATAGTAGCAGGGAATTCCATGGGATTGGTAATACCTTTGATGGTTAGGTTTCCAACTACTTTGTATTGATCGTTGCCGGTAGGCGTTACAGAAGTGATCACGAAAGTAGATTTTGTAAATTTTTCTGTAGAAAAGAAATCATCCGATTTCAGGTGACCGATCAGTTTTTCGTTGTATGTTTTGTCGGTAAGATCGGTACAAGTGATGGAAGTCATGTCGATGTCAAAGGAACCACCAGTTACAGTTTTTCCATCGGAGGTAAGTTTACCACTGGCAATACTGATCCCACCTTTGTGCTCGCCGGTTACTTTTTTACCAAGCCAGCTTACTTTAGATTGTTGCTTGTCTACTGTGTAGTCAATTTTAGCAGTGGTGAATGCGAACGCCAATGCTACCGCAGTGATCAGGGTGCCTAAAAATTTTACTTTTTTCATGTTGTTGAATTTTAAGGGTTAATTTATTATTTGATTTAATTGATGAATTACAAAATTTGATAATCGTTCTACAGTCGTAAACTATTAGAGCGCACAACCTTCGTCGGTGCAAACGTTGTCATTGTTGCCCGTATCGAGCTTCGTAGGTTTTTTATTTTCATGCTCTTCCCATGACTTAGTAAGTGCTCTTAGGAAAGTTTCCGGCGCTTGTGCTCCCGATACAGCGTATTTCTGATCGATCACAAAAAAAGGAACTCCGGAAGCGCCCACCTGGCGTGCTTCATAGATATCGCGCAATACTTCCTCCTTATATTGATCGCTGCTTAGTACATTGCTTGCTTCCTGGCTGTTCAAACCGATGTCGGTAGCAAGCTGCAAAAGTGTAGCGTGATCGGCAGTGTTTTTTCCTTCAGTGAAATAAGCTTTGAACAAACGTTCCTCCAATTCATCGCCTTTGCCTTGAGTTTTGGCGTATTGTAGCAAGCGATGAGCGTCAAAAGAATTAGCTACAATGGCTTTGTCGAAATGATATTCCAATCCTACTTCCTTGGCCATCTGTGTTACATGATCGTTCATCTGTTTGGCGTAAGCAAGAGTCCAGCCTTTGATCTCAGCCAGGTATTCGGTTACGTTTTTGCCCGGCTGGGTTTTGAGAGAAGGATTCAATTGAAAACTTTTCCATTCTACTTCAATTTCCTCTTTCGCAGGGAATTCGCTCAGCGCTTTTTCAAATTTCCTTTTGCCGATATAGCAAAAAGGACACATTACATCGCTCCAGACTTCTACTTTCATGTTTAAACATCTAATTTCAATAACGCTAGAACACAGCTTTCTTTTTTCAGGTTCCAAATAGAGAGAAAAAACTCATAAAAATATTCAAAATGTTTATTTTCAATGTAGTAGACAGATGCTAGATGCCAGATCCCGCATACCAGATAAAGATAGTTTTGATAGTGATATGTTTCAGTGTAGCAATATTGAGTTAGCTATATTCTTTGCGCCTTAGCGCCTTTGCGTGAAATTCTCTCGCAAAGGTGCTAAGGCGCATAGGGTTGAAAACATAAAATCAATAGCCAATTTTATCCGGCATCCGGCATCCGGCATCCGGGATCTGGCATCTAGCATTTGGCATCTCGTATCCCTTTCATTATCATCTTTTTGTTACACTCCGTATAAATACGGCTCTTCTACTGAATACGTATCCACAGAAAAGATCATTTTCGCCTTTTTCGATCTTTTCAGGCGAAAAGATAGTTTTTACATTTTTTAAAATCTTACATCAAATCATTTTCAGGGTTACAACTCATAATCAGTGCTTGCGTTAGTATGCTCAGGATCACAATAGAAGAAAAGCGGAGAAGAAAACGATCCTGTTGTTTCACTTAAAACAAAATTGAATATGAAAAAAAATCTGCTGCTCCGCCTCGCCGGTCGAATTGACAACTATTATTTTCTTGTAGTGTTGTGCATGTGTTTACTGGCGGTAAAATTCTTGATAGAGAAATAATTTAAGGATTGATGATACTACTGTGGGTTTCTACAGAAAGGTTTGGTTTAAATAGTTCAAGTGTAAGTTTGGCCGTTGGGGAAATTCTTTTCCAGCGGCTTTTATCGTCTAGCGAATCATGAAAACATTTATAAAAGTACCAGAATATTTTATTCTCATCGACGACGATCCGATGAGCAACGTTCTCAACTATGAGCTTGTGCGAAGAGTGTATGGACAAAAAGAAATTCGTCTTTTTACCGATCCTCGAAAAGCACTTATTCATATAGAAGAAAATTATAAGTCCACCGGAGAATGCAGGCCTACTATGATGTTCCTGGATTTGAACACACCTACCATGAGCGGCTGGGAATTTTTAAAACAATTCGAACAGCTCAATCACAACATCCACGCCCAGTTTTCAGTCTTTATTGTTTCCTCGTCGAGCGAACAGGAAGACATTGAAGCCGGACTTGCCAATCATTTCGTGTCGGGGCATTTGCTGAAGCCTTTAAACAAAACAATCCTGGGACAGATTGTGCCTTTTTAAAAATTTGAGTTATGAATGTTGAATTATAAGTTTTAAAAAATGATAATGAGCGATTTTTTGCCTAACTCATAATTCATCACTCATAATTCAAAATTTCAATTTATTTTTGTCCCGATGAACCGGATCGACAGAGTTACCGCTATTTTAATTCAGCTGCAATCTTCCAAAGTAGTAAAGGCACAAGACATCGCCGATCGCTTCGGCATTAGTTTGCGTACAGTATACCGCGACATCCGTACACTGGAAGAAGCCGGAGTACCGCTGCTGGGCGAAGCGGGCGTAGGATACTCGATCATGGAAGGCTACCGCTTGCCACCTGTGATGTTTACCATGCAGGAAGCTACTGCTTTTCTTACGGCAGAAAAATTAGTAGAAAAAATGACCGATACTTCTACCCTCGAGCATTATAAATCGGCGATGTATAAAGTGAGAGCGGTACTTAGATCTTCTGAAAAAGAATTTTTAGAAACCGCTGACCAGCACATCCAGGTGGTACGCAGGCAAACGCTTTCCATTATTTCCGACGATCTGATCCAAACGATACTCAAAGGCATTGCAGAAAAAAAAGTATTGAAGATGCAATACCTTGCCAAATACAGCGAAGAAAATACCCTGCGCCTGGTAGAGCCTGTGGGGATCTCTTTTATCAGCAATCGCTGGCACCTGATCGCCTATTGCCAGCTGCGCCAGGATTACCGCGACTTCAGGATCGACCGCATTAAATCATTGTCAAGCACAGATACGATCGTTAAGAATGAACATCCATCCTTGGAAAAATATTTGCAAGACGTAGCCGAGAAACAGGATTTGCACAAAGTAGTAGTACAAGTAGAAAAACATGCCGCCAAATATATTGAAGAGCCAAAATTGTTTTATGGATTTGTATCTGAAAGAGAACTAGGCGATGAAAAAGAAATGACCTTTCTGGTACCTTCACTGGAAGGCTTTGCCCGCTGGTATATGGAATACGCGGATAGCGCTAAAGTTATTAGTCCTCCGGAGTTAGGTGCAAAAGTGAAAGAAATGGCCGCGGCGATTTTGGGGAAGTTATGAATGTTTTTGTCTGAACCTTGATTGTCTCTCCCTTTTTCCCTTTTTGCTGGCGTCCCCGCCAGCAAAGCCCTTTGCACGATACCACGTAGTAAAAACACCTTTCGCTGGCGGGGACGCCAACGAAAAAGTAACGAGGATTATTTTTAAAATTTCTTATCACTGCTGACATAAGGCTGTCACTCCCGTCTTTTATTTTTGTATCATCACTAAAAAAGACCATGAAAACAGACCTGACCAAATTGTTTCCCACCTATTATAAAGCAGGCACTTCTCCTGAATTGGTAGAGCTTGGCGAGGCCAATTTTCTTTCCATCGCCGGGAAAGGAGATCCTTCTTCGGAATTTTTTGCCTCCAGGGTGCAGGCCTTATACACGGTGGCTTACGCCGTAAAATTTTATTATAAAAAAGAAGGCAGCGATTTTACCATTGCCAAGCTGGAAGGATTATGGTGGTTTGATACCAAAAAATTCGGGGAGCATTTCACCATCAGCGAAGTGCCGCAGCTGATCCCTAGACAAGAGTGGCATTGGGAGCTGTTGCTTCGCCTGCCTGATTTTGTTTCCTCGGACCAGGTGAAAAAAATCCGGATGGAAGTATTTGCCAAAAAGAAAATGCTCGATATCACCGAAGTGGAATACGTGACAATGAAAGAAGGCAAAGCCGTGCAAATGCTGCACGAAGGTTCCTTTGCCAACGAACCGGCTTCGCTCGAAAAAATGCAGCAGTTTATGCAAGACCATCAATTGCAGAAAACCGGCATGCACCATGAGATCTATCTTTCCGATTTTAGAAAGACGGCTCCTGAAAAATTGAAAACAATTCTCCGTGAACCTGTGCGTGTAGTGAAGCAGAAAGTATTGGTCTAATAATCTAAACATCTTATTGGTGTTGAAAGAAAGTAGAATATATATTTTAAGAACAACATTAAATTTTAATACATATAAAACATAATCATGGAAAAACAACTCATTCTTACAACATCCTGCAAGATCAACGCTCCTATTGAAAAAGTTTGGGATGCCTTGACAAATCCTGTGATGATCAAAAAGTATTTTTTCGGTACCGAAGCGGTTTCCGATTGGAAAGTGGGCAGTCCGCTTATCTTCCGCGGCGAGTGGGAGGGCAAGGCATACGAAGACAAAGGAATTATTTTAGAACTGGAAAAAAATAAAAAATTGAAATACAATTACTGGAGTTCTTTTTCCGGTACAGAAGACATTCCTGAAAATTATGCCAACATCACGTACGAGCTTGCCCGTGAAGGAAACGTTACAATTTTTACGTTGACGCAAGACGGTTTTAAAGATGAAGAACAAAAAGCGCATTCAGAAAAAAACTGGAAGATGCTGATGGACGCAATGAAGGCGTTGATTGAATAATTTTGATTGTTAACGGTGCCACGACTCGAAGTTGTGGCACCGTTAATTATAAACAATAACATCAACTATTTTTTAATATTTTTAATAACCGGATGGAGGGATTAAAATTTTATTAAAAGAACAGATTTCCCCCTTGTTCCGTTTTTTTCTTATCTTACCAGGGTCTATTTTTGAATGTTATAAAAAATAACAAACGGCATCATTGTTGGCAAACCATTTTTAGAACAAAAAGTTTCGGTAAAAATACGTAGGACTATCTCCCATGATCTGCGTAATTTTTGTCTTTTTCGTTTTTAGAAATGCAAGATTAGAAATTCTCCAATATTGATACAGAATTGTCTTTTACTTTTGTAAAATTATATATAACAAAGAGAACTATATATAATAACAAAGAGAAGCCAGAATTTTCACAAACGAATAACACCCACGTCAGTCATGAAAAAAGCATTGTTTTTCGTACTGGTGTTGTTGCCTTTTTGCATGCAGGCACAATACAAAGATACGATTCGCCTTACGCTTCCTGAGGCGGAGAAATTATTTCTGGAAAAGAATTATTATTTACTCGCACAAAAATTCAACATACAGGTAGCCGACGCCGCGATCCGCCAGGCAAGGCTTTGGTACAATCCTACCTTTTTCTTCGAAACGAACTTCTACAATCCGCATACAGGAAGGGTATTCAATTACGGTGAAAACAATGCCAACGGAACTCCTTATTATAACAATGGTCAATTCCAGGCGCAGATCACCCAGATGATCAACATCGCAGGCAAAAGAAGCAAAATGGTGCACATGGCAAAGGTGAATAAGAACCTGGAGCAGCTTGCCTTTGATGATCTTATGCGTGTGCTGAGATTACAGATCTACGAGACTTATACGGATCTGTATGCTGCGCTTCATAAAAAAGAGTTACTTCTTACCGAACAAAAAAATCTTACCTTCCTGGTTCAGCTTACAGGAATGCAAATGAAACAAGGTGTAGTGTCAGGTTATGAGCTTACACGTCTACAGTTTGAATTACAAAACAACGACGCTACGTTGTTGGATCTGAATAATCAGGTTACTGAAAATGAGCAACTGTTAAAACTTCTGCTCAGGATGGATCCTTCCGATTTTGTGTATCCTTCTGACATTCCTCAAACGGAAGACAAGCCAATGCCTATGCTGGAAGCGGGCTACGACTCTGCTTTGCTCAAAAGGCCGGACCGCAGCATTGCAGAAATGAATATTAAGTACAATCAAAGCTCGCTTCGCGTAGAGCGCGCTACCGCTGTCCCAAATCTTACGCTGGGCGCTACATACGACCGATACGGCAACGCCTATACCAATTATACAGGGCTCAACATAGCCATGGACATACCTGTGTTTAACCGCAATCAGGGAAATATTAAAAAGGCCGAAGTGCTGGTAGATAAATCAAAAGCTGCGTATGAATTCAACGAAGAAGTGATCCGCGAAGAAGTAATTTCTGCCTATAAAAAAATAATGGATGTAAACACGCTCAATGCGAACATACAGCCCAACTATGTGGAGAGCCTGCAAAACATTAGTATCGAAGCGACCAGAAATTATGACCGCCGTGTGATCTCCTTACTTGATTATCTTGACAAGATCAGGACCTACAAAAATGCACAGTTCAACTTGATCGATCTGCAAATAAATAATTTCCAGACCCGTCAGTATTTTAATTACGTTACAAATGCAAAGTTTTTCTAACCCATGAAAAATATCTATATCCTAATGGCCTTTATTGTATTGCTGAATGCCTGCAAACATAGCAAGCATACAGAAAAGGCCGAACAGCCCGACTCGATCAATTATAAACTTGATACGGTCCGCTACAAAGCCTTGCACGAAGAATTGCTTCTCAACGGAGTAGTAGCGTTCGACGAAGGACTTGTAGACCGCGTATTTCCACTCGTTTCCGGAACAGTGGAATCGGTCGATGTATCGCTGGGAGATTATGTAAAAAAAGGACAAAGCCTGGCTACTGTCATCAGTAGTGATATCTCCGATTATATAAATGATTATAAAAGAGATAAAAATGCCTACGATATTGCTAAACGGAAAGTGGAAACTTCCGAAGAACTGTACAAAGCCAAATTCCTTTCGGAAACAGAATTGATCACGGCGAGAAAAGATTTTGAAACTGCTTCCGATCAGTTGAAACGTTCTGCTGAAATTCTCAAGATCTATGGTGCGGAAAATAAAGACAAGCCTTATTTCTCGGTAGTATCGCCGATCGCAGGGTATGTGGTAGAAAAAAATATCAACCAGGGAATGGAGCTACGCTCCGACCACTCCGAGCCGATCTTTGTAGTCTCTTCGCTGAATAAAGTGTGGGTGCTAGCCAACGTATATGAATCCGACATCGCCCAGGTAAAGCAAGGGCAGGAAGTGCTGATCAATACGATCGTGTATCCGGAGAAAGATTTTAAGGGAACGATCTCGAAAGTAGGCAACCTTCTGGATGCCGATTCTAAAGTGCTTAAAGTACGGATCGAGCTGGACAACTCAGACGGATTGCTGAAACCGGATATGTTTACTACGATTCACTTGCACCTTTCGCCTTCCGAAAAATTTCTTGCCGTGCCGTCTAAAGCAGTGGTGTTCGACAAAGACAAATATTTTGTGATCGTGAAAACGGCAAAAGGATTTGAAGTAAGAGAAGTAAAAGTGATCAAAGATACTTCTGCGTTTAGTTTCATTGGCGGAGAGATAAAAGAAGGAGATCAAGTGGTGACGGAGGGAAGCTTGTTGCTGTATAATGAAATAAATGGGTAGTAAGTAAAAGGATGATCCAATGAACAAGCCTTTATATTCAATCATATCATTTTCGCTCCGGCACAAATTCTTTGTGTTCTTTGCCACCTTGTTGATGATGATCGCAGGGGTAGTAAGCTTCTTTCGCACACCGATTGAAGCCTTTCCGGATGTGACCAATACCAACGCGATCATTGTAACACAATGGCCGGGCAGAAGCTCAGAAGAGGTAGAACGTTTTGTAACCATTCCGATCGAAACCGAGCTCAACGTGGTTGCCAAAAAAACATCGCTCCGTTCCATTTCACTTTTTGGGCTTTCGGTGATCAAAGTTATTTTTGAGGACGGTGTACAGGATTTCAATGCACGCTTGGAAGTAGCCAACCGCCTTGCCAACGTGGACCTGCCGCCAGGTGCCGACGCGGAGATACAACCGCCTTCCGGTCCTACCGGGGAGATCTTCCGCTATACACTTGAAAGCGATACTAAAAATATCATCGAGCTCAAAACGATCCAGGATTGGGTAATTGATAAGCAAATAAAATCGGTACCCGGGATTGCCGACGTAGTAAGTTTCGGTGGTAAAGTGCGTACACTCGAAGTGAGTGTAGACCCAAGTCTCCTGATTAAATACAACCTTACGGCTTATGATATTTATACAGCGCTGAGCAAAAGCAATATCAACGTAAGCGGTCACGTGATCAAGAAAGGCCCGCAGGCCTTCGTAGTAAGAAGTATCGGGTTGATCACCTCGATAGAAGATATTGAAAATATTATCGTCGACAACGTCAAAGACGTACCGGTAAAAGTAAAAGACGTAGCCACCGTACACGAATCCTACCAACCCCGCCAGGGCATCGTGGGGCGCGATAACCACGACGATGTGCTCGAAGGAATTATCCTGATGCGTAAAGGTGAAAACCCGGGAGAAGTACTCTTATCGCTGAAAGCCAAGATCGAAGAGCTTAACAATGATATTCTCCCTGATGACGTGAAAATGGTGACGTTCTACGACCGTACCACGCTCAACAATTTTACTATGGATACCGTGGAAGAAAACGTGATCCTCGGGATATTACTGGTGACCTTTATTCTCCTGGTATTCCTGGCCGACTGGCGTACCACGCTTACAGTAGCCATTGTAATTCCACTGGCGTTGTTATTTGCCTTCATTTGTATGTACATCAAAGGGATGTCGGCCAACTTGCTTTCCATCGGTGCGATCGACTTTGGTATCATTATCGACGGCGCCGTGGTAATGGTAGAAGGGGTGTTTGTAATGCTCGCGCACAAAGCGCACGCGATCGGTATGGAAACGTTTAACAAACGTGCCAAGCTCAGTAAGATCGCCAAGACAGCTACGGAAATGGGTAAATCGATTTTCGTTTCCAAACTCATCATCCTCACGGCACTCATTCCAATTTTTACTTTCCAGAAAGTAGAAGGAAAAATGTTTTCGCCACTCGCCTATACAGTGGGCTTTGCACTGACGGGTGCATTGATCATCAGTCTTACGCTGGTGCCGGTATTGTGCAGTATTTTCCTGAATAAAAATGTACAGGAAAAGAAAAACGTACTGGTAGATTTTCTCAATAGAATTTATACCCCAAGCCTGGAGTATGTATTGAAGAACCCAAGAAAAAGTGTAGCAGCCGCTACAGCATTGCTAGTGGTTACTTTATTCCTTTTCCGCTACACTGGTTCCGAATTCCTTCCACACCTCAACGAAGGATCTATATACGTGCGTGCTACCATGCCGATGTCGATCTCGTTGGATGAAAGTTATCACTTCACTAAAAAATTCAGAAAAGATCTTTCAGAATTTAAAGAAGTGAAAGGGATCATTTCTCAAACTGGCCGTCCGAACGATGGTACAGACCCTACCGGATATTTCAATGCCGAATTTTTCGTAGACCTTTATCCTGAAAAAGAATGGGAACGCAAGATCACGAAAGACCAGCTGGTGGAGGAAATGCAAAATAAATTATCCAAGTACCCGGGTGTTGACTTCAACTTCTCACAGCCGATCTCCGACAACGTAGAAGAAGCAGTATCAGGGGTGAAAGGATCCATGGCGATCAAGATCTTTGGAAAAGATCTTAAATATCTGGAGAAGCAGGCGGATTCCACTTACCAGGTAATGAAAAATATCAGAGGAGTAGAAGACCTGGGAATTTTCAAAAACCTGGGTCAACCGGAATTCCGTATCACGCTGGACCAGCAGAAGATGGCGCTGTACAACGTTTCTACCGAAGATGCACAAACAGTGATCGAAATGGCGATCGGTGGTAAAACCGCTACGCAATATTATGAAGATGAAAAACACTTTGATATTAAGATCCGTTACGAAGAATCCAAACGTTATACCGAACAACAGATCGCTAATATCCTTGTGCCTACACGCAACGGTGGTAAAATCCCGATCAAGGAAATATCTTCGGTAGGATTTGTATCCGGTCCGGCTTTTATTTACCGCGAAAACAACAACCGTTTTATTGCCTTGAAATTTTCTGTAAGAGGCCGCGATCTAGGTAGTACAATTGCGGAAGCGCAGAAGAAGGTGAAAGATAAAATTCACTTGCCGAAAGGATATAAATTGGTGTGGAACGGTGAGTTTGAAAACCAGGAGCGTGCTACCAAGCAGCTCGCCTATGTAGTGCCGATCAGCATTGTGATCATCTTCATTATCCTCTACGTCTCTATGGGCGGTGCGATCGACGCAACGATCATCCTGCTCAACGTGCCATTCGCCTTGATTGGAGGTATCCTGGCGCTATTGATTACAGGGATCAACTTTAGTATTTCTGCAGGTGTAGGATTCATTGCACTCTTTGGAGTTTCGATACAGAACGGGGTTATCCTGGTACACATCTTTGAAGAGAATATGCGGAAAGGAATGCCGCTCGTACTCGCCGTACGCGACGGGGCCCTCAGCCGTGTGCGTCCTGTGGTAATGACCGCTTTGATGGCTTCTCTCGGCCTTCTGCCTGCAGCGCTTTCGCATGGTATTGGTTCGGAGACCCAAAAACCACTGGCCGTAGTAGTGATTGGAGGATTGATCTCCGCTACGATCCTTGTGTTATTGATTCTTCCTGCTATTTTTGAGTTGGTATACGGTAGTAAAAAGAACACTGCCGAAAAACTTATCGACGAACAAAAAGCAGAAGAAGGGGAAGAATAACCTATGATCCGATTTGACGCCATCCTTCTCCAATTTGCTGAGCAAGGAGAAAAAACCGGATGGACCTATCTCGAAGTGCCTGCTGCATTGGCACAAAAATTAAAACCTGGTAATAAAAAATCCTTTCGAGTCAAAGGCAAGCTGGACAAGTTTGCCTTTGACGGCGTAAGCTTGCTGCCTATGGGTGAAGGAGATTTTATCATGGCTGTCAACGCAGAAATGCGCAAAGGGATCCGTAAAATCAAAGGAGCCAACGTGAAAGTACAAATGGAACTGGATCTTCATGAAAAACCTTTGTCGGCCGAACTGATGGAATGTCTCGCAGACGAACCCAAAGCGTTAAAAAAATTTAAATCACTACCCATGTCGCATCAGAAATATTTTTCCAAGTGGGTAGAGTCTGCCAAGACGGATGTTACTAAAGCAAAGCGGATCACACAAGCGGTAGTAGCACTGGCAACGGGTCTGGGATTTTCGGAGATGATGAAGATGAATAAAAAAGACAAATAAATAGTAAAGTAAAAAATCTTCGTGAGTACTAGAAGAGAGTTGAAGAGTAACTAAAATTTTAATTTTTACAAATAAAAAAGAAGCATTGATGCTATAAACTGAAATCTTAAATTATAAATATTTTAAAAATCTTTTTTATTCAGTAAATCAATCTTCAGATTTTTTAAATTATCTTTAAAATATTCTTTCAAATACATGACATTAACCAAAGAAGAAACGGCTGTCAGAACTACATACTTCAGCATTGTAGGAAACACCGCGCTCGCACTACTCAAAGGGCTTACGGGATATTTTGGAAATTCATACGCGCTCATCGCCGACGCGATCGAATCCACGGCGGATATTTTTTCTTCTTTTCTTGTATTGTTTGGATTAAAATACGCCAACAAACCCGCCGACAAAAATCACCCCTACGGACATGGCCGCGCGGAGCCACTTATCACATTTCTGGTAGTAGGTTTTCTCATTACTTCCGCTACCATCATTGCGTATGAAAGTATTCAAAACATTGGCACGCCGCACGAATTGCCCCATGCTTATACCCTGTATGTGCTAGGGGCAATCATTATTTGGAAAGAAATTTCTTTTCGTTTAGTGATGCGTAAGAGCAGAGAAACAAATAGCAGTTCGCTGAAAGCAGATGCCTGGCACCACCGTAGCGATGCCATTACTTCAGTGACGGCATTCATCGGAATTTCCATAGCCTTGATCTTCGGGCCGGGCTACGAGTCGGCCGACGATTGGGCGGCTTTGATCGCTTCCGGAATTATTTTGTATAACTGCTATTCCATCTTTCGACCGGCGCTGGGAGAGATCATGGACGAACATTTATACGACGACCTCATCGAAGAGATCCGCCAGATCGCTATACAGGTAGAGGGAATCAAAGGCACAGAAAAATGCTTCATCCGCAAATCAGGTATGAAATACCACGTAGACCTCCACGCCAAAGTAGCCGCTGATATCACTGTTCGCGAAGGCCACCAGATCGCGCATAGGCTAAAAGATACCTTGCGGGAAAAACTTCCACAGCTAGGACATGTTCTGATCCATATTGAACCGAACGAATAAAAAGTTTAAAGTTCAACGTTTAAATTTTTTTACTTTGAGCTTTGACAGCGATTTCACGCAAAGGCCTTAAAACGCAAGGAAATTTGGACACCCGCAATTTATCAAACGTTTAACTTTTAGCTTTAAATTTTCAACCTTAAAGCGTATCTTTGATGTTCGCAAATAAAAAACGCAGATGTTTTTACAGAAAATAAAATCAAAACATTCCGGGCTTTTATTGTATGGGATCACTCCTCCCAAATCAGAAACCACACCGGAACGTGTAGTAGAGATCGCACAAAAGACGCTGGCACGCCTTCATGGCTTGGATATCGACGCTTTGGTCGTTTACGATGTGCAGGATGAATCGGCGAGAACTGCGGAAGAAAGACCTTTCCCTTTTTTATCAGCACTCGATCCTTTTCAATTTGCAAGCGAGCATTTATACCCGCTTAATGTTCCAAAAATAATTTACCGTCCTGCCGGGAAATTTTCAAAAGAAGAATTGACGACCTGGCTGGAAGATCTTTCCAAACATAAATTTTATCCCGTATTCGTAGGCGTGCCGGCACCCGACTATAAAGTTAAAACAAGTCTCAAAGAAGCCTACGCGCTCTGGAGCAAGCACGAAGCGGTTTCCGTGATCGGAGCGGTTACCATTCCGGAAAGACATGCCACGCTCAAAGACGAACCCCTACGTATGCTCGACAAAGTAGACAACGGTGTTTCTTATTTTATTTCTCAATGCGTATTCAACGTAGACTACGCGCGCAACGTGCTGCATGATCTCGAGGTAACTTGTAAAAAACAAGAACGCGCCATGCCTACGGTGATCTTTACCCTTACAGCTTGCGGCTCTCCTAAAACCCTTCGTTTTATGGAATGGCTCGGGATCGATATCCCGGAATTTTTGAAAGAGGAATTAAAAACATCCGAAAATATTCTGCACAGATCGGTAGAAGTTTGTATGAGCATCGCCGACGATCTTATCCACTATTGTACAGAGCGCAATATTCCATTTGGCTTCAATATCGAAAGCGTAGCTATTCGCAAAGAAGAAATTGAAGCATCCATCGCGATGGTAAACAGGATCAGCGACAAGCTGAAGACAAAAGGCTTGCGTACAGAAGTGAAAAAATCAGAGGAAGTGAAACTGTAAATAGTAAAACCATGAGCAAGACAGGCAAAATCCTTACAGGCATTCTCGCTTTCCTACCCTTGATCGTTTTCATTTTAATGATCGTTTTATTTTTTGGGTTAATTGTCGCCTTCTTTAGCGCACTCTTGCCCGATCCCAGCGCTTATGTGGCGCAATCGCCGGATGCTATGATAGGGTCATTTGTAGGTTTTTTTGCAGGGATATTCCTGTTGGTTGTCCTAGCCGTTTTCAAACTGATTTATTTCCTGATCCATATACTGAGCAATCAAAAACTGAGCAATGATGAAAAGCTCCTCTGGGTAATCATAGGAATATTTATCGGATCGATCGGTTTTCCTGTTTATTGGTACCTGAAGATCTGGAAGGATAATAATGTCTGAATTCTGAAATCAAGAGTACCTTGAATTAAGGGATTTAAAAACGAACATGACTTTTTAAGTTAAATTTTTGTCGGTCCCAAATCATTCATAATTCAAAACTTAAAATTCAACATTAGAAATCCCTGCGACCAGTAAATGTAGTAGAAGGCATATAATTTCCTTTACTCCCGTTTTTTTGATAATTTTATAGAAAGATCTTCGTTATTTTCTGTATATTATAAAACATGTCAACAGGAACTTTTAACATACTCCTGGAGAAGCTCACTGCCTACAAAAAGAAATACTACACGAACGTATTATTACGCGGCACGATCTTCTTCTTTGCGGTAATTTTTACCGCCTGGCTGCTCCTTTCCTCGCTTGAGTATTTTGGCCGCTTCAGTACTTCCGTACGCCTCACTTTTTTCTTCAGCTTCCTGGGCATAGCCTGCTTTGCTTTATACAGATGGGTTGCTACACCGATCGTTCACTTAGTAGATCTCAAACGACAGATCAGCGATGAAGAAGCAGCGGCACAGATAGGGAAATATTTTCCGCAGGTGAGCGATAAGCTGTTGAATGCTTTACAACTCAAAAAACTTTCTCTGGAGCAAAACGAATTATTGCTAGCTTCTATTAGTCAGAAAACGGCGGAGCTTAGTTTTGTTCCTTTTACCGAAGCAGTCAATTTTAAAGAAAACAAGAAACACCTGAAATACATAGTCGCGCCGGTAACAGTGATCCTGCTGCTGCTGCTGTTCGTACCGCAAATGCTTACCGAAGGCACACACCGGATCGTTCACTACAACCAGGCTTTTATTCCGCAGGCGCCTTTCGATTTTAAAGTAGCGAATCAAAAACTGGAGGCATTTAAAAACGAAGACTTCGAAGTGAAGCTTCAACTGGCCGGCAATACTATTCCGGATCAAGTATACCTGATCTCCAAAGGCAAGCGCAGCAAGATGAAAAAAGAAGCCGACGGCAACTACAGCTACACGTTTCGCAGTCTTCAGCGCCACGAGGATTTTGTATTTGAAGCAGGAGGATTTACCTCTGTTACCCACACTCTTCACGTGATCAGCCGTCCCGACTTACGTTATTTTGATACTTATCTTACTTACCCTGCTTATTTGAGTAAGAGAAACGAAGCCTTGAAAAACGCCGGCAATCTTACCGTGCCGGAAGGCACACAGATCTCCTGGGAGTTTGGCACCGCTGACGCGGAAAAGATCAACCTGAGTTTTTCTTCCGATGGAAAAGTTATTGTACTCAATTCAAAAGACGATCAGTTTAAGTTTTCACGTAGAGCAATGAATTCGGAAGATTATCATTTGCAATTAGAAAATTCACAAAGCAAAAGCAAAGAAGAGATCAGCTACAACATCAACGTAGTGAAAGATCAATTCCCGGTGATCAATGTAGAAAAGTACAACGACACAGTGCTCTATAACCATATTACATTGGGAGGAAAGCTTTCCGATGATTATGGGCTGCGTGCTTTAAAACTTTTTTATCGAATAAAAAACAAAGATAAAAACGATGAAAAGCCTTACCGTTCGCTAAGCATGCCGCTCGACGTCAATAGCCCGGCGCAAAATTTTTATTACAACTGGATGATCGATTCGCTCAACGTGCAGCCGGGAGAAACGCTGGAATACTATGCGCAGGTTTGGGACAACGATGGCGTGAACGGTAGCAAAAGCAGTCGCTCCGGTGTTTTTGAATTCAAGCTTCCTTCCTCCGAAGAAATTCGCAAAGACCTCAAAGAATCTTCCAACCAGGCAGAAAATAAAATGGAAAAGATGCTCGACAAAACCCTCGAGCTTCAGCGCGATATCAATAAGCTTCAGCAGAAAATGAAAAATCAGAAATCACTTTCCTGGCAGGAAAAGAAAGACCTGGAAAATGTGCTGAAAAAACATGAAGAGCTGAAAAAAGAAATGGAACAGCTCAGCAAACAAAACCAGGAGCTCAACGAAAAGACCGAAAAATTTTCTCCGCAGGAAGAACAAACAGCCATGAAGATGATGGAACTGCAAAAACTGTTTGACGAACTGCTCGACGACGAAACAAAAAAAATGTACGAAGAGCTTCAGAAAATGCTCAACGACAAAGCCAGCAAAGAGATGATCGATAAGATGCTGGAGAAGATGGAGAAAAAAGACGAAGCACTCAACCAGGACCTGGACCGCGCGCTGGAGTTATTCAAACAACTGAAATTTGAACAGAAGCTCAACGATGTACTCAACAACCTCGACAAGCTTGCCGACAAACAGCAAAAGCTTTCTGAAAAATCAAACGATAAAAATGAGAACAATCAGAAACTTTCAGAAGAGCAGCAAAAGCTGAACGAAGAGTTCAAGCAGATGAAAGAAGAGATGCAGGATCTCAAAGACATGAATAAAAGCCTGGAAGAGAAAAAAGAAATGCCCGAAACCACGCAAGACGAGCAGAGCATTGACCAGGATCAACAGGATAGTAAAGAGCAGCTTAGCAAAGACCAGAAAGGAAAAGCGTCCAAGTCGCAAAAAAATGCCGCCGACAAAATGAAACAAATGTCGGAGAAACTCAGTAAAATGAAAGAGAATTCAGCAAATGAAGAAGCAGAAGAAAACCTTGCCGATCTTCGCGCCATTTTGGAAAATCTGCTGACACTTTCTTTCGATCAGGAAGCCTTGATGAAAGATTTTAAAAAAGTAAGTCAGTCCGATCCGCGGTATATTCAACTGGCACAAAAACAGCTCAAACTAAAAGATGACAGTAAAGTCATTGAAGATAGCTTGTTGGCATTGGCTAAAAGAGTGTACCAGATCCAGGCGTTCGTAACCCGTGAAGTACGTATGATGAAAGGTTATATGGATGAAAGCGTAGAAGCTATCCGTATGCGCAAAAACGAAGTAGCTGCAGGCAAGCAGCAATTTGCGATGACCTCTATCAACAACCTTGCGCTGATGCTCAACGATGTGCTGAAACAAATGCAGCAACAGATGGCAGAGTCCAAACAACCGGGTGGAGGACAATGCAAGAATCCTGGAAAAAATAAAAAACCAGGACTAGGGGAACTGCAAAAACAGCTGAACCAAAGTATGGATCAGCTTAAAAAAAGTGGGAAATCCGGAAGAGAACTTTCGGAAGAATTGGCCAAACTGGCTGCGCAGCAGGAAATGATCCGCAAGGCCCTGAAAGAAATGGAAGGGAAAATGGGTAAAGACGGCAAAAACCCTGGAAATCAGCTGAGCGAGATGAAGAAAATGATGGAGGAAACGGAGAAAGACCTTGTAAATAAGAAGCTTACCCAGGAAACCATTATGCGCCAGCAGGAAATACTTTCCAGGCTGCTGGAATCCGAAAAAGCGGTCAGAGAGCGCGAATTAGACGAAAAAAGAGAAGCCGAAAAGGCCAAAGAACTCCAGCAGGAGGTACCGCCTTCTTTCGAAAAATATTTGAAAGCCAAAGAAAAACAAATAGATTTGTTGAAGACAGTGCCCCCTTCGTTGACGCCTTATTATAAACAAGAGGTGAATGAATATTTTCAGAAATTAGAAAAATAATATATATTGGCGAATATTTACAAATGAACTCACTAAAAATACAAATACCGTCCATAGTTGAAAACATCAGGATCGTGGAGAGCTTTATCGATAATGTAAAGGACAAATACAAGATCGACGACGATATCTATGGCAACATCATGATCGCGGTGACAGAGTCTGTCAACAATGCGATCAAGCACGGAAACAATTGCGATAAAAATAAAAACGTAACGCTTACCGCTGTTTACGAAGACAATCTTGTACGCTTCATAGTAGAAGACGAAGGTCAGGGCTTTGATCCTGCCAAGCTTCCAGATCCTACTGCTCCTGAAAATTTAGAAAAATTAGGAGGTCGTGGAATCTTTTTGATGGAACAACTTTCTGATGAAGTAACTTTTTCAAACGAAGGCAGAACTTCGGAAATGGTTTTTTATTTTAATTAAGTAAAGAAGTAAAACAGAGAATTTTTTCTCGATTTTTAAATTTTTACTTTCCATCTACCGTTTTTCCGAAAAAATCGTTTTTTTCCTGTTTCATTTCATGAGAATGAAAGCGGTCAGGCTTTAGCCAATAAATCCCTGCTAAATTATTAAGTGTTTTAAACGGGTATTTTTAATATTATTTTTTTGATTTCTAAATACTTACACAAATTCAATAAATAATAAATTTTTTCGTGCTAATTTTTTTGGCAATGCAGATATGGTGCATTCGGCCTCCGTTTCTTTGTAGAAACAAAAAGGAAATACAAATATGGAAACACTAAGCCTGCCTAAATCGATTCTTATAAAAGAGATTTTTCGCTATGAAGAAGACCTTTATATTCTGAATGCAGAAACTACTTCCTGTGCCGGTTGGGATTTTCAATCCAGCGCTATGTTCATCCGCACCGATATTAAAGCTTTATCAGAAATTCTTCGTCTTGAAAATCCCTCTCAATCAGCAAGCATTGAAGAACTGTTGTTAAATATGCTCAGCTACGGGGAGCCGCCGCGTATAGACATCAAATCACTTACCGGCGACTACCTCAGGCTGCGCAAAAGCGAAGTAGTACTAAGTAACCCTACTAATAAACCGCTGTCGGATAATATCCACGACTTGCCACAGATCGTGGATGTGTTTCCGACTTTTGAAATAGCATCGCTAAGCGATTATTTAAATCTTGAGCAAGAATTTTCAAAAGAGATCTTAGAGAAAACATTCTTCGATTTCCAAAAAACATTCTTCCTGATCGACCGGGGATACACAGTGGACGCGGCTTCCGCGATGACACAAACAAACAACCCGATCTCTGCTTTGATCTATCAAAAGATAAAAGACCAACTGGATCCTCAAGAGATCATTTTTACGCCGGAAGCGCAAAGCGAAGAAGATATCCTGGAGGAAAATTATACGATAAAAGAATTTTTAAACCTGAGAAATACAGAACTGCCCTTTTGATTGTTTAATAATACTAAAAGCAAACCATTTTTAAATAAAGTAGGACAGTAAACCTGTTGCGCGAGGCCTTTCCTCCTCGTGTTGCTCCCAGCCCGTGTGCATAACGTGGCTGGGATTTTTTTGTCATGATTTATGGATTGAAGAATTTACAGGATAAAGTAGAAGAGTTGTCATTCAGCAGGAAACTTGTGAAGAGCCAGCACGGTCTTCTACTGTAATTTATTAAAAGTTTCTATAAACGTTTTTTTAAATTGATTTCAGAAATTTCTAATCATCCGCCAGCCGGCGGATTCCTCCTGAATGACAAAAAAAAGCCCGCTGTTTATTAGACAACGGGCTTTTTTGTACTGACTTAAAAACACCTCACTCACCTCACATTTACAATTTCGCTTGTATGTTTTTGAGCATTCAGACTGTGTTGCACAAGTCTGAAGCTGTTTGTATTCTTATCGGAAGGCACGAAATAATCAAAGTTGCCATTCTTCTGATTTGCATCGTTCATCACATAACCTACGGTGGTAAAATTTACTCCATCAGAAGAGCTTTGTACTTCTGTGTAAGAAAGATTCTCACGCATATTTACCTGCCATGATAAGTGGTAAGTAGCTTTTTCTTTGTCTGCTGAAAAGTTAGCAGTCTCCGGAAAGGAAACTGTAGGATAATCTACGATATCAGTAGAAGTTGCGTTAGAAACCACAGTGGATGTAGCTTTTACGTTGTTATTATGATTAGAAGCAAAAACCATTTCTCTATAACTCTGGGCTTGAACAGCTCCTGCCAATAAACACAAACCCGAGACGATTGCTAAAACATTCTTTTTCATATACACTACCCTTTAAATGATTCAATTTTAACAAATTTGACCGGTAGAAGCCCGGCTGTTAAAGAGTTTTACGAACAAAGAATAGGTAGGGTTGTATGAAAATGGTAAAATTTACAGGAAGAGTTGAGTATAAGTAATATTTATTGGAATAAAGGAATTTAACGGCTATATCTATATGGTTTTTAGGAACCTTTAGATTAAAGTCTCTAAAGTCCCTGCATTTCCTTTGTATAATCGTATTGAAGATCTTCGTGCAGCTTACCAATTGCTTTGTTGATTTTTTTTAATTGCTGCTCGTAAAGATTCGCTAATACCTGGTTGCTTTTCATGAAGGTATTGATGCGCGAATTTTTAATTTTTTTGCAAAAATAAATAAGCGCTTCAATCTCGGTTTCTACAATGCCGGAGTAGCGAATGTATTTATTGAGATTGCGCAAAATTTTTCTCAATCCTTTTTTGGCAAGGTATGCATTGCTATAATTGATCTCTTCAAAAAGATCATCCATTTCCGCTTTGATCGCACTAAGGTAGGTTTGCTCGTTCTCGGCTTCGAATACAAGGTAGGTGAGCAGTTCCTTGTTGTCTTTCTTATATTTTGCTAACCGCATGCATATCTCCAGCAGCTGCGGGTGCGACAGCGATTTTAGCTCTTTTTTTAGTTCGGCTACAGAGGCGGATTTCATGTATAGAAAGTTAGGGTTTAAAATTTAAGATTCAATGTTTTAAACGTTAAACCGCAGATGGCTATCAACTATATTATCACTAAAATTTAAAACCCCTTTTGACAGAACGAAAGAGCTCTCTGCAAGTAGCCTGGAAAAAACGTTTGTCGCGAATGAATAAACGGATCACATTGAAATCATCCAGGAGAGAACTTTCTTCGTCTAAAAATCGCAGGATGGTTGATGCAGGAATGTTGACGAACATTTTTTCGAAAATATCCTTTGTATAAGTATTATCTTTTTCAAGAATGCTCAGCAAAATGCTATCGTACAATTTGTATTTGCCCGGGCCTTCCAGCGCGGAACGACGCACACGACCGTATCGATCGAGGTCGGCAACGATTCGCTGAATTCGTTTTACCGTACGTGAAAACGCAAAACCGGAAGAAGGTTTTACAAATCCTCCAAACGTACCAATGCGAATTATTTTTCCTTCTATCTTAGGCTCATAACTGTATGTGCTCATTGGTACAATACCAAACTCTTCATGCAGAATTTTGTAGTGTTGAATGCCCAATTGATTGGCGATATAGTTTTCAAGCTCTTGCCGGTATTCTTCTTTCTGCAAAAGATTCTGCGAAAACAAGGTATACTCCACGAGCGCTTCTCTTTTGGAAAAAGGAAGAATGTACCCAAACCGAGCTTCCCTGTGTTGCTCGATGTTGAAGTCCATAAACGTAGCAACCCCGGGATTAAAGTAATCTTCTTCGGTTTGAAGAAAATATCCTTTGAAATGCTGAAGCAGGTAATAGCATTCATTTTTGGGATATTTAAATTGCTCGAAAGAGGGATGAAGACTGTTGAAAATAAGATCGGCTTCGTATCGTTCTCCGTTTACGATTACAAATCCTTCCGGTGAAATTTGTGAGATCTCACCTAGGATTCTTTCAAAATTTTTAGCTTGTTCTAATTGCTTATCGGCAAAAGTATAAAAATCTACGCCTCGCACATATTTGTAGGTATAAGGCGCTACGCTGTATTGGCCATCTGAGCGCGAAGTAGTAAAACGGATCTTCTCCCATTCTTTGTAAATAATGGAATCAAATTCAAAACCATGGTCATTCCAAAAACACCAGGTGCGATCGTTGGTATCTTTGGCGGTTTTGTCAATCAGTAAAACTTTTTTATTCCTGAGGGGAGACCTGATCATCTCCAATGCCAGCAGCAACCCTGCGAGTCCGGCACCGGCGATAATGTAATCGTATTTGCGCATGTTTTAAAATTATGAATTATGAGTTATGAATGTTGAGTGATAAACTTGTCAACGCATAATTCAACATTCATAACTCATAATTTAAACTAAGGCATCAAACAAAACTTCCAGCGTATGTTTCGCATCTCTCTGCGTACCATCATGGATCTGGTGACGGCAGCTGGTGCCTGGCGCCGCAATGATGGTGTCGGCAGAGGCTTTGCGTACGGCTGGGAATAACACTAGTTCTCCTACATTCATCGATACATCGTAGTGTTCTTTTTCATACCCGAATGAACCAGCCATTCCGCAGCATCCGGAAGGGATCACTTCCACGTTGTAATTGACAGGGATCGAAAGCATTTTTTTGGAATGCTCTACAGAAGACAATGCTTTTTGGTGACAATGTCCGTGGAGTTTTATGTTTTTTGTTTCCTGAGAAAAAGATTCTTTTTTAATTCTTCCCGCTTCTGCTTCACGTGCAATGAACTCGTCGATAAGCATGCAGTTTTTTACCATGTTCCTAGCATCCTGTAGCTGATCGCTGTCTACCAGCAATGGATACTCGTCACGGAAGGTAAGGATCGCAGAAGGCTCGATACCGATCAACGGCGTGTTGTCTCTCACTACATCTTTCAGCATGGCCACGTTTTTCTTCGCTACTTTCTTCGCGTCTTCCAGCAATCCTTTGGAAAGGAATGTACGTCCGCTTTCGATATGATCCGGAATATTTACCTGGTATCCAAGTTTGGTCAACAACTTGATTGCTTTGATACCGACTTCGGTGTCGTTGAAGTTGGTATATTCGTCGCAGAATAAATTTACTGTGCCTACAATATGACTAGGCTGATATTGGTCAAGATTTTTCTCCGCCCATTTGCGTAGCGTAGTTTTATATACCAATGGGAAATTACGCTTAGGAGCAATACCCATAATATTTTTTGCAATGCCGCTTGTAAAGGAATTTGACATCAGGAAATTGTAAACGCCAGGCGCAATAGAAGCAAGCTTCATATTCAGCTCAAAATTTCCGATCATCTTCGTGCGGAAAGGCACACCGTTGGTTTTGTAATACTGATGCAGGAATTCAGCCTTCATCATGGCCACGTCTACGTTGGATGGACATTCGGACTTACAGCCTTTGCATGACAAGCAAAGATCATAAACATCTTTGATCTCCTGGTGGTCAAATTTATTGGGCTTGGTAGAGCGTGTCAAAAACTCGCGCAGGATATTAGCGCGTGCGCGAGTAGTTTCTTTTTCGCTCTTGGTGGCCATATAGCTCGGACACATCGTGCCACCGATAACCGCAGATTTTCTGCAATCGCCGGAGCCATTGCATTTCTCGGCCATCCGCAGGATACCACCGGTTTGTTCGAAGTTGAAAACAGTGTTGAATTCGTTTGTCTTCTGGTTATTTTCATAACGCAAAAACTCATTCATCTTTGGCGTATGTACGATCTTGCCCGGATTGAAAATATCGTTCGGGTCCCAAACTTTTTTCAGATCGCAGATCAGCTGATAATTTTTTTCGCCGATCATTTTGCGGATAAACTCTCCGCGCACACGTCCGTCGCCGTGTTCGCCGCTGAGCGAGCCGCGGAATTTTTTTACCAGCGTAGCCACTTCATCGGTGATCGTGTGGAACATTTCGCGGTCTTTGTCGATCTTAAGATCCAGGATCGGGCGCAGGTGCAGCTCTCCATCGCCAATATGGGCGTAGAATACGCTTTGCTGGTTATATTTTTTTAGAATGTTTTGAAACTCTATCACAAACTGCGGCTGATCGTTTACATCCACCGCTGTATCTTCAATACAAGCCACCGCTTTCGGATCGCCTGGTACGTTGGCCAGTAAGCCTAGTCCAGCTTTGCGCAGCGTCCAGATCTTTTTGATATCAGCGCCCCATACTTTTGGAAAATGATAACCCAGGTTTACTGATTTTAGCTCAGCGATCAGCTGATCGGAGAGTGTATCTATTTCTTCTTTCGTATGGCGCGCCCATTCTACAATGATCAGCGCTTTAGGATCGCCTTGGATGAAGAAAAGGTTTTTCTGTTGTTCTATATTTTGCTTGGCGCAATTCAGTACAATATCATCAAGCAGCTCTACCGCCCCTGGCTTGTATTTGCGGGCGATGATAGTAGCCAGGGCAGCTTCTTCGATCGAATTCATATGTACGGCTACTACACCTTCCACTTTGGGCGGAGCATCTACAAGGTTGAGCTTGATCTCGGTAGTGAAAGCCAAAGTACCTTCAGAACCGGCCAGCAGCTTACACATATTGAATTTGTCTTTTCCTTCTGTAAATACAGAAGTTTCCAATAGCTCATCGATTGCATAGCCGGTATTTCGGCGGCGGATAGAAGGTTTGGGAAATTCGTTGCGGATCTCTTCCTGCACTGATTTGTCGGAGAGAGCCTGTTGGATGTTTTTATAAATTTTATTTTCAAGGCTATCGCCCTGGCATTTTTTATTAAACTCTTCGTTGGAAATTTCATTGAAGGTCACTTCGTTTCCATCGCTGAGGATCGTTTGTAGTTCAAGCACATGGTCGCGGGTAGTGCCATAGATCATGGAGTGTGAGCCGCAAGAGTTGTTGCCAACCATTCCACCGATCATGCAACGGTTGGAGGTAGAGGTTTCCGGGCCAAAGAAAAGTCCAAAGGATGCCAGGTGTTTGTTCAGCTCGTCGAGATTTACGGCAGGCTGTACGCGTACCCATTTTTCTTCCTTGTTTACTTCAAGAATTTTGTTCCAGTAGAGCGAAACATCCACTACGATGCCTTTTCCTACTACTTGTCCGGCCAGAGAGGTACCCGCTGTACGCGGGATAAGCGAAGTTTTGTGTGTATTGGCAAAGGAAATCAGTTTTTTGATATCTTCCTTGGTTCTTGGTCTTGCCACGGCGAGCGGCATTTCACGATACACAGACGCGTCGGTAGCGTAAAGTGTTCTCATCGTCACATCTGTAAACAGGTCCCCTTCAAGACTCTGTCTCAGTTCATCCAGTTTTGCTAACATAATTCCAATACACCCATCATTTCGGGAATTACAAATTTACCACAATAAAAAGAATAAATCCAGCTATTAGTTTTTCAGTCTTGAGACGTTAGTAATAAGAAGAACAAGAGGAAGATTTGCTGTTCGTCTTCCCGTTCGTCGAGCAAAACTGTCGGTTGAACGAAAAGGGGGTCCCACTGGCATAAAATCGAATCTTACTCTGGGGGATATTCCGTAATTATGCTCAAGGAAATCAGATAAAAGGAAAAGCAATGGAAAATGTAAATGAAAGAGGACACTTGTGCTGCATCATCCAGGGAGAAGGGATCATAGAAGGCTATGATATTGTGAAGTATTACCAGAACAATCGATATTACCCTGGACTTACCGGCGCAGTGGTGTTGTGCGAAAGCCATATCCTGCTTATGTTGGAAGGACATACCAAAACAGTGATTGACAAATTTATGGAGCTTACCGAAAGCCATAAAGCGTTTATCCAGATTGTAAGCACTGGTCCGTTCATCAACAACGAAAGACTCTTCAGCTCATTCGACTTTGGACTAAGGATCGAAAGCGCAGAAGGAAAAAAACTGGTGACCGAACACAACCAGGAAGATATTTCTTCCCTGAAAAAAATCATGACGGAAAAAACAAATGGAAACCCGCTGAGAAAATTTCTCCGTACCTTCCTCACTCGCGGACACGTAAACCTGAGCGAGTTTAAAAGACAAACAGAATAAGAATTTTACCTGTATAGTGATAGTGAAAAGTCCGCGATGCCGCAATGGCACGCGGGCTTTTTTTATACTCAATACTCTTGCTGTTGCTCTTGCTGACCTGTAATAGTAACAATAGACAAGCCCCAAAGTGCAATTATCAAATTGTAAAACTATATAACAGAAACAGGTAAATACTAAACTAAAAAAAGAATCTTACTGTAAAATAGTACTTTGTCAATATCAATCGTTAATTTTATGTTAAATTCGACAAACTGATTTTAACTTATCCCATAACCCTTCGTATATTTAGTAGAAACCAAACGGAGGAAAGTGTATGGAAAAGATAATTTTTATAGGAATCTTATTTCTGATGCTGGCAGGGTTCTTTTTTTCTTTTTACAGAATGATCAACAAAAAAAGTCCTGAGCTCAACGAAGAGCTCGACTAAAAGTTGAGTCCGGTCAAGACCGGGTTTTTAGAAAATAATCCCACAGTACAATCCCCATCGAGACAGACACGTTGAATGAGTGTTTGGTACCCGACTGCGGAATTTCAAGACAAGAATCGGAGAGGCGGATCACATCGTCTTCTACGCCGAAAACTTCGTTACCAAATACGAAGGCATAACGCTCGTTTTTCTGAGGCATAAAATCCTGGAGATTGGTGCTTCCTTCAGCTTGTTCGAGGCTCAAAATTTTCCATCCTTCGGATTTTAATTTCAAGATGGCATCACTGGTTTTTTCTACATGTTCCCATTCTACCACATCTTCCGCGCCCAGCGCCGATTTATGCAGCTCGCGGTTTGGCGGAGTGCCGGTAATTCCGCAGAGATAAATTTTGGAGATCAAAAATGCATCTCCTGTACGGAAGGCCGCGCCTACATTGTGCAGGCTGCGGAGATTGTCGAGCACAAGCACGATGGGAGTTTTAGAAGTTGATTTAAATTCTTCGGGAGAAATACGGTTCAGTTCGTCAAGTGCCAGTTTGCGCATGGCCGTAAAGATAATAACACAAAGGCACAAAGGCACGAAGAATCTTTGTGTCTTTGTGCCTTTGTGTTAATTATCATTATTATTTTTACTCCATAAACTATTTCTATGCAAAAACTTATTATCTGCCTTTCCGCGTTGCTTATTTCCTGCGCTACCCAAAAATCTTATACTGTCTCCGACTTCACCGACAGCGTATTCACGGCAGGCATCGAAGGCCCGATGTACAAGGACGGAAATATTTATGTAGTAAATTTTCAAAAAGAAGGAACGATCGGCTTGGTGAAACCCGATGGCGCCTGCGAATTATTTATAGAACTTCCTGCAGGCAGCACCGGCAATGGTATCCGCTTCAATTCCAGAGGCGATATGCTCATTGCCGATTATTCCGCGCATAATGTGTTGAAGGTAGATATGAAAACAAAACAGCTTTCCATCTATGCCCACGACAGCGCGATGAACCAACCCAACGACCTGGCGATCCTGCGAAACGATATAGTGTTTTGTTCCGATCCCGATTGGAAAAATGGGGAAGGAAAGCTCTGGAGAGTCAATACAGACGGCACTACCACGCTGTTGATGGATCATATCGGCACTACCAACGGCATTGAAGTTTCTCCCGATCAAAAATATTTATTCGTAAACGAAAGTATCCAACGCAAAATCTGGCGCTATGATATCAATGAGAAAGGCGAATTGCTTAACAAAAAATTGCTCATCACATTTGAAGACGGCGGCCTCGATGGTATGAAATGTGATTCGCAAGGAAATCTCTGGATAGCCCGCTACGACAAAGGCGCAGTGCTTGAACTTACTTCTGATGGTGTAGTGAAAAAAGAAGTAAAGCTAAAAGGACAGAAGCCTACTAATCTTACCTTCAGTGCCGATGGCAAAACGGTGTTCGTGACGATGCAGGATAGAAGGTTGATAGAAAAATTTGAAATGGAATAACGTGTGTCTTGCGAGATTTTAACGCAAAGGCGCAAAGGAGAATGATTCTCAGCTTCCAGCTTCCTGAAATACTTTTCCACAAGCTCTCCTCATCCCCTGCAAAACTCTGGGAGATACTGTAAATTCGTACTCCTGATAAAACGGCGTATATATTTTTTGACCGATACAGGTTTACTAAAAAAGCTGGAAAAACAAGATGAGCACCACGACCGCAGAAACTCCGCTAATGAAACAATACAATGCCATCAAGGGGAAACACCCTGGTGCATTGCTGCTGTTTAGGGTTGGAGATTTTTACGAAACCTTCGGCGAAGACGCGATTGTTGCCAGTAAGATCCTCGGTATCACGCTCACCAAGAGAGGTGCAGGCTCCAGCTCGGAGACGGCTTTAGCCGGGTTCCCTCATCATTCGCTCGATAATTATCTTCCCAAACTTGTCCGCGCCGGACAGCGCGTGGCTATCTGCGATCAGCTTGAAGATCCTAAGATGGTGAAAGGCATCGTGAAACGCGGGGTGACCGAATTGGTAACACCGGGTGTTTCTTTTAACGATAACGTTCTGGAAGTAAAACAAAACAATTACCTCGCCGCTGTTCACCTCACCAAAGACAGCGTTGGTGTTTCTTTCCTCGATATTTCTACCGGCGAGTTTATGACCTCCCAAGGCTCTGTCTCTTATGCCGATAAACTATTGCAAAGCTTTCAGCCTTCAGAGATCTTAGTTTGCAAAAATAAAAAAGCAGAATTCGATCAGCACTTCGGAGACAGATATAATACTTACTACCTCGAAGAATGGGTATTTGCCTACGATTATGGTTATGAAAAACTGACCACACACTTCGGCACCAGCTCACTCAAAGGCTTTGGAGTAGAAGAGCTCGCAGAAGGAATTATTTCTTCCGGTGTGATCTTTCACTACCTTATTGAGACAGAACATAAGGATGTAAAGCATATAGCCAGCCTTTCGCGGATTGAAGAAGAGAAATATGTTTGGCTCGATAAATTCACAGTGCGCAACCTTGAGCTTGTCTACTCACAGCAACAAGAAGGTGTACCTCTTATCCAGATCCTCGATCAGACGCAGACACCGATGGGAGGAAGATTGCTACGCAAATGGATGGTGCTTCCGCTGAAAGAGATCAGCCCAATACAGGAGAGGCTGAGCATTGTAGAAAGTTTTGTAAAAAACCGCGAGCTGGCCGATAAGCTGGTCAGTAGCATGAAACATATCGGCGATTTGGAAAGAATTATTTCCAAAGTAGCTGTACGCCGTATCAATCCACGTGAGTTGCAACAACTGCGCCGTGCGCTGGAATATGTGAAGCCGATCAAAGAAATTCTTTCTTCCATCGAAATTCCTTCCCTGCAAAAACTGGCCGATCAGCTAAACAACTGCGAATATTTAGTAGAAAAAATTTCGCGTGAGCTTAAACAAGATCTGCCGCTGGTAACCAACCAGGGTAGCCTGATCAAAGAAGGCGTAAATCAGGAACTCGACGAACTTCGTAAGATTGCTTATTCAGGAAAAGATTATCTCCTGCAAATCCAGCAGCGTGAAGTAGAGCGCACAGGGATTGGTTCGCTGAAAATTTCTTACAACAAAGTGTTCGGCTACTACCTCGAAGTAACTAACACACACAAAGAAAAAGTGCCTGCCGACTGGATCCGTAAACAAACACTCAGCAACGCCGAGCGTTATATTACGGAAGAGCTTAAAGTTTACGAGGAAAAAATTCTGGGTGCCGAAGACAAGATCAATATCATCGAATATAAATTGTTTACCGACCTGGTACTGGCAGCAGAAGAATACGTAACGCCTGTGCAGCAGAACGCGCGCGCCATCGCTACGGTAGACTGTCTGGTATCTTTCGCACAGACCGCGCTTGAAAATGATTACTGCAAGCCGGAAGTAAACGAAACCAAAACACTCAACATCAAAGACGGCCGCCACCCGGTGATCGAACAACGATTGCCGGTAGGAGAACCTTACGTACCCAACGATATTTTTCTCGACAACGAGACACAGCAAATTATCATCATCACAGGTCCGAACATGGCCGGTAAATCGGCGTTGCTCCGCCAGACCGCGCTGATCGTGCTAATGGCACAGATCGGTTCTTATGTGCCGGCTACCAGCGCAGAGATTGGGATCGTAGACAAAGTATTTACAAGAGTAGGCGCTTCCGACAATCTCTCCAAAGGCGAATCTACCTTCATGGTAGAAATGACCGAAACGGCCAGCATTCTCAACAACCTCAGCGACCGCAGCCTTGTACTGATGGACGAGATCGGCAGAGGTACCAGTACCTACGACGGAATTTCAATTGCCTGGGCGATCGTGGAATATTTGCACAACAACCCGAAGAACAAGGCCAAAACGCTTTTCGCTACGCACTACCACGAGCTGAACCAATTGGCGAGCGATTTGGAGCGTGTGAAAAATTTTAACGTCTCGGTAAAAGAAGTAGGCAACAAAGTACTCTTCATGCGCAAACTAAAAGAAGGCGGTAGCGAACACAGCTTTGGAATTCACGTAGCGCAAATGTCGGGCATGCCCAATCAGGTAGTACTGCGGGCCAACGAGATCATGCACCATTTGGAAAAAGAAAAAGTACAGTCGGGGGTCAATGGTAAAACAAAAGAAATTCCAAAGGCTGATAAATTCCAGCTCAATATTTTCGAAGCCTCCGATCCAAATTATCAAAAGGTAAAAGAACTGCTTGCCGATCTCGACATCAATACGCTTTCACCAGTACAAGCTTTGCTGAAGCTGAATGAAGTGAAGCTGGCGATGGAGAAATAAAATAAGATTTCAATTGCTAAAGCTTTAAACTTTCTTCTCACAAAGGTCGACACTCTGATCCGTCAGATACACTTTGTGTAATTTTGTTATTTTCAAAACGCCACCACGTTGCTTCATAGGGGGATGAGAAAATACGATAGTTCCCAAAATCATCAGGAGGAAAAAGAAGAAAAGACGTAAACAAATGCCAAACTTAGTCATGAAAATTCCTTTTTAGTTTTAGTGATAAGAATATAAACGACTAAAAATCTGCACGTTTTTAAAAATTAGACTATCCGGCTCTTTTGCACGGCAAACGGTTCTAAAAAGAAGATGAATGAATCCTGTTTTCTTCATTGGTGGCATTAAGAAAATGTAATCGCAATGTTTCCTATTTTTTATGGCTTTGGACGAAATGCGAGATCAAAAATTTATTAAATTCGATCCTGAATCAAGAGGAACCGATCCTTTTTCAAAAATCAATTTTTACATTCTAAAAACGTTAATCTATGTTCAAAAACTCTTTATTATTCGTCGGCACGGCTTTGTTCCTTGCCTCCTGTGGTGGTGCCAACAAAGAAACTACTTCTGATACTACTGCTGTAGCAAAAGATACCGTAGCGCCTCCTCCGGTAGTGGTTGTAGAACAAGCCTGGGCTACCGACACTACACTTAGAACTCCTGAGTCTGTATTGTTCGACAAAGGAAGAAACATCATCTACGTAGCCAATATCAACGGCAAACCGGATGGCAAAGACAAAAACGGATTTATTTCCAAACTTACTCCTGATGGAAAGATCGAAACCCTGGAATGGGTAAAAGGACTGGACGCTCCAAAAGGAATGGGCGTGTTTAAAAACAAACTTTACGTAACCGACATCACCAAACTGGTAGAGATCGATATCGATAAAGGGAAAGTAGTAAAAACATACGAAGTACCGGGAGCAGTATTCTTGAACGATGTAACGGTAGACACTGCCGGGCTTGTTTATTTCTCTGATTCCGAGACCAACAAGATCCATACACTTTCTAATGGCAAAGTATCTACCTGGCTAGACAAAGATCTGAGCAAGCCAAACGGCCTATTGGCTGAAAACAACCGCCTGTTGTTGGCTTCTATGGGCAATGCAGAATTCTCTGCTCTTGACCTTAGCAGCAAAGCAAATACGGTGATCGCAAAAGAGATCGGCGCTGGCGATGGCGTGGCTTATTTTGGCAAACCTGGCCATTACGTGGTTTCCGACTGGAATGGTACTGTATTCCTGATCGAGCCGGATGGTAAGAAAAACCTGGTATTGGATACCAAGGCAGACAAAATCAATTCTGCAGACATTGATTTCATTCCTGAAACAGGAATTTTATTGGTGCCGACTTTCTTCAACAACAGAGTAGTAGCCTACAAAGTAACCCATAACAGCGCTGACTAATAATTGCCCCCCATTAAAAATCTAATCCCGGAGAAAGAATTTTCTCTGGGATTTTTTTGTCTTGTAAAAAAAGATATTTTAGTGAGAAACATTTTTTGTTGATCCATTTAACTAATAACACAGATGAAGAATTTTTTTTCACATAGTTTTTTCCTGCTGCTCTTTTTATTTGCCGGCAGCTGCGGAAAACATAAAACAGAAAAGCAACAATATGAACAGGCGCACTCTTCCATAAAATATAAAACCTATAAAGCCGTTTCCGAAAAAATGGAAATAGTGTCGGCCAATGGGGTGAGAAAAGAAAACGAACTTTTCATGAGGCTCCTGCTGGCTTATAACTGGGCTATAACCGGGCAAGATGTTTTCGCTTTCGCGGAATCAGATCTTGTGAGCGGACGCTCCAATATACCGAGCGAAAAAGTACTGGCTCATGCGATCAACTCGATCGTTATGTACCAAAACGGTTGGAATAAACTGGTTAAAGAAGAATCTGCTGAAGTACAAGAGGCCATCCATAAAAACCCAGGCGAAGATACGATCAGGTTTCACCAGGCCGTTTTCCACCTGGTGATGGGGGCGCTTGCAGTACATCAGGAAAATTTCGCGGCGGCACGTTTTCATTATACAGCATTTGGAGAAGCCACGCATATTTATTGGCCTGCTCAACTCGCAGATGCGCTGGGCGATTTTCAGAAAGGCGATGAACAGATGGGAATAGATAAAATAAAAGAAATGACGCAAAACAACGCCATCCCAGCCGAGATGCGATTGATCCTGGCGGAAAATCTTGGAAAGGCAGAAACTAAAAAAGATAAAATAGAAACAGAACAAATATGGCCGCGCACAGTTTCTGTTTTTCTTTTAGGTCAATTAAAAAAATCGGAAATAGAAGAAATACATATGGCGGGAATAAGATTTGAAAAATTAAGACAGAAGCTTATGATATAAAGTTATGAAGGTTGAATGATGAGTTATGAATTTTTAAATTGTATTAATCTTTAAAGCATGTAAATCCAATGTTCAGATAAAAACTCAAAATTCATAACTCAAAAAACTTATCTTTAATCCATGAAAAAACTCCTACTCATTTTCTTTCTCCTGTCCTTAGCGGCTTGCGGACCTAAGATGCCTAAAGACCAATACGACGAAGTATACAAAACAAAAGACAAGGGCTATCCGGAATACTTATTGATGAAAAAGATCAATGACTCTACCTATAGTTATATGTTCTTCCCGGAAGATTATGAAATGACCTGCGCTGCTCAGAAAAAAGGAACCGCCATAAATCAATTCTACCACCGCGGTCCGGACATTGTGATCCAAAAAGATGGAAGCGGTATTCCTACTTATCGCTACGCCGGAGATAACTATAAATGTACACTGGTGATCACTACAGGTTTTCCTAACATGGTAAAGGTACACAGCCACTGCAACGGAGGTGATATGTGCCCGCAGGATGCGGAGTATGTGCTCGAAAAATAGTTATGAATGTTGAATGATGCGTTATGAATAAAGATCATTCATAACGCATCATTCAACATTCATAATTTAAAATTACCTTTTCTCTATCCGATCATGAAACCCGCCGTACGTCACATTTTTCACACCATCTTCCAGGTAAAAATCTCCCGGAAAACCTAGCTCGATGCGGCTTACGTCGTTTAGCTTCTGCAGCTGTGCAGTGCTGAGCACGATATCCAGCGCCTTTAGGTTTTCTTCTACTTGCGAAAGTTTCGTAGCTCCTACGATCGGAATACAGGAAAATCCTTGCATCGTAGTCCACTTCAGCGCTACGTGCGATGCCGGTACATTCAACTCTTCTGCTACTTCTACCACCGCTTTGGCGATGGTGGTGCTACGTTCGTTCAGTCGCTTGCTATTGTCTGGAATTCTGCCTTTGTCTCCTTTCAAATATTTCCCTGTAAGCGCGCCTCCCGCCAGCGGAGCCCAGGGCGTAACGGTCATGCCGAATTCTTTCGCCATCGGGATCAGCTCTCTTTCAGGAGTACGTTGGATCAGGCTATACTCTATTTGCAACGCTACAAAGCGGCTCCAGCCCATCAGCTCCGCCATTGTATTGCCGCGGCTGACCACCCAGGCAGGCGTATCACTGATGCCGATGTAGTTTACTTTCCCTTGTCGCACCAGATCGTCGAGTCCGCGCATCACTTCGTCGATTGGCGTAAGGTGGTCCCAGATGTGGAGGTAAAGAAGATCGATGAATTCAGTGTTTAGCCGTTTCAAACTTTCTTCCACGCTGCGCATCATGTTTTTGCGGTTGTTGCCCGAGGCGTTAACATTTGTCTGGTTGTCGAACAGGGTATATTTCGTAGCCACTACAAAATGATCACGCTTATCTTTCATATACTCACCAAGGATCTTTTCACTTTGGCCTTCGGTATAGCGGTTGGCAGTATCGAGAAAATTTCCTCCTGCATTGGCGTAGGCATCCAGGATCTTAAAACTCGTTTCCTTGTCGGCGCCCCATTTCCATTCCTGTCCGAAGCCCATCGTACCCAGGCAGAGCTCGGATACTTTCAGCCCGGATTTTCCTAATAGTTTGTAGTTCATAGTTTGAAGTTATGTCCGCCAGCCCGCGGATGAGTTATGAATTAAATTAAAAATTGTTCTTCGAAAGAATTCGTTCTATGAATGTAATCATGAACATTCGTAGAAACAATGAAAATTATTGTAAATTATATTATCTGTCTATCGCAAGATTGTGCCGGATCATGAAAGAAATCATCTTGAAGATCCTTTAGTTCTGTAAATCCTGGTTCAGACAAACCCTCTAGTTATTTATTAATAATAGTTGTAAATTCGCAGTCTTAATTGGAATAGCTGTGAGTAAAAAGTATCAGGAATACAAAGGGTTGGACCTATCAGGGGTAGGCAAATCGGTATTAGAATATTGGGAGAAAAATAAGGTTTTCGAACAGTCGGTAACGACTCGTGAAGGAAAGCAATCATTCACTTTTTACGAAGGCCCACCTTCTGCCAATGGAACCCCTGGTATTCACCACGTGATGGCGCGTACGGTGAAAGATATTTTTTGCCGCTATAAAACCCTCAAAGGATTCCAGGTAAAACGTAAAGGCGGCTGGGATACACACGGCCTTCCTGTAGAACTTCAGGTAGAAAAAGAACTAGGAATTACCAAAGAAGATATCGGCAAAAAAATTTCTGTAGAAGAATACAACCAGAAATGCCGCGAGACAGTAATGCGTTTCAAATCGCAATGGGATGACCTGACTCAAAAAATGGGCTACTGGGTTGACCTTGACAATCCTTACATCACGTTTGAAAATAACTACATCGAATCCTGCTGGTACCTGTTGAAAGAACTTTACAAAAAAGATCTTCTTTACAAAGGATACACCATCCAGCCTTATTCTCCCGCAGCGGGTACAGGCTTGAGCTCGCATGAGCTGAACCAACCTGGTACCTACCGCGATGTGCGCGATACCACGATCGTGGCACAGTTTAAAATAAAAGATCATTCAAAGCTTAAAGCTCAAAGTTTAGAAGGAGATGTTTATTTCCTTGCCTGGACAACCACACCCTGGACACTTCCTTCCAACTCCGCGTTGGCAGTGGGCGAGAACATCGATTATGTTTTAATAAAATCATTTAACCCATATACTTTCCTGCCTATAAATGTGATCCTGGCAAAAGCATTGCTTGGAAAATATTTCAGCGAAAAAGGAAAAGACGCAGACTTCGCCGCATTTAAACCAGGCGATAAAGTACTTCCCTGGAAACTCCTTGCAGAGTATAAAGGCAAAGACTTAGTAGGAGTCGAATACGAACAATTACTTCCTTACGTAAAACCTTCTACACCGGCCTTCCGCGTGATCCCGGGAGATTTTGTGAGCACGGAGGATGGTACAGGAATCGTACACATCGCGCCTACCTTTGGTGCGGACGACTTCCGTGTAGCCAGGCAGGCGGGCATCCCGGCTATCATGGTGAAAGACGAGGCCAACAACGAAGTGCCGCTGGTAGACAAACGCGGTCGTTTTGTGAAAGAAGTAAGCGACGAAACCTTTGGTCTCGGCGGCGAATTTGTAAAAGAAGATTATCTCAACGATACCGAAAAAGCAGCTGAGCTTGCGAAGCAGCAAGACCTGGTGAGAAAGAGCATCGTCTCCAAGCTCGACAAATATATGAGTGTAGACGAACGTATTGCACTGAAGCTGAAACTGGAGAACAAAGCATTTAAAGTAGAAAAATACGAACACACCTACCCTCACTGCTGGCGTACCGACAAGCCGGTGCTTTACTACCCGCTTGACTCCTGGTTTATCCGCACCACTGCGGTGAAAGAAAGACTTTCCGAACTAAACAAAACGATCAACTGGAAACCGGAATCTACGGGCAGCGGGCGTTTTGGCAACTGGCTCGACAATCTTGTAGACTGGAATCTTTCCCGTTCCCGCTATTGGGGAACGCCGCTTCCAATCTGGCGTACAGAAGATGGCAGCGAAGAAAAATGCATCGGCTCGCAACAAGAATTGAAAGAAGAAATTGAGAAGGCAAACAAAACGTTGAACAAAACGCAACCTTCAAAATTAGAAGATCTTCACCGTCCTTATGTAGACAACGTGGTCCTCGTTTCTAATTCGGGCAAACCAATGTACCGCGAAAGCGACCTGATCGACGTATGGTTCGACTCGGGAGCAATGCCTTACGCCCAGTGGCATTACCCGTTTGAGAACAAAGATATTTTCACAAAAAGCTACCCGGCAGATTTCATCTCCGAAGGCGTAGACCAAACACGTGGGTGGTTCTTCACGCTTCACGCAATTGCAGGAATGCTCTTCGATTCGGTAGCATTCAAAAATGTGGTTTCTACAGGATTGGTACTCGATAAGAACGGAGAAAAAATGTCGAAGCGAAAAGGCAACGTCATCAACCCGTTTGAAACGATTGAAAAATATGGTCCCGACGCTACACGCTGGTATATGATCGGCAATGCGCCGCCTTGGGACAACCTGAAATTTAACCTGGATGGAGTAGGCGAAGTGCAGAGAAGATTCTTTGGCACGCTTTACAATACCTACGCGTTCTTCGCGCTATACGCCAACCTCGACAACTTCAGCTTTGCAGAAGCAGAAGTGCCTTTGGCAAAGCGCACCGAAAGCGACCGCTGGGTGATCTCGAAATTAAATTCATTGATCAAATTCGTAGACGAAGCTTACGCTGACTACGAGCCTACCAAAGCCGTGCGCGCCATCGAAGATTTTGTCTGCGACGATCTTAGCAACTGGTATGTACGTCTGAACAGAAAACGTTTCTGGAAAGGAGAATACAACGAAGATAAAATCGCTGCGTACCAAACGCTTTATACTTGTCTGGATACTGTAGCCAAACTGTCTTCTCCTGTAGCGCCGTTCCTTAGCGAGCAGCTCTTCCTGGATCTCAACAATACAAGCGGCAAGGAGAAAGTGATCTCAGTGCATCTTTCAGAATTCCCGAAAGCAAATATTGCCGCCATCGATGCTGACCTGGAAGAAAAAATGAGCCTTGCGCAAAAAACTTCTTCCCTGGTACACTCACTGCGCAAGGCGCATAGCATCAAAGTACGCCAGCCGCTTTCGCGTGTGCTGATCCCGGTGCTGAACGATAAGACCCGCCAGCAGATCCAGGATGTACAAGACCTGATCCTTTCGGAAGTGAATATTAAAAAGATCGAATACATCGACGATACCTCGGACATCCTCATCAAGAAGATCAAACCGAATTTCAAAAAATTAGGAAAAGAATTCGGTCCGAAGTTGAAAGAAGTAGGCGCAATCATTTCTGCGTTTACCAAAGAAGACATTCGCAAGATCGAAAAAGAAAATGCTTATGCGATCAAACTTTCGGATGGCACACAAGCTACGATCACGTTGGAAGATGTGGAAATTTCTTCCGAAGACATCCCGGGCTGGCTGGTAGCGAGCGAAGGCGGTGTCACGGTAGCGCTGGATATTCATATCGACGAAGACCTGAAAAAAGAAGGCATCGCCCGCGATGTGGTAAACCGTGTGCAGAATCTTAGAAAAGATATGGGCCTGGATGTGATGGACAAGATCAGAATTACCGTTCAGAAAAAGAACGAGCTGATCGATGCCGCGCTTACAGCCAATAAGGAATATATCTGCAGCGAAACCCAAGCCCTCAGCCTCACCTTGTCTGACCAGGTGCAGGATGGGAAGACAGTGGAAATGGATGAGTTTGAACTGTTATTAAAAATAGAATTATAATCATAAAATTGTCATTGCAAACGAAGTGAAGCAATTCGTTTGCTACGAAGTACCAGCCGGTGGAGACAATCCTCGCAATGACGAAGACTACACACAAAATGAAATATACTAAATACTATCTCCTCACCATTGGAATCATCCTGGCTGACCAGTTGATCAAGATTGCCATCTACAAAAATTTTGCTTACGAAGGAGATGAGATCCGCATCTTCGGCGATTGGTTCAAGCTGCATTATATTACCAACCCCGGAATGGCCGGCGGTATTGAATTTGGCGGCAAGTACGGAAAGATCTTTTTGAGTATTTTCAGATTGTTTGCCATGGTAGCGATCGGCTATTATCTCTACGTAATGGCGAAAAAGAAAATGCATCCCGGCCTGCTCTGGTGCGTAGCGGCGATCCTGGGTGGCGCGATTGGCAATGTGGTAGACAGTATTTTTTACGGAAAATTTCTGAACCTTACTACCGAAGGGGCTCTTACACCATGGTTTCACGGCAAAGTGATCGATATGTTTTACGTCGATATCTGCGACTGCTACATCCCTAACTGGGTGCCAGGCTTAGGCGGTACGTACTATCCTCTCTGGCCGATCTTCAACTTCGCCGATGCTTCTATTTTTGTAAGCGTGGCATTTATTCTTGTTTTCCAGAAAAGATTCTTTGATCGGAAAACAGAATCCGAAGAGACAATTTCCGAAGCACACTTGCCGGAAAATTTGCCGCAACAATAACAACAACTAATAAATTTTTGTATGAAAATACTGATCACAGGGGGATGTGGCTTTGTTGGTTCCAGCATGGCAATCAGCATCAAAAAAAAATATCCGTCGTACGAAGTCATTGCTTTCGATAATTTAAAAAGAAGAGGTTCGGAGTTGAATATCCCAAGACTGAAAGCCGCCGGCATTCAGTTTATACATGGAGATATTCGCAACAAAGAAGACTTCGATGTATTCACCGAAAAACTGGATGTAATCCTGGAAGCTTCTGCGGAGCCTTCAGTATTGGCAGGGATCAACAGCACACCGGATTACCTGGTCAACACCAATCTTACCGGTACGATCAATTGTCTTTACCTCGCTCAAAAGCATAAGGCAAATTTTATTTTTCTTTCTACCAGTCGCATTTACCCAATTGAAAATATAGAGAAAGCTGCGTTTACAGAAACGGCCACACGTTTTTCATTTGCAGAGAAGCAGCCACAGCCGGGCATTTCCGAAAAAGGGATTGCCGAGCAATTTCCGCTGGAAGGCTACCGCTCGCTCTATGGCGCTACCAAGCTGGCTTCTGAATTAATGATCCACGAGTTCAATCATTTCTATGGAATCAAAACCGTGATCAACCGTTGTGGCGTGCTTACTGGGCCCTGGCAGATGGGCAAGGTAGACCAGGGCGTGATGGTACTTTGGGTAGCGCGGCATTTCTGGAAAAAAAATCTTTCCTATATCGGCTACGGAGGCAAAGGCAAACAAGCCAGAGACGTGCTGCACGTAGACGACCTTTTCCGCCTGATCGATCATCAAATGCATAACATGGAAAAAGTGAACGGCGAGATCTACAATGTAGGAGGAGGTAATGAGATCAGCGTTTCACTCCAGGAGCTTACGGCGATCTGTGAAAAAGTGACGGGCAATAAAATTTCCATCCAGGAAGTGAGCGAAAACCGCCAGGCAGATATTCGTATCTACGTTACCGACAACACGAAGGTAACGGCCGCTACGGGCTGGAAGCCGGAGATTTCAGTAGAAAAAATTGTAGAAGATATTTATCAATGGTTAAAAACAAACGAAAATCAATTAAATGATATATTGAATTAAAATGCGTTCGTATTTTTGAATATCATCGCAAAAGAAAAAATATAGTAACAGAAATGGAGATAGTAAATAAAGCTAAATACCAAGGCGTACTAATGCTGGGATGCTTAGTAATTGTTGGGAGCTTTTATTATTACACTATTTTAAAGCTATCCATTAATTTCCCATTTTATGATGACTATGAATCGATTTTAAAATTCCTGGTCACAAATGAAACCACCAGTAATGGGTATGAAAAATTTTCTCTATTATTTGCACAACATAATGAACACAGAATTGTTTTTGATCGTTTAGTTGCTTTTGTTGAATATTGCCTCACAAAGAAAATTGACTTTATCACTCTGAATTTCATTGGTAACCTGGCATTGCTGGCTATTGTTGTGCTTTTTTATAAAGGGTTGTCAAATAAAAAAAATAAAAACCTGCTTATTATTCCTGTTATTTTCCTGGTTTTTAATTATAGGTATTACCAGATATCTTTTTGGGCAATGGCTTCTCTTCAGAATTTATGGGTATTGGTTTTTGCTTTTGCTTCGTTATATTTTCTTTTTCAAAGTCATGTGAAGCTATATATTCCTGTTTTGCTAGCTATAATAGCATCCTTTACTAGTGGTAACGGTATGATCACCTTTATTGCGGGAATTATAGTTCTGATTCTTTTAACGGGAATTACGCGTAAGTTATTAGTTTGGACAATAATGGCGATTATAACCATACTTTTTTATTTTTATCATTATAAAAAACCTCCGAATCATCCGCCTATTGTAGATGAATTAATTCAGCACCCTACACATTATTTTCAATATCTTTTTTCCTTTTTAGGTACGGGCGTTTCTTTCGATCCTCTTGTGGCAAAGGTTACAGGAAGCATTCTTCTGGCTTTAGCTTTTTTATTTTTAATCAAAAAATATTTCCGGAAGAACCCTGTTTTGTTTTCTTATTTGATTTTTATTATTCTTACTGCTATTGCTGCTTCACTTTCCCGTTTTGGATTTGGAATTAATCAGGCGCTTGATTCCAGGTATGCGATAAATGGATTATTGCTATCAACCTGCTGTTATTTAATTGTGATAGAAATGGGGGAAAGCAAATGGAATATTGTACTGGGAGTTTTTTTTACTGCTGTTACGGCATTTTCCCATATTCGTTCATACCAAGAATTCGTTCCTGCGATTGCACAGAAAAAGAGTAATTATCTTAAGAAAGATGCTTTTCGCAATCAGGGTAGATTTGTAATGTTGGATTACGGATGGCCATATTCAGAAAAGGACATACCAAAGATGTGGTTAAGCGGAGCCGATAGTTTACATATTTTCGATTGCCATATTCCAGAAATTTCTTTGGATACGGTGCCTGTTTTTACAGAAAATAAAAAAATAGAATATAAAATTGAATCTATAGATACTATTGACCACAAGCTAAAGATAAGAGGTTACGCATTGATACGTTCAATAGATTCGGATTTGATAACAACGGTGATTAGTGTTTATTCAGGTACTAATCTGATAAAGCAAGTGTTTAGCGATCCACATTCTTTGTACGAGATGAGAAATATTTATCCGAAAGATCATGTCAGTTATGAATATTGCGGATTTACTATTTTCTCTTCTCTTAAGGGGCTACCCGTTGGTACTTATGATCTTTATTTGACCTTAACGGATGGGAAACATCAGATAACCACAAAAACAGAAAGTTCTTTTACTATATTATGAAACTATCAGTTGTAATACCTGCCTATAACGAAGAAGGGTCGCTACCGGAGACCATCACTAGTTTATATATGACGCTGCAGAAGTATAAGATCGAGCACGAGATTTTTGTGACTAATGATAATTCTAAAGATAGTACAGAACAAGTATTGCAGAAGCTTATGGAAATGGTACCCACTCTCTGCTATGCGACCAATCAGGGACCTAATGGCTTTGGCTATGCTGTGCGTTATGGACTGGAGCGTTTTTCAGGAGATTGTGTGGCAGTAATGATGGCAGACCTTTCGGATGATCCGGAAGACCTAGTGAAATTTTATAATAAAATGGTAGAGGGAAATTATGATTGTGTCTTTGGTAGTCGCTTTAGTAAAGGAGGAAAAGTATACGATTACCCTAGGCTGAAATTGCTGATCAATAGAGTTGCAAACTATATTGTAAAAATAATTTTCAGGTTGAAGTTTGACGATTGTACCAACGCATTTAAACTGTACAAGCGTTCTACTATAGACGGGATCAAACCTTTTCTCTCACCGCATTTTAATCTTACCCTGGAGCTGCCACTTAAAGCGATTGTACGTGGATACAGTTATTCGGTAGTACCTAACTCATGGAGAAACAGGAAATTCGGAGAATCAAAATTAAAGATAAAAGAAATGGGAAGCCGCTACTTTTTTATCATGATGTATTGCCTTATCGAAAAATATTTTTCCAGAGGAGATTTTAAGAAAAAATGGCAATAAATCAATGCCAATGTGTAACTTTATGAAAGGTCTATAAAGTTCAATAGCAAGTCAAATAATAACCATAAATACGTTTGTAATGTCTTTTCGAATTCAGGATTATACTTCCCCTCTTCAAACACCAGCTATTTTATCCGAACCTTTGGCATGGGTAGGGCATATTCCTTTTGCCTTCTTTTTGATAGAATATTTGGCGCCGAAAGTGATAGTGGAGCTAGGTGTACATACGGGCAATTCCTTCAATGCCTTTTGCCAGACCGTGAAAAAGTATAATACAGCCACCACCTGCTACGGAGTGGACACCTGGAAAGGCGAAGAACATGCCGGATATTATGAAGAGACCGTGTTTCAGGAACTCAGCAAATACCATGCAGAGAATTACAAAGGAATTTCTGTGCTGTTAAGAAAAACATTTGATGAAGCCGCAAAAGATTTCACAGAAGGGTCGATTGATCTGCTTCACATCGATGGACTGCATACCTATGAAGCAGTGAAAAATGATTATGAAACCTGGCTTCCAAAAATGAAAAATGGAGGGGTGATCATTTTTCATGATACCCAGGTAAGAAGAGGAGATTTTGGCGTATGGAAACTATGGCAGGAAATTTCTTCCCAATACCCTTCGTATGAATTTGCTAATTCACATGGTCTAGGAGTAATCCTAATCGGCTCCAATCCCTTGTTCGAATTATTTTTGCAGGAAATAAACAAATTGAAATTTTTGCAACAATATTTTCCAAAGCTGGGGGATGCGATATTCGAACAATATTGTTTTAAGACAGTAAAAAATTCCAATGATCAACTACTTGCAAAAATAACGGCATTGGAACAGGAATTAATGGCGTTACATGCCAAAGCAGAAAGCATGCGTCTTAAAAATAGAATTAAAAGGCTGATCTTCCCATTCAAATAATTTTTTTCAACCATTGCTATTGAAATATGTCTCTTTTGAAAATTGATATTGTAATACCCGTATATTTTGCTCCCGAACTAACAATTCGGTGTATAGATGCTGTTGTAAAAAACACCGATCTGGCAAAGTACGATGTAAAAGTAATTGTCGTAGAAGATTCTGGCTCAAAAGAAAATACGGCCTTGCTGAATTTTTTTCTTGCCAAGCTAGGCCTCACCGATAAGATCGTATTAATATCTCACGAGGTAAATAAAGGCTTCATAGAAGCCTGTTATACGGGTATTGAATACCGCTCAGCAGAATACAAAATTTTGCTAAACTCGGATACCTATGTCATGCCTTATTGGCTGGATGAGATGGTATCAGTGGCCGAAAGCGAAGAGCAGATTGCCATGGTTAATCCCAATACCAATAACTCTCCCGTGATTGATGTGCCCATGCCTGCTGGCTCTAATATCAATCTGATGCATTCCTTTTTCAGAGCCATTACATCTGAAGAAACAGACTATATAGATCTGGTAACGGCGACAGGATTCTGCCTGCTTATAAAATCAAAATACATAAAAGAATTTGGCTTCCTTGATAGAATCTATGGTAAAGGTTATTGCGAGGAAACGGATCTGTATTTTAGATATATCACCCAAGGTCTAAGAGCAGTATTGGCCAGAAAAGCATTTGTTTATCACCGTGGAGAAGCATCTTTTACCGACAGGGATGGGCGCTACGAAGCCAATAGCAAAACCTTAATGGGCCGCTACAAAAGTGTTTATGAAGGGACCTATCCAAATTTTGCTTCCAAAACTATTTTAAATAAATACAGAAAAGAAATTGAGCGTCAACCACTCGATCTCGCTGTTATTGTAATTTCACCTTCCAATAAACTGGATGGCGGAGGAAAAAAAGTAATTCATAATATCTGCAATGCACTCAATGAAGCAGGTATCTCTGCTACTATGGCCTGTGTGCATATGGAAAAAATAGAACACCTGGAAGACAGGTTGTATGCACCTATTCATTATCCTGCTATTTTTGAAACAGGGATTCGTCCAAAAGTATTGGCTTACTCGCTGGACTACAATGCAATTGAAGTAGCAAAATATGCGGATTATTTATATAAAACTTATCACTATGTTCCTCAAATAGTACACCTTACTCAAGATATTGAAGGATGGTTTGAACATAACAATATGGCAGATTTTGAAACGTGCTCCGACCTGGCACTTTCTAAAATGTTGGTTTCTCCATTTCTGGAAGATGCGCTGCAACGTTCTTTAAATAAAACAAGTCATTATAAAACTATCGTTAACTCTATTTCTCTTGATTTTGTAAGCAAACGTGAAAAGAAAAAAGATAATTTATTTGTGATCAGTGCCATGATGCGTACAGACCAAAAAAGAGGAGCTCTGGTGATAGAGTCTGCTTTGAGATTGTTGTCTCGCTCACTGAACAAAAAGATTAAATTTATTTCTTTTGGCGATTATAATATTAAGAGCGCCATTAAAGGAATAGAAATAGAGCATTTGGGAATGGTAAAAGAATCTGTCATAGTAAATGTTTTACATCAGACAGATGTTTTTGTGGAGGCGAGTTATTTTCAGGGATTCGGACTGACCAGTTTTGAAGCGTTGTATGCAGGTTGCAAAGTTGTAAGTAGCTATAATCAGGGTGCTTTATCGGTATTGCCACAAACGTCAAGGGTTTCATTTTTTCAAATAGGCGATTCAGAAAAACTTGCAGAGCTTTTGCTCAAAGAAATAACAAAGGGCAAAAATGATCACCAACCAGATCTGGAAATGATCTATGATTTTTCCAGTAGAGAAATATTTCCTCGATATCAGCAATATATAAAAGAAGTAATGCAATTACCGGGCTATGACCTGACCGAATTTTATATGAAAGCATACAGGGTTGCTACAATGAATGAACTTTCGGCCACACCGGCCCAGATGGCTTCGAGGTACAATAGGGTACGCTATAAAACAGTTGACCGGATTATGAATTATATAGACCGTAACCCGTCTGTATACAAGGTTTTTGCTTTTGTGTATGTGAAAGCCAAAAAAATTGCCAAGAAAATAAAAAGCTAATAGAGCAATAGGTTAAAAAGGAAATACCACAAAGCATCATATTACAGATGTGTTATTGTCTTTTGCAAAAAAAGCTCTTTGTCCTGCAGGTATTTTTTATATTTCTTAATACTATTATCCGCTTGCCCACGACTGACAGATTCGAAGTGATAAACATTATCGATCGCTACATAAATGTTTTTGTATCCCGTCTTCTCAAGACTAAGGCAAAATAAAATATCGTTATAGTCCGCTTCAAATATTTCATCATAACCTTTTACTTCTTCGAATTTCTGTTTTGATACTAACATCAATGCACCAGTGATAGCTTTAATTGCATAATCACTGTCAGTAATGGTTGAAATAAAATGGTCTGGCAACAAAATATACTGATGATAAGGCAGTTTTTTGTAATCAAATTCTATTCCTGCATGTTGGATTCGATTGTCAGAGTAAAGTAATTTACAACCTACCGCCCCTACTTCTTTCTTAATGGCATATTGCATCAGTCTTGCAAGAGCCTGGGGGTTGTGGATTTCAACATCATTATTGATCAAAAGCAGGTAATCGCCTTTTGTTTTGGAAGCCCCATAGTTTATGAGTTTTGAATAATTAAATACAATATCATAGCGATAAGAAAAAATAGCAGGATGCGAAGAAGTAATTTTGGCGATATATTCCAGGAAATCGGTTTCGGTGCTACCATTGTCTACAATAATGATTTCTATTTTAAATCCATTACTATGTTTGAGCAAAGACTCGATACAGTTTTGCAGTAATGTTTTTTTATTTTTCGTAGGAATTATCACACTGATCAACGGTTGTTGGAGCTCAGGAGTAATGATCAAAGGATTTTTAATAAAATTCAGCGGCTCTGCCGGAGATTGATTTACATATGTCTGAAAAGGAAGATGATTTATTTTTTCAATGCTCTTTAAACAATCCAAAAGCCAGTTTTGTAGCGAATTATACTCGTTGCCTACTATAAATAATGAGGTCTCAAGTAAAATTGATTTTCCCAGTATTCCCATTTCATTGCTTGCAAAATGAATGTAGCTGGGTTTTTTTAGTGCATAGATGCATTTTTCCTTCGAAAGAATCTCATCGGTGTAAAAGATTTTTTCAGTACGTTGAACAATCCATGAATTGTATAAAGCTAAGGAAGTTTCTAGCATACGATCTCCGCTGTATATGAGCTGAACCCAGGCGTCTTTTTCCTCTTCAATTTTTTTTTGTAAAGAATGGTAATTGTCGAAATACAAATGAGCAGGATCATATACGGGATTTGGTTGTTCCGAATACTGGATAACTTTTTTGTATGGATAAGACAATACTTCCAGGGAACTAAGGGTAATTCTTAATTTTTCAGGATCGTTGTCTGTGTATACCAGGAAAATAAATTTTATACGTGGTTTTTGCTTGTATGTATTTATAAAACGCTTGTTTTTCTTTTCCTGCAAAGTTTCCAGGTTATACAATGTATCCCATTTTCGCTGAAAAACGTCCAGAAAAAAGGCATCTAAAAAACGACGGCCGCTATAGGTGAAGGGTAACATCAGGATATAAAAAGGAAGGAAAACAGGTTTAAATCCTTGATGCAACAGAGAAAGGTTGGCAACTGTACGAATGTATATTTTTTTCAGATTCAGCAAGGTGTAATAAATTAAAGATGTTTTTTGGATTACAATTGTTCTGTTTGCTAATAAATACTAATTGAATTGTTCGAGGTAAGTATCTCCTACTTCACTTACGCTTCCTATCTTTTCAATTTTGCCATCTTTCAGCCATGCAGCCCGATCACAAATCCGTTTGATCTCTTCCTGGTTATGGGAAACATAAATAATAGTAGTTCCTTGCTGTCTCAACTCACTGATTTTGGCCATACATTTATTTTGAAATCCAAGATCTCCGACTGCCAATGCTTCATCGACCACCAAAATATCAGGGCTTGTTGCCACTACCATTGAAAAAGCAAGGCGAGCCATCATTCCTGAAGAATATCGTTTTACCTGCATGTTTACATCGTCTTCCAATTCAGAGAAATCGATGATGTCAGACATGGAAGCTTTGATCTCTTTTTGGGTCATTCCCATTAGAGTACAACAAAGCTTAATATTTTCAATCCCCGACATTTCTATTTCCAATCCGGCGCCTAGCGCCAGTAATGGAGCGATCCTACCGTTTATTTTAATACTTCCTTTGTCAGGGGGAATAATACCGGCAAGCGTTCTCAGTAACGTACTTTTTCCCGATCCGTTTTTGCCAAGCAAGCCAAAACATTCTCCTTTGTATATCTCGATATCTACTCCTTTCAATATTTTTTTCTTCTCAAAAAGTTTCTGCCCACCAAAAGAGAGAAGATATTGTTTGATAGAACTGATACCCTGTCTTTGAATGAGAAAGCTAACTTCTAACCCTTGTGCTTTTATTGCGATTTCTTTTTCTGCCATTTCTTTGGTACTAAAAATTAGAAATAAATCCTCTCCTCAGTTTACTGTATATGAAAAGACTTAAGGTCGTAGAAAATACAGTGATCAATAAGGTAGTGAGAAACCGATTAGGAATGTCCATAGAAATGAGTTCATCGTATTTTTCGAACTGGCTCCGATACAGTATGTCGCGGATCAACTCTATAAAATGAGCAAATGGATTTAAGACCATAAACCAATTCATGTTTTTGGGTGCTTCGTATACAACTGGAGTCGCATAAAAAAGAGCAGGAGTAATCGTAGTCCAGAACATTTCGATGTCCCGAAAGTATACATTGAAGCAAGACAAGATGAGCGAAACTGAAAATGTAAAAAGCACAAAGAGGATCAAGGCTGGTATGATCAGCAAGGTAACCAGCGAAGGTCTGAATCCAAAATAAAACATGAGTAGTAAAAAAGGAATCAGGGTTAGTAAGAAATTTATTAAATTAGAAATAAGTGCAGAAAGAGGAAAAATGATCGGAGGAATATTTACAGATTTAAGAATACCACCGCTTTCAATAATTTTATTTAAGATCTGGTTGGAAGAGGAAGAAAAGAAATTCCAAAAAATGAGCCCAGATAAAACATATAAAGGATAATTATCAACGTTGTTGATTACCTGTTTGAAAACAAAAACGAAAATCGCCAGCATGAATAATGGATTGATCAATGTCCATAAAAAACCCAGCATTGAGTTTCTGTACCGTAGCTTAAGATTTTTAATCGATACCACGTACACAGTTTCATAATACGTTTTTAAACGCGAATTGTAATACTTTATCCTACCCATTCTAATTTTCAATAAATTCAAAGATAGAAATAAGTTTTAATTTATTTATATTTGAAAAATTGAACAGCAGCAGAATGAATAGATCCAAAAGAACATTGGTGCTTTTTGTGTTAGCACTGTGCCTTTCTTATATGACAAGCGCCCAGACACTTGTCGAAACGCTTGGCGTAAGCAAGAAAAGAGAATACTCCGGTTTTTTTGATTCCTACTATTATCGCGGACCTCTCTCCATCACCGGCGGCGTTGGCACAAGCATATACATGGGAGATCTTTCCAATCACTTCTACGGCACGCCAGGCTTGGGCTTCAGCCTTGGTCTCAATTATAAATTCTGGCCAAGAGTAATGTTTGGCGTCGAGTTTCAGCATCAGGCGCTTTCAGGAAAATCCAAAGACAGCATTCCTGTTTCTTTTACCGGCGTCAACTGGGGGTTGAATTTCTACGGAAGATTTTATCTCGTAGAAGACATTATCCGCAAATCGCCAGATAGAAGAACCAATAAAAAAGTAAAGCCTTATATCACCGCAGGGGTAGGGTTCACACATTTCAATGCAAAAGGCACTTACAGCTCTGCAAGCGGTATTACACCAGCGTTTCCGGCCGGGCTAGGAATCGAATTCAAGATCAGCCAGCGTTTCCAGGTTATGCCGGAGTACACACACACATTCACCTTCAATGACCGCCTCGATGCAGCCTCTTATGGTGGCGGAAAAGATGGGTATGGAATGATATTGTTGAAATTGCAATATGCACCTTTCGCTCCGAAGAAAAAGAAAAAAGTGAAATCTGCTCCTGCCGATCCAAACCAACATAGAGAAGAACACCAGGAATGGCGTAAGAAAAAAGAAAAACCAAAACCGGTAGAAGAAGAATACAAGACTCCAGGCGAGGAAAACAACAACGAAGAACAACCGGAAAACGGCGATGGTACGGAAGAAAACAACGAGGAAAAACCGACCGACGAAACACCAGTGGAGGAAGAGAAACCGGAAGGGAATTAAAAAAGTTATGAGTTATGAATGTTGAATTATAAAATCATAACTCAACATTCATAACTCATAACTAATCAAAGTATTTTTATCCGGAATCCGGAATCCATAATATAATTCATAGAAAAATAATATCCTCTACCACCTTCTCCGAAAACTCTCTGTTCAAAAGCTCGATCATTTTGGACTTTGACATAGCCAGCTCTTGCCGCAGGGGCGCGGAGTTGAGCGTGACATAAAGTTTTTTATATTTGAATTTTAAATCCGTGGTACGTGCCGCGATTGGTTTGCCCATAATTCTTTCCCAGGATTCGATCACCGTCGTTTCATTTACTTTCCCCTTGATCTTATAAGCCTTCAGCATCTCATCAATGGCCTCTTTGAGAGGAGAAATTTCGGATTTTCTTTTGCTATAATAATCTTTCTTCATGAAGGCTCTTTTTGGGATATCACCAGACCGTTTTGGATATGAAAGATACAAATTTCTGCGCGGATCTGCTTGAATATTTTTTCTGTACGTTCCGGCCGCGCATCGGTAATAAAGAGCTGGCCGAAAGTTTCCTCGGCTACCATTTGCATAAGCTTGCTGATGCGGCTATCGTCGAGCTTGTCGAAAATATCGTCCAGCAGCAGGATCGGTTTTAGATTTTTATGTTTTTTAATAATATCAAAATGCGCCAGCTTCAAAGCGATCACAAACGATTTTTGTTGTCCTTGCGAACCATAATTTTTTACAGGATAACCATTCAACATAAAATTATAATCGTCCTTATGCACGCCCATACCCGTGCGTTGAAGCAGAATGTCTTTGTTTAGGTTATGCAGGAATTTTTGTTCAAAATCTTTTTCATGCAATTGCGATTCGTACACAAGCGCAGGGCTTTCTTTTTCTTCCGAAAGGTTTAAATAATGCTTGGAAAATACAGGTGTAAACTCTTCCATAAAAACTTTGCGCTTCTGGTAGATCACCGCCGCCGATTTTAGCATTTGATGGTTGTACGATTCGATCAGCTCAGGGTCCACTGCATGTCGCTCGGCAAGCTGCTTGAGCAGGCTGTTGCGGTGTTTGAGGAGATTGTTGTAGCGGATCAGTTCGGTGAGATAAAGATTGTCGAGCTGTGAAATGATGGCGTCGAAAAATTTTCTTCGTTCCTCGCTTCCTTCGCGGATCACATCTGTATCGTTGGGTGTGACCAGCACCACAGGGAATGCGCCGATATGCTCGCTGAGTTTTTCGTAAGGATTTTTATTGAGTCGAAATGTTTTTTTAGCGCCAGCCAGGTCGTATTGGATCGCATAAAGTTGTTCCTCGCGAACAAAATGTCCGAGGATAGAAAAGAAATTTTCCTGGTGCCGGATGGATTGAGATTCGCTGGAGCTAAAAGCGCTCTTAGTCAGGGAAAGAGAATAAATGGCGTCCAGCAGGTTGGTCTTGCCTGCACCGTTGGAGCCTGTGAAAATATTAATTTGTGAAGAAAAGCTTAGATCCGTTTCTGCATAATTTTTAAAATTTATTAAATTTATCTTTTTTATGTACATTAGATAAAATTACTTATTTTTGACTTCTTTTATAGAAATTAAATATGGCAAGCGTGAAAGAAACACCAAAGGCAAAAGTAAATGCCACCTCTAAATTTAGCAAAGAAACCTATCTCTTCTGGTATGAGAAAATGGTTTTGATCAGAAAGTTTGAAGAGAAATCAGGACAACTTTATGGTCAGCAAAAGATCAAAGGCTTCTGCCACTTGTACATAGGCCAGGAAGCCTGTGCTGCCGGGGCTGCTACAGCGCTTACCAAAGACGATAAATGGCTTACTTCTTACCGCGACCACGGTTTCCCTTTAGTTCTTGGTACTTCTGCCAATGGGATCATGGCCGAGCTTTACGGCAAGATCACCGGAGTGTCCAAAGGTAAGGGAGGCTCCATGCACATTTTTGATAAATCAGTAAACTTCATCGGCGGTCACGGTATCGTGGGCGGACAGATCCCTCTGGGAGCTGGACTGGCTTTCGCTGAAAAATTCAATAAGACCAAAAACCTTTGCATCTGCTTCATGGGCGACGGCGCCGTACGCCAAGGTGCTTTCCACGAAGCGCTCAACATGGCCATGACCTGGAAACTTCCAGTGATCTTTGTGATCGAAAACAATGGTTATGCAATGGGTACTTCTGTAAAAAGAACTTCCAACGTTACGGAGCTTTATACACTTGGCGAAGCATACGATATCCCTTCTGAGCCGGTAGATGCTATGAGCTGTGAGGCGGTACACCTTGCGGTGGAAAAAGCTGCTGAAAGAGCAAGAAAAGGCGATGGCCCTACACTGCTTGAGTTTAGAACGTATCGCTACAAAGGACACTCGATGTCTGACCCGGCGAAATACAGAACCAAAGAAGAGCTTGAAGAATACAAAGCAAAAGATCCGATCGAACAAGTAAGAGCTACGATCCTGGCCAGTAAATTTGCCAGCGAAGCAGACCTGGAAGCGATCGATAAAAAAATAAAAGACGAAGTGGACGCATCTGTAAAATTTGCTGAAGAATCCCCTTATCCTTCTGCCGAAGAAGCATTTAAAGATGTGTACGTGCAGTCAGATTATCCATATATCAACGAATAAAAAGATATTTGCCTGAAAAAGGCCATAGCTTGAAAATGAGAGCCAAATTCCAAAAAGACTTACGAAACTGGGATTTGGCTTTTTTTAATGCTCCAATCATTCTAAAAATCAATAAGATAGGTATAAAACAAAACAGCGAAATCCTAAAAGTCGAAATACTTTTATTCCCGGTTTTATTTTTTATATCTTTGCTCCCCAAATAATAACCAAAATGGCAAAAAATAAAGAGAACCAGTCGGCAGAAGTGCTCGACGCGCCTGTTCAGAAAACAAAAGAAACTACTAAGTCGTCGATTAGTAATTTTGACGTCGATGGTTTTTTTGAAAAAAATAGAAAGATCCTTTTTATTTCACTCGTAGTAATATTTGTGTTGGGCCTGGGTTATGCAGGTTATAACTATTACGTTTCTTCTCAAGACAGCGAAGCGAAAAAAGAAGTATTTCCTGCAGAGTATTATTGGGAGCACGATTCGCTAGACCTCGCTCTTAACGGCGACAAGGTGAACAGAGGACTTACCGAAATTTCAGAAGAATACAGCGGTACGGCAACTGCTAACCTTGCCAACTACCGTATCGGCTTTGCACTTCTTAAAAAAGGAAAATACGAAGAAGCAATTGAGTATCTTAAAAAATTCAGCTCAAGCGATATGCTGGTGCAAGCCAGAGCATACGCTCTGATTGGTGACGCGAACCTTGAATTGAAAAATTATGAAGAAGCGATCACTTACTACAAAAAAGCTTCTGACTACAAACCGAACGAATACTTTACCCCTCGTTACCTGATGAAATTAGGTCTTGCTTACGAATTGAACAACGACTACAAATCTGCTGCAGAAGCGTACGGAAAAATTGCCGACCAATACAGCGGAGCACAGGAATATAACGACGCACGCAAAAGCAAGGCCAGAGCAGAAGAGCTAGCCGGGCAGGAATAATAAAAGTTTTTACAAAAAGGGAAAAGGCGGATGACTATTGGTTGTCCGCCTTTTATTTTGTCTGTCATTCTACGTTTGCATCAATAGCAGGGTGATTGTTTGTGGGGACACAAACAATGGCGAAATGCAGAAGTGATTATTGTGGAGCACAAACAAAGCGTGGTAAATGGAATTAAACAATAGTGGAAGGCCGCACCTAGTGCCACCTGAATGTCACACTTTAGTTAACATTAATCTTGCAAATCAGAATCAAGCAAATCTTCCAATCCTGAGAATCAAGGTTCAGATTATCTTTTAATATACGCTCTGGTATCAAAATGCTGCGCTTCGAATTCGTAGAAATTTTTGTAGTATTTCGGTGTTGGTTGTATCTCGTAGAGTGCGCCCTGGAAAGCAGCTTCGTAGTCGAGACGGAAGTATTTGGAGAGTACGTTGTAAAGGTTGAATTTCTCATACTTCACCTTAATAGCGGGAGTATATAAATTGGAAATAGGAAAATAATCGTACGATTGATAGGAGTGGATCATCTCGTGTGGAATTACGCTGTAGAGTGGCACACCCGCTTTGTTATCGCCAATCGCAATGCAGTTGAAAGTAGTGAAACCGGCGTATTTTGTGATATGCGGATTCATATGAAAATAAAAAATGCCGTACTCAATACTTTTATAAAGATCAAAACGATGCCCCCGGATCAAAAAACTGGTAAAGGCTCCAACGGTTACAAGCGAAAGTCTTACGGAGAGAAATTTTTCGCTCCTGTTTTCCAGGTTTGCTACCATGTCGAGCCCGTATAGGTTGCAGTGATATTGGCTTAGAAGTTTTTTGTTTAGCGAAGCATTTAGAGTCATCGAATTGCCCAGGAAATAAAGCAGCCGGTTGGCAGGAGCCATGAAAGTGCTAGTGTTGGTCCGCAGGTAAAAGGTCTGGTATTTTGCAGAATAAGAAACCAACCCGCCGAGAGATGCTTTGCCAAAATTTTTCAGAAAAGCTTTCCATGTTTTTTCTCCGGGTGCCTTATGGATCGCGCCGCCTATGCCGCCTACGATTCCGTTCAACAAAATATTATAAGCTAATATCTGGTTGCGCTGCACGTCATAGCCCTGCGCGCGGGACTTCAAAGAACCCAAACAAAACAGAAGACACAAGAATAATGTCTTGATCCTGGAAGAGGCTAGTTTCATAAGAAATGACAATGTTAGAACCAAGATAGTAAAAAGAAAGATACCAGATGCGGATACAAGCGATCAGATAATTATAATTTCATCGATTTTTTTCTATCCGGTATCTGGCATCCGGCATCTGTATTTATTTGTATTCCTCCTCAAAAATTTCTAACTAGAATTCATAATTCAACATTCATAATTTAAAATTTAATCGTGGCAAGCTCCTTAAAAAATCTTAGCGCTTATTCAGAAAAAAATATTGTTGACGTCAGCAACAAAAAATTTGCGATCGTGGTAGCAGAGTGGAATAGTGAAGTGACGGAAGCCCTTTATTCAGGGGCACTGGATACGCTTTTGAAGAATGGTGTTAAAAAAGAAAATATCACACGTAAAACCGTGCCTGGGAGTTTTGAACTTACACTCGGCGCACAGTGGATGGCAAGCCAGTCAGACATAGACGCTGTCATCTGTCTTGGCTGCGTAATCCAGGGGGATACAAGACATTTTGATTTTATCTGCCAGGCAGTAGCAACAGGAATTACAGAAGTAAATCTGAAATACAATAAGCCTGTTATTTTTGGTGTACTTACGCCCAACACACAGGAACAAGCGCTAGACCGCGCTGGTGGTAAGCATGGCAACAAAGGCGATGAAGCGGCTATTACTGCTATCAAAATGTTAGGGTTCTAAAAAAGACACATGGCCGCAATCATTACCTTCCAATCCGAAGAAATAAAATTCACACTCAAAGAAAAACTTCGTCACAAAACATGGCTGAATAAAATAGCAGCCAAAGAAAAATTTGCGATCGGTGAATTGAACTATATTTTTTGTTCGGACGAATATTTGCACAAAGTAAACCTCGAATACCTGAACCACGATACCTACACAGATATCATCACGTTTGACAATTCGGAAGACAAAAAAGCTAAGATCATCGAAGGCGATATTTTTATCAGCATTGATCGCGTAAAAGAAAACGCAAGAAAATTTTCCGCCTCACCAGACGACGAACTGCACCGCGTGATGGCGCATGGCTTACTGCATCTGATGGGCTACAAAGACAAATCTTCCAAAGACAGCGCAGTGATGAGAACCAGGGAAGAAGAAAGCATCGCAGCGTTTAAAAAGACAAAGTAAGCTTCTGGAGTCCTTTGCGTTTGAAAGCCAAACCTCAAAAGGGATTCCGTTGTTCCTTGAACTTCTTCGTTTCGAAAAACATGTTTGTTATTCATCGCAAAAAGTGCGAGTTAAACAAAATAAAATAGTAGCGATTTGTATTTTAGTAGGATGCTCCTTACTTTTGAGAGCACAGATAGCAAACGATTTAGACAGATCCTGATTTTTTCAGGTATTTTTCCAGGCCAATGAACATACATTATTTTCAGCATGTACCCTTTGAAGGACTTGGCTCCATAGAGCACTGGGCGCGGAAACCTGACCACAAGGTAACGGCCACACGCTTCTATGAAGATCACAAACTCCCTTTCATCGATATCTGCGATATGCTGATCGTAATGGGAGGCCCGATGAGTGTGCACGATGAAGACCAATACGACTGGCTTACCGAAGAAAAAAAATTCATAGAAAAAGCCATCGTGCGCGGCAAAAAAGTGATCGGCATCTGCTTAGGGGCACAGCTGATCGCAGAAGTATTGGGCTCCAGAGTATATAAAAATTCGGAAAAAGAAATAGGCTGGATGCCTGTGCAACTTACCGAAGAAGGTAAAAAATCATCCGTGTTTTCAGACTTCGCCGACGGGCAAACCGTATTTCACTGGCACGGAGAAACCTTCGACCTGCCGAATAGCGCCATCCAACTGGCCCGCACAGAGGCTTGCGAACAGCAGGCATTTTTGTACGATGGACATGTATTAGGACTCCAATTTCACATGGAAAGCACAGAAGAAACCGTGGCTGCTTTGATCAAGAATTGTGCTGACGAACTGACCCAAGGCGGCAAATACATTCAAACTCCGGAGCAATTGGCCAATGAAGACCATATCTACCGCTGCAATAAAACGCTGGAAAAGATGCTACTAAAGCTTTAAAAAGCTGTTTTTTAGTTGTGAAAGCTCTTTAAATCTTACTTTAATTCTTGTTCGGGAAATTGATCTCCATAAAAATAATCCCAAATAGAAAACAAACAATCAATTATTCGAAAGGCTGGAAAGCCCTTATTATAAGGTTTTGAAGGGTTTTGGTATTGTAAATTGTACAGCATCAATTATTAGAAATTTATTTATCGGGCAAAAGAGGAAAAATCCTCTTGTCTTTTGACTTTAAATCTTTCATGTCTTTCATTTTTCGCAGTTTTATAAACTGAAACAAGGCTGAATTCCCCTCGTTACACACCAATAACACCTTTAATCAAAACGAAATGAATTATAAGCTTGTGAAGAAGAAAAACTACGAGCAGCTTCTGCTGACCAATCAACAGCTCGAAAAAGAGATAGTAGCGGCAAAACAACTGATCGAAGTAATGAAGAAAGAGATGCAGGAAGGCGATGATCTATTATCTGTTCAGGAAAAACGTAACTGTAAAAACATAGAGATTGAAGAAGTACGAAGAAAGGTAAGAGAAAAAGCAGAAGAGCAAATGGAAGCACAGCGAGTGGTAATGATTAAAACCGTTGAAAAATTCCGTTACTCCGAAACGCTCTTAACCGAAAAAATCTCGGCTTTGGAGAAAGAACTTCATCAATTAAAGTCCGCAGTTAAAATGACTTGGAATAATTAATTTTATCTGACATTCGGATTAAAAGGTTTTAATAGAGCTTTATACATTCAAAAATGTAACTCTATTGAAACCTTTTTCGTTTTTATGGTGTCTATAATATTGAAACTACACGATTTTTTTGAAACTACATTTAAAAACTTATCTATGAAAAAGAACTTGTTTAAAGCTGCCCTAGCCTTTATGGTAGTGGCCACAGCAGTATTTGTTTCCTGCAAAAAAGATAAAAAAGAAGAATCCGTTTCTTCAGACAACGTAACCACAGAGTCCAACTCTTCGCAATCTGAATTTGACGATATGCTTAAAATTTCAGAAGACGCCATGAGCGACCAAAGCCAGATTAATAAGATCAGCAATACAAATTCTTGTGTAACGGTAACCGCTACCACGGGAATGATCACGCTCGACTATGGAACCGCATGCGTAGGAAGCGATCTGAGAACCCGTTCAGGTAAACTGATCATTACATATACCGGAAAATACAGAGACCCCGGAACAGTAGTGACCATTACTACCAACAACTATTTTGTAAATGGTAAAAAGATCGACGGAATGAGAAAGGTAACCAACAATGGTACTAATACTGCCGGCAACCTTGTTTATTCAGTTGTTGACTCCGACGTAAACGGCACAGCGAACGGCTATGCAACCATCACTGATGTAGATCTGAAAACTACTACCTGGAGATCCAGCAGAACACGTGAGTTTGCCGCAGGCGCATCCACTCCGTTAAACTTGCTAGACGATGAATACTTGATCAACGGCAGTGCCGACGGCATGACCAAAGAAGGCATGGCCTACAGCATGACCGCTACCAACATCCGCATTAAGATCGCTTGCTGGGCATCAAGAATTTTTTATCCGGTAAGTGGTATCCTTTCCATTACCGCTACCGATGGTACAAGAAGTATCGATTATGGAAATGGTGATTGCGACAGAACTATTCAATACACGCATACCAATGGTAAGACGTATACATTTACATTGGCGTACTAAAAAGATAAGATAAATGACAAAACTAAGCCACTCAGAAAAGAGTGGCTTTTTTATTTATTCTTGCGTTCCCTGCGAAATCATAATGGGCCAAGATTTGGTAGATGTAAAAAAATATTCCTGTATCCTTTTAATTATGAAATAATTAAATTCTCTACCATTTTTATAGGGGAACTTTTGTAATTTCAAATCAATTTATACCTTTACACAGATAGAATTTTCACTTTTAAAATTTAAAAAACTATGGCACTAAGATTAGGCGACATCGCTCCGGACTTCACTACCGAAACTACCGAAGGCACCATCAGCTTCCACAACTGGCTTGGCAATAGCTGGGGAGTTTTATTTTCTCACCCTGCTGACTATACTCCTGTTTGTACTACTGAGCTTGGCAAACTGGCAAGGCTTAAAGGAGAATTCGATAAAAGAAATGTAAAAGTGATCGCGATCAGTGTAGACGATGTAGAGTCTCACAAAGGATGGATCAAAGACATCAACGAAACACAATCCTGTACTGTAAACTTCCCGATCATCGCAGACCCTCAGGGCAAAGTAGCACAGTTGTACGATATGATTCACCCGAATGCTTCTGAAAAACATACTGTACGTTCTGTATTCGTGATTGGTCCGGATAAAAAAATAAAACTGACCATCACGTATCCGGCTTCTACAGGAAGAAACTTTGAAGAACTGCTTCGCGTGATCGACTCTCTGCAATTGACTGCCAACTATAGCGTAGCTACTCCGGCCGACTGGAAAGACGGAGAAGATGTAGTGATTACGCCAGCGGTGAAAGATGAAGAAGCGGTAACAAAATTCCCGAAAGGAATCAAGAGAGTGAAACCGTATTTACGTTTGACTCCTCAGCCGAATAAATAATATAAAAAAATAACCACAGCAACCTCTCTATACTGTTGCTGTTGCTCTTGCTGACCCTGAAGGAAAATCTTCGGGGTCTTTTTTTATAAGAAAGGAAGTAAACTTGTGCAATCGCTCGCGTCCACGCGAGTGATTAATATTATAGTAGGTCTCTGGCCGGGCCAACAGGGCCGTATTTGCTATACACATTGTACCAGATCCACCGGCGAGACGCCTCACAAAATAGTCGTCACTCGAATAGATGCGAGCGACAGCATAAGTCTTTTTTATTTTACCACCGAAAATTCCACATTCCCTTTCTCCACACCATTCACAATGATCGCCAGGGTATGCTTACCGGCGTAATGTTTTCGTGTAGTGAAATCTTTGAACGATTGTTTTCTGGAAAATTCATACGTTCCTTTTTCAAAAAATCCTTCGCTGAGTTTAAAGATCTTCCGGCTTGTTTTGCCGTTTGCTTTCACAAAATCAATTCCATATTCAATTCTTAATTTTATTTCAGCTTTTACTTTTAGTGAAAATGAAAAATTAAGCGCATCGCCCACTTGGATCCTTTTTTTAGAAGTTTGAAGCTCTTCTATTTTCACTCCTTTTGCATCGGCAAGTCCGAAATGTTTTAGCGCACCGGCATTACCCTTCTTAAGCAATGTGCGGCTTCCGTGACGGATCACCCAGTCTGTTTCTTTACTCTGGCCACTCCATTCGGCAGCCAGCTTTAATACGATCTCAGGATGATCTTTGGCAATATCATTTAAATTGTTGGCCACACTTCGTCGCACCGATTCGGATTCGTCTTGTTTTAATTTTTCCAACACGGGAAGGATCACCGACGGATCTTTTTTTAAATAAGGAACGGCCATTCCCCAGGGTAACCTCGGACGGAATCCTTCGCTGGAAAGCCTGCGCACCATGGCATTTGGGTGGTTCGACCATTTGTACATTTGCTGGTGCATGCGTTCGGGATATTTGATCAGAAAAGGCCTTACGGCAAATTCTGCGCTGCTAAACTGCGTCATCTTCTCCAGCGCTGCTATTGAAGTTTCAAGCTCTTCCATTCCGAATACTTCCACGAAATCCGGAAAGATCATAAACTCAAGATACATTTCACCCGCATGTGTTTTTTTTAGATGATCGATGCAGCGAACAAGAATATCGGTTGCCTCCGAAAAATTTTCAGGCAGCAATTCTCCCATCACTTCTGCGATGTGGCGCATGCGTTGTTTCAACTCTTTTTCCGGCCAGTTTTTATCGAATACAAGTTTGGTAAAACGGTTTGCATCCAAAGAAGGATAAACCTGCTTCAATGCTGTAGTAAGTTCGTCAACGAAAGCTTTGTTGTATATATTCTTTAATGCATCCATGAGGTTTAAATTATGAATGTTGAGTTATGAATTATGAGTTGAAAATGTTTTAATTCAACATTCATAACTCATAATTCATAATTAATTTTTTTCTAACTGTTTCGCCTTTTCCCAATAAGCATCCATCTCTGCAAGCGTCATTTTTCCTAGTTCTTTCCCATCTTTTTTAGATTCTACTTCCAGATAAGTAAAGCGGCGGATGAATTTTTTATTTGTTTTCTCCAAAGCATCTTCCGGGTTGATGTCGAGAAAACGAGCGTAGTTGATCAATGAAAAAAGAAGATCGCCGAATTCTTTTTCCGCTCTTTCTTTATCGATCACTTTTCCTTCGGCCACGTTGAATTCTGTTTTGAATTCGTTTAATTCTTCTTCTACTTTTTCCCATACCTGTGTTTTTTCTTCCCAATCAAAACCTGCCGAGCGTGCTTTTTCCTGTATGCGCATCGCCTTTACCAGCGCGGGAAGCGATTTGGGTACACCACTAAGCACCGTTTTGTTTCCGCCTTTCTCCTTCATCTTGATCTGCTCCCAATTGCGTTTTACCTGCTCTTCATTTTCTGCCGTTACATCGCCATAGATATGCGGATGACGTACGATCAACTTATCGCAAAGTGCATTCAATACATCGGCAATATCAAAATCATCGGTCTCCGAAGCGATCTTTGCATAGAAGACAATATGCAGCATCAGGTCACCAAGTTCTTTTTTGATATCGGTAGTATTTTTCTCCAGGATGGCGTCAGAAAGTTCAAATGTTTCTTCGATGGTCAGGTAACGCAAACTCTCAAGGGTTTGCTTTTTATCCCAGGGGCATTGTTGGCGCAATTCGTCCATAATCGTGAGCGTTCTGTCGAATGCCCGGAGCATATCTTCGCGGCTGTTTTTCTTGGTCTCGGTACTCATAAATGCGGTATTATTTTTGTAAATTTGTATCCCTGGCATTGTGCTGTGATACCGGTGTTAAAGTTACTCGTTTAATTTTAATTTGAACTTAAAAAAAACCTCTATGTACAAATTTATTGCAATCATAATTTTGTCGCTGGCTGCCACCGCCACTCAGGCTCAAGTGATCGTAAAATGGGATGAGCTAAATAGGGATTGGTATATCAACAGTGGCGGCTATCCTGCCGATGAACCTGTGTTGGATTCGCTTTATTACAAGTTGCACGATTTTAAATTGCAACTAAAAGCCGACGGCACTTACAGGATGGTTTTTTCTAAAACAAAAGAAGAAATAGGAAAATTTGAAACAGACAAAAAGAAAAGAGAACTCATACTTATAGAAAACGGAACGGGTAAAAGGCTCGCTTACTCAGTAGCAGAGCTTACGCCGGATCTTCTTATGCTTACCATTGGTGAGAAATATACCTGGGCTTATTATCTGAGCCTCACGTCTCATCAGTAGATTCTAACTAACCCTGGAGGTTAGTAATCCAAATAAGGCTATTAACAACTAACATAAACACAAAGTGACTTTAATTAAATCAATTTCCGGAATACGCGGAACGATCGGCGGAAGAAGCGGCAATTCGCTTTCTCCCATCGACGTAGTAAAATTCACCTCTGCCTATGGCGCCTGGGTGAAGAGCAATAGTAAAAACAAAAAGATCGTCATCGGCCGCGATGCGCGGATCTCAGGAGAAATGCTGTCGAAGATCGTTGCCTCCTCCCTGCAAGGATTGGGGCTCGATGTAGTAGACCTTGGACTTTCCACTACACCTACCGTGGAAATGGCTGTAGTAATGGAAAAAGCTGCCGGAGGGATTATTCTCACCGCCAGCCATAATCCTATTCAATGGAACGCATTGAAATTATTGGATGCAAATGGAGAGTTTCTTTCTGCAGAAGCAGGGAAAAAAATATTGGAGATCGCCGAAAAAGAAGAAATCGATTTCGCAGAAGTAAAAGAGCTGGGAAGCTATACTACCAACGATACCTATTTTGAAAAACATATAGAAGCGATCCTGAAACTTCCACTGGTCGACAAAAAAGCGATCGAAGAAAGAAATTTTAAAATAGCGATTGATTGTGTGAACTCTACCGGTGGTATTGCAGTGCCTATGTTGCTTCAGGCTTTGGGCGTAAAACAGATCACTAAATTATTCTGCGAGCCGGATGGGCATTTTCCTCATAACCCCGAACCACTTCCGGAAAACCTTACGCAGATCTCCAACGAGATGAAGAAAGACAAACACGATCTAGGCATCGTGGTGGACCCGGACGTAGACAGACTGTGCTTTGTAAACGACGATGGATCCATGTTTGGAGAAGAATATACCTTGGTGGCAGTAGCCGATTATGTATTGAAAAATACACCTGGCAATACAGTTTCTAATCTTTCTTCTACTCGTGCATTGAAAGACGTTACAGAAAAAGCAGGTAAACAATATTTTGCTTCAGCTGTAGGAGAAGTGAACGTAGTTACCAAAATGAAGGAAGTAAAAGCCGTGATCGGTGGTGAAGGCAACGGAGGCGTGATCTACCCTGAACTGCACTATGGTCGTGATGCACTGGTGGGAATTGCTTTGTTCCTCACACATCTTGCAAAATATGGGAAATCCATTTCAATGCTTCGCAGTTCTTATCCTGCCTACCAGATCTCTAAAAATAAGATCGAGCTTACGCCAGAGCTGGATGTAGACTGTTTGATCAACGAGATCCGTGCCAAATACAAAAACCAACCGATCAACGATGTGGATGGTGTGCGGATCGATTTTGACAACCAATGGGTACACTTGAGAAAATCCAACACCGAACCGATCATCCGGATCTATGCCGAGTCAGAAACGCTGGCTACCGCGGATAACCTGGCTAACAAGATCATTACCGACATCAAGGAAATTATTGCAAAAGATGCGTGTTTACTTCGATAACGCCGCCACCACTCCCCTGGATCCACAGGTGATGGAGGCGATGATGCCTTATTTCCAACAGCATTACGGCAATCCGTCTTCCATCCATACCCACGGAAGGGAAGCGCGTGCCGCGCTGGATAAAGCGAGAAAGACAGTAGCCAATTATTTGCATGCGGCTACTTCTGAAATATTTTTTACTTCCGGTGGCACGGAAGCAGATAATACGGCAATTATTTCGGCCATTCGTTCCAACGGTATTCGCCATGCGATCACCTCTCCGCTTGAGCACCATGCAGTGCTGCATACGCTGGAGGCAATGCAAAAAGCAGGAGAGATCCGGCTTTCAAAGCTGGCGCTGAAAGAGAAAGGCGAACTAGATCTGGTACACCTGGAAAAATTATTGGAGGAAAATCCTTCGTCTTTCGTTTCGCTGATGCATGGCAACAATGAGATCGGCAACCTACTCGATATCGAGGCTGTGGCAATACTTTGCAAGCAATACGGTGCGTTGTTTCACTCTGATACGGTGCAAACGATGGGGCATTATTCTTTTGATCTGCAACAAAATGCTCCTGATTTCATAGCAGCCTCTGCGCATAAATTTCATGGTCCGAAAGGCGTAGGTTTTTTGTACATCAACGCCAACACAAAAATTCATCCTTACCTCCACGGAGGCGGCCAGGAGCGCAATATGCGCGGGGGTACAGAAAATGTGTATGGCATCGTAGGGTTGGCAAAAGCAATGGAAATAGCTTACACTACGCTTGAAGAACAAAAGCGACATATTCTTCAATTGAAGAGCAGGATGATTGCCGGCTTGAAAGAAAATATACCAGGAGTAAAATTCAACGGACTAAGCGAAGACCTTGACAAGAGTCTATACACTGTACTCAGTGTGGCAATTCCAGATGCGGGCGATGACGATATGTTGATTTTTAATCTCGACATCAATAAGATCTCCGCTTCCGCAGGCAGCGCTTGTTCGAGCGGCACCAACATTGGTTCACATGTCCTTCAGGCAATCAAAGCAGATGAGGCGTATGGACATATCCGTTTTTCTTTCAGCAAATACAATACAGTAGAAGAGGTGGATTATGTGCTTGAAAAATTGAAAAGCGTTAAGAAATTATGAATGTTGAATTATGAGTTATGGATGGATTGAAACATTATCATTCATAACTCATAATTCAACATTCATAACTTAAAGTAAGCATCAGCTTCTAAAAGAAAGTAATGCTTCAATCATGCGCCAACCTTCAGGAGTTTCCCATTTGGTCTTAATATCCGGCAACGACATGATCTTTGCCATGAGTTGATCATGATCTTTGCCTTTGACGAGCGCTTCGGAATATGGAAGATCGCTGAATGTAACCATTGAGTAGAGGGGCAAATAATCTTTATATTTTTGATGAATAGTCGCTTCTATTTTTTTTCGAAGCACAAAATTTTCATCGGCTACAAGATCGCGCATTTCTACAAAATTTTGCATCGCCAATTCCGCGATGGCATCGGTATTGACTTTGCGGTTTTTCTGATAAGCTGCTAATGTTTGTGTCCAATCATCTTTGTATTGGTCAAGCAGCTCATTTAAAATGCGTACATCCTCGAAGCCAGCATTCATACCTTGTCCGTAAAAAGGTACGATCGCATGTGCCGCGTCGCCGATCAGGAAGACAGAATCATTGACGATCCAGGGTGAGGTGTGAACGGTAGAAAGAAAAGAAGCTTCGGAAGCAAAATATTCTTCTTTCAGGTTTTTCGCTAAAGAGCGTGCATCTGGAAAAAATTCTTCGAAGAAATTTTGCAACGTTTCTTTATTTTGGATGGCCGCAAATGAATGTTCGCCTTCAAAAGGCAAAAACAAAGTACCTGTAAAGCTCCCGTCAGTATTGGGAAGCGCGATAAGCATAAATTTTCCGCGCGGCCAGATATGCAGTGCATTTTTATCTAAGAGGAAAGAATGATTGCTTCCCGCCGGGATCGTAATTTCTTTATAACCTTGAGGCAGTTTATCGATCTTGCTTTCTGTGATCTTGTTTTTTTCAAGCGCCTGACGTACCTGTGAAAAAGCCCCGTCGGCGCCTGCCAGCAATTGGTATGAGACGCTGGTTTTTTCTCGGCTTTGCTGATTTTCAAATTCGATCGTTTTTCTTTCAGGATTAATGCCAATACATTTTTCATTAAAATGGAAAGGGATCTTGTAGTCCTGGACAGCATATTCAATAAGGGCTCTGTTGAGTCCGCCACGGGAAACGGAATTGATGTATTGGCCTTCTTCTCCGTAAGGTTGAAAATTTGTAATTCCTTTACGATCGTGGATCATTCTCCCTTTCATGGGAATAGCATTTTGAAGAATTATTTTTTCAAGTGCTGCTTTCTGCAAAGCATGAATGCCCCGATGGCTTAGTGCAAGATTGATCGAACGTCCGTCGTCCAGCAATGTAATGCGTGGGTCGGCTCGTTTCTCGTATACAGAAACATCATAACCTCTGCGAGCCATATAAATAGCCAACAGGCAGCCAACAGGTCCGGCACCATTAATTAGAATTGAAGAAGAACTCATAGTGCAATTTAAATAAATTATAAATTATGAGTTATGAATGTTGAATGGAAAAAGGGATTCGGAGAGTAATTTAGCAATAAGAATTTACTATTGATGAAAGAGATAGGAGAGAGGAGTTGTATTACTAAAAAATCATCACTCACTGCTCACACTCATAACTGTTTAGTGGTGGTGGTCATGATCGTTGCCTTTGTCGAGCAGGCGGATCACGGTGCCTAAAATAAAAACAGCTGCCCATGTTGGATAAAGCGCCCACATATCTTCTACGTTTTTACCGATCAGCAAAAGTACTCCTTGGCAGAAGATGCTGAATCCTACGCCGATGAGACTGATCGTTTGAAAACCGTTTAAACTGTGCATGTCTACAATATACACATAATTTTATTGAATCTCAATTTTTTAAAGAGTATTTTTGATGCTTTACGCAGATTTTCCAATGAGTAGTTTTGTAAGCATAGATCACGTCAGAGAGGCCCAGAGACACCTGAAAGGGGTGGCCAAACATACCCCGCTGGATTTAAATGTAAACCTTTCCGAACAATACGAATGCACAGTATTGCTAAAAAGAGAAGATCTCCAGATCGTTCGTTCTTACAAAGTTCGCGGTGCCTATAATCTTATGTCGTCTATGCCGAAAGAAAAGCTATCTGCCGGCGTAGTATGTGCCAGCGCGGGAAATCATGCGCAAGGCGTAGCGTATTCCTGCAATTTGCTCAAGATTAAAGGCCATATCTATATGCCCACCACTACACCGAAACAAAAGGTAAACCAGGTGCGCATGTTTGGAAAAGAATACGTAGAGGTAATTCTTGTCGGCGATACTTTCGACGATGCGTATGCAGAGGCGATCAAATATACCCAGGAGCACAAACTACTTTTTGTACACCCGTTTGACGATGAGAAGATCATTGAAGGACAAGCCACAGTAGCGCTGGAAATACTGGAAGACACAAAAGATCAGATCGATTATATTTTTGTGCCGATCGGCGGCGGCGGACTGGTATCGGGAATTATTTCCTGTTTCAAGATCATGAGTCCGGAGACAAAGATCATAGGGGTAGAGCCGGAAGGTGCGCCTTCAATGTTTAAGTCGATCCAGCACCAGAAAAATATTACGCTCGATCATATCGATAAATTTGTAGATGGTGCGGCCGTAAAAAGAGTAGGCGATTTGAATTTTGAAATTTGTAAAAATTCGATCGACGATATCGTGTTGGTGCCGGAGGGAAAAGTATGTACGACGATCATTAAGTTATACAACGAAGAAGCCATTGTAGCTGAGCCGGCCGGAGCGCTCAGCATTTCGGCGCTGGATGCTTACAAAGAAAACATCAAAGGCAAAACCGTAGTATGTGTGGTAAGCGGCAGTAACAACGACCTGGGTCGAATGGATGAGATCCGCGACCGTTCGCTCTTGTATGAAGGATTAAAGCATTATTTCATCATCAACTTCCCCCAAAGAGCCGGAGCCTTGCGCGAATTTCTCGACGATGTCTTAGGCCCGCACGATGATATTACACATTTTGAATACACTAAAAAAACCGTAAAAGAATACGGCCCTGTATTGATCGGCATAGAGCTGAAACAAAAAGAAGATTATGCGCCGTTGATGGAAAGATTGGCAAAGAAAAAATTTGATTATACGATCATCAATAAGGATCCAATCTTGTTTAATTTCTTTTTGTAGAAAGTTTCTGTCATAGCGAGAAGTCTGCTGTGTAGCAGCGACGAAGCAATAACGTTTCACTTATTGATTTAAAGATTTTTCAACAAATAATCCGTGATCATTTTATAAAGATGATATCTCGTATTCCCGCCATATAAGCTGTGATTTTTATCGGGATAATAAAATGTTTCAAACTGCTTATTCGCCTTGATCAATGCGCGCTGCATTTCGATAGCATTTTGAATATGCACATTGTCGTCAGCGGTGCCGTGGATGAGTAGGTAATTTCCCTTTAATAGATCGGCAAAATAAGCAGGCGCATTTTCATCGTATCCTTTTGAGTTGTCTTTGGGAAGTCCCATGAAACGTTCAGTGTAAATATTGTCGTAATATCTCCAATTAGTAACCGGCGCTACGGCAACTGCAGTTTTGAAATAATTTGATCCTTTGGTAATACACAGTGAAGAGAGATAGCCTCCGAAACTCCAACCAAAAATGCCAATACGCGAAGAGTCTACATATGATTGTGCACGAAAATATTTTGCTGCTTCGATGAGGTCTTCGGTTTCGTATTTGCCAAGATTATGTTGTGTGATTTTTTTGAAAGAAGCTCCCCGTCCGCCAGTACCACGGCCGTCGATGCATACTACCAAATAACCTTTCTGTGCAAGCAGTTGGTACCAAATAAAATTCGGGCCTTTCCAGGAGTCCAATACTTCCTGCGAGCCGGGGCCTCCGTAGATCGTGAAGAGTACAGGATAATGCTTGGCAGGACTGAAGTTGGCAGGCTTGATCATCCAGCCGTTTAGCGTTGTGTTTTGAGAGGTGGTGAATTTGAAAAATTCATGTTTGCCAAGATTGGCCTGCGCTAATTTTTCGCGAAGAGAAGCATTACTGCTCATAACTTTAGGAAGTGTATTTTCACCGGTTTGTCTCAGCAGCATCACCGGCGGATGATCGAAGCTGGCGTAGGTATCGGTATAGTGTGCAAAATCGGGAGCAAATGAAATAGAGTGTACGCCTTTTTCTTTGGTAAGTTTTTTCTTCTTATGCCCGCTGAGATCTATGGAGTACAAGTGTTTTTCCATAGGAGAGTCTTCCTGGGAAATAAAATAAACCAATTTGTTTTTTTCGTCCACACCCAATAATTCTGCAACCTCGTAAGCGCCGCTGGTAAGGGGTTGCACCTGGTTCTCTTTTTGTGAATATTTGTAGATATGCCGGAAGCCATTTTTTTCGGAAGTGAAAATAAAATCTTCCGTGCCGTTGAGATAAAAATGGTTGTCTGTAATTTCTACGTAAGCACTATCTGTTTCAGTATATGGAGTAGAAGATTTTTTCTGTGAAAGATCGTAATGAATAATCTCCAGTTTATTCTGAAGCCGGTTCATCCGGTAATAAGAAACAATATGTGCAATGCCCGTCCAGCGCATCCGCGGGAAATATTCGCGTTCTCCGGCTAATGTGGCGTCGATATCGATCGTTTTGTTTTCGTCCAGCAGTGCGCAGTGGAGCGATACCTGTGAATTATCTTCTCCAGCTTTTGGATATTTGTAGCGGTAATCGGTAGGATAAATATTTCCCCAAAGCTGCATATTATATTCTTTCACACGGCTTTCATCAAATCGGTAGTAAGCAATCCTTTTGCTGTCTGGCGACCAGAAGAATGCTTTCGCAAATTCAAATTCTTCCTCATACACCCAATCGCAGGCGCCATTGATGATAAAATTAAATTTGCCATCGCTGGTAAGTATCTTTTCTTTATGAGTGCTGATGTCGGTTATGTAAAGATTGTTGTCGCGCACATACGCTATTTTTTTTCCATCGGGAGAAAATTCCGGATAAGAAATTTTTCCTTTTTTTAATTCATAAAGAGGAGCAAGTGTACCTGTCTTGGTATCAAAAATATAATAATAAGCTTTGGAAGATCGGCGGTAAATAGATTCTTCCTGGCTGCTAAACAGGATAGTTTGCTGATCAGGGCCAAGTATATAGTCTTCAAAAGATACACTATCCGGCAGATCCTGCGGCATAAGTGCTGTAAGCTCTCCGCCTTCAGACCCTTTTATGGAATATAAGTGCACGGAAGGCAAGCCTTTTTCATTTTTGTCCATATCTGAATAATGCTGTCCATCAGGAGTCCAATTAAAGAAAGGAGTGTACTCAGCGCGGTATTTACCATTGAGCCAGAGGTCTTCGAGCGTGAGGTTTTGCGCGTTGGACGACAACGGCAGTATTGGCAAAAGCAAAAAAAGTATATTTTTATACATTTGATTAACATTAAAATTATTAATTCGTATTATTTTTTGATAAATATATTAGCAGTAAGCCAAAAATTAATTATATTTAAACTCATTTTTTTAATGAAATATACATTTGTTAAATTATTTAGAAAACAAACCATTAATTAAACACTATGAAAAAAATAGCCTATCTATTTTCTGCGGCTGCATTTGCCGCACTTTCTACTCTTACATCTTGTAAAAAAGATAAAGAAACCCCAGTAGACAACAATCCTGAAGCTCCCGTGGTTACTTCTACTATGACCACTACTAATGGAGGTAATACCGGAACTGCCATTGCATCCATGGATGTCACTACTTCCACTGGTACCGCTAAAATCAGACTTGATGTAACAAGCACCGTGGATCTTGACAAAATATATATTATGAAATCTGAAGACAATGGATCACTACAAGCTGTTACGGTAGCTGACGTGGCAAGCCAAGCCGGCGCTACTTTTACTGGTGGAAGTGCTAATTACTCTTTGTCAGTGCCAGGCAGTACTAAAAGTTTTATCATTGATATACCTGTTTCTGTAAGAACTACTTCAGCTGCAGTTACAGATGTTTATTATGTTTGGATCACGAATGGAACAGGAGCCTTCACTAAGCCAACTAAAAATACCGTGCTTGGTCCTGCTATTATTACTTTGAAATATACTTCTGCTGCCCCTGCATATACGTATCACAGCTTTAGTGCTACTTTAGCTAGCCAATTGAATAACACTGTAGGCAGCTTGCTTGTAACCTCTGGTCAGGGAGGAGTACTTTCTACTCCAGATTATGATGATGCACCTACAAGTGTTGATCTTAGCCTATCTTCTTTGAACAGTACTGGTACTGCGCTAGGTACAAATTCTAACTGGTTAATATCTCCAGACCAAAGAGGTACTGTTGGATTTAGCAATGAACCTACCAGCCCTGCTCCTAATGCTACTATTATTGAAGCTTATTCAGGTTCTGCCACATTTGATAATGCAACTGGTAGCGATCTAAACAGTTTGACGTTTGGAACAGGTAATAAAGTTCAAATTACTGCAGGAGGTGTTTATCAATTTAAGACAGCAACTGGCAAAAAAGGTTTGATTAAGGTGTCTTCTTCTTATGTTTACTCTACTGGTACTACTGCTACTGTAGATGTAACTGTAAAAGTTCTTAACTAATCTATTGAGAACAGATTTATAACTACGCTTAAAGCGTGGATAAAAAAGGGAGCATATAGCTCCCTTTTTTTGTTTAATAAAGATACATGAATCGTCAGTAAGAAATAATAAAGATTTTTAACTATACTTTAGATGGTTAAAGTTCGTTAATTATTAATTCTTTCGCTTAAATTTGAAAAAACTAAGTCTAATCAATTATTATGACAAGAACAGGATATTTTTTGTTGATCAGTATGTTGGTTGGCATGATGGCATTTTTAAGTTGTAAGAAGAAAAACAACCCTGCCCCTCAGGATTGTTCATCTTCAACTTTCCCAAGTAATACAGGTTCTGCTACTATTCAGGTTCTCAATTATTCAACGGTCAGTTCTGATGGATTTACTTTAATCAATACAAATGCAGGAGACAATCTCTCGCTCGCTGTTAAAATCACCAAAGGAACTAACAGAGCGCAAACATTGAGAGTATATCAAACAGACTGTGTCAATCAGGTGGGTACACAAATAACCCTGACTGGTCAATCAAATGTAGCTAACGATGGCACAATCAGTCTTAGAAATACGGATGATGATCAAATCAGGCAATTTATTTTCGCAGTCCCTCCTGGTCTGTCTGCTCTTTATTTGAACCTTGAAGTAACAGAAAGTGGTGGCGGACTTACGTACCATAGAGTGAAACTGGTTATATCGGGTTCTGGTATTATTGAGTCTTATACAAATATAGCATTGGGTGGGGGTACGAGCACTACTGCTTCAAGGTTGAGTACGGGTACAGGCTGGACCTATGCATCTTGCGATGCCGCAAACAACATGGACTATATTGATATCACGTATGCAGTAGCTACCAATTCTTATCTGTGCTCAAACCCTGCACGCTTTCTTTCTCCTATTAGCTTGTCTGACCACACTGCTTCTTGTGGTGATAACGGGATGCTTCAGACAGATGGTGGGAATCACACCTATTTCAGAGCACACATTCCTTCTGACTTTCCTATAGCTACCGATGTAACCCTCGCTGCGCTGACTGTTGTTTCTACAGACCCTGAATATATTCAGATCACCACAATGCCTTCTACATTTGAGTTCCTCAACTCATATGGTAAAAAAGGTCTAATCCAGGTTACAAGTGGTACACTTAATAATACTGCAGCTGACATCACAGTAAGTGTGAAAGTTCAACCTTAATCACTTTCTTAATGATCGACAAGTTTAAGATTAAAAACTCAAATTTAAATTTTCTAACCTGCTAGTAAAGAATTGCTGAAGAAAATATTTCCAAACAAATAATCGATTCTTTTATCTTCTGTATCCCGCGCCAATTATGCCTTCTCACAGGCCTTATATGCTTCATGTGATTTCTACAAAAGTTTGTGCGACAGTTGTAAAGTGAATGTTAACAAACCGCTGCACTTTTGTACAGACAATTTAATTACTAGAGCCAAGAAGTAAGCCTGTAGATAACCCTCCTCAAAGGAGGATGATGGAACCGATGGTATAGAGAATTAAATCTTAAAAAGTAAAAAAACAGAAATTTTAAAAAATCATTTTTATGAAAAAGATAATCTATTTTTCAGCAGCAGCCATGGTGGCTGTGCTTTCATTGAGTTCTTGCAAAAAAGATAAAAAGGACGATAACAACAACAACAATAATAACAATACCACAGCTCCGATGGCTACTGCTACCATGAACGATAGCAACCACGGAAACACAAGTACATCGATCAATGTGAGCGGCGCCAGCTCTGCAACGATCAGACTGGATGTAAGTTCTACTACACACCATATTGATAAGATCTATATTATGAAGTCAGAAGACAATGGAAATTTTACAAGTTCCGTTTTTGCAAACCTGACAAGTACTGCTAATCTTAACTTTACAGGTGGTTCTAATAGCTATTCATTCGATGCGCCGGATAGTGCAAAATCCTTTATCCTGGATATTCCGGTTACGCTAAGATCAAATGCTACCACCGATGTATATTATGTATGGATGACTCAAGGTGATGGCGACTTTACAATGCCTACAAAACACCAAGTATTAGGTATGGCGAAAATAACGTTGCACTATACCTCTTCTACAGCAGCATCGTTTACTTCCGCTACTACTACTATAGGAGACCAAACTTCGAATTCAGGATTTATGCTTTCACTGGTAGCAGATATTTCTGCTCTTCTACAAGCAAGCTACAGCGATGCTCCGGAGTCTTGCGATCTTTCAGCAGTAGCGTTGAACGCAGCAGGTACTGCTAAAGAAGATGGTAGCAACTACATCTACCTGGTTTCTCCTGATATCAGAGACGATCTAGGGTTCACTGGCGAGCCTTCTGGTGCTAATACTTCTTATATCTCTGCTTATGCAGGTTCGGATTTTGAAACCATCACTGGTGCGCAACTTCAAAACCTTACGGTAGGTGCTTCTCAGAAAGTACAAATAGCAGTAGGTGGTGTTTATCAGTTCGCTACTGAATCAGGAAGAAAAGGATTGATTAAAATTAACTCTATTTCACATGAAATCGACGTTGATGGTGGAGTAAACATTAATGCTACAATTAAGGAAACTAACTAATATTTTTTTTAGTGGAAAAAGGAAAGCCCCGGTCGCCGGGGCTTTTTGCGTTGTAGCTTAACCATCGTCTTCCTGTTTCGTATAACTTCTAAAAATTATCAGGAACACCGGATCGTTTTTTTTATTATTTTGAAAAAGATTTGAACACAAAAATTATTATTCCATGAACTTCCAGTTGAATGAAGAACAGCTCGCCGTACAAGCCGCCGCTCGTGATTTTGCATGTACAGAATTACTCCCCGGTGTGATCGAACGCGACGAGCACCAGACTTTTCCTAAAGAACAAATAAAAAAACTCGGAGAACTGGGTTTCATGGGAATGATGGTAGATCCCAAATATGGCGGCAGTGGCATGGATGCAGTGTCTTATGTATTGGCCATGGAAGAAATTTCTAAAATAGATGCCTCCGTTTCCGTTTGTATGTCGGTCAACAATTCTCTTGTGTGCTGGGGGCTGGAAACATTTGGTACAGAAGAACAAAAACAAAAATACCTTCCCCGCCTTGCTAAAGGAGACATCATCGGCGCCTTCTGCCTCTCCGAGCCAGAGGCCGGTTCTGACGCTACTTCCCAACGTACCACCGCTGTAGATCAAGGCGATCATTATTTAGTAAATGGTACTAAAAACTGGATCACCAACGGAAACTCAGCTTCCGTCTATATGGTTATTGCACAAACACATCCGGAAAAAGGACATAAAGGCATCAACGCGCTCATCATAGAAAAAGGTGCAGAAGGTTTTGTGGTAGGAAAGAAAGAAAACAAAATGGGGATCCGCGCTTCTGATACACATAGTTTAATGTTCAACGATGTGAAAGTACCCAAGGCAAACCGTATCGGCGAAGATGGATTCGGTTTTTCATTTGCTATGCAAACGCTCAACGGCGGGCGCATTGGCATTGCTTCGCAGGCTTTAGGCATAGCTTCCGGGGCATATGAATTGGCGCTGAAATATTCTACCGAGCGCAAAGCTTTTGGAAAAACCCTTTCCGAACACCAGGATATTCAATTCAAATTGGCAGATATGGCTACCCGTATCGACGCGGCCCGTTTACTTTGTTTAAAAGCAGCATATCTGAAAGATCAGCATAAGGAATATGGTACAGCCAGCGCGATGGCTAAATTATTTGCGGCCAAAACAGCCATGGATGTTACTACCGAAGCAGTACAAATCCATGGCGGATATGGATATGTTAAAGAATATCACGTAGAAAGATTGATGCGCGATGCTAAAATCACCCAGATTTATGAAGGCACCTCAGAAATACAAAAAATCGTCATTTCGAGGGAATTGTTAAAAAAATAACATTTTTATACCACCAAAATAGGCCATATTTATTGCTATAATATAATTTTATTCGTTGAATTATTTGAATTTATGAATTTAATATATTAGTATTGTACAAATTATTAGAATAATTACAATTAGGCTTTAGTCATATTTTGAGTGTTTTTTAGCTTTCTGTATCATGGAAGATTATAATAAAATTATCGAGTCTCTTGGTGTTCGTTACATCAAATCCAAGAACATTAAAATTATTCAGCCAATCACCGTAGAGAATTTTTATGATGTGGGCAACACTATCATTCTGCTCCACAGAGGTGAGATTTCTTATGGCGAGGATAAAACTAAACTAAACGAAGGAGAATTATTATTCATCCCAGGTGGTAGACTTACTTCCGTGACCTACGGAAAAAACAATCCTGTAAAGCTCACCAACGAAGACCTTCTGAATAACCGCGATAAGTTCTTAAGCTATAATAAAAATTTCAGCCACGTAGGAATGGAAACCGACAGTTTCAGCTACGTAACGTTCGAAGCGAAAGTATTTGACTCTGTAAACTTCTTTGCATCGCTCGACATTCCTCCATTTGTGATCACCGGCACCGATAAGCTGGCAGAAACATTGATCGAAACGGTAAAAGAAGAAATGACCGAGTATCCCGGAAAGGAACGTCTCATCAAAGTAAATACTGAAAGGATCGTTATTGAGATCGTTCGTTTTATCCTGGAGAAAAGATTGTTTGTGGAGCAATTAGCGACCAACAGTACTTATTTCAAAGACCCTCGTCTGATCGATATTTTTGCTTTCATCAAAAAACACCTCGGCGGCGATCTTTCCAACAAAGTGCTGGCCAACGTAGCAAACGTTTCGGAAGATTACGTAGGACAATACTTCAAAATGCTGACCGGTATCAACCCTCAGGATTATATCGAATACCAGCGTATGGAGATGGCGGTAAACTTACTTCGTACCACTAAAAAATCAATCCGCGAAATCGGAGCGGAGGTTGGATACAAAGATACTGCATACTTCTGCCGTCGTTTCAAAATGATGTTCGGTATCCCTGCCGGAAAAATGAGAAGAAGAGAATCGTTGATGAACTTGTAGTTCATTGATATTAAAAACATATAGTAAAAGAGCCTGTAGTACTTCACTACAGGCTCTTTTATTTAAGTTATGAATGGTGAATTAAAAATTCATAGCTCATAATTTTTAACAGTATTGATCTCCTGAACGATCGAAGCGATCTCAGAAAGCAGCGATGGATTTTTTTCAATTCCATTTCCTACCACGATCACATCAGCCCCGGCCATCAAGGCATTGTATGCTTTTTCTCTGGTATTAATTCCTCCCCCTACGATCACTGGTACTTCTACCGACTTGCGTACCATGCGGATCATGTCTGCGGCCACTGGTACTTGTGCGCCGCTGCCACCGTCGAGGTAGATCAGTTTTAACCCAAGCATTTCACCAGCCATAGCGGTACAGGCAGCTATAGCAGGCTTGTCGTAAGGAATAGGAGTAGTATTGCTAATATAAGAGACCGTTGTTTGGCGTCCGCAGTCAACCAACATGTAGCCGGTAGATAAGATTTCGAGCCCACTTTGTTTCAGAATAGGTGCCGCGATCACATGTTGTCCGATCAATGCATCGGCGTTGCGGCCGGAGATGAGCGAAAGCAATAAGATCGCATCGGCTTCTTTGCAGATCTGGTTATTACTTCCCGGGAAAATTACTATGGGAATATCAGTATGTTCTTTTATGATCCGAATGGTAGTGGCCAGCCGGTCGTCGGTAAGCAGGCTACCGCCGACAAAAAAATAGCTGATGTTATTTTCCATACCCAAGTTCACCATTTTTTTGCAGCCCGCTTCGTCCAGCTTATCCGGATCGAGAAGCACCGCAAAGGATTTTTGTCCTTTTGATTTTCTTTCCTGCAGGGAAGTGTATATGGATTTCATCTGGTAATTTTTTCAATAGGTAGAAATTTCGCCTCTTCGGTTCGTTCGCGTATTTCTGCCAAAGTCTTTATTCAAATATAAATTATTTGGCGCGGCTTTTCAATTAATATGCCTTTTAGCGTAAAGGTAAGCCAGGTATATATTCCTTGATATTGTCGGGCCGCAATACAAAATTTAGATTCAAGCCTACTACGGGACTCACATGGTTTACTTTATAATAAATATTATTACCTGCTGCATCGGAAGTGCCTACCGGATAATAATATTCCGTCTCTCTCATCACGAAAACACCCAGGTAAAGATTCTTGCTGATGCCATAAAAGACATCTGCGCGCAGTCGGGTGAAATCAATCCTCCGGTCTTTATAAATATCAGCGTATAGGTTTGAGTTGAGTAGGATCTTATAGGAAAGCATGAATCCCAAAGGGTGCTGGGCTACTTTCACTTCTTTATAAAGCGCGGCAGCAATACCTGCCTGAAGGTCTTTCTTACTATCGAAAAAAGATTGGTTGAAATGATGAATATATTCGCCGGAAAGTTCTTTGATAAATTTGATGGAGCCGATTTTTCCCCGGTGTGTCACATTTGCTTTTACTGTAGCCATGTTGAGTCCCGCATCGTAGGCCAGGCGGTGCGATGCAGAAGCGCCTACATACCATTTGCCACCGGCGTTTACTTCAATACCAAGACGGTTATAAAGTCGCGTGCTGTTGGTTACAAGGTAGCGGTAGTCTTTGTTGAAATTATAATCGATACTATAAAACACACAGCTATTTTCTCTGAAATAGTATTCTCCTTTGATGCCGGCCATAGGTACAAGCCCGGTATATCTTTTTACAATCGGAGCATTGTCAGGTTTTGTCTGGGCAAAAGAGCTAAAATTGCTTAGCAGCAAGAGAAAAACGACAGCGCAAAACGTATGTTTGATCATAGTTTAAAGATAGCCATTAAGGTTTGTACAAAAAAAAACACGAGACTAAATGATCTCGTGTAGTATTCTAAGTTGGATAAAATCCAACTATTCTTTCGAATTAAGAAAGAAGTGAGCTTACGAAAGTGCTCGTAGTAGGCTCAGCTGGCTTAGCAGCAGGCTTCTTCTTAGCGGCTACTTTTTTTTTAGCAGCAGGCTTCTTAGCAGCTGGTTTCTTAGCAGCTACTTTTTTCTTAGCAGCAGGCTTCTTAGCAGCTACTTTTTTCTTAGCAGCTGGTTTCTTAGCAGCTACTTTTTTCTTAGCAGCAGGCTTCTTAGCAGCTACTTTTTTCTTAGCAGCAGGCTTCTTAGCGGCTACTTTTTTCTTAGCAGCTGGTTTCTTAGCAGCTACTTTTTTCTTAGCAGCAGGCTTCTTAGCGGCTGCTTTCTTTTTTGCGGTTGGCTTTTTTGCTGTTGCCATGTGATCCTCCTTTTTTTAATTGTTTAAAACTAAGTTTAATTAATAAACTAAAAGCACTTCAATAATATAGTTTTTTTTCATAAGTTCCAAATATTCGGATGGTTGCATTCCCCTTTTTTTCAGATCATACCCCTCTTGGAAGGCCATATTTCATGGTCGTTTCAGCCCCTTGATGAGTTGCTTTGCAGGCGGCAGTAAAAACAGAATGCTCTGCAAGCCTCATGAATAAAGGTCTACAGAGCATCGCAAATTTTTGCCTCAAAAAACAAGTCTAATTTTTTTTTATTCCGAAAGGCAATTTTTTAGTCAAAAATATTTTTCAACATTTTTGAATTTTTTTTTAAATCTCGATCTCAATTTGATTTCTTAAGAGATCTTCCATCGTTTCACGCTTGCGAATGAGTACAGCTTTTCCATCCAGAATCATCACTTCAGCAGGTCTGAAACGGGAGTTATAGTTCGAACTCATGCTGAATCCATAGGCACCGGCGTTGCGCAGGCATACGATGTTTCCTTCCTGCACTTCCGACATCTCCATATCGGTAGCGAAAGTGTCGGTTTCGCAGATATAACCTACTACATCGTATTTTTTCTTAGCTCCGGTAGGGTTAGACACATTGAACACGCTGTGGTATGCATCATACATCATCGGGCGGATCAGGTGATTCAGCCCGGTATTGAGCCCTACGAAGGTGCAGACGGGTGTTTCTTTCACCACATTGATTTTAGCAAAAAGGAAACCGCACTCGCTCACCAGGAATTTGCCTGGCTCAAACCAGATCTCCAATTCTTTTCCATAGCGTTTGCAGAAAGAAATAAATGCTTCTTTCATTTTTATTCCCAGCTCTACAATGTCAGTTACATGGTCGCCTTCCTTGTAAGCAACTTTGAATCCGCTGCCGAAATCAAGAAATTTTAATCCGGTAAACATCATCGCTACCTGAAAAACCACTTCTGCCGCTTGTACAAATGCTTCAGGACTTTTAAAATCGGAGCCGCTGTGTACATGAATGCCGGCTATTGATAACTTATATTGATCGGTCAGGGCATATACGATGTCCATCTGATCGATGGAAATACCAAACTTGGAGCGTTTGTGCCCGGTCATGATCTTTTTATTTCCACCAGCGTCGATGTGAGGATTTACACGGATGCAAACGGGATAGCTGCTGCCATACTCTTTGCCGAATTTTTCCAGGAATGGAATGTTGTCGATATTGACAGTCACCCCCAGTTTGATCGCTTCGCGGATTTCTTCAAAATCGCTACAGTTGGGTGTAAACATGATATTCTCCGGAGCAAAGCCTGCCATCAACGAAAGTTTGACTTCCTGGATCGACACCGCATCGGCGCCAGCGCCGGCTCTCCTCAGTACCTTCAGCACCGCCTGGTTGGTGAGCGCTTTGGTCGCATACTTAATACGTATATTTACTCCCTCAAAAGCTTTCTTCAAACGTTCGTACTGAAACACTATTTTATCCGCGTCGTATACATAGAGCGGAGTATCATATTCCTGGCATACATCAAGTACATTGATGCCCTGGATCTGATACTGATCGTTTACTAATTGCATATTTAATTTTACTCTATTATATATTATTAATTTAAGTATCCGGTTATGGTCGAAGCGTCTGAAATCCTAAAGCCCAATCTCCATATTCCAAAACAAGCCTTCTTTGGAATTCGGAGATTGGTTTTTGGAAATTAACATATTGCAGCCAACAAACGGATGATTATTATTTATAGTGTCGCAAGTTACATTGTTTTTGTCTGCTTAGGAAAATAAATTTCCTGAGAACCTCATTTGTTCTTTTTCTGAATATTTTCTTATATTTGACAGATAAGAGATTCAAAGATGAACAAGACAAAATTACGTACAAACTGGTGGCACATAAACTAAGCGTTTTTGTGAACATGTCTTTTATGTAATTATCAATATCATTCAATAAGGCTTGCTGTTCACAGCAGGCCTTTTTCAATTTAAGTATGAAAAAGTATTCTTTAAAAACCTCCTATCGGAAGATCCTGGCCGATACCATCACTCCTGTCAGCATTTATCTAAAACTGCGCGACAAGTATCCCAATAGTATCCTGCTGGAAAGCTCCGATTACCATGGCAACGAAGACATCTACTCTTATATCTGTTGCCAATCAATCGCAGGAATGAAAGTGGAGAATGGGAAACTGGAATTTAACTTTCCTGATGGAACCCAAACTTCGGAACCGCTCACTCCAAACACCGATATGCCTGCCGCGATCGGTAATTTTGCCAATTCGTTTGAAACAACAAAACTGAATTTCCCTTTCATCACCGGTGGCATCTTTGGCTATTGTGCATACGACGCAGTACGCTACTTCGAAGAAATCGAGATCAATACGTATCAGTCAGAGTTGAGAAAAATACCAGATATTCAGTATCACGTGTATCGCTATATTATAGTGTTCAACCATTTCAACAACGAAGTATTTCTTATTGAAAACACTTACGGTGAAAACCAGGAAAGCGAAGTAGATAAAATAGAGGGATACATTCGCAAAAGAGATTTTGCCACCTATAAGTTTAACCTGATCGAAGGAGAAGAATCAAATTTTACCGACGATGAGTTTTTGAAAGTACTCCAAAAAGGTGTAGATCACTGTATGCGCGGCGATGTATTCCAGATCGTACTTTCCAGGAGGTTCTCCAGACAATACAACGGTGACGATTTCAACGTATACCGCAGCCTGCGCTCGATAAACCCATCACCCTATCTTTTCTATTTCGACTATGGCAGTTTCCGTATCTTCGGCTCCTCGCCGGAAGCGCAGATTGTAGTGAAGAATGGAAAATCCACCATTTACCCGATCGCCGGCACTTTCCGCCGTACGGGCGATGATAGCAAGGATTATGACCTGGCTAAAAAACTGCTCAACGACCCCAAAGAAAATGCTGAGCATGTAATGCTCGTAGACCTGGCCCGCAACGACCTGAGCCGCCACTGCGAGCAGGTGCAGGTAGAGACTTTAAAAGAAGTACAATATTATTCGCACGTCATTCACCTGGTATCAAAAGTGACCGGGCAGATGCATGAGAAAGAAAATTTTGCAAAAATCGTAGGAGATACTTTCCCTGCCGGCACACTCTCCGGAGCACCGAAGCACAGCGCGATGCAGATCATCAACCGTCTGGAGCACGGAAACCGGGGTTTCTATGGGGGATGCATCGGTTTTATGGGCTTCAACGGCGAATTCAACAGCGCCATAATGATCCGTTCGATCCTAAGCAAGGATAATGTGCTGTACTACCAGGCAGGGGCCGGTGTGGTAGCGCTTTCCAGCATTAACAGCGAACTGCAGGAGGTAAACAATAAATTGGCAGCGCTGAAAAAGGCGATTGAGGAAGCGGAGCAGGTAGCTTGATTAGAATTTTAAATTTTAAATTTTGAATTAAAAACCGGTTTATTTTTGTTCAGAATTTAACAAAATCAATAAAAAACAAATATCAGATTATCTGGCATCCGGTATCTGGTATCTTCTTTAAACTACGTCAAAAACTACACTACACTACAAATGAGTACGAATACCAGAATTCTGATGATCGATAATTATGATTCGTTTACCTACAATCTTGTACATATTGTAAAGAAGTTAGGCTACGAGATCGATGTGTTCAGAAATGATAAAATAACGATTGAGGAAGTAGGGAAATATGATAAGATCATGCTTTCTCCAGGTCCTGGTATTCCTTCAGAGGCGGGAATACTCCAGGAGGTAGTGCGTACGTATGCTCCTTCCAAAAATATTTTGGGTGTTTGCCTGGGAGAACAATGCATCGGAGAGATTTTCGGAGGCACGCTCACCAATCTTGACAATGTTTTTCATGGCATTGCTACTCCTGTAAAACTTACCAATAGCAAAGATCCAATATTGTTCAAAGGAATTCCAGAACGGTTTTCCGTAGGTCGTTATCATTCCTGGGTTGTAGATGCCAAAGGATTCCCGGATGTGCTGGAGGTGACTGCGGTAGATGATTCAGGAAAAGTGATGGCGCTAAAACATAAAACCTACAATGTGCGCGGTGTGCAATTCCACCCGGAATCTATTCTTACTGAACATGGAGAGAAGATGCTTGATAACTGGTTAAAGAGCTAGCGTCAATTTTAAATTTTGAATTATAAATTTTAAATGAAGAATTCGTCGTGATCATTTAAAATTTATAATTCAAAATCATTCAATATGATTCATCTTGTCCTTCACAATCTCCAATGCCTTCTTCATCTTGTCTACATCCACAGAAGCGGCTTGCTGATCTATTTTGTTCTGCTCTTGTTGCTTTGTTAATTCTACAAGTTCTGCAGCATTCTTTTTTTGTTTGGCTTCGAGATCTGTACGAGTTTGTTTATTGCGGGCGATTTCTTTGGCTAATCGTTCTCCTTCCGAAACTTTCTTTTGCTGGGATTTGATCGCTTCTGTAAGCGCCTTTTTTTCTTCATCGGTTTGAGGCTGTCCGTTGGCGGCGTGTTGTGAAGCTTTGATATTTTCTACGTTCAATAAAGCTGTTTTTTGTTCAGCAAAATTATTGTCGATCTCTCGGTTCAGACGGGTATAATCTTCCTGGTTGATCTTAAGTTTGTTTTCCAGTTCCGCTTTTTGTGTTTGGTTGGCTTCTGTTTTGTCTTGCAGATTGATACCTTCCGTCACTTCTTTTTCATGGATCTTAGTTGCCGCTTCCAGTGCGCCTTCTGCGTCTATGATCTGGCGGTTTACGTCTTCTTTGTATGCGTTTACGGCAAATTCGTAAAGCATTTTCTCTGCGCCCGCGTATTGCGCTTCCGATTCTTTGGTTACAAATTTAGAACCCATATCAATGGCCCACCATACGCGTGCGCCGGTATGCGCTACTTCTACCATCGAGAGCACGCGACAAGGATAATCGCTGATCGCTTTCATTTCTGCAGACTGCACGAAAATAAGACCTTTGCTAGTTTCAGTTTTTCCGTATTGCTTCAGGTATCTCAACCATGATTTTTCTACTTCTTTTTTATCCAGCTCAAGCAATACATACATTCCCTGGCGGTTGATCCCTTCCACTGTTTCGGAAGATTCCTGGATTTTTATTTTCTGTGCTTGCGCAGTAAAGACGCAGCATAGAAGAGAAAATATAACAAGGCACTTCTGCATTTTATTCAAAACTAATAGTATCTTAAAACGTGAGATTAAAATTTTAACAAGACGCAAAATAATACGAAAATAGATACGATAAAAATATGACTAAGAATATACTTATCACCGGAGGCACAGGGCTGGTAGGCACGAGGCTAACCGAGAAGCTGCTCGAAAGAGGATACAAGGTCAGTTATCTGAGCCGCCACGCGGGTGAGGGAAGAATAAAAAAATACCGTTGGGATCTGAAGACAGGTTATCTCGACGAATCCGCAATTAAAGAGGCTGACGGCATCGTACACCTTGCAGGTGCGGGTGTGTTTGACAAACGTTGGACGCCTGAATACAAAAAAGAAATCATGGACAGCCGGATTGATTCTACTTCGCTGCTGGCAGAAAAACTGGCTTCTGTTTCACATCACGTCAAGTCTGTAATCTGTGCGTCTGCGATAGGTCTTTATGGGTTTGATACAGGCGATGCATGGCAACTTGAAAGCGCCCCTACAGGAGAAGGATTTTTGGCAGAAGTAACCTGTCAGTGGGAAAAAGCGATTGCAAAAATAGAAGCCACAGCTATTCGCACTGTGAAACTCCGCATTGGTATTGTGCTTTCGAAGACAGGCGGTGCGTTGAAAGAAATGGGTACACCTGTAAAATATTTTATCGGCTCTCCCTTCGGCAGTGGCAAACAATATGTTTCCTGGATCCACATCGATGATCTTTGCGAGCAATTTATTTATGCGCTTGAAAACGATCAGATGATTGGTGCCTACAACGCAGTGGCACCTGATCCGGTGACGAATCAAACATTAATCAAAGAAATCGCGCATACACTAAAAAGACCGCTATGGGTACCAAATGTTCCGCGTTTTGCATTGAAACTAGTAGTAGGAAGCGAAGCAGCGGATGTTTTGCTAGGAGGTAATCGTGTTTCTTCTAAAAAAATTGCCGATCAGGGCTTTAAATTCACCTATCCGGGCTTGCGTCTGGCGTTGGAGCAATTGTTGCAAAACCATAAATAAAGGTTATTTTGCAAACCTATATGTGGATAAAATCGTTTAATTATTTTAGACGATAGATAAATTTTTCCCAGATGAACGAGTACAAAGAAAACGGAGATGGCCTCAGAGAAGGCAGTAACTCCAACAACGAACCAATGCAAGAAAATAAACTTAACAAATTACAACACCTGCCTAAGCCTCTTCACCCCGATGAAGAAAAGCGCATTCGAAAAGCATTCAAAGACAGAGACTGGAACGAGATCAAAAGCGCCGACTCCTGGGCGATCTTTAAAGTGATGGGCGAATTTGTAGAAGGCTTCGACAAACTTGCCAAGATTGGTCCATGCGTTTCTATTTTCGGATCGGCGAGAACATCTCCCGACAATCATTATTATGAAATGGCCGTAGAGATCGCAGCCAAACTGGTACGTCATGGATACGGCGTGATCACCGGCGGTGGTCCGGGGATCATGGAAGCAGGAAATAAAGGAGCATTTCTTCAAGGTGGTAAATCCGTAGGATTGAATATTCACCTGCCATTCGAACAAGCACACAACCATTATATAGACCGCGATAAGGTGATCAATTTTGATTACTTCTTTGTGCGGAAAACAATGTTTATCAAATACTCCCAAGGCTTCGTAGTGATGCCAGGAGGTTTTGGTACACTGGACGAATTGTTTGAAGCGGTGACACTTATTCAAACCAAAAAAATAGGACGCTTCCCAATTGTGTTGGTGGGCAAAGATTACTGGGGCGGCCTGATCCACTGGATCAAGGAAGTAATGATCAACAAAGAAAAAAATGCAAGCCCGGAAGATATGGATCTGATCAGCTTAGTAGATACGCCGACAGAAGCAGTAAAAGTGATCGATGATTTCTATTCAAAATATTTGCTTCAACCGAATTTCTAATATAATTCTTAACTGATGCCGGATACCGGATGCCAATTTTGAACTGTCCGGTATCCTGTATCCGGCATCTGGTATCTAATTTCAAAGCTATTGAAGAAAAAGAAGCTCAAACTAGTATTGGTAGGATTTATTCTTCTCTTCTCTGGTTATATATTTTATAAAAATATAACCTATGGTATTTCCTATGTTCCCGAATCAGAAATTCATACTCAACGGTTTATTAAAAAATTACCGCAGGACCTCACGTTTGCAGGGGAAGTAGTGCATTTTAAAAACAAAGAATCCTACAAACATTTTTACCGCGAGCTTGTATCCCGCACCAGCAATGGGGCATACACGCGCCAGTCACTTCGCAACGCCGGTGTCTGGTTTCCCGTGATCGAAAAAATTCTCAAAGAATATAATCTTCCCGACGATCTCAAATATGTAGCGCTGGCCGAAAGCAATCTTACAAACTGCCATTCACCAATGGGTGCAGCAGGCTTTTGGCAATTTACCAGGATTGCCGCAGTGGAAATGGGGCTGGTGATCAACGATGAAGTAGATGAACGATTGGATCCGATCAAATCTACGCATGCAGCTTGCAGGCTGTTCAAACGCTCTTATAATTACTTTGGTAGCTGGTCTTCTGCTGTGGCAGCATATAACCTGGGTGGTACAGCTTTGTATTTCGCTTTCCGCAACCAGCGCGTTAATTCGTATTATGATCTGAAATTGAATAGCGAAACGGCAGGATATTTATATAAAATAATTGCAGTAAAAGATCTGGTAGAACATACCGAAAAATATGGAATGCGCTACCGCCGTTATGGATTGGCACCTACAAGGTTGATTCCTGTCAGACATACAATTTCCAACCTGACAGATTTTTCGAAAAAACAGCAAGTACCCTACGAAACGCTGCGCGACCTGAATCCTTGGATCCGCAGAAATCATCTGACGGTGAAAGATTCTACCAAGGCGTTTTATATTAAAGTGCCGGGATAAGTTATGAATGTTGAGTTATAAATTATGAATTAATTTTTTTTAAACTCAACATTCATAACTCAACATTCATAATTTCTAATCAATCACCTTCGCTCTATAAAACGGTTTGCTTTCATCAAACAGCTTCCGGTAGGTGATGTGCGTCTTCACGACTTGCGCTCCGAAAGATCCTACAAGGTGGATCATCTTCGGGTTAAAATCTCCGATCCAGTTCATTTCAAAAATATCGTATTTGTCTTTCGGCTGAATAATTCTGGCAGCTTCTATAATGATCGCGCCTTCTACGCCGCGGCCCTGGTACTCGGGAATGATGCCGAATGCCACGCCAAACATTTTGCGGCAAGCACCTGTTTTTTGATAGTATAAAAATTTCAGTTTAGCCCAAAGATTAAACTTTCCATTAAGGTGTTTGAAAAGCTGGTTCAATTCTGGGATCATCAAAAAGAAACCGATCGGTTCTTCTTTATAATAAGCGAATACCACAATATCGGTGTCTACGATCGGGCTCATCTGTTTGAAGATGCTCATCGCTTGTGCTTTGTTCATGCCTTTCACGCCGCCATGCCTTGCCCATGCTTTGTTGTAGATGTATAGAAAATCTTCGGCAAATTTTTCCATTTTGCCTTTGTTGTAATTTTTGTAATTGTAATTAGGATCGCGTGCAATGCGTTGAGCGCGTTCGCGGTAGTTGTCCGGCATTTCCGATTGTACGGGCATGCTGTAGGTGTATTGCTCAAAATAATTTTGAAAACCATATGCCTCGAAAAACGCCTTGTAATAAGGCATCGTGTAAGGCATGCAGTAATTTGGCTCAAGTTGAAAACCATCCACTAAAAGTCCCCACCATTTGTCGCGCTCACCAAAATTGATCGGGCCATCCATAGCTTCCATTTCCTTATCCATGTTCCACTCTTTGCATTTGTCAAAAAGCATAAAAGCCGCTTGCTGATCGTCGATGCATTCGAAGAAGCCCATTCCACCGGTAGCGTATTCGGTTGACTTAGCTGTTTTGCGGTTAATAAAAGCCGCTACACGTCCGATCGTTTCGCCATTGCCGTTTAAAAGGATCCAGCGCTCCAGCTCTCCGTGACGGAAAAATTTATTTTCTTTCGGATCAAAGATCTGATTGATATCCTTGTCGAGCGGACGGATCCAGTTTTTTTCATTCTTGTATAAGCGGACCGGAAAATTCAGAAATTCTTTTTTGGTTTCGTCGTTGATGACTTTTTGCAACTTCATAAGCATTCGAATAGAGACTCTAAATTAAGGAATCTTTTTTAAGTTTGAATTATGAGGTATGAATGTTGAGTTAAAAAATCAGTAATTTCATCCTGCGTTCTTTGCGTGAATAACAATACGCAAATGATTTCGCAAAGAATACAAAAAGGTATAGCCCATAATTGAAAAAATGAAACCAAATAAGATTTGTCAACTCTTCAATATCGAAGTGCCGATCATCCAGGCCGGCATGGTCTGGTGCAGCGGCTGGCGGCTGGCTTCAGCGGTAAGCAATGCCGGAGGATTAGGCTTGATTGGTGCGGGTTCTATGAGCGCTGAGTTGTTGGAAGAACATATTCTGAAATGTAAGGCAGCTACACAAAAACCGTTTGGTGTCAATCTCCCGCTTTTATATAAAAATATAGAACAACAGGTAGAAGTACTTTTGCGCCACCAGGTGAAAATCGTTTTCACCTCAGCTGGTAATCCGAAAACCTGGACGGCGGTATTAAAAGAAAAAGGGATCACAGTAGTGCATGTAGTATCGAGCGTAAAGTTTGCACAGAAAGCACAGGACGCCGGGGTGGACGCCGTAGTAGCGGAAGGCTTTGAAGCCGGCGGACATAATGGCCGCGAGGAGACTACTACTTTTTGTTTGATTCCCGAAGTGCGAAAAGTGCTAAACATTCCGCTTATTGCAGCCGGTGGCATAGGCAGCGGCAGAACCATGCTGGCCGCCATGGTATTGGGCGCCGACGGTGTACAGATAGGCAGCAGGTTTGCAGCAAGCATGGAATCCTCGGCGCATGAAAATTTCAAAAAACGCATTACAGAAACACAAGAAGGCGAAACGATCGTTACGCTAAAGCAATTGACCCCGGTACGATTGATCAAAAATAAATTTTATGAATCCGTTCATGAGGCAGAAACCAAAGGCGCTTCGGAAGAAACATTAAGAGAATTATTAGGTAAAGGCCGTTCGAAAAAAGGAATCTTCGAAGGTGATCTGGAAGAAGGAGAGCTGGAGATCGGTCAGGTAGCGGCATCTATCAAATCGGTACTGCCAGCAGCGCAAATTGTGAAAGAGATTATGAAAGAGTATGAGGATTTGGTTAAAAGTATAAAATAAAAAAGTAGTGCCACGACTCAAAGTCGTGGCACTACTAGGCAAGGGTTTAATTGATTCTCTTAAAAAAAATGATAAAATCCATTCCCATCATTTTGGCTTTTACCCACAGATTCTTTCCCGTGGAGCCAATTGCTTTCATAGTTACTTTATCACCTTTTTTCAAAAGCATTTTTACGTTGGGTTCGTTTGTTTCTATCAACGTGTTTTCCCATTCGCAATCGCTGATCCAGCGGGTGCTCCATTTGGTATAGTATTTTTTATCCTGAGAATAATCGGTTGAAATGCCGTCTTTTATTTCTGTATAAGCAGTAGAATCGGTTTCCGGAATTGCCTTATTATTCATGTAGGTATTGCCATAGGCATATTTCCCTGATTTGTACAAAGCACAAACTTTGCTGTCGAGCTTCAAGGTATCAGGATTAATATCTACCTGGTCGGAGCCGGTGCTTTGCTGTTGTCTCCTGGAATAGTTCATCATATAAGGCACGATCTCCGGGCATTGGGTTACCAGTTGCATTCCGATCTGTGCGCCAAGCTCTTCTGCCGCTTGTTCCGGGTTGTTCATGTCAAGGTTGTATTCTTTAGCGAGCGCTTCAAAATTTTTCTCCATGTTGGTAGCCATACAAGCCAGCGCCTGATCGGTTTGAGCGTCTTCGGATAATTTTTTGTCGATCTTTTTTACGCAGCCGCAAATTTCGTTGAGTGTTTTCTCAGAAACTTTCTGAGCCTCTGCCTGCATACCAGCCAGCGTGAGCGCAAAAAGGAAAATGATTTTTTTCATAAAGAATAATTTAGTAGGTGTATAAGATTTTAATATACTAAAATACAAAAGCCGGACCATTTGTCCGGCTTTTGAGGAATTAATTGATGAAATTTTAAGTGTAGCTTATTATCCTAGTTATATCCTTTCACTTCAAATACATAATCCTGCATTTTTTTGATCATCTGGATCTTTCCCTGGTTTTTCAGGTAGTTCATCTTGGGCAGATGAATGTTGGCGTTCAGGCTATCGTTGGCCAGGATTGCTTTTTTTAAGTAGTTGGCTTTTACAGCAAAAGCAGAACCTTCGTTTTCAGTATGCTTACCACTGACGATCCCTACAAGATTACCTTGCTCGTCAAACAGTGGCCCGCCGCTCTGGCCGGGGTTTACAGGCACTGCGATCTGGTAAGAAGCAGTATCGCCTTCGTAGCCGTTTAGAGAGCTGATATATCCTTCTCCAAATACCACATCTTGTTTTGGATATCCCAGTGTATAAACTTTTTCGCCAAGATCAAGATTGTTTTTGCGGAAGGTAAAAGGAAGATTTCCAAAAGTTTTAAAGCTATCGTCTTCCACTTTCATGATCACCAGGTCAAGTCTTGGGTCGGTGTATACTTTTTTCAGTTTAAGTCTGCTGAATTTTTTGTTTTCGATATAAACAGACTCCACATCTTTCACTACGTGGTAGCTGGTAAGCACATACCCATCGGCGCTGATGGCGATTGCAGTACCACCGAAAGTAGCCTGGTTCATAGCAGGCTTGTCGTTAAGTTCTTTGATGATCTTATTTTGAGAACTCTTCACAGCTTCGATATCGCGTCTTAGTTCCCGGTAATGTGCTTTGTCGTTTCCGTTCAGCGAGTTTACATAGTTCATAAAAAGATAAGTGCCGATGCTGATGATCAGCGCTACGGAAGCTGCGGCGCTCCAAAGCTTAGGGTCTGAAAGCAGGCTGCGGATCTTAGCCGGACGGATTGAAGAGCTGTCCACGCTTGTTTGCATGCCGGTATGTACTTCTTCCAGTTTCTTTCTGATCTTTTTTCTGGAAGCATAAAGGCCAAACGATTTCATCAGTTTCTGATAAGAAACATACTCTTCAGCAAGCGCGGCATCTGTAGCCATTTTTGCTTCGAAGGTTTTCTGTTCGGAAGTTTCCATCTGACCGGAAAAATATTTTTCGATCAGGTCTTGTAGTTCTCTTTTGTTTTCCATCTGTATTAGCGCCCTTTTAAGCTGAAAAGAATATTTTTTTCAACCGCATCAGGCATTTATATTTCTGGTTCTTGGCATTGTCTGCGTTGGTATAACCAAATTTTTCGCAGATCTCGACCATGGTTAGTTTATGAATGTAATAATCTTCGATAATGGTACGGCAAGGCTCGCCAAGTCCGTTCATTGCTTCTTCCATCCGGGCGAAATCTTTTTCTTTTTCTTCCGCATCGGCTTGTTCTGTAGTAGAAAAGACGTCTTCAAACTCGTCGATCTTTCCTGTATATTTTGATTTATAATAAAGCTTCTTTAACCAAAGCCTTCTGCAAACTGAATACAAATACGTTTTTACAGAACAATTTAATTCCAGGGAATTGTCCCTTATTTTTTCATACAGCAGGATCAATGCATCCTGGCAGATATCTTTGGCATCTTGCTCGCTTCCGCTATTGCTATAAATAAAGTAAGCGACGGCATGAAAATTCTCTTTATAAAGAAACTCCAGGACTCCCTTTTCATCGTTTCTAATTCCGTCAACGATCTCTTTGTCAGTATAATTGCGTTGCATTTGCCCCGGATTCTCTTAATACATTAATTGGTCGAAGGTAACCCAAAATGGTAAAAATAAAAAGGATTCCAGAGGCCGGATTCCAGATAACGAATAAAAAATACTTGGCATCTGAAAGCCGGTATTTGGAATTTAAAATGTTTAAGAATCAGACGTTTAAAATTATTTCAGGTTTTTTTGAAAAATTTATAAAAAAACCGGGTTACCCTTGAAGGCTTTTTGTATTAAGGCATATTTGATGTCAAACCCTTAATAAACAAGTTAACATGAAAACTGTAAAATTATTCGTAGTGGCTGCTGTTGCAACAGTAGCTTTCGCATCTTGCGGTGGTGGAGAATCTGCTAAAACTGCTGACACAACTGCTGTTGTGATGGACTCTACTCCAGTTGCTCCAGCTGATACTACAGCTATGGCTACTGATTCTGCTGCAACTACTGCAGACACTACAGCTAAAAAATAATTTCTCTTCCGGAAATTAGAAAAATGCCACCTCGTGTGGCATTTTTTATTTTTAACCTTCTCTTCAGATCTCCCAGACAAATTATAAAGAACAACCGCTGTATTTATTCCAGCTTTTTTCTATTTTCCCTTACAATTTCGGTCATGAAGAAAAAATCCTTCCTTCTTTTACTGCTTTTCTATTCAAGTACGCTGTCTGCGCAAAATATAGAACGGGTACACCAATACCTGGATACACTCTGTGCTCCTGGCTTGAATGGGCGTGGCGCGGATGCAGATGGGCAAAAAAATGCGGCACGCTACCTTGTTGATCGTTTCAAAGAAATGCAGATCGCTCCATTGCAGGAAAGCTCTTACTTCCAGAAATTTCATTACGATATCAATACCTTTCCTGGAAAACTTTTTTTGCAGGCAGATCAAACTATTCTCCAGCCGGGCACCGAATTTATTATTCATTCCTCTTCTCCATCGGGCAAGGGTACGGTAAAGCTTGTATGGCTGGATACTATTTTGTTTTCTTCTTCCAAGGCCAAGAAAAAGTTTTTGCAGGCAGATTTTAAAAATACGGCATTAGTGTACGACGAAAAATTTCTTCGTCTCTTAAAAGCCAAACCTTCTGAAATGCTTGCCAAGATTGAGAAGGCAGCCTGTGTAGTAGAGCTCAAAGACAAGCTGACCATGGGACTTTCTTCCACTCAAGCATCACATCCTGTCTTTGAAGTGTTGAAAGAAAAATTTGACCGCAAGGCCAAAACGCTTACCTATGAAGTAGAAGCGAGGCTTCTCAAAAATTATGAAGCGCAAAATGTCTGCGCGATCATTCCTGGCACAGTGGTGCCGGATTCTTTTTTGTTTCTTACCGCACACTACGATCATTTGGGTAGTCTAGGATCCGCGAATTATTTTCCCGGAGCGAACGATAATGCCAGTGGTGTTTCTATGTTGCTAGAGCTGGCTCGTTATTTTAAAGAAAATCCTACACGATATAGCATCGTATTCATTGCCTTTGGCGCGGAAGAAGCAGGATTGATCGGGTCTAAATATTTTACGCAAAATCCACTTGTACCGCTTTCCAGGATCCGCTTCCTCATCAACATGGATTTGATGGGCACAGGCGACGATGGTATGATGGTAGTGAATGGCCAGGTTTTTACGAAAGAATTTTCATTGCTTACTTCGATCAACGATCAGAAACTATATTTGTCGACCATCAAGAAAAGGGGCAAGGCGGCGAATTCCGATCATTATTTCTTTACTGAAAAAGGCGTGCCTGCTTTTTTCTTTTACACTCTTGGCGGAATAGCGGCATACCACGATGTGCAGGACAAGCCGCAGACCTTGCCGCTTACGAAGTTTCGTGAAGTATATTTATTGATCACCGAATTTGTACCACTCGTTATCGCTCTACCAAGATGAACTCGCATAAGAATCTTTATCTCTTCGTGCTAGTTGCTATTGTAGCCGGAGTGCTAACGGGCTGGCTCTGGCCGCAGGTAGGGCAGTCGCTGAATATACTAGGCGAATTATTTATCCGTCTGATCAAAATGATCATCGCCCCGGTAATCTTTCTTACCGTCACGCTAGGCATTGCAAGCGTTCGCGATATGAAACAATTGGGCCGTACAGGATTAAAAACGATCGTGTATTTTGAGCTGATCACCACGCTGGCCATGCTGATCGGCTGGGCGGTGATGAATGTGGTGAAGCCTGGAAAAGGCATGAATATTGACGTTCATACGCTGGATACGTCTTCAATTACAAAGTATACCGAAAAAGCAAGTCATAATGGGTTAGCCGATTTTTTTTCTTCTATGATCCCGGAAAATTTTATAGGCGCTTTTGCACAAGGACAAATTCTGCCCGTTTTATTTCTGGCAGTACTCACCGGAATAGCAATTTCCCAGATGGGGGAAAACGGATTGCCAGCAATTCATTTTTTGGAGAAAGCAAACCAGTTAGTATTTAAAATCATTGACATCATCATGAAAGCCGCTCCCATAGGGGCATTTGGCGCTATGGCCTATGTGGTGGGGAAGTTTGGTGCAGGTACATTATTCTCGCTCGGGAAATTAATGCTTTGCGTATACGTCACTTGCTTACTGTTTGTGCTGCTAGTATTGGGCACGATCATACGCTATTCGGGTACCAATATTTTCAAATTTTTAAAATACATCAAAGAAGAGATCCTGATCGTGTTGGGCACTTCTTCTTCTGAAACGGCGCTTCCCCGCCTTATGGAAAAAATGAGAAACGCAGGCTGCTCGGCTTCCGTGACAGGATTAGTGATTCCTACAGGTTACTCATTTAACCTTGATGGCACCTCGATCTATCTCACCATGGCCGCGCTTTTTGTTGCACAGGCTACGAATACGTCTTTGACTTTCGGAGAGGAAATGACACTTGTGGGTGTTTTTCTGATCACATCTAAAGGAGCTGCAGCAGTGACTGGCGGAGGTTTTATCACCCTTGCTTCTACATTGTCTGCTGTAGGTACGATCCCGGTGGAAGGAATTGTACTGTTGCTAGGGATAGATCGATTCATGTCGGAGGCCCGCGCCATTACGAATCTTATCGGCAACGGCGTAGCGACGCTTGTGATCGCTAAATCAGAAAATCAACTGGAGCTGGATTTACAAAACTGAAGAATAAACGGAATTATATTCTTTGCCCTGGGATTCTGTAATAGATGTTAATAATTACAAGCACTATTTTTTATCTTTACGCTATGACATTAGAACGCGCAAAATACCTGGATAGTCAAGATGTATTAAAGCATTTTCGTAAACAATTTCATATGCCTGTGCTCGATGGAAAACAGGTAGTTTATTTTTGCGGAAACTCGCTGGGCCTGCAGCCTGCAAAGGCAAAGGAATATTTTGACACTGAGTTGGAAAGCTGGAGCAAATGGGGAGTGGAAGGGCATTTTCATGGAAAACATCCTTGGTTACATTATCATAAATTGTTTTCAAAATCACTTGCCAAAATAACAGGAGCCAAAGCTGCGGAAGTAGTAGCGATGAATACGCTCACCACGAACCTGCATTTGATGCTTACTACGTTTTACCGTCCTACGGCACGTCGTTATAAAATTATTACTGAAGCAGGAAGTTTTTCTTCAGATATATATGCGCTCAGTTCGCAAGTGAAACTTCATGGCCTTGATCCAAAAAAAGTAATTGTAGAATTAAAACCCCGCAAAGGAGAATACACGCTTCGCACAGAAGATATCGTGAAGCAAATTCAACGTCATCGCTCAAGTCTTGCGCTGGTAATGATGGGTGGGGTGAATTATTATACAGGGCAAGCATTTGAAATGGAAGTCATCGCCAAGGCCACGCACAAAGCGGGCGCCAAGGCAGGCTTTGATCTTGCGCATGCCATTGGCAATATTCCGCTTAATCTGCACAAATGGGATATAGATTTTGCTGTATGGTGTACCTACAAATATCTTAACAGTGGCCCGGGTGCTGTAGGCGGTTTATTCATACACGAGAAGCACGCCAAAAACCGCGCCCTGCCTAGGTTGGCCGGCTGGTGGGGAAACGAAGAAAAAGATCGTTTCCAGATGAAGCCGGTTTTTCAACCTACGCCCACTGCGGAAGGTTGGCAGCTGAGCAATGCGCAGGTGTTTAATATGATTGCCCACAAAGCTTCGCTGGAATTGTTTGACGAAGCAGGCATGAAAGCTTTGGTAAAAAAAAGTCGTGCGATGACCACCTTCCTGGAAGACCTGATCAAAACGGAATGC
>Ga0310813_10000006_pt1 | contig 230325 bp, 192 predicted proteins | sample YN3metagenome_FD_203086 | JGI IMG/M metagenome (GOLD analysis project Ga0310813, IMG submission 203086) | Soil microbial communities from experimental microcosm in Duke University, North Carolina, United States - YN3 | ecosystem: Engineered > Artificial ecosystem > Soil microcosm >... | reverse complement strand
AACAGGAGTTGTATACAGCTGGACACCGACCGACAATCTGGACGATGCGACGAGTGCGACCCCAACGATCAGTTCGGCAGGTACAGCAACAGCGGGAACATTATCGTATACAGTAAGTGCGATCGATGAAGCTACAGGCTGTATCGGAGGAACAGATGGGGTGACGGTAACCGTGAATCCATCACCATCAGTAGATATTAATGCATCAGGCGCTACCACGATCTGCGATGGACAAAACGTAACATTGAGCACGACGGCAACAGGAGTGACGTATCAATGGCAGAAAGACGGAGTTAATATAGCAGGCGCTACTACTGCAAGTTATGTGGTTGCTACTTCAGGCAGTTACGCAGTAGTGGGAACAACTAGTAATAATTGTACTACCACTTCTACAGCGATTGTTGTTACGGTGAATCCTAATCCTGTAGCCGCAACAATTACAGTAACACCAACCACCGCATGTGTGGGAGATGGAATCAATGTGGGAGTTGTGTATGGTCCGGGTACTGCTACTTATAGCTTTACGCAACCCACTTTATCAAACCAGATAGGCAGCGGGGGATCCGCTGGTTTTGGTTTTGGCGGAGGAGCAATAGCCAGCGGAGATTTTGTTCTCACTAAAACAGCTTTAGGTTGCAGCACTACAACTACTGTACACCTTACAGTAAATCCATTGCCGAACGTGCCAACGATCACAGCTTCCGGTCCTACTACCATGTGTGGAGGACAAAGTGTAACGCTAAGTACATCGGCAACCGGTGTAACCTACCAGTGGCAAAAAGATGGCATCAATATTTCGGGTGCTACAAGTTCTAGTTATGTAGCCACCACAGGAGGAAACTATACGGTTATGGTAACGAATGCAAACAATTGTTCGGCTACTTCAACGGCTACTACTATAACAGTGTCAACTACCTTACCGCAAGACTTCACCTTCACCGTTACCAGTCCTGTCTGCCAGGGCGGATTGATCAACATAGTGATTGGCACACCGGAGATCTATGCAGTGACCTATACTCTTTCACCACTCCCTTCGGGAATGACTTATGCAGGAGGTTCGTCTGGTTCATGGGGGTCGAATGAAAATTATCAGCTGCCATCGAATGCTACGAGCTTTACCGCTACAGTGACGGCCACCAGAAATGGTACCAGCTGCCAATTAATAAAAAATGTACCGGTAACAGTAAATCCGGCGCCATCTGTACCAAATGTTACCGCTTCTGGTTCTACTACAATTTGCAGCGGACAAAGTGTAACGCTGAGCACTACTGCTACAGGAGTATCATATCAATGGAAGAAAGATGGCACCAATATTTCAGGTGCTACCAGTTCCAGTTATGTGGCAACCGTTTCAGGAAGCTATACCTTAGTAGTGAGTATTGGAAGTTGTACGGCTACTTCAACTGCTACAACGATTACAGTGAATCCAAATCCGACAGCGGGTACAATTACAGGCGTACCAACCAGTGCAGTATGTGCCGGTACTCATTTGTCGGTAGGAGTTACCTATAATGATCCGGGGATTAACTATACGTTCACCCAACCTACATTAGCCAACGGATGTTGCTCAGGAGGTACTACAGGTTATTTCTTCTTCGGAGGAGACGCGATCGGTTCGGGAGATTTTATATTAACAAAAATAGCAGCAGGTTGTAGCACGGCCACTGTGGCGCATCTTGAAGTAAATCCATTGCCGGCTGTGCCTATGGGTACGGCAGGATCGCGTTGCGGTATTGGTACGGTCGCGCTGAGTGCTACCACTACTACCAGTGGCGCCACGATCAACTGGTATGCAGCCTCCAGCGGAGGTACTTCGCTGGGAACCGGTACAAGCTTTACTACACCAAGCATTTCAGCAACTACAACGTACTATGCAGAAGCAAGTCTGAATGGATGTGTATCTGCGAGAACAGCTGTAGTAGCCACGATCAAAGCGTATCCGGCGAATCAAATGCAGACTACATCCATTACTTCTTGCGCAGATGCTGGTGCCACGCTTACCTTTGCGACTGGTCCTGCGAGTGCATATATCGTTACACCATATCCTACAGGTATCCACAGCATTTATCCTGGTGGCGGCGGAAACGGTGGTTATCAATTTGCTTATATCGGATTCGATCCGGTATCAGTAACCACCAACTACTCGATCACAGGAGTTACCTATGCGAATGGTTGCTCGACGATAGTAAGTATTCCAATTACGGTAAACCCAGTGCCGACTATCACCAACACTACCCCGGGTGCACATTGCGGCACGGGTACAGTAGTGCTGGGAGCTACCGCGAGCGCTGGTACACTCAACTGGTACTCGGCATCGACAGGAGGTACATCACTTGGCACAGGTACTTCGTATACCACGCCATCTATCACGGCTACCACTACTTATTATGTAGCGGCTACTTCGGGTAGCTGTACCTCTGCACGCACACCAGTGGTAGCAACGATCGGCACTACCGCTCCAACAATTACGGGTAGTACTCCTGGTTCACGTTGCGGCGCTGGTACGGTTACGCTGAGCGCTACAGCGAGCAGTGGCGCTACCGTCAACTGGTATACTGCTTCTATAGGAGGAACGTTATTGGGAACTGGTACGAGCTTCACTACACCAAGCATTTCAGCAACCACTACGTACTATGCAGAAGCAATCTTGAATGGTTGTGTGTCTGCAACGCGAACAGCCGTAGTAGCTACAGTTAATACTTGTAGAACAGGTGCCGGAGAAAATGATTTGGAAATAGTTGCTGACATCATTGATATTCTTCCAAACCCATCGGAAACGAATTTCAATCTGATCGTTCATTCGCAACAAGACAAGACAATCGAAATTATCGTGACAGATATTAATGGACAGATTGTACAACAAGGAACAAGCAAAACAAACGAACCATATTTATTTGGCAATGATTTTAGCGCAGGTGTTTATGTAGTAAAAGTCATAAACGGCGAGAAAATTAAAACATATAAAGTGGTAAAGATTAAATAAGTTGTGTGGATGGAAAAGTCTCCTGCTTCCCACTTGGGAATGCGCAGGGGACTTTTTTCAATATTAAAATTATGAGTTGTAAGTATTGAGCATTATATTTTTCTCAATACTCATAACTCATAATTTTTTTAGACGATTAATCCCGCCAGCAATCCCACCAAAATAATATAAGGGGGTGGCACTTTTGTAAAAATAAGCACCGCTACAGTGGCGACGATAATGAGCACATTCGTGAACGCCTCTGCTGTCGGGAGATCCATGATGGGCCAAAAGAGCACAAGTCCTGTAGCCGTTACCACACCGGCACTCGCTGCGTTGATCCCCTCGAGGGAAGCTTTTACCACACGGTTCTGTTTAAGCTTATCCCAAATACGGATCAAAAAAAAGATAAGAATAGTGCCAGGAAGAAAAATTCCAGCCGCTCCTATGATACCGCCGCAGATCAGTCCTGGTAAGCCGTATTGCTTCATTGCTAATGCTCCTACATAAGAACTAAAAGAGAACAAAGGACCAGGCAATGTTTTCTGGATCGCAAAACCTGTCAGCAATTGGTCTTTCGTGAGCAAGCCTTTAAACTCCACAAACTCTTTATAGAAATAAGCGCTGAGCGCGTCTCCGCCGCCAAAGATCAGGCTTCCGTTACGATAGAAATTTTCAAACAAACGGATCGGTAAAGCTTCTGTCAGTTGCCCAAGCAAAGCCGAGCCAAGAAAAATACCGACAAACAAAATAAGATTTGCCCACTGAATATTCCATTCTTCTTTTATTTTTTCCACCTGCTGTTTCTTCCAGCGAAAAGTAGTAGCGAGTCCACCCAGCAGCAGGACGATCGGGAATATAGCCGGTGTAGGTACAAAAAAACAAACCACTGCAGAGATCACGAAGATCACGTAACTGGTTTTGGTTTTCACCACCATTCGCCCGATCCTGTAGGCAGCGTACATCACGAGCGCCACCGCCATCGGTTCGATAAAACGGCTGATCCTGGTAAGCGTTACTACATCAAGCCAATAGGTAATGCCAATCGCGGCCAGTGTCATCAGGATACAGGTCGGCAGGATCCATACCAACAGCGTAAGAAAAGCCAATCGTGGCCCGCCGATCTTGAAACCGATAGCCGTTAAGGTCTGTGTAGAAGCAGGACCAGGAAGGATCTGACAAAAAGAATTCAGATCGATGAGATCTTCTTCGGAAATATAAGCGCGTTTTTTTACAAGGATCTTTTGAAACAATGCAAGATGCGCCTGCGGCCCACCAAAAGCAGCTAGTGTGAGCAGCAATACATCTTTTAAAAAAATAATGTGACGGATATTTTTCACCTTGACCGGGGGAAATAAGGATGAAAATTCACGTTCAATTTCAGGGCCTTGAACCATGACAATTATTGAACTTTAAATCTTTTAACCTTCAACTATTGTAAAACAGGCTGTAAAGAAACAAAAAATAATTCAATTGTTGAACTTCTGAAAATATGAGTGGTGCCACAACTCAACGTCGAGGTATCACTATTTACTAAAATAGGCGACTAATTGAACTAACAAGGCTAAATTATATGTTTAAACATATATATGAACCGGATAGACTTTCTGAAAATTATGGCAACAATCCCTTTTGGAACAAGCGGAATTAAAGAATTTTACGAACAGGTAAAAAATTTTCCTGACGAAGAAGTAAAAATGCCCGTACTATTTATTGGGCATGGGAGTCCTATGAATGCTATTCAGGAAAATAGTTTTACAGCTGCCCTGCGCAAAACAGGTGCCCGTCTGCCCAAACCCAAAGCGATCATGGTAGTGTCGGCCCATTGGCTTACAAAAGGTACTTTTGTGACCTCTTCTGCGCAGCCGGAAGTGATTTATGATTTCTATGGTTTTCCCAAAGAAATGTATGAGATCAGCTACCCGGCTCCCGGAGCTCCAGAATTTGCAAAGCTTACTACTGAGATCCAAAAAGAAAAGATCATCATGCCCGATCATGAGTGGGGCCTGGACCATGGTGCCTGGACAGTGCTGTTGCACATGTTCCCGTCGGCAGAGATTCCCGTGTACCAGCTCAGCATTGATCATAGAAACAGTTTGAGCCAGCATTATCAATTAGCTTCTATGCTGAAAGTGCTGAGAAAAAAAGGTGTACTCATCATCGGCAGCGGCAACATCACACACAACCTCGGCAAGATCGATTGGAATATCAATGCAAAGCCGTTTGACTGGGCGGAAGAATTTGATGACAAGATCAAAGCTAATATTCTGTCGGGAAACCACCAGGAAATTTTGCAGTATGAAAATTGGGGAAACATCGCCAGGCTCGCACATCCATCCAACGATCACTTTCTTCCGCTTCTATACAGCGCAGGCCTGGCCGATAAAGACGAGCCAGTAGAATTTCTTTACGAAGGATTTCACCACGGATCGCTTTCAATGCGAGCAATTAAATTTGGATAAAAAAGTTATGAATGTTGAATTATTTTCATTCAACATTCATAACTCTTACTCTGTCTTATATATGTAAATCACCTGATTCACATTCACCGGGTTCATCTTCCAGAGGATCCAATCGAGTAGGCTAGGTTCTGCTACGGATACTTGATGCAGCGCGGGGTAGAACGTTTTTAGCCTGTTCACTCTGGAGTCAAGTTCTTTCTCGTCGAGGAACAAAATATAATTCGGTTTTTCATTTGCAGGCTGTTCATCGATCTCCTGTTTCACTTGTTCCATCGTTTTATCCTTATTGATGTTGATCACCTTTGGCCATTTGTGATCCATATAGAAACGAGGAAGGAAAAGCGTTTTGGAGATAGAAGAATGATCAAGGATAATTCCTTTTACATCGTTCTTATCATGGAAATAATACATTGCTTCCACTCTCGATTTTTTTGAATAAGAAAATATAAATAAGCAAAGTACGATTGTGTTTAATGACCAGAAAAAGACCCAGCTTCCGCGAATGAATTTTTTCTTATTCTGCCAGTACGTCGATGTACTCAGGATCTCGTTCCAGCCCGCGATTCCCATGATGAGGATGAAAGGTAGAATGGTAAAAATGAAACGCTCTTGTTTGTTTGGGAAATAAGAATGGAAAGCAAAAAACAAGAACGTAGGCACAAATATCAGCCAGTATTTTTTATACACTTTGAATTGTCCGAAGAAGATAAAGAAACTCACCGGCGGCACAAAGATGATCAGCACTTGCAAAATATAGGTGTACCAGGGCAAGGAGAAATAACTTTGTGCATTGATGATATTATCTTTTACATAATAGATCACTTTCCCGAAAGGATATCCCCACAGCAGCCATTCCAAATAACCTGAGATCACAGCAATGGTCGCGAACATTCCTAACGTATAAACAATACTTTCCAAAAATCTTTTTCGAAGGAACAACGCGATTGAAATACCACCGGAAAAAAATAAAGTTTGATAGCGAATCGGAAAAGCGATCCCCACCAGCAATCCCGCGGCAAAGAGCAGCCACCATTTACGGCGGCTTTCATCGGCGCTGAGCACAAACCAGGAAGCAACCATCAGCAAAGGAAGTACTACCATTTCGATCAGGTTGCGTACACTCATGGAAGGCAGCAACCACAAGAGCGCCATGAGCAAACCTACCTGGCGTGCAGTTTCCTTGCCGGAAATTTTTTCTGCGATTTTATAAGCATAATATACCGCCAGCAAAGAGAATAGCGCATGAAGAAAACGCACTACAAACATTTTTACCTGTGGATCGTGCAGCCCAATGCTGTTCATACCTTTGAAAAGAAAATAATGCAAACCAGGATAGAAAAAATTCCGGCCGCTCTCATTGTCTTCCTGCGACTTGCTAAACCATTTCATCACATCGCCTCCCTCTGCCCAGGATTCCGAAACTTCGATCACCAGGAAATGGTCATCGTGCATACCGTATCCTTTGGAAAAGATCACAGCGATCAAACGTACTGTGATCGCCAGGATTAAAACAAGTCTTAAGGGATTGGTATCCCATTGATTGCGGATGTATTCTTTCATGAAGCCAAAAATTTTAGTCTCAAAGATAAGAGGAAGTTATGAATTATGAATGTTGAGTTATGAATTATAAGTCTGGCATCAAATATGAGCTTTTGACTTTTAGTTAAATTGTCATGGCTAAAAACTCAATACTAATAACTTATAATTCATAACTCAACATTCATAATTCCTTCAACAAACTTTTAACTTTAAACTTTTAACCTTACTTTAGCCTCATATTTAAACTATTGAGCAACATGAATTTTCCATCCGAATTAAAATATTCTAAAGACCACGAGTGGATCAAGGTAGAAGGTAATACAGGCATTATAGGGATCACCGATTTTGCGCAGAAAGAATTAGGCGATATAGTGTTTCTTGATATTAATACCGTAGGCCAGACGCTGAAAAATTCTGATGTATTCGGAATTGTAGAAGCAGTAAAAACAGTATCGGATCTGTTTATGCCTGTAGGTGGGAAAGTGCTGGAAGTGAACGAAGGGCTGGAAGCAAACCCGGAGCATGTAAACAGCGATCCTTATGGCAACGGATGGATCGTAAAAATTTCCATCGACAATCCTGCAGACCTGGATTCCCTGCTGGATGCAGCGGGCTACAAAAAATTGGTAGGAGCATAATTGCTGATATTGAATTACCAAAATACAAATACCAAATCCCAAAGATTTTTTTTATTGGGATTTGGTATTTGCATTTTGGAATTTTAAGTAGAAGGTTTGACGAACATACAGTCATAAAAATAGATTTCACATAGCACCTAGAAAACAAATAGCGGAAGATGAATTGATCCGGCTGCTGAAGTCGCGGGACAGGGCAGCGTTTGAATACTTCTATGATCGCTATTCCTCCGCTGTGTATGGGGTCATTTTTAAGATCGTTAAAATAGAAGAATTATCCGAGGAAGTATTGCAAGATGCTTTTCTCAAATTTTGGGATAAAATCGCCGACTACAATCCTGAAAAAGGCAGATTGTTTACCTGGATGCTCAACCTTACAAGAAACATGGCCATCGACAAGATTCGGTCGAAAGAATTTAAAGGCATCCGTAAAACCGATGATATCAGCCATAACGTACATATATTTGACGAAGGATACTCTGAAAAGTACAAATCAGAGTTCATAGGAGTAAAAGAATTAGTAGAGCAGCTCTCCCCCGATCAGAGACAGATTATCGATCTGATGTATTTTCAAGGATATTCGCAGTCGGAGATCGCGGAAGAATTTGAAATTCCTCTTGGAACCGTGAAAACAAGGGCGAAGGCTGCTATGCAAAAGTTGAAGGAATTATTTAAATGAACGTAAAGGAATACATAGCATCAGGATTGTTGGAAGCATACGTGCTGGGAGGCCTGGATCCACAAGAGATCCCTGAGGTGGAGAAAATGGCTGCGCAACATCCGGAGATCAGAAAAGAGATCCTTTCGTTGCAAAGAGCCTTTGAATCCTATGCAGAATCAGTGGCTGTAAGGCCACGCCCTGAACTGAAAAATAAAATTCTCTACAAGCTTCCTCCTGCTCCGGTACTTGGAAGCGATCGTGAATCCACACAAAAATTATCTTATTACAAATACGCCACCGCTGCATCTATAGCACTGATGATTGTTTGCGGCAGTCTGGCGGGTTATTTCTGGTCTAAATGGAAAGGTGCCGAAGAAAGACTGGTAACCCTGGAAGAACAAAGCAATCGCTACGCCGACCAGATCAATAAAGCGAATTACAAGATCAATCAGATGGCGGAGAATTTTGACGTCCTCCTGGACACCGCTGTAGTGAAGGTGACCATGAAAGGTGTTGAAAATTATCCGGCCTCGCTTGCGATGGTTTTCTGGAATAAAAATACCCGCGAAGTATTCATCGATCCTGGTAACCTTCCGCAAGCGCCAGAGGGAATGCAATACCAGCTCTGGGCGCTCAAAGACGGACAACCAATAGACGCCGGCGTTTTTGAAACAGACCGCAGCGCAGGTTTGCAAAAAGTAAGATCCATCGGAGGCGCACAAGCTTATGCAGTAACATTGGAAAAACGAGGAGGCAGCAAAGTGCCTACGCTTGCGGCTATGTATGTGTTTGGGAATGTTTAAAATAAGTTATGAATTATGAGTTATGAATGTTGAATTAATTCAACATTCATAACTCATAATTCATAACTTTACTTAATGAAAGTAGCGATCGTAGTAAATACCTCCTGGAACATTTACAATTTCAGAGCTGGGATTGTGCAGGCTCTGTTGGCAAAAGGAGTAGAGGTAATAGCGATCGCGCCCGAAGATGAATACTCTCAGAGGCTGGTCAGCTGGGGCTGCCGGTACATTCCGGTGAAAATCGAAAACAAAGGTTCCAACCCCTGGAACGATCTCAAATTTTTATTCCGCTTATATTCGCTCTACAAAACCGTTCGTCCGGATGTAGTGCTTCATTATACGATCAAACCAAATATCTACGGCACGCTGGCGGCCAGGCTGGCAAAGGTTCCGGCGATCAACAACGTGTCAGGTCTCGGAACGGTATTTTTGCATCAGAACCTTACATCTTTTATCGCAAAAAAACTGTACAGGCTTGCGTTTAAATTTCCTGTGAAAATTTTTTTCCAAAATAAGGAAGATCGTGAATTGTTTGTAGATCTCAAACTTGTAGCGCAAGCCAAAACCGCGTTGCTACCGGGCTCGGGTGTCAACACCGAAAAATTTTCGGTGTTGGAAAAGTCAAAACCAGCGACTGGTTTTATTTTTTTGATGGTTGCGCGATTACTTTATGACAAGGGAATTGTAGAATACATTGAAGCCATCCGTCAACTGAAGAAGGAAAACATTCGAGCCAGGTTCCAGGTAGTTGGAGCGATTGATGAATCGGCCAACCTGGGGGTGAGTATGGAAAAAGTGAAGGAGTGGGTAGCAGAAGGATTGCTGGAATATTTTCCTTTCACCGATCGCCTGGTAGAGTTTTATCATCAGGCCGACTGCGTTGTATTGCCTTCTTACCGCGAAGGCACGCCGCGTTCGCTCCTGGAAGGAGCCGCTTGCGGAAAACCGTTGATCGCTACAGATGTACCCGGTTGTCGCGAAGTAGTGGTGGATGGGAAAAACGGGTATCTCTGTAATGTAAAAGACCCGTCGGACCTGGCAGACAAGATGAAAAAGATGATCCATCTTGAGGAGCAGGAATATCGCTCTATGGCTGTTCTTTCAAGAAAGTATATATTGGAAAATTTTGATGAAAATCTCGTAATTAATGCTTACTTTTCTGCTATAAATAGTATTATAACTATATAAAACGAAACCAATCGCATATAAACTGATTGAATGAAGCTACCTAGAGTCTTACCGGTTATTTTATTGATCCCTTTTTTATTCTCCTGCAAGGCATACCGAGCCAATATCATGTTTAAAACGCCAATTTCGATTGTAGTCGATTCCATTCGCCAGGCCAATAAACATGCGGACAAAAATTTTGTGATCAAAGTGAATGATTATATTTCTATAAAAGTATACACTAACAGGGGAGAAAGAATTATAGATCCGGATTTCGAACTTATGAAATCATCTGGCGCCGGTGGGTCAGCCAATCAGCAAAACCAGGACACTAGGTACCTGGTGAGGCAAAATGGATACGTCTATTTTCCTATGATCGGAGATATTAAAATGAGCGGCTATACATTGCGGCAAGCAGATAGTTTGTTAAGTGCCGAATACAGTAAATATTATTACGATGTATTCGTTATCACTAAAATTCTAAATAATAGGATCGTAGTGTTGGGGGCATTAGGGGGGAAAGTAATACCGATAGATAATGATAATATCTCCGTAGTAGAAGCAATAGCGCTTTATGGAGGTGTAAACAGCGATAGCCGTGCACACAATATCCGCCTGATCAGAGGCGATCTTAACAATCCTGACGTCAGCATACTCGATCTCTCTACCATTGAAGGTTTGAGGCAAGCTACCAAAAATGTAGAGCCAAACGATATCATCTACATTGAACCTATAAAAAGGATCCTTCCACAAACTTTACAGGATATCTACCCTATCGTTTCAATCATAAGTTCTGTACTCACGCTATTGGTATTGTTTGTCACCCTAGCGAATAGCAAAAAATAATAGTCAATGAGTAACCCTACTGAGCATACAAAACCAACGGAAAATGAAGAGATAATCAGACGCTTCAAAGATTCTCCCGACGAAGATTACGGAGACTTTCTAAGCGACTTTGATATTGCTACCTTGCTGGTAGTAACCAAGAAAAGTATTCTTTGGCTGATCCTTCTTTTTGGCAGTTCTATCCTTGGTGCATTTTTATACAACCGTTATACCAAACCTATTTATGAATCGTCTTCGATCCTTAAACTGGACTTGAAAAGTAATGCGGGAGTTTTGGGGTTTAAAAATTTTAAAGACGAAAGTGTACAGGAAGCAACTAAATTCACCACTATCTCCGGTGAAATAGAATTTCTTAAATCACGTCTTGTTGCCGAAAAGGTAATTGAACGAAGAGGGCAGGATTTACAGGTAGCATATTTTGTTTATGGGAAAGTACTAATAGAAGAAAAGTATAAAGCATCACCCTTTAAAGTAGAATACGATCCCGAAAATTTTACCTACTATAATTTTCCTTTTGACGTTACAATCCTGAATGCTGAAAAATTCAAACTCAGTTATAAGGTAGGCGAACAAGAAGTAGTAGGCATATATAAATTTGGAGAAACAATTAATAATGCTCCTGATTTTAAATTTGTCATCGAGAAAACAAAAAACTTTAAACCGGAAGTATATTCTCAGCCTTACTTTTTTCAGATATATTCTAAAGAGAGTTTGATTGCCTATATTTCTCAAAGCCTTTCCGTAGCAATCCTGAACCTTGATGCCAGCACAATCCGTGTGGCATTCAAGGATTACAATCCCACCAAGGCAATGGATATTATAAATGCATTGGACAGTGTGTACTTGCAGGAAACGATCGTTGCAAGATCCAAAACACACGAGCAGACAATTGCCTTTCTGGAGCATTCGCTGAAGAAAACAGAGAAAGATCTCCAGGATTCGGAGGATAAAATGGAATCGTTTGTCCGCCAAAATAAAACGGTCGATGTAAAAAGTGATTTCGGTCGGACCATGTTAAAAATGGAGGCGCTTGATAACGAAAAATTAAATTTGAAATTGAAAATTTCGTTATTGGATGATCTCGAAGATGCAATTATAAATAACAAAGATCTAAAATCTTTCACTCCAACGGTCTCGCAGCTTCCGGATCCGCAATTGGTTGATGCGATTAAAAACCTGAACCAGCTTTACCAAGAGCGCGATAAGTTGGCAGGATCTCAGAAAGAAAATACTTTTGTCGTTCGTCAGAAAGATAAAAGTATTGAAAAAGTTCATCAGGGAATTCAGGAGCTAATCACTCAAAACAAAAAACTTCTGTATGAACAAATCTCACAGCTCAATGCCAAATTCTTGGAGCTCGAAAATAATGTAGTGGGATTGCCGGCAAAGGAAACAGAGTTTGTACGACTAAAAAGATTTTACGGACTTTATGAAAAACTCTACATCCTGTTGATTGAAAAAGAAGCAGAATACGGTATTGCCAAAGCAGGAACGATCCCCAACTTTGTGATCCTTTCTCCCGGCCTGGAAAACAGAGTGCCTGTATATCCTAACGTACGCTTGCTTTATATGGGCTCGATAGCCTTAGGTATATTTCTCTGTATCGTCTTTATTTTCTTCCGCTACTTCCTGCACGATACTATTGCTACGCAAAAAGAATTGGAGAAAGTGGTGGAAGCTTCCGTACTTGGAAGCATTCCTGAATACAAAAAAGACAAGATGGAATTTTCCCGTCTGGTAGTAGATATAAGTCCAAAATCTGCCATCAGTGAGGCTTTCCGTTCTATTCGTACCAACCTGGAATTTGTAAGTCCAAGTAAAAAGAAAAGGATCATTACCGTTACTTCTACGGTAGGAGGAGAAGGAAAAACATTTGTTTCTACCAACCTTGCAGGTATTATCGCACTTTCCAATCAGAAAGTGATCATCCTTGATTTCGATATGCGGAAACCTAAAGTGCACCTGGCTTTCGGCAAAGAGAATATAAAAGGGATTAGTACGATCCTGATCGGGAAACACAATATAGCAGAATGTATACACCACACTTCTATCCCTGGTATGGATTTCATTTCCGCTGGTCCTATTCCGCCCAACCCTTCTGAGCTAATACTCCGTTCTGAATTTGATAAGTTGATCGCAGATCTTCATAATATCTACGATGTAGTAATGATCGATACTCCGCCGGTAGGCTTGGTAACAGATGGAATCCTGCTCATGAAAAAAGCAGATGTGCAGCTGTATGTGGTACGAGCAAACTACTCTAAAAAAGGAGTGAAGAAAAATATAAACAAAGTATATCGTAGCGGTGGATTCACAAGACTTTCAGTAGTGGTTAATGCAATGAAGGCAGTGAATACCTATGGCTACGGAGGCTACGGTTATGGCTATGGCTACGGTTACGGCTATGGTTACTACGAAGGAGAAAAGAAAAGTAGCGGAAGCTTCTTTAAGAAATTATTTAAACGTAAATGAGTTTTCTAAAAAACATATTTTCGCCTGCCAGGCAATCCGAACTACTATCGCCGGATCTTCTGGTAGACATGCACTCGCATGTGCTTCCTATGCTCGACGATGGATCGGAAAGTTTTGAAGACTCACTTACTCTGCTACGCGAATTCCAGCAAATGGGATACAAAAAACTGATCGCCACACCACATATTATGGGTGATTTTTTTAAAAATACTCCCGAAACTATTTTGCCAAGACTGGAAGAATTAAAGCAGGCCGCCAAGGCCGCTGGCATTGATCTGCAGCTCGAAGCCGCCGCCGAATATTACCTCGACGAATGGTTTATTCAAAGGTTGGAGAAAAATGAAAAATTACTCACCTTCGGCAATAATTATTTGCTTTTTGAACTTTCTTATATCAACGAGCCTTCTTTTGTAAACGAAACAATTTTCACACTCAAAACACAAGGGTACAGGCCAGTATTGGCACACCCGGAGCGTTACCTGTATTGGCACGGAAATACCAAGGTATTGAAAGAGATCCATGAAAAAGGTGTGGTGCTACAGGTAAACATCAATTCGCTTACAGGCTACTACAACAAGGGCGCGCAGCGCATGGCCGAAGAACTGATCAACCTGGGCATTGTAGAAATGCTTGGCTCCGATTGTCATGGTATGCGTCATATTGAAACACAAAAAAGAGCCCGGCAAACCAGCCACTATAAAAAAGCGCTTAAAACCAATATCAACAATACTCTTCTCGGATGATCTTCATAACCGGATGTAATGGACTTGTAGGAAGCTTTATCGCCAGAAAGCTACTTGCCGAAGGTAAAAAAATAAGCGCCCTGAGAAGAAGCACCAGCGACCTTTCCCTGATCAAAGACATTGAATCTTCAATCCAATGGATCGAAGGTGATATCATGGATACAGAAATCCTCAACAAAGCGATGGAAGATGCAGACACTGTGATCCACGCAGCTGCGGTCATCTCTTTTTCTCCGGGAAAACGCGATCATATGTACAAAATAAATGTAGAAGGAACGGCGAATGTTGTGAATGCTGCATTGAAAAATAATATCAAAAAATTCTGCTATATCAGTTCCATTGCTGCACTGGGAAGAAAGAAAAACGAATGGAAGATCAATGAAAATGCCTTGTGGGAAGATTCGGAAATGAATACGCATTATGCGAAATCAAAATACATGGCAGAGCTGGAAGTGTGGAGGGGAATTGAAGAAGGATTACCGGCATTTATCGTCAATCCCTCAGTAGTATTGGGCCCTGGCGATTGGCACAACGGAAGTACAAAGATTTTTCATTATATTTTTAAAGAAAATAAATTCTACACGCAAGGCCATATCAGCTATGTAGACGTTCGCGATATCGCTAAGATCGTAGCTTCTTTGCTAGAAAAAAATAGTGAGGGCGAGCGTTTTATTCTCAACGCGGGAAGAGTTACTTACCAAGAACTTTTTAACCTGATCGCACGTTCTTTTAATAAAAAAGCACCAAGAATTAAAGTAGGAAAATTCTTGTCTGAAATTGCCTGGAGAGTGGAGCGAATGCGTGCAGTGTTCAGCGATTCAGAGCCGATCCTGACAAAAGAAACCGTGAAGCTTTCCGGTCTTTCGTTTGAATATGAAAATGAAAAAATTGCAAAATTATTGCATTATTCATTCACTCCATTGGAGAGTACGATAGCTCAAACATGCAAGGAATTACAAGACAGATATGTGCATAAATAATACGAAACTTACATTGGGGAATAATTAATTATTTTTACAATATTTAAGTGACGTGATAACACATACCAGTTTCTTTTCGTTTAATACATACATATGGGAAAAAGATATAAGCATAACCAGGAAGGGAAAGAGGCGGTCAGAAGATTTGAAGAAATGCTCAAAAATGGTGAAAACCTGTTTTTTGACCTCAATGTCTTTGAAGAAATTATCGAACATTATATAGAATTCGGTAAGTTTAAAAAGGCCTCTGCCGTTTGTGACATAGCCATGGCTCAGTATCCATATTCCACCGAGCTGCTTATCCAAAAAGCACATTTACTTATCCGTAAAGAAGAATTCGCTGAAGCCTGGGAACTGCTGGAAAAAGCAGACTTATTCCAACCCAACGATCCCGATGTTATTCTTTTGAAAAGCAATATTCTCTGCCAGGAGGAAAAATTTGACGAGGCCATCGAATACCTCGAAAAAGCACTCGAAATGGTAGAAGAAAAAGACGAGATCTATTTCGCCATGGGAATGACCTACCAGGACTGGGGAAGGCTGGAAGAGGCAATAGAATCCTATAAAAAATCCATCGACTTCAATATCAACAACGAAGATGCGCTTTACGAGCTTGCATACTGCTTAGATGTTACCGGTCAGCTGGAACAAAGCATCGATTACTATCAGAAATTCATTGACAACGATCCCTATTCAGATTTCGCCTGGTACAATATGGGAATCGTATATTTCAAACTGGGTAAGTACGAAGAGTCGATCAAAGCCTATGAATATGCGGTGACGATCAATGAGAATTTTTCTTCTGCTTTTTTCAATATGGGGAATTGCTATCTCAATAGCGGCCAATACGAAAAGGCAATAGAAAGCTTTCAGCGCACCCAGGAGCTCGAAGAGCCAAGCGCCGATGTGTTTTGTAACCTCGGTATTTGCCATGAGCGTATGGGCCGTTATACCAAAGCAATGGAATGCTTTAAAAAAGCTACCAAATTGGATAATCTATACCATGAAGCCTGGTTTGGAATCGGGAAATGCCTCGAAGTGCAGGACAAGTCCTATGAGTCGATCCATTTCTTCAAAAAAGCATTAAAACTCGATAAAGAAAACGCGATCTACTGGCTGGCTACTGCCAATGCGGAATATAAGATAGGTAACCTCGTTTCCTGTCTGGAAGCCTATGAAGAAGCTTGTGTATTGGATCCTTTCAATACGGAAGTATGGCAAAACTGGTCGTTTGTACACTACGAAAATGGTGAAATAGAAAGGGCCATTACCCTTATCATGAGTGCCATTGACGAAATGCCCGATAACGCTGAATTATACTATAGAGCAACGGTATACCTCTTAAACGCAGGCAGATATAAAGAAGCCTTTACATACCTGGAAAACGGTCTTGTACTTGATTTTGACAAACATGCTGTTCTTTTTGATTTTTTTCCTAAATTGGAGACCCAAAAAGCGCTGTTAAAAATAATAGATCAGTACAGGAAGTAAAATGTATAATAATTTTTCACTAACAAAGGTCCCAGAGAGGACTAGCAAGCCCAGAAATTCCGGAATCACGATGGTCATGGATAAAGGACTAAGCGTAAAAGATGTAGAAAGTCTTTTAGAAGTTTCCGGCAATTACATCGATATCGTTAAACTCGGTTGGGCTACTTCTTATGTAACGCCAAACCTGGCTGCCAAACTGGACGTGTATCGCGCCGCTGGTATACCAGTATACCTGGGTGGTACATTGCTGGAAGCGTTTATTATTCGCGATCGTTTCGAAGATTATTTGCGCGTACTCGAAAAATATAAAATTCAACACGCAGAAGTGTCCGATGGATCCATTGATCTGGAGCACGACAAAAAATGCGAATATATTCACTCCCTTGCCAAACATGTAACTGTACTTTCAGAAGTAGGTTCTAAAGATGTACAGAAGATCATTCCTCCATACAAATGGATCGAGCTAATGCAGAAAGAACTTGATGCAGGCGCCTGGAAAGTGATCGGTGAAGCAAGAGAGGGCGGGAACGTAGGATTGTTCCGCTCTACAGGAGAAGTTCGTTCAGGTCTGGTAGAAGAAATTCTTACCAAAATTCCTTCCGAAAAGATCATGTGGGAAGCTCCGCAAAAAGAGCAACAAGTATGGTTTATCAAACTTCTGGGCACGAATGTAAATCTTGGAAACATCGCTCCGCATGAAGTGGTACCTTTGGAAACCTTACGCCTCGGCCTCCGCAGCGATACTTTCGATTATTTTCTCGATAAATTATAAATCACAAAATATAAATTATACCCTGCAGGATCCCTTGCAGGGTTTTCTATTTCTATGGAAACCATTAAAAGCATCCTGGATTTTTTTCTTCACCTCGATAAATATTTAGGCGAATTTATTACCAACTATGGTACCTGGACGTACTGTATCATCTTTGCTATTATTTTCGTGGAAACAGGATTGGTGATCATGCCTTTTCTGCCAGGTGATTCGCTGTTGTTTGCAGTAGGCGCTTTCTGCGCAAGTGGTTCACTGAATTTGTTTTGGTCGATGATCCTTTTGTTCATCGCCGCTTTTCTAGGGGATACGCTGAATTATTTTATCGGTAAAACCTTAGGCAAGGGAGTGCTTTCCGAAGAATACTATCTTCAAAAACCAGGACAAAATATTTTCCGCACGATCCTGTTGAAATTCATGAAGCGCGAGCATGTGCTGAGTGCACAAGCGTTCTACGAGAAACATGGAGGCAAAACAATCATCATTGCACGATTCATTCCAATCATTCGTACGTTCGCTCCTTTTATAGCTGGGATCAGTCATATGAACTACGGACGTTTTATTTCCTACAACATCATTGGAGGATTTGTCTGGGTGATAGGATTAACAATGCTCGGTTTTTTCTTTGGTAACCTCGAAGTAGTGAAAAAGAATTTTGAATTGGTAATCTTCGGGATCATCTTGATCTCGATCCTGCCGCCGATCATCCAATATTTGAGACACGTGTTGTCAAAAAGATAGAAATTGATTTTCTCTCAAATTTTTACTATATTTAGTATAAATGGATGCAAATACGAACATACAATTAATAAAAATCAAATTCATAGAAGAATTTGCAGCGCTCAATAATGAGACGCTGGTAAAAAAATTGTATGAAATTTTGATTCGCGAAAAGCAACAGGTTTATGAATCGCTGTTGAAGCCAATGACTCAACAAGCCTATCTTCAGAAAGCGGAGCAGTCTAATAATGATATTTCAGCAGGTGATATAATTGATCACCAAGATTTGAAAAAAGAATCTGAAAATTGGTAATATGAGAATTATATGGACCCGAACAGCCCGAACGGATCTAAGATTTATTTTTGATTATTATAAATACAAAGCCAACCTATTTACCGCACAAAAAATAAAAAATGCATGTCTGGATCGAGTAAATATATTATATCAAAATCCAGAAGCAGGATCTTTGGATGAGTTCTTAGAACCGTTAAAAGAAAATCATCGGTATTTAGTGGAAGGAAATTACAAGATCATTTATAAAATTTCGTCTGATATTATATTCATTACGGGAGTCTTTGATACTCGTCAAAACCCGGAAAAAATAATAAGTAAAAACTAAACCTTATTCTACTGTCAACCCACGATCATCTCTAATACAAAATTCATTTATGAATCTTTACGGTCTCATCGGTTTTCCACTCACTCATTCTTTTTCCAAAAAATATTTTACAGAGAAATTTCAAAAAGAAAATATAGCTGATTCACGCTACGAACTTTTTGAGATCAAAGAAGCGCCACAGGTATTAGAAGTAGTTAAAAATAATCCTGAACTGAAAGGATTAAACGTAACTATTCCACACAAAGAAAACGTCCTTCCTTTTCTCAATGAGCTCGATCCGGCAGCCAGAGCGATCGGCGCGGTGAATGTGATTAAAATAAAAAATGGAAAGCTGAAAGGATATAATTCCGATTACTATGGCTTCCGCGAATCACTTGTACGTTTTCTTGGAGAAACCACTCATGCCCGCGCCCTTGTTTTAGGTACCGGAGGCGCTGCCAAAGCGGTAAAAGCAGCTTTGAAGGACCTGAACATTACTTGTGTATTTGTATCGCGGAGAAAAGAAGAAGACAATATTTCCTACGACGAACTGGACGAAACGATCTTAGCCGAACATAAACTTATCATTAATACTTCGCCTTTGGGGATGTATCCTAAAACAGATGCCTATCCTGAAATCCCTTATGAATATTTGACGCCACGTCATTACTTGTTCGATCTGGTATATAATCCCGAGGAAACCATGTTCATGAAAAAAGGAGCGGAAAGAGGAGCTCACACGAAAAACGGACTGGAAATGCTTTACCTGCAAGCAGAGAAAGCCTGGGAGATCTGGAACGCTTTTGAATAGTTGTTGGTTGTTTAAAAAATGATGTAGATACCGGATACCAGATGCCAGATAAATTTTATCCAGCATCTGGTATCCGGCATCTGGTATCTCAAATAGAAAAAACCTTCGTATATTAACTGAATAAGAACTAACAACAAGGAGAATCATCCGCCATGTCTGATTTTAAGATCAATTCCCATTACAAACCTACCGGAGATCAGCCAAAGGCAATAGAGAAGCTGGTCGAAGGGATCAATCGCCACGAAAAACATCAGGTGCTACTGGGTGCCACCGGTACAGGGAAAACATTTACCATGGCCAATGTGATCAAAGAAGTAAGCAAACCTACGTTGGTCCTTAGTCACAACAAAACGCTGGCGGCCCAGTTATATGGGGAGTTTAAACAATTTTTTCCGGAAAACTTAGTGGAATATTTTATCTCCTACTATGATTACTACCAACCCGAAGCATACATTCCTACTACCAACTTATACATCGAAAAAGATCTTTCGATCAACGAAGAAATTGAAAAACTAAGACTTGCCACCACCTCTTCTCTGATGACTGAAAGAAGAGATATCATCGTGGTAGCGTCTGTCTCTTGTATTTATGGTATTGGTAACCCGGTAGAGTTTGGGAAAAATATCGTACGAATTCAGCAGGGAGATCGCATCAGTCGTAACCAGCTTTTATATTCTTTTGTAGAGATTCTTTACAATAGAACCACCGCAGAGTTCAAACGCGGTACTTTCCGCGTCACGGGTGATACCATTGACATTTTCCCTGCCTATGCCGATTACGCTTACCGGATCTATATGTGGGGCGACGATATAGAAAATATGTACCGCATAGATCCTGCTACAGGCAAGCAGTTGAGCCAGGAGAAAGCAATTGCTATTTATCCTGCCAATCTTTTTGTGACAGGGAAGGATTCGCTTCAGCAAGCGATCCGCGAGATCCAGGATGACTTGGTTGCGCAGATTAATTATTTTGAAAGTGAAGGAAGATTTTTGGAAGCAAAACGCGTGAAAGAGCGGACAGAATTCGATATTGAAATGATGCGCGAGCTTGGTTACTGCTCAGGTATTGAAAATTATTCCCGCTACTTCGACCGGCGTATTGCAGGCTCCAGACCGTTCTGTCTGCTCGATTATTTTCCTGACGACTACCTGATAGTAATTGATGAAAGTCACGTAACTATACCGCAGATCCGCGCTATGTGGGGAGGCGACCGCTCGCGGAAAGTAAATCTTGTAGACTTTGGATTCCGTTTGCCTTCTGCAATGGACAACCGCCCGCTTACGTTTAATGAATTTGAAGGCATGGTGAACCAGGTGGTATACGTAAGCGCAACACCCGCTGATTATGAGCTTACGCAAACGGGAGGAGAAGTGGTTGAACAAATCATTCGCCCTACAGGCTTACTCGATCCGATCATCGAAGTGAAGCCAAGTACCAACCAGATCGATGATCTATTGGATGAAATTCACCAGCGCATCGAGGCCGGTGATCGCGTGCTGGTAACAACGCTTACCAAGAGAATGGCTGAAGAGCTGGATAAATATCTCAGCCGTCTGAATATAAAATCAAAATACATTCACTCCGAAGTGAAAACGCTTGACCGCGTAGAAATTTTGCGCGAGTTGCGATTAGGTGTTATAGACGTATTGGTAGGAGTGAACCTGCTGAGAGAAGGACTGGATCTTCCCGAAGTATCGTTGGTAGCGATCATGGATGCCGATAAAGAAGGATTCCTGCGTAACGTTCGTTCGCTCATTCAAACGATCGGTCGCGCGGCGCGAAACTCGAATGGGAAGGTGATCATGTACGCCGATAAGATGACTGATTCCATGCGCGAAGCAATCGATGAGACTGCAAGAAGAAGAACCATTCAAATGGAGTACAACGAAAAACATGGTATCACACCAGTTACCATATCGAAATCCAAAGAGGCTATTCTCGGGCAGACAAAAGTGGCCGACTCCAAAAAAGAAACAAAAAATTATTATATTCCAGAAGAAGAGCCAAGCATCGCGGCTGATCCTGTAGTGAATTACATGAGTAAACCCGAGTTGGAAAAGTTGATGGAACGTACCAAAAAACAAATGGAACGCGCCGCCAAAGACCTCGACTTTATGGAAGCAGCAAAACTTCGCGACGAATATTTTGCATTGAAAAAAGTATTGGAAGAAAAACACAGTTAAAAATATGAAAACGAAAACGATCGGATTTTTTTACACCACATTTTTTATAGCGATCCTCACTACCTTGGTAGCCTGCACCGATAGTACTACGGAAGACGTTACTTCCGGAAACGAACAGGATCTTTTATTTTCAAACATCGAAGAAGGACCTTTTACAGGAAGATACGATACGCTTGGTTATACTTTATTGGTCAACACCATCCGCAAAGATCTGTATGAGACGATCAAAAGCGAAGAAAAGGAAGATAGCCTTACACGCAATAAATTGTGCAACGATAAAGAAGGCGGCTGTATGGAGATCATGGAGAAATATTATATTTCCAAAGCTTCCGATAAAGTAAAACGAAACGGAAAAGATCTCGTCCTTTCATTGGCGGATGGACGTACGCTTACCCTCACCAACAATGAAGAGCAAGAGGGAGACAATTATGAAGTATACCAATTTCAAAAACTTGATGAAAACGGATATTATACCGTGGCGGTATTTTATTATGAAAGCTTTGGTTATTTCCTGATCAATGCAGAAAGTGGAAAATCTACTTTCACGATTGGCACACCTGTTTTTTCACCTGATAAAAAACAATACGTAGCGGGAAATTATGATATGGTGGCGGCCTTTACATTCAACGGTCTCGAGCTTCTCGCCGCTACTCCGGACAGTGCCGTGAGTATGCTCAAAATAGATTTCAGCACATGGGGGCCGGATGAAGTAAAATGGAAAGACGACAGCACCCTGTTTGTAAAACAGAAATCACAACCGGAAGAAGGACCAGAGCAGATCAACTACGCTGCGATCCGCATACGTCGTCATTCGGGAATTTAACATTTCCTCGCAATGACGATTGATAGGCATACAAAACGCGCGATGCTCCAAACTTTGGAGCCTCGCGCGTTTTACTAAAATCTAACAGGTTATTTTTTATCTACTTCTTCATAATCCACGTCAGTCACTGTATCCTGGCCACCACCGTTGTTATTGTTGGTAGGACCTTCCGTGCTTCCGCCTTCCGGATTTTGAGTAGCAGCGTACATTTCCTGGGAAGCATTCTGCCATGCAGTGTTCAGAGCCGCTAGCCCGGCATCGATGCCATCACCGTCTTTATTAGCATGTGCAGTTTTCAATTGAGTAAGCGCAGCCTCGATCGCAGATTTATTTGCTGCGGAAAGTTTATCGCCATATTCTTTCAGTTGTTTTTCTGACTGGAAGATCAAGCTGTCGGCCTGGTTTACTTTTTCAATTACCTCTTTTGCTTTCTTATCAGCTTCTTCGTTGGCTTTCGCTTCGTTACGCATTTTTTCAATTTCTGCATCGGTCAGGCCGCTGGAAGCTTCGATACGGATCTTCTGCTCTTTGCCGGTTCCTTTGTCTTTTGCAGACACATTGAGGATACCGTTGGCATCAATATCAAACGTAACTTCGATCTGAGGCACACCGCGCATTGAAGGAGGAAGATCTCCCAGGATGAAGCGGCCGATCGTTCTGTTGTCTTTCGCCAACGGACGCTCACCTTGTAGCACGTGAATTTCTACAGAAGGCTGATTATCGGCGGCGGTAGAGAATACCTCAGACTTCTTGGTAGGGATCGTTGTATTTGCATCGATCAGTTTGGTGAATACACCGCCCATTGTTTCGATACCAAGAGAAAGAGGAGTAACATCCAGAAGAAGTACATCTTTTACTTCACCGGTCAATACACCACCTTGGATGGCAGCACCGATTGCTACTACTTCATCAGGGTTTACACCTTTGGAAGGTTTTTTTCCGAAGAATTTTTCTACTTCGTCTTGTATTCTAGGAATACGGGTAGAGCCACCCACAAGAATTACTTCGTTGATCTTATCCAGAGCAATGCCGCTGTTTTTAAGCGCTCTTTTACAAGGCTCCAGAGTACGTTGGATAAGGTCATCGCAAAGCTGTTCGAATTTTGCTCGGGTCAATTTTCTTACCAAGTGTTTTGGAATTCCGTCTACAGGCATGATGTACGGAAGATTGATCTCCGTTTCATTGCTGCTGGAAAGTTCGATCTTCGCTTTCTCTGCTGCTTCTTTCAAGCGTTGCAGCGCCATAGGATCTTTTCTCAGATCGATTTTTTCATCGTTAATAAATTCCTGGGCCAACCAGTCGATGATCTTGTGGTCGAAGTCATCACCTCCCAGGTGTGTATCACCGTCGGTAGATTTTACTTCAAATACGCCATCACCAAGTTCAAGAATAGAAACGTCGAACGTACCACCACCAAGGTCGAATACCGCTACGATCGAATCCTGATTTTTCTTGTCAAGTCCATAAGCCAATGCCGCAGCAGTAGGCTCGTTGATGATCCTTTTTACATCCAATCCTGCGATCTGTCCGGCTTCTTTAGTTGCTTGTCTTTCTGCATCGTTGAAGTAAGCAGGTACAGTGATCACGGCTTCTGTTACAGTAGTACCCAGGTAATCTTCCGCAGTGGTTTTCATTTTCTGAAGGATCATTGCAGAAATTTCCTGTGGTGTATACAAACGGTCGCCGATGCGCACGCGAGGAGTATCGTTTGGACCTTGTTCTACTACATAAGTAATATTCTTAAGTTCAGAGCTGCTTTCGGAAAATTTTCTTCCCATAAAACGCTTGATGGACTGGATTGTATTTTTAGGGTTGGTGATTGCTTGTCTTTTAGCAGGATCTCCTACTTTACGCTCGCCATTGCCATTGTCCAGAAATGCTACGATGGAAGGCGTGGTCCTTCTGCCTTCGCTGTTAGGAATTACCACCGGCTCATTACCTTCCATTACGGCTACGCATGAGTTGGTAGTTCCTAAGTCTATACCAATAATTTTTCCCATAATCTTATTTCAATTTAAAAGTTTAAAGTTGCTATTAGTCTTATTTGTCTACTAACAATGGTTATGCCATGTGGCTAAAAAGCTCCCTATTTGTGACAATATGACAGAGAATAAAACCAGGCTCCTTTGGACAAATGCCATAAAAATTACTAAAAACGGTTTCCAAGATACAACAAAAGAAGTACTGCCATAGTTTATCTGTAAAATAAATGAATGATTGATAGGGTTTTTTAACATACTCTACTAATTTTGACCCTCTAATTTTCTAATTGGATTAATGACCTTATGCTAAACATCGTATTATTCGGCCCTCCGGGAGCTGGGAAAGGAACACAAAGTGAAAAACTGATCGCCAAATACAACTTGGTACATTTGTCTACCGGTGACCTGTTCAGAAAACATCTGGGAGAAGGTACCGAATTGGGTAAATTAGCTCAAAAGTACATGAACGAAGGAAAACTTGTACCAGACGAAGTAGTGATCGGAATGGTGGCAGAAAAGATCAAGGAAAATCCAAACGCCAAAGGGGTGATCTTTGATGGATTCCCTCGTACGGTGCCACAAGCAGAGGCTCTTGACAAAGTATTAAACGATCAGAAAACACCGATTTCAGGAATGGTGGCTTTGGAAGTAGAAGAAGGTGAACTGAAAAAAAGGATCAGAGAACGTGGCAAAACTTCCGGGCGCGCTGATGACCAGGACGAAGATAAGATCAATACAAGGATCAAAGTGTATATGGATGAGACTATTCCTGTAGCAAAATATTATGAGAAACAGGGAAAATATCATGCGATCAATGGTATCGGGGAGATCGAAGAGATCTTTTCAAATATTAGCCAAAAAATAGATTCTTTTAAATAAGCATAAAGACTAAATTCTAAAACCCAAAAACAAATTCCAAAGACGATGATTTGGAATTTGTTTTTGGGTTTTAGAATTTAAATAGCACTATTCGCCGTTTTTGAAAATAAATTTTCATCAAGTCTTTGTATCAGCACGTTTATTTCTAAATTTAATCTCTTAAATGAACGTGTTTTATTTTTTAATGAAACTCCTATGAAAATTGCTGTACACGGCAGACCCATCAAGGATGATGCTATTACCCATATCCAGGCTATGTTTGATCATCTTAAAAAACATAAACTGGATGTTCAATTACATCAGCCTTTCAAAGCAATCCTGGAGAAAAAAGAAATCCGTCACATCGATTATCCAACCTACAATACCAAAGAAGAATTATTCCAAGCCGATTTTATGATCAGCGCTGGCGGCGATGGTACTTTGCTGGAAGCCATTACCTATGTGGGAAACCGTGGTATTCCGGTGCTTGGGATCAACACCGGTCGTCTTGGTTTTTTAGCTACTACTGCCCGTGAAGAAATATCCGAAGCGATCGATTGCCTGCTTCATGGACAATACAAAATAAAAGAGCGAACGCTCATTAAGCTCATCAATGGAGAGCAATGGTTTGGCGGTATCAATTATGGATTAAATGAGTTTGCCATTCTAAAAAGAGATACGTCTTCGATGATCGTAGTGCACACCTATGTTGACGGAGAATATTTGAATTCCTATTGGGCCGATGGTTTGCTTGTTTCCACGCCTACTGGTTCTACGGGCTATTCCCTTAGTTGTGGAGGTCCTTTAGTAGCGCCGGCTTCGCATGATTTTATTATCGCTCCGGTAAGCCCGCATAACCTAAATGTGAGACCGCTGATTGTCTCGGATGATTGTACTATTTCCTTTGAGGTAGAAAGCAGAAGCAATAACTTTTTGATCTCCTTTGACTCAAGATCGGTGAAAGTGCCTGCCAGCATTCGTTTGGCGGTAAAAAAAGCCGATTTTAAGATTAAACTGGTGGAATTAAAAAATTACAATTATTACGAAACGCTCCGGCAAAAACTAAATTGGGGTTTAGACCTCAGAAACTAAATTTACAGGTCAAAAACAGGCTTTTTTGAAAATTGGAGTACTTGAAAATTTCATATATCTTTTCATAATATAAGATTTTTTTGTAATTTTTTTATTCGTTAAGATAGCGATTATCACTGATTTTGTTTTGTTTTTCGTAGAAGTCTTATATATTTGTAGCATTGGTCTATCAGGGTTTATGATTAAAAGATTACAGAATATGAACAAGTTATACAAATTAGTACTTTTATCATTTTTATTTTCCTTATTCCTTGCCGTGGAAGCAAACGCGCAAGGATTTAATTCTAAATATAAATACTGGAGCATTGGGGGGACACTCAATATTATGAACTACGTGGGAGAACTGGATCCAGGTCCAAGTTTTATTAGCCCAGGTATCAAATTTACAAGATATAATTTGGGCGCAGTAATAATGAGAAGATTAAGCCCAAGGATCTCTTTGCGTGGAGCAGTTTCTTATGGTAGAATTGCAGGAAATGACTTTAAAAACTCTACTTATTCAGAAAGAGGTGGAGATATTAATAGAAAGATTAGAAACCTGGATTTCTTTAGCAGTATTTTCGAAGTGAAAGGTGATGTAGTTATCGACCTGATCGAACATAGAGGAAGATACCAGAAACGTCCTGACTTCGTACCTTACGTATTCATTGGATTGGCTTATTTTCATCATAATCCTAAAACCAGAATCGGAGGTCAGACATACAATCTTAGAGATTATTCTACAGAAGGCCAGGGAACAGGAATTCCGGGTTCTCCAAAAGAATATAGCCTGAACCAGATCGCTTTGCCAATTGGTATCGGGGTACGTTACAAACTAAGCAAGCAGTTAGACCTTGCCTTTGAAATAGGTTGGAGATTTACTACCACCGATTATCTTGATGACGTAGGAGGCCACTATGTAGACAAAAATGCACTGGCGGCTGCAAAAGGTATGACAGCTGTAATGCTGGCAGACAGATCTCCCGAGCTGTTGAGCGATCCTAATATTTATTCGCCGGAAGGAACGTACACAGAACTTGTAAATGGAGTACCAATTACAAGCTACGATGGATACGGAAGACAAGGAGATAAAAGAGGTGACAAGAAAAACAAAGATGCTTACATCGTTACAGGTGTTCACCTGATGTATATCATCCCTTCAAGAGTTGTGTGCCCTAAATTCAGATAATACAATAGAATTATCAAAATAACGTTATCTTTGCATACTGTTTAAAATAGTAGTATGCAACATTTTGAAAGTAGATACTATAAAAAAACAGGAAACATAGTTGTTCCTGTTTTTTTATTTTTAGCACTTTTTTCGACTAATCTTTCCTTTGCCCAAAAACATGAATTTGGTGCAGGCCTTGGAGGATATACTTATACAGGAGAAGTTAACCCCCGTTTCAATTTTCTTACCTACCGGCCTGGTGGAATGGCTTTTTACCGTTATAATTCCATGAATCGAGTGACTGCTTTCCGATTGGGTGTTTCAGTAGGTCAATTATCGGGAACAGAAAAAAAATCACATGAAGCCACAGCCCAGATCAGAGACGCGAGTTTTAAATCTACCATGCGTGAGCTCTCTCTTATGTTTGAATATAATTTCATCAATTACCGTGATAAAAAACAACTGCTGAAATTTTCTCCTTATATGACTGGCGGTCTCGCCTTCTATGCACAAAATCTCAAATATCAGGCAAATGCTGTCGACACGCAACCTACGGGTCAAAGCTTAAACCTGGCAATACCTTTCGGAGTAGGGATCAAATTTATCCTCAATAAAAATTGGAACCTGGGTACTGAGTTTGTGGCACGAAAAACATTTAATGATTATCTAGATGGCCTCAGCAATGCTGAGATAGGACACAAAAGCACAGGAAACCCACTGGACGACGACTGGTATTTCTATACTGGTATCTCTCTGAGTTATACAATCTACGGAGTAAACTGTCCGCAGCAATATAAATATTAAAGGCGGATTTTTATTAAGGATATCCTTTTCGTAGATTTGCCCCCTTGGAAACCGAGTATTAATGAGCTTACACGACACAATTGATAAAAGCAAACTGCCAGAACATGTGGCAGTGATCATGGATGGCAACGGACGTTGGGCTAAGCAAAAAGGAGCTTTAAGAATATTCGGACACCAAAATGCTGTTAAGTCGGTAAGAGATGTGATTGAAAGCGCAGCCGAATTGGGCATAAAATACCTAACCCTTTATGCTTTTTCTACCGAGAACTGGAGCAGACCAAAAGATGAAGTAAACGCACTTATGGAATTACTGGTCTCCACACTCCGCTCAGAGATCAACGAACTTCATAAAAATAATATTCGTCTCACCACAATTGGAAATATTACAGACCTTCCCGAGGTCTGCCAACAACAGTTAGGAGAATCAAAAGAAATTACTTCACAAAATACCGGTCTTACTTTGATCATCGCCTTGAGCTATAGCGGGCGCTGGGAAATTGTAGAAGCCGTTAAAAAAATAGCAGAAGATACTAAAGCAGGAAAACTTTCACCTGAAAGTATTGATGAACAAACCGTGTCTTCATACTTGTCCACCCACAATATTCCTGATCCCGAACTTCTCATTCGCACCAGCGGAGAAAAAAGGATCAGCAACTTTCTCTTATGGCAGATCGCCTATTCAGAGCTGTACATCACCGATGTACTGTGGCCGGATTTCAGAAAAGATCATTTTTACGAAGCTATCCACGATTACCAGAAAAGAGAAAGAAGATTTGGGAAAACAAGCGAACAAATAGATAGTAGCGGAAAATAAATGAAAAAATATTTAAGTATAGTTTTTGGAATATTGTTTTCTGCGATGGCTTTCGGGCAAAACCCCGGAGCTGATTATAGAAATCCTACCGAATATATCATCGGAGAAATTACTGTAAGCGGTGTACAGTTTCTCGACCCTTCTGCAATCGTTGCTATCACAAATTTAAAGCCAGGTGACAAGATCACCATTCCCGGCGATCAGATCAGCAATGCCATCAAACGTATCTGGGATCAAGGATTGATAGGGGATGTAGAAGTGCGAATCGTCAAGATCGAAGGCAATATCATCTATCTGGATTTTTTACTAAAAGAACGTCCAAGACTTTCCAAATATGTATTCAACAAAGGTGTAAAAAAAGGCGAGAAGGATGACCTCCTGGAAAAAATAGATCAAACACGCGGAACAGTAGTGAACGATGCGATGATCAAAAATTCGCAGAAAAAAATTCGCAATTTTTATCTTGAAAAAGGATACTACAACGCAGACGTAACCATCGTCCCTATCAAAGATTCACTACTCAGCAATAATATTTTTCTGAAGGTAAATGTAAACCGGAAAAAGAAAGTCCACGTAAAACATATACGCTTCCATGGAGCAGAGGCCTTCGAGCCAAAAATCCTGAAGAAAAAAATGAAGAAGACAAAGGAACAACATTTTTATAAATTCTTTGTCTCCTCCAAATTCATCAAAAAACAATACGATGCGGATAAGGAAAAAATAATTGAATTCTACAATTCAAAAGGCTACCGCGACGCGGTGATCGTGAAAGACAGTATTTCCAATTATCGCTCCAATAAAATTGACCTCGATATTTACGTTGAAGAAGGACATAAATATTATTTCCGCAACATTACCTGGAAAGGAAATTATATCTACAGCACAGGCAGACTTGATAGTATTCTTAACATCAAAAAAGGTACTGTCTACAATTCTGAACTGCTTCAAAAAAGATTGAACTTCAATCAAAATGGAATTGATATTAGCTCGCTGTACTTAGACAATGGTTACTTGTTCTTCAGCGTAGATCCTGTAGAAATCAACGTAGAAGGAGATTCTATCGACATCGAGATGAGGATTTACGAAGGTAAGCCAGCGATCATCGACAAAGTGACCGTTAGTGGAAATACAAAAACACATGACCATGTAATTTTGCGCGAGCTTAGAACTGTGCCCGGAGAAAAATTCAGTCGCTCCGATCTTATCCGTTCGCAACGCGAACTTTCCACGTTAGGATATTTTGATCCTGAAAAAATAGAGATCAACCCAGTGCCAAACCCGGCGAAGGGAACGGTGGACATCCATTATAAAGTAGAAGAAAAACCAAGCGACCAGATCCAGCTCTCCGGCGGATGGGGCGGTGGTGGCCGTAACTCACCTTATGGATATGGAGGATTGACAGGAACACTCGGATTGGTGTTCAACAATTTCTCAATGCGCAACATTACCAAACCTAAAACCTGGGATCCGCTGCCTGCAGGCGATGGCCAGCGTTTTAGTATCAACTTCCAATCAAATGGAAGAACTTATCAAAACTATTCTTCATCGTTCATGGAGCCATGGTTCCGCGGGCGCAAGCCGATCTCGTTCTCGATAAGTGCCAATCACTCCAATGTAAATAGTTATAATGCCACAAATGGCAAGTACGATCAGCACCTTGACATCACTAGTCTTAGTACCGGTCTTGGTCGCCGCTTGAAGAGGCCGGATGATTATTTCACGCTCAACAACAGCTTGACCTATTCATTGTACCATTATAGAAATTATATCAATTACAGCCGTATTGGTATCGATACCGGATATTCCAACAACATCGCCTTTACCACTACGCTTTCGAGAAACAGTATTGATGAGTTCAACTTCCCTACCAAGGGTTCGAGCATCTCTATCTCGCTTTCTCTTACGCCGCCGTATTCTCTTTTCACCAACCAGGATTATTCAAAGTTGACGCCTAATCAGCGATATAAATTTGTAGAATACCACAAGTGGGGCTTCGATAGCGATTGGTATACTACGTTGATCCCGGGTAAAAAACGTCAACTCGTATTAAGAGCGAAAACAAACTTTGGACTCATCGGTTCTTATCGATCTACCACAGGCATTGGTCCTTTCGAACGGTTTGTGATGGGAGGTAACGGTATGTTTGGGTACTATGGAGCGATTGGTACCGACTTCATCGGCTTGCGCGGATACCAGGCTTCTTCGCTTCCTTACGGTACGTACAGTTCGGTAGGAGGAACGGTGTTCGACAAATTCACGATGGAACTTCGCTACCCGATTGCCACCAGCCAGGCTCTGTCCTTGTCCGTGCTTACATTCTTTGAAGCAGGTAACGTGTGGGACAATGTAAAAAAATTCAGTCCTTTTGATGTATACCGTGCGGCAGGAGTTGGAGCCAGGGTGTTTATGCCGGCATTCGGATTAATTGGTCTGGACTACGGTTGGCCAATGGATGCAATTCCAAACCAGATTGTTGATCCTTCGCGCGGCAACAGGGGTTACAAGCCAGTATTTACCTTTACCATTGGTCAGCAATTGCGATAAATTTAGTTAACTTAACAAGCAAGATACCAGAGGTTTCGTCGTTTCAACTATAATGTTATCACCGATGAAAAACATAGCACTCATTTTATTTTTTATCATTGTTTCAATTGGCTATGCGCACGCGCAGAAATTCGGTTACATTGATTCCGAATACATCATGGCCAAGATGCCCGAATATAGTAAGGCACAGAAGGAGCTGAACAAAGCTTCTGAAAACTGGCAGAAGGAACTGGAAAAAATGCGCCTCGGGGTAGAAGACCTGCGCAAGAAATTTCAGGCCGAAGAGGTGTTGCTCACCGAAGAAATGAAGAAAGAACGCCAGGATACCATCCAGGTAAGAGAAAAAGCAATGCGCGATTTTCAGAAAAAAGTATTCGGTTTTGAAGGAATGCTTTTCCTGAAAAAACAAGAGCTCGTAAAGCCTGTGCAGGACAAGCTCTACGAAGCAGTAGAAAAAGTAGCCAAAGCCAAACAGCTCCAGATCGTGTTTGATAAATCCGGTGAACTGGTCATGATCTATACCAATCCTATTCACGATTATTCCGATTTTGTATTGGATGAACTAGGCTTGGGAGACAAAAATGATAAGCCTGATAATGAACGTTATAATAATAAATATTAGGTAAATACGGAGAAAGGTATAATATTTGCAAAAAGACAATAAACAAATTTTACAATAATGAAAAATAAGATCCTAGTACTTCTGGCATTCGCATTCAGCTTGAGTACTGCAGCGTTTGCGCAGACTACTCCCACCAAGATCGGCTATACTAACCTTGAATATATTTTGAGCCTTCTTCCAGATGCAAAAAGAATCGACTCTGAACTACAGACCTACGAAAAACAACTGAAAGCTCAGATGGATTCTAAGATTGCAGAGTTTGAGAAAAAATATCAGGATTACGAAAAAGGAAAAGGCATGATGGCTGATCCTGTAAGACAAGACAAAGAAAAAGAGTTGACCAACTTGCAATCTTCTATCAAAGAGTTTGAAGAAACAGCTCAATCTTCTTTGCAGAAAAAACAAGTAGCTCTTCTGGAGCCAGTACTGGACAAGATACAGAAGTCAATCGAAAAAGTAGCGGCTGCAAATGGTTATACTTATATCCTCAGCACTCACGCCGACTACGGCGGATCAGCGATCATCCTGTATGCAAAAAGCAAAGACGATGATATTTCTAACCTAGTATTGAAAGACCTTGGCGTAACACCTCCTACAGATGCTACCAACACTACAGGTGGTACAGGTACAACGGGTACAGGTACTGCTCCTAAGCCTACTCCTACTGGTACCACAGGAAAATAATCCGGTATTAAAAAATTATAAAAAAGAGTGATGTCTAAAACGTCACTCTTTTTTTTGTACCTTAACGTAGTAACATCAATTAATATATTATGTCGCAAATGCCTGCTTTCTTACAAAAAAATGATCTTGTAGCTATTGTAGCTACTGCTAAGAATTTTGAAAAGAAAGAACTCGCTTCCTGTATTCAACAACTCAAAGACTGGGGCTTACAGGTAGTGGAAGGAAAACATTTGTATGAAAAAGCTGATCAGTTTGCAGGCACCGACGAGCAACGCCTGGAAGATCTTCAATGGGCATTGGATACAAAAGAAATTAAAGCAGTCTTCTGCGCGCGTGGAGGCTATGGAACCGGGCGGATCATCGATGAAGTAAATTGGAAAAAAATTATCAAGTCACCTAAGTGGGTTGTTGGCTTCAGTGATGTAACAGTGTTACTCGCGCAGCTTGAAAAAAATGACATTCAAAGTATTCATGGATTAATGCCGATCTCGTTTGGAAATAAAGCATATGATCCCTCCATCAAAAAACTCAAAGAAACACTTTTCGGGAAACCCCTTCGCTTCAAGCTTCCGGCGCACCCGCTGAATAGAACAGGGGAAGTAACAGCGGCACTTACCGGTGGTAATTTGGCGATTCTCTGTTCTATACTCGAAACGAATTCTGCGGTGAACATGAAAAATAAAATTCTCTTTCTCGAAGACGTAGGAGAAAATCTTTACCGTGTAGATAGAATGATCGTACAGCTGAAAAGAGCAGGTATCCTGAAAGCCTTGTCAGGCTTGATTGTGGGGCATTTTACCAATATGGAAGATAATCCGGTTCCTTTTGGAAAAACCGCTTTAGAAATAATCGCAAATGCGGTCAAAGAATATAAGTATCCTGTATGCTACGGTTTTCCTACCGGCCATGAGCCAGATAATTTCCCTTTAATTTTAGGTGCTACAATTAAATTTTCTGTTAAGAAAAACTCCTGTACAATTGATTTTTAAAAAATGTTATCCTTGCGCACTTTGCGTTTAAAAACAGAACATAAAATGAAGCAAGGCGGTAACGTGAATTTTATTCGTTGAAGAAATAGTTCTTTTGCAAAGAGCGCAAAATGTTAAAACGCTTCCGATAAAAATATATAGAGTCCGCTGTTAGGCGCATTTCCCCAGGCATAGTCCATACGCAGATTAATATTTTCTTTACGGTTCATTTTAAATCTTAATCCTGCGCCGATCGAATATTTTGGTAAAGAAGAAAATAAATGTTCCATCGTATTGTTTACGCTTCCAAATCCTGCGAAAGCAGTAGCGCCGATTCTCCAAAATAAATAACGCCTGTATTCCAGTTGCGCACTGAAAAAATCTTTGTCGCGAAAGCGACCTTTGTAGTAGCCGCGCATATCGTCGTCGCTACCCAAGAGCGCGTACATATTGAATGGCGGCCTACCGATGATAAAATTTTCGGTAGTTTGAAACGCCAGGACTTGTTTGCTGTCGATACGGAAGAATTTACGAATATCAAATTCGATCCCCGAAAAAGTTTGTGTGCTTCCTGTGAGCTTTCCGTAATTTGGATTGAGCATGCTTATATAAGTTCCTTTACTGGGCGTAAGAATATGATCTCTGGAGTCGTAGATAAACGCTGCACCCACACCGTTGGAGAAGCTGCCGTTGAATTGGTCGCGGGTCAGGTTTTGCTGGCCTGAAATATAATTCATGTTGTACATCGCCATGAGGCGATATTTTAACCCGATATAAAATCTTCCCTTGATCTTTCGCAGGAAAGCCACGTTGGCAAAAGCGCGGTGACTGTCGTAGCGCTCTTCTGCACTTTGCTGTGTATTAGGTCCTATTCCCCAGTAGCGGTCCGGATATTTTTCATACCCGATCAACCCTTTGATAATATAATGATGCCCGATGTAGAAGAAAAAATCGTTTTCTAAAATAACCTGATGATTCTGTGTATAGGTGAATGAAAGTTCGGAATAAGAAAAAGGAAGCGTAGTATCTTTACTGACCCTTGTAGTAAGAAGCAGCGCCATACCGCCTACAATGCGGGTTTCAGGAAGATAGCCAATATAAGGCAGCGGGGTCAGGTGCACTTTTTTTTCCTTATGCCCAAACAAACGATTGAGTAGTGAGGAGTCATTTTTTAATTCTACAGGAATATCTTGCGCGCACAATTTTCCTAAAAATAAAGAAAGCGTAAGTAATAAAAAGATCTTTTGTGAAAAATGGTTTTTATAAAAATATAAATATTCTCCCCTCATAATGGCTTCAATATACTAAATATACGGAAGTAGATCTTATGATAAGAAAATCTTTGCTAAAATAAGGTCGTCATTGCGAGAAGAGAGGCCATAGGCCGAACGACGAAGCAATGACGGTAACTTTTATAAAATACTTTTATTCCACGATCATCTTAAATCCAATGACTTCTTGTGTACCGGTGATGCGGCAAAAATAAATTCCTTTGGGCAGAGATGAAGTGGAAATCATCAGCTCATTTTCGCCTGCATTCATATTATCTTCCGCAAGCAGCCGCGCAGATCTCCCCTGATTGTCAAACAGCTCTATGCGTGTGGGGCCGGATTGCGTAAGTTTAAAGCGGAGCAGGGCTTGTAGTACTACTGGATTCGGAGAAAGTGTATACTTGTTTTCAAGAGTACTTTCTTGTATAGCGGTGGCAGAAGAAAAAATAGTATTGATATAGTTTATATTAAAATCTCCAGAGTTAAATACAATTTTCATTTTGTGTGCGCCTTGAGTAAGCGCTACATTGTTGGTAGTTACAGTTTGCCATTTCTGCCAGTCGCTGGTGTTAGGGACGTTGATGTTACCCGTTACATTAGTTCCGTCTATTTCGACGTGAAAAAATTTCCCCGAGTTTTGCGTAGCCACACGCGATTGGAAAGTGTAGTTACCTGTGGTTGTGACATTGATAGAATATTCAAGCCATTCCCCCGGCACAGTCCAACCAATATCGTAGCCGCCTCCTGTATCAAAACATTCCTCTATATCTACTCGCCCCGCCCGGTAAGCGCCGCCTTGATTGGCAGCGGAATTGTCGTAATAACCTACATTATTTCCGCCAAGGTTATAATTTTCCACCTCTATTTTTCCAGGGATTGTCAATGCAGTGCCAGTAAAGGGAAGCGAAGCGCCGGCTGGACCAACAGTAATAGAGACTCCTGCAGAAGTAGTACTCTTGCCGTCGTTGTCGGTTACTTTCACAGTGATGGAATAAGTACCTCCTTCCATACCGCTCCATTTCATTGTTTGCGGAGTAGTGCTGTATTGTTCGCCGATCTTGAATGTGCCGGCATAGTATTCTGTTTTGATAATTTGTCCATCGCTGTCCGCACTGGTGATATCGATGGAAACGGTATCACCTTCTGTAAACGAAGCGCTGTTGAGCGGGTTGGAAATCGATACGGAAGGTGCTAGGTCGGTTGCATAGTTGCTAGCTACCTCGTCTATAGCCGAGAGCAATGATTTACTGCCTGTAGCATCGCCCGTGAGTTCCCAGATCATAATGCCTGCGGCTTGTTGGTAGGCAAGTACCGTCTTTTGTTTGATGGTTGGAATGCCATTGTATAAAATCACTCCGCCTGAAGGAGTAAAAACCTCATCTTTATTTTCCGCACCACTATAAGTGGAAACGATCGTGGAGTAAGTATAAGAAGTATTGGTGCTTCCCCAGTAATATCCATAGAAAGGCACGCCCAGGATCAGTTTGGAAGAAGGTACTCCTTTCGTAGTATGCCAGTAATCAAGATCGGTGACAGCCATGTCATAGGAAGAATGTTGTCCGGGCCCTGTCCAGGTGCCATAGGCATCGTACGACATTACGTTGATGAAATCAAATTTACTGGCGGCGGTGTTGGTGATATAATCTCCAAACCAGGTAGCCAATGCAGCTGTCATCAGTTTGTTGTTGGCATGCAGACTGGTTTGCAGCGCGGTGACAAAATTTTCGTATTGCGTGCTGGTGATCGTGCTGCCGTCTACTACATCTCCTTCCAGGTCTACATCGACTCCGTCGAGATTATTGTCAATGGTATATTGTACGATCTTGGTTACAAAACCAGAGAGATTGTTGGTGATAAGGCTTGAGTAAATATTTCCAGGGGCATTTGCTCCGCCAATGGAGATCATTACTTGTACATTTTGTGCATGGGCTGCTGCTACCACAGTAGCCATGTTGGCCGCAGGATTTCCATCAGTAGTAGTGAGTACACCCGAGCTGCTTGGATTGGCAAAGGCAATATTTATGCAATCTATTTTGGTTAGATCTACATTATTAATGCTTGTAGGATAACCGTTCCAGGTAGGTAAGTAACCAACTACTTTTAATTGGCCATATCCCTGATTTCCGCTAAGGGACAAAACAAGAACGATCAAAAAGGAAAAGATATGTTTCATTTTTTATAGAATAAACCTCTTCTTCAAGTTAAATTGTTTTGATCGTATTAAGAAGAGAAAAAAAATGAAATATGCTAAAAATAGCTGTGCAGATAGTACAAAAGTAATAAAGCGTTGTACGAGTTTAGAAGGATTGATAGAGCGACCGGATTTGTTGAAAGTTTGGTTGACCGGCGCTTAAATATCCTCCAGCAAACTTTATTGGAGCGGCGCCACGACTTTGAGTCGTGGCACCGCTAGATGACACTTTTAAATATTCTTATACTCCTCCAGCAAACTTTCCGAAACATCGAAGAGCCAGTTGAGTTCGTAGTTTGTTTTTTTATTTTGAATTAATTTAGAAAGATCGGAAAGCAGGCTTTCACATAAAGTTTTGTTGAAGCTTTGGCGGAATTCCAGTTCGCCTTTGAGCGATTGAAAATATGTTTGTAGTTGGAGCAATTTTGTTTGAAGCGTTTTTAAATGTTGTTCATATGCCTCCGGGAATTCTGCACGGATCTCCTGGCGCAATGTTTGTTCCACTTTTTCCTGCTGGCTGTATTGTTCCTGGATCTGCTGAAACTCGATTTTTTCAGCCTCAGAAAGATACCCGCGATCGTCTGCAAAACTTGCTCCGGCGAGTTTATTGCTGAGATCATGCTGCGAGCGATAGATGGATTGAAGGGTTGCTATTTTTTCAGAGAAGGAAGACATAGAAATTATAAATTTTGAATTTTGAATTTTGAATTAGTTAAAATGGTTATGAATGTTGAAGCATGCATTAAAACTATTCACTCATAATTCAACATTCATAATTCATAACTTTATCCATTACCCTTATTATCTCAATTTATGCCATAAATTCTACATAAAAAACAGTGTTTTTTATTATCCTCTCAAGTTGGTAAATTCGTACGTTTGTACTACAAAAAAAATTACTCAAAATGTCTTTAAATAAATACAGTTCCAAACTGACACAAGATCCGTCGCAGCCTGCTTCCCAGGCGATGTTGTACGGCGCAGGTTTTACCGAAGAGGATATGAACAAGGCTCAGGTAGCCATTGCTTCTACCGGTTACGAAGGGAACACCTGCAACATGCACCTCAACGATCTTGCAGCGCTGGTCAAAGAAGGTGTTAAAAAAGCAGGCTTGAAGCCTTTGCAGTTCAACACGATCGGCGTCAGCGACGGAACCTCGATGGGAACCGACGGGATGCGCTATTCCCTCGTATCACGCGATGTGATCGCCGACTCCATCGAAGCGATTGCAGGAGCTCACTATTACGACTCCATCGTATCGGTAGTAGGATGCGACAAAAATATGCCGGGCGCGATCATGGGCATGACCCGTATCAATCGCCCTTCCATCATGGTTTACGGAGGTACTATTCGTTCGGGAGTTTGGAAAGGGGAGAAGCTGAACATCGTTTCTGCTTTCGAAGCGCTTGGTAAAAAATTCGCGCATGCGATCACGGAAGAAGATTTTAAAGGTATTATTCAAAATGCGATCCCAGGCGCAGGCGCTTGCGGTGGCATGTATACAGCCAATACAATGGCCTCTGCTATCGAAGCAATGGGAATGTCGCTTCCATATAGCTCTTCCGCGCCGGCTATCAGCGATAAAAAACGCAACGAATGTCTGGCAGTAGGAGAAGCGATCAAGATCCTTCTTGAAAAAGATATCAAACCAAAAGACCTGATCACGTACGAATCCATGTGTAATGGTATTCGCGTAGCAATGATCCTCGGTGGTTCTACTAACCTTGTGCTTCACTTCTTAGCGATCGCCAGAACAGCAGGAATAAAACTCACCTTGAAAGATATTCAAGCGCTTTCTGATAAAACTCCGATGCTTGCAGACCTCAAGCCAAGTGGAAAGTATATGATGGAAGATCTCGACAACATCGGCGGTGTGCCTTCTATCATGAAAATGCTTTTGAAAGAAGGAATGCTAAACGGCGATTGCTTAACTGTAACAGGCAAGACACTAAAAGAAAACCTTGCCCTTTATCCTGAACTTCCAAAAGACCAGGATCTCATTTTACCGTTGAGCAACCCGATCAAAAAGGAAGGACACTTGCAAATACTTTGGGGCAATCTTGCTACCGAAGGCTCGGTAGCTAAGATCACTGGAAAAGAAGGAGTAAAATTTGAAGGCGAAGCAATTTGCTACGATTCAGAAGAAGCACTCAATGAAGGGATCAAAAAAGGAGAAGTAAAAGCCGGTCACGTAGTAGTGATCCGTTATGTAGGCCCGAAAGGCGCTCCGGGAATGCCTGAAATGCTGAAGCCAACTTCTCTGATCATAGGCGCAGGCTTGGGTGAGTCGGTAGCATTGATCACCGACGGACGTTTCTCAGGCGGTACACACGGATTCGTGGTAGGTCACATCACACCTGAAGCGCAGGAAGGCGGTAACATCGGCCTAGTGAAGAATGGAGATAAGATCTCGATCGATGCTGTTAACAACACCATAGAGGTACACGTCTCAGACGCTGAATTGGATGCCCGTAGAAAAACATGGACAAAACCAGCCTACAAAGCTACCAGCGGTTTGCTTTACAAATACCTTCGCACCGTTTCTTCTGCTTCAGAAGGATGTGTGACAGATGCATTCTAAGGATGGTAACATAACATAGTATTGTAAAAAGGCTCTTCGAAAGATGGAGCCTTTTTTATTTTCAAACCATCAACTTATAGTCTCTTTTTGCGGTTAGAAAGCCAGAAAAGTGGTGAATAGTGCTTAAAAAAAATTCATAAAAAACTTCCACAACAGTATATTTCTCAACCTATTACCTCTTTACCTAAAATTTGAACCTGATGATAATATTTTTAGAAAAAATATTGCAAAACTGCTATTAAATTATTCACTTCAAGAATAATTTTTTGCATAAAAATCAAAAAGTAGGGCTATTTAAAAGGTACATTTTTGAAAAAAAGATTTCAAATTTTATTTATTAGTTAAAAAAGAGGCAGTTTTTTATTAATTATTGATAAAAAATTAGTTTCTAATATTAAAATGGGATTTAAAAACACAAAAACTTTGTCAATTGTCTTTTAAAAGGCTTTTTTTCGTAACTAAAACGAAACATTTTTTTCTGAAAAATATCTAAAAACTCTCATTTACAGGCCTTTTTTTGCGCAAATACTGCCATAATTCCTTAATAATTTTTTCTTGGATAAACAGGCAGTCAATAACACATGATTTTCCACCAATCTAAAATCATGAAGCGAGACTTCCCGAAGTACAACTTAAACTATACAACTATGAAGGCAATAACAATAATGAAAGCAATCAGATGGTCGTATGTAGTTATAATGGCAGTTTTTATTTCAAACAATCTTTCCGCCCAGACTGTGGCGCCTTATACAGTTTCTCCTAAATGGATGATAGGCCGAACCTCAGGGATGAGTTTTCCCGGCCCGGCTGACCTGACAGGAAACCCGGCGTTCAACGGTGGCCAGGAAGCGACCTCTACACTCTGTCTGCCTAATAAAAGTATATTCGCGTATTGCAATAATACCCAAATATACGATGGCTCCAACAACCTCGTGCAGTCAATCAACTCCCCAAATGGTGGACAGTCTTCTACACAAGGCGCTGTAGTATTTCCGGATCCCGCCAATCCTTTGACGCAAGCCTATATTTTTTCCGGTGACGACCAAACCGGTGGTACATCGAATGGTGTGAACTGGTATCTTGTTCGGAAAACAGGCGCTACTTATTCCGTTGTCAGCGGGCCCAACAACGTAGCTGCCAAGGCAGCTGTAAACGAAGGGATGGTAGTAGGGGCAGATGGAAATCACGGTTACTGGGTAGTATCACACAGCGAAGGACCACCTAACCAATATCTTTCCTGGCATGTCACTGCATCAGGCGTGGGTGCTACGCAGTTTTCGGCCAGCTCAAGCCGTGGAGGTTCGGGAGCTGGAGGGACCATAAAAATAAGTAAGTGCCAAACTAAGATCGCGTTGATAGGGCCACAAGAAGTGGAAGTATATAACTGGGATAAAAAGAATGGAGTAACCGGCACACTTATCGGCTTCAGCGGCACAGGCAATGGACCTGCAAGCGGCTACAGTGGCGAGTTTTCGCCGGATGGAAATGTATTGTACATCACAGGCCTCAACGGTAGTCTGCAGCAATGGGATCTTTCAAAAAGCTATGCTACCGGTCTGATCACGATTACAGGAACCAATACCATCAACGGAATGATGCTCGGCCCCGACGATAAAATTTATATTGCAAGATTTTCCAACAATATCGCAGCGGTCACATCGCCCAACTCTATTGGTGACGCCCCCGCCGGGTATACCAGCAATGCGCTTACAGTTTCGGGAAATGGTCCCTACATCGGCCTGGCCAACGAAGCATGGCTGAACCCAAACGATCCGGTGATCAATAATTCGATCAGTTGCCTTACGGTAGATTTTAGTTTCGATTTCAAAACGTATTTCCTCGATGATATAAGTGTAAGTGCAGGTTCCATCGAATGGAATTTCGGTGAAGGCGCCGGATGGCAGACAGGCCAGGGCGCCACGCCTACACATGTGTATGGAGGCAACGGCACTTATACGGTAATGCTGCGTTTCAACGATGCCTATTGTACACAACAATGGGGCGATACGATCAGCATCAATCTTTCCTGCGCAGCTGCTCCTGTGAGTCTTATCAGCTTCACAGGTTCTTATGTACATGGGCAGACACAGCTTCGCTGGACTACGGCGACAGAGCTCAACAACGATTATTTTGAAGTAGAAAGATCGGACGATGGGATTAATTTTTATCCTGTAGGAAAAGTAAAAGGAAATGGCAGCAGCGCCGGGATGCATGAATACGAGCTGACCGACGCCAACAGTATTAGTGGAGTGGCTTATTATCGTTTGGTGCAATATGACTACAATGGTAAAAAAACATACAGCAATGTGATCATATTGAAGACAGAGAAGAACACTACTGTCAACGTAAGTCCTAATCCATTCACTGATAATTTTACGATCAATTTTTCGGGCGAAAAAAGTTCGCAGATAAAAGTGTTGGATGTATTGGGCAGAGTAGTAGAAACAAGATCCATGGAACAAGCTTCGTACAGTTTGTCTGTTGGAGAAAATCTTTCCAGAGGAACTTACATTATAAATATTCTGACAGATCAGGAAAATTATACTTACAAAATGGTCAAAGAATAAAAAGCAGGGAGTATGGGTATTAAGTTTTTTCTCATGACTAAATACTCAAGACTCAGCACTGACCTTGAGTACAGGTTATGAATAGTTAGTTAGTAGTTAGTTGTTCTGTGGCGGCAGTCTGGTGGGATTGTCGCCACTTGTTTTTTGTCTGAACTGTGATTACGCTGATTGAATGACAACTCTTACTTAATCAAGAAATCAAAATCAAGAAAATCTTCTAATCCCGAAAATCAAGGTTCAGATTATTCTGCTAAAAAATCATCCACCAGCTTCTGCGCCTTTATCAGCGATTCTTCCAGGTTGTCGTTTACGAGTGTGGTATCAAATTTACTTTCAAACGACATTTCAAATTTTACTTTAAACAAACGTGCAGAAATACTTTCTTCGGAATCTGTTTTGCGTTCGCGGAGTCTTTGCTCGAGTATTTCCATGGAAGGGACTTTTACAAATACAGCCAGTGCGCGGTCTTTGTAGAAATTTTTAATGTTCAATCCGCCGTTTACATCTACGTCGAAGATCACATGTTTGCCTTGCGCCCATACGCGCTCGATCTCAGATTTCAGCGTGCCGTAGTAAGCGCCGGGATATACTTCTTCGTATTCTACGAATTCGTTATTATCAATTCTTTTTTTGAATTCTTCTGGAGTGAGAAAATAATAATCTTTGCCGTTCACTTCGCTGCGGCCCCTGCGGTCGCGTGTACAGGCGGAGATTGAAAAACCTAAGTTAGGATTGGTAGCGAGAAGATGTTTTACAATAGTAGTTTTTCCGGAGCCGGAAGGTGCGCAGAAAATAATCAGTTTGCCTTGCATATAAAATTATCGGAGAAGTAAGATCAGGCGTGGTTGCTGAGTTTGTCTTTGATGGAGGAAATAAGACTGTTAGGAACTTCTTTGTCTGCTACTTTGAGTTTGATCACTTCCTTCACCGATTTGTCGATCTCATAAAGGTTGAAACAGTGGGAGCATTCCTGGATATGCGTTTTGAAATATTCTTCCTGGTCTTTGGTAGCTTCTCCGTCCAGTACAGCATATAAGTTGCTTACGCAATCCTTGCAGCAGTAGCCTTGCTTCTTGCCGATGAGTTTAAAATATAGATTAGTGATGGCGGCCTTCATGGAAATGAATTTTTCTATAGTGTACGATACTGATATACTTTGGTTATGAATTCGATTGGTTTTTTCCGTATCCCATATTCTGAGCGTATTCCCTGAGTTTTTCTTTCATCAGGTTTCTTGCTCTGTGTAATCTGGAACGAACTGTTCCGATTGGAATATCAAGTATTTTTGCCATCTCTTCATACGTGAATCCTTCCAGATCACAGAGAATAATGATGGTACGAAAATCAACATCCAGAGCGTTAAGAGCATTGGCTACTTCATCGCCAATCATGTCTTTAACAGCATCTACTCTGAGGTCGGAGGTGATGGGCTCATCCACGTCATCAGAGTTATAGTAGGATTCTACTTCCTGATAATCTACTTTGTTAGGCAGCTTGGCATTTTTACGGTATTCGTTAATGAAGCTGTTTTTTAGGATTCTAAACAACCATGCTTTGGCATTAGTTCCCTTCTCATACGATTCAATAAATCTGTATGCTTTTAAATACGTTTCCTGTACGAGATCATTCGCATCGTCCTCGTCGAAAGTAAGTCTATATGCAAAGTTATAAAGCGGACCGATCAGGGGCATGAACTCCTTTTCAAATAAGCTGTCCTTTTCCGCTTTACTCAATTCAGATTTATTGTGTTCCAAAAGTAGTGCCTTTGTGTAGTAATATTATTAATTTTGCCTTTTCAGGGAAATCAAAGATAAGTATTAACCATATTAAAGTAAAAATAATTTGGCATTTATATTAAACCTCCAGGAACCGTCTTTTCGATACAAACTGGCATTAATATCCTTATTAAGCATAATTATCGGAATGTTCGCCTCCAGAGCCATGATGAGCATTGGAATGATCCTGATCGGGGTACAATTTTTTTTAAAGAAAGATCTGGCCGAAACATTCCGGTTATATTACCGCGATAAAATATTATTTCTTTTGTCGTTTATTTTTCTGATCTATCTTATCAGCATTTTCAACACAGAGCATATCGATGACTTCTGGCCCCGGCTTACCATCAAGCTTCCATTGCTTTTTATGCCGCTGGGTTTTGCGGCGCTTAAAGAAATGCCGGTAAAATATTTCCAACACATATTGTATGCATTCCTCCTCTTTGCCCTGATCACCGCGGCCATCAGTGTGGCTATGTACATCATGCATTACCAGGAGATCACCGAAAGTTATAAGTCAGCCAAAGTGATCCCAAATATTTTTGGTATCAGTCATATCCGTTTCAGCCTTATGCTGGTGACGGCTTGCTTCTCGGCCTTGTATCTTTTTCGCCAGGAATATTTTCTAATTAAAAAAGGAGAAAAATATTTAATTGCCTTCGCGGGAATTTTTATCCTCGCCTTTATCCATCTGCTCTCTGTGCGTAGCGGGTTATTAGCATTTTATGCTACTGCTTTTGCAATGGTAGCGAGCCGTATGATCATTTTCCGTCAATATTTAACAGGTGCAATCTTATTACTGTTCATCCTGCTTGCGCCTTTCCTGGCTTATCAATCCATTCCTACGGTAAGAAATAAGGTAGACTATATGGTTACCGACGTGAGCAGATTTTTGCAAGGGAAAAATGTAAACCGCTGGTCCGACGGCAATCGTCTGCTCTCGCTACAGATTGGTATTGAGCTAGGGAAAGAACATCTGCTTACCGGCATTGGCGCGGGCGATGTAGAGAAGGATATGGCTGTTTATTATGAAAAATATCATCCGGAGATTTCCAAAGAAAATCACCTGATCCCACACAGCCAGTTTGTATACGTTTTCACAGCCTGCGGCCTGATCGGATTGATCATATTTACAATTGTCACTTTTTATCCTTTCTTTCTACGAACCACTTATTACAGCGAATTGTTTTTGGCGGTGAATGTGATAATTCTGACTTCCTATATTTCAGAAGCTACGCTGGAAAACCAGCTGGGAGTATGTTTGCTGGTGACGTTCTATCTGATAGGATGGCAAACGAAAAAGATGCCGGATACCAGATAAAAAATAATATCTGGTATCTGGCATCCGGGATCTGGTATCCAATCATAACACACATTAATTTTAAACATCGCGTGGAGAAAGAATCAAAAATCAGTGGAAATGTCTTTGATGTAAAAGTGATCAGAAGGCTCATGGTATATGCTCGTCCGTACCGGTCGAGATTTTATTTTCTTACTGTTCTCACCATCCTCTCCGCCATTCTCTCCATCGCTAAGCCACTTGTGATCAAGGAAGCGATTGATAATTATATCGTGCATGGCAACCTGCCAGGATTGTATCAGATGGTGACTCTCTTAGTAGGATTGCAGATTGTACATGGCCTGGTGAACTATCTGAACACCTATCTCTCCGGCTGGATCGGGCAGACGGTAATCAAAGACATCCGTATGCAGCTGTACAAACACCTGATGAAATTCCGTTTAAAATATTTTGATCAGACACCGATCGGAAGATTAGTGACGCGCAACGTTTCCGATATTGAAAGTCTTTCCAATATTTTCAGTGAGGGGCTCTCTGGCATCGTCAGCGATTTACTGCTAATCGCTGCAATTCTTGGGATCATGTTTTATGAAAATTGGCTGCTTGCCTTGTATTCACTGGGCGCCTTGCCATTGCTGTTGTTGAGCACTTATGTATTTAAAGAAAAAGTAAAAACTTCTTTTAACCAGGTGCGCACTGCCGTTGCCAATCTCAATTCGTTTGTACAGGAACATATCACCGGGATGAGCATTGTACAAGTATTCAACAGCGAGCAAAGAGAGTATGATAAATTTGTAAAGATCAACAAAGAGCATCGTAATGCCAATTTGAAATCCGTGCTTTATTATTCTGTTTATTTTCCAGTGGCAGAATTTATCGCCTCGCTGAGCACCGCACTGCTGGTATGGTATGGCGCACAGTCGGCGTTGAAAGATATTACTACCGTAGGGACGCTCACATCCTTCATCATGTTCATCTCCATGTTCTTCCGCCCGATTCGTATGATCGCCGACCGGTTCAACACGATCCAGATGAGCATCGTCAGCAGCGATCGGATTTTCCGCATTCTTGACAACAAAGAAGATCTTAGCCCGGTAGTAGACGCTCCTAAAGAAACCATCCGAGGCGATGTGAAATTTGAACATGTGTGGTTTGCCTACAACGAGGAAGCCTATGTGTTGAAAGACGTCAGCTTTGAAGTGAAACACGGTGGCACGATCGCATTGGTGGGCGCTACAGGCGCGGGAAAATCTTCAGTGATCAACTTGCTCAGCCGATTTTATGAGATCAATAAAGGAGTGATCTGTATCGATGGAAAAGACATCCGGAAATTTAACGTAGATCATCTGAGAACGCAGATAGGAGTGGTGTTACAGGATGTATTTCTTTTTTCCGATTCGATCAGAAATAATATCACGTTGAACAATTCTACCATTTCGGACGAAAAGATCTGGGAAGCCATCGACTTAGTAGGTGCGCGCAAATTTATAGAAAAACTTCCGGGCGGATTAGAGTACAATGTGATGGAACGAGGCAATACGCTTTCCGTCGGTCAGCGTCAACTTATTTCTTTCATCCGCACGCTTGTCTACGATCCACGCATCATCGTACTCGACGAGGCTACTGCTTCCATCGACAGTGAAACAGAAACCTTGATCCAGGAAGCGATCAATAAATTAATGGCGGGAAGAACTTCCATCGTCATTGCTCACCGCCTTTCCACCATCCAGAAAGCCGATCAGATCTTAGTGCTTGATAAAGGAGAGATCAAAGAATCCGGTACCCACGAATCACTGCTGCAGCAGAATGGGTATTATGCGCATTTGTATGAAATGCAATATAAGTTTTGAACCTTGATTCTCAGGATTAGAAGATTTACTTGATTTTAATTTCTTGATTAAGTAAGAGTTGTCTTTCAGAGTGATCCGCAGCCAATGGAGTAGAATCTGCACTAACGTTTGATACTTTCTTTACGGAATTTCTACTGGCCTTTTGATGTCAACGTTTGGAATTTCTAATCATCCGCCAACCAACATATTCCTTCTGAATGACAACGGAAAATAAATCTTGCAAATAAAAATCAAGTAAATCTTCTAATCCTGAGAATCAAGGTTCAGAATAGCTTTCTCTATCATCTTCGGAAAATGCTCATGCTCCAGCACCTGCACTTTCTTCGCTACATCATCCGCAGTATCGGTAGGACTTACGGCACAGGAAGCCTGAAAGAGAATATTTCCTTCGTCGTAATGTTTGTTTACGTAATGGATCGTAATTCCGGATTCTTTTTCTTTGTTGGCTACTACAGCGTTGTGTACGTTCATGCCGTACATTCCTTTTCCGCCAAATTTAGGGAGCAAAGCCGGATGGATGTTGAGGATCTTGTGGGGATAGGCTTGTACCAAATGCTCCGGAACCAGCCACAGAAAACCCGCCAGGATTATCCAGTCAATGTTTCGCTTTTTTAACTCTTCCAACACCTTTCCAGAATTATATTCTTCGCGGTTGAATGTCCAGGTAGGAATGTTTAGCTTCTTAGCACGCTCGAGCGCATAGGCATCGGGTTTGTTGGCCATGAGTACGGCTACTTCTATATTTTTATTACCTTGAAAATATTCGATTATTTTCTGCGCATTAGAGCCGGAGCCGGAACAAAAGATGGCTATCTTCGTTTGCATGTGTTATAAGTTATGAATGTTGAGCTATGAACTATGAATGGAATGAAGGATTGTCAGTTTATAAAACTTATTAACTCATAATTCAACATTCATAACTCATAATTTATTTACTTTGACAAAATAAAGTAAAACTTATCACAAATAAACGTTTTTCAAAAAAGAATGAAGCTGAGTTTTTGGGGGGCCGCAAGACAAGTATCCGGGAGTATGTACCTGCTTGAAACAGACGATGGCTACAAGATCCTGGTAGACTGTGGGGCTGATATGTCGCGCAACGCCGAATCTCAGAGTACATTTCCTTTCGATTGCACCTCCCTGGATGTTGTGCTCCTCACACATGCCCACATCGATCATACAGGCCGTTTACCACAGTTGATCAAGAATGGTTATAACGGGCAAATCCTCTGCACCACGCCTACCTTTGGTCTGGCGCAACTGTTGCTCAACGACAGCGCTTCGCTTTCTTCCAAAAAATTAAAACGTCTTGTAAACCGTGCCTATCGATATGCTCACCGCGAAGAAGAGATCGAAATCCTTTCGCTGAAAGAAGTGGAAGACACCATGCAACGTTTTGTGACGATCGGTTTTCACAAACGTTTCCAAATTCACGATCATATTTGGATCACATTCATTCCTGCCGGACATTTATTAGGCGCTGCCAATATTCTCATAGAAGTAGAGGAAAATGGAAAACTGAAAACAATTCTTTTCTCCGGCGATATTGGAAGAAAAAATTATCCCTTGCTTCCGGACCCATCGCCTGTGCCGCAGGTTGACTATCTTGTCTGCGAAACTACTTATGGCAATAGAAGTCACCAGGAAAAAGGAAATCCGGAGGATGTCATCGAACGGGTCATCATGGAAACTTGCGTGCAAAAAGCGGGTCGCCTCATCATTCCCGCATTCAGCGTGGGACGTACGCAGTCGATTCTTTTTACACTGCACAAACTTCACTTGCAGGGAAGACTGCCAAGGATCAAAATATTTACCGATAGCCCTATGGCAGAAGTAAGCTCAAGAATTTATGAAGAGTTTAACAGCTTGCTTAATGAAGAAGCAAAAGCGATTTTCGCTGAACACCAAACATTGTTCGATTTTGAAAACCTGACCTACGTTGCCAATTTCAAAGAAAGCCGCGCTATAACCAACTACTACGAACCATGCATTATTATTTCTGCTTCTGGTATGCTTACGGGAGGACGAATGGAAATGCATGTGAAGAAAAATCTGAACAATCCATACTGCACCTTTCTTATGATCGGCTATGCAGCCGAAGGCACACCGGGGTATACACTTATGAATGGCGGCAAATATTTGAGAATAGGAGGAAAGGATATTCCAATCACAGCCCAGATAGAGCGCACCGATATCTACAGCGGGCACGCAGGAAAAGAAGAACTTCTGGGGTTTGTAGCGCAGCAGGACAAAAACAAATTGAAAAAAATATTTTTAGTGCATGGCGAACATCAAAGCATGATCGATTTTTCTAAAAACCTTGCGCACGAAGGGTATGAGCAGTGTGAGATTCCGGAGAAAGGACAAATATTTGAATTAGAGTAATATGAAAAATTATGAATGTTGAGTTGTCAAACATGATTTTAATTCATAACTCAACATTCACAATTCATAATTTCTAAAGCCTGTTTAATGCCTCATTCAAGTGTTTGTTCATGTTGATGAAACGTTCCTTGGCTGCAAGAATAAAGGCTTCGTCTTGGATCAGCGCATGAATATCGCTGTCGCCGTTGGTGTCCATTTCGCTTACTTTGTATGTTTGTTCGAAATTTCCTTTTTCAAGTTTGATTACGTATTTATTATTCCACGCAAAAACGGTGATCTTAAAATCGCTGTGAGGTATTTCTGCTACGGTGCGCATATGTTGGTTTGTGAATTCGGATTTAAATTTTGGTAAACAATGCTATTGTCAAACCTATAAGGTTTTGCTAAATGTATATTTTATGGTGTGAGGTTTTTTCATAAAACCTTATAGGTTTTGAAAGCAGATAATCAATGTTCAAAATTACGTATTCTCAGAGTTCGCCCAAAATAAATAGGCAAAAAGGCCTGATATTTTTTAACTTGGCGTTTTAAAATGCTATTCTAATGATTCAAAGTACAATTATTGATTCGGTGCTAAGTCAACTCAAGCAATGGTTAGGTGAAAAATATGTGTTGACAGACCAAGAATCACTCGAACAATATTCGCACGACGAAACAGAAGACTTTCGTTTTTTTCCTGATATTGTGGTAAAGCCTGCCACAGTTGAGGAAATCAGCAAGATCGTACAACTTTGCAACGAACATACAATTCCGCTTACACCACGTGGAGCCGGCACTGGACTTAGCGGAGGTGCACTTCCTATTCATAAAGGAATCGTACTTTCGATGGAAAGGTTCAATAAAATTATCGAGATCGATGAAAAAAATTTCCAGGCTACTGTGGAGACAGGCGTGATCACACAAGTATTTCAGGAGACAGTAGCAAAAAAAGGACTCTTCTATCCGCCTGATCCTTCAAGTCGCGGTAGCTGTTTCCTTGGAGGAAATTTCGCCGAATCTTCCGGAGGCCCGAAAGCAGTGAAATATGGCGTGACCAAAGATTATGTGTTGAATCTCCAAGTGGTGCTTCCTACCGGAGAGATCATCTGGACGGGCGCCAACGTACTCAAAAATGCCACAGGCTACAATCTTACACAACTGATGATCGGCAGCGAAGGCACGCTGGGCATCGTCACCAAAGCTGTACTGCGGTTGATCCCATTGCCAAAATATGATATCGTAATGCTGATCCCTTTCCGCTCTGCACGCCAGGCATGTGAGGCAGTAAATGCGATCCTGCTTTCGGGCATCACCCCTTCCGCGCTCGAATTCATGGAGCGCGACGCGATCCTCTGGTCGGCCGAATACTTGGGAATAGGACTCACGGTAGCCAGTGATATTGAAGCGCACCTTTTAGTGGAAGTAGATGGCAACGATCTGGAGCAGCTTCAGCGCGATGCCGAGAAGATCTACGAAGTAGTTTCTGCATTCGATATTGAAGAGCCGCTCCTGGGTGACACAGCCCAGCAAAAACAAGACCTGTGGAAACTACGTCGTAATGTGGCGCATGCAGTGAAAGCAAATTCTGTTTACAAAGAAGAAGACACCGTAGTGCCTCGCGCGCATCTGCCCGAGCTGATCACAGGCATCAAAGAGATTGGCAAACGCTATAATTTCAATACTGTTTGTTTCGGACATGCAGGCGATGGAAACCTCCATATTTTTGTACTTAAAAAAGATCAGTCGGAGGAAGACTGGCTGCAAAAGGTACCCGAAGGTATCCGTGAATTGTTCCAGCTGACGGTACAGCTGGGAGGCACAATTTCCGGGGAACATGGTATTGGTTATGTTCAAAAACCGTATATTGATATTGCTTTAGGAGAAAAACAAATACAGCTCATGCGGGAAATAAAGAAGGTTTTTGATCCTAAAGGCATTCTTAACCCAGGCAAAATTTTCTAAATAAGTACAAAAATACCTATATTAACATTTATCCTTACATATTCTCAACAATAAGTAAGATCAACACGTATACTAAGGGCTACAAAACGCAACAGGTTTTTATGAACAGGTTTTTTACTTACTCAAGATTGGTCACAATGATCCCGGCTTTCGCGATGATTGTTTTGATCAACTTCAATTCCAACGCACAGGTTATTCAAAACCTGAAGATGGAGATTGCTAATAAAGAATACAGCAAATTTCTGTACGGTGAAGCAATTCCTCTTTACGAAGAAATTCTACATAAAGACCCGAACAACCTGGAAGCCAAGAAAAAACTGGCTACCTGTTACCGGATGTCCAACGACACCAAGAACTCAGAAAGAGTCTATGCCCAATTGGTAGTGGAAGACAGCGTGGGTTTGCTCAACAAACTTTACTATGCACAAGCGCTCGCTGAAAATGGAAAGTATGACTTGGCTAAAGTCTGGTATAAAAAATATGACAACGCTCTCGCGATTGATTCACGCGGAAAACGTTTTTTAAATTCTTATAATAATTTTAAAAGGTTCTATAAAGACTCTGCCAATTGGGAAATCGAATTCCTTTCCATCAACTCTCCTCAAGCAGATTTTAGTCCGATGTATTACAAGAAAGGTCTTGTTTTCTGTTCCGCCAGAAGCCAGGGCGGCGCTGTGAAGTATGTATACGGCTGGGATCAATCGGCTTTCCTGAATCTTTTTTACATCGCGGATACCAGCCAGATCAAAGGCAAGCGCTATTATACAGAGTTGATCAAAGACAATGTTTCAGCTCACTATGATTCTTCCGGTCACGTAGTAGGTGGGCACTCAGAGGATACAAAAAGTTCGGGTAATGATTCCTATACACTCGGTTATTATGGAAATACTTTTTTGCAAGAAGACGAAGCATGGATCGAGGAGACCAAGCATTTGGTAGTGCCTTTCAACAAAAGAATAAATTCCAAGTACCACGAAGGCCCAACCAGTTTTTCCAAAGACCTCGACTCGATGGTCTTTACCAGAAATGGCTACCACGGAGGCAAGCTGAGAAAAAGCAAGGATGGGGTCAGCAAGCTGAAAATATACAGCTCCAAGAGAGACGGCGATTCGTGGACAGTACCAAAGCCTATCAAATTCAACAAATTTCAGTACTACGTAAAATTCACCGGTCTTAATACGTTCAATAGAAATACTTCTGAAACGGATACCGCTTATGTGAAAGAGATCGAGCTCGACGATGACCAGTTTTCGATCAGTCACCCTTGCCTCAGTAAAGACAATAAAAAATTATTCTTCGTGTCCGATGCGCCGATTGGCTTTGGTGGATCTGACGTGTATGTCTGTAACTGGGAGGGCGACCACTGGTCGGCGCCGATCAACTGCGGGAAAAATGTTAACACGGAAGGAAATGAAATGTTCCCTTTTGTAGACGACAATGGAAACCTGTATTTCTCTTCCGATGGATGGGGCGGTATGGGAGGATTGGATCTTTATTTCTCCGAAACGGAATTGAATATTTTCGGAGAAAAAGATAACATCTTCAGCAAGCCCGTGAATCTTGGCTTCCCGATCAATTCGAAAAAAGATGATTTTGGAATTATTGCTAACAAAGATTTTACCAGCGGTTATTTCAGCTCCAACCGTAGAAAAGGAGCCAACGACGATGATATCTATCGTTTCCGTTATGTAGGTGCCACTACTATTACAGTAGTAGGATCTGTAGTAAAAAAAGGATCGGGCACCCCGCTCGACAGCGCGAAGGTAGTGCTGCGCGATCTGAAGAATGGATTGGATAGTGTGCTTACACCGCAGGCCGGTACCTTCTCTTTCCCGAAATTACCTCCGGGGAAAGATTATATTCTTTTTGTAGACCGCAAAGGATACCATATGCAAAAGGTAAATCTGAATACGGCAGATCTTGGAAGAGGTGATACCTGCAAAATAAAATTTGAGTTAGAACCGAAAGAAATTTTCATTTATGTAAAAGGAAATATATACGGTGAAGACGACAAATTGCCGATGGTAAATGTGAAAGTTAAAATTTATAACAACTGCACCGGCCAAACGGATGAGATGTATAGCGATGCCAGTGGTGCCTTCAGCATGCGGCTGAAAGAAAACTGCTGTTATGCGATCAGTGCTATAAAAGATAATTGTGGTGTCAACTCTACAGTAGTTTCTACAGTCGGCATTGATTCAAACAAGGATATCCCGGCAGACTTTGCAATGCTTTGTAAAGGCGACGTTGTAAAAATGGATGATATTTATTACGATCTCGGAAAATCAGACATCACACCAGCGTCCGCAGCTCAGCTGGACAAGCTGCTTCCGGTGATGAAGAAATATCCGGACATGAAGATCGAGCTCCGCGCCCACACCGATAGCCGCGGCGACGATGCAAAGAACCTAACGCTCTCAGACCAGCGCGCAAAGTCAGCAGAAAAATATTTAGAATCTAAAGGAGTGAACGTAGCCAATATTTCCGGAAAAGGATATGGCGAAACCTTGCCGCTCAATAAATGTAAAAACGGCGTGGCTTGTACTGAAGAGGAATACCAGGTAAACAGAAGAACAGAATTCAAAATTCTTTCAATGGGTAAGCCAATGTCGTTGGCCAAGATCAATTCAGAACTTTCGGGTAACTGTCAGAATTATGTAGAGAACGTAATTAAGAAAGAAGAGGACGCGAACCGTGAACCGGAATTTAAACCTACTCCTGTAAGTTCAGATCTCCTGGATGCTTTCGCAAAACCTGAACCGAATCCAAATTCTCTAATCAAAAAAGAAGAACCAAAACCGGTAACGCCAGCGCCAGTAGTAGCCGAGGTGAAGAAGGAAGAGCCAAAGCCAGCAGTGCCAGCACCGGTGGTGAAGAAAGAGGAACCAAAACCGGTAACACCAGCGCCAGTAGTGGCTGAGGTGAAGAAGGAAGAGCCAAAGCCAGCAGTGCCAGCACCGGTGGTGAAGAAAGAGGAACCAAAACCGATAACACCAGCACCAGTGGCTGAAGTGAAGAAGGAGGAACCAAAGCCAGTAGTTCCGGCACCAGTGGTGAAGAAAGAAGAACCAAAACCGATAACACCAGCACCAGTGGCTGAAGTGAAGAAGGAAGAGCCGAAGCCAGTAGTTCCGGCACCAGTGGTAAAGAAAGAAGAACCAAAACCTGTAACACCAGCGCCAGTAGCTGCAGTGAAGAAGGAAGAGCCAAAGCCAGTAGTGCCAGCACCGGTGGTGAAGAAAGAGGAACCAAAACCTGTAACGCCGGCACCAGTAGCTGCAGTGAAGAAGGAAGAGCCAAAGCCGGTAGTTCCGGCACCGGTGGTAAAGAAAGAGGAACCGAAACCTACAACACCTGCACCAGTGATACCAGCGCCAGTAGCTGTTGTGAAAAAAGAAGAGCCTAAACCAGCTACTACTTCTACAGAAGAGGAAGATCCTTTCGCCTCAGTATTTGAGTCAGACGATAAGGCAGCGCTTAGCGCGATCAAAGGAAATGTGATGAAAAAATCTAATTCAGAAAATCTGAACGGAGCGAAGCTAATTCTGAAAGCCAATGGCAGAAAGATTGACAGTATCACTACAGTAGTCAATGGCGGGTTCATGTTTTCCAAATTGAAACCTGGCACCAATTATGAACTCTATGTTTCCCGCAAAGGATATTTTGATCAGAAAGTAACGGTCAACTCCAGTGTGTTGCAGCCCGGACAGACAGGCACTGTAAAAGTACAGCTGGATGCAGACCCTAATTTCAAAGACACAGGCGAGTCGGGCCTTGTATTTGTATTAAAAGGAAAAGTGACCAACGATTCGAACAATCCGCAAGCTGGTATTACTGTTACCTTAACTAACAACATCGACAAAACTTCTGTAGAAGTAAAGGCAGATCAAAAAGGAGAATACTCTTTCAACCTGAAGAAACAGTGCCACTATACTGTAAAGGCAGAAAGAGGAAGCTGCAAATCACTTCCGATCAACAAGAGTACGATCGGTCTGCAAGCTTCACAGACCTTTGAGCAGAATCTGGTAATTAAATGCGGAGAATAGTCTGGGTTTGATTCTCAGAGTTATTTCGGAAAATAATATAAAATAAACACGAAGGCACAGAGACGAAGGTCTTTGTGCCTTCGTGCTTCGTCTGCTCAGAGTCTCCCGCATCCGGTTGTTAATTTTAATTACAAATGTTGCCAGGGGACTCTGAGCGGACGAAATCTTCGTGTCTTTGTGTTAAATTATTTTTATCAGTAAAGACCTTTCGCAACTCTTGCGACATTCTGAAAATTCTTAAATCGTGAAAATTCTGCTTAGGCTTTAGCCGTTTTTCCCAGGTACACCAACCAATCATCATCGACCATACCTGAAAAATCGCGGAGAAACATGAAGAAGGAAGGTTTGAATGGTTTTCTTTTCATTGTCATGTTGGCCTCCTCCGGTGTGCAATCTCCTTTTTTTGAATTGCAACTTTTGCAAGCCGTGAGCAAATTGTCCCAGGAAGATTGTCCACCACGGGAGCGTGGCATCACATGGTCCAGCGTAAGATCGCTTCGGGAACCACAGTATTGACAGATATGCCCGTCGCGTTTAAAAATATTCTGCCGGCTTAGTACTACTCCTTTGTATGGAATATTTACATAGTCTTGCAGACGAATGATGGAAGGAACGGGAAAAGAAGCGGATACAGTACGGAGATAAGAATTCTTAGCATTGGAGACCAATTCTGCTTTTTCCATATATACCAGGAGGAAGGCACGATGTACACTACAAACAGTAAGCGCCCTGTAATCCTGGTTCAAAACTAAAACTTTCCGACCCATTTGACATACTGTGTTTACCTATATTAAGAAAAAAAATCCTAATTAGCAAGAAAAACAGGCCTCCAGTTGTTATTTGGAACTATAAGCGCCAGGACTTTTACCTGTGATCTTGTTTTTCAGTTCGTCTTTTATTCCCAATATTGATCTGAAATTCAATGGGAACTCCAGGAAAACATGTAGCAAGCTTAGGAAAAATAAAGCCACCAGGCCGGTGCGGAAATCATAGATATACAAAGCTACCGAAGCTGCCCAGATCAATGCGGAGCCGATCAGCCATTTTTTAGGAACAAGATGCCATTTGATGATCTCTGTTTTGGAAAACCAGTTTAGATAATGATAAGTATAAGCAAAAGCCACGAAACGCTGCACCATCAATCCTCTGCGCGATCCGAAGATATCATCAATCGTAATGGTACCGGATTTGAAAAAGCCGATCGCTGTTCTGTTTACCGCTCCAAAGCCTGTGCTCATAATGGAACGACGTACATATTCACTCACCGCAAAACCTTCCGGTACATACTGAATAAAATAAAATGAAAGCGCGCAGCACACCAAGACGATTACCGATAAATACCCTGCTGCGCTTCCCGATTTCAGCGCGCCATAGAGCATGAACAATCCTGTGAAGACATACACATGCACCAGCGTAGGAACGAACGTTCCCATTACAATAATGTTAAACTTGGATTCGCGAAGCATATAACCGACAACTAATCCCAAGGCGAAAAGCAAAAGCTTCTGCGAAGTTTTTTGCAGCAGGATCAATCCTAGTGAGCCCACGAAGGCAGAGAAGATCAAAACAGGAAACCATGTACTGTAGAGTTCGAGTACGTATTGTACCGTATCGGGTAAGAACATAGTATCAAAATAGCCACGCATCACTACAAGATCATGGAAGAGCACACCGATGGTGATGAAGAAACAAAGAATGACAAGGATAGTATAATCTTTTTTTCCTGTAGAAAAATAATTTCTTTGATGCAGCCAGGAAATCTCCGTAAGGTAATGGAGCGGTCCGAGAATGGCATAGGAAAATAGAAACAGTTCAAACGGTAGCACAAACGCCAGTGCGCAAGACAAAAGCATTAGCCCGATGTTGATGTAGTCTTCTTTGTGAGACATATGAATAGTTATGAATGTTGAGTTATGAATTATGAAGGTTAATAAATTTCTGATTAGTTCTCATTGCTTAATCTATTCGAATAACTCATAACTCAACATTCATAATTCATAATTTTAAATTTACCCATTTTTTTTGGTAACCAAAATCACCAGTTTGTCGTGCAGGTCTTTGGTAGCAAAGAGATAAAGATCACCTCCGTCTTTGATCCCTGTTTTTTTACGGATCTGTTCTACCGAATCGGGGAAATTGCGAACGGTGATGTTGGCCTTCCCATCCGGCAAGGCTTCCATGAGATCGGGTTTGGAATACTTGAGTGTTTTTAAAATTCTAAACGTCCTTCCGGGAAAATTTTCAAATAATTCTTCAGAAGTATATAAATGACTGCTTGCATTCAATTTAAACAAACCCGTCTTCGCTGCTACTGACTTGAATGCGCCTGCTTTCAGGATGGCTGCATTGGGTTCATACAAGTACTGCATTGGCATGTGAAAAGATACTGTTGCCACTTGTTCTTCCTTACGGGAAAAACGAAATTCATCGGTTCGATCTTTATGAATGTTGACAGCCACGATTTCCGTTTCGCTTGCTTTGTGATCAAGCAGAAACAGCAGTTCTTTGCATTCATTGTCTACGGCTACTACATGCACTTCTTTTACCTGTCTGAGATCTTTCAGCGCGCTTTCTATATCCAGCAAGGGAGAAGTTTTAAGTAGCACATGGGTGCTGATTTTGAAAAGCTGTTCTTTAAGTGCAATGATATTAGGCTCGCAATCGGAGAGGCGGAATACTTTGTTCCCTTCTTTTCTCCGCGCTGGATCCAAAAAAATAAAATCGGCATGGCCGGTGAATGTTTGCAGGAAATTTTCCGTAAGAGCATTAAAAACTTCAATATTGTTCTTGCCTAAAATCTTAAAATTATATGCTGCTATTTCCGCAAGTTCTTTGTTTTGCTCGATATAGATCACCTTTTTCATTTTTCCCGCAAACGCAGTGCAATCCACGCCAAATCCGCCTGTGAGGTCGATCAGTGTATCACCGTTTATGAGGTTGGCTTTGTAGGCCGCAGTTGTTTCCGAAGAACATTGCTCCATCGACAACTTCACCGGATATACAATGGTTTCGGACTGATACCAGGTAGGAAGTTTTTTCTTAGCTTTATTTTTCCCCTCGATCTGCGTAACAAGTAATGGAACATTGAGCGAAGGAAATTTCCTGGCGCGAAGAAGAATATCTTCTACAGGGATTGAGAGATTTTCCTGTATGAATTTTTTAGCCTCAGGAGAATTTAATTCTTGAAAATTCATGTGGAAGCAAATTTACTCATTTTTATTTACTCGTTATTACTTCGTCGCTACTTCCAGGGATGATAACTTTAAATTAAACTTTCCATATTTATATAACGAAAGCTTGAAAATTCATAACAAACATTCGCCGCGAATCATTATATTTACCATTACTGACCTTATCATTTTTTAAATGGAAAAAATTTTAAAGTCCTTTTTAAAACGTCTTACCAATATAAGCAGCAGTAATCGTTCGGTATACTTGCTTAAATTGTATAAGGAACAATTTTTCGATCTGAATCGTCTGGATTTTTTGTACAAGCAATCTTCCTTTCAGCTGATCGTACAAGTCCTTACGGGAAAGAAAAGATTTTTCCTTTGCGATGAGCTTGATAGTCGTGACGAAACCGTCAACGAGATCAGCAAAACGATTCGTAAAATTGCCCGTCGCGAGAAACTTATTTTCGAAGAAAGTGGTGCGCGCGATCTTTATATTGGCTGGCCTTTTGTAGAAGGTAAATTATCAGACGGTACGCCCGTGCGCTGTCCGCTGCTTTTCTTTCCTGTATCGCTGGAATTGGAAAATGGCAAATGGTGGCTTCTGCAAAGAGACGAAGCCGACATCATGCTAAACAAAAGTTTCCTCTTAGCCTACGCTCACTTCAACAACGTAAGCCTGGCCGACGAATGGATAGAAAGTTCGTTTGATGAATTTGAAAAAGAACCTACTGCGTTTCGCACCGCTTTATATGAGTTTTTGAAAGAAAGTCCCCTCGAGCTGAATTTCAACCAGGAGCTTTTTGTAGATAAGCTGGAATCTTTTAGAGAATATAGATCCGAAGATTACGAAGCTGCGCACAAGAATGGTGAGCTGAAACTTTATTCCGAAGCTGTGCTTGGCATTTTCCCACAAGCAGGCTCTTATCTCGTTCCCGATTACGAAGACCTTATTCAACATGATCCATACGAAGGGATGGAAGAATTTTTGGGGTCAAGAGTGCAACTGGAAGAGCGATCAAAATTAAAAGAAGAAAATAACTATATGGTATTCCAGACCGATGCCTCGCAGGAAGAAGCGTTGTTGTCGGTCAAAGAAGGAAGATCCCTGGTGATCCAGGGCCCGCCAGGTACTGGGAAATCACAACTGATCGGAAATCTTATCGCCGATTTTTGTGCCAGAGGGAAAAAAGTGTTGCTCGTATGCCAAAAGAAAGCTGCACTCGATGTGGTGTACGGACGACTGAAAACAAAAGGCATAGAACCATTTATTGGGCTCGTGCACGATTTCCGCAACGACCGCACCAAACTCTTCGAACAAATTGCTTCACAAGTACAGAAGGTAGAAGAATACGAAAGGCAAAACAACGGAATGGATACCATTTACCTGGAACGTACGTTTGTACAGGCTTCCAGGCAGATCCACCAAAGCCAGGAAGAGTTGGATAATTTTAAAGCGGCATTATTTAGTACCGAAGAGTTTGGGATTTCTGCCAAAGAACTTTACCTCACTTCGAATCCTCAAGGTCCGAAAGTAGAGCTGAAAGAATTTGTATCACAATTCGATCTCAATACAGGCGCGCAGTTTGAACGCAAGATCCGCAATTACATGCCTTATGCTTTACGCTTTTTGCACAAAGAATACATCTGGCGCTACCGTGTTTCCTTTGCAGACTACTACCAGCGCGACTTGCAGATCATCGCCGAAACAATGCAGAAAATTCCGGTGTATCAAAAACAATTACAAGACAGCGCTTCTAAAAAGATCGTCAGCAACATCGAACAATATTCGCTCGCCTTTTTCCTGATCCACCGCCACAATGCCGAAAGGCTCAATACGCTAATCCTGGAAGAAGATGAATTTTTCCTGTTGCTCGAATTATTAAAAGAAAAAACAGATAAAGATTGGCTTGAAGAGCGGAGAAAAAAAATGCTCGAATGTTTCCGCAAAAATCTTCCGGAAATTTCTTTGCCTGCAGAAAAACTGGATCTGTATGAACGTAAAATTGAGCAGTATTTAGACTCCCGTAAAAATGTTGCCAAAAAAATATTCTGGGATATTTTCTCTGGAGACAAAGCGATATTGCAAAAAGTATTGAAGGAAAACGAACTTTCCCTTTCTCCGGAAGGAGCGCTGGCATTGGCCAATAAGATCTTGTTGAGAAAAAAACTGGAAAAGGAAAAACGCGCCGTACTGAAAAAAAGCTGGGCGAGAGGATTTCCTGCCAAGGTCAATCAAAAGGAAATTGAAACCTGGTTTGAAGAATATTTCCGGATCCTGGAAGCTAAAAAAATTATTTCAGACTCCGAAGATCTGAGAGAACTTACCGAATGCTCGAACAACGATTATAAAATTTTCTACGACAATTTTCATCTCATTCCAGCACTGGCCACAGATGTAGAGTACAACTTACGCCAATGGTCAAGATACCTTTCCGATGAAATGATCCAAGACATTGTGGAGGGGAAAGTAGTAATAGAAGAGTTAAAAGAAATTCTCCGCAGAGATTTTGATCAGCTGATAGAATTCGACAAGCTTCAACAGGAAATGCTCGTCTACGAATCACAGATCATGCAAACGCTGATCAATCATGACACAACCCCTACTGTTGAAGAAAAAATATTGCTCTTCCGAAACAGTCTTCACTTGCAATGGCTGGAATACCTGGAAGAAAAATACCCAGCCTTGCTTTCCGTTTCCAACCTCCGTATGGACCAGGCAGAACATACTCTGCAAGAATCGATCAATGAGAAGATGAAAGTGAGTAGAGATATTCTGTTGCTCAGACTGAGAGAAGGAACGTATGAAAAAATAGAATACAACCGTCTGCAAAACCGTGTCACTTATCGTGAACTGTATCACCAGGTGACGAAGAAGAAAAAACTCTGGCCCCTTCGCAGGCTGATCAACGAATTTGAACAAGAGCTTCAAGCCTTGATCCCCTGCTGGATGGTATCGCCAGAGGCGGCTTCAGCTTTGTTTCCTTTAAAAGAAATGTTCGATCTTGTAGTGTTCGACGAAGCCTCACAATGCTTTGCCGAGCAAGGTCTTCCTGCAATGCACCGTGGGCGCCAGCTGGTGATTGCCGGTGACAACAAGCAGCTCAAACCAAACGATCTGTATCGTGCGCGTTGGGAAGACGAAAGCGAAGAACATGCAGACCTGGAGATCGATTCTCTGCTCGACCTTTGCGGAAAGTATCTGCCCTCGGTACAGCTTACAGGCCACTACCGGAGCAAGAACCTGGATCTTATTGATTTCTCCAATAAACATTTCTATAAAAATACACTTCAACTGATCCCATATTTTTCGGAGATCAATAAGCAGGAACCTTCCATCCGTTATTTACATGTAACCGGACTTTGGGAAAATAATACCAACCCTGAGGAAGCCGCCTACGTGGCAGATCTGGCGCTTGATCTGATCAAAACAGAAAAAGAAAAAAGCATTGGGATCGTGGCTTTTAATTACAAACAAGCCGAGCTCATCACTGATCTTCTTGAACAAAAAGCAATCGAAGGACAGGTACTTATTCCGGAGAATTTTTTTGTAAAAAACATTGAAAACGTACAGGGAGATGAAAAAGATATTATTCTTTTCTCCATCGGTTATGCACCTGATAGCAAAGGACGATTTACCATGCAGTTTGGTAGCCTCAACCAGGACGGCGGGGAAAACAGGCTGAACGTGGCCATTACACGTGCGAGAGAAAAAGTATATGTGATCGCCAGCATCCTTCCACAGCAATTGTCGGTAGAAGAGAGCATCCACGAAGGGCCGAAGCTTTTGAAAAAATATTTGGAGTATGCCTGGCAGGTTTCAAAAGGACTCTACAAACCAACGCCGCCGGAACATGGGCGTCAAAGCAGGGATTGGTATCTCAGCAATAAGATCGTGCAGCAACCAGTGCAGGGAGCATATACATTTTGCGAAGAGCTTCCCTTTGCCGATATCACCGTGAAAAGTCAGGAAAAATATTACTCGCTTATTTTTACAGACGACTATCCGTATTTCAGCGCACGCAACTCCAAGGAGGTGCATGCGTATAAACCGATGGAATTGAAAGAAAAGGGATGGCAAAGCAGAAGATTCTTCAGTCGAGAATACTGGCTCAGGCAGGGTGCGGCGCTGGAACAGCTGAAAAATGAATGAATTCCTTTGGAGAACAACGTTTGGGAGTTTGGAATTTGTCTTTTGGAAAATTAATACCTAAGGGGAATAAAGAGGAAGATGTTAATTTAAACAGAAACACTCAAAAGAAACAAGAGCCCTGATTTTTAATGAATTGCTTTTGTAGTATTTTTTTGTAGTTTAGTAAGAGCATTGAAAGAAACTTATACCGTGCTAGCTTCGCACGATTCAACATATGTCAAAATTAAAGAATATTATTAAGCAGCTTTCCGTAGCCGATTACACAGCTATTTTCGACTCTCTTATGGAAAGCAACGCTGAAAAATCCGCACTGCTTTTAAAATTCATGCGTGAAAAACAGCTCTCCGACAACAAGATCATGGATGAGCTGAATGTAAATAGCAATGCTTATTACACGCTTCGCTCCAGGTTAAATCAGAAAATAGAAGAGCACCTGCTGCAGCAAATGGAAACCCCGAGGATCACACTCCTCAAGAAAGTAGCCACCATCAACGAGATCATCTTCACCAAGAAAAAAGCAATCTCTATCGCCACGCTGAAAAAGCTGGAAAAAGAATTGATGGACTATGATCTTTCCAGTGAATTGACCATCATTTACAAAAATCTAAAAAAACTTCATATCGGCTCGCCGGATTACTTTAACTACTCGCAGCTTTATAACAAGCACGTAGCATACATGCTAGCGGTAGATAAGGCGGAAGAATTGGTGGCGCAATATTTTTACCGTTATGGAGATTATCTTTTCACCAAAGATGAAATTGAAAAACAAGGGCTCTTGTTGCTCAAAAATGAAATTGACAATGTAGGAAGTCTCTACAAATCTCACCGTTTGTATGTATACCAAAGCTGCGTGGATATTTTTCACCGCGTCTTTGTAGACGTAAATATAAAGCCTACCGAAGACGCCGAGCCGATCGAATCGATCTTTGAAAAAGTGCAAGGGATTTTTGATTTGTACTTCCTGGATGCTACTTATTATCACCTCAAGCCTGTATTCGAATACCTGAAGTTTGAATACTATTATATGATCGACACATATCGCAACAGCGAAAGCAATTACGAGAACGTGAACGAAGGTGCGAGTGCATTGTTGACCAATTATACACTGTATACTTTCCCGCCGCAGTTTTTGCTTACAAAGCTTAATAAAAATATTGCGAACGGAACAGAGCGCTTGTTGTATGATGAAGGCAAAAAACTTTTCGAAGATTTTGAAATTGATAAAAGCAATATTCCTCAACACGTATTGTATACTTTATACAGAGCAACATCCTGCTATTATGTGGGAAAGTACGACGAAGCAGCGCGCTGGATCAACAACATGCTGAACGAACAAAGTTTGAAAAAACTTCCTTATACTTTGCTGGAAGTAAAAGTATTCATGGCGCTTCAGTATTGTCTGATGAAAGATTTTGATCTGTTCAATCAATTAATGAACAGCATTCAACGCCAGGTGCGTCTCTTAGGCAAAGACAAGTGCCAGCATATAATTATCTACTCCAAAATATTCAAAGCTTCTATCAATCAGGTGAAAAAGGGAAAAGCGCAAAAGATCTCCGGTCACGTGTCAAAGCTGATGAAAGTGAAACCGGCTTACTATTCTCCATTCAACTATATTAGAATGGATGACGATTTTGTGAATAGACTTTCGCAGGGGTAGTTGTCTGAACCAGGATTCTCAGGATTAGAGGATTTACTTAATTAAAAGAAAGAAGCTCTTCATTACTTATGAAGAGCTTCTTTCTTTTATCTGGCATCTTGGATTCAGATCAATTTTTAAATCACGTAAATCCTTTAATCCTGAGAATCCTGGTTCAGACTAAATCTTTTTCAAATTATCTTGAGTAAGCGGTTTGTTCAGGTACTTCAAAACATATTTATTTTTTTTCGCTTTATTCATATCCTGAGGGTTCAGGGAAGAAGTGAGCATTACTACTTTGCAATTGTTTTTTACCACGTCGGAAAGTTTTTCAAATTCATCCAGGAATTGGAAACCATCCATAAGCGGCATATCGATGTCCAGGAAAATAACCTCTGGTAAATACAGATCCAGGGGTCCTTTTGCGAGTTTTTCAATATTTTTCAAAAATTCAATGGCGCCCTTGGCACCAGAGTGTACGAATATATTATCACAAATATCCGCCGCCTCGATCATTTTTTGATTAATAAGGTTATCAATCTCATTATCATCGATTAACATTACATTGTGATATTTCTTTACTGCGACTGCCATTCCTTTAAATTTTCAAAATTTTCAAGCATAAAGATAAGAAACTATGGAAATATAACAAATATATTACACGGTATTTTGTGCGATTTATTCGTTAAAAAATTGTTTATTTTCTTATCATTTTTTATAAATCAAATTTTATTCCCTGTGCCAGAGGTAATTGATCACCAAAATTGATCGTGTTAGTTTGTCTCCTCATATAAACCTTCCAGGCATCAGAACCAGACTCACGACCTCCTCCGGTTTCTTTTTCCCCTCCAAACGCTCCGCCGATCTCAGCTCCGGACGTACCTATGTTGACATTGGCAATTCCACAATCAGAGCCACGATAAGAAAGGAAACTTTCGGTATCGGATAAATTGGTAGAAAAAATCGCCGACGATAAACCTTGTTTTACACCATTTTGCAAACGGACCGCTTCGTTGATATCTCCCTGGTATTTAATCAGGTACAAAATAGGAGCGAAGGTTTCCTGTTGTACAGTCTCGTATTCATTTTTCACTTCTACGATTGCCGGTCTTACATAATTGCCTTTGGCAAACTTTCCGTCGTTTAGTACGAAGCCGCCGCTAATAAGTTTCCCTCCCTCGGCTTCTACTGCCTTTAAAGCACGGGTAAAATTTTCCACAGCTTCTTTATCGATCAAAGGACCAATTAAAGTCCCTTGCTCTAAAGGATTTCCAATCGGAAGATGTTCATAGCTATTTAAAAGCCTGTCTTTTACTGTATTGTACACTTTTTCATGTACGATTAAGCGGCGTGTGCTGGTGCAGCGTTGGCCGCAGGTACCCACGGCTCCGAATACTACTGCCCTGAGTGCCAGGTCAAGGTTGGCATTTTCGGTGACGATGATTGCATTGTTGCCTCCAAGTTCCAGCAAGGCACGTCCAAGGCGCGCACCTACGGCAGCACCTACTTTTTTGCCCATTCGTACAGAGCCTGTAGCGGAGATCAACGGAAGTCGTTCGTCTTTTGACATCAATTCTCCAATAGAAGCATCACCGATGATGACCGAGAACACCCCTTCGGGTACATTATTTCTTTTCAATACATCGCGGATAATATTCTGGCAAGCCAGGGCCGACAAAGGAGTTTTTTCCGAAGGCTTCCAAATGCATACATCTCCGCAAACTGCAGCCAGCATGGCGTTCCAGGACCATACCGCTACCGGGAAATTGAAGGCGGAAATAATACCTACTATACCGAGCGGATGGTATTGTTCGTACATGCGATGGTCCGCACGCTCAGAGTGCATGGTGAGTCCGTATAACTGGCGCGACAAACCTGTAGCAAAATCGCAGATGTCGATCATTTCCTGCACTTCGCCTAAACCTTCCTGGAGAATTTTCCCCATTTCATAAGAAACAAGTATCCCAAGCGGTTCTTTGTAAAAGCGAAGCTGTTCACCAATTTGTCGTACGATCTCCCCACGTTTTGGAGCAGGAAGTTTTCGCCATTCTTCAAAGGCTTTTAGAGAAGTGTTGACCAGTTTTTCATATTCTGTTTCCCCCGCCATCGAAACAGTAGCAATAAGTTGACCATCGGCCGGACTATAGATTTCCCGGACCAAGCCAGATGTGCTGATCCCAGTTTGAGTGCCTGTGTTCCAGGCCGGATTCGTTTTTTCTATCCCCAGTTTTGCAAGTGCTTCTGAAATATTCATGATAGTATAATTTTAAAAATTAGTGGCTGAAATTTATACAGCCGTCATACTTATATGGATCTATTATGAAATTAGTAATCAATTTAATTTAGAGGACTTTCTATCCTATAAACAGCCAAATAGCCAAATTAGTCAATCAATTGGATCGATTGTTCTGATATAACTTAATTTTCTTAGAAAAGTTATAAAAACCAGGTAATTTTTCTGATAAATTCCAATTCAAATGGATTGTAAATTAAACTAAATTTGTATTTTTGCCCCCCTACAACAGAAATAAATTTTATTCTATGAGCACAATTGCATATTTGATTCCGGTATTTGGTGTAGTAGCACTACTATATACATACCTGAAAGCAGCATGGGTTACCAAGCAGGAAGCGGGTAACGAAAGAATGACCGAAATCGCCAAATATATAGCAGATGGAGCGATGGCATTTTTGAAAGCAGAATATAAGATCCTAAGCTATTTCGTAATTGTAATGGCTCTGTTATTAGGAATCATGGGTAGTACCAATCCTAAATCGCACTGGTCCATTGCCTTGGCATTTGTGATTGGAGCAGTATTCAGCGCGCTGGCCGGTTTCATCGGTATGCGCATTGCTACAAAAGCAAACGTAAGAACAGCACAAGCAGCACGTACCAGTCTTTCCAAAGCGCTCAACGTATCGTTTGGAGGTGGTTCTGTAATGGGAATGGGTGTGGCAGGTCTTGCTGTACTTGGTCTTGGAGGATTATTTGTAATTATTCATTCTATTTTTGCTCCTGAATCTGTAAACTCAGAAGAAATGGAAAAAGTGATCGAGATCCTTACCGGGTTCTCCTTGGGTGCAGAATCGATCGCATTGTTTGCCCGTGTAGGCGGTGGTATTTATACAAAAGCAGCCGACGTAGGCGCTGACCTTGTAGGTAAAGTAGAAGCCGGTATCCCGGAAGATGATCCAAGAAACCCGGCTACTATTGCAGACAACGTAGGTGATAACGTAGGTGACGTGGCCGGAATGGGTGCAGACCTTTTCGGTTCTTATGTAGCTACCGTACTTGCTACGATGGTACTTGGCCGTGAAACAACTTCAATAGACGCTTTCGGAGGATATGCTCCAATCTTGCTTCCAATGCTGATCGCAGGTGTTGGAATTATTTTGTCAATGATCGGTACACTGTTTGTAAAGATTGGCGAGAACTCCGGTTTGAATCCTGCTAAAGTGCAGAGCGCGCTTAACATGGGTAACTACGGTTCCATCATCATGACAGCAATTGCTTCTGCAGGCCTTGTATTCTGGCTTCTTCCGGATACAATGAACCTTAGAGGGGTTGAATTTAGCAACACGGGTGTTTTCGGCGCGATCCTGGTTGGTCTTACCGTAGGAACTTTGATGAGCATCATCACAGAATATTATACCGCAATGGGCAAAAAGCCTGTTAACTCTATCATTCAGCAATCTGCTACAGGGCATGCAACAAACATCATTGGCGGCCTTTCTGTAGGAATGCAATCTACCATGCTTCCAACGATCGTGTTGGCAGCAGGTATCTTCGGTTCTTATAAATGTGCCGGTCTATATGGAGTAGCAATCGCTGCTGCCGGTATGATGGCTACTACTGCTATGCAGCTTGCCATCGACGCATTCGGCCCGATCGCTGACAACGCTGGTGGTATCGCAGAAATGAGCGAATTGCCTGCAGATGTACGTGAAAAAACAGATATCCTGGATGCTGTAGGAAATACTACTGCTGCTACCGGAAAAGGATTTGCGATCGCTTCTGCAGCGCTTACAGCTCTTGCGCTCTTCGCAGCTTTCGTAGGTATTGCAGGTATCAAAGGAATCGATATTTACAAAGCTCCGGTGTTGGCAGCACTTTTCATCGGTGGCATGATCCCATTCATTTTCTCTTCTCTTGCTATTGCTGCAGTAGGTAGAGCTGCGATGGCCATGGTGGAAGAAGTAAGACGCCAGTTCCGCGAAATTCCTGGAATCATGGAAGGAAAAGGAAAACCTGAATATGAAAAATGCGTAGCTATTTCTACCCAAGCTTCTCTTCGCGAAATGATCCTTCCTGGTGCAATCGCAATCCTGGCTCCGCTGATCGTAGGATTTGTATTTGGCCCTGAGCCGCTGGGCGGAATGCTCGCGGGCGCTACCGTATCAGGTGTGCTGATGGGTATGTTTCAAAACAATGCCGGTGGTGCATGGGACAATGCTAAAAAATCTTTCGAAAAAGGAGTAGAGATCGTTGTGAATGGTAAAAAAGAAATTTTCTACAAAAAATCAGATCCGCACAAAGCTTCTGTGACAGGTGATACTGTAGGAGATCCATTTAAAGATACTTCTGGTCCGTCGATGAACATTCTTATTAAACTAATGTCGATCGTAGCGCTGGTGATCGCACCAACATTGGCTACTATGGATTGTTTCAAAGAGCAGGCTTCTATGAAGAAGGAAGAAGTAAAAGAAATGCCAATTTCTGCAACAAAGATTGCGGCTGAAAAAAACTAATGTTAACCAGTCGTTACGAATATTATCTTTTAAAACAAAGCTCCCGGATTAATTTCCAGGAGCTTTATTTTTTGCAGAAGGAGATTTTTGAATATTGAGTTAACTCAATCTGTTTTTTATTTATAACGCATAATTTACTACTCAACATTCAAATTCTTTAAATACCTTACATTTATTTCAACCTTCTATTTGCGTTGTTTTCTTAAAAATCATGGCCATTTAGTACACTTTTAGATCAAATAATAACCTGTTAGATATCCAGACTTCACAATATTACATAAGTATTTTTCAGTAGCTTTTATAAGAGAAGAACTTTCATTAAAAATTGTCGTAAGTAGTACTTACTTAAACAATACCACCACCAACATGCTTTTAAAATCCTTATGGAAGTATTCTTTCGTGAAAAGATCACTTCTAACTCAATTGCTGGAAGAAAATACACGCTATAAAGCGCAGATCGAGGAATCTACCAATTTTATCAAAGATATTGAAAACGGAAAACTGGATACCAGTTTTCGCAATGAAAACAATTCGGACAACCAGCTGACTATGGCGCTGGTGAGCATGCAAATGCAGCTTAAGAAAATTTCGGAAGAAGAAAAAAACCGAAACTGGGCTACCGAAGGCCTGGCACGCTTTGCCGATATCCTGCGCCAGAATAACGAAGACCTATACAAGCTCGGAGATAGCATTATTTCCAATCTCGTCAAATATATGAACGCCAACCAGGGTGGCATTTTTGTGCTCAACGAGGACAATCCTGAAGAAACTGTATTGGAGCTTATCGCTTGTTATGCGTACAATCGTAAAAAATTTTTACAAAAAAAGGTCTCGATCGGAGAAGGGTTAGTAGGACAAACATTCCTTGAAAAAGAAACCATCTTCATGACCGAGCTTCCACAAAACTATACCGCCATCACTTCCGGACTCGGAGATGCCACGCCAGGCTGCCTGGTATTGGTGCCGCTGAAAGTCAACGAAACCATCTTAGGCGTGATCGAGTTGGCAGCCTTTGAAGCATTTCCAAAATATAAAATAGAATTCCTGGAAAAGATTGGCGAAAGCATAGCCTCCTCTTTGGCGGCAGTGCGTATTGCTTATCGCACAGAAAAATTATTGCGCGAATCGCAGATTCAAACCGAGCAGCTGCGCTCACAAGAGGAAGAAGTGCGTCAGAATATGGAAGAGCTTTCTGCTACGCAGGAAGAGATGCATCGTATTTTAAAAGAAGCACAGGGCAAAGAGCAGTATCTGAATGAGCTGATCAACGTGTCGAATGATAATATTTTCACGATCGACAAAAATTTCAAATTGATCAGTTTTAATAAAGTATTCTCTTCTACGCTGGAAGCAATGGGAATTCCGGTAACGAAAGGGTTTGATTTTATGTCGCTTTTCCCGGATGAGAAAGAAAAACAACAGCAGCGAGCGCTTTATCAACGCGCATTCAACGGCGAAAGATTTGAACAAACCGACATGTACGAAAGAGATGGTGTAACGTCCTATTATCTTGCCTGCTATTCACCTTTATATAACGAGCAAGGAGAAATTTTTGCAGCGGCAGGTTTCTCAAAAGATGTTACAGCTATGATCACGGCGCAGAAACAATCTGAGCAGTTGCTCGCACAATCGAAGCAGCAGCAGGAAGAAATGATGGCGCAGGAAGAAGAGCTAAGACAAAATATGGAAGAGCTTTCTTCTACCCAGGAAGAAATGCATCGCCTGTTGATGGAAACAAAAGAAAAAGAACATTACCTGGACGAATTGATCAATGCACCTATAGATTCTATCTTCACAGTCGACAGAGATCTGAAAATAATCAGCTTCAACAAAGCACTGTCTACCGCGCTGGAAGCGATGGGAGTAAAGCTTGAGAAAGGATTTGATTTTCTTCAATTGTTTCCCGACGAGGAAAGTAAAAATAAACAGAGAGCATACTATGCAAGAGCATTCAAAGGAGAGCGTTTCGAGCAAGTAGATCAATACGGAGAAGGCGATCAATTAATGTACTACCTCGCCAGCTGGTCTCCTTTGTATGACCAGGATGGAAATGTTTTTGCAGTGGCAAGTTTCTCAAAAGAGGTGACAAATCTGGTGAAGGCGAAGGAAAAAGTAAAAGTTTAGAATATTTAGATACCAATAAAATAGTAGTGCCACAACTTTGAGTTGTGGCACTACTATTTTATTAAAGGCATAAAGACAGTGTCATTGCGAGGAAGGCTATGCAGCCTGAGCCATTGGCTTGTATAATTAGTGTCAAATTACCGAACTTCGTAGCTTACAGATTGCTTCGTCAACGTTGCTTCGCAACATTTCCTCGCAATGATGTGAATTTATAACAGTGCTGCTGCATCCTTATCCATAAACCAATAAAGTTTCCCATGCGAAGGATGAATATGCGCCGCAGGGTAGCTGTTCCAATTATTTTCTTTTTTAAAGATCTCCAGCACTTTCTCTGCTTTGTTGCTGCCCGTTACCAGGAAAGCCGCCACAGTTGCATTATTCGCGATCTTACCGGTAAGGGTCACACGTTTTTGCCCGGAAGTAGGATGGGTAGCTACCTCGCAGATCTTATCTGATTTCAGCAAACCAATTTCATGTGGGAAAACAGAAAGTGTATGACCATCATCACCCATGCCTAGCATTACCAGGTCGAACACAGGAAGATGATTTTCTTTTGGCAACAGTGTATCTATTTCTTTTGAATATCGTTTGGCTTCTTCCTGCGGATCATTTTCACCCAATACACGGTGAATATTACCGGCAGGAATATTGATCTTGGAGATCAATTGTTCGTAGGTCATTTTGTAATTGCTATCGGCATGATCGGGAGGCACGCAGCGCTCGTCGCCCCAGAAGAGATGTACTTTGCTCCAGTCGATCTTGTTTTTATAAGCTTCTTCTGCAAGCAGTGCAAACAATAGTTTTGGAGTGCTTCCTCCGGAAAGTGCGATGAAAAATTTATCGTTTTTTTTCTTGATCGATTCTACAAGATAATCGGCAAATGCGCTTGCTACTTCATTACCGTCTTTATAAACTTTTAATTCCATATTTTTTTACTAAATAAAAAACCTCCAAGGTTTCGGAAAACTTTGGAGGTTTAGTTGAAGTTATTTTTATAGTTCGCAATACAAGCCGTCGTCGGTCAGGTTTTTGCAAGGGTTTCTCCAGGCAAAGTTTGGACCTTCAGAGGTCATGAGCGTTTCAGCTATTTCAGGACCCCAGGTACCTGCAGGGTATCCGTATACTTTCAGGTCTTTATTGTTTTCCCATTCTTGAAGAATAGGGTCGATAAATTCCCAGGCCGACTCCACAGCGTCACCACGCGCATAGAGCGTAGAATCTCCTTGCACACAGTCGAGGATCAAACGTTCGTAAGCGCCCGGTACGTATGCGTTGGTAAGATCGGAATAGTGGAAGTCCATGTTCACGGTATCCACTCTGAACCCTGCGCCTGGCACTTTCATACCAAACTTCAGTAGAATTCCTTCGTCCGGTTGGATACGGATGATCAATTGGTTATTGGTACTTTGCATATGCTCGTCGTAAGCGAACAAGTGATGCGGAGTATTTTTGAAGGTGATCACTACTTCTGTCACGCGCGCAGGAAGTTTTTTACCCGTGCGGATGAAGAACGGAACACCTGCCCATCTCCAGTTGTCGATGAATAGTTTCATGGCTATAAATGTTTCTGTACGCGAATCGGCTGGTACGCCTTCTTCTTCGCGGTATCCTTTTACATTTTCACCTTTGATCTTTGATTCGGTATATTGACCGCGGATCACATTTTTCGCGATTTCTTCCTTTGTCATCGGGCGAAGCGACTGGAATACTTTTACCTGCTCGCTGCGGATGAATCTTGAGTTTGCCAACACTGGCGGTTCCATCGCCACGATGGAAGCTACTTGTAGGAGGTGGTTCTGCACCATATCGCGTGTAGCACCGGAGGTATCGTAGTAGCCTCCGCGTTTTTCCACGCCCACCGTTTCGGCGGCAGTGATCTCTATTTGCTGGATGTAGTTGCGATTCCACAGTGGCTCGAAGATACCGTTGGAGAAACGGGTCACCAATAAGTTTTGTACCGTTTCTTTTCCAAGATAATGGTCGATGCGATAGATCTGATCTTCCTTCATGCAATTCAGCAGCTTCTTGTTCAGATCCTGTGCTGTAGCGAGGCTGTAGCCGAAAGGTTTTTCAACGATCAATCTTTTCCATCCGTCGTCTTCGCTGGTAAGTCCATGCGCAAAGAGGTTGGCGGGAATTACTTCGTATAAACTTGGAGGAGTGGAAAGGTAGAATACGTAATTGTTTTCAGTTTGATTTTCTTTGGTAAGAGCTTCCAGTCTGGTTTTCAGAACGCCGTAATCATCTACCTTAGCTGTATCGATGGCCTGGTAATATATTTTCTTCGCGAAAGCGTCGTACTGATCTTTGGTGACGTTCTTTTTTGCGTTTACTTCTTTGTTTTCAAAGACAACTTTCGCGCGAAATTCATCGTCGGTCATGTGCGTTCGCGAAACTCCTACAACTGCGAAATGTTCGGGAAGAAATTTGCCACGGTAAAGATCAAAAACTGCAGGAATAAGTTTGCGGAAAGTCAAGTCTCCTGAAGCTCCGAAGATAACCAGGATACAATTATTACTTTTTTTCATAAAATGATAGCAAGGGGTTACTAAAAGCGAAAGTAAGAATACCTAATTATCTTTAAACCTCAAAAAGTTTGGGTGTTTTTTTAAAGATGCCAGATACCGGATGCCAGATGCCAGATAAGTGTGGCGTGCGAGTATTAAGTTTTTATCCGGTATCTGGCATCCGGCATCTGGTATCCCGGTTTTTAATCCTGCTATTAAAAAAATATCAAGTTATTTTTTATCAGGAAAAACTTTAAATTGCTGAGCAAAGACTGGATGGATGCAAGGCGCTAAATGATCACAACGATTATCCGGCATTCGGCATCTGGTATCTGGCATCTAAAAATCTTACTCTAAAACAATTTTCAAAAATGAGCGATGCAAAATATGATTTCGGTTTGGTAGGCCTTGGCGTCATGGGGCGTAATTTTATACTCAACGTGGCCAGCCATAACTTTTCAGCGATCGGGCTTGACCGCGATCCGGAGAAAGCTAAGGCAATGGATGAAGAAGCAAAACACGATGGCTTTAATGCCAGAGGTACTACTTCTTCAAAAGAGTTTGTAGAATCTCTTAAAAAACCAAGAGTGATCATGATGCTGGTTCCTGCCGGCGCTCCTGTAGACTCAGTGATCAACGATCTGGCTCCTATGCTGGACAAAGGTGATTTGCTGATCGACGGTGGAAACTCTTTCTATACCGATACTGATCGTCGTGAAAAACTTTGTGAAGAGAAAGGTCTTCACTTCATCGGCGCCGGTGTTTCCGGGGGCTCCAACGGTGCCCGTTTCGGTCCAAGCATCATGCCTGGCGGACCGGAAGTTTCTTATAACATCGTAAAACCAATTTTCGAAGCAGTAGCCGCTAAAGTGAACGGCGAACCTTGCGTAACTTATATCGGCCCTAAGTCTGCCGGAAACTATGTGAAGATGGTGCACAATGGTATCGAGTATGGCCTGATGCAACTGATCTCCGAAGTGTACGACTTCATGAAACGTGGATTAGGATTGAGCAATGAAGAAATTCAAAAAACATTTGCTAAATGGAATCAAGGTAAGCTTCAGTCCTTCCTGGTAGAGATCACCGCAGAGATCTTCGCAAAGAAAGATGAGCTGGGTAACGGCTGGCTGGTAGATATGATCCAGGATAAAGGAAAACAAAAAGGCACCGGCAAATGGACTTCGCAAAATGCGATGGATCTTGGCGTGCCGATCCCTACGGTAGACATGTCAGTAAACATGCGCGAGATCTCGGCTTACAAACCGGTTCGTCAGCAGATCGAAAAGTTGTATTCGATCGCTCCTGAAAAATCAACGCTTGACAAAGATGCTACGATCCAACTGCTGGAAGATGCGTTGTACTTTAGCTACATCATTTCCTATACACAAGGGATGTCCATGCTGGCACAGGCTTCTGTGGAGTATCAGTACAACCTGAAACTTGCCGAGATCGCCAAGATCTGGAGAGGAGGTTGTATCATCCGCGCAGCGCTGTTGGAAGATATTACACAAGCATTCAAAAAAGATAATAATCTACAAAATTTATTGCTCGACAAAACTTTTGCAGAGAAAACAACCGCCGTACAAGGTGCTTCCCGTAAGGTGGTAAAGCTGGGAATCGACTATGGCATCCCGATGGCTTGTCTTTCTTCTGCACTTACTTATTTCGATGCAATGCGCACCGGAAGACTTCCACTCAACCTCGTACAAGCTCAGCGCGACCTGTTCGGCTCGCATACCTATGAGCGTCTGGACAAAGAAGGTGTTTTCCATACGGAGAACTGGAAATAATTGAGTAGTGGAATATCAAAATTGAAAAAGGCTGGGATTTTTTCCAGCCTTTTTTTATAAATGTGATTTCAGAATTAACAAAAAACCTAAGACGGAAATTTTCCACCTTAGGTTTGATCAAAGCCTTACAAGGGTTGCCTACTTCACCTGCTCAATATTCACAGACAGCCATTGCTCAATGCTTTTAATATTCTTGATATAACTGTCCATATTGTCGCAGTATCCAATATATACCAAGTATTCATAATAGGTACCTTCCGGGTGTTTCATTTTCCATGGATAGTAATAGCGCGTCTGCCATCTTTTTAAATACTTGATGGATTCGTAGATGTCGCTAAATTTTAGAAAGTCTGCGTTGGTGCGGAAGCCAAACAGGTTGTTGTGCTCCAACGCACAGCTTTTGCATTGCATCCAGCCGGTTTCATAAATGGCTATTGCCAATACGGTTTTAGGATGATCGATCTTATGGCTGCGTAATGAATCATAAAGACGGCTCACTACATTGATCCTGCTGCTTTGTGCGTGCAGGTCATCGCCTGTGGCAGAAAATACTGCCATAAGAATTGCTAGTAAATATATTTTCAAATTAGGTTTCATTTTTCGTTTTTGTTAAATCCCACAAAATTACTTTTTAAAAAAACAGCATCTTGTCCTCTTACAATTCCCTTTTCTCCAAATCGATGTAGGATATTATTAAACCTTCTTCCTAACGATCCCTCCATGCTTCTATCTTCGCGCGAACCTTACATGGAAGCGGGCTTCAGAAGACAGTGCGTTGCCTATTCGTGTAGACAAAATGATCTACAGATCAGTTTTACAGAGTGATTTCTATCCAAAACTTACGTTTATATACAGATGAAATGTTGACAAGGAAAAAGTTACTATCACTGAGTCCCTTGTTCACTCTATAAAAGTTTCACAATATAAAAGTACAAAGCATGCCTGAGAGAATTTTTATATAGAATCGTTTTTCTCTTACATAAAATGCTATCTTCCAATACCCTCAAGTGAAGTAGCGCGCTTTCTTTTTTTTTGTATCTTGGAGAACTGAAATATCAGAGAAAAATTTCATCTGGTATCCGGTATCTTGTATCTAAATTTTATCAGACACATGTTTCGATTGATCTTTCAAAGTGGGCTTTTTTGTTTGGTTGCGATTAGTTTTTTGTCTTGCAAAAAAGATCCTGCTTTCAATGATATTTATCCTGTCTACGAAAAAGAAATTTTTCAGGATCTTTCCTATGGAAACAACGTGCATCAAAAGATGGATGTTTATCTGCCTGCAAACCGCAACAGTACTACCAGAGCCGTGATCTTCATCCACGGTGGTGCATGGTTTCAGGGTGATAAATCGGATTGGGGTTCTATGATGAATACCTATGCAGATTCAGGTATTGCAGCAGTGGCGATCAATTATAGATTAGTAGATTCCATCGATGGCATCACTTATCATTCTATTCTGAATGATATTGATTCTGCGATTGCTTTTCTTCAGCGAAAAGAAAAATTATACAATGTTTCTTTTTCTACTTATACATTATTCGGACAAAGTGCCGGTTCGCATCTTGCGCTAATGTACTCCATCGAGCGTGCCAACGTACGCCAGGTAGTAGCCCTGGCGGCTCCCAGCGACCTCAACGACCCCAATTTGCTCGCTGTATACGACATGACTATGTGGATCGACAACATGATCGGTAGCAACGATCCGTTCCAGCGCACAGCAGCAAGCCCCATCTCTTACCAAAATCGTGTGCCTACGTATTTGTATCATGGCAAAGCAGATGAGGTAGTGCCTTATCACCAATCGGTAGCTTATTACAACCATATACAATCGCTGAACCCGGAAAACAAACTGACATTGTTTGACAACAATGGACATGATCTTGTACAAGTGCTTCCACAAATTGTTGCGGAGACGATAGCTCTGATAAAGAAATGATCCTTTAGTTTTTTTGCCGAGGGTTTCAACTTAGGAACTGCTGTTTTTCTAAAAACAAAACAGTATATTGGTGTGTAAACCAAACCTTTTAATTTTTATGAAGAAGAAAATACTTATCAGCCTTGCAGTACTCTTGTTGCTTGGGATTGGAAGTGCTATGTATATTGGGTATAGTAGTCGAAACCTTAGTCCAAAGGGCAAGGCCAACTATAGCAAGAACGGATTGGAAATTACCGTCAACTATGGAAGACCTTATAAAAAAGGGCGCATTATCTTTGGCAATCATGAAGAAGAAGCGCTGGTGCCTTACGGAAAATATTGGCGATTGGGTGCGAACGAAGCTACCGAGATCACTTTCAACAAAGACGTGACCTTTGGCGGAGAGCCTGTAAAAGCAGGAACCTACAGAATGTATGCAGTACCCGGAGAGAACAACTGGACTGTTTATCTCAACAGCGAATTAGGACAATGGGGCTATTTTGAAGCCAATCATGAAAAAGACGTGAAAAAAATAACCGTGGCGCCTGCTACGACACCTGAAATTGTAGAACAATTCACCATTGATTTTAACGATGCGGTGGAAGGTGTTGATATGAATTTCAACTGGGATAAAACCAAAGTTACTGTTCTTATTAAATAATTTTTGATCCACTTTTAAACAACAGAAAAAATGAACGACACAGAAAATCTTTTAGATGCAGGCCTTTCCGTAAAGCAGGTTAAATATGCCCAATTGATGCGTAGAGCAGCAGGATCTCTGATTGATGGATTGATCTTATGCTGCTTTGTATTACCGCTTACTTATTTTAATATGCTAGACTGGAAAAATCCCGGTATTTATATAGGAATGTCTTTGATCTCTTTATTGTATAAGCCTTTTATGGAATATCAATATGGCGCTACGCTTGGGAAAATGGCAGTGAAAATTAAAGTGGTAAACTATGCCTATGAAAAAGCTGATATGACCAATGTACTGATGAGAAACATCATTACTATTTTGCTTGCGATCGTTTCCGTAATTATGTCAGTCTCGATATTTTATCTTCCGGGCTTTGAATCGATCCACGATTTTATGGCTTATGCTACGTTTGTAAATCAAAATAAAACTGTCAACTGGATCAATTGGATCACCTGGATCTACTACTTGATCGATGTGATCTTTTTGCTTACCGATGAAACAAAAAGAACGCTACACGACAGGATTGGTAAGACTTATGTGATTATGATGGAAGGTGATTAAGTTATGAATGTTGAATTATGAGTTATGAATTAGAACATGACTCATAACTTATTTCGTTTCACATAACAGAAAGAAAGGAAATGATTATTTAAAAATATAAACAGAGCGGGCTAAGAAATTTCTTAGCCCGCTCTGTTTTATTATGAAGGAGCTATGAATAAAATTTGATTCATAACTCATAACTCAACATTCATAATTTATTTTATGTACATTTTTTCTTCGTCCTTATATTTTTTTCTGAAGAGACCGAATTGAACTTTTGCGTACGCCATGCCTGGATTGTAGCCTGGGTTTTCAAGAATTCTTGCTCCGTCGAATCTCCAGTAATCACCGCCGAATCCTTGGGTATAACCTACACGTAGCCCCAGTACATGTCCGTAGCGACCGTCTTCGCTCCATTTTTTGCAAGGGAATAAAACGTCGAAGCTCAAAGAAGCATCTAGGCAGCCCATGTATTTGGCAATAGTTCCGCTTACAGTGGGATCACCTGCAAATTGCGCGCGGGTCATATTGTCGGTACGGTTAAACGTTCCCTTCATAGCGCCTACACCTACACCGAGCATTGGATAGAATTTTATTCGATCCGTGCTTACAATAGAGTAACCACCGTGAATGAGGAGGTCTGCATTGGAAGCATAGTACTCGATGTTATTGCCCGGTACAGCGTTGTAGTTGATCACCGTATTACGCTGGGTCATTCCACCCTGCAAGGTCCATCCGTAAATGAAACGTTTGCATTCGGTGGTATACTGCAATCCGAGCATCCCGAAGTTATTGTTGAAACCACCCGGTGTACCAGGTGCGAGGAATAAATTCAGACCGGTAACATCAGCATACATATATCCTGCGCCGACGGTAAACATTTTTGTTTTATATGGTCTGATCACTTTTAGCAGTACTACTGTGTCCTGAGCGATCGAGGATACGCTGACACCAATTACAAAACAGCATGCTAACAACATGGAAACGATATTCTTTTTCATAAGATTTAAAAGTTAGTTAGATAAAATAAAATGTTAATACTTAAAATAAAACTTAGTATGTTAAAAATTGTAATACAAAGTATTGAAGGCCAGAGTTCATTTTTCTCAAGAAGATTTAAAATAAAATCCGCGCTCATTCGACATACGGAATAAACGGAGTGCTTGGATTTGGTAGAAAATTAATGAATACCAGATGCCGGATACCAGATCATTAACTCTGAAGGCAAGAAAAAAATATCTACTATCTGGCATCTCGCATCTGGTATCTGGTATCTTTTAGTATTATCTTTACAGGCTCGATATTTTTGGGAAGAAAAGAATGAAGACTTATTACAGAATTCTGGCTTACGCAAAACCATTCGGTAAAATTGCTACCGTATATGCCATATTTGCACTATTATCAATCTTGTTTGGATTGATCAATTATAGTTTTTTAATGCCTACACTGGAGATCTTATTCTATCAGGAAAGCACTATTACTAAGCTCAGCGCTGTAGGCAGCGGCGTCAGAGGATGGATGGATCAAGGTACAAAGTACCTGGTACTGGAATATGGAAGAGGAGGAGCACTGCTGGCTATCTGTCTTTTTCTGATAGTCTCAAATATGTTGGCAAACGTTTTTAAATATATCTCTCTTGGCAGGATCAACAAAGGAAGAGCTATCGTGGTAAGAAATCTTCGCAGGCATATTTATGAAAGTATTACCAAACTTCATATCGGTTATTTTTCCAACGAAAGAAAAGGAGATCTTGTATCAAGAGTAACCAACGATGTACAAGAAGTAGAAAATTCTGTAGTGAATACGCTTACAGTATTTTTCAGAGATCCGGTGCAGATCGTGATCTATTTTGTATTGTTGTTTGTCTTGTCCTGGAAGCTTACGTTGATTACCCTGCTTATTTTACCTGCGTCAGGATATGTTATTTCTTCCATCAGTAAAAAACTAAAAAAGCAATCGCATGCAGGGCAGCAGTCTCTTGGAAGTATTCTTGCCATTATCGATGAATCGATCGGAGGATTGAAAGTATTGATGGCTTTCAACGCGCATAAATATATGCTCGGAAAATTTGACAAAGAAAATGATCGCTATGGAAAACTGGTCAGGGAAATGGCAGACAAGCGAGAGCTGGCTTCTCCTCTCTCCGAATTCCTTGGAGTGATCATCGTTGTGCTGATCCTTTGGATAGGAGGGAATATGGTATTTGACGGAGAATTGAAAGCAAATGAGTTCTTCTTCTACATCATTTGCTTTTACCAGATCCTGACGCCAGCCAAAGCAATCTCCAATTCTGTCAGTTCGATCCAGAGAGGACTTGCTTCCGCGGAAAGAATTTTTGCGGTAGTTGATACAGTGCCGGAAATACAAGACAAGCCAAAAGCAATTCAACTCGAAAATTTTACCACGGGTATTGAATTCAACAACGTTTCTTTTTCCTATGGTTCCGAACCCGTTCTTAAAAATATAAATTTATCCATCGAAAAAGGCAAAACCATAGCATTGGTAGGGCCTTCAGGCGGTGGTAAGTCTACGCTTGCAGATATGATCCCAAGATTTTATGATGTGGTAGAGGGAGAAATTAAAGTAGATGGAATAAATGTAAAAGATTACACCCTGGAATCTCTGCGCGACCAGATGGGAATTGTGACGCAGGAATCTATTTTGTTCAACGATTCTATTTTCAACAACATCGCCTTTGGAAAACCAGATGCCACTGAAGAGGAAGTGATGCAGGCAGCGAAGATCGCCAATGCGCATGAGTTTATTATTCAAACAGAAAATGGCTACCAGACCAATATCGGCGACCGCGGTATGAAACTCTCCGGAGGCCAGCGCCAGCGGATCAGCATTGCACGTGCGGTATTGAAAAACCCGCCGATCCTCATTCTCGACGAAGCTACTTCGGCGCTCGATTCGCAGTCGGAAAAGTTAGTGCAGGAAGCGCTTACTAACCTGATGAAAAACCGCACTTCTATTGTGATCGCTCACCGCTTAAGCACCATCCAGCATGCCGACGAAATTATTGTATTGAGAAAAGGACAAATAGAAGAACGAGGTACACACCGCATGCTGTTGGAGAAAGACGGATTGTATAAAAAATTGCATACACATGCTGCTGCAATAAGCTAACAAGGATATAAAAATAAATCGGAATTCTCTTCTATGAAAATCGCGTTGGACGCCAAACGTGCGCTGAACAATGTAGCCGGGCTGGGACAGTATTCCAGGATCCTGCTCAACGCACTCTTCCGCGATTTCCCCCAACATTCGTACGATCTGTATACTCCCAAGACAAAAGATTTTTTGGAAAAAGAACTGAACGGAAATTTTCAGCTTCAGTTTCCCGAATCGTTTATAGACAGAAAATTTGCTGCTTACTGGAGATCCTATGGCATCACAAGCGACCTTGTGAAAAATAAAGAAGAAGTATACCACGGCATGAGCAATGAATTGCCGCTGAACATTCACAAAATTTCTTCCCTCAAAAAAATCGTAACGATCCACGATGTGATCTTTCTAAAACACAAAGATCAATACAGCGCCATCGATCGAAAGATCTACGACTATAAAACCCGTTATGCCTGCAACCATGCAGATCTGATCACTACTGTGAGTGAAGAGACCAGACAGGATTTGATTCGTTTTTATAATATAAAAGAAGAAAAGATCAAGGTTGTTTATGGTAGCTGCTCGCCTGCTTTTTATTCAGAAGCTTCTACAGCGCAAAAAGAAAAAGTAAAAACAAAATACCAGTTACCCGAAAAATATATTCTTAATGTGAGTTCCTATTTCGCCCGGAAAAATCATAGCGCAATTGTAGAAGCGCTCGAGCTCTTGAAAGATAAGACCGACGTGCATGTGGTGTTTGTCGGCGGACAAGGAAACATCAAAGAAGAGATCATAGCCTTGATCAAAAGCAAGAAGCTGGAAGATAGATTCCATCTGCTTTCCGGCGTGCGCAACGAAGAAATGCCCGCTATTTATCAGCAGGCATCGGCTTTTGTATATCCGTCTTATTACGAAGGTTTCGGCATTCCTGTGTTGGAAGCCTTGTACAGCAAGCTTCCGGTGATCACTACCCGCGGAGGGTGTTTTGAAGAAGTAGGGGGAAAAAATACGCTTTACGTTACACCATCCGATTCACAGGAACTGGCAAAAGCGCTGGAAAAAGTTTTATCGAATGAATCCTTGCGTCAGCAAATGATTGGGGAAGGGCTGCTTCATGCCTCCACTATGAGTGATCGTGAGTTTGCAAGAAAGACCATGCAGCTTTTTGAAAGTTAATAGAATGTTTTTTACTTATTAACATAAGATTTCAAATACTGCTTATTTTTGTTTAATAGAACTCTGTTTTATTTTTAATTAAATTATTGATTTTTAGTTATTTAAACTTTGTTCAAAGGCCTTTAGAACCGTAATTATTCTCAAATAAGTCAGTTTTTATATGGGGCATTTACTTATTTTTATATTCGTTTAAGACAAACCATAATTTTTGAACTAGAGACTGCCTTATGAAGCCGAGAATCAAATTAAGAGGAGCTGAATATATTGTAAAAATAATAGAATTGCTGGATGCCCGTGATCTTTTTGCTTACCCGGGTGGAGCAATTCTGCCTATTTACGATGCGCTGGCTTTTAGCAAGTTAAACAGCGTTTTGGTAAGACATGAGCAGGCAGCATCTTTTGCGGCAAACGGATATGCCCGCGTTTCGGGTCGTCCTGGGTTCTGTCTGGCTACTTCCGGTCCTGGCGCTACCAACCTCGTTACAGGAATTGCAGATGCATATGCAGACTCTGTGCCTATGATCGCTATCACCGGCCAGGTAGGATTACACCTGATCGGATCGGATGCATTCCAGGAAACAGATATTACTGGTATTTGCATTCCTATTACTAAAAAAACATTCTTGATCACACGCCTGGAAGATGCGGAAAAAATATTCGCAGATGCTTACCGAATCTGTATCGAAGGCAGACCAGGTCCGGTATTGATCGATATCCCAAGAAGTATTCAGGGAGAATATGTAGAGCTGGACGAAGATTGGGAACAACAATTTGTAAAGCCTACCACTAAAAAAGTATTCAACGTTTCAGACCAGGATATTGCCGCCGCCGCAGAATTACTGGCGTCTTCCAAAAAGATCCTGGTGATCGCCGGCCACGGTGTGTTGCTGTCTCAGGGATGGGAAGAGCTGAGAGAATTTTCGCACAGAGAAAATATACCTGTAGTCACCACTATTCTCGGTATTGGCGCGATGGAGCACAACGATCCATTGTTCTTCCAATGGCTAGGTATGCACGGTATGAAATATTCCAACCAGGCCGTACAGGAAGCCGATCTCATCTTCGCAGTAGGGATTCGTTTCGACGACCGTATTACCGGCCTGCTATCCGATTTTGCTCCGAATGCTAAGGTCATTCATGCAGACGTAGATAAAAGCGAAAACAGCAAGAATGTGAAGACAAGTGTATTCCTTCACGGCGATGCACAGAAAGTGTTGGCCACACTTCCTGAAACAAAAAATCCAAACAACCAGAAAGACCGAGCAGATTGGATCACTCACCTCAACGAGCTGAGAGAAGAATATCCGATCATGCCTCCTGATTATTCAAAATTCAACGAGCTTGCCGCGCTGAAAACATTAGAAGAATTAATGGCTGCAGATGCAGTAGTTACAACTGATGTAGGACAGCATCAAATGTGGGCTGCACAATATTTGGTAAGAATGAAACCAAACCATTTCCTTACTTCAGGGGGACTAGGTTCTATGGGTTTCGGGCTGCCGGCCGCCATGGGTGCGCAAGCAGCTATGCCAAAGAATGATGTATGGTGCATTACCGGCGATGGTTCTTTCCAAATGAACCTGCAAGAATTGATCACTTGCGTACAGGAAGGATGGCCGATAAAAGTATTGATCCTCGACAACGCTTACCTTGGAATGGTACGTCAGTGGCAGGAGCAGTTCTATGCTAAAAATTATTCAGGAGTAGAATTGCTAAACCCTAACTTCGTGAAATTGGCGGAAGCATTTGGTATGGAAGCTATATGCGTAGAAAATGCAGACGAGCTGAAAGCCGCTATCCACCGCGCTCACAACACACCAAAGCCATTTCTGATCCACGCGAAAGTATTGAAAGAAGAAAACGTATGGCCAATGGTAGCGCCGGGTACAAGTCTTTCTCAGACTATCTACTATCCCAGTAAACCCGTTAAGGAGAAACTAGCGAAGTAAATTATGAATGTTGAGTTATGAATTATGAGTTAATTGAATGATTCGTGACATTGAAATTAAAATCATATAACTATTTACAAATAAAAAATGCCTTCGATTTTCGAAGGCATTTTTTATTTGTATCACCAGCATGAATTATTTTTCACTCATAATTCATAACTCAACATTCATAACTTCTAAACCCCAATCTTCCACCCATCGTCAATATCATTAGCCGGATCGAAGGTCTTTGTCCATTCTGCGAAATGTACCCGGAATTCGTCGATCAGGTTTCTTAATAGATCTAAATAGCGTTTGTCTGTGAGATTGTCCATCTCGCAAAGTCTTGCGTTGGCGATAAGTTCTTTAGCGGCAATTTTGATCTGGTAAGCGCATTCCATTTTAATATGGAAGAGTTCGCCTCCTTCTGCTGCTGCGATCTTTCCGCCAATGATCGAGGCGTTAGACATCATAAAATTCCGAACTTCAAAAAGATCATCCTTTTCCTTGATGGTATCGATGATTCCTCTGGTTACATAAAGAATTTCCATAGCTTTTTTGAAAACAGGAAATTCACGGTAGTTTTCCTTATTCTCAGACAAGCCCTCATGTTCATCATCGAATTCAAAGTCATCGCCGAAGAAATCATCGTCGTCGTCTATCATTGCGGTTGTCGGTTTGTAAAATTTATACTGAAGCGGTTGTTTAGTATTTCCATAGCGCCTTTGATAAGGCAATTATTTTCTGGTAAAATGTAAAAAGTGAAAATAAATATCACTGAGTCGAATGTCATCCTGCTTTTTTCTACAGTATTGCGGAGGGTTATGCGCAGGCTGTGGATGAGAAAAAAAGCAAAATTTGACATGTTTTTCACAATTCTACATTTGACTATACGAAGCGGTGTTACCAAGGTTGCGAAAAATTAAAAACAAGGTACTTTAAGTCTTTAAAATAAGAGCAGTTAGCCTAAAATCAATTTTTGACCCACCTTAATAGTATTCCCTTTGATATTATTAAGTCGTTTTATTTTATCTACCGAAAGTCCTCCGTATTTTTTTGAAATAGTCCACAACGTATCTCCAGGTTGTACATAGTAGTATTTAGGAGTTCCTTTTGATGTGGTACCGCTGGCAATCTTTTTACTGTTATAAGCTCCGCTTGCCACAGGTTTTTTAGTGGCTATAGTAGCGTTTGATGATTTGGTATATTTTATTTTATAGATCACTAATTTTTGACCTATGCGAATGTTATTGCTTTTAAGTCTATTCCATGATCTGATCTGTGAAACAGATACTCCGTAACGACTGGCTATTCTTCCAACTACTTCTCCTTTTTTTACAGTATGAACGATTTTTTGCCGGTAGGCAATTGCACCTGAAGATGTCTTACGTCGGTCGTTGGTAGCTACTTCAATAGGTTCAGTGGCTACATTCACACATTCCATGATCTCGTGCTGATTCAATAAAAATTCTAATTTCTTTTCTCTTGGCAAACGGATCGGATAGTTGATATTGTCGGGAAGAATATTGGTACGAATAGCTGGATTCAGTTTTACAAAATCTTCGTAACACACATTTAGTTTTTCACAAAGCACATGCAGGTTCACAAACTGACGAAGTAAGATGGTGTCTGTATCGATCGGATAGAGAATTGAATCAGCAACGATGTTATATTCCTGCAGGTAATTCATACCATAGGTAACGGCTACAAATTGCGGCACATAGCTTCTGGTTTCGCGTGGCAAATAGTCGTAGATACTCCAGAAAGTTTTTCTTCCGGATTGGCGGATCGCTCTTTTCACCGTTCCGGGCCCGCTGTTATAACTGGCAAGGCAAAGATCCCAATCGCCAAAGACGTTGTATAAGCGTGAGAAAAATTTACAAGCAGCTTCTGTAGATTTATAAATGTCGAGACGTTCGTCGATATAATCTGTAACGATCAATCCATACTCCCTTCCGGAAGCTGGCATGAATTGCCACATCCCTGCGGCGCCTACTCTGGAGAAGGCCATAGGATTGAGACCTGATTCTACAATGGGAAGATATTTGAGCTCGTCTGGCAGGCCCCAGCGTTTCAGGGCTTCTTCAATGACTGGATAATAAAGATTTTTTCTGCGTTCCATAGTGAGCAAATAATTTTTATTCCTCACACAGAAATAATCGATGAAGCCTTTCACTTTGTTGTTATAAGTCAAAGGCATTTGATTGTGAATATTCTTAAGTCTTCCTTCGATCAAAAGATCGGTTTGTGTTTCTTTTTTTAAACCAATCGATAGAGTTGAATCTACCTTGATAAGTGGTTCTTCACTGGCAAGTGTATCCAGCTTTACTTGTTCGATCACCAGCGTGTCTACAGATACTACGGTATCCTGGTCTGCTACGGTGACAGAATCTTTGAGCGTTTGTGCCTGAAGGTTGATAGAAAATAAAAACTGCAACACTACGAAGAGCAATGCTATAAAACCAATTTTTCTATTTTCCTTCCAATACTTCATATAAAAACAGAACGGGTGAAACCGTTAATTATTATTTTGTAATAAATACTTGGAGAAAGCCATCATTTCCGCTTCTCCAAAAGCTTTGGTCATGATCTGAAGTCCTATAGACAAGCCATCTTTATCTTCTCCGTTCGGGATTGACATGGCCGGGATTCCGCAAAGGTTGGCTTGTACGGTAAACAAGTCAGCCAGGTACATCGAGATCGGATCTCCTTCATGTGCGCCTAGTTTGAAAGCAGTAGTAGTGGTAGTAGGCAATACAATGAAATCGTATTCTGACAGGATCTTTTCCGTTTCTTCCTTGATCAGCCTTCTCACTTTTTGGGCTTTCGTATAGTACGCATCATAATAACTAGCGCTGAGCACAAAAGTTCCAAGCATGATCCTTTTTTTTACTTCAGCCCCAAAACCTTCCGAACGCGTCTTCTTATACATCGATTCCAGGTCTTTGGTATTCGGGCTGCGATACCCGTATTTTACACCATCGTAGCGCGAAAGATTGGAACTGGCTTCTGCAGTAGTAAGAATATAATAAGTAGGAAGAATATAATCGAGGTAAGAGAATTTTATAGGCTCTACCGTATGACCTTCCTTTTTAAGGAAATCTAACTTAGCCTTTGTACGCTTGCGGATTTCCTCGCTTACACCAGTACTTTCCACACCTTCTTCAAGGTAACATACTTTTAATTTTTTATTCAAAGAGAGCGCTTTGCTGTATTCCGGAACAGGCTTGAAGGAAACCGTGCTGTCATTATCATCAGCTCCGGCAATTACCTCCAGTAACAATGCTGTATCATCTACATTTTTTGCAATGATCCCAATAGAATCAAAAGAAGAAGAATAAGCGATCAATCCGTAACGGGAGATGCGTGAGTAGGTAGGTTTTAATCCTACAATGCCGCAGAACGCAGCAGGCTGTCTTACGGAGCCACCAGTATCGGAGCCCAGGGAAGCCAGGCAAAGATCGGCTTGTACGGCTACGGCAGATCCTCCGGAAGATCCTCCGGGTACTCTTGTATTATCGCCATCGTTCAGCACAGGGCCGAATGCAGAATTTTCATTGGAAGAACCCATCGCAAACTCATCACAGTTCTGGCGGCCAATGATTATGGCGTCTTCGTCGATCAGTCGTTGTACGGCAGTACCATTGAATTGTGAAATAAATTTATCCAGGATCTTGCTGGAAGCCTGGAGACCTTTGTCTTTATGGCAAAGCACATCTTTCAGTCCTACCACCATTCCTGCGAGTTTACCGGCAGTGCCAGCTTTTATTTTCGCATCTACTTCATCGGCGCGTTTCAAGGCATCTACTTCGTAGACTTCGAGAAAAACATTGAGGTGTTTTTTTGCTTGGATGTTGGAAAGGTATTGCTCGGTAAGAGCGCGGCAGGTCAGAGACCCTGCGGCGATGGCCGCTTTAATTTCACTTAGAGAATTGTACGTTTTCACCGTTTACTAAATCAACTATTTTTGTTATTCGCTCCACAATTTTTCTTCAAAAAATGTCTTTATGATCTGTAATAATCCGTGGAGTAACTGCAGATTATGTATTATAAACGACACTCTATAAAACTTAAGGAAGAAACCTTTGCGGGATTTCTTCCTTTTTGAAAAGATCGTTCAGACAATTCCCGTTAAAACCGGGCCTGGTCTGTACTTAAGATTTTGTATTGTTGGAAGGATCTTCTTCCATTCCTTTTGAAAGTTCGCTTTTAATCTCTTTGCTAGCGTCTTTGAATTCGCGGATTCCACGTCCAAGGCCTCTTGCCAGTTCTGGTATTCTTTTGGCTCCAAAAAACAATAGGATCACCAGTATCAGCAGCATGATTTCCTGCCATCCCATGCCAAGGATCAATAAAACAGAGATAGTTGTCATCTTCTTAAATTCAGTTATGTCAATTTATAAGGCAAATATAGGAAATTATCGGCAGGAGAACAATTTTTATGGTCTATCAAATAGGTTTTATAATTTATTTTCTAAAAATCCTATATCTTCGTAATCAGACTTTTACAAAATGGCCTCAAAACTTACATTGAGTCCAACTGAAATAGGATATTTCCGTTAGAACGAAAAAAAACTATTAGCTCATATGAACCTGGATACTCATGAATTATATATGCTTCGTGCCCTAGAGCTTGCTTTGTTAGGGCGTGGTCACGTAAGTCCTAATCCTATGGTGGGCTGTGTGATCGTTCAGGATGGAAAAATTGTAGGCGAAGGATGGCATGAAAAATACGGTGGTCCGCACGCCGAAGTCAACGCTATCAATTCCGTGCAAGACAAATCAAAACTGGAAGGCGCAACGATGTATGTGACGCTGGAACCCTGCACCCACTATGGCAAGACGCCGCCTTGCGCGGATCTTATCCTTCAATATCCCATCAAAAAAATTGTAGTCTGCAACATTGATCCGAATCCTTTGGTATCGGGCAAAGGTATAGAAAAACTGATCGCCGGCGGGAAAGAAGTAGCCGTGGGAGTATTGGAAGAACAAGGAGGAGATCTTAACAAAAGATTTTTTTCTTTCATCGAAAAAAAACGTCCATACATATTGCTGAAATGGGCCGAGACAAGTGATGGATTTATTGCGCATGATAATCATGATTCCAAATGGATCAGCGGCGATCTTTCGCGCAAGCTCGTACACAAATGGAGAACAGAAGAAGACGCCATAATGGTAGGTACAAATACTGCGCTCTACGACAATCCACGCCTGAACGCACGTGAATGGGAAGGCCGGAATCCTACGAGAATTCTTATTGACAAAGATCTCCAAGTGCCTGAGGGCGCGCATTTATTCGATGGTACGCAGACTACGATCTGTTATAATTATAAAAAACAGGAAGTTAAAAATCTGGTCGAATATGTGAAGCTTGATCCAGCGGAAGATATTATGAAACATATCATCGAAGATCTTTATGAAAGAAAGATCCAGTCGGTAATTGTGGAGGGAGGCGCTAAATTATTAACCTCCATCATCAAAGCGGGAATGTGGGATGAAGCTCGGATCTTCCGCAGTAAAAAAGAGTTTGGCAGCGGCATAGAAGCACCAATGGTGCGAGGCAAGCTGATGAGTGTAGACAGGATCGGGGAGGATGAAATGATGATTTACCGGAAATGATTTTTAGAATTCCCCTTTTAAGTATTAAGATTAATAATGGATGCAAGATACCAGATGCCGGATATCAGATAGTTTAGATAAAAACAACTCTGTTATACAAATAAGCTAAAAGACAATGTCCTTAAATTACTCTCGCATTTATCCGGTATCTGGCATCTGGTATCTCAAATAAGTATTAATAGTTAAGAGGGTAATTCCATGATTTTTAATTTGATGATTTGGTGATGAAAGTTTGAATTAGTAAATTATGTTGTGTTTGTTGGAATAGGCCTGGCAACTCACCGCAAGGTGCGCAGAAGGAAAAAACAAACATTATCAACTCAACCTTGGTATGAAATTTGAAATCCCTGTTATTAAAAATCAATCATTCATGAAAAAAGTAATTTTCTTGGCTTTCTTGTTAGTGTTTTTTGCAGGAATAGAAAGCGCCTTCGCACAAGCTAATTTTAAATTTGAGAAAACAACCCACGATTTCGGAGTAGTAAAATCGGGGAATGATACGCTTTGGGTAGATTTTAAATTTGTAAACGATGGCACAGAGCCACTAGTGATCTCCGATGTAAAAACATCTTGCGATTGTACACTCGCACAATGGCCCAAAACAGCCATCCAGCCGGGCAGATCCGGGGTGATTAAGGGAGGGTTTAAGATTGAGGGAAAATCAGATGCCTTTACCAAAAACATCATCATCATGGCAAACACAATGCCTGGTACTACTTTTCTTACCATGAAAGGAATGATCGTTCCTAAGTAAGTTATGAATGTTGAGTTATGAGTTATGAATTAAAAATATTTTAGGTAATGATTATATTCTTTGCTAAGACGCAAAGGTTTAAAAACGTAAAATCAACAAGCAGAGCATATATTTTAAAACTTATAAAGTATTGGTGCATTAAAATATATCATTGCCATATTTTATAATTCATAACTCAACATTCATAACTCATAATTTCTTCGCTTCTTCCAGCAATTTCTTTTTCTCGATTGGCACTACGCCTACTTGTTCGCATACTAAGCCTCCGGCCAAATTGGAGAAGGCAGCGATCGTTTTAGCAGGCAAACCCAGTGCAAGGCATAACGCGGCGGTACTTACAACAGTATCTCCCGCACCGGAGACATCGGAAATTTTTCTTACGTGTGCAGGAAGGTGTACTTTTTCTTTTTCGTCGTGAATGTAAACGCCCTGTTCGGAAAGCGTGATCAGGACACCGTCGAGCTGCATTTTTTCTTTGAGCAGTTGTACGGATTTTTCTATTTCTTTCAGATCATTGAGATCGTTGTCGATCTTCAGACCTTCTTTCATTTCTTTTTTATTTGGCTTGAAAAGCGTAGCCCCATTGTAGTGCAGGAAATTTCTTTTCTTAGGATCTACAATGGTAGGAATATTCATCGCCTTGGCTTGTTTGATCACGGAAGAAATTACCTCTTCGTTGAGCACACCTTTATCGTAATCTTCAAAGATGATCACATCGATACCTGGTAGCAACGCAGTGATTTTTTCAAGCAGTTTTTTCTTTTCGTTAGAAGTGATTTCTTTATCTGTTTCCTGGTCTACGCGCAGCATATGATGCGAGCCGGAAATGATGCGGTGTTTGATGGTAGTAATTCGTTCTTCGCTGAAAACAATTCCTTCGCTGCTAAGTTTGTTGTCGGATAAAAGTTGTTGGAAATTTTTTCCGTCAAGGTCATTGCCTACTACGGCGCAAAGGATAGGAATGGCGCCAAGGGCTTGTACATTGAGCGCTACGTTGGCAGCGCCGCCGAGACGGATCTCTCTTTTTTGTACATTTAAGATCGGCACAGGAGCTTCAGGAGAGATCCTGTCTACACGGCCCCAGAGGTAAGAATCGATCATCACATCGCCGATCACCAATACTTTCAGCAGATCAAAGGCTTGAAAAATTTCTTCCGGCGAGTTGTATTGTTTTTTTTGCATATGCTTAAACCTATAAGGTTTACCAAGAGAACTGTTAGTATGAAAGTATTACAAAAACCTTATAGGTTTGATGATCATACTTCACGATTCAAAATAAAAACAAAAGGCAATAGTATCAAAACTATTGCCTTTAATTATCATCGTATAAAATCTCCAAGGTTTTTATAAACATGGAGGTTTGTTTGATTATTGAAGTTTCGCCAATGTTTCTTTGATCCTCCTCATGGCTTCTTTCAGGTTGTCGTCAGAAGCGGCAAAAGAAAGACGGATACATTGAGGAGCGCCAAAAGCATCGCCACCAACGGTTGCTACGTGTGCTTCGTTGAGCAGGAACATAGCCAGGTCGCTGGCTTTTTCGATTCTAGTGCCGTTGAATGATTTGCCAAGATAGTAGCTAATATCAGGGAAAGCGTAGAAAGCTCCTTGTGGCACGTTGAATTTCATACCTGGGATATCTTTCATAAGACCTAGTACTAAGTCTCTTCTTCTCTTATAAGCAGCAGTCATTTCTTTCGCAGCAGTGGTATCACCGGTGATCGCAGCTACAGCAGCTTTCTGTGCAATAGAGCAGGTACCGGAAGTAACTTGTCCTTGTACTTTGTCACAAGCAGCCGCGATCCATTTTGGAGCAGCGATGTAACCTACTCTCCAGCCTGTCATGGCGTATCCTTTAGAGAAACCATTTACGGTAACGGTTCTGTCTTTTGCCTGTGGCAGACTTCCGATGGAGAAATTTTTTCCTTCGAAATTGATGTATTCGTAGATCTCATCAGCGATGATGAAAAGGTTTTCATGTTTTGCTACTACGTCCGCAATTGCAGTCAGCTCTTTTTCGCTGAACACAGAACCTGTGGGGTTGCAAGGGCTGGAGTACATGATCGCTTTTGTTTTCGGAGTGATCGCCGCTTCAAGTTGTGCAGCGGTTACTTTGAAATCGTTTTCGATAGTACCGGTAATAATTACAGGCACACCTTCTGCAAGTTTCACCATTTCTACATAGCTAACCCAGTAAGGAGCGAAGATGATCACTTCGTCGCCTTTGTTTACAAGGCAAAGAAGGGCATTTACAAGAGATTGTTTTGCACCGGTAGAAACAACAATGTTTTCAGCCGTTACATCTAATCCATTCTCGCGCTTCAGTTTGTCAGCTATTCCGCTTCTTAATTCAGGATAACCTGGAACGGGAGAATAAAAAGAGAATCCATCGTCGATGGCTTTCTTGGCGGCGTCCTTGATATGTTGAGGTGTTTGAAAATCAGGTTCGCCTACGCTTAGGCTGATCACTTTGTGACCTTGTGCCGCCAGCTCTCTGGCTTTTTTGGTCATGGCCAGTGTTTCAGACTCTGACAATGCGTTCAGTCTGTCTGAAACGGGATTTTTTACTATTACAGTTGACATCTTTTTGTGTTAGATTTCAGTTTTTTGCGGGTACAAAGTTACACATTCCTTTAGTGTTTTAATAAACAAATGAAGAGATATTTAATGTTGTGTTTAAATGATTGAGAAATAGAGTATTATTAGGTTTGTTTGGGTGTTCTAAGTCTCTTCAAAAGATGCCGGATTCCGGATGCCAGATAAATTTTTTCTTTGTCACTTATTAGAATAAATCTACGCCCCATAAATATCGGATATCCGGAATTGTGGCATCTTGTATCTATTTTTGAGATTACTTCTATTTTTAGAGATAGAATAGAAGGGATTAACTAATTTCGTATCTGATACGTATAGCAAGTACATTAAAATTTCTATGGCTGAATTGATCGCAGAAAAACAACGTCTCCTGGTAAGAAATGAAAATAACCCCTGGAAAAAATGGGGACCTTATCTTACCGAAAGGCAGTGGGGAACGGTAAGAGAAGACTACAGCCCGTATGGCTCTTCCTGGGATTTTACTACACACGATATGGCCAGAAGCAAGGCCTATCGCTGGGGAGAAGAAGGTATTGGCGGTTTCTGTGACAACAAATCAGTACTCAACTTTGCCTGGGCTTTCTGGAATGGTAAAGACCCCATTCTCAAAGAACGTCTTTACGGACTTGGTGGCAACGAAGGAAATCATGGAGAGGATGTAAAAGAACTTTACTACTACCTCGATAGCACGCCTACACATTCGTACATGAAGATGCTGTACAAATACCCACAGGAAGAATTTCCTTATGGCAAAATAGTAGAAGAAAATGCCAAACGCACACTGACTGATCCGGAATATGAACTGATCGATACAGGAGTGTTTGATGAAGATCGCTACTACGATATTTTTATTGAATATGCGAAAGCTGATCCGAAAGATTTTCTGATCAAAGTAACGATCGCAAACCGTGGCCCCGAAGCTTCCGTATTGCATATACTCCCTACTATGTGGTACCGCAATACCTGGCGCATCGGCAGAGGCGGCTACAAGCCTTGTCTGCGACAGCTGAACAGCAAACTGCTCGAGATAGAGCATGAAGGATTTGGAGGTGGATTTCTCTATTCGGAACATGAAACCGAATGGCTATTCTGCGACAATGAAACCAATTTCGAACGGTTATCGGGGTTGGAAAATTTGTATCCTTATTGCAAAGATGGGATCAACGATTTCATTATTCAAAAAGATATCAATGCCATCAACCCCGACCTGGAAGGCACGAAGGTAGCGGGCTGGTATAAAAAATTAATCGGCCCGGGAGAAGAAGTGACCTTCAAATTCCGCTTGTCGGAACAACAATATGAACAGCCTTTTTGCGACTTCGATGAGCTCTTTGATTTACGTATCAAAGAAGCCAATGAGTTTTACGACCAGGCTCAGGCAGATGTAAAAAATAAACACCTGAAAGAGATCCAACGCCAGGCCTATGCAGGTATGATGTGGAGCAAGCAGTTTTATTATTTCAATATTGAAGAATGGCTCGAAGGGGATCCGGGACAATATTCTCCGCCGGCAGAAAGAAAAAAAGGACGCAATTCCGACTGGCGTCACCTGAGTAACTCCAATATTATTTCTATGCCCGATAAATGGGAGTATCCCTGGTATGCCGCGTGGGACCTGGCTTTCCATACCATCCCAATTTCCAGGATCGACCCCGATTTTGCAAAGCGGCAACTGGTGATCATGGTGCGCGAATATTATATGCACCCAAACGGACAGATCCCTGCTTATGAATGGAACTTCGGAGACGTGAATCCTCCCGTTCACGCCTGGGCAACCTGGCGCGTGTATGAGATCGATAAAGAAATGAACGGAGGTATTGCCGATCTTGATTTCCTCGAAAGAGTATTTCATAAACTTCTGCTCAACTTCACTTGGTGGGTAAACCGAAAAGATGCCGAAGGAAATAATATTTTCCAGGGAGGATTCCTCGGACTTGATAATATCGGGGTCTTCGATCGCAGCAAGCCGCTTCCTACCGGAGGCACAATCCAGCAAGCCGACGGCACAAGCTGGATGGCGATGTATGCGCTGAACATGCTCAGAATTTCCACCGAGCTTTCGCTTAAAAATCCTACCTACCAGGATCTGGCTTCCAAATTTTTTGAACACTTCCTTCACATCGCCGAAGCGATGAATTCGATCGGAGATAATAATATGAGCCTTTGGGATGAAGAAGACGGCTTCTATTACGATGTACTTCAATTCCCGAATGGACAAACGATGCCGATGAAAATCCGATCGATGGTGGGCTTGATCCCATTGTTTGCCGTAGAAACATTGACACCGGAATTGTTGGAAAAACTTCCTGATTTCAAACGTCGTATTGAATGGGTGCTTTCCAATAAACCAAAATTGGCAGCGCTTGTTTCGCGTTGGTACGAAAGCGGAAAAGGAGAAACAAGATTGCTTTCACTTTTGCGCGGACACCGGATCAAAGCTTTGTTGAAGAGAATGCTCGATGAGTCTGAATTCCTTTCTACCTATGGCATACGTGCATTGTCGAAATATCATAAGAACCATCCTTATGTATTCAAGCATAACGATACCAATTTTACAGTTTCCTATTTGCCTGCCGAATCGGATTCCAATTTATTTGGTGGAAATTCCAACTGGCGCGGGCCAATCTGGTTCCCGGTAAATTACATGATCATCGAATCACTGATCAAATTCCATCAATATTACGGAGATGATTTCAGAGTAGAATATCCTACCGGCTCTGGCAAACTGATCTCGCTGCGCCAGGTAGCAGAGAGGCTTAGTAAGCGCATGATGAGAATTTTCATTCGCAACAAAGAAGGCAACCGTCCTGTATACGGCAATTATTCAAAGCTTCAGCTTGATCCGAATTTTAAAGATTATATTCTTTTCTACGAATACTTCGACGGCGACACCGGACGAGGCGTAGGCGCGTCCCACCAAACAGGCTGGACAGGACTGATCGCGGATCTGATCCATGATTTTTGTGACAGATAAGAAAATCCGAAAAGAATATTCTGGCTACGCTTGCTGTTGTCTTGCTGACCTAAGGGGTTACCAACGTTCTACTTTTATGTAGTAATCGGTATCCGCACGATTATTAGGTTACAGGTAAAATGCGTATCTTAACAATACTGGAAAGTTACCTAATACAGTGCTGAGGGTATTTAAAGTTTAAATTATTAGCATGAAAAATAATTTACTGGCGGTTATCCTTTTTATCTTTTTGGTCCAACAAGGCTTTGCCCATGAGCCCCGCCAGGACGATGGGATTCGGTTTATCGAAAATAAAAATCAATGGGATTCGCGCGTGCTGTACAAAGCCGAAATTACAGGGGGCGCTATGTTTCTCGAAAAAAATTGTTTCACCTATAATTTTCGTACCAGCAATTCACGTCACCCTCTACCGCCTGCGGATGGCGATAGTTTGCGTTACAAAGGCCATGCTTTCCAGGTAAAATTTTTGCAAGCCAATGCTGAAGTATTACCTGCTTCTTCAGGAGAATTTTCTGATTACACCAACTACTTCATCGGAAAAGATCCTTCGCATTGGGCCTCGTATGTGAAAGCATTTGCAACGGTGCTATACGAAGACATTTACGAGGGTGTCGATCTTAAAGTATATTCACAGGCAAATAATATCAAATACGATTTCATACTTTATCCTAAAACAGATCCGTCCATAATTCGCCTTCAATACACCGGACTCGATAGGATAGCAATCTCCGAGGGAAATCTTTTACTGGTCACTTCGGTAGGAGTGATCACCGAACAAAAACCATTTGCTTATCAATACATCAACGGCGAGCTGCTCTCTATCCCTTGTGAATACAGGCTTGAAGACAATGTTGTTTCTTTTGCATTTCCGGCAGGCTATAATCAAAATTATCCCGTGACGATCGACCCGGTGCTGATCTTTTCCACCTATTCCGGTTCTACTGCCGATAACTTTGGATACTCTGCTGCGCCCGATTCTAAAGGGTTTTTATATTCCGGTAGCTCTGTATTTGATATAGGATATCCGGTCACTCCAGGGGCTTATCAAACTACCTTTGCAGGTGGCTCGGGATATTACAGTATTTATGGAATCAAAGGTACAGACGTAGGCATTACTAAATATGACACTACAGGTACTAAAAGAATTTATTCTACTTATCTGGGAGGAAACGCTGATGAAGTACCACATAGTCTCATCGTAAATGACAAGGATGAGCTTTATATTTTTGGAACTACAGGATCTCCCAACTTCCCCATTACTACAGGCGCATACGATTCCACCTTTGCCGGAGGCACTACGATCAATATGGATGGAATAGCAGTAGCGTACGTCAACGGCTCCGATATTTTTGTTTCCAAGCTAAGCAATGACGGCACCCAATTACTGGCATCCACTTATATAGGTGGCACCGGCAACGATGGCATCCTGGCGAAAAGCATTCCTTCTAATCTCCGTTATAATTATGCAGATGAACTAAGAGGAGAGATTGAGCTTGATAAATCGTCAAACGTATACATCGCCAGCTGTACGCACTCGACGGATTTTCCTATAAAGGGAAATGTTTCGCAACCCACATTTGGCGGTGGAAGTTTTGATGCGATTGTCCTGAAAATGGACCCCAATCTTCAGTCGATCTTCTGGAGCACCTATTTGGGAGGCTCGGCAGACGATGCAGCGTATTCGATCGAGCTGGATCGGGATACAAATATTTATGTTGCAGGAGGTACAAATTCTTTCAACTTTCCTACTACAGCAGGTACACTCTATCCTGCAGTTCAGGGAGGAAGGGCAGATGGCTTTATTGCCTTTTTAGACAATGCTACCGGGGTAAAAAATATTGCTACATATTTTGGTTCCACTACCTACGATCAGATCTACTGTGTGGGATTGGACAAGTCAAATAATGTACATGTGTTTGGACAGACAGACGCTACAGGGGCTGGCGCCACAAGGTATATCAAGAATGCAGGATTTTCTCAACCCAACAGCGGACAGTTTATCACCAAGATCAAACCAGCGTTGGATACTGTGATCTGGTCTACCACTTTTGGAGATGGATCAGGCCATCCTAATATTTCTCCCACAGCCTTCCTGGTAGATTTGTGCAGCAAGATCTACTTGTCAGGCTGGGGTGGCTCTCCGGAAAATAATCGTTTTTTAAACAGCGATGTCAATCCCGCGTTCAAATATCCTTTCAACATGTACACCACGCTGGGCTCCAGTCCGCCCACAGATTTTTATCAACCGACTTCCCCAGACAAAGCAGATTTTTATTTATTTGTGATAGAAAGTGATGCCTCTGCTGTAAGCTACGCCTCGTACTTCGGTGGCCCGCTAAGTATGGAACATGTAGATGGAGGTACAAGCAGGTTTGACAGAAAAGGGAAAATATACCAGGCCATGTGTGCAGGTTGTGGCGGGCATACCGACATGCCGATCAAACCTCCTTTTGGTGCCACTGAATTGCCTGCTCACAACAATAGTTCAAACTGCAACATCGGCGTATTTAAGATGGACTTTCTACTGCCGGCGATTGTAGCGGATTTCAACGGGAATGATGTTTGCCTGGGCGACACCACACATTTTACCAGCAATAGTTTAAAACGAAGCGCCACAGATTTTCTTTGGAAGTTTGGCGACGGAGCTACTTCCACCCTGGAAAATCCTTGGCACCTCTATAGCTCAGGAGGAACGTATAATGTAACGTTGATCCTTTCTGACTCTACAAGTTGTAATCTTGCAGATACTATAGTAAAACCAGTATACGTATCTCCACTTTCAACGGCAAATGCAACCGCGGATGATTCTATAATCTGTAAAGGTGATCAGACCACACTCCGCGCTACTCCTAATTCTACTGCATTTTTATATTCATGGACCCCGGCTTTAGGACTATCTAACCCGCAATCAGCCGTTACTACTGCTATGCCGACAGTTACCACTACTTATACAGTATTGATCTATGATAAAAAGCTGAATAACTGCCAGGCTAGTGATACTGTTACCATCAAGATCCAGGCTGTTGTAGCGGATTTCAACGCGAGTGATGTTTGTTTGGGTAATACTGTATATTTTACCAGCAATAGTTCAAAACTACAAGCCACCACTTTTCTCTGGAAGTTTGGAGACGGCGCTACCTCCACCATGGAGAATCCTTCGCACCTCTACAACCAGCCAGGGACGTATAATGTAATGTTGATCGTCTCCGATCCTGCAAGTTGCAACGGTGCAGATACTTTGGTAAAACCACTATACGTATCGCCAATTTCAAGCAGCTATAGTATAGATGCAACCGCGGATGACTATACAATCTATAAGGGTAAACAAACGGTACTCCGTGCTATTCCTAATACTCCCGGATTTTCGTATTCATGGACCCCAACTACAGGACTATCCAATCCGCAATCTGCAGTCACTCTTGCAAGGCCACAAATTACTACTACTTATACAGTAGCTGTTTCCGATCCGAAACTGAGCAGCTGTAGAGTTGGTGACACTGTTACGATCCAGGTAGTTGAGATCATTTGCCGGGAGCCATATATTTATGTACCAAACGCTTTTACGCCTAATGAAGACGGGAAAAACGAATTGATCTATGTAAGAAGCAAAAATGTCCGCGATCTTTATTTTACAATTTATAATCGCTGGGGCGAAAAAGTTTTTGAAACAAAGGATCAAAATATAGGTTGGGATGGCACATACAAAGGAATGAAAGTCGATCCTGGTGTATTTGATTATTATGTAGAAGGCCATTGCATAGACGATCAACAATTTTTCATGAAAGGAAATATAACAGTGATCCGATGATGAAAAAAGTTACGATTGTTTTGAGCTTATTAATGTGGATGATTTTGATAGTGAAAAGATCATTGGCACAGGATATTCATTTTTCACAGTTCATGTCATCGCCCATGAATTTAAACCCTGCCCTTACAGGAAGCTTTGACGGCGCGTATCGCTTCATCGGGAACGGTCGCAGTCAGTGGAGCTCGGCAACGGTTCCATATCAGACGCTCGGGCTTTCTGCCGATGCCAATAATTTTTTGCGTATGAAAAATGTAGGCGCAGGACTTTCTCTCGCGCAAGACCGCACCGGTGATTCGCACTTCAGTACTTTTCTTCTCAATATCGCCGCTTCGTATAGAATTAATTTTACCAGAAAACATTCCGTCTCTTTGGGTTTACAATCCGGTTTTACTTCAAGAAGAATTGATTACAGTAATTTGTATTACGACAATCAGTTCAACGGCTACACGTACGACGCTTCCATTCCCTCCGTTGAAAATTTTCAAAATGCAGGAAGGATCTATGCCAACCTGAATGCCGGGATCAACTGGAGTTATAAACCAAAGAAACGAAATAAAGTAGAAGGAGGATTTTCAGTGTATAATATTTCTACACCCAAACAATCGTTCTTCGGCAATAATTTTATTTTACTGGATCAACGTTTCAACATTCATGCCTCCGGCCAGTTCATGCTTTCCGACCGGGTAGATGTGTTGCCTACATTTTTATTTATGACACAAGGTACTTTCCGGGAAATAAACGGAGGAGGTTCGTTCAAATATATTCTTAATAAAAATCCTAACCACTACCGCGCGCTCTATGTAGGCGCCTCGCTGCGCGCCGGCGACGCGCTGTTTGGATTATTGGGAATGGATTACCAGAAATGGTATGTAGGACTCAGCTACGATCTTAACTACAGCGGATTCAAGCCTGCCACTAATTATAGAGGAGGAATGGAATTCGCAGTAATTTACATAGTAGATCGTTTGCCTAAGAAAAAGAAATATAGAGTGTGTCCGGCTTATTTATGATGTTTTATTTTTAAACATGAAAAGAATAATAGTCCTGTTTTGTATTCTCTGCTCAGCTGTTGTAGCGCAAGCACAATCGCAAAAGCAGTGGCTGCGCTATGCAGACGAGTCGTACAAGGACGGTGACTATTACGGAGCATCGCTTTATTATCGCAATGCCATGCTGCTTGATTCTTCGGATCTCTATATCGTTTACCAGTACGCGGAATCGTTGCGTCAGTATAATGAGTACGAAAAGGCCGAATATTATTATGAATATGTGTGGAACAAAGACAAGGGAAAGGATTACAAGGAATGTATGTTCTGGCTTGCTACCATGCAGAAGTACAATGCTAAGTATATTCAGGCGAGAAAAAATTTCAGTCGTTATACAAAGATCAATACCAATAAAAAATCTTTCTTTTTTAAAAAAGCCACACAGGAAATGGGCGCCTGCGAATACGTGCTGACCGTGAAACATGATTCTGTAAAAGTAGAAATAAAAAATATTGGCGATACCACTCGTCCCGAGACTTCGGTGAATACGATCAACTCTGAATTCAACGCTACGCCTCTCAACGACTCTGTCATTTATTTCTCTTCCCTTCGTTCGGAAAAAATGCGCGAGCTCAGCGATGAGAAAGACAAAACTTATTGGATCAAAGTATACGAAGCAGAAAAAACAGATACCGCTTGGTTTCTCACCTCCGAGCTCGATACCACGATCAATAAAGAAGCGATGAATACTGCCAACACCAGCCTGAGCGCCGATCAGAAGACAATATACCTGAGTCGCTGCGACGCACAACGAAATTGCCAGATCTATATAAGCAAGAACATCAATGGCGAATGGCAGTCGGCTATTAAACTCCCTGATAGTATTAATTATCCTGGAGCGATTACCACGCAGCCCTTTATTACTGTGATCGACAGCGTAGAAGTATTGTTCTTCGTTTCCGATCGCCCCGGAGGAAAAGGGCGGATGGATATATGGAAATCAGAAATCCACGACGGGGTTTTTATGCAGGCAAAAAATCTTGGAACCACCGTCAATTCGATTGACGATGAGATCACGCCAGTATATGAAAATAAAACTAACACGCTCTACTTCAGTTCCGCCTGGCATTATGGATTAGGTGGATTTGATATTTTTAGTTCTAAAAAAGAAGGTAAAGGCTTCAAAACTCCAGTTAATATGGGCTATCCGTATAATTCGAGTGTGAACGATCTTTATTATACCATCAACCCGGAGACCAATGTAGGATTTCTTACTTCGAATAGAAAAGGATCGATGTATCGCGAATCGGAAACTTGTTGCAACGACATCTGGTCGTTCAAGCGTATTGTGCCGCCGCCGCCGCCACCTGTGGTAAAGGATACCGTAAAGAAAATATCTGACCTGGAAAAATTGATGTCGTACCTGCCTGTGAAATTATATTTTCATAACGATGAGCCAAATCCAAAAACAAGAGATACTGTATCTTCCAAAACATACCTTGAAAGTTACCAGGAGTACAAGAGTCTTCAGGAAGATTACCAGAAAAATTATTCGCAAGGTTTAAAGGGAGAAGCCCAGCAAGCTGCGATCGATACGATTAATGCTTTCTTTACAAACCACGTGGATAAAGGTGTTCAAGATCTGGAGCAATTTACAGACCTTTTGTATGCAGAATTACTGAAAGGATATAAACTGGATGTTTTAGTAAAAGGACATGCCAGCTCGCTTGCCAAGACAGACTATAACGTGCCGCTTACTTTACGCAGGATTTCCAGTTTGGAATTATTTCTCAGAAGTTATAAAGACGGAGTGATGCTTCCTTATCTCGAAGACAGCGCAGGCAATGGAGGTAGTTTAAAAATTATCCGACTTCCTTTCGGAGAATATAAAGCGCAGAAAAACATGAGCGATAATTTATATGATCAGAAAAACTCTGTCTATTCTGTGTCGGCGGCTGAGAGCAGGAATATTGAAATTGTTTCGGTCACGCTTTCGCATAAAGATAGTATGGCAGCAGAAATGCGTTTTTTGAAAAAAGAAGTTTTTGATTTTGGGAGTTCTATACAAGGACAAGTATTAAAACATATTTTCAAATTTAAAAATACCGGAAAGGCACCCCTTATAATTTCAAGTATTCAAACTTCCTGTACATGCATCACTGTAAAAGGCCCTACAGAAGCCGTAGCACCGGGAGAGCGCGGAGATATAGAAGTAACCCTGGATACGAAAGAATTGAAAGGAAAAGAATTTCATTCGGTTTCTATTTATACCAATGGAATTCCGATTGAAAAGGAATTGTCGGTGACGACGGAAGTGCATTGATAATAAACCGTCATTGAGAGGGATGACGTAGCTAACAGATTGCTTCGTCAACGTTGCTTCGCAATATTTCCTCGCAATGACGACATAAAATTTTGCTTTTATTTATTTTTATTCGAACTTATACATATGCTAAAAAAACTTTTCTGTACAGGGATTTTTATTTTCCTGTTTTCTTATCTGCAAGCCCAAGACAGTACGAAATATATACGTTTGTCATTCACTTTGTTCGACAATGCTGCTTCGTTGCCCCAACAAGGTTTCGGAACAGCGTTTAAAAGTCCGATCCATCCGGGGTTAGCAGTGGGTACAGAATTCAGTTTGAAGAAATGGAAAAGAACTGAACTATATCAAACAGTCAAACTTGGTTATTTTTATCATCGTTTTGTGCAACATGCCATACAGCTTTATTCGGAAACAGGCTATCGCTATACACACCGCTCTGGACTTGGGGTGTACGGGCAGTTAGGAGCAGGGTATTTGCATTCTTTTATCGATCAGCAGGTATTTGTGTTTGAGAACGGTTCGTACCATGAAAAAAAATTACCAAGCCGTCCGCAACTGATGATCAGCTTGACGCCAGGTATTTATTATGATTTCAATAAAAAATGCCACTGGCCTGTGACGGTATTTTTTGCTTACCAGGCATGGCTGCAATTGCCTTATGTGAAAAAGTATGTAACCGTGTTTCCCAATACTGCTCTGCAGTTGGGCGCTATTCTTAGTTTAAAAAGAAAAAAATAAAAGGAGGAAAAATGAAACAGACATTATATTATTTACTGGGATTTTTACTGTTAGTTTCTTCCTGTAAAGATAAAACTATAAAACCCACCGAAGATTGTTCGATCAATTATGTAGACAGTAGCGCGGCTCATCCAAAGGCAGCGCAGTTTCAGGGATTGTTAGATAAATATACCTCTAAAGGCTTACCGGGAATTGTGTTGTTAGCGAAAGATGAAAACGGCGTTTGGATTGGTTCTTCTGGTGTGGCAGACATTGATAAACATATTGCGATGCAGAAATGCCACGTGGGGAAAGTAGCCAGCATCAATAAGATCTACATGGCTGTGCTTACGATGAAGTTGGTAGAACAAGGAGTATTCACGCTCGATGATAAGATCAGCAAATGGATCCCATCTTCTATTCTTGATAAAATTGAGGATGCAGATAAGTTTACCATCGGCGATCTTTTGCAACATAGAACTGGTGTGTACGACCTGATCACCGACAATGGATTTTATCTGGCAGTGTTGAACAATCCTCCAAAGAAATGGAAACAAGAGGAACTTCTACATTATGTATACAATAAAGATCCAATGTTTGCATATGGAACTAAAACAGGATATTCGAATACCAATTTTTGTTTATTGAGTTTAGTCATTGACAATGCCACCGGCAGGCCACATGCAGAGCTGCTAAGAGAGCAAGTGCTAGCGCCTTTGGGGTTGACGCATTCCTACTATTATTACGCGGAAGCACTCCCTGCACATGGAGTAGCGCAAGGATATTTTGATCTGTATAACAATCATAAGATCGCTAATCTTTCGGAATACAATACAGGCAGTGGAAACGGATACACCGGATTATATTCGGATGTGCACGATCTGTTGACTTTCTCGAATGCTTTGTTTGTACAGCAAACGCTTGTTGCGCCTTCCTCCTTAACTCAAATGCTCACGTTTGATCCTTATGTGGAATATGATCGTCAGCTTGGATACGGTGTGCAGAAAGATCTTTTCGGAGGAGCGGATGGGGAATACGGCATAGGCCACAGAGGGCGCGACCTGGCTTATTCTGCTGATATGTTTTATTTTCCTAACCAGGATAAGACAATGATCCTGCTAGTCAATTATGGAACGGATGCTGATAGTTATCTGCAATATGTATTTAATGATTGCAGGATGGATGTGAAGCAGGCTTTGCTGCACTAATACTGTGTACTGTTGCTGTTGCTCTTGCTGTCCTGCATTCTGACAGCAAGAGCAACAGCAATAGTAATGAGAATAGTTAAAACTCCTGGATAAACCCAATCATCACCGCCAGTCCTTGTGCGCTTACTTGTTTGAATTCTGCGGGAGCAGTTTTTAAAGTAGCATTAGAATAAGATTCGTAATAATCTTTTGCTGTAAAAGTTCCGTTCTGATATTTAAATCCGATCACAATATTGCTTCGCGAACTGAAAAGCAATTCGGCGCCTAACGTTGCAAATGGCGCCACCATTGGATCGTAGCGGGCATAGGTGATATATCGGGTGTAAGTATCATTTTCTTCCAGGTATAATTTTCCGGAACCATTTAATCCCAGGCCACCGCCGATGAAGCCGTTGATCGTACCGAATCCTCCCTCAATTACAGGATAAACAAATTTTATACTAGGATGGATATAGATCTTGTTGAAACGACCTAATAAATAAGCTCCTCCGGAAAAGTTTTGCGTATAGCTATTGAGGAGAGCTCCCGCTGCCACGTCGATTGCGATATAGCGGTGAAGCATGTATCCTCCGAAGATCTCTAATCCTCTGCCGGAGAAGCCTCCGAGAAGACCTGTATAACCCAGCGATGAATAAGCGATTTGGATATTTTTGAAATTGCTTGCATACTGAAGATTCAGTCCGACGCGCCATCTGGGGCCTTCAAAAGGTTTTTTCTCCGATACGCCTTGTGCCTGGCTATGTAGAGATAAAAAGATCAATAAGAGAAATAGAAAGGATACTCTGCTTTTAATCTTCATAAAAATCAAGTTATAAAAAAGCCCCACTTGTAAGCAGGGCTTTAGATTGGTGTTGATTATAGTTTTCTTTTTACTTCTTTCTCTTCAAACGATTCGATGATATCGCCTTCCTGGATATCGTTGAATCCTACAATGCTGATACCGCATTCGAAACCGGATTTGATCTCGCCCCGGTCTTCTTTCAAATGTTTCAGTGCATCGATACGGCCGGTGTGCATCACAATACCGTCGCGGATCACACGGATCTGGTTGTTTCGTTTGATATTTCCTTCGGTCACATACGAACCGGCGATCGTACCAAGTCTGGAGATCTTGAATACTTGTCTTACTTCGGCAGTACCTACGATCACTTCTTCCAGCTTTGGCTCCAACATACCTTCCATCGCTGCTTTCACATCGTTGATCGCGTCGTAAATGATGGAGTAGATACGGATCTCGATTTCTTCCTCTTCGGCTATTTTTCTCACAGAAGAAGAAGGTCTTACCTGGAATGCCACGATGATCGCATCGGAAGTAGAAGCCAGGTGTACGTCTGATTCGGAGATCGCACCCACGCCTTTGTGGATGATACGTACCTGGATCTCTTCGGTAGAAAGTTTTAGCAAGGAATCGGAAAGCGCTTCTACCGAACCGTCCACATCTCCTTTTACAATGATGTTCAGTTCCTTGAAGTTTCCAATTGCCAGACGTCTTCCAATCTCGTCGAGTGTAATATGTTTTTTCGTACGGATCGATTGCTCGCGGATCAATTGCTCACGTTTGGTAGCAATCTCTCTTGCTTCGCGTTCTTCTTCCATTACTTGCAGTCTATCGCCCGCTTGTGGTGCGCCGTTCAGACCGAGGATCTGAACAGGAGTGGAAGGACCAGCCTCGTTTACTTTTTGTCCTCTGTGATCGAACATTGCTTTTACACGACCGAAGTGTGCTCCTGCAAGAATGACATCGCCTATTCTTAGCGTACCTGCCTGTACCATTACGGTAGCAAGGTATCCGCGGCCTTTGTCGAGCGAGGCTTCGATGATCGCTCCTACAGCATTCTTGTCTGCATTTGCTTTCAGGTCTAATAGTTCTGCTTCCAGCAATACTTTTTCAAGTAGTTCAGGAATTCCTTTTCCAGACTTGGCAGAGATCAATTCGCATTGATATTTTCCACCCCAGTCTTCTACAAGAATATTTTCTTTGGCAAGCTCTTCCTTGATCTTGTCGGGGTTTGCAGCTGGTTTATCTATTTTGTTGATGGCGATCACGATCGGTACGCCTGCTACCATCGCGTGGTTGATGGCCTCTTTGGTTTGAGGCATCACATTGTCATCGGCAGCTACTACGATGATTACGATGTCGGTGATCTTTGCACCCCTTGCACGCATCGCGGTAAACGCTTCGTGACCTGGAGTATCGAGGAAGGTAATTGGTTTACCGGAATCGGTTACCACATTGTATGCTCCGATGTGCTGAGTGATACCACCCGCTTCCCCGGAAGCTACTTTTGATTTTCTGATATAATCGAGTAAGGATGTCTTACCGTGGTCTACGTGTCCCATGATGGTCACGATCGGAGCACGTGTAGACAAGTCTTCTGGTAGATCTTCTTCTTCCTCTTCTGCATCCACTTCTTCTTCTGCGGAAGTAAATTGAACGTTGTAACCAAACTCATCAGCGATCACCGTAATGGCTTCTGCATCCAAACGTTGATTGATCGAAACGAACATTCCCAGACCCATACAAGCCGAGATGACTTGTGTGACGGAAACTTCCATCATCGATGCCAGGTCGTTGGCGGAGATAAATTCCGTTACGCGGAGTGTTTTTGCATCCTCTTTTTCCTGGAGTAATCTTTCTTCGTTGGCTTCCGCTTGTGCGTTTCGTTTGTCTTTTCTGTACTTCGCGCGATTGTTGTTAGAAGAATTATTGCCGCTAAGTTTAGCAAGCGTAGATTTGATCTTATCCTGAATTTCTTTATCGGAAGCCGCTGGTTTCTCAGTGGATTTCGATTTGTCGAAAGGCTTGTTCTTATTTCCGTCCTTATTGAATTCGGTGAAATTTTTAACCGGGCTGGAAGTGATGCGGACACGTTTTCTTTTCTTCTTGTCCTTCTTGTCGTCTTCCACTTTTTTCTTCCGGTCTACCGGAGTTGGAAGATCGATCTTTCCTAGTACTGTAAGGCCTTTCAGTGTTTCTGCTTTGGCTTCGATCAGCTCGGTAGGAATTACTACTTCAGGTGTTTTGACAACGGTTTCAGGAACTACTTCCTGAGGAATAATTTCTTTCTTCGGCTCCTGTACAATTTCTTTTTTCTCGTTAGAAATTACCGGTTCTGTTTCTTCCGGCTTTACCGTTTCTTTCGGTGTAGTTTCTTTAACAGGTTTTGCGGCAGGACCTTTTTTAGATTTTTTGTCTTCAAGATCTATTTTGCCTACTACTTTTATACCTTGAAGTTTTACGCTTGGATTAGTATCTTCTTTTACCTCTGGGATAGTTTCTTGTACCGATGGAATAGAAGTCTCTTCGGGAGTAGTAATTTTTTCTCTTTCTTTTTTCTCAGAGATCAAATTCTTGATAAGAATTTCCTCGTCCTCATCTTCGCTTTTCTTTTTAGAATTGACAGCATTAATGACAACGTTTTCAGGTTTCTTCCCAATAACTTTTTCTGAAGCTTCTTTTTTGTCTAAAGCCGAAGACTCAAATTCCTTCATGAGCATTTCATACTGCTCTGAAGTAATTTTAGAATTGGGATTACTTTCCACCTCATGCCCTTTGGCTACCAGGTATTCTGCTGCACGGGCAACACTTATACCTAGGGTTTTAGCCGCCTGGCTGAGTCGTTTCATTTTATCTTCTGACATTCTTTCTTTTTATTGGTTTTTAAAGGTAAAGCACGGAACTTCGTCCGCATTTTATTCAAATTCTTGTTTTAGAATATTAACAATATCTTCAATTGTTTCTTCTTCCAGTTCTGTACGTCTCAGCAAATCCTCTTTAGTAAGTGCGAGTACACTCTTCGCAGTATCAAGGCCAACTCGTTTTAGTTCATCAAGTACCCATCCGTCGATCTCGTCGGAGAATTCGGTCAGTGCCACATCTTCGTCTTCGATCTCAGTGCTTTCGCGGAATACGTCAATTTCCATTCCTACCAGCTTGCTAGCCAGTTTGATGTTCTGACCACCTTTACCGATTGCAAGAGATACTTGATCTGGTTTCAAGAACACAGCTACCTTGTTGTGTTCGTGGTCTATTTTCAGGCTGGCGATCTTCGCAGGGCTCAGGGCTCTGGCGATATACAGTTCCTGGTTGTCGGTGAAATTGATCACGTCGATGTTTTCATTTTCCAGCTCACGTACAATGCTGTGAATTCTGGAACCTTTCATACCCACGCAAGCTCCTACCGGGTCTACGCGGTCATCGTAAGATTCTACGGCTACTTTGGCTCTTTCGCCTGGCTCTCTTACTATTTTTTTGATGGAGATCAGACCGTCGTATACTTCCGGAACTTCTTGTTCGAACAATCTTTCCAGAAAAGTAGGAGAGGTTCTGGAAAGCACAATTCTTGGATTACCGTTAGTCATTTCTACACGTTGCACAACCGCTTTCACGTTTGTGCCTTTCTTGTAGCGGTCTTTGTGGATCTGCTCGTTCTTTGGAAGAACAAGTTCGTTGTTGTCGGCGTCTACAAGCAACACTTCTTTACCAAGTATCTGGTATACTTCTCCAACAATTATTTCTCCAACGAGTTCCTTATATTTCTGAAAAAGAATATCTTTTTCAAGGTCTTTTACTTTTTGGATCAACGTCTGACGCGCGGTCTGTACCATGCGGCGGCCGAAGTCTTCCAGCTTCACTTCTTTTGCTACTTCTTCGCCTTCTTCAAAGTCTTCCTCGATCTTGCGGGCTTCCGTAAGGGAGATGTGTTTGTTCTCATCATAATCAAAGCTGTCTTCCGCAAAATCGTCTGATACAATCTCACGCATCCACCAGATCTCCAAGTCGCCTTTGTCGGCGTTGATGATCACGTCGAAGTTTTCATCGGTCATAAATTTCTTTCTGATCATGGTTCTGAATACGTCATCCAGGATCCTGATCATAGTGGGGCGATCGATGTTTTTAGACTTTGCAAATTCAGCAAACGATTCAATTAACGAAGCAGTGGTTTCCATTTTGTTATTTAAATGAAATTATAACATTTGATTTCTTTATTTGACTGTAAGGTATTTCCAACATTACAGGTTCTTCTTTTTTGTCTTTACCGGAAGATTTCTTTTTCTTTTGCACTTCCGGAGAGATCACGATACTGTTTTCTTTGATTTCCTCCAGCTTTCCGATGATCAGCTCATCGTCCTCGTTGAGGATCTCAAGTCGGCGGCCGGTGTTTTTGCGGTATTGTCTTGGATTTCGGATCACATCGTCAGCACCAGGAGAAGATACCTCCAGGTTGAAAGCTCCTTCCAGCAGATTACTGGTATCCAGAGCATCTCCAAGCTTTCTGCTCAGCTCAGCACAATCGTCGATGCTGATTCCTTTGTCTCCGTCGGCAATCACCAGCACTTTTTGCTGATTGGTTTTGCCTGTGACCTTGACCTCCACAATAAAGAACTCATTTCCGGGAAGGCTCTGCTCGGCCAACTCTCTAATAGTGTCCTTTAATTCCATTTTTTGCCAATTTTTCAAATAAAAGAGGGGACTCAGTCCCCTCTTTAAACTACCTTAAATTCGGTGCAAATTTAATTAAAATCAGATTATAAACAAAATATTGGTATGATATATCTGTTCTTAATCCAAAATTAATGAAATTGCGGTTTCTATAATAAACAGGGGCTTTTACCAGTGAAAATAGGGTTTACGTTGATTTCTAATCTAGTAACAGTGGTTTTGACCCTGCTGCTTTACTACGTTCCGGATATAAAACCCGAAGATTTTCCCATCGGTGTGTTCCTGATCTTCCTGGTTCCTTTTTTCATTGTATTTAACCTAATCTTTGTAGTCATCTGGCTTTTTAAAAAACCGCGTTACTGGGCTTTGTTGTCTCTGTTGGTAGTCTTGACAGGGTATAAATTTCTAGACCGTTCCCTGGCCATCGGCAAGCCCCGCAGCGATAAAAAGGATTTTACAGTACTCAACTGCAACGTGAGGATCTTCAATGTATACGACCATCTGCGGGATAAGAACAGCCGCTCTTCTAAGGAAATGCTCCAATGGGTAAAAAATTTCGACGCGGATATCATTTGCCTGCAGGAATTTTTTCTCAGTGAAACAGACCCTGTTTTTTTTACTGAAAAAGAGATCAATAAAAAATTTCCTTATTCATACTTCAATCCTTTTCTGGAATACAAAAAACAAAAATTTGGGATGGCGATCTTCAGTAAATATCCTATTGTGAGCAGGGGAGAGATCAAGTTCAGGAACAAATCCAACAACCAGATTGTATATGCGGATATCAGAATCAAAAAGCAAATTGTACGGGTATATAACATCCATTTGCAATCCATGTCGATTGATGAGAATGATATTGTGAATTCTAAATTTGATAATGCATCGAGAAATAAATGGGTGAATATTTTGCTGCGCTATAAGAATGGCAGCATCCAGCGCGGCCGCCAGGTAGATGAGTTGGTAAAACATATAGAAGCGTGCCCTTACAAAGTAATGGTCTGCGGTGATCTCAATGAACCTCCTTACGGCTATGCCTACGAAGAGCTCAGCGATCTGCTCGACAATGCTTTTCAAAAAGCAGGAAATGGTTTTGGCGTTACCTACAATGGCAAACTGCCGCTACTGAGAATTGACAACCAGTTTTTCGGCAAAGGACTTAAGACAACGAGGTTCAACGTACACAAAGAAATGACGTACTCAGACCATTATCCGATATCGGCCGACTATGTGTTTGAGTGATATTGAATGCTAGATCAGATACCGGATGCCAGATGCCGGATAAAAATGGAAAACATAATTTAAAAAAATCAAAGCTATACACAGATTTGAAAAATATAATCCGGTATCTGGCATCCGGTATCTGGCATCGTTTATCAGGTACTTTTCTTATATTCGGTCCTCAGATTGATTTGAAGTGGAAACTATAAATTCAGCAATGAAAGAAAAATTAAAAGTATACAATACGCTTACCAGAACAAAAGAAGAATTTGAACCCATCAGCGCTCCGCATGTAGGTATGTATGTATGCGGTCCTACCGTATACGGAGAAGCGCACCTGGGTAATGCCCGCCCAGCGGTGACCTTTGATGTGGTGTTTCGTTATCTTGAATTTCTTGGCTATAAAGTACGCTACGTGCGCAACATCACCGATGTAGGACACCTCGAGCAAGACTCCGATGATGGAGAAGATAAAATTGCTAAAAAAGCCCGCCTCGAAAAATTAGAACCCATGGAGATCGTGCAGCTTTACACAGAAGCTTATCACGATGTAATGAAAAAACTGAACGTAAAATCTCCTAGCATCGAACCGCATGCTTCCGGCCATATTACCGAGCAGATCGAGATGGTGGAAGGAATTATTAAAAACGGATTCGCTTACGAAAGCAATGGCTCTGTTTATTTTGATGTAGAAAAATATGCAAAAGGTGGCGATTACGGAAAACTCTCAGGCCGCATTGTAGAAGATCTTTTATCAGGCACACGCGACCTGGACGGGCAACAGGAGAAAAGAAAATCTGCCGATTTTGCTTTATGGAAAAAAGCTGCTCCTGAACACATCATGCGCTGGAACTCGCCCTGGAGCGATGGCTTCCCGGGTTGGCACCTGGAGTGCTCGGCGATGAGTACGAAATATCTTGGAAAACAATTTGATATTCACGGCGGAGGAATGGACCTGATGTTCCCGCATCACGAAAGCGAGATCGCGCAGTCGAAAGCCTGCAATGGGTGTAGTCCGGCGAAATACTGGCTGCACAATAATATGATCACCATCAACGGACAAAAGATGGCTAAGTCGCTTGGTAATTTTGTGACGATGAATCAACTGTTCACCGGTTCCAGTTCTTTGCTGGAAAGAGCCTACAGCCCAATGACGGTGCGATTTTTCATCTTGCAGGCGCAATACAGAAGCACACTCGATTTCTCCAACGACTCGCTGGTAGCGGCACATAAGGGGTATAAGAAAATGATCAACGGCTTACGCATCGCTAAAAAATTAGTTTACACAAAAAGCGAAACTGTAGTAGATGCGAAGCTGAACGAAGAAATCACAAAGCTTGCCGATCTCTGTTTTGAAGGAATGAATGATGACTTCAATACTGCGGTGACGATCGGACATTTATTCAATCTTTTGAAAAAAATAAATTCTGTCTATACCAATACTATTCAGGTGGGAGCGATGGATGAAGAAGTGTTCAATAAAATGATTCGCACCTTCGTGACAGTAGTAGAAGATATTTTGGGATTGATCGAAGAAAAATCTTCCGACATGGAAGGCTTTATCATTGCGCTGATCGAGCTATACAAAGATGCAAAGCTGAACAAGCAATACGACAAGGTAGATATGATCCGTGCGCAATTTAAAACCCAGGGTATTGTGCTGAAAGATATGAAGCAGGGCGTGGACTGGGCGTATGAGGAGTAATTTTGAATTTTGAATTTTAAATTATGAATGTTGAGTTTTATAAAAAGGTAAGATCCATTCGTAGCACTGTTCTGGTTGCTGCAGTGGTTATCTTTTTTTCTTCTTGTGGAGAAGAGAATAAACCGAATGATATTATTACTGAAAAACCTGTTGCCATGCCTGTAGTGCAGGCGCCGGCTTTCAATGCGGATAGCGCGTATTTTTATACTGAAAAACAAGTTTCATTTGGGCCACGTATTCCAAACACTTCGGCACATATGCGTTGTGCGGATTACCTTGCGCAGAGCTTTCGCAAATTTGGTGCTACTGTAATCGAGCAGGATTTCCAGGCGAAGACCTTTGATGGGAAAATGCTCCGCTCTAAAAATATTATTGCTTCTATTAATCCATCGGCTACGAAGAGAATTTTATTGGCTGCGCACTGGGATACACGGCCATGGTCGGACGAAGATAGCAAAGAGCCGAACAAAACTTTTGACGGAGCCAACGACGGCGCAAGTGGCGCGGGAATTCTGATGGAACTTGCAAGAACAATTCAGCAAACAGAAAAAAAGCCTTCCGTAGGAATAGACATTATTTTGTTTGACGCCGAAGATTATGGAAAAAGTGGGTACGATGATTCTTACTGCCTTGGTTCGCAATATTGGGCAAAGAATAAACACGTAGCCAATTATTCTGCCTACTATGGAATCTTGCTGGATATGGCGGGAGGCAAAGGAGCACGTTTTAATAAAGAAGGAGTTTCGATGGAATATGCGCCGAGCATCGTGAATAAAGTTTGGGATCAGGCTTCAGTGCTTGGGTATAATCAATATTTCATTCACCAGGTAGCCGGAAATATTACCGACGATCATTATTATGTAAATAAATATGCGAAGATCCCAATGATCGATATTATCGATTACGATCCAGGCGCCGGCTTTGGCGATTACTGGCATACGCAGCAAGATAATATGAGCGTGATTGATAAAAACACGTTGAAAGCTGTAGGACAAACCTTGCTTCAAACGTTGTACTCGGAATAATTTTCAGCGGGTTTATTCAACGCGAGGTTCGCAAAGATAGAACGCAAAGAGCATAAAAAAAGAAAGCGTCCTGATCATGATCGGGACGCTTTCTTTTTTCTTTTTATTTGGTTAAACCCATTCTTTAATTTCCTTGTAATTAATATCAATATGCGAGGCGCTGTAAATGCATTTTCCGTCTCGGATGATCAACACTTGCGGGGATTCGTGTTGTACGTGGAAATCGTTTTGAATTTTATTCGATATCGGGCGGTGACTGATCAGGTCAAGGTAATAAGGCTGTACATTTTTCATTTCTGCCTCTTTCCAATTTCTTTCCAACCGATCTAACGCTGCTGCGCTGATGGAGCAGCGTGTACTGTGTTTGAAGATCATTACAGGATGCGTTTTCGAAAGAGTTTTAATGTCTTCGAGCTCTGTTTCCGTTTTCAATTCCTGCCAATTCATTATTGTAGAGGTTTTAAATTATTTATGATAAATATAATGTGTAAACAGAAAATGTAGGAGAAAAAGTTTCAAATCGTCATTGCGAGGAATGTAGCCGTAGGCGAAATGACGAAGCAATCTGTTAGCTATGCAGCACTTGTCAATTTTGAAACCATTTGTAAAAATCAACGGGCTCAGGCTCCGCAGCTAACGGATTGCTTCGTTAACGTTACTTCGTAACATTTCCTCGCAATGACGGCTGCGATATTGAGTATTCCTTCTGTTGTTATTCCACAATAGAAAATAACAATAACAAAACAAAAAGGCTCTGAATTTCTCAGAGCCTTTTTGTTTTAGATTAATACCAGATCTCGCTTTCCTTCTTATCTACCTTCGGTTTCTTCACCTTTTGTTTCTGGTAGTTTGGAACTTCGATGCCTTCGTTGCGGCCGTATTTCTTGAGCATTCGTTTTCTGTATTTTTCTTTCGCTTTGTAAGAGTTTTTCATTTTTCCGCCTTTCCATACAGAGCTTGGATGCATTCCTTGTTTCTTTCTGCGGATAATAATATCTCCCTCGTAGTTGGCCATCTTCTTGCCTTTCTTACGCAGTGATCTTTCTTTCTTACGAATTGTTCTGACAAGAATATCTCCTCTGTTGTTTGCAATCTCACGCTCTTTTTGTCGGCGCATTTTTTCTCTTTTCGCCAGGAAGTTTACAGGGATATCACCGGAGTAATTGCCCATCTGCTTTTGCTTCTTCCGGTCAATTTCTCTTACCAACACATCAGAGCCAGAGTTCTTCGGTCCTTGCATTCTTGATTCGAATGGTTTCATATCGCCCTGGTAGTTGGCCATTTGCTTGGAAAGCGCGCGACGTTTGTCTCCTTTGTCGGCCACGTATACCTGAGGGTTTTTAGGTGGCTGCATTTTAGATTGGAAAATAGGCATATCTCCTGTAGAGTATTTGTCCATTTCCTGTGACTTTCTTTTTTCCTTGTTGCGGTCTACCACTACATAGTTGTCGTGCTTAGGCGCCTGCATTCTGGATTGAGGGATCTTCTGGTCTCCGGAAGCATTGCTGGCAAGCTCTTGCGATTTTTTCTTTTCCTTATTACGGTCTACTACTACGTAGTTGTCGTTTTTAGGTGCCTGCATTCTGGATTGAGGGATCTTCTGGTCTCCGGATTCTCTGCTGGCAATTTCCTGTGATTTGCGCTTTGATTTGTTGCGATCTACTACTGAGTAGTTATCATTTTTAGGCGCCTGCATTCTGGATTGAGGGATCTTCTGATCTCCGGATTCGTTAGTGGCCAGCTCCTGCGACTTGCGCTTGGTTTTGTTGCGATCTACTCTTACAGAATTGTCGTTTTTAGGTGCTTGTTGTCTTGATTGCGGAATTCGTTGGTCGCCGGACTCATTGCTGGCAAGGTCCTGTGATTTGCGCTTGGTTTTGTTTCGATCAACTTTCACAGAGTTGTCGTTTTTTGCACCTTGTTGTCTTGACTGCGGGATTCTTTGATTGCCTGATTCTCTGCCGGCAATTTCCTGTGATTTGTTTTTAGATTTATTGCGGTTTGCAGAAACGGAATTATCGTTCTTTGGTCCTTGCTGTCTTGACTGAGGTATTTTCTGATCTCCGGATTCACTTTTCGCCATGCTTTTGGATTGGCGTTCGGAGCGGTTGCCTTTTACTTTCTGACCTCCATCGTAGTTGACGTTTGCCTGGTTTGGTGTACGCGGGCGGCTATTACCTTGGTAATTTCCTACATCGGCACGTTGCGGCTGTTTCTGGATCTGGTCTCCAGAGGCATGCTTAGTCAGTTGTTTCGACTGGTTTCTTTCAATGTTGCGGTTGATCTTTTGCGTAGTTCCATCATTCCGTGGCCCCTGAGAGCGTGGAGTGGGAACGCGCTGGTTGTTGGCATCGTTTCTTGGTCCCTGAGAGCGTGAAGAAGGTACGCGCTGGTTACTGGTTCCTTCGTTTTTCGGGCCTTGAGAACGTGGAGAAGGTACGCGCTGATTATTTGCTCCCTCATTCTTTGGCCCCTGCGATTTTGGAGTGGAAGATTTCTGAGTCGCTCCTTCGTTTTTCGGAGATTTGGATTTAGAGCCCGAAGAAGAAACTTTATTGGAGCCTTTTTGTTTGTTCGAAATTTTCTTGGAAGTAGACTTCGTTTTATTTTCCGGCTGCTTTTCGGTAGTACCGTCGGGACGTATTTGTGAATGGGCGGTCTGTGCGAACAGACACATCAGAAATAAAAATACGGACAGGACAATAAAATTTCCCGGCCCTATAGATTTTTTATCTTTTCCCTTCACTTGCAAGGTTTGTTCAGTAGTAATGTATAAAACTTATAAATGCGTTTTTCTTGGAGACCTGATCTGCTTTGGACTTTTCTTGTTCACAAGGCCGGAATCGTGGTCAACGCGTTTGGTAGGAGTTTTTTTCTTTTTTCCTTTAGAATTTTTAAGCTGACCATTTTCGTCGAACTGACTTAGATCGGCCTCGCTTACCTGGCCTAGACCAGGACAAGGATATGATTTTTTCTTACAGGCAGGAAGGGCTAATAGCAAAAGAGCACACACAATTCCCAGTGACATTATTTTTTTCATAGAGTTCATAACCTGTTCTTTAACAAATCTACTAAATTTCCTATTTAAAATCAAGAAAATGACATCGCTATCTCAAATGGATGCCGGATGCCAGATACCGGATTCCGAGTATTTTTATATAATTATGAGGTTCATTATATCAGTATTTATTAGAAATATTATCAGGCATCTTGCATCCGGTATCCAGCATCCTATTTCAATCTAATACTCTATCAACGTTTTAATCTTCATTTTCATACGTTCGCGCGGCAGGAAATTTTCTTCGAGGTGTTTGGAAAACGGAATCGCTGTATCCAGGCCGCCTTCGCGCATTACGGGTGCATCAAGAGAAGCAAAGCAATTTTCTCCGATCCATGCGGCGATTTCAGCGCTGATGCTTCCGGTAATGGTGTCTTCGTTTACTACCAATACTTTTCCTGTTTTTCTCACCGAGGCTTCTACGGCTTCTTTGTCCCAAGGTAAAAGTGTTCTAAGATCAATGATGTCTGCCTCTACTGCCATTTCCAGGCAAAGCTCGCGCGCCCATTTCACGCCTACGCCGTAGGTGACAATGGTAAGCTCATCGCCTTCTTTTACAAGATTCGCTTTCCCGATCGGAAGAGTATAATAATCGTCCGGAATTTCTTCGGAGATAGAGCGGTAAAGAAGTTTATGTTCAAAATATAAAACGGGATTAGGATCTTCGATCGCTGTATTAAGCAAGCCCTTGGCGTCGTATGGATTGGAAGGATATACGATCTTCAAACCAGGTGTGTGGAAGAACCAGGCTTCCGTTGATTGTGAGTGAAATGGGCCCGCCCCTGTGCCTGCGCCTGTAGGCATGCGTACTACCACGTCAGCGTTTTGTCCCCAGCGGTAGTGCGATTTGGCAAGGTTGTTTACAATTTGGTTGAATCCGCAAGTGACAAAATCCGCAAACTGCATTTCGATCACCGACTTGAAACCGCGGATGGAGAGTCCCAGCCCGGCCCCGATAATAGCGGATTCGCAGAGTGGAGTGTTGCGTACTCTTTCCTTTCCATATTTCTGCACAAAGCCTTCGGTGATTTTGAAAACTCCTCCGTATTCAGCAATGTCTTGTCCCATCAGGATCAGGTCGCGGTAGCGGTCCATACTTTGGCGGAGCGCATCGGAGATCGCGTCTACGTATCGACGGTTGCTTTTCATGCGCGTGCCAGGATTCGTAATTTTTTGAACAAACGGCATATACATATCCCGAAGCTCGGCCTCGGTATGCGCGGCCGGCAGCGCTTCTTCCTCTGCATAACGTAGCCCTTGTTCAATCTCTTCCTTGATCTCCTGGCGAAAATCCTGGATCTGTTTATGCGTAAGCAATCCTTCGTCGAAGAGAAAGCGTTCGTAATTTTCTACCGGATCTTTTTCCGCCCATTCTTCAAAAAGTTCTTTCGGAATATATTTTGTGCCGGAAGTTTCTTCATGCCCGCGCATACGGAACGTGATCGCTTCTACAAGCAAAGGCTTAGGATCCTTACGCATGCGCTCGGCGGCGGTTTTGATGGTATCGTATACTTCAAGTACATTGTTGCCATTGATCTGGATAGTATCCATGGCATATGCAGCTCCTTTTTCAGTGAAGCTTTTTATTTTGAATTGTTCGTTGCTTGGAGTAGAAAGTCCATACCCATTGTTTTCGATCACGAAGATCACTGGAAGATTCCATACAGAGGCTACGTTCAATGCTTCGTGAAAATCGCCTTCGCTGCTACCACCGTCGCCGCTGAAGACCAGGGTAACGCGTTCTTTTCTTTCAAGCAGATCGGCGAGTGCGATGCCATTGGCTACTGCCAATTGTGGGCCAAGGTGAGAGATCATGCCTACGATATGATGTTCGTTGCTGCCGAAGTGAAAGGAACGATCGCGGCCTTTGGTGAAGCCGGAAAGTTTTCCCTGGAACTGGCAGATGAGCCGATGCGAAGAAATACCGCGACCTGTGAAGATGCCCAGGTTTCTGTGAAGCGGAAGAATATATTCTTCGCGATCCAGCGCGCAGACTGCACCTACGGAAATCGCTTCCTGGCCGATGCCGGAAAACCATTTTGAAATTCCGCCCTGGCGCAGCAGGATAAGCATGCGTTCTTCGATGAGCCTTGGTTTTAAAAGCTCTTTATATAGATGAACAAGGGTTTCGTCGGAATACGTTTTTCGATTGAATAGCATACTGTAAAGTAAAGTCCTAAAGATAGGAGCAAAGGAGGAAAGGAGCAAATAAATAGTCGCGACTTCAACTAACTATATCTATATGGTTTTTAGAAACCTTATAGATGTTAAAAAGAGTTATGATAACTGCCATAAAGCAAACAAATCCATCAGGAAAGCGATTGCGATATGAATAAAAATTCCACCCATTATATTTTCGGTGCGGTAAGCAAATACGCCGAGAATATATCCTCCGAAAACGGAACTGATCGTTTCAGCGCAAGGTTTTCCAAAATGTAAAAAAGCATAGGTCACTACCATTGGTAAAACGGCGTCTTTCCCCATCGCGCGCACCAAGCCGATCACAAGAAGCCCGCGGAATACCAGTTCGATATTTATAAAATTGGCGAGGTAGAAGAATTCGTAAAGCCAGAACATTTTTCTGCCTGACCAATCAAAAGCAGGTTCATAGCGCCAATATTTGAAAAAAGGATATTGATTGGTAAAATCGGGTTGCAGCGAAGCCCAGAATAAAAGAGGGATCATGCACAATAGCATGTAGCCATAAGGCCGTACATCAAACCTGCGCAGTGAAAATCCATATACAGAGCCGGAGCCGCGGTCGTAAAGTTTATAGATCAAAAAAATGATCAGCAGGTAAACAATGGAAGGATAGAAAAGGTTAATGATCTTGGAAAGATATAAAGCATTAGCTGCGCTGGTATCCAGCGCGTATTGCAGCCAGCCGGAAGACAGGTCGAAAGAACGATCAAAGGCAATCAGCACCAGCGCCAGAAAAGATTTCAGAAGAAGTGCACGGTTTTTAAAATAATTTTTCCCCTGAATAAGAAGGTAAGAAAAAAGCACACCATAATAAGCAAGACAATATAAAACCAAGAAGGAGAAAAATTCAGAAGTAAAATTTTCCTGTCCACGGATCCATTGATTTTCCAGTTGAAAAGAATAGTTAAACGAAATACCGGCAATCAGAAAAAAGCATACAAACAAATAAACGGACGGAGTATAATCCTGGTGGACAAATTCTTTGAGATAGCGGAGTAGTTTTTTCAAGGAAGATTTATTTGGATACCAGATCATTTTATATTCTTTTATCCGGCATCTGGTATCCGGTATCAGACATCTTCTTAAATGTAATTCTGAAATTATAATTAAAATTAAGTATTTTTAGGAATTAAAGGAATATTCCAATTATGATCAAATACGATTTTTTTACCCTGAGCAACGGATTAAAAGTGTTCGTTCACCAGGATAAAACAACCCCCACCGCTGTGTTAAATCTCTTATACAACGTAGGCTCCAGGGATGAAGACGAACACAAGACAGGCTTTGCACACCTCTTTGAACACCTGATGTTCGGAGGCTCTAAAAATATAGCATCCTTCGATGAGCCGCTGCAAACGGTAGGAGGGGAGAACAATGCATTCACCTCTCCCGATCTTACCAATTATTATATTACGCTTCCTTCAGCAAACTTGGAGACTGCATTCTGGCTAGAGTCCGACAGGATGCTTTCGCTTTCTTTTGATCCGAAAGTACTGGAAGTGCAGCGCAATGTAGTGATCGAAGAATTTAAGCAACGCTACCTGAATCAACCTTATGGCGATGTATGGCTCAAACTTCGTCCGCTTGTGTATGAAAAACATGCATACCGCTGGCCTACGATCGGGAAAGAAATTTCGCACATTGAAAATGCGACGATGGAAGATGTGAAATCTTTTTTCTATAAATATTATATTCCCAACAACGCGATTCTTGTGATTGGCGGAAATGTGGAAACTGAAGAAGTACGCAAGCTTGCCGAAAAATGGTTCGGCCCGATCCCTGCAGGCGCGCCTTACGTGCGCAATCTGGTGCAAGAGCCAGTACAAAAATCACTTCGTCGCCTTGAAGTAACTGCCAAGGTTCCGCTCGATGCGCTGTACATCGCATACCATATGCCAGACAAACTTTCGGATGATTATGTGATCTGTGATCTGATGAGTGATATTCTCGGAAGAGGAAAATCTTCCAGATTGTACAATCAATTAGTAAACGAGAAAAAGATCTTCACTGCACTTAGCGCACACCTTGCTGGTTCCAACGACCCCGGGCTGATCATTATAGAAGGCAAGCTAAACCAGGGAATAAAACTGGAAGAAGCAGAGAAAGAAGTGTTGGCGATGGTAGAAGAATTTAAAAACAAACCTGTATCGGAAGATGAACTTACGAAAGTAAAAAACCAGGCAGAGTCTACACTGCAATTCGGCGAAGTGGAATTGCTGGAGCGCTGCATGGCGCTTGCCTTTGCAGCCAACCTGGGCGATGCAGAACTGGTGAACAAAGAATCTGAAAAAATACAAGCGGTCACTTCAGCAGATATTCATCGTGCCGCCAATCAATATATGATAGAAAGCAACTGCTCGATTATGTATTATAGAGCAGAGAGGTAGTTATTCTAGTGGTACCACTAACATTGAATATGAAAAAAATAAAAGTAGGATTCGGATACGATGTACATCAATTGGTAGAAGGCCGCGAACTATGGCTGGGCGGAATAAAACTGGAAGCGGTGAAAGGCGCGCTTGGCCATTCTGACGCCGATGTTCTCATACACGCCATCTGTGATGCGATCCTGGGTGCGGCTAATATGCGCGATATCGGTTTTCATTTCTCCAATACCGATGCTCGTTGGGCTGGAGTAGATAGTAAGGTGCTACTTAAAGAAGTATGCCGCATGGTACGTGAAAAAGGCTGGGAGATCAGCAATATTGATGCTTCTCTTGCACTGGAAAAACCTAAAATAAATCCTCATATCGAAAAAATGCAGCAAGCACTTTCCGAAACCATGAATATACCCGTGGATGACATTTCTTTAAAAGCTACTACGAACGAAAAACTTGGTTATGTAGGTAGGGAAGAAGGAGTAAATGCATTTGCGGTGGCGCTGCTTTATCAATGATTTGATAATAAATTGCCATTTTGTGTTTATCATTGAAAGTGTTCTGTGTGCCACAGAACACGGGGTTAGAATACTGTTGTAGTAAATTTAATAAATGGTTCTATAATCTAATTAAAGATTATAGAACCATTATTGCTTTTCAAAAGAACAAAAGAAGAGTTAATTTGAAAAAGTAAAATTTTCTGTCACAGTAGTATTATTTAAAGAGAATGACTTTGTTTGAGAAAAAATAGTATAAACACTAGTTGTTCCTGTTGACATATTCATAGACATTTCTGGCCCTTCAACTTTTATAGAATAATTTCCATATTCGTATTCACCTAAATCTATGGGAGTACCATCAGCACTGGAATATTGAGTAGCGATAACTGCGCCACTACTATTCATAAGAGTAATGGTCAAAGCATTATTATCTATATAATGATAAAAAGATCCATATGAACTTGACGTCCATGGAGTGAATTTAGCGGTTGCTTTGATATCACCTTTTTGAGTTTGTGCTGTTGGATCATCTTTTTTCTTGCAAGCTGCTAGAAAAACATTACATAGGATAAATAAACATAATAGGTTGATGGCTTTCATCGATATTGAGATTAAGTTGATTAATGATTTTACTTTATTTATGTTATTAAAAATACAGAGAATATAGCAATTTATATTAATTTCATTAATAAATTTTACTAGGTGATCTAACGTTCTCCTTTTATCCTTATATATTCATTTTTAACTAGTCTATTTATTATGTATTGTGTTTTATGCGGAAATGATCCCTTTTAAATATACTATTGGAACTTTTTTTTTAAAGGAATAAAACAATTCCATACCATTCGTTCCATCAGAATGTTTTTATTGATAAAACATTTAATAATCATATCTATAAACGGAAAAGCCCTATGAAACGCATTCGTCAATCTCTTGCTCTTTCAGCAATCTGTATTATCATAATCGCTTTATCTTCTTGTTCAAAAAAGAATGATCCTGCGCCTTCTTCTTCTAGCAATACACAAAATAATACTACCAACAACACCACCGTTTCTACCGACAATCCTATGTGTGGTGACAGTATTTGTAAAGTACCTTTCAGAATTCTTTCCGCTTTCATTCCTTCTGGATTTTACGATACCGGCGATCAATCGACAGATCTGTTGGTTGACAGTTGCGGCGAAGTGACTTCTTACCCGGGAGAAGATCTCAGGATCCGCTATACCAAAGGCACTATGTGGGGATGGGGTGCGCATTTTCTGAACAATAACAACTGGGGCGGAACATTTAAGATCACGCCTGCGGCTACTAAGATCACCTTGTATGTAAAAATAAATTATTCTGCCAACGTTACGTTCAACGCTTTCGGTGATCAGCAATATGGAAAGGTAGAACTTTATAAGCGCGCTACTCCTGTCGCTACTCCTGTTTGGGAAAAAATTACCATTCCTCTTTCAGGCAAACCGCCTACCTTCGCAGCACCATTGAATATAGTGATCGACGGCGTAGACAATCAGGGCACGGTTACGATCGTGGATATTAAGGATGTGTTGATTGAATAATAATTCAAAAACAAAATCAAATTCCAAACATGATCTCTTGTTTGGAATTTGATTTTTGTTTTTTTGACTTTATTCTTTGCTGGTGTAAGTCTGGTGACTTGCGCCAGCTAGGATTTTTTACCTTTTTACTGTACTACAAATCGCTTCACAATTTTACGATCTGAAAGTTGGATCGTAAGCAGGTAGGTACCTACATCAAATCCTTCTACAGATAAGGGTTTCACGACATGGTCGACGCTGAGATCGAATGTGCTTTGTTCCAGTACATTGCCTACAATGGAACTGATCGAATACGTAGCTACCATATTTTTTTCGGTTACAGCTGAACTGAGCGAGCGAATAAATAAATTGTCTGTAGCCGGTACCGGAAATACTTCAAAGTCTGAATCGCTGATCTCTTCCTGGATCAACATCACATCATAGTACTCATATCTTCCGTCTGTATCCACTTGCTTGATGCGGACATAAGGATAATTTTCGGAAGAATAGAATGAAGCCTGGTACACGGAGAGTGCGCTTGTATTGTCCTTCGTCTGGTATTGCTTGATGGAGACAAATTTTATTCCATCCAGCGATGCTTCGATCTCGTAGTATGCTGAATTAATTTCGCTGGCCGTTGACCATTCTACCACATACTTATCCTCTTCTTTTACGGCAAATTGATATACCATTCTTACAGGGAGTGATGACAGGCAGTTGCTACTACTAGGAACATAGCAGGTGGCAGCACCACCGCAATTTGTTACTACCTGAAATACGGCATAGTTGACAGGATCGCTTACCGCAGCAAAACCGGTGATGGCACTACCTATCTTGGTAGAAGATCCTTTGTAGACTACATGTCCTGCGCTCCCAATTAATGAACCACTCGTAAAGGTTGTACTGGCAGTATAACTAGAACCGTTTGTTGGAGCCCCCACTGCGGCTGTATTTTCCCAGGCTACTACCAATACGTTAAGTACGCTGGCATTAGTCCAGGTTATAGTGTTGGCAGGAACTTGCTTGGAAGCATTGGTAAGAGTATTACTGGCGGTACAGGAAATACATGAGCCCACGATCTTACTACAATCAACTCCGATGTTGTATGCACAGCTAGCTGCACTAGCGTCCCATGCACCGTCTGATGTTGACCAATTGGCAACGGTATTAATTTGAGTGAATATGGTAGATGCAGTGGTCCCGTTTACACTACTGCAATTAACGGTTCGCGTATGATTAGGATTACTAACCTTAATTGCATTCGTCCCCACCGTTAATCCTGTATTCGTCAGTCTTGTGTCATCAACTTTGTCACTCCCGCAAGTCAATGTGGTGGATGGATTATTAGATAATAAAGCATGAAGAAAAGTAATGGTCGAAGAGGTTCCATTGAATGGTCCCTGAAATAGAAAAAGATTATCGCCACTACCATCAAACCCAAATCCGTGAGCAGAACCGTTGCAAGTTACTTTCCATGAAATAACAGCACCGCAACTTACATCTGGATCTTTCAGCGTACCGGTAGCACCAACCGAACCTTGCACAGCACCGCTTATATAGATAACTGTGCCGGCTGGTATCGGGTTACAGCTTACAGTAAACTCAAGAGCCATTTCACTGGTACAAAACGCAGTTCCATCCCAGAAATTATCAGTAATTGAAAATTGCGTGCCTACATCGAGATCAACCAGAGTTACGATTTTTGATTCATCATTGTCTGTTGTCATTCCAACGATCGCCATATCTCCAGGCGATAGAACAGTCTGGCTGTGTGATTGGTTTATAATACCGGAAATCAAGAGCAGCACCAGCATGGAAACTTTTACCGTAAAATAAAATAAGTTCTTATTCATGTTCAGTAAGGTTAGATAGGGTATGGCTTTATATCGCTACAAATATCCTCCTACTGAATAAACTCTTAATTAATCCACTGTATCATTTGTGTAAATTCAACACCGTAGTTACTTCAAAACGATAAACATTCGGTTAATCTTGATGCGTGTGGTGTAAAGAAAAAATGAACAAAGGGAGAACCACGCCAATAGTGAGAGAGCTAAGGAAAATTTAAATAAAAAATTTTATTCAGGAATTTGAAACATAATAAAACTATTCGTCTTCTCCGAAGTTAAAAAGCTTCTTTTTGTTTTTTAATACAATAAATGTGATCAAAGAATAAATCACAATAGAGCTTACGAATACCACCAGGGCTGTGGCATTGCTTACCCAGTGTTCAACCCAGAAAACATATTCTATTACCAATACACCAATTCCTACCAGCAGCAGTGCAATGGAAGAGATACGGATGATCATTCTGTTTAAGCGGCCTTCGGCTTTTGGGTCCATAAAAAAATGCGTATTATTTTTTCTTTATGAAATAATAATACGCATTAATATTTGAAATCGCAACAAGCGTGTTACATACGCTGTCTGTTTATGCAAACTTATAAGGATGTCATACAATTAAATGATCATGCCGGCACCCACAGTCTCGTTGGTGAATTCGTCGATCATGATCAGCGAACCGGTTGATCTGTTTTTTTGATAGCTATCGAAAAACAGCGGACTAGCAGTTTTGATCGTGATACGGGCAATGTCGTTCAATCCTACTTCTTTGTTGTCGGTAATTTTTTCCAGCGTGCTGATGTTAAGTTTGTATTGAATGTCTTTCACAATACACTTCGCATCTTTCGCCGTATGCTTGATCAGATATTTTCCACCTGGTTGTAATTTTTTCTCGTTCAACCAGCATATCATTAGTTCGATCTCTTGCGATACAGCAGGCAGCGCATTTGCTCTTACGATCATATCGCCACGGCTGATGTCGATGTTGTCTTCGAGTTGCAGGGTAACCGACATTGGAGGAAATGCCTCGCTCAACGGACCGTTGGTAGTATCGATCGATTTTATTTTTGTCTTAATGTTGGAAGGCAGCGCTATTACTTCGTCACCGGGTTTTAAGATCCCGCCTTCTACACGTCCGGCATAGCCTCTGTAGTCATGGTATTCGGTAGTATGCGGACGGATCACGTATTGTACAGGGAAACGTCCTTCTTCGAAATTATAGTCTGCTTCGATGTCTACGGTTTCCAGAGTACGCAGAAGTGTTTGTCCTTTGTACCAGCTCATATTTTCAGAAGCATCCACCACGTTGTCGCCAAGCAGTGCAGAGATCGGAATGAATTTGATATCCGGTACAGAAAGGTCTTTCGAAAATTTCAGATAGTCTGCTTTAATAGTTTCAAAAGTTTCCTGGCTAAATTCTACCAGGTCCATTTTATTAACGCAAACCACAATATGTTTGATCTGTAGTAGCGAAGCAATGATAGAGTGACGACGAGTCTGCTCGATCACACCTTTACGGGCATCGATAAGGATGATCGCCAGGTTGGCGGTTGAAGCGCCAGTTACCATGTTGCGGGTATATTGAATATGGCCCGGTGTATCGGCGATGATGAATTTTCTTTTTGGAGTAGCGAAATAACGATAGGCCACATCGATCGTAATGCCTTGCTCTCTCTCTGAGCGAAGACCATCTGTAAGAAGGGAAAGATCTACATAGCCTTTTCCTTTGCGGTTACTAGCTTCTTCGATCGCTTCAAGCTGATCTTCAAAAATAGATTTTGAATCGAAAAGCAAGCGGCCGATCAGCGTACTCTTGCCATCGTCTACGCTTCCTGCTGTAGTAAAGCGAAGCAGGTCCATATTCAGGTAGTTTTCGGTATCAATAGTTTCAGTCATCTCGTTTAAAATTATGAGTTATGAATTTTGAATTATGAATGAAGAGATAGATGTTGAACTAGAATTAAATTCATAATTCATAACTCAACATTCATAACTTTTTAAAAATATCCTTGTTTCTTTCTGTCTTCCATCGCAGCTTCAGAGCGTTTGTCGTCGGCGCGTGTACCGCGTTCGGTCTGGCGTGCTGCAGCTACTTCTTTGATGATGTCATCCAGGTTATCGGCTGTAGATTCCACTGCTCCTGTACAGGTCATATCACCCACAGTACGGAAGCGTACGATCTTCTCTTCGTATTTTTCGCCAGGTAAAAGCGTGATAAAATCAGATTTCGCAAGCAAAGTTCCTTTGCGGTCTACCACTACTCTTTTGTGTGTGAAATAAAGGTCAGGGATTGGAATATTTTCCATGGCGATGTATTGCCATACATCCATTTCTGTCCAGTTGGAAATAGGGAATACGCGGAAATGTTCGCCAATATGTTTTTTGCCATTGAAGATATTCCAAAGCTCAGGACGTTGGTTTTTTGGATCCCATTGTCCGAATTCATCGCGGTGAGAGAAGAATCTTTCTTTCGCTCTTGCTTTCTCTTCATCTCTGCGGGCGCCGCCAAAGCAGGCATCAAATTTAAACTCTTCGATCGTTTCAAGTAGTGTTACAGTTTGCAAAGAGTTCCGGCTTGGATTCGGACCTTTTTCTTCCACTGCAGTACCACGGTTGATGGAGTCCTGCACAAAACGTACGATCAGTTTTGCGCCTACGCTTTCAGCCAGTTGATCACGAAAGTCAAGCGCTTCCTGGAAGTTGTGGCCTGTATCGATATGTACCAAAGGGAAAGGAATTTTGGCAGGGCCAAATGCTTTCTGTGCAAGCCTTACCAGGCAGATAGAATCTTTTCCTCCGGAAAAAAGCAAAGCAGGACGCTCAAACTGCGCTGCTACTTCTCTCATGATAAATATGGCTTCCGCCTCCAGCTGTTTCAGGTGTGTAAGTCGATGACTCATATCTTTATTTAGTTATGAATTATGAATGCTGAATTATGAGTCTCATGAGTTACAAAAATCATTCATAACTCATAGCTCATAATTCATAATTTAATTTTTTTATAAATTTCACGAAGAATATAATCCTTACATTCTTCGAGTGTTTTCTGATCGGTACGCACTTCTACGGCCGGGTTTTGCGGCGCTTCGAAAGGTGCATCAAGACCGGTAAAATTTTTGATCTCACCGTTGCGTGCTTTTTTATAAAGACCTTTTACGTCTCGTTGTTCGCAAACTTCAAAAGGAGCGTTGATGTATACTTCAAAGAAATCTTGTTCGCCGATCACGTTTCGTGCAATGGTGCGGATCTCCTCGGTGGGACTGATGAAGGAGCAGATGGTGATTAACCCTGCATTCATAAAAAGTTTGGAAACTTCTGCCGCGCGGCGGATATTCTCCAGGCGGTCTTGTTCGGAAAAGCCAAGATTGTTGTTGATACCTGTTCGCAGATTGTCTCCATCGAGCAGCTGTGTAAGATGTCCTTGCTGATGCAGCTCATTCTCCAGCGCCCGCGCCAGCGTGCTTTTGCCAGAGCCCGACAGTCCTACCATCCATACCACAAGCGATTTCTGACGAAGTAATTTTTCTTTGTCGCCCCGGTTTAGGATCGTGTCAAATATGGGATGAATATTGGTGCTCACTATTTTTTTCTTTAGATTGTTTGGAGAGCTTTTATTCTCTACTAACTTAATCAGGAATACCTACTTAGTATTCTTTCAAATAGGGTTGCAAAGTTACTAAAAATCAGATAAAAAAATAAGGTTTTGCGTATTTTATATATCTTTGGATCTTTAAACATTTGAAAATGGATGAATTAAAAAACTCTACTGATCTGGTAGATATTGACAAGTTGGGAGAGATCGCGAGAAAAGCGGGGGAGAAGATCATGGAGATCTATGCTTATAAGGATTTTTCAGGTATCGTGGATTTCAAGGCAGATCATTCGCCGCTCACACTTGCCGATAAGGAAGCCAACAATATTATTGAAGAAGCACTGCGTAGTTTATATAGTTTTCCTATAATATCCGAAGAAGGCAAAAGCACACCTTACGAACTAAGAAGCGGCTGGAAAGAGTTTTGGTTGGTGGACCCTCTTGATGGTACCAAGGAGTTTATCAAACGAAATGGGGAATTCACAGTGAACATAGCTTTTATACAAAACAATAAAGCTGAGATCGGTGTGATCTACGCCCCGGTACTGGATGTGCTGTATGTAGGCGTAGTAGGCAAAGGCGCCTACAAAGTTGAAGGTGGGATTCGCTCGGAACTCAAAACAAATCAACGAAAGACAAAACTGATCTCTGTAGGGAGTCGCTCGCACGGTGCCCCGGAGGATGAAGCTGTATTGAAAAATTATGACATCACCGGAAAAATTTCAATCGGCAGTTCGCTGAAGTTTTGTTTAGTAGCAGAAGGAAAGGCCGATCTGTATTTCCGTAGTGGTCCAACTATGGAGTGGGACACCGCTGCCGGCCAGGCTATTTTAGAAGCCGCTGGTGGAAAGATGTACAACCAGGAAGGCAAAGATTTTACATACAACAAAGAATCGCTCCTGAATGGAGGATTCTTGTGTACAGGATGGAAATAAATTATTTTCATGGATCATGAACCTTATAGATCAGCGTAGGTAAGCTTCAAAAAAAATGGATAACTAAATTACCTTTTGTGTTTTTAAAGAATACATCCCCAAAATATTTCTTTCTATGAATCCTAAATGGTATTTGCTCATCGCCTCGGCGATCATTTTTTTCTCTTGTAAAAGAGAGTTTGTTTCATCTTCTGTAAACGGTTCACAGCGTGCGCTTGCTTCAGCTCAGTCTTCGTTGGAAAGAACAGATGCCTCCATCTCTTTGCAGGAACAACAGTATACCGAGAGCATTTCAGGAGAAAAACAGAAAGATACTATCACCAGAAAAAAGACAGGTAAAAAAACAAAAAACAATTCGCCGGAGACAGCAACTACGCAGGAGGAGCCTCAGCAATTGAATGAAAAACAGGAGATAGAAAAAGATATGGATCCACGCTTGTCGCGAGGCTTATGGATGGCGATTTTCGGTGGAGTGGCCACTACGTTAGGAATTGTATTTAAGGATTACGCTCCTACAGGTCTGTTTGTTTTTGCTTTCGGAATCATCTTTGTGATCGGTATGGTTACGCTCATTTTGTATTGGGCAAATCCAAAACCTAAAATGTAATCTGTTTTTTATGAACGCCCTGCTGCCTTTCAGAAAAATTCTTCTGTTCACCGCAGTATGTTTTGCGTTGACCATAGCAGCAATAGGAATAAAATACCTGCGCGACAAAGATGCCGTAGACCTGTGCAACAGGATTACCGGAAGCAGGCTCCTGGCAAGCAAAATAGAGCCTTATCATTATTTCTGGAAGAAAGGCGATCCCGATTTTTTTTACAATCCATATGAAACGATCCGGGGAAAAATAAACAGTATCACAGCACCGCCCTCTGTATTGCTAATGATGCAGCCTTTCGTTGCGATGAATTTTACACAGGCCAAATGGTGTTGGCTTTTATTTTCCTACCTGCTTATTTCCGCAAGTATTTTTCTAATGGTTCAGTGGATTCCAAAACAGGAAAAAATACTCGCCTGGACCTTTGCAGTTTTTTTCTTTATGGCCTCTATGGGCTGGCTGTTGCATGTAGAGCGTGGTCAGATATATGGATACTATTTGTTTCTACTTTGCGGTTCGTATTATTTTTTTAGGAAAGAAAACTTTTTCTGGTCGCTCGGATTTTTGATGGTGCTAATATGGTTGCGTCTTCCATTCATTGTTTTTCTTTTGCCGTTTGCATCCTATTATAAAAAGAAAACACTATGGTTCTCCGCTCTCTTCTGGGTCCTTTTATTGGCGGGTGTTACAGCGTGGGGGACAGATTTCACTGATTGGAAAGGCTATAGCGAGGCAATGAGCGAATGGGGCAAAGCGCAAATTACCAGGGCCGATATTTTTGCCGATCCGCAGTCGCAGGTATGGCAAAAATATTTAGTTGGAAAGGAAGAAGGGAGAGATTATCTCATCAGCAATTCATCCTTACAATACCTGGCACAATATCATGCAAAGATTTCGCTGGCGCCAATTCTATTGATGAGTTTCTTTGTTGCGGCTGCGGTTATAGTTTTGTTTTTAGGGAGAAAATATTTTAGTGGAGCAAAAAAAGAAATGATCTTCTTAATTTCCTTTCTTCTCTATATCCTGCTGGAGTGCTGTCTTCCGGCGCCGCGTTTTAATTATACTTATATCCAATGGGTTTTTCCTTTCCTGCTACTCTGGCCGTTCAGGGATCAAGTGGGGTTAAGGAAGGAATTTTACTTCTTCTGCCTGCTAGGATTGGCAATGAATCTGGGACTTTTCTTTTTTATACCAAGATCAATGGTGCTAGGGGAGGGGATGATCTTTCTATCTTTTATCTTCGGATGTAAAAAAGTTATGAATGTTGAATTATGAGTTATGAATTTCCTTAGTATTTATGCTAAAAACTCATGGCTCACTACTTAATTCATAACTCAACATTCACAACTCAAAATTCAAGAATCGTTTTCTCAATAATATCACAACACTCATGCAACTGATCTTCGTTGATGATCAGCGGAGGAGCGAAGCGAATGATATCGCCGTGCGTAGGTTTGGCGAGCAAACCGTTTTTCATTAGGTTCACACATACATCCCAGGCAGTACGGCCGTCGTTGGTAGGTTTGATGACGATGGCGTTCAGCAAGCCTTTTCCTCTTACCAGGGTGACATGTTCTGTTTTTGCTTTAAGCGCATTCATACGGCTACGGAAAAGTTCTCCCATGCGTGCCGCATTTTCGATCAGTTTTTCATCCCTGATCACCGACAGCGAAGCGATAGCCACAGCCGCCGCGATTGGGTTTCCACCGAAGGTAGAACCATGTTCTCCTGGTTTGATGGTAAGCATGATCTCGTCGCGGGTCAGCACAGCGGATACCGGGTAAGTACCGCCGGATAAGGCTTTGCCGAGGATCAGCATATCTGGTTTTACTTCTTCATAATCGGAAGCCAGTAATTTTCCTGTGCGGCCGATACCGGTCTGGATCTCATCCATCATCAGGATCACGTTATATTTTTTGCAAAGCTCTTCTGCTTTTTTCAGATAACCGCTGCCTGGCACATATACGCCAGCCTCGCCCTGGATCGGCTCTACCCAGAAGCCACATACGTTTGGATTCTTAAGCGCGGTTTCCAATGCATCTACATCATCGTACGGAATGATCTGGTAGCCTGGCATAAAAGGACCGAAATTCGTTCTGGAGTCCGGGTCAGTAGAGGCAGAGATAATTCCAGTGGTGCGTCCGTGGAAATTTCTTTCCACTGCCACGATCACTGCCTGGTCGGTAGGAATTCCTTTTTTTGTATAGCCCCATTTGCGGGCAAGTTTGATCGCTGTCTCGTTGGCTTCAGCGCCGGAGTTCATCATCAATACTTTATCGTATCCGAAATATTCGCAGATAAATTTTTCAGCTTCCCCCAAACGATTGTTGTAAAAAGCTCTTGAAGTAAGGGTAAGCGTCTTAGCCTGTTCGACCATGGCATTGATAATTTTGGGATGACAATGTCCTTGGTTCACGGCACTATAAGCCGATAAAAAGTCAAAATATTTTTTTCCTTCTACATCCCAAACATGTACGCCTTCGCCTTTGGCAAGCACTACTGGTAGGGGATGATAGTTATGTGCGCCAAAACGGTCTTCCAGTTCTATTGCTTTCGAGGTCGCACTTACGGTATTTTGTATCATCCTTGTAAAATTTAAAATTATCGGCTTGCAAATTAGTAAAAACCTACCAGTATTGATGCATTTTGTAGGTATTTAGCGTATAAATCAACGATTACAAGCCAGATAAGGCCTTCAAAGGGTAAAATTATTTGAATTCTCATATCCCCCTTCTCAACATTTTTTTTTATCTTTAGCTGATCAAAACAGGATATAAATATTCTTGGAAGGGAAGAAATTAAACAGACAATTTGCTCTGATCGGATAGAATTTTTCAAAGGGTGCGAAAATGAGGGATTCGCGATTTGACCACAACAATTATCGATGTGCTTGCCTTCGTCTAAAACTGAAAACTACCGCGCAGAATTAGTATTATGAGAAAAATTATTATAGCACTGGATGGTTATTCCGCTTGCGGAAAAAGTACTACTGCTAAGCAGGTAGCTTCACGTCTGGGCTATAGCTATATCGACACAGGTGCTATGTACAGAGCCACTGCTTTGTATTTTCACGATCACTATGTAAGCACTACCAATCCTACTGCGGTACATAAAGCGTTGGAGGAAATCCACGTCACCTTTCATTTCAACGATAAACTTCAGCGAAGTGAAACTTATCTGAATGGATTGAATGTTGAAGAAGAGATCCGTAAAATGTATATCTCCAACATGGTGAGCGAAGTGAGCGCTATTCCGGATGTACGAAAACATATGGTTGTCCTACAACGAAAAATGGGCAAACAAAAAGGAGTAGTAATGGATGGCCGTGATATCGGTACACAAGTATTTCCGGAGGCAGAGCTGAAGATCTTTATGACTGCCGATATGGAAGTAAGAGCTGCTCGCCGTCAGGTTGAACTGCTGGAGAAAAAACAAGTGGTAGACCTGGACGAAGTATTAGAAAATCTCCGTAAACGTGACTTCATCGATACTACCCGCGAAGAAGGCCCGCTGCGCAAAGCAGAAGACGCTTACGAAGTAGATACTACTTATATTACGGTAGAAGAACAGGTCGATTATATCCTGAACCTGGCTACAACAAAAATTATTGAAAATTTACATACTGTATCCGATATATGAACATAGCGATCGATAAGAATTCCGGATATTGTTTCGGTGTTGAGTTTGCCATCCAGATGGCAGAAGATGAAATGAATAGTGGTGAAACACTGTATTGCCTGGGAGATATCGTGCACAACAGCATGGAAGTAGAGCGGCTCACAAAAAAAGGATTGAAGATCATCGACAAAGACGATCTGAAAACCTTGCGCGATTGCAAAGTGCTGATCCGCGCACACGGTGAGCCTCCGGAAACATATGCCATGGCGCTTGCCAATAACATCGAACTCATCGATGCTTCCTGCCCGGTAGTACTTAAACTGCAAAATCGCGTGAAACATGCCTTCGACGAAATGGAAGGTAAAGAAGGTCAGATCGTCATCTACGGACAGGTAGGACATGCAGAAGTAGTAGGACTTACAGGCCAGACGCAAGACAAAGCCATCATCGTGACTACCGAAAACGACCTGGATAAAATCGATTTCTCAAGACCTGTTACGTTGTTTAGCCAGACAACAAAAAGCACTCAAGGTTTTTACCATATCAAAGCGCTGATCGAAGAAAGGATCCGCAACGCGGGAAAAGACCACCTTACCGAATTTGATGCCAACGATAGTATTTGCCGCCAGGTTTCCAACCGTGAACCACAGTTGCAGAAATTTGCGATGGAACATAATGTGATCGTTTTTGTAAGCGGTAAAAAAAGTTCTAATGGGAAAGCGCTTTTCGGTGTTTGTAAAAGCCAGAACGAACGAAGCTACTTTGTAGAAAATGAACAGGAGGTAGATGCTACCTGGTTCAAACAAGGTGATTCAGTAGGCATCTGCGGTGCTACTTCCACTCCGATGTGGCTGATGGAAAACGTTGCTTCCAGAATAGACTCATTTCAATTGTCATCTCTCTAACAATTCGTTTCGATGAAATACATACTCAGGTATTTTCTACAGGGACTTCTGTTGGTGATCCCTGCTTGCTTCACCCTCTATCTCATTGTTTCGCTCATTCTTTGGATCGATAAGATCCTGCCCCGTTTGTTTGAAATTGAATTATTCCCGGGCGCAGGTATCCTCATCATTCTCACCTTCATCACGCTCATGGGTTTGATCGGCTCGTCGATCATTGCCAGACCGGCGTTTAATTTTATGGAGTACTACATGTACAAAATCCCGCTCATCAATTTGATCTATTCTTCGACCAAAGATGTTATCGGCGCTTTTGTGGGTGATAAAAAGAAATTCAATCGCCCGGTACTTGTAAAGCTCCATAAAGACGAAGAAATTTTTCGCATAGGATTTATTACGCGCGAAAGTTTGGATACACTAAATATTCGGGATATGATCGCTGTGTATTTCCCCGATTCATATGGCTTCACAGGAAATCTCTACGTGGTTTCCAAAAGTTCTATCAGAGAAATAGACGCACCTAGTGCGGAAGTGATGAAGCTAATTGTTTCTGGAGGCGTCTCAGGAGCATTGCCGGAGAAGGATGCGGACGAAGAAAAAGAAATGTAATTTTGGATACCGGATGCCAGATACCGGATACCAAATAAAAACTATTCAATACTACGATTCATCAGGCATCCGGTATCTGGCATCGGTATCCAATGGGATCAGGTGATGAAACTCACTGATCCGTTTTCAATGGACAACATTCACATACATACCTTTCCAAACGGAATTACCATCGTACACCGCGAGGTGACGCACACACGCGTATTGCACTGCGGATTTGTGCTCGACATAGGAAGTCGTGACGAAGCAGAACCGCAGGAAGGCCTGGCCCATTTCTGGGAACATATGGCCTTTAAAGGTACCTCCAAACGAAAATCTTTTCATATCATCAATCGCCTGGAAGCAGTAGGTGGAGAGCTGAACGCATATACTACAAAAGAAAAGATCTGGTTTCATGCTTCTGTATTAGACCAACATTTCGAGCGCGCCCTGGAGTTGCTCAAAGACATCACATTCAATTCCGTTTTTCCTGAAAAGGAAATCGAAAAAGAAAAAAATGTGATCCTGGAAGAAATGTCGATGTACCTGGACTCTCCGGAAGACGCGATACAAGACGACTTTGAAGCGCTCCTGTTTCGTGAACATCCTCTGGCGCACAATATTCTTGGTACCCAAAAATCTGTAAGTTCTTTTCGCCAGAAAAATTTTAAAGAATTTCTTCGCGAAAATATGGACAATGAAAGATTGATCTTTTCTTCCATTGGAAATATTCCTTTTGCAAAAATTAAACAAGCCTGTGAAAAACATCTTTCCGAAATACCGGTTCACAAAAGCAAAAAGAAACGCTCCCGTATTTCAGAAATGAAATCGCTTTCAGAAGTAGTATTAAAACCTATCTCACAAGCGCATTGCATGATGGGGCGAGCGGGCTATTCTGTAAAAGACAAAAAAAGAGTACCGCTCTTCATGCTTACCAACCTGCTTGGTGGTCCTGCGATGACCTCACGCCTCAATATGACGCTGCGCGAGCGGAAAGGCCTTGTCTACAGCATCGACGCCAGCTATACGCCGCTTACCGATACAGGATTGTTCAGCATTTATTTTGGTACGGAAAAAAAACAAGTAGAACACAGTTTGGAATTGATCCGCAAAGAATTTAAACTTCTTCGCGATACCAAACTTGGCGATGTGCAGCTGCACAGCCTCAAAGAGCAGATCAAAGGACAACTGGCGATTGCAGAAGAAAATAATATTAATTTCATGCAAATGATGGGCCGTAGCCTGCTGGACAGCGGCAAGATCGAAAGCCTGGAAGAAGTAATAAGGTCTGTGGAAGAAGTCTCCGCAGAAACGCTGCGTAACCTGGCCAATGAATTTCTGAAAGAAAGCAAGTTTACAAGTCTTACCTTTTTACCGGAACTGTAATTTTGGTTATGGATTATGAGTTATGAATATTGAATTAATTTTTATAAATCATAATTCATCCAAATGCCGCTGTAAATGAAAGGTAGACAAGCACTCATAACTTAATTCATAACTCACAATTTGAAAAATGGAATTCCTCCCTCCCGATATAGATCAATACGCAGAAGACCATACACAAGAAGAACCTGCTTTATTGAAAAAAATAAACCGCGATACGCATGCGCGCGTTCTCATGCCGCGTATGCTTTCAGGTAATCTGCAAGGCAGGGTGCTGGCGGCTTTCAGCCAGATGATGCGCCCGAAACGGATTTTGGAGATTGGTACATTCACCGGGTATTCCGCGCTTTGTCTGGCAGAAGGATTGACGGCCGATGGAAAACTTATTACCATGGATATCAATGAAGAGCTGGAGACCACAGTGCGCAGCTATTTCAAAGAGGCAGGAATGGAAGGGAAGATCGATTACCGTATTGGAAATGCGATGGAGCTTATTCCTGGCATCAATGAAGTGTTTGACCTTGTTTTTATAGACGCTGATAAGATCAATTATTTAAACTACTATCAGCTCATTTTTGACAAAGTAAGACAAGGCGGTTTTATCATTGCCGACAACGTACTTTGGAGCGGGAAAGTAGTGCAGAAGGATGGAAAAAAGCCCGACAAGGATACGCAGGCCCTGCTTGATTTCAACGATTTTGTGCATCAGGACAGCCGTGTAGAGAATGTTTTACTGCCAGTGCGCGACGGGTTAATGATTTTGAGAAAAAAGTAGTAAATTAGGAACTGAAAACTCAGTGATACTTACTTCCTCTTAATTGATGATAGCAAAATTAAGATTCATATTTCTCTTTCTTCTTTTTGGAACTACACTTTTCGCTCAACAAGTACCCGTGATCGAAGTGCCTGATGAAATTGAATTTGCAGGCATGCAGCTTGTACTTACCAAAGAAGCAAAAGAAATTTTGCAAAAAGACATCGCGCTCATTTCACAAAGTAAAAAGTTTTATCAAACAAAGGTAAACCGTTCAAATCTTTATTTCCCTCTGATCGAAAAAGTATTCGAAGAAGAATCTTTTCCCAAAGATTTTAAATTTCTCGCTTTGCAGGAAAGTAGTCTCATCTGTGATGCTGTCTCAAAGTCGAATGCGGTGGGCTATTGGCAATTTAAAAAAGAAAGTGCTGTAGAAGTTGGGTTGCGCGTAGACGATAGAATAGACGAACGAATGAATATCGTCTCTTCCTCGAGAGGAGCAACACGTTATCTCAAAAGAAACAACCAACTTTTTGATAATTGGATTTATGCTTTGCTTTCCTACAACCTTGGATTGGGTGGTGCAAAATCCACTATCAATACTAACAATATTGGCGCACGCAAAATGACTCTTGATGAAAATACACATTGGTATGTCATCCGTTTTCTTGCTCATAAACTTGCCTTCCAGCATGCAATAGGCAATGCGGCTTCCGTGGATTCCGTATTGGTACCTTATATCAATGGTGGAGGTAAGACAATTGATGAAATTGCTAAAGAATTTAATTTAGATCCTGAAAGAACAGCTTCTTATAACAAATGGCTCAAATGGGGGACAGTGCCAACAGACAAAATCTACACGGTGATCTTACCGATGCCGATCGCACAGGCCAATAAATTTGTACAACCAGATCCTGCGGATGAAAAAACAATCACTTACAAGAAAGAAAAATTCGCAACTGTAGCAGATGTAAATGTGCTCAACGCGTCTGGTGCTATTGTTTATACCTACGTCATCAACGGTGTAGAAGCCATCCTGGCTCGCAACGGCGATCATATTGTAAGCCTGGCTACGAAAGGAAAAATTTCCAAAGATGAATTTTTACGATACAACGAACTACGTTCTTTCGATGATGTGATCCCGGGGAAAATTTATTATCTGAAACATAAGAAAAATAAAGCCATGGTAATGTTTCATACAGTGCAATACAACGAAACACTTTGGGATATCGCGCAAAACTATGGAATGAAATCGGAAGTGATCCGCGAAAAGAACAGGATGGACGAAAACGAAGCGATTACTCCGGGGCGAGTGCTGTGGCTTCGTTCAAAGAGACCTAAGAACAGACCTGTGGAATACAAGGCCGTAGAACCTGCAAAACCAATCATTAAGGAAACTCCGCCCCCTCCTGTAGTGATCGACAGCGCTTCGTTGAAACCTAAAACACAAGAGCTGAAACCTACCGATAATATCTTTCAGCATTACGATACTAAAGTAAAGCCGTTTGTGATCGATTCTACTCAATACAGTTATACTTTCCACGAAGTGATTACAGGAGAAACGCTTTTCGGTATTTCTAAAAAATACCAGGTCACTACCGACAGCCTGATGCGTTGGAACAACCTGGAAGGATATACCATTAAGCTGGGCCAGATGATGGTAGTAGGATACAAATCGAAAGATCCTGAACCGATGACATATACTGTAATGACGGGAGATACGTTTTATAAGATCGCACATCAGTACAATGTTACTGTGGGAGAATTGCAACAGTGGAATAATAAGACTGATATGAACTTAAAAGTAGGCGAAAAACTTTTTATTAAAAAAAATCAACATTAGCGAATGCCAAGAAGGGCTGCACATAATGAATCATTGTTTAAGACCGTATATGAACATATTCCTCATGCGATCTTAGTGACAGATGTGCACAAAAATATCACCTACCTGAATCCCGCAGCAGTCGGCCTTTTGGAGGTAAAGGAAAAACTACTCCTAGGCAAAAATATCTTAAAAGAAATAAAGATCGCCGATACTGCTGGAAAGAAAATGTTCAGCAGTTTGTTTCAGCAAAATCCGGGAGAAGAAAAGCCACAAATCTTTTCTATAGAAACAACGGACAAGAAAAAAATAAGAGTAACTATTTTTGTGTCTACTCTTGATTCGCAAGAGGCAGGCTTCGTACTCACCATTTCTAAAACTACTAAAGAAACAGAATTGCTTTCTATTATTAGTGAAAGCGAAAAAAAATACCGTGGCCTTTTTGAAAATGCTGTGGAAGGAATTTTTATTCTCGACAGCTACGGCGGAATTGTAGACTACAACCCAGGCGTATGTGCGATCTACGATCGGGAAGATTTTTCAGGAATGAGTATCTTTGATCTCTTTCCTCAAAATACCAGTGCCGATAACAAAAAGTTTTGGAAAGACTTTATCAAAAATGGAAAGATTAATGGGTATTACCGTTACAGTCTGCCGAATGGTAAAGTCAGCTATATCGAATTCACCGGCAAAGCCAATTACCTTCCAAACCAGCACCTGGCGGTGCTGAGCGACGTAACGGAAAAAAGAAATACAGAAAAAGCATTACTGACTTCCGAAGCCAACCTGAAGGCGATCTTCGACAGTAGCGAGCAAAGCATTATTCTGCTGGATATATATTATACCATTGTAGCAGCCAATGTGAATGCCGGAGTGCTCACGAAAAAAATACTTGGGAAATCTTTATTCATCGGAGATAATATCCTGAATTACGTGATCAATCGCGACCTTTTTATCAGCGAATACAGCAGGGCAAAGAAAGGAGAGAAGGTAATTGTGGAACGGAATATTATAGGTGTAGATGGAGAAGACAACTGGATCGAATTTGTCTACATCCCGATCAAAGATAGTAAGGGAAATATTGTAAGTATTTGTTTCTCTTCCTCCAATATCAACAACCGAAAGCGCGAGGCGATCGTGCTGGAAGAGAGTGAACAAAAATTTAGAAGCCTTTCGGAAAATTCTCCCGATATCATTTACATCATAGATCTTGTAAAAAGAAAGATCAGTTATTTCAACCGCAACAACATACTGGGCTACGACAGTGATCTGCTCACCACTTCGGAGGCATGGATCGAGATCGTTTACCCGGGCGATTACAAACGCGTAGTAGATCACTGGCAGAAATTTTTGAAATCAAAAAGTAAAAAAGCTGGTTCGATAGAATATCGCGTCCGTCGTGTAGAGGGCGATTATGAATGGGTTTCCAACCGCCATATCGTGATCGAATGGAGCGACAAAGGACTTCCAACGAAAGTGCTTCTCAACATCACCATCATCACCGATCAGATCAAAGCACAAGATGCTTTGAAAGAAAGTGAAGCAAGGTTAAAAGCATTGATTGAAAATACAAACGACCTGGTTTGGTCGATCGACAATGAGTTTACGCTCACTGCGGCAAACAGCGCATTTATTAATCTGATCAAAAATAATTATAAGAAAAAAATAAAAGTCGGCGACAATCTTTATACCGTATTGCCAAACCTTACCCAGGACGGTTGGCTGGCGCTGCATGTGACAGCACTCAAAGGCAAACGCGTGACAGCGGAATTTTCCTGGCAAACTAAAAAGAAAGAAAATCTTTTTTACGAAATCTCGTACAACCCAATTTACGATGGCGACAACAATGTATACGGAGTAAGCGTATTCGCCAGAGATATCACACAACGCAAAACCAACGAAGCTACGATTGTACAGACAAACTTCGAACTTGATAGTTTTGTCTACCGTGCTTCCCACGACCTGCGCGCGCCGCTTCGGTCAATCCTGGGGTTGGTGAATATCATCAATTCACAACCAGAAGGAGTAGACCAGGTAAATTATATTCGCCTCATCGAAAAGAGTGCCATCAAGCTTGATAATTTTATTTCTGATCTTATCAATTTCTCCCGGAATAGCCGTGCTTCCGTAGATATCGAACAAGTAGATTTCAATGCGATCATCAATGAATGCAAGGAAAATCTGCGTTTCATGGAAAGCGCCGATAAGGTGGAGTTTATTTCAAAAGTAAAAGGCTTCAAAGAGTTTTATTCTGATCCAAAACGTATTTCTATTTTCCTCAACAATTTTCTTTCTAATGCGATTAAATACCAGGATCCAAGCAAAAAGAAAAAATCATATGTCAACATCCAGGTCAGCGTATATAAAACGCATGCGGTGATCGCGATCGAAGACAATGGAGTAGGGATCAAGAAAGAATACCAGTCGAAAATTTTTAACATGTTTTTCCGCGCTTCAGAAAATTCATTTGGCTCCGGTCTCGGCCTCTATATTGCCCGCCAGGCGGTAGAGCGTTTGGGAGGGGAGATCAAGGTAGATTCAAAGCTGGGATTTGGCACTACTTTCATGATCAACCTTCCGAACCTGGAAGATAAGATGTTTGATTTTACTTCAATATAAAATGCTGTTCAGGTTGTTTTTTTCTAAAAAAAACGATTCCGATAAAAAATAGATCCATCGACATTCCTACCGAAGGATGCGCTTTGATTTCAGTCCACGCTTTTTTCATTTCCGCTGACCAATAAATATCATCAAAAACAAAAATGGAATCTTCGTGCACTTTTTCCAGGCATAGATTAAAATAATTTATCGTAGGAGCATAACGATGATTGGCATCAAAAAAAACAAAATCAGCGGCAGGAATTTTTTGAAGAATATCCGGCAATGTAACGTCAATATTGCCTTCCACGAGTTGAATGTTGGGCACATTTAGTTGTTGAAAATGCTTTACTGCAAGGGCAGCCGTGTTCGGACAACCTTCAAAGGTATAAACAGTAGAATTAGGCGCTGCGATAGCTTCGTAAAGCGTGGTAAGCCCGAGCGAGGTACCAAGGTCAAGAATTGTTTTAGGCTGTTGCCAGCGTACAATGCGGTAGATAAGCTGTGCGAGCGAAGGTCTTTTTTCAGAATGATGACAAATGGAAGAAACTGTTCTCGTGGTAGCTTTATTTACACCGGAACCTGCGCCAAGGTCGGTGATTGAAATGGAGGAAGGATCTTGTTTTAATTTTTTGCGAAGTGATTCAATTTTTTCGAAATCGGGATAAGCCGTGTTTTTTTTAATCAATTCGGTGTAAAAAGTATAAGCAAAAGGAGAATGAAGAGAATGCTCGTCGCGTGCGTTGAAAAAATAACGAAGGTATTGGAAGAGCAGGAAGAATTTATTCAAACTAAAATTAATTAAGTCTGTAAGGCACGATCATGTTGAAGGCTGGGATCTTCACATTGAATTTATGTTCGTCTACCGTACGTTGCATCATATAGGTGCCGACCATTTTACCGATCTCGGTATTTAGGTTGCAGCCTGATACATACTCATACGATTCGCCCGGTTCGATGACGGGCTGCTGGCCTACTACGCCTTCGCCTTCCACCTGCCTTTCGGCACCGTTGGAATCATAAATATACCAATGACGTCTCAACAGCTGGATCGTATATTCGCTGTGATTTTCGATATGGATCCTGTAGTTAAAGACATAGTGCGATTGTCCCGGGCTGGAATATTCCGGCTGGTAGGCAGTGATCACACTGACCTTTATTCCATTCGTGATTTCTGTAACCATGTCAGACATATTAACGATAAGGTATTATATCTAATTTTTACTAATTTAGAAAATTAATTTCCAAAAGTCCAGATTTTAGATCATTTAATTATAAACTCTGGCAAAAGGCATCGATACTAATGATTTTGTAATAAAATGGACGTAAAAATAGAACAATCTTGGAAAGAAAGGTTAAAACCCGAATTTGAAAAATCCTATTTCAAGCACCTAATAAATTTTGTAAAAGAAGAAAAAACACATCACACAATTTACCCACCGGGTTCTTTGATCTTCAATGCATTTGACAAATGCCCGTTTGATAAAGTAGAAGTAGTGATCATCGGCCAGGATCCTTATCATGGAGCAGGACAAGCAAATGGACTTTGTTTTTCGGTGAATGATGGTGTGCGTCAGCCGCCTTCGCTGAAAAATATTTTTAAAGAAATAGAAGACGATCTTGGTAAACCAATTCCCCAAAGCGGTAACCTGGAGCGCTGGGCCGAACAAGGCGTGCTGTTGTTGAACGCCACGCTCACGGTACGCGCCAACACAGCAGGATCGCACCAGGGAAAAGGCTGGGAAGAATTTACCGATGAAGTGATCCGGGTAGTTTCTGAAGAAAAAAAGAATATTGTCTTCATTCTCTGGGGATCATATGCCCAAAAAAAAGGAGCGGTCATCGATACTAAAAAACATTTGGTACTCAAAGCAGCACACCCTTCGCCATTCTCCGCACACAGCGGCTTCTTCGGCTGCCACCACTTCAGCAAAGCCAATGCGTATCTGAAGGAGCATGGGAAGCGGGAGATTGAATGGTGATTTTGAAATTTTGAATTATGAGTTATGAATGTTGAGTTGTTTTCATTCATAACTTGATGTTGCTATACTTTGTGTCAAATCCTCGCGTCTTGAAAATCAATGCCGGAAGAATCTTTCACTCATAATTCATAATTTTCTACCCTTGTTATTTGCCAAAGATTGAACTATATTTGACAGTATTACCAGATGATTAATTTTTGAACAGAAGCCTCCGCGCTATTTCAAAAATTATTGGACCAGACATTGAAACAGGATAACAAAAGACATATTGCGATACTGGGCTCTACCGGATCTATAGGCACGCAGGCGTTGGACGTCGTAAGACAGCATCAGGATAAATTTCTAGTAGAAGTGCTTACTGCCCAAAGTAATGCCGACCTGCTCATTTCTCAAGCAATCGAATTCAAACCAAACACCGTAGTGATCGTAGACGATTGCCACTACGAAAAAGTATTTTCAGCACTCGATCCTAAAGGAATTAAAGTATATACAGGTGTCAATGCACTCGCCTCGGTAGTAGAAATGGATGTGATCGACATCGTACTCACCGCGCTGGTAGGGTACTCCGGCCTGTTGCCTACAATACGCGCCATTAAGGCAGGAAAACATATTGCGCTTGCTAACAAAGAAACACTTGTTGTAGCCGGCGACCTGGTAACCAAACTGGCGCTCGAACACAAGATCGACATCCTGCCTGTAGATTCCGAACACTCTGCGATCTTCCAATGCCTGGCAGGAGAGTTTCACAATCCAATCGAAAAGATCATCCTCACCGCTTCCGGCGGACCTTTCAGAGGAAAGAATATTGATTATCTAAAAACCGTTACCAAAGCACAAGCATTGAAACATCCTAACTGGAGCATGGGCGCTAAAATTACGATCGACTCTGCATCCCTTATGAATAAAGGGCTGGAAGTGATCGAGGCAAAATGGCTTTTCGGTTTGGAAGCTTCACAGATCGAAGTAACGGTGCATCCGCAATCAATCGTACATTCGATGGTGCAGTTTGAAGACGGCTCCATCAAAGCACAAATGGGATTGCCCGACATGAAATTGCCAATCCAATATGCATTAGGATATCCTGAACGATTGAGATCCAATTTTCCAAGATTTGATTTTAGTCTTTCTCATACACTCACTTTTGAAAAACCGGATCTGAAAACGTTTCGCAATCTTGGTTTGGCCTACAAGGCTTTAGAGAAAGGAGGCAACATGCCTTGCATCCTCAATGCCGCCAATGAAATTGCCGTGGCAGAGTTTTTAAATGAAAAGATCTCCTTCCTGGAAATTTCCGATGTGATCGAAAATTGCATGGAGAAAATTCAATTCATTTCTTCACCTTCTTTAGATGATTACATCAATACAGACACCGAGACCAGAATGCTGGCTCAGAATTTAATTATTAAAGTTTAAAATATTATTTAGAATGGGAGTTACCTGGGTACAGATCGTACAACTTTTTGTAAGCTTATCAATCCTGATCACACTACACGAGCTCGGCCACTTTGTAGCAGCAAAATATTTCAAGACCAGAGTAGATAAATTTTATCTCTTCTTTGATTTCCTTTTTCCGCTCGCTACTGTTTGGAACTTTGCATTGTTTAAGAAAAAAATAGGAGAGACCGAATACGGTATCGGCTGGTTCCCACTTGGCGGTTATGTTAAGATTGCCGGAATGGTGGACGAGTCGATGGACAAAGATCAAATGAATCAGCCACCGCAACCTTGGGAATACCGCTCCAAGCCAGCCTGGCAGCGCCTTATCATTATCATGGGTGGTATCACGGTCAACTTCTTTTTGGGAATGATAATCTTTATCTTCATCATGGGAATCTGGGGAGAAGAATATTTGCCAAACAAAAATCTGAAATACGGGATCGCTTGCGACTCTATGATGTTGAAGGCTGGATTGCAAAACGGAGATAAAATTGTAAGCATCGACGGAGAGAAAATAATAAACTTCAATACCGTAAATGCCAAGCTTCTGTTTGACAAAACACAAAAGGTAGTAGTAGAAAGAAACGGCGAAGAAAAAGAAATTGATCTTCAGAAATACCGCGATGAAAAAACTTTTGAAAAAATAGAAAAGACCAGAAGAATGTTGGTCGATGCAAGATTCCCTTTTGTCGTGGATTCTGTTACCAACAAACCATTGCTAAGAGTTGGAATGAGACCCTACGGAGAGAAAATATTAAGCGTAAATGATAATCCGATCTTCTATTACGATGAGTTCAAAACGCAGATGCTTTCCAATAAAAACAAGAAAATCCGTCTCAAAACAATTCGCGATGGTAAAATGATCATGACGTATGAAGTTACCGTGCCGGATAATGGATTACTTGGCTTCAGACCAAAATCACCGGATGAATTTTTGAAAATAGAACGCATTCACTACAATCCGCTTCAAGCCATTCCTGCAGGGATTCGCATGACCTTCGACAAATTATTTGGCTACGTGAGAAGTCTAAAGATTTTATTTGATCCTGAATTAAAAGGATACAAATACATTGGCGGTTTTGGAGCCATGGCATCCAGCACGCCGAAAGAATTTAGCATGGAAGGCTTTATGATCTTCACGGCAGTGATTTCCATTGTGCTGGCCTTTATGAACTTCCTTCCGATCCCTATGCTGGACGGTGGTTATGTAGTTTTTATCCTTTATGAAATGATCACTAAAAAACAACCAAGTGAAAAATTCATGGAAGTGACCAACTACTTCGGAATGATCTTCCTGCTCGGCTTGATGATCTATGCAAACGGAAACGATTTCCTGAGATCGAATTTCGTTCAGTCATTTATAAAATAGATGCTGGATGCCGGATACCAGATTCCGGATAAAATTTTCAATAGAGGAAATAAATGATGAGATCATCTATAAATATCTTGTATCCGTTTCTGAGATAACTATTTTACTAATAATAGAATTTTATTGGAAAAGATTTGTACTTGTTCGTTTGTGTGATTAAGTCAAATCATTTAGATTTAGGGAGGGTTTAAACTAGGGTTATGATGAAAAAAAATGGTACAATTCTTTTATTAATTTTACTCACAAATATTCTCTCTCACGCGGAAATAAAGGATTCTGTAGGGGTGACCAAGGTCAGTGATAAACTTCACGTGCAATACATGGTTGAGCCGGGAGAAACAATTTATGGGATCTCCACTAAATATGGCATTCCGGTTTCCGATCTGCTCGAGATCAATCCAGAGCTGGAAAGCGGTTTGAAAGTCGGACAAGTAATTTTAATTCCATACAGTCCGGAATTGAGAGTAAAATCGGCAGATGAGAATTCAATCATCCACAAAGTGCAACCGGGTGAAACACTTTATGGAATTGCTAAAAAATACAATACTTCCGTAAACGAGCTGATGCGTCTCAACAACATGCAGCTGAAGGCCGGCCAGGATCTGGTTGTAGGATATAAAAACCAACCTAAAAATCCTTCCAATACTCCTTCTACTCCACCAACGAGAACTGAACCTAAAGAAGAATTAAAAGGCCCGGAAGCTACGAAGCCCGTCACTACACCTCCTTCCAAAGAAAAGGAAGCTGTGAAAGAAGAAGTAAAAGAAGTGAAGGAAGTAAAAGACGTAGCCAAAGCTCCGGCAGAAGCGCCTAAAACGCAAAACACCATTGTGCCTTACGACTTCGATCCTTCGCGTAAGCAAATACTTGTGATCCCCTTCGATCCATATTTGTATTTCTCTGATGCCGACGCAGAGATCGCCGCGAAATCAAATATTGCAATGCCGAAGGTGAGACAAATGTTTAGAAGAAGATTGAATGCATTGCTTGATGTACAAGGATACGAAATGATTCGCCTGATTGGAGGGAAAAGCAAAGACTCCACCAGCGATCTGAACAAGATCTATAGCTCAGTAACTTATGGTTACCAGGATATGATCTACAGCGATTACAATCCGAACAGTGGCCAATACAAGGCACAACAGGAAAACGCTAACGACACGCAAGACAAAGGTAATTTCTTCACCCGCACCAGAGATCGGGTGCAAGGCACGAACCCCGCTACGGCTTCAAACTACAATGTGCCTAAAGATCATGGAAAATATTTTGGAGTGAGAATAAAAGATCCTGAGTTTTTCAATTACTTCAAGCAGAAATACGATGTCGATTATTATATTTTTATCAACCAGTTTGAAGTAAAAACAAATTACGAAAATTGCCTTGATAGAGCAGCGTTGAATTACGAAAGAACATTCACCACCCATTATTCCATCTTTGACGCCAACGGAAAACAGATCGCAGGAAATAAATTCAAGACGAATTATAACTCCAATTCCAACTATATCTACACCATTGTAAGCGATAATGCTCCGAAGATCGTAGACCGCATCATGGCCGATATTCCACCGCCGAATAAAAATTAACGTTAATGCCTTATTAATAAAACCGCATTGTTTAAAAACTTTGCGGTTTTTTTTTGATTATATCCCTTCTCATTGAGAGCATACCCACTAATGATTGAATCGTACAAGCTTTGCAGCGTTATGTGTAACTGCAAATGCGATAACGCATGGTAGATTGCCAGGTGAGAAAATTCACAAACTGTCCACCAGTAGTGGGAAATATAAATATGCAAAAAATGAAAAATATAAAATTATTGATGCTCATCCTCTGTACAGGATTGTCCATGAGTGCATGTAAAAAAGATGCACCTTCTCCTTCCGGATCACAAAACCCTGCAGTTGTTTCTAAGAGTGAGCAAAACAATGCTATAGGAATTCCACGTAACGAAGCGATTGCAGTTACTTTCAATGGAGAGATGATGCCTTCTACGATCAACGCCTCCACGTTTTTTGTAATGCAAGGCCAGACAGCAGTGGAAGGTACTATAACCTATTCAGGAACAACAGCCACCTTTACGCCTTTGAATATCCTGGCAGCGAATACCACGTTTACCGTAACTGTCACCACAGGGGTGAAAAACTCGAATGGAAATTCACTTGCAAGTAATTTAGTATGGAGTTTTACTACCGGAACTACCTCGTCTACGCGTGAGGTAATAAATCTCAAAACAGCTGCTAATTATGTGATCCTTGCTAAAACAGCGGTTAATAATTCCCCTACTTCCCAGATCACAGGAGATATTGGATTGAGTCCGGCCGCTACTTCTTATATTACAGGATTCTCACTTGTCAACGCAACAGGATATGCAACCTCCAGCCAGGTAAACGGACATGTATATGCGGCAGATATGGTAACACCTACCAGCATTAATCTTACTACAGCAGTAAACGATATGACTACTGCCTACAACGACGCAGCAGCAAGACCTACGCCAGACTTTGTGGAGTTAAATACCGGAAATATTGGCGGAGCAACATTATCGCCCGGTCTTTATAAATGGACAAGCAGTGTTTCAGCACCTACCAGTCTTACCATCTCGGGCGGTCCAAACGACGTTTGGATCTTTCAGATCGCAGGAAATCTGTCTTTGAGTGCTTCTGTTAATATTACGCTTAGCGGAGGAGCGCAAGCTAAAAATATTTTCTGGCAGGTAGCAGGTACCGTAAACATTGGTACATCAGCTCATATGGAGGGTATTGTGCTTTCGATGACAGGAATCACCTTCGAAAACAATGCCTCTTTGAATGGACGTGCCTTGGCGCAAACAGCTGTTATTCTTGGTGGAAGTACAATCACACAACCATAGTCTAAGAAGTCTGTTCAGCTAATCTGATAAGACACAATTCAAAACACTGAGTGATCCCTTTTGGAACGTTGATCTGAAAGGGATCACTCAGTGTTTTGAATTTGTGCAAAACTCCTGGTCCCTGAACTTCTCACCTCTTCTTAATTGTTAGTATCTTTAGGGTAATAGCAACTTCCCAAAGTTGTTTCAATTCATAAGCAAATACTCATAATTCATAATTACAAAATGGATTTCGCACACCTACACGTACATACCCAGTTTTCCCTGCTCGACGGAGCTGCCAGCATCACAGGGCTTATGAAAAAAGCTCAGAAAGATGAAATGAAGGCCGTAGCGATCACTGACCATGGTAATATGTTCGGCGTATTTAAGTTTGTAGCCGAAGCCAACAAATACAATGTAAAGCCGATCGTGGGCTGCGAATTTTATTTAGTGGAAGACCGGCATAAAAAAACTTTTTCCAAAGAAGATAAAGACGTTCGTCGTCACCAGCTTTTCCTGGCGAAGAATCCTGAGGGATATAAAAACCTTTCCAAACTATGCTCGCTTGGCTACATGGAAGGGATGTATAGTAAATACCCAAGGATTGACAAAGAGCTTGTTTTAAAATACCACAAGGGCCTCATCGCCACCACCTGCTGTATAGGTGCGGAAGTGCCGCAATTGATCCTTAAAAAAGGAGAAGAGGAAGCAGAGAAAGCATTCAAATGGTGGCTCGATATTTTTGGCGAAGACTACTATATAGAGATCCAGCGCCACGGCATGGGTGAGCAGGAAAAGGTAAACCAGGTACTCCTGAAGTTTGCTGTGAAATACGGCGTAAAAGTAATTTGCTCCAACGACTCGCACTATGTAGACCAGCAAGATTCCAACGCCCACGATATTTTACTTTGTATCAACACCGGCGAAAAGCAAAGCACTCCTACCAACAAAGAATTTGACGATAACGGAGGCGTTGCGAAAGGCACACGTTTCGCGTTCTTCAACGACCAGTTCTTCTTCAAAACAAAAGCAGAAATGGCCAAGCTATTCCACGACGTACCGGAATCGCTTGATAATACGATGGAGATCGTAGATAAAGTAGAATCGCTGAAGCTGAAGCGCGATATCATGTTGCCAAACTTCCCGATTCCTGATGAATTTAAAATCAACACAGGCGAAGGTGCAGATAATCTAAACCAGTGGGAATATTTAAGACACCTGACCTACGAAGGGGCAAGAAGAAAATATTCGGAGATCACGCCGGAGATCCAGGAGCGATTGGATTTTGAATTATTTACCATCAAAACGATGGGCTTCGCCGGATACTTTTTGATCGTACAGGATTTCATCAACAAAGGAAAAGAGATCGGCGTATTCATCGGCCCGGGCCGTGGTTCGGCGGCAGGTTCGGCAGTAGCCTATTGCACGGGAATCACCAATATTGACCCGATCAAATACGATCTCCTGTTTGAGCGTTTCCTCAACCCCGATCGTAAGAGCATGCCCGATATCGATACCGACTTCGACGACGTTGGCCGTCAGCGCGTGATCGATTATGTGGTTGATAAATATGGAAAAAATCAGGTGGCGCAAATCGTAACCTACGGTTCTATGGCCGCCAAGATGAGTATCAAAGACGTGGCACGCGTACTGGACCTGCCTTTGCAGGACTCCAACGCATTGGCCAAGCTGGTGCCGGAAAAGCCAGGCATCGAGCTCAATTGGCTGTTGCGTGGACCGATGAAAAAATCGGATAAAAAAGACGAGAAAGAAAAAGCAGTGGAAGAAGAACTTCCTTCTGAAGATGTTGAGAATGTTAAGAAATTAAGAGAGATCCTTGAAAAAGGAAAAGGCCTCGATTCCGATGTACTCCGGGAGGCCTTGATACTAGAGGGATCTGTGCGTGGTACAGGTGTACACGCTGCAGGGATCATCATCGCGCCACAAGATCTTTCCGATCTAATCCCGGTAGCAATTTCCAAAGATTCCGATCTACTGCTTACGCAATACGATGGAAGAGTGATCGAAGACGCCGGCGTGATCAAGATGGACTTTCTTGGGCTGAAAACGCTCACCATCATCAAAGACGCACTCGCGCTGATCAAGAAAAACCATGGAGTGGAAATGGACATGGATGAAGTAGACCTGGAAGATAAAAAAACATTTGCACTCTATCAGCGCGGTGAGACCAACGGTACGTTCCAGTTTGAATCCGTGGGAATGCAAAAATATCTGAAGGAACTCAAACCCGATCAATTTGCCGACCTGATCGCCATGAACGCGCTTTACCGACCAGGACCGCTCGAATATATTCCAAACTTCATCCGTCGTAAACATGGTAAGGAACCCATTACCTACGATTTGCCGGAGATGGAACAATACCTCAAAGACACCTACGGGATCACGGTTTATCAAGAGCAGGTGATGTTGCTTTCGCAGAAACTGGCAGGGTTCTCCAAAGGAGATGCCGACGTATTGCGTAAAGCAATGGGTAAAAAAGATAAGGCAACGCTGGATAAAATGAAATCCAAGTTCATGGAAGGCGCCATAGGCAAAGGCCATCCGGCAGATAAACTGGAAAAGATCTGGACCGACTGGGAAGCATTTGCACAGTATGCCTTCAACAAATCGCACTCTACCTGTTATGCTTTCGTAGCCTTCCAGACAGCGTGGTTGAAGGCCCATTATCCTGCAGAATATATGGCTTCCGTGCTTACGCACAACATGAGCAACATCGATAAAGTATCTTTCTTTATGGATGAATGTAAAAAAATGGGATTGCCACTTCTTGGTCCCGATGTCAACGAATCGTCCATGACCTTTGATGTGAACAAAGAAGGAAAGCTCCGCTTCGGACTTGGCGCGATCAAAGGTGCAGGAGAAGCCGCGATCGCTGCGATCATTAGCGAAAGAGAAGAGAATGGACACTATACCGACATCTTCAATCTTGCACAACGAGTAAACCTGCGTACGATGAACAAAAAAACATTCGAATGTTTCGCCCTCGCCGGAGCCTTTGATTCTTTTGGTCATCACAGAGCACAATTTTTCCAGCTTTCCGACAAAGACAATACGCATATGATCGAAAAGATCATTCGTTATGGCAATGCCTGGCAGCAGGATAAAGATGCTTCGCAGGTTAGCTTGTTTGGAGGAAGCGCAGAAGTGGAAGTAGCCAAACCAAAAATTCCGGATTGCGAGGCATGGTCCGATATTGATAAACTTAGAAAAGAAAAAGAAATTGTTGGTTTCTATATCTCCGGCCATCCACTGGATCAGTATCGCTTTGAATTGGAAAATCTTTGTACTGGTAGTACTGAAAAGCTGGCGCCGGAAAAAATGAGAGAAATGAACGGTAAGGAAGTTTCGATCGCCGGAATTATTTCTAACGTGAATGTGCGACAAACACAGACAGGAAAATCGTTTGTGCTTTTCAAAATAGAAGACTACTACGGCTCGCTTGATCTGGCGCTGTTTGGAGAAGATTATCTCAAGCATGCGCATTTCATCAACCCGGGAGAATTTTTGTATATGAAAGGAAAAGTGCAGACCCGCTGGAAACGCGACGATGATTTCGAATTCAAAGTACTCAACATTCAATTGCTTCCCGATGTGAGAGCGAAGGTTTGTAAAACAGTTTCGGTCAGTGTCGATGTTTCAGTAGCAGATGAAGAAATGCTCAACAGAATAGAAACGCTGGCGACTACACATTCCGGTACCTGTAATCTTGAAGTTGTCCTATACGATCCTATAGGTCAGGTATCGCTGAAAATGTTTTCCAGGAAATTCAAAGTAATGCCAACCAACGAATTGATCAACGAGCTGGAGGCCATGAACGGTGTAGAGTATAAAATATCAGCGTAAAAAAGATCCCCGGATGCCAGATACCATCTAATTTTTATCTGATATCTGGCATCCGGGATCTGGTATCTTATCCATATGCAACTTTCAAATAATTTCAGCCACTGAACTTTTTTAAATGAAAAAAGATTTAAATTTACATACACAATCATTAACCTAAAAAATTACGATCATGGGAAAAGCAATAGAAATAACCGACGCAAACTTTGATGAAATCACCAAAACAGATAAACCAGTCCTGGTAGACTTCTGGGCAGAATGGTGTGGTCCTTGTAAAATGATCGGTCCGGTAGTAGAAGAACTGGCTGGCGAATACGAAGGCAAAGTAGTGATCGGAAAGCTGGATGTAGATTCTAACCCTGAGATCTCTGCCAAATTTGGCATTAGAAGCATTCCTACGCTATTGGTTATTAAAAATGGCCAGGTAGTAGACAAACAAGTAGGCGCTGTAGCAAAAGCAGTACTTGCTCAAAAACTGGACGCACAGATCTAATAAAGATACCAGATGCCGGATTCCGGATGCCAGATAAAATTATCAGGCTCCTGTTATCTGGGATCTACTGGAAATGGAAAGGAAACGGATTCGTTTCCTTTTTTATTTATTTGATAATTAATAGGTTATCTGCTATTGTCTTTTTTCTTTGGGAATATTCACATCATGTTTTGGTATTTCGGAAGATAATCGCCATATTTGCAGCCCCAATATCATTTAATAAGGAAACTATGGCACGTGTTTGTCAAATTACAGGAAAAAGAACTCAGGTAGGAAATAACGTATCTCACGCGAACAATAAGACGTTGAGAAAATTCTACCCTAATCTTCATACAAAGAGATTCTTCGTGGAGTCTCAAAATATGTGGATCACTTTGAAAGTATCTGCAAGAGGAATCAAAACAATCAATAAAGTAGGTCTGGAAGCAGCATTGCATGATGCTCACATGAAAGGCCATTTAACCAGAATTAAATAATTATCCGCAAAACGGATTAAATAGATATAACCATGGCAAAGAAAGGTAACAGAATTCAGGTTATTTTGGAATGTACAGAGCACAAAGCTACCGGCCAGGCTGGTACTAGCAGGTACATCACTACCAAGAACAGAAAAAATACAACAGAAAGATTGGAGCTGAAGAAATACAATCCAGTTTTGAAAAAATATACTGTACATAAAGAAATAAAGTAACATGGCAAAGAAAGTAGTAGCTACCCTGAAAAAAGCTGATGCTGGTAAGGGTTATGCAAAAGTTATCAAAGCAGTGAAATCTGCAAAAACAGGTGCTTATACCTTCAGAGAAGAGATCGTAGCTGTAGACCAGGTACAGGATACTTTGAAAAAGTAATTCTGTTATAGTCCTTATTTTAAGAAACAAAAAAGTCCTGCCCGGCAGGACTTTTTTGTTTCTACCTGTCATAGCATAATTGCTTTTTAACCTGTAACTTGCATAAAATTTTAAGCCCGGCACTATAATAGGAAAAATTATGTTGTCGCTATAATCAATAATATTAACCAAATCACAAGTGGCCTTTTTCGGTTTATTTTCAAAAGAAAAAAAAGAAAGTCTTGACAAAGGGTTGGAGAAAACCAAGGAAAATTTTTTCTCCAAACTGGGAAAAGTTATTCTCGGCAAATCCAAAGTAGATGAAGAAGTACTCGACAACCTTGAGGAATTATTAATCACTTCAGATGTAGGCGTCGATACTACTTTAAAGATCATCGAGCGTATCGAAAAACGCGTATCCACAGATCATTACCTGAACACTTCCGAACTCGATAGAATTCTCAAAGAAGAGATCGCTTCTCTTTTATCAGAAAATAATACCACCGATCTAAACGACTTTGAAATTCCAGAGGGGAAAAAGCCTTACGTGATCATGGTAGTAGGCGTGAATGGCGTGGGCAAAACTACTACCATTGGAAAACTTGCCGCTCAATACCACAAACGCGGTAAAAAAGTAGTACTTGGCGCCGGAGATACTTTCCGCGCTGCTGCAGTAGATCAACTAAAACTATGGGGAGAAAAAGTAGGAATTCCTGTGATCTCACATGGAATGAATACAGACCCTGCTTCTGTAGCATTTGACGCAGTTAAACAAGCCGTAGAGATGAACGCCGACGTAGTGATCATAGACACTGCTGGAAGATTGCATACCAAGATCAATCTTATGAATGAGCTCTCTAAGATCAAGAGAGTGATCCAGAAATTTATCGAAGAAGCTCCGCATGATGTGATGCTTGTGCTGGACGGTAGCACTGGGCAAAACGCGATGGTTCAGGCAAGAGAATTTACCAAAGCCACGGAAGTCACTTCTCTCGCAATCACCAAGCTGGATGGTACTGCCAAAGGCGGTGTGGTGATTGGGATTTCCGACCAATTTAAAATTCCGGTAAAATATATTGGAGTAGGTGAAAAGATAGACGACCTGCAGGTATTTAACAAACATGAATTCGTTGACTCTTTATTCAGCAAAAAATAAACTGGTGCTCCTGCTGCTCACCTTGTGCTGCCTGGCTTGTAAAAGACCTCAGACGGCCGTGGAGACCGTGAGTCTTGCTCCGGGAAAAGTGCATCAGGGGATCACTGGCAAGGTACTGTTCAAAGAAGGAGATTTTCTGAGCTCAGGTGAAATAGTCAACGGAAAAGTATATGGTGTGGAAAGACAACTGTTCTTCTACGAACCTACCAATATCAAAGACGCCGAAGCTACCGAAGGTGATTTTGTAAAACATGTTTTCACAGAAGTGATCGACTCAGTGAACTCCGATAAACATGGCAATTTTGCCAAAGAACTTCCCGAAGGTAAATATTCTATTTTTTTAAAAGAATCAAACAGACTTTATTCCAAAATAGGCGATGGTGATTACTATATGCCTGTGAGAGTATACAAAGATTCCAGCATTAATATTATAGTAGAAATAGATTACAAAGCATCGTATCGATCAGAGCAATGAAGACGAAAGGAAATCAAAAGACGAAAGTTAATATAGTGACATTGGGGTGCTCTAAAAATCTGGTGGACTCGGAAAATATTTTCACTCAACTAAAAGCCAACCAGATCGAGGTCACGCATGAATCCAAAAAGAATGATGCAAATGTGGTGATCGTAAATACCTGCGGCTTTATTGACAACGCAAAACAAGAATCGATCGATACTATTCTTCGCTATGTAGATGCGAAAGAAGAAGGACTGGTCGACAAGGTATATGTGACGGGCTGTCTCTCGCATCGTTACAAAGATGATCTGGAAAAAGAGATCCCGCAGGTGGATGCTTTTTTCGGAACGAATGAACTTCCTGCGCTACTTAAAAAATTCAAAGCCGATTATAAACACGAATTGCTTGGAGAGCGCCAGACCACTACACCTAAACATTATGCTTTTCTCAAAATAGCAGAAGGCTGCGATCGTCCTTGCTCTTTCTGCGCGATCCCTGTGATGCGCGGCAAGCACATATCACGACCGGCAGAGGAGTTGGTCAGAGAAGCAGCAAACCTTGCGAAGAATGGCACCAAAGAACTCGTACTCATCGCGCAGGATCTTACTTTTTATGGATTAGATATCACAGGAAAAAGAGACCTTCCGGAATTGCTTCGCAAACTTTCCGATGTGAATGGCATCGAATGGATTCGATTGCAATATGCCTATCCATCACAGTTCCCGCTGGAAGTGTTGGATGTGATGAATGAGCGCAGCAATATTTGCAAATATCTTGACATGCCTTTGCAACACGGTACTACTGAAATGCTGAAGATCATGCGCCGTGGAATTACACAAGAGCGGACCGAAGAATTGCTTTACACTATTCGTGAAAAAGTACCGGGCATCGCGTTGCGTACCACGCTAATCGCAGGTCACCCGGGTGAGACGGAAGAAGAGTTTGAAAAACTTTACAAATTTGTAGAGAAGCAACGTTTCGATCGTTTGGGCGTTTTCAATTATTCGCACGAAGAGCAAACACATGCTTTTTCAATGGAAGATTCAATTCCTGCAGAAATTAAGCAAGAACGTGCCGACAGGATCATGGAATTGCAGGAAGGAATTTCACAGGAACTTAACCAGAAAAAAATAGGCAATACATACAAAGTTTTATTCGACCGTAAAGAAGGTGGTTTCTTTGTAGGCCGCACTGAGCATGACTCTCCGGAGGTCGACAACGAAGTATTGGTAGATGCAAAAAATAACTACGTGCGCGTGGGCGATTTTGCAATGGTGAAGATACACGATGCTACCGAGTTTGATTTGTATGGAGATGTAATACAGTAGGGAGTGCGAGCGCGAGTATAGAGAATTTATTTAAACAGAAAGTCTTCCCAAAGCGGGAAGACTTTCTGTTTTTAGAATTAAGGATTTAAAAAACCAAGGTGGAAATAATACTCTACATTGGTTGCAGTGATCGTTTCGCTTCGAATATAAACATCAGAGAAACCGGAAATTTTGGTCAACTTGATTTGTGGTATACGAATTTTTAGCAGCAATTGATAAGAGCCTTCATAACCGTTCGGTACTTGTACAATGCTGCTTTCCAAAATTTCGAAATCATAAAAATCTCCAGGAATATTTTTATATATATTATTTTTCTCCATCCAATTAAGTGAAAATGCGAATGAAATTGGATTTACATCTTTGGAAGGTGGATAATAAATATCATACTCACGCATATTGGTAGACTCATTCAGATAAGAAAGCGAATCTTTATAGGCATAGGTAAGTTTATATTTCCCTACTTTAAAAAGTTTTTGCGCTTCAGAGGCCGAATAATTTATATCCCATAGAGAACTATGATTGGGGAACAACCATAAGCTGGAAGAAAATTTACTCTTTGAATTTCCGACCAGCACTTGACATTCGTTGTTTGAATTATCGACCTCTCCGTTAATACTGCATTTTTTCTCATAGTTGTCAAACGTTTCAATACTATTTACGGTGTATTTCACGTAAAATTTCTCATTGAAACTTTTTCCTGTAGTATCTTTTTCTGTTTTAAATATTTTTTTGATGTCTTGTGCATCTTGCTTTGTACTAGAGATCATTTCACCAGGCTTAATTTTGATGCTATTATGGTTAGCAGTAGTAGTTGTCGTTGTTGTAGGATTGGCGTTGGTTACTACCGGCTGATCCAGGTTGATTGGAAGCTCGAATTTTTCTGTGGACGTAAATCCTTCTCTGGCTTTATGCCTGGTGCTGACGTTGTGCGCAGCGAGTGCTTTGGTGACGTAGTCAATATTACTTAAGATCGATTTCCCATCCGATTTGTCGTAGTCATTTTCAATGATCTTGTTGCAGGTGATCTTGCATTCTTCAAACATTTCTAACCAATACTGTGTGCGCGCGAGATTGATCAGGTAGCCGTATTTAAGCTTGCGCATTTTTTTATCAGTGGTATTTACTTTTTCAGCATTCTCCGCCCAGTACTGCATTACAGGAGCAAGCTCTGATTTGGTAGCCTCTATGTTTTCGTTGTATTTTATATTCTCCAATGAGGTTTTGGTTTTGGCAAGTGCGTCGTTGAAAGAAGTATATTCAGGAGCTTTAGACAGGTCTATTTTCCAGAACTCTTCATTGACATAAGTAGGAGCGTAGCAATATTTTGTTTTGAGATCGCTAAAGGTTTTTAAAAAGGCAGCCTTGTAGGTCTTTTTGAAATTATTGTCGCGATCTGTGCCAAAGCCGGTGTTAAGATTATTTTGCGCAAGGTTTTGTGCGTTAAATTCCTGCGACTTAAATATTACTGGAGCATTGGCGGGCGTTAGTACTACATTCTCTATTTGTGCGCCGGTTTTTTTGTTAACGAGCTTGATTGTAGTAGGCGCGATCATATCGGATCTGACAAAATAATAAGTTTTTGTTTCGTCTACACCAGCTGTATTTTTTTGAGTAAAAGTTCTTGTCTCTATTTTTTCATAAGGAATAGAAACCGGTTCGATCGTTACTTGCAGAAGTACATCAACGTTGTTATTGTCTTTTGAATACTTTAAGCCAGGAAGTACAAGTGCATTTTCGATCTCATTTTTGGAAAGGCCGGTACGACGGATCGTTTCGGCGTCGGAGGAGAAAATTATTCCATAAGTGTTAGACGTGCTTAAAGCATTGTTATCAGGGAGCTGTGTGTAAATAATCTTGATCATTTCTTTGTCAAGATCGATCTTTTGACAAAAGGCGGTAGAAGCGATCAACAGCAGGATCGGTAATAGAATTTTTTTCATGATGTTTGTAGGCGGATAGATTTGTTGTTTAGGATAATTAAGTTTTGAAATATATCTATTTATATGACGCTTGCTTGAGGGAATGTGACAAGAGTAAAGTAAAAATATGGCAGTAGAGAGGGGTCTCGAACTCGGTCCCTCCACCGTGTTCTGTGGCACACAGAACACCAAATCTTTTATTACTAGGAAAGATATTTAGGACAGTATGGAGTGTGAGCGCGAGTATGGAGGACAAAATCAGCCTGGGTATAAACAAAAATCGAGTGTGAATTTTGAGTTTCAATATTCATTACTCACACTCGATACTGATTTTGTAGAAGAGAGGGGCCTCGAATTCCAGGTCCCAGAGTATCAACCGTGAAGCATGGAGTTTTTAGTACTCCTGTGTATCATTAAATTGCAGATTAATATTGAGTAACGGAGATAAGTTAAAAAATCAATTCGCATCCTTCTCCACGATCACATAAACATCCTCTGTAGGTTTTTTCATCAGATAGTTTTCGCGGGCGAATTGTTCTAGTTTTTTATTGTCTTTGAGAAGAGCTTGTCTTTCTTCCTCCACTTCTAAAATTTTTTCCTGGTAATAAGCTTTTTCTGCCTCCAGCTCTTTCAGCTTGCCCCGCATCTTATATTGGCTAATAAAATCGTTGGGATCGAAGAAAATCATCCAGATCAGGAAGGAGAATGCTACCAGAAAATAGAAAGTTTTTACAAACTTTGGGATTAAAGACCACATATGCTTTTTCACTAACTATGTAAAGTTACAGTTTTTCCCGAAATTTCAAAATATTAGCGTGCTTTTAGTATGATCTTCAAACTGGTCCGGACAATTGCGCCCATATTTTTACAACGCAAAAACTCTTTATGGTTATAATGATCGGCTAGCTCGTGTTTTAGCTTTTCAATATTTTCCGGTGTTGAGATCTCATCATATTTTACCGCATCGCCAAGTTCTTTGATCCGATACTTGTAGGACTTGAGCCTGGACGCGATCATGGAGCGTTCTTCTTTTTGATATTGTTTCACCGTCTCTGGCGTCAATGTCTCCAGGCCGATCTTGATGATAGCGTTGTTTTGTGTGAAATACTGCGGCATGTACACAAATTTTTTCCCTTCATAGGATTGTTGATCAAAATCAATTGCGCGAATCCGGTACTCTACTTCTTCAAAATCAGGAGTGATGGCTACTACATAGTTATTGGAATGCATATCGCCGAGAAGACGTACGAAGCAGCGCTCGTTGAATTTCACAAACTCTTTAGCAAGCCTGATCTTATTGATGTGCCGATCGTTCAGGTATTGTTCGATAAACATATCGCCGGGAATTCCTACTATATGTTCTTCGATGAGAGTATCACCATCGGTGAAGAAGTTCATGCTGTTTGGCGAAAGCAAATGTTCCAGCTCTAACCCATAGATCCTGGAGGCGTCGGCGTGTTTGATGTAGAAATAATCAAAGTTGTCGTTGATCTTATTGACGATGCGGATACGGTAAGGTTTGCTGTTTCCATACATACACAAATCGATCCGGTCAATAAATAAGTGTTCCATCACCGAAAGGTCGCCGCTGGCTTTGAGGATTGCGTATGTTTTTTTTAATGCTTCGTAAATATGAAGCATATCGTCTTGCGGGTAAAAAATAGTAACCCACAAAGTATCTTTATTTTTTTTATCGTAAAGAGGAATAGAATTGTTGAACCGTCCGAGATCCTGGTAGGAGAGAGGCATTTTCTGCTCACGTCCATAATCCACCAGATACTTCCGCAGTGATTTGCTGATCTTGTAAGGAATTTTTTTGTGAGTGATCTTTACCATTTGTGTTTAAGTTTTTTGGAATTACCCTCTTAACTATTAATACTTATTTGAGATACTAGATACCAGATGCCAGATATCGGATAAATGCGAGAGTAATCTAATGACATTGTCTTTTAGCTATTTGTAATACAGAGTTGTTTTTATCTAAACTATCTGGTATCTGGCATCCGGTATCTTGCCCATAATATGTGAGGCAGCAGGAATTAATACTACTACTATTGCGTCACGACCAACGAATCCACCGATACAGAAGAAGCGCGGAAAAAACCTAATGCGCCTCCGGAAAGATTGTTTGGCGCATTGGCAGGAGGAGTGCTGAAAAATCCTCCGTCGTTCTGCAATTGTAATAATACGCCATTCATAAAATTATATCCCGTTTCAGACAGGGAAGACAGAGTGACTTTCACTTTATCGCCTACTTTATATCTGCCTTCTGCACGAGTGATAAAAGGAACACCGGGTTTGATAAATTGATCCGTGAAAAGATTTAGCTGATTTGACTTCAGCACCGCAAGCCCATTGTTATACGCGGCTTCCATATAATAATTTTTTTCTCCTGCAGGATCTTCAAAAATATAATATACATAGTAACCATTTTCAGTAATGCCAAGCTCATCGCCTTTTTCGCGGTAGATCGCAGCGACCGAATCGATCGCAGGCACTTGAGTGAGGATATCCTGGCCTACATAAGTGGTGCCGTCTACCACTACTGTTACTAAGTAAGTTCTGCCTACTACTCCTTGTCTTGGTCCATTAGTTTGATAAACACCGTTGCCTACCAGCAGCAGTGTATCAAGGTTACCTGCATTGTCGGAGATCGTAATAAATGCATTGTTGACCACAGGGTAGCTGCCGCCATCGCCCAAAGGAAGGGTCTTGCTAAGTTTTACAGTAAATGGTTTCACTTCATTAGTGACCAGTCCCTCGATGACGAGGCGATCATTTTCAGGAGACACTTTTACATCGATTACTTTTGTGCAAGAAGAAAGTGCCAAAGAAATGAAGAAAGCGGCTAGAATAATATGAATATTTTTCATAATGCTCTTTTATTTTCAAGTAGAATTAGAAACTAAAATTATAAGTGACAGAAGGAATGATGGTAAATAAGTAAAGCATCACTACTTCTTTTTGTCCATTGTTCAGCGAATTGCCTTTGCTGTCCTGCTGATCGCGGGTATACACGGTGAAAGGATTTTTTCTCGAATAGAAATTGTAGATAGAGAAATTCCAACTGCTTTGATTTTTTCTTCCTTCTTTCTGCTTACGATACAGTGTAGCCGAAATATCAAAACGGTGATAAGGAGCAATCCGGTAATTGTTGCGCTCCGGAATGTATACAGGATAATTGTTTCCATACTGATATTTCTGCACCGGCAACGTGATCGGTTTTCCCGAACCGAATACCCAGTTGCCCGAGATATTCAACCGTTTGCTTACATCGTAAGAACCTACCACGTTGATGTTGTTGCGGCGGTCATAGCTTGCGTAGTAAGGCCTTCCTTCATTGATATCAGGAATTTTGAATTGCGTTTTAGACCAGGTATAGCTGATCCATCCGGTAAATCTTCCGGTATTTTTTCTTAAGAAAAATTCCAATCCATACGACCAGCCTTTTCCTCTGCGGATTTCCGTTTCTATGTTTTTGTTGGCAATGATATTGGCATTGTCTTTAAAGTCGAGTACGTTGTAGAAGTATTTATAATATCCTTCCACAGAAGCTTCAAATTTATTTTCTCTAAAATTTCTAAAATAACCAAGTGCAAACTGATCGGCTTTCTGTGGTTTGATATAAGGTGTACTCGGGATCCATTGGCTGGTAGGCAGTGGAGCAGCGGAGTTGTATAGCAAATGCAGGAATTGATACGTACGGTTGTACGAAGCTTTTACAGAACTTTTCTCGTTCAGCAGGTAACGCCCGGAGATCCTTGGCTCCAGACCGCCGTAATTTTTAATTACTTTAAAGCTATTGTAAAATACAGTATCGGTCGCTGTCTTCGCATCCGGCTGGCCGTTGTAGTTGATCACGGTATCTTTTCCGATATTTTGGAACATAGTATAACGCAAACCATATTCTACCGAGATCCGATTGCTGAATTTTTGTTTATTGCTCAGGAAAATAGCTTCATCGATCGAATGGTAAGGTTGGAGTTTAAATGCTTTGAAACTTGTATTATCATCGCCAGGGGTGAAGTTTCCAGGGCTGTAGGATTTATAGCTGACATTGAATCCGTAGGTCAGTTCATTGTTTGGGGTAAGAAAATACGTGTAATCTTGTTTCAACGCCACTTCTTTCAGATTCGCTGCCCAGCGGAATCCTTGCGCTCCGGAAGTGATACCCAATCCGTAGTTATAATTGGAGTAGATGAGCGTAGTATTGGAAAATAATTTACGTCCATAAATATGATTCCAACGCAGTGTACCGGTGGCATTGCTCCAGTCAAGCGCGAAAGACTGAACGCCTCCGGCTTGCAGTACATCTTTACCGAAATAACCTGCAAGGAAGACCTGGTTTTTATCGTTGATCTTATAATTGATCTTAGCATTCAGATCGTAAAAATAAAGCTTCGCATTTTTAGTAGATTTTTTCTGGTCAGCGCTAAGAATATTTAACTGATTGGCAAGTTTTACAAACATATCTGCATACGTTCTTCTGCCGGAAACGATGAATGAACATTTGTCCTTCACAATTGGCCCCTGCACGGTAAGCCTGCTCGAGATAAGCCCGATACCGCCGGAGGCCGCAAGTTTCTTGGCATTCCCGTCTTTGGTACGGATATCAAGCAGGGAAGAAAGTCTACCTCCGTATTGCGCCGGGATTCCGCCTTTGTAGATCTCGGCAGATTTTAACGCGTCTGAATTAAAGATGGAGAAAATACCAAACAAGTGGGACGGATTGTACACAGGCGCTTCGTCCATCAGGATAAGGTTTTGATCGGCGCTACCACCGCGGACGTACAGACCGGTGTTTCCTTCTCCGGCCACGCTGATACCAGGCATCATTTGAATATTCTTGATAATATCAATCTCTCCAAAGAGCGCAGGAAGTTTTTTGATCTGTTTCACATCTATCTGGATATTACTCATCTTCGTATCCTGCACGTTCTTGTCGGCCCGTTCGCCGGTGACGACGATCTCTTCGGTGGAAACTACTTCTTCCGACATATCAATATTGAGTGTCGTGTTGGAATTGAGGTTTACTACTTTCTCATATTTGTTGTAGCCGAGCGTAGTGATTACCAGCGTGTATTTTCCTGCCGGTAGACTGATAGAGAAAAATCCATAGTCGTTGGTAGCTACGCCGTTTTTAATTTCCTTTACATAGATCGCCGCACCAATCATAGCCTCTCCGGTGGCCGAGTCTTTGATCGTACCGCTGAGCGTAAATTTTTGAGCGAAAGAAGGAAGGGTAAAACAACTTAATAAGATCAGTAATAAAAATGCTTTCTTATTCATCATTAGGTAAAGTTTGTTGTTATCAGGCTTTTCGAGTACAGTCGTTAAAAACAAATCGACCGATGGCCTGGCAAATATACAAAGATAAAGTTTTGAATAATAATAATTGATAACTGTTTAAACAGAGGTAAGGCTGCTCAAAACTAATGAGGTAGACGTGTGGGGAAGGAAAATATTGTTTGGTAGAAGGATTAAATTTTGATAAAGCGTTATTTTATGCGAATAGGGTCAGCAAGAACAACTGTAAGAGTACACTAAATTCTTCTCAATCCTCTTGCTGTTGCTCTTGCTGACCTGGTGTCATTTACTTCCCGATCAAAATAAACGGAGCCCAATAATAAGGATTGCTGTACTGTCCTTGAGCGATCATATTCAGTTTAGCCTGGCGGAGTGCCAGGGAGTAGTTATTGCTACTACTTGTTTGCTGTAATAATTGCGTATAAAAATCTACCATCAGCAGGGAAGTAGATTTGTCGCTTACGCTCCAAAGCGAAACGATCAAATTGCTGGCGCCTGCGTATAGCAATGCCCTGGTGAGGCCTATGATACCTTCTCCTTTTTGGATCTTGCCCAATCCTGTCTGGCAGGCGGAGAGCGTAACGAGGTCGGCTTTTAATTTTAAATTATAAATTTCTCCCGAGTACAAATTACCATCTTCTTTTTTGGTGCTGTCTGGTGTAAGATAAATCTCTGAAAGCTCGGGCTTCTGCTCGTCTACAATACCGTGGGTAGCAAAGTGAAGATATTTATAATTATTCAACGCATCGGATTTGATCACACTTTCATGTACAGCGCTGCCGGTATAACTTTTCACCGGAATGCCTTTCGAACTAAAAAGAGTACTGATCGTAGCCACCTCGTCCTTCGTGGAAGGTAGAGGGCTTAGTCCTTTTCCTTTAAAGCCTTTGAAGTCGATCGGCGCGCAGAGGAAGATGGCGTTGTTGGGTTGCGCTATTTTGGTTGCTGCCTGTTCGTATAGATTTGCAGAGTAGCTATAGGCGACGGCACATTTTTTTATCAGAAATGGATACGTTGTATAGTTTTCTTTCTTCGTATCTACGCGCGAAGAAAGAAAAGACTCAAAGGGAACAGTACCTAATTTTCCATCCGGGATCACGACCAGTTTATGGATAGAAGAATGAAGTGAAAAAGGCAGAAGCTGTTTGTACAATTGATACGCGATCATAGCGAAATCTTCTTTGGCTTCAAAGCGGATCGCGTTACGATAGCCTACCAGCAGCTTGTTCAACTGATCGTTTTCGGCCACATCATATACGTGGAATTTTTTCGCGGAGACATAAAACACATATACGCGTTTGTTTTCATCGGCAATAAAATAACTTACCAACGCTGTTTCTTTGTCCAATACTTTCTGGAGCGAAGCAATGCTGGTCGTTTTAACGTTATACTTCAGATCATAATATTCCGGAAATTGTTTTTCCATTTGTAGTATAAAATTTTCGTATTCCCTGTTGAGCGCAAATAATTGATCGCGGAAATATTGTTCCTTGCCTGCATCTTCTTTAGCGGCCAGTTTTTGTTCGTAAAAAGAAATAGTAGCCTTGATGGATTTTTCTTTTTCCAAAAGCGAATCCGGAATGTTGGCGAAATGTTTGGCTTCCGCGTCGGATATGGCTTCCAGGAGTACGGCAGTTTTACTTTTTTCAGCAAAATAAAAAGCCTTTTCGTTGTAAAATTGTTTGTTTGCCGAACCGTCGCGCAGTGTGATGCATACACGGATCGCATTTTCGTATACTTCTGCTGCCAGTTTGCCTAAAGCGATCTTATCGTTTTTATTGGTCTGCACTTTTCTGATCTTTTCGATCAGGGTATCGCAGGAGTAGAAAGTATTTACTGCTAATCGAAGCTCAGCGGGTTTCAATGTTTTGGTAGTATAAAGTATTTCCAGGGTGCGGGCCTTCATCAGCAGAGAATGCAGGAGAATATTGGCGTTGTAATAGTTTTTGATGGGTGGGTTTTGCTTATAATTTGTTTCGTTGAAATCGGGAACGTTGGCACAGACCGCTTTTTGATAATTTTCTAAGGCGGTAGTGTATTTATTTTCAACCAGGTAAAGGTTTCCAATCTGGTTGTAGGTGCCTGCTATTTCAGGATGTTTTTCTCCATAATTTTCGCGGTAGATTTCCAGCGCTTTTTCTTGTAGTTCCAGTGCTTTCTCAGGCTCGCCGCGGTCGGCGTATACTTCGGCTACATTGCTGTACACAAAGGCTGTATTAGGGTGACGGCTTTTGTGCATTGCTTCCCATACATTGAGTACCTTTTGAAAATTGGCAAGCGCTTCGTTGTATTTTTTCTGCTTGCGCTGGATGACGGCAATATTATTATAAGCAATGGCTACGTTCGGATGTTCCTGCCCGTAGGCTTTTTCATAGATCTGCAATGATTTGGTATAATATTCTTGTGCTTTTTCCGGATTCTCTGAAGCGTATATCAATCCAAGATTGTTATACGCTGCTGCTACTTCAGGATGATCTTCTCCGTATAGTTCCAGCCGGAGGCTGAGTGATTTTTGCAGGTGTTCCAGTGCAAGCTCGTTGTTGCCCGCGTTCCAGTAGGCAAGTCCAAGATTATTATAGCAAGAAGCGAGCGCTGGAATGTCCTGCATTTTTTGAGAAGAAAAAATGGTGATCGCTTTTTTGAAGTTGTCGATCGCTTCGTCGTTTCGGCCTTTGTTGAGGTGTACATATCCCAGTTCGTTGAACAGGATTGCTTCCGATTCAGTACCGGCAAGTTTTTTCTCTGTGATGATCAGCAGATCATGGTTGAGCAACAAAGAAGCGTCTTCATACTTGCCTTGACGGGCAAGCAAAGCAGCGATCCTGGCCCGGCTGGTAAAATAATATTTCCATAAGGAATATTTTTTATAAACGGTTCCCGCTCTTGTAAAACCATCGATTGCTTCCGTGTAGGAGGCAGCTTTAAACAAAGAGTCTGCCTGGCGAAAAACAGCGCCGGCTTGGGTAGTATCTTTTCTAAGCTGCGCAAACCCTGTGAACGGAAGCAGCAACAGCAGTAAGAAAATTAAAAACTGGGGGGGTGTTTTTTTCATACGAGTTAAAATCTGAATTCGTATCCAATAGTATTGACAAACTCTCTGGAAAGTCCATCGAGCGAAAGCTCATGTAGTTCAGGGCGGCGATAGCGTTGGGAAAGCCTATAGCCAAACATGATCTTTATACCTGATCGTACCGAAAAATTATAGCCAAAGCCTGCAATTCCACTTAGCGCAAGGCCAGTTGTACCGGGCTGTTTTACTCTCTTGCCGGTTTTGTCGGTATACTCATCTTCCGTGAGCCGGTATATTCCGAGCAATCCGAGTTGTGCGTTTAGTCTTGCAAGCCTGAAGTTGCGCTCTACACGGAGCATGACATCGTTTCCTCTTTTTAAATTTTTACATAAGGGATAAACCAATGCAATCGAAGAATCGGCTGATCCGCTTTTTCTCCATGGGCCCCAAAGGAATTGATTGCCATTGGAGTTCAGGGGCATCTGGTAACCTGTAGCGATTAACCAACGTTTGGTAAGAAAAGAAAGTCCGGCAATGAAATCGTAGGTGCCGAGACTTGTCTGGTAATAGTTGGGAAGCGGAAGTTCATGTCCGTTTCTGCTTGTACTTTTATCGCCCGGATTGGTCGGGAGTTTGGTGCCGAGTGTAAAATTGAGTTGGTATTTTTCTTTTGCAATAAGATTGCGCGTAGCGCTGAGAGAAATATCGCCCAGTCCGCTGGTGTTGGCAAGTCTTCCGTAGATTCGCATATATGGCACTTTTATCTGCACCGTATATTTGGAAGATAGCCCAATATTGATGTCGGAAGTATATGCTGTGATCACATCGCCAATGGAATTGACGCCGATGTACTGGCTGACTTCGATGGAGCGCAACTTGAGATTGATCTTGCGGCTAAATGGTTGGTTAGGTTTCATTGCACCCATTGTACAAAAACCGGCATCGCTACAACCTTGCGCGAATAAGGGAGACAAGGGCAAGAGAAAGAAGAATAGTAAGAGGAAGAAACCTGGTAGTTGTTTATTCATCAGTGTACTATGGTTTATATGGTTAAATAAACGACGTCATTGCGAGGAATGACACCGTAGGTGGAATGACGAAGCAATGACGGTGGATTTTCTTTAATCCCGTTTATACACTTCCACCGAATTATTCCGAAATAAATAAAGTCTCGACTTTGTATAAAGCACGAAAGCAAAATTTCCTATAGAGGGTAATGGCTCTGTGCGTTCGGTATAAGTGTATATATTAATGAAGCGAATATTATCGCCTTCCTGAAAATAAATTTCGTCGTTGTAAAAACCAATAGAGGGAAGTCCTTTGATGGGAATTTTTGTTTTGTAAAGTCCCAAATTGTCAAATATTAAAATACCGGAATTTTTATCGTTGATAAAAAGGAGGTTTTGATATTCTCTCATATAATTCATATCATACAAAGTAGGATCGAGCAGTAGGTCGAGAGGTGTGTAGAGATCTACTTTGTTAAACGTCATGTTATATTTTTTCAGGCTGAAATCTTGTTCGTCTACGATCCACATATTGTTGTCGTAGGAAAAAGTAGCCAGTCTTGCGAAGCCGATTGCATTTCCGTCGAGCGGCATATTCGGTGCGGGTGCGAGGAAACGATCGAGCAGTACGTATTCCTGGAAGGAGCGGTAGAACACAAAGATGTTTACATTTCGCCAGGCTTCCAGCAAAGTGATGTCTGCTTTTTTAGGAGTAGAAAAAGTGACCTGTAAAACGCCAAGGGAATCGTACTTGAAAATATTTCCTTCTTCGTCGGCAATATAAAACATTCCATACCGGTCGATCGACACGGTTTCTACTGGAGAAGAAAGAGGAACCGTTTTGATTTTTTGCCAACCTGCATTGTTGTTTTGCGCAGAGAGCGACAAAGAACAGCATAGTAATATAACAAGGCAGTATGGTATTTTAATATTCACAGGCACAAGTTGTGGGTGATTTAATTCAAATATAAGATAATCAGTATAATTAATATCAATTATTGCACCAGTTTACAACTAAAAAGTTATGATTTATTAGGTATTAAATTTTATTTTTGAAACATTAGTAAATCGAATAAGGTATAATAATAAAATAACGTAATAAGGAGAAAACTAGTGCGAAAGCTTCTCTATATAGTATTCATCATCCTAGTACCGTTTTGTGCCACTCAGGCCAGTGATATTATACGTTTGGACGACTCCGAGGAAAGTTATACGCTTTTAGGGAGCGATATCGATATATTTGAAGATACTTCCAGGACTTATACATTGGCGCAGGTGAGCGCTCCTTCCTTTTCATTGTTTAAGGTGAATAGGGAAAAATATGCCTTTAACAGAAATCCTGAGGCGGCTTATTGGATCCGTTTTTCTGTAAAAAATAATTGCCGCTTTGATAAAAATTTTATGATGGAGACTTATTCTCCTCATACCAATCTCATCCAGTTTTTTGTTCCAGATCCCAAAGGCGGTTATCGGATGAAAGAAGCGGGAGAAAATTTCACCTTCGATCAGCGCGAGCATATCAATAAAAATATTGTATTCGATCTTCCTGTGAGCGATTCTACGAAAGTGCTTACGTATTATGTGCGTATCGTTTCCAAAAACTACAGCGGCTTCGATTTCCGGATCAAGTCGGTAAATTATTTTATGTATTACTCTACCAATGAGTATTACTTCCTCGGACTTTATTACGGGATCTTATTGATCATGGCAGTCTACAACCTGTTGATCTATATTTCCGTGAGGGAAAATGTTTACCTCTTCTACGTCTTCTATGTAGTTACAGGAATTCTAAATACTATGACCGACGATGGGTTGGGTTTCCAATACATCTGGGCAGAATATCCGCAGTGGATCCGCTTTATAGGAATTTACCTCGCACCTTCCTTGCTCATGATCACATTTGTGATGTATACGATCGTGTTCCTGGAGTTGAATATGAATTTTCCTAAACTGCGAAATCTATTGCTGGCTGCCACAGGCGTTTATTTTTTCTATTACCTGCTCGTGATCCTGATCGCGCCTGATTTTATTCATTTCAAAATTGTATACATCATTCCTTTCCTGCTTTGCTATGCCGTAGCAATCTATACTTTCCGCAAAGGATACAAGCCTGCGCGGTTCTTCATCGTAGCGTATACCTTTGTATTGATTAGCATCATCATCATCCAGCTGCGCGCGATGCAGATGATCCCTGGGAATTTGTTTACCGTGTATAGTCTCAACTACGGACTGGTTTTCGAGATCGTAATTCTTTCCTTTGCACTTGCCGATAGAATAAGGATCATCAAGCGCGCCAATGAAGAAGCGCAAAAAGAGATCATCGAACGACTGGAAGAAAATAAAGCTTTACAGGAAAAAGTAAACCGTGAGCTCGAACACAAAGTAGCGGAGCGTACGCAAGAACTGAAATCCAAAAACGGCGAGCTCGAAGAAGCCAACAGCAAACTAAAAGTGCTGAATGAAAAAGTAAACGAGATGAATGCCAAACTCGATTACGATAACTGGCATCTTAAAAAAGATTTGAAAGAAGACCTCAAGGCAAGGATCATCGATTCGGAGGTGCCGTATGAGCAGTTCAATAATGTATTCCCGGATGAGGCTACTTGTTTCCGTTATTTGGAGGAATTAAAATGGGGGAAAGGATATAAATGTCGCAAATGCGGAAATCCCAAGTATACCAAGGGCTCCAAGCTGTTTACAAGGAAATGCACCAAGTGTGGGAATGTGGAATCCGTAACAGCCTACACACTTTTCCACGGCGTACGTTTCCCGATCAACAAAGCATTCTACATGACCTACATCGTCCACCGCCGCGGAAATAAGATCACACTCGATGAGCTTTCTGAATTGCTGGATCTCCGCCGCAATACTTGCTGGAGCTTCAAGAAAAAAGTGATGGAGAATATCGACAGCTATAAGAAAAAATCTAAAGACGGGCATTTGGATACATGGGAAGAGATCATTCTGTAAAAAATGTCTGAATCTTAATTTTTGGAATTACCCTCTTAATTATTAATACTTATTTGAGATACCAGATGCCGGATGCCAGATACCGGATAAATGCGAAAGTAATTTAATGACATTGTTTTTTAGCTTATTTGTAAAACAGAGTTGTTTTTATCTAAACTATCTGGTATCCGGTATCTTGCATCCGGGGACTCTGCGCGGACGGAAGCGGACGAGTTATAACGAATGTTGCTGGCGGGGACGCCAGCAACAGAGCAAATCTTCAAATCAAAATCAAGTAAATCTTCTAATCCCGTAAATCAAGGTTCAGACAACCTCGCGAAAATCATAAATTCTTTCCGGTGTCACACAAAGATCAAGAGGAATATCAAAAGACTCTGGAGATAATCTTGCTATGGCTGGTTCGAAAGACAATCCGACCTTTATACAATTGGGTCGGCAAGTGGCGAGAAAACGATCATAAAATCCGCCTCCGTAACCGATCCTGTTGCCTTGTTCGTCAAAGGCAAGAAGTGGTACCAGTACCATGTCCAACTGTGTGGCGCGGATCTCTTCGCCGGAAACGGGTTCCGGGATGCCGTAGCTGTTTTCCTGCAATTGCATTTCCTTAGTAAAAAGAAAATGTTTCATTTCATTATTCTCAAAATCAGATTTCGAAAGCACCAGGCGAATGTGCGGATAGTCTTCTGTAAGCTTATGAAAAATGATAAAGGTATCAATCTCCTTTTTTTTCCGGATGGGAAGATAGAGGTGTAAATATGTAACAGAGGAAAGTTTTAGTTTGGGTTCACTGAAAAAAAGCGAAGCGATGCGATTGCTTTTTTCAACACATTCTTCTTCCGAATATGTTTGCCTTTGCGCAAGCGCTGCTTTTCTCAGTTCGTTTTTATTCATTCGCTTAGCAGGTAGAAAGAATAATGAAATGGATCAAAAGTGTTTTTTATGTTGGCAAGAAATGCTTCGTTGTTGAGGTGAAAACTTAGAAAATTATCCGAGCGCTCTTGCAGTCCTCCGCCTGGGAATAATTTTTCTTTCAGGTTCATCAGTTGTGTAAGTACCGTTTCGTTTTTACGCTCCTCTGCTTTTTTCAGACGCTTTTCCAAGTCTTCTAAGATCTTCAACGATTTCTGAAGCTCACCAAGCACGGCGGCTTCCATGGTCTTGTCAATGGCGCCTGCTTTTTCTTTTATGCTTTCAAAAAGAGTTTTCAGAACATCGCGCTCCTGTTCTAATTTAAATTCGGCTTCCGTAATTTTTAGCAAATAATTATTTTTCAATTGATCCGCCGGAACGAAAAGGTCGCTGAGGTCCAGGGAAAGTTTGGAAAGTTTTTGTTGATTTGCCTTGTTGAGCCAGAGTGCAAAATTTCTCGGCATCAGGATCGGAAAGGGAACTTTGAAATGGTCGAATACCGCTTTCAGCTGTAGCCAGTACACTACTTCAGCAGGCCCGCCCAAGTAGGCGAGGTTGGGTAGGATACATTCCTGGTATAGCGGACGTAGCACTACGTTGGGGCTGAATTTTTCGGGTTCGTTTTCTGCTTTTTCAAGAAATTCTTTTTCGGAAAAAACAAGATTGGTATTGTTGATCTTATAATGATCGCCTTCTTTTAAAATTCTTTCGCGGAGTCCATTTTCAAGATAAAATAAATTGATCGCGCGCGCATGCACCTGTGCTTCGTAGCCTGCGGCTTCCAGGGCGGCAGAAGTTTTTTCTACTAGTGCGTGAGAAGAATGTTTGGTAAGCTCATCGCGTACTACAAAGGAAAATTCTTTCTTTAGCGATTTGTCGTCGGCGTCGAGGATTACTAATCCATCTTTGCCGAAAAGTTCGTTTACGAAATAGCGCGTGGCATCGGCAAGTGTTTTATTTTCTCTATAGGCTTTTTCAAAAAGAGGTATCCGCTCCGGCAAGGCGTCTAAGATTTCGCAAATACCTTCGGGATTAAATCTTCCTACAGCGCCTTTTTGTTCTGTTTCCCATTTCCATGTTTTTCCAAAAAGATTAAAATGATTGATCTCTTCAAAATCATGGTCTTCGCTGGCCATCCAGAATACAGGAACAATATGATGCGAAGGATCTTTTTGATTTAAGATCTTCGCAGTATTAATAGTGGTAATAATTTTATAAATGAAATAAAGCGGCCCGCCAAAAATATTCAACTGGTGCCCTGTTGTAACAGTATAAGTATTCGGCTTCAGTAAGGAAGCGATGTTGGCGGAAACTTCTTTGGTGATGGAAAGATCTTTATACTGATGAGAGAGTGCATTGACAAGCGTTTGTCTTTTTTCTTCGGTAAATAATTTGACGCTGATCTGTGCCGCAAAATTTTCTGCTTCCGGAGTATTTCCGTAAAAAGAAGAGAGCTTAGGATTGCCGGAAATATAGTCCAGGAAAGTTTTTGAGAAGAAGGAAAGCTCTTGTAACGGAACAGTTCGGACGCTTGAGGTTGCTTGCATTTTTGTTTGGATTTGTACCCAGGAAAATTGCCTGAGCAAACATAACAAATTTTTAAAAGTTAAGTTCGGAAATATATTAAGAACTTCTTTTACTTGTATTGCTCAGAGTTCCCTGATGGCCAGATTCTCTCCATACTCGCGCTCACACTCCCTACTGTATTATTCTACAGGTTTCGGCGTATCCGTTGTAGTATTTGTCGGTTCCTCTGCAAGCGGATCTGGTTCTTCCATCAGAGTAGTATCGCGTACGGGTTCTGGTCTGTATGGACAATTGATATTAATGGAAAGTTTTTTAGGACGCTTGAAATATCCTTTCGTAATACCAAGCGAAGTATCGGCGTATACTTTTTCCATATACAATCCGAAGATCGGCAACGCCACGCGCGCGCCTTCGCCCAATTGCGAAGTACGGAAGTGTACGCTTCGGTCTTCTGCACCCACCCATACGCCGGCTACGTGATTTTTCGTCACGCCCATAAACCATCCGTCGGAGTGGTTGGAGGTGGTTCCTGTTTTCCCACCTACTTCATTCCCTCTGAAAATATCGTATTGGAATAATGCCTGTGAAGTACCACCTCTTTCTTCTGTACCGCCTTTCAACATGTGTACCATTACGAAAGCAAGTTCTTCGCTAAGGGCGTCTTTCGTTTTTGGCAAAAACTCATGTAGCACATTCCCATTGCGGTCTTCAATTCTTGAAACGAAATATGGTTCTACCCACACACCGCTGTTTACAAAGGCAGAGTATGCGCCTGTCATCTCATACACGCACACATCACTGGAGCCGAGGGCTAGAGAAGGCACAGGTTTGAGATAACTGGTAATGCCAAGTCTTCTCGCATATTTGATCACTTCTTCCGGACCTACAAGTTTCATCAGGTGTGCAGTTACGGAGTTGATGGAACGGCCCATGGCTCTGCGTAAGGTGAGTGAATCGCCGGTGAATACCCAGTCGGCATTTTTCGGAGACCATACAATGTCTTTTCCGTTTTCTTTGTATTTAAATGTGATCGGCACGTCTGGCAATAAGTAGCAAGGAGAATAGCCGTTGGCAATGGCAGCCGTGTAAACAAAAGGTTTGAATGCAGAGCCCGGCTGTCGCTTGCCTTGCTTCACGTGATCGTATTTAAAATATTTATAATTCACGCCACCCACCCAGGCTTTGATCTCTCCAGTGAAAGGATCCATCGACATGAAACCTGTATGTAAAAAATGTTTGTAATAGCTAAGTGAATCCATCGAGCTGAATGTGGTGTCTTTCTCACCTCCCCAGGTGAAGACTTTCATTCTACGTTTTGTATTCAGATATATTTTAATGGAATCGCTTTTCTCGCCGTATTTAGTCAGGAGCCACTTATAGGTTGGCGTTTTTTTGATCGCGTCTTCGAGGAAGTTTGGGATTTCTTCTTTGTTTTCATAACGCCATGGGTTTTTCCCTTTCCAGTGCTCAAAAAAACTTTTCTGAAGTTTTTTCATATGCTCTGCCGCTGCTTCCTCTGCATAGCGCTGCATGCGTGAATCAATGGTAGTATAGATCTTCAAACCATCGGCATATAGGTTCTTGTTATTTTTTTTGCACCAGTCGAGCAAAAATTTATTCAGCTCACCACGGAAATAGGTAGCGTAGCCATCGTTGTGGTCTTCGGTTCTATAGTTCAGTCCTAATGGAAGTGTTTTGTATTTTTCAGCATCTGCTTCAGAAAGCTCGTGGTTTTCTACCAACAACTCAAATACTACATTTCTCCTGTTCAACGAATTTTCCGGATTAGAGCGCGGACTATACAACGTAGGCGCTTTCAGCAAACCCACCAATACTGCGGCCTGCGGCACGGTGAGACTATCAGTGCTTGTACCGAAGAAAGTACGGGCGGCAGTTTTAATTCCGAATGAATTGCTTCCAAAATCTACTGTGTTCAAATACATTGTGATGATCTCAGTCTTGGTATAGCGCCGCTCCAGCTCTACCGAGAGCATCCACTCCTTGGTTTTTGCGATCAGTACATTGATGATGGGAATATAGCCCAGCAGTCCTTTGTCGGTACGTGTTTTGAAAAGGTTTTTGGCAAGCTGCTGCGTGATCGTACTGGAGCCACGTTTGTCGCCTTTCAGTGTGTAATAAAAAATAGCAACGAATGCTTTCAGGTCAATGCCGGAGTGTTTGTAGAAACGCGTGTCTTCTGTGGCGATCAGGGCTTTTACTACGTTGGGAGAAATTTCTTCGTACGCTACAGGGCTCCTGTTTTCGCGGTAATATTTTCCGAGCAATACACCGTCGGAAGAATAGATCTCAGAAGCCTGGTCGCTGGTAGGATTTTCTAAGTTTTCATAATCGGGAAAACCGCCAAACAGAAACGTAAGGTTGAAACGGATCAAGACGGTCATCAGAAACAAATTGTATAATACAAATGCAAATACGATCCAGCAGATCAAGATTATTTTGCCTTGTTTTTGTTTGTTCAGGTTTTCAAGAATATTTTTTACGCTCACAATAACAGTCTTCAATGATTTCAAAAAGTTAGCAAAAATCAATAAAAAATGAGGATTTTACAAGAAAAACACTATCCATTTAGAGGAATTCGGGTTTGCCGCAAAATGGCTAAACTGCTAGCAGTGAGAGGATGCCAGATACCGGATACCAGATACCGGATAATAATGAGTGAGTATTCGATAAGAACCGTTTAGTTTTTGGTCATAATAAAGGCAGCATATTCTAACACAAAGACATGAAGGCACAAAGATTCTTCGTGTCTTTGTGCCTTCGTGTTTAATTTTTAATGCCTGTATCTAATAAAGCGAATTCGAAAAACATTTCTCATTCAGATACCTGACTTTGAAACCACCGTTTGGATTGGCATAATCCATTTCGTATATGAGACCGCTGTCGTTGGTAGGATGGCAGTAGAAAAATTTTGGCGCATTGATCTTTTGTTGTTCTACAATATATTCATACGTGGAAACGTAATTTGCTTTGCAATCCTGACCTTTGTAAATAATTTGAGTAGTATCGCTCTTTAATCTTTGTAGCGTGTTATAAGCTATGTCGGGAGAAATTTCATGTAAATCTAAAACCGGCAGAAGAATTTTTTCAGAAATAAATTGATGTTGTTGAAACCAGTTGAACGTATTCTTCCCGTTCAATTTTAAAACTTCTTGTAAAAAACGATCCAGTTGATTGGTATCTGTTTGTAATATTTTTTCTTCTTCCAACAATCTATTATCGATCAAAGGAAATATGCGAAGGGAAGATTCATTTTTTAAAACGCCAAACAAATAATGACGGTTGCCTTGGTCTTCCAGGCGGTAAAGGCTTATGCCGAATTTTCGATAGCGGACTTCTTTCATGAAAAAATCTGAAATAGAAGAATCGCCGGGCGAAAGATTGTAGGCTTTGCGCACAGAGTCTACCATGAAGATCTCGCGTTCGTAAAGACTGAAAGGACTGGTTTTAGAATTGCAACGGGAAAATAGTAAAGTGGAAAATACAGTCAACGTAAGGACGGTGAAATTGACGGAAAATACTCTCATGAAATCTTGTTATAAAATTTTAAATTCTGTTCTTCTGTTGTTCTGTCTGCCCGCTTCAGAATCATTGGTATCAATTGGCTGGCTGCTTCCATAGCCTTTGGCCACCAGCCTTGTTTTGGCTATGCCATTGCTGATGAGGAAATTCATCACGCTGTTGGCACGTGTTTCAGAGAGCGTTTGATTTATTTTTGCATCGCCTATATTGTCAGTATGCCCTGAAATTTCGATGCGAATAGTTGGGTTTTCAGTCAGAAGTTTTACAAGTCTTAAAAGCTCTGAAGTAGACTCCGACCGAAGATCGGATTTTCCTGTATCGAAAAAAATATTTTTTAAAACCACTTTTGCACCTTGCTTGGCTTCCACCAGTTTGATCTCTTTTTTGATCTCCTTGTAGCCCTGTGTACAAGGAAGGTTTACGTTTTCCGAATGGAATAAATGTCCTTTCTTCTCGATGGCAATTCCATAATTTTTCCCACAAGGGATCGCTACCAAATATTTGCCATCTTCTGCATTGGATTTCGCCTTGCTTACTACTTCCTTCGTCGTGTTGTCGGTGATAGTGATGTCGGCTTCTATGGCCTGATTGGTGGTGGCATCTTTTACTACACCGGTGAGTAATTCCAGTTCAGGTTCTTTTTCTGGTACAGGCATACGGATGGAATAAATATCCTGTTTGCCTAAACCACCTTCTTTGTCGGAAGAGTAGAAGCCCACTTTTCCATCGGCTGCCAATACAAAATAGATCTCATCACCTGGCGTATTGATTGGGTATCCCAGGTTTTCCGGAATACTCCAGCCGGTGCCGGTTTTGGTACATTTAAAAATATCATAGCCACCCATGCTGCTGTGGCCTTTAGAACTGAAGTACAAAGTTTTTCCATCAGGGTGAATAAAAGGAGAATCTTCGTCAAACTCTGTGTTAATCGATTCCAGTTTGCGTGGCTTCGACCAGATATTGTTGCTGGTGCGGTTGCATACATAGATGTCGCGGTTGCCCGCGGAGGTGGCGGCGTATACAAAGTACAAGGTTTTTCCATCGGGAGAGAGAGAAGCAGTACTTTCAAAACCAATCGTATTAAACGGAAGCGGCTCGGGCTTGCTCCAGTTCTTTCCTTTGAGCTCACTCATGTAAATATCGCCGCCGTTGGTGCCTTTGTATACAAACATGGTTTGTCCATCTTCTGAAATCCCCACGCAGGCATCGTGTCCGTCGGTATTGAGTGAAGAAACATTCTGCGGTGTATCCCAGGCGCCGCCTTTGTTGTAGCACATGTAAATGTCTTCGTAGAGCAATCCATCTTCTGCTTTCTTTCCTCCGGTAGAGCCGGGCCGGCGCGAAGTAAAGAACAGTTTAGAACGGTCGGCGGTGATGTAGGGCAGGTATTCGTTGTGCTCAGTATTTACAAGTGGTCCGGCGTTGGTTACTTTGGCATCTACCGGATTGGCTTTGTATTTTTTTCCATACTCACATTCTTTGATCAGCTTGGAAGTAAGCTTACGGTTAGCGCCGCCTATGTCGGATTTTTGATAGTATTCGATGGCTTTGTCAAATTGCATGTCCAGTTGCAGTGCTCCAGCCAGTACGAAGTATATTTCGCTCGTTGGTTTCGGAGTCAGTTTCATAGCATTGTTGGCATGCTCGAGGGCTTTGGAAGGCCTGGAAAGCTCGAGGTAACATTTGGCAAGTTGTAAGTTGCTGTAAGGATTGTCCTTCTTTATTTCGTATGCATCTTCATAAGCATCTTTAGCGGCGTAAAGATTGCCGGCGTTGAAAAAATTATCTCCCTTCTTTACCGCTTTTTCATCCTGTGCAAAGGAATGAGAAAAGGAAATAATCAAAAGGAAAAAAAGACAAATAGGTTTTCTCATCTTAGGTATAGTTAAAATAGCACTATAACGAAAGATAATAGTTTCGAAGCTGAATTGAAAGCTATGCAGGAATAAATGGACAGGATTGTATGTGCCAATTCAAGAATTAGTGCAAATTACACGAGGTTTGTGTCACACCATAACTACCAGCGGTAGGGCCAACATTTTTATTGTTACACCAAGTTTCTGCATTTTTTTCTGTCATTGGGTTTGCACTAGTTTCTGTATTTGTCTGTACAGTACTATTACCACTTGAATCATAACTAGTAGTGGTGCATGTACAATCGTATTGTTTACGGCAAGAAAAAGTCAGCACAACAAGTGCTGACAGAAGAATGAGTTGGATTGATTTTTTCATAGTCAAAAAAGCTCAGTTAAAATGATTAGTCTTTTTATTTCACTAACTTCTCAATTGCCAAATGAACGCGTTCAAAATAAAATTGGTTCAGCGTTTTATTCATTGCCTCACGGATCTCTTTATTCATAAGGTTTCCAATACTCCCCTGATGGGTGTGATGGATAGTATTGGGCGCGGTGAATTTTCCCTCTTCGATCAATTGCCCTACTTTTTTATAAGCATCGCGGAACGGGATACCGTCCAGTACCATGTTGTTTACCACTTCTACGCTGAACAGGTATAGATATTTAGGATCTTTTAAAATATCTTCTTTGATGCGAATATTTTTCAAAGCATATACGGCAATATTGATACAGTCGTTGATCTCGTTGAATGCTGGAATAAAACTTTCCTTGATGATCTGTAAATCGCGGTGGTAGCCGGATGGCAGGTTGGTGGTCATGAGTGAGATCTCATTGGCCAGCGCCTGGATCTTGTTGCACTTTGCGCGTGTAAGTTCAAATACATCCGGGTTTTTCTTGTGTGGCATGATAGAAGAACCGGTAGTCAGTTCGTCGGGGAAAGAAATGAAACCGAAATTTTGATTGATGTATAAACAAATATCCATCGACATTTTCGCGATCGTACCAGAAAGCGAAGAAAGCGCGGCGGCCACGTTTTTCTCTGTCTTGCCACGTCCCATCTGGGCATAAACCACGTTATAGTTCATGCGGTCAAAGCCCAATAGCTCGGTGGTCATCTGACGGTTGAGCGGAAACGAAGAGCCATACCCGGCTGCAGAGCCAAGTGGATTTTTATTTGCGATCTTATAAGCCGCCAACATCATTTCCATATCATCGGCCAGGCTTTCCGCGTAAGCGCCAAACCAAAGTCCGAAAGAAGAAGGCATGGCAATTTGCAAATGTGTATAGCCGGGAAGCAGATGATCTTTATATTGTTCGGAAAGACTAATTAGCAGATCGAACAGTTCTTTTGCATTGAGCACAGTTTGTTCGATCGCGTGGCGAGTGTAGAGTTTGAGATCGAGCAGCACCTGGTCGTTGCGTGAGCGGCCGCTGTGGATCTTTTTACCGGTATCGCCCAGGCGACGGGTGAGCAACAGCTCTACCTGAGAGTGAACATCTTCTACTCCGTCTTCAATGGTAAATTTTCCGGCTTTTATTTCGGCATAAATATTTTTCAGTTCTTTCTGCAAAGCAGGCAGTTCTTCTTTCGGGATCAGGCCAATACTTTCCAGCATCTGCGTATGCGCCAGGGAGCCCAGCACATCAAACTCTGCGAGGTACAGATCCATTTCCCGGTCACGCCCTACAGTGAAGCGCTCTATTTCTTTGTTTACGTCTTTGTCTTTTTGCCACAACTTCATATTGATTGTCTGAACCTTGATTTTCAGGATTAGGAGATTTACTTGATTTTTATTTCTTGATTATATTAAAAGATCTTATTGTTATATAGTCTTTTGAATTCTAAACTTTTGCTTCCAAAATTAATTAATAATCCTGTCTTTACTTTAAATGCTTCCAGATAGTTTTTAGCTTGTGCCAAATGTACTTCTTGTATGGAAGTCAATGCTTTTAACTCTACTGTAATTTCATCGTTGATATAAAAATCTACTCGCCTAGAGCCTATTTCTATATTATCATAAAAGACTTTCATTTCTACTTCTCTTTGAAAAGAGATTATGTTCTTTTCAAGCTCTATCGCAAGAGCTCTTTGATAAATTACTTCCTGAAATCCGTTTCCAAGAGTAGAATGCACTTTCATAGCGCAGCCGATCACGGCATGAGTCAATGTTTCAATAGCCTGCATATTCAATTAAATAAATACAAAAAATCAGGTACTAGTTTTATATTTTTTAATTACCTGTAAGATTTTAAATCTTACAGGTAAAAGTTATTGCAATTTTTAAATCAAGAAAATAGAAATCAAGTAAATCTCCTAATCCTGAAAATCAAGGTTCAGACAAGTTCCTCCAGTATCTTAATATACTTCTCAATCCCTTCTTCCACTTCAATAAGGTAGATAAACTCATTTGCGGAGTGAGATCTGGCCGAATTCCCTGGTCCCATTTTTACAGATGGTACTGGTACTAATGCCTGGTCCGAAGTAGTAGGAGAACCATATGGCTTGGCGCCCAACTTCATGGCGGCTTTTACCAGTGGGTGTTCCATGTCAATGAAGGATGGACGGAGACGCACCGATCTTGGATTTACTTCCGACTCGATGTTGTCGTCGATGATCTTCAGGATCTCTTCGTTTTTATACATTTCTGTGATGCGCACGTCGATGGTGAAGTGGCAGCTTTCCGGTACTACATTGTGCTGGTAACCGGCGTTGATGATGGTTACCGACATCTTCATTGGCCCAAGGTGTGGAGATACTTTTTCGAAACGGTGGTTTTTGATCCACTCGATATCTTTGATGGCTTTGTAGATCGCATTGTCGCCTTCTTCGCGGGCTGCGTGGCCTGCTTTACCTTTGGCTACACAGTCGATCACCATAAGGCCTTTTTCTGCTACGGCTATGTCCATGAGCGTAGGCTCGCCTACAATGGCAAAATCTATTTTACCAAGTTCAGGATATACCAGTTCCAATCCGTCGAAACCGGAGATCTCTTCTTCAGCGGTAGCGGCGATGCAGATATTGTAATTCATATCCTTTCGGTTGTAGAAATGGCGGAACGTAGCGATGAGTGATACCAGACATCCGCCAGCATCGTTGGAGCCAAGGCCGTAGAGCTTGGCGTCTTTTATAAATGGATCGTATGGATCGTTGGTATAACCTGGATTTGGCTTTACAGTATCGTGGTGAGAGTTGAGCAGGATGGTAGGCTTGTTTGGATCGTAGTATTTGTTGAAAGACCACACATTGTTTTTAAGCCTGGTAGTTTCCATTCCATGTTTTTGGAAGAAATTGTTGAGGATCTCGGCGGTTTGGTCTTCTTGCTTGCTGAACGATTCGGTGCGGATCAGATCTTTCAGCAGCTGGATGGCGTCTTGTTGGAGTACTTTTAATTCAGTCATAATATTTTTGCTTTGATTCAGTATCGAATTTTTTGAAAGACAAATTCCAAAACCAATAATTTCAACTACCGAAACGAGGTTTGAAATTAAATAAAGTATAGGAATTTGACTAATTAATTATAAATAAAGGGAGATAGGCCAGTAGCCCAAAAGATTAGCAAACCCCGAAGGGAGTGGGGAAAGAGGGGGTAAGGATGATATGTGAAATGCTTGCTAGCATGGGTCAAAAGTAGGACATATTCTTGAAAGATGCAAGTTATAGAATGCGTCTAATCTCTAATCATGGTTTTGCAGAAAAGGAATGCAGGGATGTGCTTGTGAGGTAAGAGAGTCAGGTGGGTGTATCAATTTATAGTTATAATGTAAACAGGTTTAAGGATGAATATTTTTGGGCGTGCCCCGCCATCCGGCGGGTCGGGCTTTCGTTCCAAGTCCTCACTCCGCTGCGCTCCGTTCCGGGCTTTCCACTCAATCCCTCACGCAGTTTTTTACTAATTCCAGAAAGAAGGGTTAAAGTGGGTTAATCCATCAATGAACTTTGATACCGCCCCGAAGTTGATGTATAACCCTCTTACTCCAAAGGAAATCGTTGAGGGAAAACCGGAGACAGCTATACATAAACTTTATAATCACTTAATAAAGAATCTGCATAAGCAATCAAACGGCTTCCGTATTTTTGTAGCGTGTATACAAAGAAAACATTCGCGGTTTTATTTTCCTTTTCTCTTTTTTCCGGTTGCACCTATCATAAGCTGGATCCTTCTCCCAGTTGCGATACGTCCGCGATCTTCTATTCGCAGGATATACAACCTATCCTGGCTAATCATTGCTATAGTTGCCATAGCACTACAGCTGTGGCAGGAGGCGAAGGGTTGGATCTGCAGAATTTTAATTCCTTAAAACAATATCTCACCAACGGCTATCGTGGTGATACGATTTATGGTTCTGAGTTTTATCATATCATTACACAATCGCCAGGTGTAATTCCTATGCCGCCTGCCGGTAAGCTTTCCGATTGTGATATAAGTAAGATAGACCGTTGGCTTAAAAAAGGAGCACCTGAAGATTAGTTTTCTCCGGCAAAGGCTACAAAAGCCTGACACAAGCATCTGCTTGTATCAGACTGCAAAATCAATTTGACATCATTAACGGTTGATCATTAACTTCTCCTGGTAGAGAACTGTGCCGTCTTCATTATTCATTAGTTTTAACAAATAAAGCCCATTGTGAAGCGCTGGATTGATAGTAGAAGAGAGAGTACCCGGTGAATATTTTTTATAAACGCTGTTGCCTTGTATATCCACGATCTCGATGCCAGAGAATTCCATTTTACTTTGAATCGTGATCTCATCCGCTGCGGGATTAGGGAAGAGATTACTGGTGGTTGTAGAAATGTTTTTTACGGCAAGCGTAGTAGAAGCAGCGGTTGTCCAGATCTCAAATCCATTAGTGCCATCGTTTGCCAGGAAGTATAAATAATTATTAGAAACGCTAAAAAACTCAGGACTGGAACCATTGCTGCCAGGTTGTACATCAGTGACCAGGACCGTACCAACAGCAGTGCCATCAGATTTCCACAACTCAGTTCCGTATGTACCGTCGTTGGCTGCGAAATACATCAGATTGTTTAGTTCGATCATTCCATAAGGATAAGAACCGTCGGTTGGATTTATATCGGCAGTCATCAGAGTGCCTGCAGCAGTTCCGTCTGTCTGCCAAAGCTCCGGACCATGTGTGCCGTCGTCGGCTTGAAAATAAAGGAGCCCGTTGTATATGCTGTACTGTGAAGGCCAGGAGCCGTTAGTTCCGGGGTTAATATCTTTGACCATCTTAGTGCCGCTGGTTGTACCGTCGGAGAGCCATAGTTCATTTCCGTTAGTGCCGTCGTCGGCTGAGAAGTAAAGTATACTGTTTACTACGTTTAAATACAGAGGGTGTAGTGCATACTGGCTGGGATTAATATCTTTCAGCAAAGAAGTACCTCCTGCCGTGCCGTCACTGGTCCATATTTCTGAGCCTGTGGTGGTGCCATCGTTGGCTATAAAACAGATAGTGGTTGCATTCAATGCTACAAAAGTCATAGGTGAACCATCAGCACTGGCGTTGATGTCTTTGACCAAACTGGTTCCGCCAGCAGTACCATCGGTTACCCACAACTCACGACCATGCGTACCATCGTTGGCTTGAAAGTAAAACAAGCCGTTGGCTATTGCACCATCCAAAGAAATTAACCCATCAGCCGAACCGTTATTGATATCTTTTATCAGTATTGTGCCGGACGCAGTTCCGTCTGTTTTCCATAGCTCCTGTCCGTTAATACCATCGTTTGCTACGAAAAAGAGTTCATTATCAATTTTTGAATAAGAGGCTGGATAGCCCGCTCCTGAACCTGGCTGGATGTCTTTTACCATTACGGTTCCGCTTTCGGTGCCATCGCTTTTCCATAGTTCTTCGCCGTGTGTACCATCGGTGGCAGTAAAAAACAACGTACCGTTTAAATTGATAAAAGAGGCAGCCACATTGAGTCCGTTTCCAGAAGTGTTGATGTCTTTGACCAGTACGGTGCCTGCTTCGGTACCGTCGGATTTCCAGAGCTCTACGCCGTGTACGCCGTCATCGGCTCTAAAGAACAATGTGCCGTTTACGTCGGTGAGGTAAGCAATGCTTCCCAGATTGGTGAGCGAAACATCGGGATCGATTGCTTTCAAAAGAGAAGCCTGCTGGGCAATACCAGTCGAATGAAACAAAATTGTAACAGCAATGAATGACAATACGCTGTTGAAGGAACGAGGTAGTTTCATGATTGTGCGTTATAGATTTAGTTGAAAAGAGATTTACAAAAATAACAAAAAAATGCTAATGATAAATATTGGGGGCTTTGTAGAGTTTGATGGAGTTTTTCTCCAAAATTTTATTCGTCAGCACGCAGATAATAATGATAGGTGTATAAGAAAAATTTGTATTGAATGGATCTATTGTAGATGCATAGAAAATTAGAATCCAGTTAGCAAGTGTAAACAGATTTTCCTGTGAATAGTGAAAATAAATCTATTCAGGAAAAGTCAAAATGTTTTTCTTTATGAAAAATTTGTAGCCGTTGTTGGAGAAAAACTCCCAAAGCATGATGACTATAGGATTGTATAAACCACAAACAAATTGTGTGAAACCACATTACTTTTAAAACGCTTCATCAATCTATGATCCTGGCTTCACACCATAGGCATATAAAGCATATCTGTTAATCAATTGCATAAGTATTTTCCGAATAAATAAATACGTATTAATTGTGGCGATTAAATTTTTCATAGTTAGTCAGCATTTCTATTTTTGATTTTTTGCAAACAATAAGAAAATGAAATGCAACATCTTACTTATTGATGATAATACGGACGACCAACTATTATTTAAAAGAATACTTTTTAAATCCGAAGTAGATGCGAAGCTCGTTGCTTTGACGGAAGCAAGTCAAGGTCTGGAGATGCTGAAGCAATCTACTTTTGATTGTATTTTTTTGGATTACAATCTTCCGCAAATGAATGGAATAGATTTTCTCAAAGAATTGAAAAAATGCGAGCTCCAGGTGCCGGTGATCATGCTCACAGGACAAGAAGATGAGAAGATCATTATAAAATTAATGCAGGAGGGAGCTATAGATTATATTTCTAAAAACCAACTCAACGAAGATCTCTTGCGCATCAGTATTCAGAATGCGCGTACGGTATTTGAACTGCGCATGCAAAAACTTCAGGCAGAAGAAGCGCTAAGGATCAGCGAAGCCCGGCTTGCAGAGGCGCAGACGATTGCGCTGGTGGGCAATTGGGAATATGATTTCAAAACACAAAAACTTTTTCTCTCCAACGAAGCCCGCAGAATCCTGGACTACCCGGAAGGAGAATTGTCTTCCAGCTTTAATTTTTTACGTCATATGCATCCCGATGATGTATCATTAATGTTGAAGCTGATGAAAGATAAAATCCCGCAAAACCAACAAGACATCACCTTCCGGCTTTATAGTAGAGAAACGAACACAGAAAAATATATTCATGCCAAAGGATACGTGGTCAGAAATGATCACGAAGAAGTTCTAATTAGTCGTGGTACGATCCAGGATATTACGATTCTTAAAAAAGCTATGCGCGATAAAGAAAAAGCCAGGATCGGGCGTAAGGCTACAACTATTGTGTTTGGCATTGCGATCTTAGCATTCCTTATTTCCGAAGCCTTGCTGGATCCCTTTGTAGACGGGCTTCACACAAGCCTTCTCATAGGACTTTCCTTCAAAGGCGGCCTCGCACTTTTCCTGAAACCGATCGAGACATTCCTGGAAAAATTTATGCTGAGCAGGATCGTGCTCTCCTGAAATAAGCCGTACAATATTTACTGGCCGTTTTTTACAGAAGAGTCTTTTCCTTGTAAAAGAAAAAAAGTAAAAACAAAGTTGCGAATAAAAGGTAACGCATATTGTTAGGTTTATCGGTTATAAAACGCGTACAAAGACAATACCCTTCCAGGCTAAAAATATTTTTTTCCATGGTTCCAGAAAAGCGATTCAGAGTCCCCGTGATACGCAGTGCGAATTTTGTGTTTTGGGGTGCGGGAGATTCTGAGTGGACACAGTCAGCAAGAGCAACAGCAAAAGTATAAAGAAATTTCTGTCTACTCTTAATATTTTCTGTGGGGTTACATAGCCGTCTTACTTGTCTTATCAATCACAAATTTTCCATTAGCGTTTTGACGCACGTTAATCATTACGTGACCTTTGAATATGGCTTCCATTTCCTGGAATATTTCGTCCATCATAGAAGGGTTGAAATATAATTTGAAACGAAGCGCGTTTATCTTTTGGCCTTTGGAAATTACTTCGGCATCGCTAAGCATTACCATGCCTACAAGATCATCCAAGGTAAATTCTTTTTGGCTGTTCTTATATTCTTCCGCCTTCTCTCTGCTTGATTTAATGTTGATCCATTGGTCTTTGCCTGCGAATATGGCAGCGTCCAGAAGCGTTCTGATCTGTTTATCTATGTACATGAGGTCTGATTTTTTTTATGAAAATACAAATTATTTTTAAAATGTTAGAATCCTGCGCAATACAACTTTTGTCTACTCAGAGTCTCCCGCATCCGATCGTTTGGCTTTAATATAAACGTTAACAGGGGACTCTGAGATGTTGGAGTTCATGGGCTTGGTAAAAGCGGCTCAGAGTCCCCGCGATACGTCAGTGGGAATTTTATGTTTTGGGATGCGGGAGACTCTGAGCGGACATAATGTTAGAATCCTGCGTAATACAACATGTAACAATATCTGGAGAAAGCGCTGTGCCAACAGTAATAATTCTAACGGCTAAATAACCTTCCTACTACAAAGATGATGTATAGGTTGGAGACAGCTGCCTGGAATAAAGCAAAGTTGGAAAGTATCTCGTCTATATTGCTAAAAGGCACATCCATGCCTACCATCACATGTATGCTCAGGCGAAAGCTGTTGTAGAAAATGTCCATCAGTTGACTGATCGGAAAACCAAACATACCCGGAAAGAATACTTCCATCAGGGAATAAGCATAGCCAAACAGGATGATGAACAACCAATAAATATTAGCTGCCCCCACGATGCTGTACCAAAGATCGTGATGTTCTTTAAATATATCTCTGATAATAAAATATTGCCAAACCAGCACGGCCAGGAATAACATGATATTTGAAATGATATATAAGTTCCGGTCGTTGGTAGGTCCTGCAATATTCAGAAGGATGAAACCGCCGAAAATTAAAATGGCATAGGCGATGATCTGTATTTTGCTTTGGAGATAAAATTTTACAGTAGAAAAAGCAAGATAATGTACAACGATCAGTAATGTTAATTGTATGATCACACCGGCTTGCATAGAGAGCTGTAGCTTGCCAGTCTGGATCAGTTTCATCACTACCATGATGTCAAACATCAGCAGGAACTGGGCTAGCAAGGTGATGGCGTGGTACTTTATTAACCGGTCGTAAGAAATGATTTTTTTCATGTAGGAGGTTTGGGAATTTCAAAAATAAGAAAAATAATCGGGAAAAATAGTAGCGCGTAAAACGCCTGGTGTATGAATGGCAGGCCGGCAAGAGCAGTCAGAATTTTCTCATTGCCCTTGCCTTGTTCATACTAATCATCAGATATAATTATAAAAAACAATCCCTCCAATTACAACGGCCGCCACACTCGCCATTAGTACTGCCGCCGCCGCTATATCTTTGATGGCTCCTGCTTTTTCATTGTATTCGGGAGAAACCAGGTCCACTAATTTTTCAATCGCCGTATTGATCGTTTCTGTGATCCAGACAAGCGCTATAGCAAATACAAGCAGGCACCATTCACGAAAAGAGATTCTCAGGAAAAATCCTGTCACGATTACCGTGATCGTGGCAAGTAAATGCACTTTGGCGTTGTTCTCATAACGGATCACTTTGCCCACGCCACGGATCGCGTATTTAAAGCTTTTCAACGTCTTTGCTATCATAAGAGGGTTGGTTTAAATGGATTAATTGATAAAAGATAAGATAGCTGAAAAAAAGGATCAACGAAAATATAGCCGTCACCATCATCGCCGTAGGATTTGTGACCGTAAGAAAAGATTCTTCCAACAGCGCTACAGGCCTTACCAGCAAATCCCAACTATTCCATCTTAGAAACCTTCCCAGGTAAATTCCATAACCGCTGAGGATAAAACAAACGGAAAGAAAGATCCAGGAGAAAAACGAACGCAAATACTGCGCGATCATTTCATGGATCAGAAGTATGGAAACGATTCCCACCAGCAATCCGTCGAACGCGAAAAGAAATAAAATACTCGCATCGTACCACAAAGGCACACCATCGCGCGGGCGCAAGTGGATGAGGTCAGTGATCAGGTAAGGCGCATTGGGTAGGAACAGCAGCCATAATGGAATTAGCAACAGAAGTTTTATCGCTAGGATCTTCCTGTTTTTATGTTCCATGAGCAAGGCAATAAACAATGGCACCCAGGCAAGAAATAAATTCCATACCAGGAAAATACCTTTGATATTTCCTGCCAAATAAAGCCGGACGCCGCCCAGCGCAATGGCAAAGGTCGAAAGCATGATCAGGATGTTGATCAGCTTGTTTTTGCTTGTTTGATTAAGTTTTATGTCCATGATATTGTACTTAAGAAGTATATTGGTACTTGATTTTTACCGGTAAGAAACCGAAGTGTCGTATCCGAAATCATTGATCTTTAACCCTGGAAGCCGCTGCTGGAGGGCCTTGAGTTGCGCCTGATCCAGCAGCGTACAGTAAAGTTTTTCCAACTTTCCGAGCTTGTATAGCGGAGAGAGATCCGGGATATTACAATTGGTAATGTCAAGCTCTTTCAGATTGGTGAGGCCTTCCAAGGGGGTGAGCGTAGTCAGGTTTTCGTTGCCCGAAAGATTGAGATACGTAAGGTTCGTCAGTTTTGCCAGCGGCCCGGTATCTGAAATTTGATTGGCAGAGAGGTTTAGGTAATTCAATGCCGTCAAGGATTTTAATGCATTCACATTCTGTATATTGTTATTGTCGAGAGATAAAGATTTTAGCTTTGATAAGCTATGCAAGGCTTCGACGGAATTGATCCGGTTGCGGCTTAGCAAAAGCATTTCAAGGGAAGTACATTTTTCTATGCTGCTAATGTCTGTGAGCTCGTTGGAAGAAATATCCAGTGAATCCAGGTGAGGCATGGTTTCTATGCCGTGCAGGGAAGTAATTTTGTTATAAGAAACATCCAGGTAATTTACTGAAGCAGGCAGTTTGGAAAGTACAGCGGCTAATCCTTCCGTGTTTTTCCGGATTGTAAATAATTCGTTCGGGATCATATACAGGTTTTGTAAATTGTTAGAAGAAAGGGTAAGACTTTTTAAATTTTTCAGATCGGAAATTGCGCATATCAGTTTTTCATCCTGGCCCTCAAGATTGATGTTGCGCAGCTCCAGCTCTGTAAGCCCGGGAAGCATAGGCAAGGTTTCGAGCGTTTGTTTGTCGATGTTGTTCATCTTAAGTATGTGAAGATTTGGGAAGCGGCGAAGAATAGATAAATGTCCCAGTTTATTTCCCGATACATCCAGTGTATGTAGCTCTGTCAATACAGGCAGGCTGTTCAGCGTTTGGCCGATATTGTGGGAGATGTCAAGTTTTTTGAGATGAGGAAGATTTTTCAACGCACTGTATTCGCGCAAAGAATTCTGTGAAAGCGTAAGCTCGGATAGATTCTTCAATACGGGCATCTTCTGGATACTGTGTAAATTGTTGGAATTCAAATTCAGTGACTCAAGCATGGGAAAGGAGGATAATTCCCGGAGCGAATCTAATTGGTTGTCGGCCAGCTCTAGCTTTTTAAGTTTAGTAAAGGAGCGAATCGGCGCGAGCGTATGGATCCCATTGGCAAAAAGCCAAAGCTCAGAAAGCGCAGGATCGTTGCGCATGGCAAGAAGGTTGGCGTGAACGGATTGATCTTCTGCATTCCAGGATTTCCATTCTTTTTGATCATGGAGTTCTAAAAAATCAAACATTTTCCTGTGGAGACTATTCAATGTCTGGGTATTCATGTCTTTTTCCTTTATCGACATAGAAGCCCCGCCTATCAGCTGATCAGTATTGGCCGATGACAAGTGTATCAGATAATTCCGGTCGAGTGTTTTGGAATGGGCGAGGTTGAATTCCGTAATGATCCTGTCCCAGCTGAAAGCTGCGCTGAGTACCAACACAGCATAGAACAGCCAGCTGTTGGCGCGGAAGAGATACCAATTACTTTTCGCCTGCATGATCTTTATAAAAGTAGTCACCAACCCGATCAGGCAAAGTAAAAGGTAAACGTATACGCCAATGCGTTTATAGGTAAGGCTGTACTCCTGGATATACAAATGATTGCGCAGCATGGTGGAAAGGATCATGAATGCATTCTGCGCAACCCAGCAATAGGCGAGGAGTCGGATCGTTTTTCCGGAAGTATAAAAATTAAGATTCCCGCGAAAATAAATTAGGATGATGAGTACCGCCAGTAGGATAGAAGTGATCAGCATATCGGTGCCCTGGTGCACCGATTCGGAAAAGCTCATGCCTTCCGGTAAACTATGGCTCAGCCACACATATTGAAAATCCAACACGTTTACGACTAATAATAGAATATTCAGCAAAGCAAATAAAATAATACCTGTGCTCAGCTCATTGCTAAGGTTGATGTTGATTCCCCATAAGGTATTGTTATTGGTAGAAAAATTTTCTCTAAACAAGCGGCTCTGTGCGCGTAGGTCTCGATTGGCGAGGGATGCAAGAGGACGATGATAAAAATATCCATATAAAAGAATAAAGCCTAAAAAAGTAAATTGGATCCAGGCCCAGGTGATAAAGTCAACATTAAGCTGTGAAGTGAAATTTTTAAACAACGGATTGGATTCGCGATAAAGAAAAAAGAACACAAGAAACACAAAGAAGGGAATGGTAAACATAAAAAGTTTAAAGCTTTTAGCCGTCGGCTGGTTTATTTTGCTCTTCTGGATCCGGATCCAATCTTTAATCATAAAGATCACAGAAGCCAGGTAAGAATATAAGGCATGAATGGCTGCAAAAAATAAAGAAGAATTGCGCTCCACACTGAAAGCCGCCACCAGGCTAAGCGAAACGATGTTGGCAATCACAGAAAGCGTATTTCCGTATAGAAGAATACACAACGAAGAAAAAAAACTTCCCGCTACAGTGTACCACCATGCACGGTTGAGCAGGTTTTTATACAATCCATTTTTCGCCGTCAACAAAGAAATGAGGCCAATATTGAAAAGCAGGAAATTGATACCGGCGTATTGCTGGTAAAACAGATAGCTGTATAAAATCACAGCAGCCAATAGTAGAAGATCGTTCTTTTTCATAAGCGTAAAATTATTAATTTATAAAGTACTTTGTATTTCAAAGTATATAACCAAAAAAAATAGCGTTTATTGTTTCCGGTTTTTAATTAAATTTTCCAAAGCATTCAAGTGTGCCTGGAAAGCTTTCTTTCCCTCTTTAGACGCGGCATAGGAAGTATTAGGTTTTTTACCAATGAACGCTTTTCGCACTTGAATATAACCTTCCTTCTCCAGCGCAGTGATATGACTGGCCAGGTTGCCATCGGTCACTTCCAGGAGTTCTTTCAGTGTATTGAAGTCAACCCATTCGTTGACCATCAGCACCGACATAACGCCCAGCCGGATGCGGTTTTCAAAGGCTTTGTTGATATTGGTAATAATTCCTTTCATTCTTACGCAGAAATTTATCTGCTCACCTTGTCGTATTTATAATACATCACAATTCCATAAATAATATGCAGCAATCCAAAGCCTATGGCCCAGAAGAGCAATCCAAGGCCGATGTTAAATGCAGCAATAAACCCCAGCGCGATCTCTGTCATGCCAAGATAACGAATGTCGCGCAATGTAAAGTTGCTCCCATTGATCAGCGCCAGTCCATAGAAGATAAGGCTTGCAGGAGCAATCAACCCGATAATGCCATAGTAATACAGTACGATGCAAAACAATCCACCGCATACAAGTGGAATGGCTATATTCTGCAACAGTCGCTGGCTGGAGCTATCCCAGAGCGATTGATTATTTTTCTTTGCTTTTTTCTGTGTGAAATAATAGGCAGATAAAAGTGCCAGAATGAGTATTCCCAAAAAATTAAGCACAGTGAAAATAAGGAAATCATTGTTGAGTCTTACGCACAGCTCGTAGCGGCCTTTGCCCGCCATGTACCAATACTGGAGCGCCGCGCCTGCCAGCGCAATGCACCCGGCTACAATCCCCGAAAGTCCGCTAAGGGAAATAAATTTGGTAGACCGCTCCATCAACGAACGGATCTCCTGTAATTGCTGCAAATGATCTTTTTCCTGACTCATATATAAAGCACTTTGTGTTGCAAAGTTAAGAATGGATTTGAGATTTCAAAATGGAGGGGGAGGATTTTTTTTCTCTCAATACTGTTGCTGTTGCTCTTGCTGACCCTACATCATAAGCAGCAGGACAGCAAGAGCAACAGCAACAGTATCGAGAATATCACTATCGGTGGATCATACACCCTGTAGCTCTTTTCTCGCTGATCTTTACGGGTTGGTTGCTGAGGACTGAGTCGAGCGCGTCTTTCAGGTAGCTGGAGGTAACGTCGTTGGCCATTTGTGGGTTGTCGTCGATGGCGCCTTTGTATTTGAGTACAAAACTGCCGCCTTGATTTTTCAAAACAAATACTTCGGGCGTTTTGGAAGCGCCAAATTTATCGGTCACTTTTTGTGTAGCATCCGATAGGTATGGACAGCGATAGCCTCTTTCCTTCGCAGCTTCGGCCATTTCCTCTGCAGACTCTTCAGGATTGGAAGCAGGATTGTTGGGGTTGACGAGTAAAAACGTTACACCTTTTTGTTCGTATTCCTGGACAAAATTTTGCGCTCTTTGTTCGTAGATCTTGGTATAAGGACAAGTATGACTGGTAAATACAATAACTATTGCTTTGCTGGAAGCATAGTTATTGAGCGAGACCGTGGATTTGTCTTTCACATTGGGGAGTGTAAAATCGTCTACTTTATCGCCTACTTTATAACCTGTTTGAGCCAGAAGAGAAAACGGTATTAAAAGCACCAAAAAACAAATGATATTTTTCATTTTAACTAGGTTTTATTGCAATATAAATATTCTGCGTAATTCTCAAATTAAATTTAATTCAGTATACAACTTTCAATACTTGTGCCATAAATATAAATTATTGCAAATGAGTTATTTACTATAGCGTTGTCCCTGTGTATAACTTAATCGTTTTTTTGCCTATAAATGCTTAATTTTATGATAAATATGATAGGAATGTCCCTCATAGAAGTAGAAAAAGCAGCCACACTCACAGGCCACCGGGATTGTATTTATTCCCTGGAAAAAGCGGCCGATGAGAAAACCTTTTTCTCCGCCGCCGGAGATGGGATGGTAGTGCTTTGGAACTTAGCGGATCCTGAAAATGGGCACCTTATTGCCAAGCTGGAAAATTCTGTCTATGCCTTGAGTTATCTCCCTGAAAAAAATCAATTGCTGATAGGGCAGAATTTTAATGGTGTACACCTGGTAGATGTAGCAAGCAAAAAAGAATTGCGCTCCGCCGCCATTACCGATTCTTATATTTTTGATCTGATCACCGATCCTAAACGGATATTGGCTGCCACCGGCGATGGCACGCTGGTAGTACTCTCGCTGGAAGATCTTTCTACTATTGCCAAACTAAAATTATCCGATCAAAGTCTCCGTGCGCTCGCGCTCTCACCAGAAGGGCGTTACCTCGTGGTGGGAGGAAGTGATCATACGATTCGTATCCTGGATGCAGAAACGTTGAAACAGGTGAAGTTACTCGAAGGACATACCAACTCTGTATTCTCCGTACGTTTTTCTCCGGATGGTCGTTATCTATTAAGCGGCTCAAGAGATGCACATCTTAAGATCTGGGATGTAGTAAGTTTTTTCGAGCAGAAACAATCCATCGTGGCGCATATGTATGCCATCAATCATATTGAGTACAGTCCCGACGGAAGGTACTTCGCTACTTGCAGTATGGACAAATCCATCAAGGTCTGGGACGCGCAGGAATTCCGTTTGCTCAAGGTGATCGACAAGGCGCGGTATGCGGGGCATGGCACTTCAGTCAATAAACTCTATTGGAGTAAATTTCACAACCAACTGATCTCTTGTAGTGATGACCGGAGTATTTCGGTGTGGAACATCGATTTTAATCAACAGTAAAAATTATCGGAAAAGACTATGAAAATATCACCGATTGAAATAAGAAAAAAAGATTTTGAAAAAGCGTTTCGCGGGTATGAAAAAGAAGAAGTAGATGCTTTTCTTCAATCTCTTTCACAAGAGTGGGAAAAAGTATTGGAAGAAAACCGCGAGCATCAGAAGAAAATAGAAGCGCTGGAAAAAGAAGTAGCAAGAATGCGTGACGTAGAAGCCACACTTTATAAAACGCTGAAGACTGCTGAGGATACCAGCTCCAACATCATCGAGCAATCCAACAAAGCTGCCGAGCTTCATGTACGCGAAGCGCAGATGAATGCCGAAGCGTTGCTCAACGAAGCCCGCGGAAAAGCCCGTGCGATGATCGAAGATGCCGAACTTGAAGTGAAAAATATTCTCGACGATCTTCAGATCGATGCGAAAAATATAGAGCGCGAGTACAACTACATCGATACTCAAAAAGAATACCTGCTCGACGAGATCAAAAATTATGTAAAGGATACCCTCGACAAGGTGCAGAAGCACGAGCAGAAAACCAATCGTCTGGCCTTTGAGCAAAAGCTGAAAGAGATCCGCAACATCAATAACCACAATCCGATCAAGCAGCTGGAGATCACGAATACAGAAGTGTTGAAGTCAGCAGAATCAATCACTCCTGTAGTGCCGAAGCTGGAAGAGGAGAAGAAAGAAGAGAAAAAAACAGACGGTTCGTTTTTTGACAGTATTGTCTAAGCATGGAAGCAGAAATAGTATTAGAAGGGCTGGAGTTCTACGCGTATCACGGACTATACGAGCAAGAGCAGAAGATCGGCAACCGGTTTTCGGTAGATATTAAAATTCTTTTTGACTATACGTTTGAAAAAGGAGTAGAGGATCTTCATAAAACCGTGAACTACGAAAAACTTTATCAAAGTGTGCACGAAGAAATGAAAACACCTTCCAAGCTTTTGGAAACACTTGCCGGAAATATCATCGACAAGATTTTTATTACACACCCCAATGTACAGCTGGTCGAAGTAAGCGTGAGTAAGTACAATCCCCCGGTTGGCGGACGCTGCGAGCGGGCGAAGGTAACGCTGAAGAAAGGCAGACAGTAAAATATGACATTGATCGAAGAAATAAAAAACTGTCATAACTATGATCAGTCACAAGCCGAAACAGTCCGGTATTTGCTAACGAAAGGATATAGCGAAAAGGACATCCAGGAGGAAATCTATAAAGTATATGAAAAAATAACGAAGGAAGATATTCTCAGGTCTTTTTCATTTATTTCAATACTCATCATTATAGCACTGATTTCACTTGCACCGTTGATTGGTTATTTTTTTCAGAATGAAATATCCTATGGGATCGTTTCGTTGGCTTTACTTTTTACAACGTACGGATATTATAAATTGAAAAAATCCTGCATCCTGATTTGGTTGAGTTTATTCAGTTTATTGGTACTATATTTTCTAATCATTTTGCTTGCGAAGTTTTCCGGAACGGATATGAATTCGCTCTATTCTTATGGAATGGTTTTTTCTTTTCTGCTGATCTGTTCGGTTTCTTTACGAACAATAGCTATGGTATATTCTCAAAACGAAAAATTAAGGAAACAATATAAGTTTAAAGAAAGTCTCTAGTCATCAGCCAGAGATTCCCACATTTATTTCTCAAGAATTCCGAGTTGTTTAAGCCCTGTCATCCAGTCTTCGGAATGCCAGGTGCGAATGATTTTCCCGTCTTTGAATTGATGAATATCAATGGCCTGAATGGTTATTCGTTTATTCTTTTTGGATAGCCAATAAATTCTTTCACTTGAGTAATTTCAGAATGCACTACACTTTATCTCCCTCCTGAATAATATCATTTATTCGTATCCTAAAATTGCATTACATATTTTGAGCAATATGAATCGTACCGACTAGTAAAATAATAAGATTAATAATGATAGCGATTCTTCTCCAACGTCGCAAACTGAAAGCCGCCGTGATCACCATTGTAGTAATTCCTATACCTCGTATAAGAACGGTCAGCTCGGAAATATCTATTTCATCTAACAACACACTGATAGTAATATTTACCGCCAGAAAGCTCGACCATAAGAGGAAAATGATTCTGTAACTTTTGTCAATATATACAACCAGATCTTTTTCTTCATCAAGATCAGGAAACAGGTATAGTGACCAGAAATAAATAATAATAATAGGAAGAAAACTGATCAGAAAATAACCAAACCCGTTTCCCAATACACCCACTCTTCCCCACAAAACATACCAGTTGATGATCAATACCCAAAAGAGAGCAACCGTCATAAGAAAGTGATCCAGGCTGAAAGTGATTTTATCTTTGCTCTTAAGCATCTTGGACCAGCCCAGCATTACTTCTGCTACAGAAAAAGCAAACAGCAGCGAAAGGAAAATACTTAAATATTCAATACGTGTGAACCCATTAAAATCGGCGGGGAAGTGTTTAAATTGTAATAGCCTTAGCATAGAATATAAAATTATGAATAGAAAGTTAGAATTGATTTTATCCTGTAAAATACCGGATGATGTTTTGTGAAATCACTGCAACAGTTATTGTACTGTTACTATCCAACCACTGGTACTAAACCATAGCTAAGCATAATATCTTTTATTTTTGCCATATCCGGTGGCCCACCGGCATTAAATACTTCGCTGAGTTCTCTGAAATAATTCGCTGTAAATATCCCGGGAATAGCGTAACACAGGATCTCTGCTGTTTCAGTTCCTTTATTCACAAATCCATGCACTATTCCTTTGGGAATAAAACAATGTTCACCTTCATTTAACTCTATGGTTTTCCCGTCCAGCGTAACAATTAATTTTCCTCTTAAGAGGTAAAAAGTTTCATCAAAAGTATCGTGATAATGTGGTACAGGAACTTTTACATTGGGTTCCACAATACATTTGAACATGGTGAACTTTTGTCCGGTTTCATCTGCATCCAAACAATAGTGTATTTCCAATCCTGGAGTTAGTTTGATAATTTCATTATGCTTCATAGAATATCTTTTTGTTTTAATAGATGCCGCAAGTAAGATCTTCTTAGAAACGAAAACCTTGATTCAAATCAAGAAATGATTTAAAGCCTGGTATTTCTTTTTCTGATCCGGCTTAAGGTCTCAGGAGTAACACCTATGTAGCTGGCTATTTTATAAAGAGGTAATCGTTGCAGCAGATCGGGAGTTTCATTCAGCAATTGGCGGTATTTTTGGTCAGGTGTTGTAGTAGTAGTTTGTGCCAATTGTTGTTTCATACGGGCAATAGTATGTCCTCGTTTTTTTATTTGATACAATGCAAAATCGGGAATATTTCTTATCGCGTTTTCCCAGTTTGCCTTATTCATGATAAGCACCTCCGAATCTTCCACAGCCTGTGTACTCACGATACTTGGTGTTTCATTGATCATGCTATCCATTTCACCTGTCCATGTGCCTTCCTGGGCAAAGTAGATGATCTTCTCGATTCCTTCAGGACTTATATAATACTGTTGCATACATCCTTTCAGAATAAAGTAACAATATTTTACAATATCGCCTGTATGAAAAATGATTTCATTTTTTTGAATGCTTCGTACTTCAAAAAGCTCAAGCAATCTTGGAAATTCCTCTTCAGGAAATTCGTGTCTTGATTGCAGTTCTTTTAGGAGTAAATGTTTTTCCAAAACAGAGAGGATTTGTATAACGAAGATACAGAATTTGTGACATAATGAGGAAGAATATAGTGGCGTTTCGTGGACTATAACGCTACTCTGCTGGCGCAAGGCCTTCAGGGCGGTGCATTTTGGTATTATTCATGGATCTATATAAATGATTTTTTGTTTTTACTTAAATAAAAATCTTTATATTTGCAGTCCACATTTAAGGATGCTCAGGTGTTGGAACTGGTAGACAAGTACGTTTGAGGGGCGTATGCCGCAAGGTGTAAGGGTTCGAGTCCCTTTCTGAGCACTGCAGTTTAGAGTATAGAGTTGAATACTCACTACTCTTGCTGTTGCTCTTGCTGACTGTCAGCAAGAGCAACAGCAAGAGTACCCAGAATGGGATATTTTTTAATTTTCAATCTATTTTTATGTTTGATTTTGAAAAGCTTGTAGTATATACTAAAGCAAAACTTTACAACAAAGAAATCAGTAAACTTTTAAGGGAAACTCTTACGGACACCGCTACCAAAAATCAATTAAAAAGATCTTCATTAAGTATTGTATTAAATATTGCAGAAGGAACAGGAAGAAACACGAATGCCGATAAACGCAATTTTTATATCGTATCAAGAGGCTCTGTTTTTGAGTGCGTCGCTATTTTAGATCTTATGAAAGATGAAGATCTTTTATCGGAAAAGTTGTTTCAGGAGTTTTATGCAAAATCCGATGAGCTTTCCAGGATGTTGTATGCGATGATACAGAAATTACAATAAATGAGTACAGAGGAAGATATGTTATTCTTGTGTATTTCTGAGCACGAACATCTATTTATAACTTATTCGTTTTGACGATGGTTATAGGTAGATGTTTTCTTTTGGACTAGAGTGATGGACGGTTTAGATATACTTTTCGCCGCTGTTTGTGAGACACAAACAGCTACCACAGGTAGTTAGAGCAATTCTTATTTATTACAGGATGGTCGTTTGTGGAGACACAACGACGGCGAAAAAAAATATTGTGTTGGAATTCATCCTACCTTTTCGTATTCTAATCTATTCGGAGGATAGGTCCTTTGCGATACGGAGGTAATGATCCGCTTGCCGGATTCTTTTTCAAGTAAGATCAGTCCATTGTTATAAAAATAACCGATAAGATCGTTGGCGGCGGAGAATATAAAAAATACTTCCTCGCCTTCCCGAAATAATTCAAATACTTTCTTATTTACAGTTAGGTGATTTGAGGAGAAAGTTTTTTCATGCCAAACAGGTGCATTTTCACTAAGTCTGTAATGTCTGCCGTCTGAGATTTCGAAGAAATAAAGCGTGTTGGAAAGGTCTATCGGTCCGTCTTCCTGCTGAACCGGAGGCTTAGGCAATTCCCAACATTCTTTTGATCTGACTTTACACAAAAGCGCAAAGGCTTGTCCGGTTTTGTTTTTGAAAAAAGCATAAAACAGATAGCCGGAAAGCGGCAATGTGATCAGTAAAGCAAAGGGAAATATAAACAGCAGGAAAAGTGAAAGGAGTGAAGCGATGATTGCCAGTGTGCGGTAGGAGGTGTTGTCTTTGTTCTGGTATTTTTGTATTCCGGAATATTCTTTAGGCCAGTGAAGGGCAGATATCTGCTGGAGTAGTGGAGACATAGTACGAATTTTTTATACAAAGTACAATTTATTCTGGTATTTGATATTCCAAGATACTCTTTTCCTACCTATTATTGACCTGTTGAAAGAAGAAGAAATTATTAGCGATAATTTGTTTCGATCAATGTATTCAGCATTGGAAGAACTTTCAAAAATGTTGTTTGTGATGATGCAGAGACTGAAATAAAATTTTCTGAGTACAGGCATCTCCTGCTGGCGCAAGCGTCTCGCTTGTGCCGAATATTCTGTAGGTGTCTCGCCGGTCTTGCAAAGCTGAACTGCTAATACGCCGCCCAGAGGGCTACAAAATAAAAGGCACAAGCGAGACGCTTGCGCCAGCAGTGTAACTTAAACCAAGTTATATTCGGCTTCGAAAGATTAGAGCCTTGGACTAGGAGGAGAAGGGAATCTTAGAACACTTTCTCCGAATGTTCTTTTTATTTTTTTTATGGTGTTGGTTGAAAAATTTTTACTACCCACAATTATTTTAATATTCTTTATTGTATAAAAAGTTTCAGGAAGACTACTGATATTGGTAGAAGACACAGACAAATATTCCATTTTTTTTAACGCTCCGATTTCAGAAGGTAATTTCTTTAATTCATTGTCTCCTGCTTTGAGTATTACAAGATTTTTCAACTTGCCAATTTCCGGGGGCAATGCATTAATTTTATTTTGGCTAATATTCAGCTCCATAAGATTCGTTAGATCACCGATTTTTTCAGGAATACTTTTTATTCCAAGATCAGTCAAACTTAAATATTTTAAATTTTTTAATTCCATCACACCTTCCACATTAAAGTTATCATTCCCCTCTGATAGTTCAAGATACTCTAGGTTTGATAAATTAGAAATATCCTTTCCTGGAAGGGTATTATTGCCAGAAAGTTTTAGGTATTTTAGATTTTTTAAGGAATAAAATTCAGGCGTAATTTTTTTTATGGAAGAGTGAACGATGGTTAATTTTTCTAACGAAGTTAGTTTAGAAATGTCTGGTCCGAGTATATTAAAATTTGCTCCCGAAATGCTTAATGCTTTTAAGTGTTTAAATCCAGAAAAAACCTGAAATACCCGGTCGTAGTACAAACGATCGCTTCCTGAGAAAACAACCTCTTCAACCTCCTGCATCCTGGTGTTTTCCGGTAGTTCAGTTAATTTACATTTATTTACATCTAAGTATTTTAAATTAGGTAATTGAAAAACCTGATTTGCCACATAGTCATTTTTTAGTCCGGATACTTTCAGGTATTGTATCTTCATGTTTTTGAAAGAGAGAGGAACGGTTTCCAGAGACGCAGCAGAAAAACATAAAGTATCCAGATTAGGTATCTTACAAATAACTTCAGGAAAAGCTATGAAATCATTAAAATAAAAATTTAAAGATCTTAAAGAATCTATTTTGGCAAAACAAGATGGTAGATATAGGATATCTCCAACGATATCAATTCTTTTTAACTGTGGGATATTACATACACAATCGGGTATCTTTTTCATCTTTGTATGCAAACGAAGATGTTGAATATTTGATAATAATCCCAGATTGCGAGGTAGCTCGTAAACTTCACCATGAATATCAAGATCTTTCAGGTTAGGTAAGGATTTTAAAAGCAGAATATCATCTTCCGTAAGAAAGGTATTGGTATGACATTCCAATTTTTCCAGTTTTTGAAAATTAACAATGGTTTTTGGAATCTGTTTAAATACATCCCGGTCAATAAATAACCTGGTGACATTATCAGGATTGGATAATGCTTCCTCATATCGTTCGAGTTGGTATTTTTCATCGGCCTGTACAGGGTCATTTGCCTGACCAATGGCAGCAATAGAAATAAGAAGACTGATTATAATAATTACAATTTTCATAGTTGGTAATTTTAATCCGCGTTTGTTGGAGAAAAGCTCCAACAACGGCGGCAAAGTTTCGGTGGAAGATTTGAATTTTCTTATTTCACTTCCACTCCTTCTTCATATTTTTTCACAGAAGTTATATTGCCTTTTGTATCGTAGAGAATGAATTCTCCGTTGTACCTGTTATTTTTAAATCCTCCTGTTTGCTTTAGTTTGTATTGAAGTCACGACATTTTGTTTTTCAATTCTTCAAATTTTTCTTGTAAGAACAAGTCATAAAATGCTTCCACTTCTTTCCAGTCCTGTGCTTTCAAGCGGACTTCCTTTGCTGAGTCAGCATCTAAGATCGCAATTAATGTTAAGTCTTTTTGCACTTCTAATATCAATTCATCTTCTTCCACTATTCCTACCCAAAAAGAACCATGTTCATCGTCCATTTTTTGAATTTCATCAATAGCAGTTTTAACATCCTCTATAGTGATGTCGTCTATTGAATCGCCCCAGGCTTTTTGTAAGTATGTTTCTTTAAATTCCATAATTCAGTATTGTCATGGCTTCCGTAATGTGAAAAATAATGATTAGTAATTATAATATAAGTAGTTTTTTTGTTTTTATTAGTTCATTAATCGTTAGAAAGTTATAGCGTAATCAAATTTAAAAAAATAAACATACTCTATCGAGAGTCGGTACGGACAGCATGTCCGTGCAAGCCGGTATTTACTTAATCCGAAGAGTAAACGTTCCTCCATTGCCACAAGCTATTAAATTCATTTCATACGCTCCCGAGGATAAACCAGAAATGTCCATACTGCCCTTTTCTCCTGTAAAAAAATGCGCATGTTTATTTCGCATGAAAGTAGAAAGTGTATAACTCGTTTCCGTTCCCCAGGATTGTAAAACAAGTATGTGTACCGCACAATTAGCAGAGCGAACAATAGTAGTATCAAAATGCGGAGTCTCTGGTAGGTCAATATTGGCAGGCACTTCGAGCGTATAAAAACAGGTATCCTTATCTTGTCCTGATTTTTTCTGCGTATTGTTGTTTGAGTTAGAGCAACCAACGATGAGGGATAAAGCCATAGCAGAGAGAAGAGCCAATCGTTTCATTTATTAAATATAGAAAAAATCAGCGAAAGCATGATGAATATAAATAACCTTATCTGTAGCAAGTCATAATCTTGTGCCAGCTGCGTGCAATTGAAATAAGAACAAGAGGTGTATATTGCGGACATTCTTAGTAGTAAGTAAAAAGTCGTTGTTTGTAGAAAAACAAACAACGACTTTTTTATGGCTCTATCAAACATAGATGTCCTATCGATAGTCGGTACGCACAGGCTGTCCGCGCCAGTTGGTCTGCCGTTTATTTCAATTGATAGATTTTTTATTCCGGTTATGTATTTGAATGAAGTCCTATGGTGTTTCCTTCAGTATCGGTTAAAAAAGCCATGAAACCATTTTCTCCTATCGAAGTTTTCGGCATTGAAATTTTGCCTCCTGCTTTTTCTACTCTGTCGAGTACATTTTGCAAATCAGGATTTCCATTCAAATAGATGAGCGTACCGGTAGCGCTGGGTGTATGCATCTGGCTTTGTGCTAGCCCGCCATTCACCTTACCACTTTCCGGGTCAGAAGGAAACATAGCGTATTTCATTCCCATCATTTCCATTCCGGCCATTTCTATCTGGAAAATGGTTTCATAAAAAGTTTTTGCCCTTGAAATATCTTGTACGGAAATTTCAAACCAGTTAAGTGAGTTGGTATTGGCACTCATTTTTTCATTCATAATTTTTTAATTTAAGTTTTGTAGTGTAATATATGAGTTATAGAAGGAAAGGTAATATTAATTTTTTATGAAGAGATGTATTCTTACCATTTCCACTATTATTAGAGCTTCTCCCTCGCTGGCGCAAGTCTGCGACTTCTATACTTTAGCCCTCTGGGCGCCTTGCGAAGCTGACTGTTGAAGTTATTAATAAATAAAAATTTTAAGAAAAGACTTCTCCGTATTCCGGCCGGAGGCCTATAAAATAATCGGCACAAGTCACAGACTTGCGCGAGCAGATTAAATTTTTTACTCAACACTGTTGAGCTTATTCCATGATCACCTTCACTTCAGTTCTTCTATTGCGGCTTCTGCCTGTTTCCGATCCATTGTCAGCCACAGGAAATTTTTCACCATAGCCTTTCGCCAGTACACGATGCTCGGATACTCCTTTTGAGATCACATATGCCCGGATTGCATCGGCTCTTCGCTGAGACAGGCGCATGTTGTCGGTATCGTTTCCTACGTTATCGGTATAGCCGGCAATCTCAGCGCGAAAACGTTCGTTGGTTTTAAAATTATTCACCAATGAATCAAGCACTGGAATACATTCTTCTTTAATATCCCATTTGCCCGGCTCAAAGAAGACATCGTTAAGACAATAAGAACGCCTGAAATCCAGGAAAAGATTGATCACATAATTCTGAACAAATTCCAACGGCCCTTTCACTTGTGGTACGGTAGACACAAATTTAAAATCGTAGGAAAATTTTTTTACAGTGACATTATATTTTTTTCCTTTGGGAACAATCGCTACATATCTTCCATCCACGTCGGTGATACCTTGCTTGCTGATGGTCTTGTCTTCGCTCTTAATGATCACTACAGCATTTTCTTCCGAAACTTTGTCCAGGTCTGTAACAAGGCATACAAACATCGCCTCGTTCTCTTTTGGTTTTATTTGTTGCCCATACGATAGATGGGCAACAAATAAAAGTAGAATGCTGTTTACGATACTTTTCATAGTGGATAATAAAGGTTACGGATCACTATTATTTCGTTGATGAATGAGGAAGCAAGAGAATAAATTCAACTCTTCTGTTGTTCGATTTACCTTCCTTCGTAAGGTTGGTATCTACAGGTCTGCTTTCGCCCCAACCTTTTGCATCCAGACGATAAGCGTCAATACCCATTTTGATCAAGGCATCCATAATGGCGTGCGCGCGATCGTTGGATAATATTTTATTGCTGTTATCATCGCCGTCTGCATCGGTGTGGCCTTCAATGCTAAACATCAGATCCGTGTGTTCCTTCATCAATGTAGCGATCTTCAGGATCTCAGAAAATGATTCAGGTTTGATGGTAGATTTTCCGATATCAAACAAGATGTTTCTTGTTACGAATTTACCCTGGCTGATGATCTGATCGTACAAGGTCATGCCTTCTTTAGGAGTACTGATCGAACAGCCATTTTTATCTGTAACCGTCACATTGTATTGTCCCATTTTCAGATTTCTGATATCTTCCGTTTGCACTCCGTTGCTCCACTGGTATTGATAAGGTCCTACACCACCGGTAACGGAAATGAAAATCGCACCACTGCTGTCGCCGCAGCATTTTACAGACCATAAAGAGTCAATTGTAAGCGCAAGCGGAGCAGGCTCGGTAATAACGGCGCTGGCAGATCTCAGACATCCGTTGGCATCCATCACCATCACCGAATAACTTTCTGCTTTTACAGCACTGATGTCTTCTGTGATGGCACCGTTGCTCCATTGGATCTTATATGGTTTCACTCCACCCGCTACGTCCAGGTCGATGGCACCTTTTTTCTCTCCGTGACATTTGATATTCTGTACATCTGCGATCTGAACATTAAATACAGGAGGTTCGGTGATGCTTGCTTCAATGATTCTTTCACAACCATTTCCTTCTGTAATTTTAACTTTATACTCACCGGCAGGTACACCAATCAAATCTTGTGTAGTAGCGCCATTGTTCCACTCATATGAATAAGGAGGAACGCCGTCTGCCACGGTAATATGAATTTCTCCCGATTTATCATTATTACATTTCAGATTCACGATCGCGTCTAATGATTTCACCAATGTAGGAGGTTGCGATAAAGTTGTTTTTAAATTTTGAGAACAACCCGAAGCATCTGTCACCACTACAGAATAATCACCCCCGGAAAGCGCAGTGATATATCTTGCGGTATCTCCATTGCTCCATTTAACTTTGTAAGGCGCTACACCTCCGGAAACATCTATTTTAATTTCTCCGTTGTTGTCACCGGCACATTTGATGTTTTTAGAATCTACCAAGGATAAAGAAAGCGCTGAAGGTTCTGAAACCTGGGAAGTCAAAGTCCCTACGCATCCATTTTTATCTTTTACGTTTACGGTATAGCTACCGGCAGCTACTCGTACAAGATCTTTTTGAATAGATCCGTTGTTCCAAGAATACTCATAAGGAAGTGTACCGCCTTTCACTGAAATATAAACTCCACCAAGCCTGTTGCCATTACAAGCAATATTGGTAGTGGAATCCAGGTCAACAAAAAGTTCGGTAGGTTGAGCAAGCGTTGTTTTGATAGAGTTGTCGGCACAGCCGTTTGCATCGGTAACGGTTACTGCATATTCTCCTACAGACAATTGTGTAATGTCTTGCGTAGTGGCCCCGTTGCTCCATGCATATACGTACGGTTGTACGCCGCCCGAAACGCTTATGTTCACTTCACCATTGTTATTGCCATTACATTTTACATTCTTAATATCATCCAGTTTTACCACCAGACGGCTTGGCTCTTCGATGGAGGCCTCTGCTTTCCCAAGACATCCTTTTGCGTCGGTCACTGTCACGGAATATTTTCCAGAAGCAATTCCCTGAATATTTTGTGTGGTGTCACCGTTATTCCATTTGAAATTATAAGGAGCGCTTCCGCCTGTTGTAGTAAGCGCAACCGCGCCATTTTTCTGGCCTGCGCAACTGTTGTTTTTTTCTGAAGCAACAGTCACTAATAATTCCTCCGGCTCCGTGATAGTTTCTGCAATTGTTTTAGCACAACCATTCGCATCCATCACTCTTACAGAATAGCTTCCAGCGCTTAAGCCCGAAATATCTTCTATCTTGGCGCCTGTAGACCAGCTGTAAGTATAAGGTACTACACCACCGCTTACCGAAATAGCGATAGCGCCTTTATGCTCGTTTGCACAATTCAAATGTTTCAGATCTGTTACTGCTACATTCAATTCGGAAGGTTGTTTCAGCGTAACATTTTCTGATTTTTCACATCCGTGCGCATCCGTCACTACTACAGAATAATCTCCCGCCGGAACATTTGAAATATCGTTTGCCTTAGAGCCATTTGACCAGGTAAATTTATAAGGAGGAGTACCACCAATCACACTTGTGGTGATCGCACCATTGTTATTTTCAAAACATGTTAAGTTTTTAACTTTATCAATTTTAAGACTAAACGCAGCCGGTTGAGTAATTTCAGCCCGGAGTGTTTTCTTATGTCCGGCAGCATCTGTGATCGTCACGGAATATGCACCGGCACTCAGCTCTGTGAGATCCTCTGTAGTAGCACCATTGCTCCATAGATAAGTATAAGGAGGAGTACCACCGTTTACTGTGATGTTCACCGCTCCATCACTCTGGCTGTGGCATTTAATATTTTTAACAGCGTCCACTACAGCTTCAAGTGAGCTTGGTTGTGAAATAATACTGGTCACAGTTTTCAAACAACCATTCATATCGGTAACCATACAGGAATAATTTCCTGCAGGAGCGCCAACCAGATTTTGCATGATCGTACTGTTGCTCCAGCTATACTTGTAAGGACCTACACCACCGGAAACAGTTAGTGAGATACTACCATTGCTTTCTCCGTAATGCAATACATTTTTTACATCCACCACATTCACTTCCATATCAGAAGGCTCTGTGATGTTGGCAGAAATTGATTTACCAATACAACCGTTCGCGTCGGTTATTTTCACAGAATAACTTCCTGCGCCAATCTCGGTCAGATCTTGCGTGGCAGCGCCATTGTTCCACTTGTAGGTATAAGGAGCTACGCCGCCTACTACGGAAATATTTACGATACCTGAATTATTGCCATTGCACAATACATTTCTCACGGATTCAAAAGAAGGTGATAATACCGGAGGACTGGTAATCGCCGCCGACAACGATTGCGTACATCCTTTCGCATCGGTCACTGTTACACCATAACTACCGGCACGAAGCCCTTTCTGATCTTCCATAGAAGATCCGTGATTCCATTTGTATTGATAAGGGATACTTCCACCTTTTGCGCTTATGTTAATAGACCCAGTGGTATCTCCATAACAAAGTACGTTTTTAACATCGTCGATTTTTGCGGTAAGCTGCGAAGGTTGAGTAATTGAAACATTCAATGTTTTGATACAGCCTTTTGTATCTTTTACGATCACCGTATAATTTCCTGCTGGTACATCAAAAATATCCTGTGTAATGGCGCCATTGCTCCAGCTATAGGTGTAAGGCGCTACACCACCCGATACAGCGATCGAAGCAGCTCCTTTCTTGTCTCCAAAACAGTTGATGTTTTTGGAAGACTCCAGCGTCACTACCAATTCTGTAGGTTCTGTGATAGAAGCATTCAATGTCTTCTTACATCCTTTGGCATCCGTTACTACTACAGAATATTTTCCTGCGGGAGCATTTGTAAGATCTTCCTCCGCAGAGCCTTCGCTCCAGGAGAATGCATAGGGAGAAGTACCGCCTTTAATAGATACGTTCACTACGCCACTGTTATCTCCAAAACATTTCAGATTTGTGACAGACTCAACATTGGCAAGTAAGATAGAAGGTTGACTTACTCTGGTGGTAATACTTTGCGGACAGCCATTTCCATCGGCGATCCTTACGGTATATTCTCCAGCTTTCAACGTAGAAATATCTTCTGACGTAGCGCCGTTGCTCCATTTGAATGAGTATGGTGCAATACCACCACGCACAGAGACGCTGATTGCTCCGGTACTATCGCCAAAACAATTTACATCCGCTTTGTTGTCAAGCCGCGCTACGAATAACTGAGGCTCGGTGATTTTAGCGCTTACCAGTTTATTACATCCTACAGCATCGGTGACGATTACGGAATACATTCCTGCCGGTACATCGATAATATTCGGAGTGATCATTCCGTTACTCCACTTGTAGGTGTAGGGTGCAATACCTCCTTTTACACTGATGGTAACAGCACCTTTGCTTTCTCCATGACACTTAATATTTTTCTCCGCTTCGTTTTTAACTTCCAACAATGCATTCTGGCTTACTTTTGCATTGATCGTATCTTTACAACCATTGGCATCTGAGATCAATACTGAGTATGCACCTGCTTTAATGTCAATTAGATCTTGAGTGAGGGCACCATTATTCCATTTATAAGAGTAAGGCACCACTCCGCCTGTTACGGATATGTTCACTCCACCTTTCATATCTCCATGGCAGAGAATATTGGTCACGCCATCAAGGGTAGCAGTCAGCTTTGGAGGTTGAGAAATTGTTGAACTGAGGGAGTTCGTACAGCCATTGGCATCCGTAACTTTTACACTGTAATTACCGGCAATTACATTCGTTAGATTTTTTGTTGCATTTCCATTGCTCCAGGCATAGGCATAAGGAGCCACACCACCTGTTACACTAATGTTGATCGTACCGTTGCTCTTGCCGTTGCAGGTTACATCTTTGTTTTGATCTTTGGTAACAGCCAAAACATTTGGTTGTGTAATGGTTGTTGAAAGAGCTTTCGAACATCCTTTAGAATCTTTAATACTCACATGATAGCTACCTGCAGCTACTGAATTAAGATTTTGTAAAATACTGCCATTACTCCATGCAAACGTATACGGCGCTACGCCTCCATTGATCGTAAGATTGACAGCGCCGGTTTTATCTCCGTTACAAAGTACATTTTTGATTTCTCCGATCGAGGCAATGATCTCTGGCGATTGGCTTACAGGTGCTGTTAAGTTTCTGATACAACCATTCGCATCCATGATCTCTACGGAGTAGTTTCCAACAGGCAACAAATTAATGTCCTGTGTCACGGCTCCATTACTCCACTTGTATTTGTAAGGGATCACGCCACCATTTACTGCAATATTTACTGCACCCTTATAATCGCCGTAGCAGAGTATATTTTGAACCGATTCAATTTTAGCTTCGAAATAATCGGGTTGTGAAATTTGTGCAGCAATGCTACGTTTGATTCCATTGCCGTCTGTCACCTCTAGTGTATAATTACCAGCCGGCACATCCGCCAGGTCTTCAGTGTTCACTCCGTTATTCCATTTGTATGTATAAGGTACTACACCTCCTAATACTTTGATGTTGATAGCACCTGTTTTATCGCCGTTACATTTAATATTTTTAATACTTTCAAGACTTAGTAAAAGTTCTTTAGGTTCGGTAATTAAGATGTATAAATTCTTTACGCAATTATTTGCATCCGTAACAGTGAGAGAATAGTTTCCTGCTTTAAGACCTGAAATATCTTTTGTGGTAGCGCCGTTGCTCCATTTGTAATTGTAAGGAGTGACGCCACCGTTCACGGAAATATTAATAGAACCATTGCTGCCTCCAAAGAAGGTCACATTTTTCTGAGAAGCAACAGCAGCGATCAATAACTCCGGTTCGTTTACCACGCCTTCTGCTGCAGCGCTACAGCCGTTGGCATCGGTTACCACCACAGAATTTTTTCCTGCTACCACACCGGTTATATCCTGCGATACTGCACCGTTGCTCCATTTATATTTGTAAGGAGTGACACCACCTTCTACAGAAATACTAATAGAACCCGTATTGGTACCACTACATTTGATATGCTTAAGATCTTCTATTTGGGCGATAAGTTTTTGCGGTTCGGATACCGTAGTAGTAGAAGCTTCTTTACAACCGCCAGCATCTGAAACAATGACGGTATACTTTCCTGCTTTTACATTGGAAAGATCTTCTGATGTCGCACCGTTATTCCATATAAAAGTATAAGGAGGAATACCGCCCGCTACAGAGATATCTACCTTACCGGTTGAATCGCCGAAGCATTTAATATTCCTTACATCGTCAATCGAACGAACAATGAGTGGGTTTTGCTTTACTTCGGAAGAAAGTATTTCCTGACAATTATTCGCATCGGAAACGAGAACAGAATAAGTTCCTGCTGCTACATTCACCAGGTCTTCTGTACTTGCTCCGTTACTCCAACTAAATTTATAGGGAGAAGTACCACCTGTCACGGAGATACCAACCGATCCTTTTTTATATCCATAACATAATATATCCGAAACGGAATCTACTTTCACAACAAGCCTGCCTGCCTCATTTACTTCTACGGTAAGACTGTCCTTACATTTATTGGCGTCGGCAACCATTACTTTGTATTTACCAGCAGGGAGACTTGCCAGATCTTGAGTAGTAGAGCCGTTGCTCCATTTATAAGTATATGGAGGAATACCACCCGAAACATCAATGTTAATGGCTCCTTTCCGGTCGCCGTTACAAAGATTGTGTTTTACGTAGATCAGTTTGACTACTGTGATGGGAGCTTGGGTCACTCTCACTCCTGATTTTGTGTCGCTTTGGGAAAAGGCTTTTTGCGAAAAAAAAGCAAAAAGAATCAAGGCAAGTAAAATGGTACTTGTTTTTTTCATAATAATGAGGTTTAATAATTAATTTCTACCCTGCCTAAAAAAGCAAAGATTATTCAATAATGAATATCTTCTGGCTGCGCTTAAATCCGTAAGGACTATGTACGGATATTATTCCCGGGGGTTCAAAAAAAAAAATCGATTTTTAATAATTTAACTTATAAACGACAAAGAGTTAATTTTCGGGTTACTGTTATGAGTCGCAATTGCCCCCCAATTACCAATTTTGAAACTTTATAATGATTTTTATCATCGAACACTTTTTTTTCATCATTTTACGGCAGGGCAAAGAAGTCTAATTTTGAAGGGTATAAAAAAATGTTTTAACACTTTTAAATATTCTAACTATGATGCTCCTTATGCACAAAACATCGGTAGATGAGATGAAATATGCCATTCGAAACTGGTGGCTCTCGCTTGTATCCGGAATTCTTCTCATTGTATCCGGATTGTGGATCCTGGCTACCCCTGTTCAAAGCTTTGTAGCATTGGCGGTACTTTTCAGCTTTCTTACACTAGCCTCCGGGATCTCGGAAATCATTATTTCTCTTACTAATCGCAATTACCAGGGCTGGGGCTGGTACCTTACCAATGGAATTGTGGATCTCATTATCGGCATTATGCTCGTAGTGCATCCATTACTTTCAGTAGAACTATTACCTTTCCTGGTTGGTTTTTGGGTGATGTTTCGTGGCTCGATGGCCATTGGCAGTGCACTGGAATTGAAGTCTTACAACATAGAAGGCTGGGGCATTTTTCTTTTTACAGGTATCGCCACCGTTTTATTTTCGCTACTTATTTTATTTCACCCTATACTCGGCAGCATCAGCGTGGTGTTCGTTACATCCATGGCCTTTATCGCGGCTGGTCTGTTTAGAGTGTATGTAGGACTGAAACTAAAAAATCTTCATAAATTGTATAAAGCACATTATTGATCAGGAGTTCTTAGTAGAAAATTTTTCACAAATAATTTTATGAGTATACTTCTCACGAACGCATTGACACGTACTTTCGGAAATTTCAAAGCTGTTGACAACCTCAATATGCGTGTAGAGCCAGGAGAGATTGTAGCTTTGCTGGGGCCTAACGGCGCGGGCAAAAGTACAGCTATAAAAATGCTGACTACGTTACTTCCTCCATCCAGTGGAGAAGCATTTATAAAAAATTTTAATCTGAAAACACAGCCCAATCAAATCCGGAAAATAATCGGCTATGTGCCGCAAATGCTTTCTGCCGATGGATCGCTTACAGGATATGAAAATCTTTTATTGTTTGCGAAGCTCTACGACATCCCTGCAAAGGAGCGAAACAAACGTGTAAACGAATTGCTGGAATTTATGAACCTGAAAGATTCCATGCACAAGCTCGTAAGGGAATATTCTGGAGGAATGATCCGGAGGCTTGAGATCGCACAATCCACACTGCATCGCCCGGCATTGTTGTTTCTCGACGAGCCTACCACAGGTCTTGATCCTATTGGTAGAAATGTAGTATGGGAACATATCAAAGCATTGCAAAGGGAATTTTCTACTACTATTGTTCTTACCACTCATTTAATGGAGGAAGCCGATGCAATCTGTCATAAGATATCGCTGATGGCGCGAGGGAAGCTGGTGGTGACCGGCACGCCGGAAGAATTGAAAAAATCTATTCCAAAAGAAAATGCTACGCTGGAAGATGTATTTATTCACTACACTACTGATCAGCTTAACGAATCTGGAAGTAATTACCGCAATGTAGCCATCGAACGAAAAACAAACCGACGGCTTGGTTAATGTTTTTTGAAATTAAAAAGAGAGAGAAGAAAATGCTGAACTTCATTTTGAAAACATTTGTGATCACCGAGCTGGAGATCAGAAAAATATTTCACGATCCAACAGAACTCGTTATGCGAGCTGTCCAGCCTGCCCTTTGGCTTTTGATCTTTGGCCAGGTATTTACGCGGATGCATGCGATCCCCGGACAAACTAATTACATCGATTTTATGGCGCCTGGTATTCTTGCACAAAGTGTTTTGTTCACTTCAATATTTTCTGGTATTGCCATTATTTGGGAACGTGACCTTGGTCTGATCCATAAACTACTGGCTACACCTACGCCTCGTACTTCGATCGTTCTGGGTAAATCAATTTCAGCAGGATTGCGCACGCTACCGATCGTAGCCATTATTTATATCCTGGCAGTATTGCTAGGAGTTCGGCTGCAATGGAATCCACTTGCATTGATGGGTGTTCTGTTGATGATTATGCTAGGCGCTATTTTCTTTTCTACTTTTTCTCTTATCATCGCATGCTTAGTTAAAACCAGAGAGCGATTCATGGGAATCGGACAGTTGCTTACGATGCCTTTGTTTTTTGCCAGCAATGCCATTTACCCCTTAGAGATTATGCCGGATTGGCTTAAAGTAATTTCACATGTGAACCCTCTTACATACATGATCGATGCGCTGCGCAATTTTATGATCGGAAGTACTTCTACCTTTACAATTTCCTTTGACTTTGCGGTGTTGATTATTTCATCCGTATTGTTTGTCGCAATCGGAGGGGCTTTATATAGAAGAGTAGTTATTTAGAAGCAGGTTTTTTCTTTTTATGAAAATGTTTCTCGGTAAAAGCTTTGATTACTTTCCACATCAGAAAAATAGCAAGCACTACCATCAGGCCTATAAAAATGAAGTGTTGCAGCATATGCATTTTATTCAAAACTCTATTCAACTGATCATGAAAAAGCCAGCCTATAGCCATATATAAGGCTACATAAAGAAGCACTGCGAGTAGATCTACAAAGAGAAATAATTTATAATTTATTTTCATTACCGCTGCCACCGCAGGTGCAAAAAAGCGAAGCTTTGGTACAAAAAGCATAATCATCAAGGTCACAAATTTATTTTTTTGTAATCCTTTCTGAATTTTTTCTCTCATCGATACACTCATTTTATGTTGAAAGCGAAGCGCTAGTTTGGAGCCTTTCATTCCCAGGTAAAAGAAAACATTGTCAAAAATAACCATGCCCAGTATTGCGGCGGCACCTGCTATAAAAGGATTTAAATGATGGTTATGTCCGCAGATATACCCCATGCTGATCAGCACTACTTCTTCCGGTATTGGCGTTAGTTGATCCAATAATACAAACCAGATAAAGATCCCAAGGTAGGAAGCGTGTAATAGGTAGTTATTTATATTTTCAGTTTCCAACATAAGATTTAAATTAAATTTTATATCTCAACTTTGTATAACAGGATTTCGTTTTTTTTTATAAACTATCATCGTTGTATCCCTTTATAATATTTCAACAAATCCATCCGTGCCGTTCACCCGAATCCTTTGCCCGTCTTTGATCAGTTTGGTAGCGTTTTCCACCCCTACTATCGCAGGTAAGCCGTATTCACGCGCGATCACGGCTCCGTGGGTCATCAGCCCGCCTACTTCGGTGATCAGGCCTTTGATCGATACAAACAGCGGAGTCCAACTGGGATCAGTGAATATAGTGACTAAAATATCGTTTTCTTCCAACGCTGCATCTTCCATGCTTAAGAGCACGCGCGCACGTCCTTCTACAATGCCGGAAGATACCGGCAAGCCAACAATCGCGCCTGCGGGAAGATTTTCTCTTTTGTATTGTCCTACAATAATTTCACCGTCAGAGGTGATCACTCTGGGTGGCGTTAGTCTCTCGTACGTTCTGTATGCTTCTTTTTGTTTGTGGATGAGTTGATAATCCAGTTGATGCGTATTTACTACTTCGGTAAGTTCTTTAAAACTGAGATAATAAATATCTTCTTTTGTACGGAGAACATTATTCTGTACAAGTCTTTCTGCTTCTTCCAGCAAAGCTTTTTTGTAAATAAAATAGCGACATACGATCGCGTACTTAGGGTATTCGCGATAGCCCGCAAAGTTGCGGATCAGGTCGATCATTTGTTTTGTTTCGCTTGCTTTTTGTTCGCCGTCTGGCAACTGTTTCAATTGATCCAATAACTCTTTTTCTTTTTTCAACGCTTCTTGCAGGCCTTGCTCAAATTTCTGTTTGCCAGCATTGGGCGCAAAATTTTTGATATTGCTAAGGATCATAGGAACAAGCGTGCTTGGTTTTTCGCTCCAACGTATTTTGGTAATATCAATTTCGCCGGCACATCGCATGCCGTATTTTTGAAGATAACTGCGAATTGCATTTTGCGCTTCTTTTCCTCCTTTGAACTTAAGAAGCTCCTCCAAAAAATAATCTTCTTTTACATGATGTAAATAGTCAATCACTTCCGGGTAAGGGCGGATCACGTCTGCCACGTCTAGTAAGGCCAGGCCCATTTCGGAAGTGATGTTGTTGGAAAGCGATTGCGAAAGCGTGTCGGCCACATTTTTTTCACCCAGCCATTCTTTTATTTGTTCATTGATCCAGTAAGCAGCATCCATAGAGGCTTTGATCGCACCGGAAGTTTTTGGATCAAATAAAAATTTCTTTATTTCTTGAAGATCTTCCAAAATAAAACTGATGAGTTCCGCGCCTGATTTCGTTTGGATCTTTTGTTCTAATTCTTTGATCGCGGTTTGACTATTGTGGATCAATTCAGAAACGATTCCTGGATCATTTCCAACCTGCGCCTGGATCTCTGCGGAAGACATGCCTTTGCTACTTTTAATAGTGTTCAGCTCTTTTTCATTGCCGGGTAAAACTTGTATAAAATCTCCACGCTCCAAAATGGTCATGATCGCGTCCTTCATGAGCGGATCGTATTGGCCGAAGAGGTCTAATAAATTTTTTCTGCCTGCCGGAGAAGTCAGGCCATTGGTGACATCTACAAACAGCCTGCCACCTGCGATGCGCATGGGTGCGCGGGTTATTAGCAAATAAAAAGACAATCCCAATGGTTTCATCGCATCGGTCATCATTTGCTGATGCCCTACCGATATGTACACATGATTTTCCTGGTCGGTTGCTTCAGGAATTGGAAACAAGGTAGTGATCGGCCGGCTCTGAACGATATAGAATAGATCGTCTGCCAAACACCATTCGATGTCTTGAGGAGCGCCGAAATAGTTTTCTATTTTTCTGCCAATCTTTTCAAGCTGTAAGATCTGTTCATCGGTAAGCGCTTGTATGTTTTGTTGATTAGGTTCGATCGCCTCTTCCTTCGTGCCTCCCTCTTGCAGGGCATAAATGGCCAGCTTCTTAGCGGATATTTTTTTATCGATAATTTTTCTCTCGCGTACTTTATAGACATCCGCATTCACCAGGCCGGAAACCAGGGCCTCGCCAAGGCCGAAGCTGGCATCGATAGACAAGACCTTTCTGTTGGAGGTAACGGGGTCGGCGGTAAATAAAATTCCTGAGACCTTCGGAAAGATCATTTTTTGAATAACCACAGCTAAATAGACACTACGATGGTCAAAATTATTTTGGATCCTGTAAGTCACGGCACGCTCGGTAAACAGCGATGCCCAACATTTGCGGATATGTTTCAATATTGATTCCTTTCCGATCACGTTCAGATAGGTATCCTGCTGGCCTGCAAAGGAAGCGGTCGGCAGATCTTCCGCTGTGGCGCTGGACCGTACCGCATAAGAATTTCTTTCACCAAATGCGGAAATGAACTGTGAAATATCATAGCGAATCTTTTCCTCGATTTCTATCCCTTCAATCTCCTTACGAATCTCTGCGCTCAGTCTGCTGATCTGATCCCGGTCTTCTATTTTTAAAAAAGATAACCGGTCAAGTAATTTAATTACCGACGGTGTCTCCATTATATTTTTTTTGAAGGCTTCTGTAGAAATGCAAAAGCCTTCTGGTACGTATATTCCTTCTATCCGGGAAAGCACTCCTAGGTTTGCGCCTTTGCCGCCTACTAACATGAGCTTTGTGTTGTCAATGTTCTGAAAACTGAGTACGTACGAATTCATATAGTTTCTTTTTATTTTCGTAGTTGATAATTTTAAATATTGTACCAGCAATACGCGAAACAGTATTCTGATAATTTAATCAGCTATACCTCAACATTGGATCATCTTTTTTGAAATCAAGATTACAAATATCTTATATTGCAATTTATCTCTAACCTAATATTAAACAATGGAAACTAAAAAGATCATCATTAAAGCAGTTATTGGAATTGTAAGTATTTTGGCAGGCTATTATTTGACCGATAAAGGAATGACATCTCCTTCAGAATCAACACTGGCAGAATATTCAAAGCTTTGTAAACAATCTGTCAAAACAACTGGGTTTATAGATTCGTCCTATACGAAGATGAGTGTAGGAGTGATCAAAGGAGCACCCAAGAAAGATTTTAATGTATATAATTACACTTATAAAGTAAATGGACAGGAATATAGCGGTTCGTATACTAACCTTCAAAATTCACTGCCCGATAGCCTCACGCTCGCGATTTGGTACGATCCAGCGAATCCTTCTTCGCATGTTTCCACAGATCCTTGCAAGCAATATGAATTCAGCAAAGCGCGCCAATATCCCTCCTGGTTTTCCTACATAGGACTTCCTATGTTGATTGTTGGAGTAGTATTACTGTATGGAATTTTTACCCAGCTGATCAGATCAATGTTCAAATCAGCAATCAAAAAATGATTGGATGAGAAATAAAAAAAGCACATAACAGTTTTCTGTTATGTGCTTTTTATTTCTTAAGACTGGCTACTCGCGCTCAAGACTGTATTAATAGGCTTGGCTGCCTTCAAGTTTATCGTCCAGTTCTTTTAGCTTCTGGCGGAAAGCTTCCCAGTCTTTTTGGAAAGTGCTTTTATCTGCAGAAGCATTTTTCATGTTTTGTGAAACGGTTTTTCCTTCTGCGATCACCTGGCGTTCTTTGTCGTCAAACTTCTTGTCAGACCATTTCTCTGCATGCTCCACGGTATTGAGCGCGGCATCGAGGTAAGTGGAAACTGCTTTTTTTTCTACATTGTAAGCTTCTACGGATTTGTTTTGCTTGCTTAGATAGTTGCGGTACAAAGCTACGTTCGCAGCGTAGAAAGATTCTCTTAGTTCGATGTCTGTTACTTTTTCTCCTTTCACAAGGCGGTTGGCAAGGTCAGTAAGTTTGTCGCGTACAGCGCTGAGTCTTTGTTTTTCGGTATCATCGGCCGCTTGTTCTATTTCCTGGTTTATATAAAGCACCGCTTTGCTGATCTCATCGGAGGCAGTTTTGAAATCGGCTTTCATATGTTTTTCTTTTGCCTTATCAAAGTGGCCTTCTTTTTCGTCTTTCAGCAACCAGTATACATCTTCGGTTACCATATAACCATTGGGTACGGAATCTACTTCCGTTACCGTGATTTCCCCGACAGGAGTTTCGGTGGAAGTGTTTTCTTGTTTAGGGTTTGAGCAGGCCGCTACTATTACCAGCACGCCTAACAGCCATGAATGTTTCATATCTTAATTAGTTTTTAAAAGTTTATTAATAAAAATTATAATTGAAAAACCTGCATTATTAACCCCTTCCAGGTTTGCATGAAATTCAATATAGTCTTTTTAATTACATGTGTCAACAAGAAGAGTATAATCGATGGAGGATGTCGATCATTTGAACAACAGGCTTTTTGCGTTCTTTGCGGTGAACAAACACGAAGATTCTCGCAAATAACGCGCGAGTTATTCATAATAGAATTTTATCAAAAAAAATATTTTTTCTCAAAATGAAGTACAAAACCTCATACGTTCTTTCTACAGTGAGTTGACAATCAACATGCGACAAGCTTGGCATGTTTTTTAAGTCTACTTTTCACAAAAAGATTAAAGATGGAAAAGGAACAATATCATCATACAAACCATGTCTATACCATGATGGGAGAACTGGTAGAACATATACGCAAAGACATTGAAAAAATAGAAGACAAGCAAGAGAAAGCTATTTTCGAGGTAAGTGCAGAAGTGATCTCAGGACTTATGAAAGCGCTTGATGATTTTAAGAAAAAGAATGAACCTGCATGGAAGTAGCGATTGATAGGGCTTTTTGAGGCAAGAGAAAATATTTACCCTTTTACAGGCACGTATACTACTTTTTTAGTCTCAAAAAATTCTTCTGAAAAATAATTGCTGAGCTCGAAGAGACGGTATTTTTTGCCATACTCCTTCATCTCTTCTTCTAAGTCTCCGCCTTTGAGGTAGAGTACACCGTTGTCGAGGTCGTTGAAGCCGCCTTTTAAAAATTTATTTTTGATCCATTCGTAAAAAGGAGCGAAGCGTGTTACCGCTCTGCTTACTACGAAATCTACTTTGATGTCTACTTGCTCTGCACGTGCGTTAAGGGCTTTTACGTTTTTAAGCTCTAAACCATTTGCCACCTCTTCTACCACTTTTATTTTTTTTCCAATGGAATCTACCAGCGTGAATTGGCATTCGGGAAACATCACTGCGAGCGGAATGCCTGGGAAACCGCCGCCGGTACCTACATCAAGAATTTCGGTTCCGTCTTTGAAAGAACATACTTTGGCAATGCCGAGTGAATGGAGAATATGTTTTTCGTAAAGAGCGTCAATATCTTTTCGCGACACTACATTAATCTTTTCGTTCCATTCGCGATAAAGCATACCCATTTTCTCAAACTGTGAGATCTGAGAAGGACTGAGGTCCGGAAAATACTTGAGAAGGATCTGCACTATAAAATTAAATAGCGTCTTTTCTGTTTTTTACAAGATCATACAGCAACTCGCGGGCGCGGTGCAGCTGGGCTTTTACAGTTCCAAGAGGTACTTTCATCTCTTCGGCAATTTCTTCGTATGAAAGTTCCTGGAAGTAGCGAAGACGTACCAACACCTGGTATTTCGCGGGCAGCTTGGTTACGATGCTTTGGATGATCTCTATTTTTTCGCCTTTGATGGCTTCTTCCTGCGGGTCAGGATTAAAATCTTTGATATCAATATCTACATTCTCTCCGTTGTCGTCTTTGTACGTATTGCTGATACTCATAGTATCCAGTTTTTTCTTACGGATAAAGTCGATACAGTTGTTAGTTGCGATCCTGAAAAGCCAGGTGCTGAACGTAAAGTCAGGGTTGAATTTTTTAAGGTTCCGAAACGCTTTTGCAAACGCTTCGATGGTAAGGTCTTCAGCATCGTCTACATTGCGGACCATTTTCAGAATCATGTGGTACACAGGTTTTTTATACCTTTGCATGAGTTCTGCAAATGCCTTCTCGTCAGATTGCTTAGCTCTTTCTACAAGCAAAAAATCCTTTTTGGCTTTTTCGGAAAACTCCTTATCTAATTCCATTTAATTTTTTTATCTATCCACAAAGAAAAGCTAATTACCAGATAATTAAAAATATAAATAACGTCTATCGGTATGAATAACCAAATCCATACATGGTAATTAACTCCTAATTTTCTTGCAATTAATGTAAAAATAACCAAAAATACCAACCCACGAATCATTAAAAAAAGAAAAGCGGCCTTATAGTCCTGATAAAAAACCACCCCAAGGCTGGTATAAAATAAAATATGAGCCATAATTGAGAGGCCAAGGAGGATTTTATGTTTCAATTTGTACTGAAATCCTACTGAAAGGTGCCTTCTTTTCTGTTTCCACCATGAAAAATAATCTTCTTTGGGAAGCGATAGCATCTGGGTGTTTTTCTCAAAACATACCGCTGTATTTTCAGCCGTTGCCACTTCGCGGATAAAAAGATCGTCGTCGCCACCAGTGGTATGAATATGATTATGAAATCCATTATTTTTTACAAAAAGGGATTTCCGGTACAAAAGATTTCGTCCGACGCCCATGTAAGGCATTCCTGCCAGCGCAAAAGAAAGGTATTGCACGGCAGTGAGAAACGTTTCATAACGGATCAGTAAGTTGAGCAATCCCTTTCTAAACATATAAGGAGAATAGCCCAGTACAATTTCTTTTTTGTCCAAAGCCCTTGTCATTCCATCGATCCAGAGGGGAGAGGCAGGCAGGCAATCGGCATCGGTAAGCAGTAGTACATCATGATTGGCCGCTTCAATGGCTTTGGTGAGCGCATGTTTCTTGAAATTTTCTCTAAGATTATTTTCCTCTATACGAATGATTCGCAGGCGTACATCATGGCTGTATTGCTGACGAAGATAATCCGCAGACCCATCGGAAGAGCGGTCGTCGGCAAGAATAAGTTCAAAGTTAGGATATTGCTGGGAGAGAAGAGCGGGGATCAATTTTTTAAGGTTCTCCAACTCATTATGCGCGCATACAATTACTGACACAGGCTCCGAGGAAGCGCGGGTTTTTACACGTACATAGAAAATAATCCGCGCGTAGAAATACAGTGCATAGAATACCAGTACTGCAGTGGAAAAGGCCAGGATATAGAGTGGAATGTTAATTTTAAATTTTAAGTTTTAAATTTTGAATTATAAACCACCAATTCATTAGTAATAACCTACGGTTAAAATTGCAAGAACTGTAGTTGGTTAATAAAAACAACCTACAACAATTTTCAAAATTTAAAATTTAAAATTCAAAATTTAAAATTTCCCTATCTTTGACCCTTATGTTTTTCAAGCTGCTACACAACGATCCACAAAGCAAAGCAAGAGCTGGGGAGATCTATACGGATCATGGGATCATCGAAACACCTATTTTCATGCCTGTGGGCACGGCTGGTACGGTAAAAGCGCTGCACCAGCGCGAACTGGAAAACGACGTGAAGGCACAGATCATTCTCGGAAATACCTATCATTTGTATCTTCGCCCGGGCCTTGAGATTCTGGCGAAAGCAGGTGGACTTCATAAATTCAATGGCTGGAACAAGCCTATTCTTACCGACAGCGGCGGTTACCAGGTGTATTCGCTCTCCGATCGACGTAAGATCAAAGAAGAAGGCGCTACGTTTAGTTCACATATCGACGGCTCCAAACATTTATTTACTCCCGAAAACGTAATGGATATCCAACGCACCATCGGTGCCGATATTATTATGGCTTTCGACGAATGTACGCCTTACCCCTGCGAATACAGCTATGCGCGCAATTCGATGGAAATGACGCACCGCTGGCTCAAGCGATGCTGCGAGCGGTTTGATAGTACCGAACCCAAATACGGCTACAAGCAAACACTTTTCCCGATAGTACAAGGCAGCGTTTATAAAGACCTGCGCGAAAAATCAGCGGATTTCATTGCTTCGATGAACCGCGAGGGAAATGCGATCGGCGGGTTGTCGGTAGGAGAGCCTGCCGAAGAAATGTATGCGATGACAGAAGTAGTTACCAACATACTTCCGCAAGATAAGCCCCGCTACCTCATGGGTGTAGGCACACCTGCCAATCTGCTGGAGTGCATAGCGCTAGGGATTGATATGTTTGACTGCGTAATGCCTACCCGCAATGCGCGCAATGGAATGCTTTTTACCTCGCAAGGAATTATCAATATTCGCAACGAAAAATGGAAAGATGATTTCTCTCCGATCGACCCGGAGATTCCTTCGTTCATGCATGAATATTATTCTAAAGCCTATCTCCGCCATCTGGTGATCAGCCAGGAAATCCTGGGTGCGCAGGTGGCCAGCATTCAAAATCTGAGCTTCTATCTCTGGCTAATGGCGCAGGCGAGAGAACATATCAAGCAGGGAACCTTCCGTGACTGGAAAGAAAAAATGGTGAAACAAGTTTCGCAGCGACTGTAGTGAGTCCTGAGCATTAGTAATAGGGAGAATTAAATATTGGAAAACTCACTACTAAAATTTCCGGCATCCGCATCTGGTATCTGGTATCTTATTTCTAACTTGTGTCGTCATTTAGAAAACAAATGAATATACTAGACCGGTACATACTCAAAAAATTCCTCACGTCTTTCTTTTTCGTAGTGATCCTGCTGGTAGCGGTGATCGTGGTGATCGATATTACCGAGCGCCTGGACGATTTCATTACTTGTGGCGCCAGCTTTCAATCGGTGGTACTAGATTATTATTTCAACTTCATTCCCTATATCGCCAATATGCTCAGTCCGATCACGATCTTTATTGCCACAGTATTTGTGACAGCGAGATTGGCGGCGCATACGGAGATCATTGCGATCCTTAGTGCAGGCGTAAGTTTTCGCCGGCTGCTCTTCCCTTATTTCATTGGCTCTACTATGATCGGGATAGGTACTTTTTTTCTCATTGGTTGGGTAATTCCTAAGGCCAACAAAGGTCGTGTGGATTTTGAAAACCGATATTTCGAAGGAGAGTTTACCTACGAAGGTAGAAATGTTCATATGAAAATTGCGCCGGAGACCTATGTTTACCTGGAGAGCTATAATAGCAAGCTGAATATCGGGTATCAATTTTCTTTGGAAACCATTCGCGACAATAAAATGATCTACAAGCTTAAGACCGATAAGATCACCTGGGATACTACCAGGCATATCTGGCATATGGATGCTTATTCAGAGCGCATGTTTGACGGAGAAAAAGAAAAGGAAAATTACAAACAAGGATACGGCAAAGATCTAAAGATCAACCTTACTCCGAAAGATTTCGGCAACGGCTATATGCTGCACTCCACTTTCACATTTCCCGACTTGCTGGATTATATACAGGAACTGAAAGACAAAGGCGCTGAAAATGTAAACGTCTATCTGGTAGAGAAATATGAGCGTATGACCTATCCTTTCGCCATCATTATTTTGACTATGATCGGAGTAGTGGTCTCTGCACGGAAATCAAGGGAAGGCACGGGATTCCAGATAGCATTTGGCTTTATCCTAGCTGCCATTTATATCCTGATGGTGATCGTAAGCCGGAATTTTGCCAACGTGGGAGATATCAGTCCTATGGTAGCAGCCTGGATACCAAATGTTTTGTTTACACTGATCGGATTTCAGATGTACAGAAATGTACCGAAATAGCACTAAAATAATCGGAGAAAAAAAGGAACGATTATTGTAAAAAAACGATTTAAGAACTAAGTTTGCGTCAGCATTTTAAAAATGAAAAACGTATTTAGCAATACCGATCTGATTTTCTCTTCTCACACGTTGTGTGCCAGAAGCAGCTTTCCTTTTTCTCCCAGGCCCTAGGCCGCACCTATACTCTTTTGCCTACGTGGCAAAACTCCCCTGATTTTATTCCTATAAACAATTCATTAATTCATTGAACAAAAATTTTATTTTCTTTTAATCACTATTAACTGAAAATGTCTGAGATAAGTGTACAAATTGCCGGAAAAGAGCATTTCCATTTGGCAGAAGCTATTTGTAAAGAGATGGAAGAAAGCGCCAAAGTGCGTGGTACCGGAATAGCCAAACGCGATCCTAATTACATTCGCAAAAAAATGGAAGAAGGAAAAGCTGTCATCGCAGTAACCAAGGATGGCAGATTTGCCGGATTCTGCTATATCGAAACATGGGGACATGGAAAATATGTTTCCAACTCTGGACTGATCGTGGTGCCGGAATTCCGTAAGTATGGACTTGCTACAAAGATCAAACAAAAAGCGTTTGAGCTTACGCGCAACAAGTATCCGGAAGCAAAACTTTTCGGACTTACTACGAGTGCAGCGGTAATGAAGATCAATTCGGAATTGGGTTATCGTGCAGTGACCTTCGGTGAACTTACCGATGATGAAGAATTCTGGAAAGGTTGCCAGGGTTGTATCAACTATCCCATTCTGGAAAGCAAAGACAAAAAAATGTGCTTCTGCACTGGTATGCTTTACGATCCGAAAGAAAAGGAACAAGAGAAGTGGGACTTCATAAAAAAATCCAAGCTGTACGAAAGATGGCAGCGACTGAAGACCAACAAACTTTTTGCCTGGTTTCAAAACAAAGAAAAGAATACGACAAGAATTGTCATGTTATAAAACCTTGAGAGGTTCTAAAACCTTCAAGGTTTACCACCAATAACCTTTATACTTTAAACTTAGAAGATGAAAAAGAAATTAGTTTTGGCCTTCAGCGGCGGCTTAGATACTACTTACTGCGTGAAATACCTCGCAGAAGACAGAGGCTTTGAAGTGCATACAGTGATCGTAGATACGGGTGGATTTTCGCAGGAAGAACTGGCTGATATCGAGAAAAAAGCTTATGAGCTTGGAGTGACCAAACATACCGTGGTTTACCAGACTCAGAAATATTACAACGACTGCATCAAATACATGATCTTCGGAAATGTATTAAAAAATAATACTTACCCGCTTTCCGTATCTGCTGAGAGAATGTTCCAGGCCCTTGCGATCGCGGAGTATGCAAAAGAGATCAATGCGGATGCAGTGGCACACGGCTCTACAGGCGCAGGCAATGACCAGGTGCGTTTTGATATGGTTTTCCATATCCTGATCCCGGGCATCGAAATCATCACTCCAATTCGCGACAACAAACTTTCCCGCGAAGAAGAGATCGAATATTTAAAATCAAAAGGAGTAGAGCGCGACTGGACGAAAGCAGCTTACTCGATCAACAAAGGAATCTGGGGAACTTCCGTTGGCGGAAGAGAAACACTCACCCCGGATGGTTACCTTCCTGAGCAAGCATGGCCTACACAAGTGACCAAGCACAACCCGGAAGAAATCACCCTTGAATTTGAAAACGGAGAATTGGTAGGCCTCAACGGCACCAAAGCCGCCGATCCCGTAGGCGCTATTTTGTGGCTGCGCGAGATTGCTGCTCCATTTGGCATCGGCCGTGATATTCACGTGGGCGATACTATCATAGGGATCAAAGGTCGTGTAGGCTTTGAAGCCGCAGCTCCATTGATCATTATCAAAGCACATCATTTGCTGGAGAAACATACACTTACCAAATGGCAGATGTACTGGAAAGATCAGCTTGCCAACTGGTATGGTACGCTACTCCACGAAGGACAGTATTTAGAGCCGGTGATGAGAAACATCGAAACTTTCCTGCAAGATTCACAAAAAAGCGTGACAGGTTCTGTACGAGTACGCCTGGCGCCATATCAATTCCAACTGCTGGGAATCAAATCTCCATATGATATGATGTCGTCTAAATTTGGTACCTACGGTGAAATGAACAACACCTGGAGTGGAGACGATGTGCGTGGCTTCTCTAAGATCCTCGCCAACCAGGCGATGTTCCATGGCCTGGTGAATGCAGAGAATAAATAAAAAGTTATGAGTTATGAATGTTGAATTAACAAATCATAATTCATAACTCATGATTCATAACTTAAACTATTTTTTTTATGAAAACAGTAATGATAAAAAGATCGCTTTTTTTCTTCTCATTGATTTTTTTGATGAGCGGTTCCTTTTCTTTTGCGCAAATGGTTACGACAAAAGAAAATCAAGAATGTATTCAGGTTTTGAAAAGCAGCAAGGAGTATAAACTTCTTCAATCAAAACTTAAATTTTCCGATTCAGAGATTGTGTTTTCGGATATAAGTACAGATGCAGATAATAATAATTGTGATGTGCGTATGCACACCAAGAGTCAGCCCGATGTTGAATACCATTATCTTATTGATATTGATTCAAAGACGGTGAAGCAAATGGGCGTGGACGAGTTTAGATAAAGATATTTACAGTGGTGGCCCCCCCAGGAGTT